>Ga0209475_10000049_pt1 | contig 466989 bp, 307 predicted proteins | sample tdDd471_FD_187128 | JGI IMG/M metagenome (GOLD analysis project Ga0209475, IMG submission 187128) | Marine sediment microbial communities from the Atlantic coast under amendment with organic carbon and nitrate - tdDd47.1 (SPAdes)... | ecosystem: Environmental > Aquatic > Marine > Coastal >... | reverse complement strand
GACGCAGTCGCACCACGGCTCTGCCGCCCGGAGCCGCGCACAGCGGAGCGAGCGCAGCGAGTGGAGCGAGCACGGCGAGGACGGCGGAGCCGTGGCTTGGCCTTGCGGGGCGGGAGCACGAGGTCACGCTGAGGAGTCCCACGCGCACCCCCTCACTTCTCCTCCTGCCCCCCGCGCCGCTCACGCAAACGCTCCCCTGCGCCGCTCACGCACACGCTCCCCGCGCCGCTCACGCACACGCTCCCCTCGCCGCTCACGCAAACGCTCCCCTGCGCCGCTCACGCAAACGCTCCCGCGCCGCTCACGCACACGCTCCCCGCGCCAAGAATGTCACTTCATGACATTTCGATTTGACCCAGCGACGCGAGTCGCGCATAACGACCTCAAAATGTCACACCATGACACGAGGTCATCATGAAGCTCCCAGAGACGGGCCGGCCGGCCGACGAGGTGTTCGCGACGCTCGAGGCGTACGCGGGCGGCGACTTCCCCTACGAGAGCGGGCGCGCGTTCAGCCACGTCTTCGAGCCCGACCCGGCGATCGCCGAGCTCGCGCGCCGGGCGTACATGCGCTTTCTGACGCCGAACGCCCTGAACCCGGCGGCCTTCCCGAGCGCGCTGCGCCTCGAGCGCGAGATCGTCGAGATGCTCGCCGCGCACCTGGGGGGCGGCGCCGACACCGTGGGCAACTTCACCAGCGGCGGGACCGAGAGCATCATGCTCGCCGTCAAGGCGGCCCGCGACGGCTTCGCGGCCAGGCACCCCGGGCGCGCCCCGGAGATGGTCCTGCCCGACACCGCCCACCCCGCCTTCCACAAGGCCGCCGCCTATCTCGGCGTCAAGGCCGTCGTCGTCCCCGTCGACCCGCAGACCTTCCGGGCCGACGTCCCGGCCATGGCGGCCGCGGTGAGCGACCACACCGCGCTCATCGTCGGCTCGGCGCCCTCGTACCCCCACGGCGTCGTCGACCCCATCGAGGCCCTCGGCGCGCTGGCGCTCGAGCGCGACCTCTGGCTCCACGTCGACGCCTGCATGGGCGGGCTGATGCTGCCGTACTTCGCGCAGCTCGGCGCCGAGGTCCCGCCCTTCGACCTGTCGGTCCCGGGCGTCGCGACGCTGTCGGTCGACCTCCACAAGTACGGCATGTGCCCAAAGGGCGCCTCACTCGTCCTGCACACCGACCGCGCCCACCGGATGCACCAGCTCTTCGCGTACACCGCCTGGCCGGGCTACGCGCTCCTGAACACCACCGTCCAGTCGAGCCGCACCCTCGGCCCGATGGCCGCCGCCTGGTCGGTCCTCAACGCCATGGGCGACAGCGGCTACCGGGAGCTGGCGCAGGCGCTGCTCACGACCACCCGAACCCTCGTCGACGGCGTCCGCGCCATCGACGGCCTCGAGGTCGCCGGCTCGCCGGACTTCACGCTCTTCACCTTCTACCCCCGCGAGGGCGGCGCCGGATACCGCCTCGCCGACGCCCTCGGCAAGCGCGGGTGGCTGCTCCAGCCCCAGCCGGCCTGGGACGGCCTGCCCCCGAACGTCCACATCTGCGTCCTGCCCGGCAACGTCGGTCACGAGCAGGCCTTCCTCGACGACCTCGCCGCCGCCTGGGACGAGGTCCGCGCCCAGCCGAACGAGCCCGCCCCGATGCCGTCGCTCGGCGGGGATCTGGGGGACATGATGGCCGCCCTCGGCGTCACCCCCGACCGGCTCCCGGACGAGATGGCGCCGATCAACGAGCTCCTCGAGCACCTCCCGCCCCAGCTCCGGACCGACCTGCTCCGCCGCTTCGTCAACCTCCTCTACGGGTGATCGCGATGCACGCCGCCAAGCCCCGCCTGTCCCCCCTCGAGGTCTTCGGCCTCCGACCGTTCGTACCCGGCCTCAAGCAGATGGCGCTCGCCGTGGTCGGCGACGGCTACCTGCCGCCGTCGAAGTGGGGGCTCTCCTCGACCCGACAGTTCAAGCCCCGAATCTCGCTGCCGCTCTGGCTCGGGCGCAAGCGCGACGACCGCCGGGTCTGGATCTACAACCTGCCGAACCGGAACCTCGGCCCGACCTACTTCGTCGCCGGCGTGGACACGCGGATCCGGACGTGTCGCGACTTCCGCGGTCGCCAGCTCTCCTACGACACCCACGTCGGGACCGACTTCGCCACCCCGGTCGGGACGCGCGTCACCGCCGCGGCCTCGGGCGTCGTGCGCCGGGTCCAGAACGACATGAACCGCGGCGGCCTCAAGGTCCTCGTCGATCACGGTGGCGGCGTCTTCACCTCGGCGAATCACCTCGCCCGCGCCCTCGTCGCGCCCGGGCAGCGCGTCGCCCGCGGCGAGGCCATCGCGCTCAGCGGCATGTCGAGCGTCGACGGCGTCCTCTTCTTCCCGTGGCTCGCCCCCCACGTTCATTACAACGTCCTGGCCGGCGGCGGCCCCGACGATCCGTGGGCCGTCGACGGCGAGCCCGCGTGGTGGCTGGGCGACAACGACCCCGAGCCGTGGCGTGGGGGGACCGACCCGGACCCGGAGCCAGCGCCGACCGCCTTCGACGCCGACGGGGTCGAGCGCTCGATCGCGAGCTGCAAGGACCCGCGCGAGCGCGCTCGCCTGGCGGGGATCGCCGATCTGTACGAGCGCGGGGTCGAGCTCCTGATGTCACGGGTCTACAAGACGGCGCTCTTCGAGAGCTTCCCGCCGATCGTCGTCGAGCCGCGCGCGCGGGCGCCGTTCCTGTCGCTCCCGTTCCACGCGGACGACTACGACGGCGTCGCCTTCGCCGACGCGGGCTGATCCGCCCGTGCAGGCCACGACCACCGCGAGGCCGACCAAGAAGGAGCGGACGCGCGCGGCGCTGATCGGCGCCGCCACGACGCTCTTTCGCGTCCAGGGCTACGAGGACACGACCGTCGAGCAGATCGCCGCCGGCGCCGGGGTGACGGCGCGGACCTTCTTTCGCTACTTCCCGTCGAAGGACGCCGTCGTCTTCCCCAACGCCGAGGCGCGCCACCAGGCCTTCGTCGACGCGCTCGCGGGAGCCGATGACGACGAGCCGCCGCTGTCCGCCGTCCGCCGGGCGTTTCGGGAGACGGTCCGGGAGTTCGCCGAGCACCGCCACGAGCTGGTCCTCCAGCACCGGGTGATCGAGTCCGCGCCGACCCTCATCGCCCGGGAGCGCGAGCTCGACCGCCGCTGGGAGGACGCCCTCGCCCGCCACCTCGGCGGTGACGGCCCCGACCCCGTCGACGCCCGCCGCGCGCGGCTCCTCGCCGGCGCCTTCATGGGCGCCGCCCGCGCCATGTTCGACGAGTGGTACGCCAGCGACGGCAAGGCCGACCTGCTCGCGCTCGCCGCCGAGACCGAGGCCCTCCTCGCCGGCTACCGATAGTCGGATCACTCGACAAGCCCGGCGCGCGGCGCTACGCGTCACGGGTCCTCCCGACCACGAGGAGCCCCGCCATGCGCATCACCTCGCCGAGCTTCGTCCACGGCGGCGCCATCCCCAGGATCCACACCTGCCAGGGCGACGACACCTCCCCCGAGCTCCACCTCGCCGACGCCCCCGAGGGCGCCCGGAGCCTCGCCCTCGTCGTGACCGATCCCGACGTCCCCGACCCCGCCAACCCGCGGCGCGTCTGGGTCCACTGGGTCCTCTACGACATCCCGCCGACCACCAACGTGCTGCCCGCGGGTGTCCCCGAAGCGCAGCTCCCACCGGGCACCCAACAGGGCCACAACGACTGGGGCCGCACCGGCTTCGGCGGCCCCTGCCCGCCCATCGGGCGCCACCGCTACTTCTTCGAGCTCTACGCCCTCGACACGACCCTCGGCCGCCGCGGGGCCCTGCCGAAGAGCGCGCTCCTCGAGCTCATCGACGGTCACGTCCTGGCCACGGCGACCCTCGTCGGGACCTACCAGAAGAGCTGACCGGCGGTTCGCCCCCCCCCGAGGCGGATCAATTTTTTTCGCCACCCCGGGACCGAGCGCTCGCCCGCCCCGCGCGGTCGCCATTCTTCACGCTGTGAGCGGGTTCACACCACGCGCCGCGGCCACCGAGCGAGCGCTCGGCCGGCGATTGCTGCGCCGCACACGCCTCTAAGGCCCTGCGATCACGGGGTCTTCCGAGATCTGTCAAAACCGGGTGAATCTGCCCACCCCGAGCGGAAATTTGATCCCGCGCAAGGCCCCGTGTCTCACACGCGAGTAGCGTCCGCCTCCGGAACACAGGAGGCCCACCCTGCGTACGATGATCCTGGGCGCCGCTGGTTTTCTCGGCATCAACCTCGTAGACGCGCTCCTCGCCGCAGGCGTGACGCCGCGGTGTGGCCACCGCCGCCGCACCAACAAGATCCCGCTGCGGCGCCGGAAGGTCCCGCTCGTCCTGGCCGACATCGACGCGCCGGAGACCCTCGCGGACGCCTTCGCCGACGTCGACGTCGTCTACCACCTCGCCGGCCACTACCCGCGCCACGGACGCTCCCCCGAGCAGACCGTCGCGCGCGCGCTGAGCGAGCTCGAGACCGTCCTCGACGCCGCGGCCGCCGCTGGCGTCGGGCGCCTCGTCTACGTCTCGAGCACCGCGACCGTCGCCATCCGTGACGACGGCGCGCCGTCCACCGAGGCCGACGTCTTCCCGGCGCCGCCCGGCTTCGGCGCCTACCACGACGCCAAGTGGGCGATGGAGCAGCGGGCGCTCGCCGAGGACCGCCTCGAGGTCATCGTCGCCTGCCCCGGCGCCTGCCTCGGCCCCTGGGACCTCCGGGTCGGGACCTCGGCGCTGATCGTCGGGATGGCCAACGGCGTCGACGTCCCGCACCCCGACGGCTGGGTCAGCCCCATCGACGTCCGCGACCTCGGCCGCGCCCTCGTCCGCCTCGGCCAGATGAACGACCCGCCGCGCCGGATCCTGCTGGCCGGCGAGAGCGTCCGCCTCCAGAGCCTCCTCGAGGGCCTCGCCGAGCGCTACGGCGTGGCGGCCCCGAGCGCCCCCATCCCCGACGCCGACGCGGTGGCCTTCGCGGACGCCGAGGAGGCCCGGGTCGAGGGGACCCCCTACCGCGCCGCCCTGGCCCGCGAGATCGCCGATCTCGTCATCCACGGCGCCCCGATCGACGCGCGACTCGGCGCGCAGCTCCTCCCCGGCGGCCTGACGCCGCTGTCCGAGACCCTCGACGCCTTCGACGCCTTCGCGCGCCGGATGCGCCTCATCCCGAGCCCACAGGCGACGGAGGGACCCTCCGCCGCGGCCTCCCCCACCGGAGCAACCCCATGAACGCCAACGACAACGTCTTCGCCACCATCCGCGACCTGATCCTCGAGGTCAGCACCGTCAAGGCCGAGCTCATCACCCCCGAGGCCCGTCTCCGCGAGGACCTGGCGCTCGACTCGGTCGCCTCCATGGAGCTCTTGTCCATGCTCGACGAGTCCCTCGGGCTCGAGCTCGAGATGGAGGACGTGCTCGGCATCGAGACCGTCGCCGGCGTCGTCTCGCTCGCCAAGAGCCGCCTCGAGGGAGCCGTCGCGTGACCACCGCCGTCGCCCCCCAGGGCGGCGGCCGCCCGCAGGACGACCTCGTCCAGGCGTTCTGCGGTGAGCTCCGCCGCTTCCTCGCCGACCGCGTCGACCCGCTGAAGGTCGACGCGGACCACGCCATGCCCGCCGGGATCCTCGAGGAGCTGGCGGAGCTCGGCGCCTTCGGCGTCTCCATCCCCGAGCGCTGGGGCGGGAGCGAGCTCGGCCTCTCCGGCGCCTGCGCCGTGGTCGAGACCCTCGCCCACCGCGACCGCGCCGTCGCCACGACCGTAGGCCTCCACCTCGGCCTCGGCACCCGCGGCCTGGTCGCCTTCGCCAACGACGCCCAGCGCGAGCGATGGCTCCCCGACCTGGCCTCCGGCGCGCGCATCGGCGCCTTCGCCACCACCGAGCCCGGCTCCGGCAGCGATCTCTCGCGCCTGGCCACCCGCGCCCGCCTCGACGCCGACACCGGCCGGGTCCGCATCGACGGCCAGAAGATCTACGTCACCAACGGCAACCTCGCGCAGACCTACACGATCTCGGTCTCCACCGAGGGGATCGGCGACGCCGCCCACGGCCAGAACATCGTCGTGCTCGAGCGCGGCGACGGCCTGAAGATCGGCGCCGAAGAGGACAAGCTCGGCCTGCGCGGCTCGTCCACGACGTCGCTCTTCCTCGACGACGTCCAGGTCGACATCGACCGCGTCGTCGGCGAGCACGGCCGCGGCCACACGGTCATCAGCCAGGTCCTCGCCTTCGGGCGGACGGCCATGGCCGCCGGCTGCAACGGCACCGCCTGGGCCGCCCTCGACAGCGCCTCGGCGCACGTCGTCGACCGGCGCCAGTTCGGTAAGCCCCTCGCCGCCCAGCCCGTGATCCGCCTGCAGCTCGCCGACATGGCCGCCGGCCTCTTCGCCATGCGCGCGATGGTCGAGGCCACGGGCCTCGTCGAGGACGACGCGCACGCCCTCGAGCGCCGCTCGCTCTGCGCGAAGGTCTTCTGCAGCGAGACCGACTGGCAGATCTGCGACATGAACGTGCAGCTCCACGGCGGCAGCGGCTACATCGAGGAGACCGGCGCGCCGCTGCTGCTGCGCGACGCGCGCATCACCCGCATCTTCGAGGGCGCCAACGACGTCCTCGCGAGCCGGATGGGCGCCCTCGAGATGGTCAAGCCCGGTGTCTACCCGGAGACGGGGACCCGAGCCGACGCCGTCACCCTGCTCGCCCAGGAGCTCCGCTCCACCTGGCAGCAGAAGGACGGGCTCAAGGTCCTCCGCGACCCGGTCCGGCTCCACCAGCTCGGCCGTATCGCGATCTACGCCGAGGTCGCCATGGCGACCGCCGCCTGGGCCGGCCCGACGCCGTCCCCGCGCGACGCCGCCCTCCGCGACCACGCGCTCGAGCGCTTGCTCCAGGCCGCCCAGGCGACCCTCGCCGCCGCCCCCGTGACGACGGTCGACGCCATCGTCGACCCACTCTTCGACCTCGGTGTCGCATGACCAAGAAGATCCTCTTCGTCTATCCCCGTTTCGAGCGCCACGCGGACAGCCACCCGGAGCTGCGCGAGTTCGTGCCGATGAACGAGTACCTCGGCTCGCCCTCGCTCGGGATCTCGACCATGGCGGCGATCACCCCGGACGACTGGACGCTCGAGTTCCGCGACGACCGCGTCCTCGACGCCTCCGCGCCGACCGACGCCGACATCGTGGCGCTGTCCTTCTTCACCGCCGCGGCGACCCGCGGGCTGGAGCTGGCCGACCACTTCCGCGCCCAGGGGCACACCGTGGTCGCCGGCGGGCTCTTCCCGACCGCGATGCCGGACGTCGTCGGACAGCACGTCGACTCCGTCGTCGTCGGTGAGGGCGAGCCGAGCTGGCCACGGCTCCTCCACGACTACCTCGAGGGGGACCTGAAGCCGCGCTACGTCTGCACCGAGAACGCCGATCTCTCGACGCTGCCGGCGCCGAAGACCTCGATCTACTTCGACAACGAGCTCCCCGGGCACCACCCGGACGACTACCCGCTGCAGCTCTCCCGCGGGTGCGCCCTCAACTGCCACGCGTGCATCCTGCCGCGCAGCATGGGCAAGTCGCTCCGCCCGTTCCCGATCAGCTACGTGATCGAGCAGCTCGAGAACATGGAGGCGGCGGGCAAGCGCGCCTGCCTGACCGAGGACACCAGCTGGCTCCCGGGTGGCGGGCGCAAGGTCCTCGAGCAGCTCCTCGACTTCCTGCTCGAGCGCGGCAAGTCCGCGACGGTCAGCTACATCGGGACGTCCTTCCCGATGATCCGGGCGACGCCGATGCGGCTGCTCGACAAGGCCAAGGCGGCCGGCATCGACATGTTCTACCTCGTGACCGGCTTCGACCCGATCAGCATGAGGGCGTGGACGGGCGAGAACCCGCGCGCGCTCGAGCGGGCGGAAGAGGCCATCAAGAAGTCCTTCGACGCCGGCATCGAGCCCTACGCCTCGTTCCTCTACGGCAACGACCAGGACGACGAGGGGACCGTCGACCGCGTGCTCGAGTTCTGCGATCGCACCGGCATCCGCAAGGCCGAGTTCGCGATCTCGACGCCCTACCCGGGCACGCCGCAGTTCTTGCAGCTCGAGGCCGAAGGGCGGCTCCTGACCCGGGAGTGGAAGCGCTACAACGACGCCAACCCGACGTTCAAGCCGCTGAAGCTGACGCCGGACCAGGTCACCGAGGGCTACATCCGGCTCTGGCGCGAGTTCTACGCGCCCCGCACGGACGCCGTCGGCGCCATGACGGAGTACGACCGGATCATCCAGTTCTGATCTCGATCGAGCGTGGATTCGCGCGGCCACGGCCGCGCGGGCCGCGAAGACACGTAGCGAGCGCGCCGACCCCGGCGCGCTCGCTTTTTATTTTCAGTCGGTTCCACATAATTTGCGTTTTTTTGTGGAACGAACGTTGACCCCCGCGTCGGCGTTATGCACTCAAGGCTTCGAGTCCCGTGCCGATCGGGGCGATTACGGCATCGGGCTGCGCAAGGCGTGGCCGACTTCGTGGTTTTCCGGTTACAGGAGTTCTGGCCATGGTCGTTGCTTCTGCGAGGGGAAAGGACCTCGGTATCAAGCGCGTGTGCGGCGGCTGCGGGGCGAAGTTCTACGACTTCCGCCGCCCCGACCCGACGTGCCCCCGCTGCGGCGTCGTCTTCGACGTCCGCTCCGCGCCGACCCCGGCGCCCAAGCTCGAGCCGGTCCCGGCTCCGGCTCCGCAAGAGGACGAAGAGGAGACGCGGCGCAGCCGGCTCCTCGCGGGCCTCGACGAGGACGAGCTGGCGATCGCCGGCAAGGTCGAAGAGGACGACGATGTCGACTTCGACGACGCTGATGACGGCGACGACGACGACGACACCGAGACCTACGACGAGAGCGACTCGGACGACAAGGACGCCGGCAACCAGGACTGGTAGCCGGCCGGGCTGACCGTCGGGCCGTGTCGGCGCGGACACGCGCGGTCGAGACGGCCGACGAGCGTCGGCGTCGGAGCGGTCGGGACGACCGCGGGCCAAAGGAACCTCGCCCACTTGGCCCGCGGACGCCTCGTCTGGCTGGCGGACGTCTCGTCCGCCCCGCTGGTGTGGACGCCTCGCCCGCCCTGCCGCGCCCAACGAGCGGGTGTCGACACACCCGCGCGGGCCATCGTAGGTTGTGCGCGTGTTCGACCACGCCCAGCGCCGCGGAGGGCCCAGATGAAGCGTATCCGTCACGCTCCCTGGGCTCGCGCGCGCGTCGACGAGGCCGACGGGTGGCTCGCCCGCCACCCGGTCGCCAAGCCGATCCTGGTCGTGGCCGCGAACGGCGAGGCCGCCTCGTCGCTGCTCCGCCGCGAGGTCGGTGAACGAGGCCCCGGCGCGGCCCGCTTCGGCGCCTCGCGGACCACCCTCGGCCGCCTCGCGACCACCCTCGCCCTGCCCCGCCTCATCGCCGAGGGCCGGCGCCCCGCCTCGGGCCTCTCCCGGGTGGCGCTCTGCGCGCGGGTTCTGCACGAGCTGGCCGGGCGCGGCGAGCTCGGCCGCTACGCCCGGGTCGCCGATCGCCCCGGGCTGCCGTCGGCGCTGGCCGCGACGCTCCACGACCTCCGGATGGCCGCCGTCGGCCCGAGCGCCGTCGCCGGGCTGGCGCCGGACCTGTCGCGGATCTACACCGCCTACCTCGAGGCGCTCGCCGCCGCCGGGCTCGCCGACCGCGCCGACGTCTTCGCCAGCGCGACCGCCGCGGCCCGCGACCTCGCCACCGGCGCCCCCCTCGGGCAGCCGACGCTGCTGCTCGACGTCCCGCTGCGAAACCGCCTCGAGGAGCGCCTCGTCGCCGCCGTCGCCGACCGCGCGCCGGACCTGCTCGCCCTCGCCCCGAGCGGCGACGACCCGACCCTCGCCCACCTGTCGGCCGCCCTCGGCGTCCCGAGCGAGCCGCTCCGCCTCCGCGCCGGCGACGCCCGGCGCCACCGGAGCGCCGCCGCCATCCCCGCGCCCCTCGCGCGCCTCCAGGCCGCGCTCTTCGACGACGCGGACCTGCCGCCGACCACCCTCGACGACCCCAGCGTCGCCCTGCTCTCCGCCCCCGGCGAGAGCCGCGAGTGCGTCGAGATCGCCCGCCGGGTGCACGCCGAGGCCGCCCGCGGCGTGCCCTTCGACCGGATGGCCATCCTGCTGCGGAGCCCCGACGCCTACCGCGCGCCGCTGGCCGAGGCCCTCCGCCGCGCCGACGTCCCGGCCTGGTTCGCCCCCGGCACCGTCGCCCCGGACCCGGCCGGGCGCGCCCTGCTCGCGCTCCTCGCCTGCGCCGCCGAGGGCCTGACGAGCCGCCGCTTCGCCGAGTACCTCTCCCTCGGCGAGGCCCCGCCGGTCCCCCTCGAGCGCGGCCGCGCCCCCCAGCCGTCCTTCGCGCTGACCGAGACCACGCCGCCCCCCGAGCCGTGGGCGCCGCCCCTCGACGACGACGCCAGCGACGTGATCGCGCGCCTGTCGGCCGAGCACGAGAGCGTCGACCCGCTCGACGCCCCGCCGATCCTCGACGGGCCCGTGGTCGATGGGCGGCTCCGCGCGCCGCGTCGCTGGGAGCAGCTCCTCGACGACGCGGCGGTCATCGGCGGGCTCGGCCGGTGGCGGGAGCGGCTCGACCACCTCGACGCGGAGCTCCGCCTCGACCTCGCCGCCGCCGAGGATCCCGACAGCCCCCAGGCCCACGCCTGGGCCGAGGACCTGCGCCTCGTCGCCGGTCTCCGCCGCTTCGCCCTGCCGCTCCTCGGCGTCCTCGACGCGCTGCCGCGCTCGGCCGACTGGGCGACCTGGCTGACAGCGCTCCGCGACCTCGCCACCCGGGCGCTCCGCGCACCGGACCGGGTGCTCGGGCTCTTCGCCGACCTCGCGCCGATGGGCCCCGTCGGCCCGGTCGGCCTCGACGAGGTCCGCCTCGTCCTGACCCGGCACCTGAGCGAGCTGTCCCACGCGCCGACCGGTCGCCCGGCCGGGCGGGTCTGGGTCGGCACCGTCGACGACGCCCGCGGCCGCGACTTCGACGTGGTCTTCGTGCCCGGCCTCCACGAGAAGAGCTTCCCCCAGCGCCTCATCGAGGACCCGCTGCTGCTCGACCGCGTCCGGGTGGCGCTCCGCGCGGCCACCGGCGCCCGCCTCGAGCTCAACGCCGACCGCGCCGCCGCCGAGCGCCTGCGCCTCCGCCTGGCCATCGGCGCGACCAGCGAGCGCCTCGTCATCTCGTGGTCCCGCCTCGACGGCGACAAGGGCCGCCCTCGCGTCCCGTCCTTCTACGGGCTCGAGGTCCTGCGCGCCGCCGAGGGCCACCTCCCGGGCTTCGACGAGCTGGTCCACCGGGCCGAGCGCGGCGAGGCCCGCCGCCTCGGCTGGCCCGCGCCCGACGACCCCGCGCGCGCCATCGACGCCGCCGAGTACGACCTGGCGGTCCTGCACGGGCTCATCAATGGCAACCCCGAGGACGGCGCGGGCCTCGCGAGCTACCTCGTCGCGGCGAGCCCGCACCTCGCCCGGGGGCTCCGCGCCCACGCCCGCCGCGAGCTCCGCCGCTGGACCCCGGCCGACGGCCTCCTGCTCGATCCCAAGGCCCCTCACGCCGGCGCCACCCGCGCGGCTCTCGACCGCCACAGCCTGGGCCTGCGCGCCTACTCGGCGACGGCGCTCCAGAAGTGGGCCGACTGCCCCTACCAGTTCGCGCTCTACGCGCTCCACCGCCTCGCCCCGCGCGAGGTCCCCGAGCCGGTCGAGCGCCTCGATCCCCGGCAGCGGGGCTCGCTCTTCCACGAGGTGCAGTTCGAGCTCCTGCAGCGCCTCCGCGACGACGACCTCCTGCCCCTGCCGGACGGCGGCCCCGACGCGCTCGGCCCGGTCCTCGCCCGCCTCGACGAGGTCCTCGCCGAGGTCGCCGACCGCTACGCCGCCGAGCTCGCCCCGGCCATCGAGCGCGTCTGGGAGGACGGCCTCGCCGCGATCCGCGCCGATCTCCGCGGCTGGCTCCGACAGCTCGCCGCCGAGCGCGCCTGGACACCCCACCGCTTCGAGCTCTCCTTCGGCCTGCCCGGCCGGCGCGCCAAGGACCCGGCCAGCACCGACGCGCCGGTCCAGCTCGACGTCGGGATCCGCCTGCGCGGCGCCATCGATCTCGTGGAGCGCGCCCCAGACGAGACCCTCCGCGCGACGGACCACAAGACGGGGCGCCCGCGCGGCACCCCGGGGATGGTCATCGGTGGCGGCCTCTACCTCCAGCCGGTGCTCTACGCCCTGGCCCTCGAGCAGCTCGTCCCCGGGGCCCGCGTCACCGGCGGCCGCCTCTGGTATTGCACCGAGCGCGCCGGCTGGGAGGACCGGGTCATCCCCCTCGACGACGGCGCCCGCGGCGCGGCCGAGCGCCTCGCCAAGGCCATCGACGACAGCGTGGTCGAGGGCTTCCTGCCGGCCTATCCCCGCTCCGAGGGGCGCTACACCGCGTGCACCTGGTGCGACTACGCCCCGATCTGCGGGCCCGACGAGGTCGCTCGGACGCGCAAGAAGCCGAAGCACGGGCTCGATCCGCTGATCGCCATCCGGAAGGAGCCCTGACGATGTCGACGACCACGTCGCTGCCGCCCCTCGAGGACGCCGAGGCGCGCCGCCGGATCCGCGACGACCTCGACGCGACCTTGATCGTCGAGGCCGCCGCCGGCACCGGCAAGACGACGACCCTCATCTCGCGCGTGGTCGAGCTCGTCCGCCGCGGTCGGACGACCCTCGACCGGATCGTGGCGGTGACCTTCACCGACAAGGCGGCCGGCGAGATGAAGCTCCGCCTCCGCTCCGGCCTCGAGCAGGCGCGCGCGGCGGCCGAGGGCCTCGAGCGCGAGCACCTCGACGAGGCCATCCGACAGCTCGAGACGGCGCGGATCTCGACCATCCACTCCCTGTGCGCGGATCTGCTGCGCGAGCGCCCCATCGAGGCCGGGGTCGACCCGCGCTTTCAGGTCGGCGCCGACGGCGCCGCGGAGCGCCTCTTCGACCAGGTCTTCACCAGCTGGTACCGAGACGCCGTCGAGGGGCAGGCAGACCTGCCCGGGGTCCGGCGGGTGTTGCGCCTGGCCGCCTCGAGCGGCGACGAAAGCCCGCGGGAGACCCTCCGGAAGGCCGGGCTCGACCTGGCCGCGCGCCGCGACTACCCGGCGGCCTGGGCGCGCCCCGAATACGACCGCGCCGAGACCCACGCGGCGCTCGTCACCGAGGCCCGGCAGCTCTTCCGGATGCTCCAGCGGGCCTCGTCGCCGACCGATCCGCTGAGCCGGACGCTCTACCCCGTCGCCGACTTCCTGCGCGACCGCGAGCGCCTCGAGCAGGTGGCGCCGGAGCAGCTCGACGACGACTCGACCGAGGCGACGCTCCGGGGCCTCGACAAGAAGCTCCGCGAGGCGACGCGCTTCCCGAAGAACGGGCGTGGCAAGTTCTACGCGAAGGAGCTCCCGCGCCGCTCGGTCGTCGAGGCGCGGGACGCCTACATCGAGCGGCTGAGCGCGTTCACCCGGCTCGCCGAGGCCGACATCGCGGCCAGCCTCCAGGTCGAGCTGACGCCCCTGGTGCGCGCCTACCAGGCGCTCAAGGAGAAGGCCGGCGTCCTCGACTTCCTCGACCTGCTGATCCGCACGCGGGATCTGCTCGTCGGCGACGCCGAGGTGCGGCGCGAGCTCCAGGAGCGCTTCGACCGGGTCCTGATCGACGAGTTCCAGGACACCAACCCGCTCCAGGCCGAGATCCTGCTGCTGCTGGCCGCCGACGACCCGGCCGAGAGCGACTGGCGCGAGGTCCGACCGGCGCCCGGCAAGCTCTTCGTGGTGGGCGACCCCAAGCAGTCGATCTACCGCTTCCGGCGCGCGGACGTGGCCCTCTACGAGGCGATCAAGCTGCGCCTGGCGGCCCGCGGGGCCGAGGTGCTGCACCTGACCTCGTGCTTCCGGCTGGTCCCGGGGATCGCCGGCGCGGTGAACGCCGCGTTCTCGGAGGTGATGGTCGCGAACGCCACGCGCAGCCAGGTCGACTACGTGGCCCTGTCACCGGTCCGGCCGGAGCCCAGCGACCGGCCGAGCGTCGTCGGCCTGCCCGTCCCCGAGCCGTTCTCGAACAGCGGCAACGTCACGAAGGCCCAGATCGAGCGGTCATACCCTGAGGCGGTGGGCGCGTTCGTCGCCTGGCTCGTCCACGAGAGCGGCTGGACCCTCGACGACAAGGACGGCGGCCGGGTCCCCATCGCTCCACAGCACGTGTGTCTGCTCTTCCGGCGCATGGTGAAGAGCTGGGCGAACAGCCCGGAAGAGCGCGACCTGAGCCGCCCCTACACCCGGGCGCTGGAGAAGCGCGGGGTGCCCCACGTGCTGGTCGGCGGCCACGCCTTCCATCAGCGCCCGGAGGTGCTGGCGCTGCGCAACGCCCTGGCCGCGATCGAGTGGCCGGACGACGAGCTGTCGGTCTACGCCACGCTCCGCGGCCCGCTGTTCGGCGTGACCGACGACATGCTCCTCATCTATCGGCGCTTCTCGCGGCTCGCGCCCCTCGAGGCGGTCGCCCGCGCCGCCGGGGCCGAGGACGCGCCCGCGCTCCCCGACGACCCCGAGGCGCGGCCCGTGATGGAGGAGATCGACGAGGCGCTGGTCGTCCTCGGCGAGCTGCATCGGCGGCGCAATCGCCGCCCCATCGCCGACACGATCACGGCGCTCCTCGACCGGACCCGCGCCCACGCCGGGCTCGCCATCTGGCCGACCGGAGAGCAGGCGCTCGCCAACGCGCTGCGGGTCGTCGGGCTGGCGCGGCGCTTCGAGGGGGCCGGGGCGCTCTCGTTCCGGGCCTTCGTCGACCACCTCCAGGCCGCCGCCGAGCGCGGTGACAGCGGCGACAACACCGCCATCGAGGAGGACGTCGAGGGCGTCCGCATCCTGACGGTCCACAGCGCCAAGGGGCTCGAGTTCCCGGTGGTCGTCCTGTGCGACCCCACGGCGACGGCGGTCAGCGGGCGGGTCCACGACCACGTCGACCCCGAGCGGCGGATGTGGGCCTTCACCATCGCCGGCTGCGCGCCGAGCGACCTGACCGACAACAGCGACGACGCCCGCGACCGCGACGCCGACGAGACCGTCCGGCTGGCGTACGTCGCGGCGACCCGCGCGCGGGATCTGCTGGTCGCCCCAGTGGTCGCGGACGAGCGGCCGGTCGGCAACGCCTGGCTGAACCCGCTCCACGCGGCGCTCTTCCCGACCGACGTCGTCGGACAGCCGGCGCCGGGCTGTCCCGCCTTCGGGGCCCACGGGGCGGCGCTCGGGTGGCCGTACCGGATCCACGACCTGGAGGACCGCGCCCCCCAGCCGGGCCTCCACGCGCCGCGCGCCGGCGACCACCGGCTCGTCTGGTGGGACCCGCGGCTGCTCGACCTCGACGTCCCCGAGCCGGACGCCAGCCGGCGCCACCCGTTCCTGGCCAAGAGCGATCGGGCGGCGGCGAAGAGCGCGGAGGCCTCTCACGCGGCCTGGGCGGACGCCCGGGAGCGCACCCGAGTCGGCGCAGCGGCCCCGACGCGCCCCGCCGCCGGTTTCGGCGCGCTGGTCGCCGAGCGGCCGGAGCTCGGCGCCGCGGACGCGCCGGCGCGGGTGAGCCTGCCGCCGCTGCGGGGACGCCCTCGTGGGGCGCGCTTCGGGACGCTCGTCCACGCGGTCCTGGCCGACGCGCCGCTGGGGCTGCCGGTCGACCCGACGCGGGTGACGGCGCTCGCAGGCGTCCACGGGGCGATCCTCGGCGCGCCGAAGGGCGAGGTGGACGCGGCCGCCGAGCGGGTCGCGGCGGCGCTCGGGACGGAGCTCCTCAGCCGCGCGGCGGCGAGCGCGGACTGTCGCCGCGAGACCCCGGTCGCCCTGGTGCTCGAGGACGGGACCGTCGCCGAGGGCGTCATCGATCTCGCCTTCTCGGAGGCGGCCGAGGACGGCGCTCGGCGCTGGGTCGTCGTCGACTACAAGACCGGCCGGGACCGCGACGAATTGTCGGTCGACGCCCGCCGCCTCCGGCTCTACTGTGACGCCGTCACGCGCGCCACGGGCGAGCCCGCCGAAGCCGTCCTGTTGGTCCTTTGACCGTTGTCGCGAAGCCCGCCGTGCGCACTCTCTCCGCGGTTAGAATCTTTCTAAAAGGAGAACCTGATGAGCATCAACATCGGCATCGACGACACCACGCGTAGGGCCATCGCCGGCGACCTGAGCCGCGTCCTCGCCGACACGTACACGCTGTACCTGAAGACCCACAACTTCCACTGGAACGTGAAGGGTCCGATGTTCAACACCCTCCACGCGATGTTCGAGACGCAGTACAACGAGCTGTGGATCGCGGTGGACGAGGTGGCCGAGCGCATCCGGACGCTGGGCGAGCCGGCGCCGGGGACCTACTCGGCCTTCGCGAAGCTGACGTCCATCCCCGAGACCGACGGGGTGCCCGAGGCGATGCAGATGGTCGAGCAGCTCAAGGACGGGCACGAGACGGTCGTCCGGACGATCCGCGAGGCGATGCCGCGCGCCCAGGAGGCCGGCGACGAGTCGACCGCGAGCCTGCTGAGCGACCGCATGGTCGTCCACGAGAAGACCGCCTGGATGCTGCGCACCCTCCTCCAGTAGTCGCGGAGGCCCGGGAGTCCCCGTCAGACCTGGATGCGCTGCACGACGACCCGACCGGGCTCGACGATCACCTCGAGCCCGGTCTGGGTCAGCGCCTTCAAGAGCCCCATCCAGGCGTCGGCGAGCGGTATCGGCCCCTCGTAGGAGAGGTCGACCGTACGCCCGCTCAGGTCCTCGTGGGTCACGAAGCGGGCGCCGGTGACGCAGGCGAAGAAGCCGAGCACCTCGTGGAGCGGGGCGTCGACGAAGCGCAGGCGCACCGGCGCGTCCCCCTCGAGGGGCCGACACGCCGGGCGCGTGACGATCGGCCGCGCGGGGAGCGTCGGGCGCGACGGCGCGAACGACCGGGACGGCGCCCGGCCGGGCACCGCGAAGGCCGGCGTCCCCATCGTCGTGAGCGCGACGAGCGCGAGCAGGATGCGGCGCATGGGAACCTCCGGGCTGAGCGGTGACCTCCGTCGCGCCGAAAAGATTAGATCGCGGGGTCAGACCCCAAGCTCTAACCTATTCCCGACGACGACCTCCCAGACCTCAGCACGCGCCGTGCCAACCGCGGAGACCCACGCACAGGCAGCGTCCAAGCCGCCGCGCGACGCCGGGATCGTCCCAGATTCGGGGCTCACTTCGACAGAATGGCGCCGACCCGGTGGTCGCGGCGGCCGGGCCGTGACATTGTGGCACGCGGCATGGCGATCAGTCCGGCGAGCAAGCGCGCAGCAGATGAGGTGGCCGAGGCGGACGTCGCCGCGGAGAAGGCGCAGTACGCCGAGCGTCTCCGGACCCTGCAGGCGACGGTGGAGCCGCCGCTCACCAACCTCGAGCTGTCCATCGGCCTCGAGCTCGACGATCCCCACCAGCGCCGCGCCGCGTCCCAGGTCGGGCGCTTCCTGAGCGTCGCGCCGCGAAACCGCCGCGCGCGACCCGACCGCGCCACCCGCGCCCTCATCGACCGCCTCGTCGAGGGCGACGCCGCCCTCTGCGTCCGCGCCGCCGCCGCTCCCGGGCTCCCGCGCGAGGTGTTGATCTGCGAGCCCCGTGAGACCGCGCGCCTCGGCCCCGAGTGGACCCTGATCCGCCTCGGCGACCGCCCGCTCCCCGGCGCGACCGCCCTGCCGCCGTCGCCGATCGACGACGACGACTTCGACTTCAGCGGCGGCGCCGCCGAGCCCACGCCCGCCCCTTCCCCCGCGCCCGTCAGACCCTCCAGCGTCCCCGTCGGGCCGAAGCCGGTCGCGACCGCAGCCCGGCCCTCCCGGAGCGAGCCCATCGAGGCGCCGCCGCTCCCTCCCCTGCCCCCCTCAGGTCCTCGCGCGCTGGGTCCATGGCGGGTACCCCCGATCGGCCTCGGGCTGATGCGCCTGTCGACCGCGGGCCGCCCGGACGAGGCCGCCGCCGTCGCGCTCGTCCGCCGCGCCCTCGACGCAGGCGTGCGCCTCCTCGACACCGCCGACGCCTACGCCACCGGGCCCGAGGACCTCCACCACAACGAGGCCCTCGTCCGCCGCGCCCTCGAGGGCTGGGACGGCCCCCGCGACGAGGTGGTGGTCGCCACCAAGGTCGGCCTCACCCGCCCCGCCGGCCGCTGGGTACCCGACGGCCGCCCCGAGCACCTCCGCGCCGCCGTCGACCGGAGCCTCCGCGCCCTCGGCGTCGAGCGGCTCGACCTCCTCCAGCTCCACGTCCCGGACCCGAAGGTCCCCCTCGCCGAGTCCCTCGGCGCCCTCGCCGATCTCCAACGCGCCGGGAAGATCCGCGCCCTCGGGGTCTGCAACCTCCGCCCGACCGACGTCCACGTCGCCCTCGACGCGGCCGACCTCGTCAGCCTCCAGGCGCGCTTCAACCCGTACGACAAGGCGAGCTGGACCAACGGCCTCCTCCACGCCGCGCGGGCCCGCGGGCTGAGCTTCATCGCCCACAGCCCCCTCGGCGGCCACGGCGGCGTGGGCCGCGTCGTGAAAGACAAGGTGCTCGCCGAGGTCGCAGCCCGCCTCGGCGCGAGCCCGCACGAGGTCGCCCTCGCCTGGCTCACGACCCTCGATCCCGGGCTCGTGCTCATCCCCGGCGCCACCCGCCCGGAGAGCGTCGACTCGATCGCCCGGGCGGCCGCGCTCGACCTCGACGACGACGCCCGCCGCGCGCTCGCCGCGCGCTTCCGCTGGTCGCGCCAGCGACCGGACGCCGAGCCCGCTCCCGACTCCGCCCCGAGCATCGTCGGCGCCCCGGTCCCGGTGGTCGACATCGCCCTCGAGCAGGTCTGCGCCGCGCCGCGCGACGAGGTCGTCCTCCTGATGGGGATGCCCGCCCTCGGCAAGACCAGCGCCGTCCGGCGCTTCACCGACGCGGGCTACGTGCGCCTCAACCGCGACCGCGCCGGCGGCAAGCTCGACGACCTGCTCCCGGTCCTCGAGGGCCACCACGCCCGGGGCGCCCGCCGCTTCGTCCTCGACAACACCTACACCCTGCGGAAGATGCGCGCCGGCGTCCTCGCGACCGCGCGGCGCCTCGGCCTCCCGGTCCGCTGCGTGTGGATGGGCGGGACCCTCGAGGACGCGCGCTACAACGCGGCCCTCCGCCTCTTCCGGAAGCTCGGGCGGATGCCGACGCCCGAAGAGATCGTCGCCCGCGGCAAGCACGACCCCAACACGTTCCCGCCCGCCGTGCTCGACCGTTTCGCCGCGAGCGCCGAGCCCGTCGACAGCGGCGAGAACGTCGAGCGCGTGCAGCGCGTGCCGTTCTCGCGCCACGATCCGCCGGACTACACGACCCGCGCGCTCCTGCTGGACCTCGACGGGACGCTCCGCCGCACGAAGAGCGGCTCGCCGTTCCCGACCGCCCCCGACGACGTCGTCCTGCTCCCGGGCCGCCGCGAGATCCTCGCCCCCCTCGTCGCCGACGGCGTCCGCCTGTTCGGCGTCACCAACCAGGCGGGCGTCTCCCTCGGCCAGGTCGACGAGGCGACCGTCCGCGCCGCCTGCGACCGCACCGCGGCGCTCCTCGAGCTGCCGATCGAGGTGGTCTGGTGCCCCCACCCGCCGGGACGCCCGACCTGCTGGTGCCGAAAGCCCCTGCCCGGCCTCGGCGTCGCCCTCATCGAGCGCTGGCGCCTGTCCCGCGCGGATCTGGCGATGGTCGGCGACCGCGAGAGCGACGCGGCGTTCGCGGCGGGGCTGGGCGTCACCTATCACGACGCGGCCGACTTCTTCGGCTGAGGCGCCGTCCGCGGCGCCGCGCTTCAGCGCTTCTTGGGGCCGACCAGAGACCGGAGCGTGCAGCGGGCGACGACGTCACCCGACTCGTCGCTCATCTCGACGTGGACCTCGAACTCGGTGCGGTCGCTGGTCTCGGGGACCGGGCACTCGGAGGTCGCGGTGATCGTCCCGCGCGCCTTCTTGATGTACTCGATGGAGAGCCCCGCCACGATGAAGCGCCCGTCGTCGGGCAGGCTGTAGGCGAGCGCGACGTTGCCGGTCAGCTCCGCGAGGTTGACGAGGGCCACCGCGTGCACCGAGCGCAGGTGGTTTCGCACCCAGCGGCGATCGCGCAGCACGACCTCGGCGTAGCCCCGGCGGAGCTCGACGACCTGGGCGCCGATGGTCCCGGTGTAGGGCGCCGCCATGCCGACGATGGTCGAGAACACGGCCTTTCCGCCGGGCACCACCGAGAGCCGGTCCCACGCGTCCCGGATGACGTTCGACGGCCCGTCGATCGACGGCAGCGACGGCATGATCCCCTTCAGCGTGTCCAGCGCGCCCATCTCTCCACCTCCGCCTGCTTCTCTTCGGTCTGGAGCGGCAGCGATACCACCCCGCGCCGGCCGACGCGAGGCATTCTCGCGCCGACGCGAGCCGCGGTGTAGGCTCTCGCGCTCCCACCCGGAGGCCCGCCATGTTCCCGCCGTCGATCATCGAGACACGCCGACTCCGCCTGCGCGAGCCCTCCCTCGACGACGCCCCGACGATCTTCGAGCGCTACGCCGCCGATCCCGAGGTGACCCGCTACATGCTGTGGCGCCCGCACGAGGACGTGACCGAGACCGAGGAGTTCCTCTCGCTGATGGTGACCAACTGGCGCCTCGGGGAAGACCACCGCCCGTGGGTCATCGAGCGCGACGGCGAGCTGCTGGGGATGATCGGGGTGACCATCAGCGGCCACGCCGTCGAGGTCGGCTACGTCCTCGCCCGCCGGCACTGGGGCAACGGCTACGCCCCCGAGGCCCTCACCGCTGTGTGCGACGCGGCCTTCGAGGACCCGCGCATCCACCGGGTCTGGGCGGTCTGCAACGTCGCCAACGCCCGGTCCGCGCGCGTCCTGGAGAAAGCCGGGATGCGCTTCGAGGGGATCTTGCGGAGTTACCTCATCTCCCCCAATCTCCGCCCCGAGCCCGGCGACTGCCGGCTCTACGCCCGGGTCCGCCGCGACCTCGGCGCCATCGCCTGACCGGCCGAGCCCCCCCTCTCGATCACGTTCAGTGCGCCTGGAAGTGTCCGACGCGACCGGGCGTTCACCGTCCAACGCCCCATCCAGCCCCGGGAGTGCCCCCCATGCTCCGAATGCTCTTCGCCGCCGCCCTGACGACCGCGCTCGTGACCACCGCCTCCGCGGCCCCGAAGCCCTCGGAGGCGAAGCCCGACGGCGCCGTGACCATCGTCCCCCGGGTGACCGAGCTCGCGGGGCCCGACCTCTCTGCCACCCTCCGCTGGCCCGAGGCGACCGGCGGCACGGCCTCGGGCCGCGAGGCGATCAACGACGCCATCTCCTTCGGCCGCGTCACCAACCAGAGCCTCGAGGCGACGAAGAAGGAGTTCACGGACTGTCAGTGCGGCGTCGTCGGCGCCGACTACACCGTCCACGCGAGCCGCGCCGGCGGTCGGCTCCTCAGCCTCACCATCGAGGTCGAGCGCATGGCCGCCTACCCGACCACCGAGCGGTACGACTTCGCCTTCGACACCGCCTCCGGGGCCAGGCTCGACCGTGGGATCATCGCCAAGGACGAGCGCGACGCCCTCGTCGCCCACCTCGACGCGAAGCTCCAGGGCCGCATCGGCGCCGCCCGCGAGAACGCCCGCCGCGAGCTGGGCGAGGACGGCATCCCGGCGGAGATGTTCGAGGGGAGCTTCACCGCCGCCGACCTCGACTCGTTCAAGCTCGACGCCAAGGGCGCGCACTTCAGCTACGACCGCTTCGAGTTCCCGCACGCCGTGGCCGCCCTCGAGCCGAACGGCGAGCTCCTGGTCCCGTGGGCCGAGCTCGGGCCCTTCCTGGCCCCCTCCTTCGCCTGGATCGCCAAAGACTGACGAGACTCGGCGCCTCCTCGCGCCTCGCGGCGACTCGGCGCTCAAGCCCGCGCGGGGATCAGCCGAACCACGAACGGTCATCCCCTCACGCCAGGGAGCCCGCCGTGGTGAAGAAGACCGTCGCGCTGCTGCAAGAGTTCTCGATTCCGCTCATCGCCGGCGTGGTGCTGGCGCTCGTCTGGGCGAACCTCGCGCCCGAGTCCTATCACCACCTGGTCCACGCGCCCCTCTTCGGCGCCGGAGGGGCCCACGGGGCGGGTCACGGTGTCACCCTCCACTTCCTGTTCAACGACGTCTTCATGGTCCTCTTCTTCGGCATCGCGGCGAAGGAGATCACCGAGAGCTGCCTGCCCGGGGGGGCCCTGAATCCGCCGCGCAAGGCCGTCAACCCGCTCCTCGCGACCCTCGGCGGCGTCCTCGGTCCCGTCGCCGTCTACTTCGCGTGGGTCGCCGCCACCGGCGACGACGCCATCGCCGGCGGCTGGGGCATCCCCACCGCGACGGACATCGCCCTGGCGTGGCTCGTCGCCCGCATGGTCTTCGGCAAGGGGCACCCCGCGGTCAGCTTCCTCCTGCTCCTCGCGGTCGCCGACGACGGCATCGGGCTGGCGATCATCGCCGTCTTCTACCCCGACCCGAGCCACCCGGTTCAGCCGGTCTTCCTGCTCGTCGTGGTCGCCGCCGCCGTCGCCGCCTTCGTGATGCGGCGCCGCGGCGTCAAGAGCTTCTGGCCCTACCTCCTCGGCCCCGGCGTGCTGAGCTGGTTCGGCCTCTTCTCGGCGCACCTCCACCCGGCGCTGGCCCTGGTCCCCATCATCCCCATGATGCCGACGGCGAGCCACGACGAGGGCCTCTTCGCTGAGCACGGCGGCCACCATCGCGACACGCTCAACCGCTTCGAGCACGCCTTCAAGCTCCCGGTCGACCTCGGCCTCTTCGGCTTCGGCCTCATGAACGCCGGCGTCGCGCTGTCCTCGGTGGGCACGGCCACCTGGGGCGTCCTCATCGCGCTGGTCGTCGGCAAGACCGGCGGCGTCTACACCTTCGCCATGCTCGGGCAGCGCCTCGGGTTCCCGCTGCCCAAGGGGATGAACGGCAAGAGCCTGCTCGTGACCGGCATGATCGCCGGGCTCGGGCTCACCGTCGCCCTCTTCGTCGCCGGCGTCGCCTTCACCGACCCGACGCTCCAGGGCGCCGCGAAGATGGGCGCTCTCGGCTCGGTGATCATGTTCCCGGTCGCCCTCGCGTTCGGCGCCCTCCTGAAGGTCAAGCACCGACCCGCGCCCCTGGAGCGCACGGTCGAGGTCAGGATCACGACCCGGCAGACCGCCAGGCCGCTCACCCGACCCGCGAAGCGCCCGGTCTGACGCTCACGCGAGCAGCGACGCCACCGCCTCGGGCACGAGGAGCCAGCGGCGGCGCTGCTCGTCGTAGCCCGCGACCCGGAGCCGCAGGGCGTCGCCCACCTTGAGCGCCGCGACGGCGTCGCCGCGAGAGACCGTCGCGACGACCGGCCCGGCCTCGGCGGCCACGCCCCCGACCGCGGCCGCGACGTCCTTCAGGTAGACCTTCAGCTCGATGGGCGGCGCGTCGAGCTGCACGTACAGCCGGTCGAACTTCATCCCGAGCATGGCCCCGGCCCGCCAGGGTCGCTCGCGCTCGGGGCGCGCCAGGTCCGCGCGGAGCAGCGCGTCGATGACCAGCAGGTTCGCCTCCTTGGTGAGCTGCCGCTGGACCTCCTTGGACCGGTTGGCCGCCTCGATGACGCGCTCGCGGAGCGCCTCGTCGGCGGGGTTCGCGGGCTGCCCGGCGAGCGCCTCGAGCGCCTCCTTGTGGGTGAAGATCCCGACGACCTCGCGCATCGGGGACGAGAACCGGCTGTAGTAGGGCGCGCCCACGCCGTAGTGCATCCCCGGCTCGGCCTGGAAGCTCGACCGCTGGTTGACGACGAGGGCCTGCCGCTGGACGGCCAGGAAGAGCGGCCACGCGTCACCCTCGCGGGGTAGCCGCTCCAGGTATGTCGCCAGGCTCTCGCCCCGTCCCCGACCGTCTCGGCGGCGCCAGCGCCAGGTCACGGGATCGAGGTCGTGGGCGGCGACGACCCCGTCGATGAGGTGGACGAGCTCCTCGAGGCGAGGCGGCTCGGGGGCCGGGTGGACCCGGAAGATGGGCTGGGCCGGCGTGTCCCCGCCGGACGCGGCGACCAGGAAGCGGGCGCCCTCGATGTTGCACAGGAGCGAGATCTGCTCGTTGTACCGCTCGCAGTCGTTGCGCAGGTCGCCCACGGCCGTGAAGCGCCGGCCGTCTTCGCCGATGTCGATCGCGACGGAAACCCGGTTGTAGCGCACGACGTCGTGCTCGTCGGCGAGCGCCATCCTGAGCCGCCCGACGGCGCGGAGGCGCTCGAGGGTCGGCGTGAAGGGCTGGCCCGAGAGCGGGCTCGACGCCGGGTCCTCGTAGAACGCCTGGACGCCGTCGTAGGTCAGCTTGCGACGGCTCCGGATCCGGGCCCGGAAGATGCGCGTATCGAGCGCCCGTCCGTCCTGCGCGACCCGCGTCAGCACGACGAGCGCCCGCCGGAGCACGCCCTCGTTCAGCGAGACGATGCCCTCGGACAGCGCCCGCGGGAGCATCGGGATCGTCAGCCCGGGCAGGTAGAAGCTGGCTCCTCGGGACAGCGCGTCGTCGAACAGCGCCGTCCCCGGCCGAACGTAGTGCGACGCGTCGGCGAGCGCGTAATAGACGTCGAAGCCGCCGCCCTCGCCCTGCGGGACGGCCTCGATGTGCATCGCCTGGTCGAGATCGCGGGAGTCTTCGTTGTCGATGGTGACGAAGGCGCGATCGGTGAGATCGACCAGCTCCGGATCGTCCAGGTCCGGCGCGCCGGCCAGCGTGTCGGCCGCGGCGAGCACCTCCGGCGGGTAGTCGGGGACGAGCCCGAAGCGCGCCACCACGCGCCACAGCGCGGCGCGAGCGCTGCCGGCCGCGGCGAGGACGGCGGTGACCTCGCCCGAGTCCGGCGCCACCCGCACGATCGTCCCGGTGGGCGTCGCCTGATCGCCCTCGGCCAGCGTCACGTGGCGCGCGGGGCGCGAGAACAGGCTCCGGGCGGCGCGGCTGCCGCGCTTGCTCTCCACGACGTCGGCGATCATCGGCGGGCTCCCTGGGCGATGGACGAGGCGCCCGCGCGGCCGGGCGGCGGCCAGGTTGCAACGAGTCGCGCGGCTTGAAAACCCGGCCCCTGCCCGTTCGACGCCGTGCCAGCCGCCCGCGGCCACGTGCGACGCAATAAAAGCGGTCGAGTCGAGCCGGACGGATCCGCTATAAGCGTCGGGTCCGGACGAAGGGAGGGGGACGACGATGCGACGGTGGATGACGACGGGGCTCTGTATTCTGGCGATGGCGTGGACCGCGGGCTGCGGCGACGACGGCGGCACCAGCGGCCAGATCGACCAGGATGCCTCGGACGGCCTGAACATCGACGCCGGCGACGACACCTCCTCGAGCGGCGTGACCGAGGACGGGGTCGGCGGCGACGCGGCGCTCACCGACACCGCCAGCGCGGCCGACACGGCCGTCGCCGACACCGCGCCCGAGGCCGACACCGCGGTGGCCGAGGACACGACCCAACCGGCCGACACGACGGTCGCCGAGGACACATCCGAGCCGGCCGACACGACCCAGCCGACCGACACGACGGTGGCCGAGGACACCTCGACCGGCGAGGAGTGCACCGGCGAGTGCCCGTACGCGAGCAACGGCGGGATCGGGATCGATCTCACCCTGCACGACCGCACGGTCCAGCCGCCGACGCTCTCCGGCCTCGCGAGCGGCTCCGACTACCCGATCGCGACCTACGAGCTCACCGGCGTCGAGATCTACCAGTACAACACCTTCGCGAGCTTCGTGTCGGTCAGCATCTCCGACAACTTCGACGCCAACACCGGCCGCGGGACCAACGGGACCGCCAACTTCGGCGACGATCTCTGGGCGGTCTTCCTCAACCTCGACGTCACCATGGCGCTGAGCGCCATCGGGCAGAACCTCGACCAGGAGGTCGACGAGGAGGTCTACGGCGGCGGCTGCTACACCTTCAGCGGCAACACGATCTACAGCGACCTCGGCTACTGCGCCGGCGGCTGGCCCGAGGGCGTCGACCCGCCGGACGAGGCCGAGTACAGCTACGACGACGGCACCTACTCCCTGAAGCTCAAGCTGACCTTCACCAAGGAGTTCATCCTCGCGCAGGTGCCCGCGGAGTACGCCACTCTGGCCGGCTTCGCGATCACCGGTGATCTGGTGCTCATCCTGAGCCTCGAGGGCGTCGACGGCTGACGGTCACGGCGAGGTCGCCGCCGGAGCTCCGCCCGGCCGCGGCCTTGACATCCGTTCAGGTATCGATCCACCCTCGTCGGACGGCGCGCAGCGTGTGCTGCGACCAGAACGTCCCGCTCTCGGACCAAGGGCGACGAATCCATGGCGGACAAGAGCAAGCTCGACATCACGGGGGTCTTCCCAGCCGTGAAGTGCGATATCTGCGGAACCATCTACGCGGCGGAGAGCGGTGACTTCGTAGCGTTCTACGGCAACGTCACGGCGGGGCTCGATCAGGTCCTCGTCGGCGTGAGCTCGCCCAAGCGGCCATCGAAGAAGGCCGTCAGCGTCGTGTGCCGCGATCCCCGGTGTGTAGAGGGGCTCGTCAAGCGCATGCTGGGCTGCGACGGCGAGAAGGGCGACGCTGGCCACCTGTGGGCGCAGGTCCTCAAGATCTGGGCGAACGAGGCGGGCCACGATCTCGTCGAGAGCGCGGACGTCAAGCCCGCCCCGCCGCCGAAGCAGATCCGCCGCCGGGCGTAGCCGACCACGGTCGCACCGTTGTTCCCGACCGCCCCGCCGAACCCGCCGGCCGACGTGGCCGAGCTGCTCGAGCGCGCCCGCCGCGTCGCCGGGCGCCGCCTCGCCGACCTCGCGAAGGACCACCACGTCCGCGTCCCGCGGGACCTCCGGAGCCACAAGGGCTGGGTCGGCAACCTCCTCGAGGTCAGCCTCGGGGCGCGCGCCGGCTCGAAGCCCGTCCCCGACTTCGAGCACCTCGGCGTCGAGCTCAAGACCCTGCCCATCGGGGACAACGGCCGCCCCCGCGAGTCGACCTTCGTGTGCGTGGCGCCGGTCGATCAGGTCCACGAGCTGACCTGGGAGACCTCCCACGTCCGCCGCAAGCTCCACCGCGTGCTGTGGATGCCGGTTCAGGCCGCCCCAGCCATCCCCCTGGGCGAGCGGCGGGTCGGGATGCCGCTCCTCTGGTCCTGTGACACCGATCCCGACGCCGCCGTGCTGCGCGCGGACTGGGAGGACCTGACCGAGCAGATCCGGCTCGGCTTCATCGACGCCATCACCGGCCACCGGGGGCGGGCGCTGCAGCTCCGGCCGAAGGCGTTGACGGCGGCCGACACGCGGCTCACTGTCGGCGAGGACGGCTGGCAGGTCCCGACCCGCCCGCGCGGCTTCTACCTCCGCGCCAGGTTCACCGCCGCCGTCCTGGCCCGCCACTACGCTCGCGGGTGAGCTCGACAGACGACACCGACATCGCATCGAGGCCGCTCACCATGCTCAAGCACCTCTTCCGTTTCGTCATGGGGCGTCGGCTCCCCATCCACGAGGGGTCGATCACGCTCGATGGGCCCCACGCGCCGATCCGGATCCGCCGCGACGCCCACGGGGTCCCGTACATCGACGCCGACAGCGACCACGACGCCTGGTTCGGGCTCGGCTTCTGCCACGGGCAGGACCGCGGCGGGCAGCTCGAAATCACCAAGCGCCTGCTCGACGGGACGCTCTCGTCCGTCGCCGGCCCCGACACCGTCCCCCTCGACCGGCTGTCGCGGCGCCTCGGCCTGAGCCGCGCCGCCAACGCGCAGTTCGCGGTCGCCGACGACGACATCAAGGCGCAGCTCGACGCCTACGCCGCCGGGATCAACGCCGGGATCGCCCGCGGCGGACGCAAGCTGCCCCACGAGCTGGGGCTCCTGCGCGCCCGCCCGACGCCCTGGACCGGCGCCGACGTCCAGGGCTTCTGCGTGGTCATCACCTTCGCCCTCGCCGCCAACTGGGACGTCGAGCTGGTGCGCCTCCGGATCCTCCGCGAGCACGGGCCCGAGGCGCTCATGGCCCTCGACCCGACGACCCCGGAGTGGCTGCACGCGACCACGCCGCCGCTCGCTCGCGCCGAGGGCGCCGTCGACCGTCTCGCCGCCGACGTCGCGGCCTTCACCTCGCTGATGGGCCTCGGCGGCGGCTCCAACGCGTGGGTGCTGGGGCCGCAGAAGACGGCGACCGGGCGACCGATCCTGGCCAACGATCCGCACCTGATGCCCGCCGCGCCGGCGCAGTGGTACCTGGCGTCGCTGAGGACGCCGACCTGGGCCGCGGCCGGCGCCACCTTCGCCGGCGCCGCCTCGATCGTCGTCGGCCACAACGGGACCGCCGCGTGGGGCGTCACCGCCGCCCACGTCGACGTCGCCGACTTCTTCATCGAGGAGATCGGCCCCGACGGCGCCAGCGTCCGAGAGGGCGACGAGTACGTGCCGTGCCCCGTGCGCCGCGAGGAGATCGCCGTCAAGGGCAAGCCCCCGGTCATCGAGGAGATCCTCGAGACGCCGCGCGGCCCGATCGTCTCGCCAGCCTTCGGCGAGGACAGCGTCGCGCTGTCGCTCTCGGCGAGCTACCTCCAGCCGCGCCCGTACCGGGGCCTGCTGGGCATCCACGCCATCCGGTCGCCGGAGGACCTGCGCGCCCAGTTCACCCAGAACTCGGCCAGCAACACCACCGTCGCCTACGCCGACACCGCCGGCCGCATCGCGTGGCTCGCGGCCGCCGACGTGCCGCTCCGGCGCTTCGGCTCCGGGACCGTGCCGCTGCCGGGCTGGGATCCGCGGGTCGGGTGGGACGGCTTCGCGCCGCCAGCGACGCTCCCGTGGGTCCTCGATCCCGACAGCGGCTTCGTCGCGACCGCGAACAACGCCCCCAACGCCGACCCGACGACCGGGCCGTTCCTGGGCCTCGACTGGCTCGACGGCTACCGCGCGACCGTCATCGGCGAGCGCCTGGCCGCCCGCGACGACTGGGACCTCGCGGCGACGCTGACGCTCCAGACCGACACGACGAGCCGCCCGTGGCTCGAGCTCCGCGACCTCTTCGCCACCCTCCCCGAGGGCGACGACGCCGACGCCGCACAGGGGCTCGCGCTGCTCCGCGCGTGGGACGGTGACATGGGCGCGGACAGCGTCGGCGCCGCGATCTTCGCCTTCACCCTGAGCGAGCTGGCGCGCCGAGTGGTCGACCGCCACGCCCCCAGGGCTGCCGCGGCCGCCCTCGGCCAGGGCGCGACGGCGCTGCTGCCGAACAACCTCCTCGTGACCCGCCGGACGAGCCACCTGGTGCGGGTCATGCGCGAGCAGCCCCCCGGCTGGTTCGACCGCCCGTGGCCCGAGGAGATCGCCGACGCCGTGGGCGCCGCGGTCCGTGAGCTGTCGCGACGCTTCGGCAAGAAGCCCGCCGGCTGGACCTGGACCCGGGTGCGTCCGATGACGCTGCTCCACCCGTTCGGCGACAAGAAGCCCCTCGACGCGCTCTTCAACGTCTCGGGCGTCCGCTGTCAGGGCGACGCCACGACCCTCGCCCAGGGCGCGGTCGATCCGCGCGACGCCGGCGCCAACCCCATCGGCGTCCCGACGCTGCGCGCCGCCATCGACGTCGGCGAGTGGGACGCCGCCCGCTTCGTCATCCTCGGGGGACAGTCGGGCAACCCCCTGTCGCCGCAGTATTCCGACCAGGTCCCGCTCTGGGAGCGCGGCGAGACCCTGCCGCTGTACTGGTCCGAGGACCGGATCGCCGAAGCCGCGCGCCTGACGCTGACCCTCGCCCCGACCCCCGCACCGGAGCCGGCCCCATGAGGCGCGCCCTCCCTCTGGTGCTGACGCTCCTCGCGGCCTGCCCCGACGCGCCGATCGCGCCCCCCGACCCGCCCGTCGTCGAGGCCCCCGCGGCCGTCACCGCCTGGGTCTCCTGCGCCGCTGAGCTCGGCTTCGACGGAGACCTCGGCCGCGTCCTCCCGCCCGACGGCGCCGAGGTCGCCCTGCGGCCGCCCGCAGTCATCCCCGGCGACACGCCCGAGGTGCTCGCCCTCCGCTGGCTCACGCCGCGACATGACGCCACCTGGCGGCTCCTCCTGCGGGTCGACAGCGGGGGCGCGCTGGTCCTCGAGGACCTCGCGCCCGGCGCCTTCCTCGACGCCCAACGCCTGCTCGTGCTCGAGCGCCGTTGTGGCCCCCTGCGCGTCGGCGAGGTGCTGGCCGGCGCCTACGCGACGGGGCCCGCTCAGGCCGCGACCACCCGCGGGGCCGCCCGCCTCGTCGCCGCCGCCTGCAGCGCGGGTCCCGACTGCCCTGTAGGCTGGCGCGAGCGCCTCCTCGACCTCGCCGCCGTCCACCCCGACGCGGCCCCGCCGCGCTTCCCCGACCGGTGCGGCGTCGTTCCGCCACCGGCCTCGGAGCTCTCGACGGCCCGCGACCTCCGCGCCTGGGTCCTCGAGGAGGTCGGCCCCGCTCCGGATCAGTCGGTCGTCGCCTGGGCGCGCGCGCTCAGGGACCGCGCCCTCGGCAGCGGCGAGGACGTGGTCCGATCCGGCTTCGAGGCCCACCGCGCCGCGGGGAAGCTGGCCGCGGCCGCGCGGCTCGTGGACGAGGCGACGGCCGCGAACCTCGGCTTGAGCGAGCGGCTCCGCTTCGACGGGGCGCTGGCCTGGCGCGACGCCGGCGAGCCCGAGACGGCGGCCGAGCGGCTCACCGCGCTGGCGGACGAGGGACGGACGGTCTACGCGGACTTCGCGCGCCGGGCCCTGGCCGAGCTCCGCCGCTGATCGGCGCCAAACGGCGCCCGCCGCCCGGCGATCTCCCAGCTCCGACCTGCGCCGTCGCCGTGGAGAGACCCCGACTCTCGCCCTCCGGGCGAATTTGGGTATGCTCGCGTCGATGGCGACTCACCGACGGACCGAACCAGAGATCAGGCCGGAGAACCTGGCGCAGCTCCCGATCTTCCCTCTCCCGCGCGCGGTCCTCTTCCCCGGCGTCGTGCTCCCGCTCCACCTGTTCGAGCCGCGCTACCGGGCGCTCGCCGAGCGCGTCGTCCACGGCGACCGGCTCGTCGCCCTCGCCGCGCTCGAGCCCGGCCACGACGACGAGTACCACGGGCGCCCGCCGGTCGTCCCGGTGATGGGCCTCGGGCGCGTCGTCGCCGAGCAGCGCCTCGCCGACGGGCGCTGGAACATCGCGCTCCGCGGGGTCTGCCGGGTCGAGATGCTGGAGGAGCGCCCCCCCGACGAGCCGTTTCGGCTCATCCGCGCACGACGCCTCGAGGACCGCGAGCGCCACGGCGATCGCGTCGCCGCCGACCTCCTGCGGGACCTGGTGCTTCGCCTCGTGACCGACCTCCCGGAGGTCGGCGGCGAGCTCGGGCCCCTGCTGGCCGACACCCGCCGCCCGGGTCGGCTGGCCGACGTCGCCGCCGGGCTCCTCGTCGACGACTTCGAAGCGCGGCAGAGCCTCCTCGAGGAGACGTGCGTCGCGAGCCGACTCGAGCGCGTCAACGCGCTCCTCCTCGACACGCTGATGTCGCTCGCGTCGAAGCGCCTCGCGCCCTCGACGCCGAGAAACTGACCCGACGGGACGGTCTCGGTTACACGGCTTCGGCCGCGATCCCCTGCCTAGTACAAGGCTGATCGCGCCATCGGTGGAATACGCCGCCAATTGCGCCTCGTATCGAGGCCGCGTTGTGACGAACATGAGCGTGCGCACAGTGGTCGTCATCGAGAGACCGGAGATCCTTGTCGAGTTCGACATCCTGGCGCGTCCGGTCGCCGCGTTCTCGCGGCGCCCAAAACTCCCCCATATGCCATCTGCTAGATGCCTCCTCACTCCCCCATTGCCATTCGGAGGTAGGGTGAACGCTTCGTTTGCCATCAACTCGTCCAACCTGCCGGATCCCTTCTGCTACACGCAGGGGGCGGCGGTATGGGCGGGGGACGCCGAGATCGTGAGCATCCCGCCATCGGCCGACGCCAAGGCCGACATCCTCGCGAGCTTCGCCGAGCAGCTTCGCTTCCCGCGCGGCTTCAAGCCCACCTGGGACGACCTCGAGCTGTGCCTGCGGGACCTGTCGTGGATCAGCGCGCCCACCGTGGTCGTGATGCACTTCGAGATCCCGCGGCTCCCCTACAACGCCCTCGCCGTCTACCTCGACGTGCTGCAGAACGCCGCGCTCCTGCGCGATCCCGGCAGCCCGCGCCTCATCTGCGTCTTCCCGGCGGAAGCGCGCGAGCCGATCACCGCCCTCATGACCGTGGGCTGACCCACGCGAGCCCGCTCCACTGTGAGCCCTCGGACGCCACTCCCCCGGCGCCGACCCCACCGCCCCCTCGGCTCGACCTGAAGCTCGCCGAGAGCTCACCGCTCTCGGCGGGCCTCATCTCGTCGCCGGCACTCAGTCGTCGGTCCCGACGACGTGCCCGTCGATGGCGGTGAACTTGATCCCGATGGACGCCGAGTCGTTCACCCCGTCGCCGGTGGTGTCGATGTCGTTGACCACGAGGGTGTTGACCAGCGCGACCACCGTCGCCTTGTCCAGGTTCGAGGGCAGCGAGTCCTCGTCGAGCGCGTTGATGCCGTCGAGGAGCTGCTGCTTCGGGACGGCGCCGGCGAGGATGCCCTGCATGCTCGTGACGCGACCGCCGCTGCGGGTCACGGTGCCGACCACCCGGAGACTCCCGATGGTGATCTCCACCACGGCGTCGCCGGAGAGCCGGATCTCGAAGGGCAGCGCCGCCTCGCCGACGGCGGTCAGGACGTTGCCGTCGATGGTCCCGGGCATCGAGACCAGCGGGACGCAGGTCTCCGGGTCGATGAGGTCACGCTTGACGAGCCAGTCGCAGGTCTCCGACTGGGTGTCGCAGTCCGGCGTCGTCGGCGACAGCTCGGCCGAGAACATCGCCAGCGTGACGTGGTCCGGGTCGTCGCCCCGCGGGGAGAACATCGCGAGCAGGCTCAGATCCCCGCCCGCGACGGCGTCGGCCAGGGACTCGTTGGCGAAGGCCGCGATGATCCCGAGGCTGTTGTTGATCCCGCCGTCGCAGCTCGACGAAGGCGCGCACGTCGTGGGGTCGTCGTCGAGATCGAGCGCCTCACCGACGTAGCCCCCGTCGCCGATGGCCAGGGTGACGAGCTTCGCCCCGTCGTCCGACAGGTCCGGCGTGCAGACGCACTCGCTGGTGTCAGCCACGCAGGCGCCGTTCAGGCAGGCGTCCCCGACGCTGCACTCGAGCCCGTCGTCACACACCGGGCCGGTCAGCGGCGCGTAGCCGCAGCCCTCGTTCGGGCTACAGCTGTCGCCCGTGCACGGATCGCCGTCGTCGCAGTCCCGCGGACGCCCGACGCAGACCGACTCGGCGCACACGTCCTCGACCGTGCACGCGTCGTTGTCGTCACACGCCCCCTCGGCGGGCTCGGTGGCGCAGTCGCCGGTCACCGGATCGCACAGGTCGGTCGTGCAGGGGTTGCCGTCGTCGCAGGCCTCCACGGCGCCGGTGCAGCACGGGCTGAAGGTCGGCAGGTGCACGCAGCCGACGTCCGAGTTGCAGGTGTCGATGGTGCAGTAGTTCTCGTCGTCACAGGCGTTCGGGCCGCCGGAGACGCAGACCCCCTCGCGGCAGGAATCACCGACGGTGCACGGGTCGCCGTCCTCGCACGCCACCTCGGCGGGGACGTGCTGGCAGCCGCCATCCTCGGTACACACGTCCACCGTGCACGGGTTGCCGTCGTCGCAGGAGTCCGGGGCCCCGACGCACTCGCCGCGCGAGCAGACGTCGCCCAACGTACAGAGGAGCCCGTCGTCGCAGCCCTCGCCGTTGACGTCGCTGTGCACGCACCCGAGCGCCGCCGTGCACGAGTCGACGGTGCAGACGTTGCCGTCGTCACAGTCGACGACGGAGTCGCCGATGCAGTCGCCGTTGAAGCAGGTGCTCGTCGGGGTGCACAGGTCGTGGTCGTCGCACGCCCCGTCGGTCTCGATCTCTGTCCACGCGAGCGCGCTCGAGCCGGGGTCGCAGTGACTGCACGGGTCTCCCGGGCGCGCCTCACCGTCGGCACGACAGACGTTGTTGATGAAGCAGGTGTCGGGGACGACCTCCCACACGCAGTGGGGCGAGAGCGCGGTCAGGTCGCAGCGATCGCTCGTACACGGGCGCAGGTCGTCGCAGTCGGCGTCGGTCTCGCAGGTCGGCGGCGGCGGCGTCCAGGTGTCGACCGGGGGAGAGGAGGTGTCGGCCTCGAGGGTGTCTTCGAGGTCCGTGACGTCAGGGGTGACCTCGAGCTGCGAGCCGCCGTTCGAGCACCCCGCGAGCATGAGTCCGCCCGCCGCGAGCGCCGCGACGAGCACGTGGATGGGCGCGGGCCTCAATTCAGCTTGCCTCCGACGATCAGGTTACCGTTGGCGCGGTACAGGACCTGAGGGTTGATCTTGATGCCGGTGCCTGGGGGCAGGCCCGGGATGGCCCCCGAGAGGTCGATGTCGGGCAGCGGGATGCTGCCGAGCTCGGTCCCGCTCAGCTCGCCGACGAGCCCGCCGATGACCTGGGTCTCGATGAGGGTTCGGAGCCCGGCCTCGGCGCCGATGAGCCCCTCGTCCGTCACCTCGACCTCCGTCTCCATGGTGTTGATGCCGTCGAGGGTGAGGCTGATCTCGCCGTCGCTCGTGCCGAGCTCGATGCCGATGGCGGCGGTGACCCAGACGTCGGCCTCGATGTACTGCGGGCCGAGGTTCAAGCCGAGGTGGACCCGGAGATCGCCGATCATCGCCTCGAGCCCGTTGCCACCACAGTCGCTCGCCGTCGGCGCGAGGAGCCCGCTGACCGACACGCTGAGGTTGCTGACGCCATCAGGGAGGTTGCTCGAGTCGAGCCAGTCGGCGGGGACGTCGAACTCGAGCAGCCCGCCGCGCCAGGCCGCGTAGAGGAGGCTATTGAGGGTGTCGTACGCCACGACCAGCTCGAGGTCACGCTGCTCCGGCAGCGCGATGACCTGCGACCCGCCGGAGTTGCACCGGACCCGGTCCGGCACCCCCTTGTTCTCGTAGGGCGTCCCCTTCTGTGAGGCGTAGCCGCCGGCGCGCAGATAGATGCGCCCGCCCTCGCTGTCGAAGTCGACGCCCTGGAAGTCGGTCAAGAGGTCGACGGAGATGGCCGGCCCGCTGTCGTCGATCTGCGGGATGTCGAGGCTCGTCGAGAACGCCAGCGCGCTCAGGGCGTCGCTGATGAGCGGGCCGAGCAGCGACCCGATCGAGTCGTTGAAGCTGTCCTCGATGTTGTCGACGAAGTCGTCGATGAAGAAGCCGAGGATGAAGTCGGCGATGAACCCGAACGCCCCGTCGATGCTGACGTCCACCCCGTTGGCCTGGACCGAGCTGCTCGGGATGGTCGCCACGAGCCCGTGGTTGGACACGCTCAGGTTGATGTTCGCGTCGATGACGATGCTGTCGAAGGTCAGGTCCCCGCTGATGCTGCTCGGCCCCCAGCAGCCACCGAAGACCGAGCCGGAGCAGGTCTTCTTCGCCTGGATGTCGGCGTGACCGTTGCGGATGACGACGTGGAGGCGGAGCCCGCCGTTGCGCGTCGAGAGCGTCGCGGTCGGCGGTGTATAGCTGAGGTTCCTGACGAAGATGTCGTACTCGCCGACCAGGCTCCCGGCGTCCACGTCCTCGGCGGCGGGGTTCGGGATCACGCCGGCGATGTCGAAGCCCTGGAGCGCGAGCTGCAGGATCGTCCCGAGGTCGTTCGGCGGCAGCGAGCGGTTGTTGTCGTCGATGGCGTTCTTGTCGAGCCAGACGCCGACGCCCTGCGAGACGATTCCGTTCTTCGGCGTCGTCGGCTTGTGGTAGGCGGTCGACCACAAGAACGACTGCACGACGCGGCGCTCGGTGCCCAGGTCGTCGGTAGCCTCGATGACGAGGGCGTTGCCGCCGACGTGCGGCGTGACGACGCGCGAGAAGGCGCCCGTCGACGGCTCGACGCTGGTGTTGATGCCGTTGATCTTCAGCGAAGTGATGGCCCCGGCGCCGCTCTGGACGGTGCCGGCCACCGTCACGCGCTGCGCGCTCGAGCTGCCCTGGATCGTCGCGCCCCGAGGCGGGTAGCTCACGGTGATGGTCGGTCGGCAGTCGTTGATCTGGATGAGCTCGTTTCGGCAGCCGACCTCCGGGTCGCAGGAGTCGGTGGTGCACACGTTGCCGTCGTCGCAGTCGACGGTCACGCCGGTGCAGGCGCCGTTGAAGCAGCGGTCGAAGGCGGTGCAGGCGCTCTCGTCGTCGCAGACCACGGTGTTGTTGGCGTTCACGCAGCCGGTCGCCGGGTCACAGCTGTCGTTGGTGCAGAGGTTGTCGTCGTCGCAGCCGAGGGGCGTCGCGCCGGGCTGGCACGCGCCGTTCGAGCAGACGTCACCGACCGTGCACGCGTCGCCGTCGTCGCACGCGTGCTGATTGGGGACGTGCATGACGCCGAGGACGCGGTCGCACAGGTCGTCCGTGCAGGGGTTTCCGTCATCCGGATCGACGGCTCGCCCGAGGCACGCCCCCTGGGTGCACGTGTCGATGGTCGTGCATGCGTTGCCGTCGTCGCAGGGCGCGGTGTTGAACGGGAAGACGCAGCCCTGAGCCGGGTCGCAGGCCTCGTCGGTGCAGGGATTCTCGTCGGTGCAGAGGGACGCGATCGACGTGTGGGAGCAGCCGCCCTCGCCCTTGCAGACGTCGATGGTGCAGATGTTCTCGTCGTCGCAGCTCCGCGCCGCCGTGCCGACGCACTGCCCGTCGACGCAGAGGTCGTCGGCGGTGCACGCGTCGCCGTCGTCGCACTTCGCGGTGATCGGGGTGTGCACGCAGCCGACCCAGGGCTCGCAGTGGTCGGCGGTGCACGGGTTTCCGTCCTCGCAGCTCGCGGCGCTCCCGCTGACCTCGCACGGGTCCTCGCCGCAGTCCGTCGGTGCAGGCTCGTGCAAGCAGGCCCCGGTCTCGCCGTCGCACCGATCGCGGGTACACGGGTCGTCGTCATCGCAGTCGCGTGGGGTCCCGGTGCACTTGCCGCTGTTGCAGCTGTCGTCGATCGTGCACGGGTCCTCGTCGTCGCAGGCGGCGGCGTCGTTGAGGGTCCAGCCGACCGTCGACGACAGCACGACGCACACGCCGCAGGGGTTGTCCGGCGCGACCTCCCCGTTGTCGTAGCAGCGCTCGTCGATCTTGCACTGATCCTCGGCGCATACGACCGGCGGCTCGGTCTCGACGGTGTCCGGCTGAACGAGGTCCGCCGGCACGACGGTGTCCTCGACCGGCGTGACAACACCGCTCGTCTGATTGTCGCAGGCGCCGAGGACGACGACTGAAATCGCCCCCACCGCGAAGAGTGCACGCATGGATGTACCTCCGAGCCGCGCGTGACTGCTTTATACCCGAAAACAAGGGGTCGAAGCAGCCTCCGCGCGGGTCGGTGCGCAACCGGGGACGCACTCCGACGGGCCTCCTGGCGCACTCGGGTTCGCGGGGCTTGGAGCCAACCACCTGGAAACAAAGGCATCCAACTCATGGCACGGCACGTGCTTAATGTCCGGGTAACCCCCTGCTACGGAGGTTTCACGATGAGCTCCACCACCTCTCGATTCTTCAGCGTCCTCGCCGCAACGCTCGGCGTCCTCGCAATCATCCTCGCCCTCGCCGCCGTGCCCTGGGGCGTGGTCGGGATCGGGCTCGTCGCGTTCGCCGTGGCCGCCGTGGGCCTGCTGCGGGAGGAGGGCGCCGGCGCCCTGCTCGGCCCCGGGCTGGTCGTCGCCGCCCTGCTCGGCCCCGCCACGATCGTGGGCGCGCTGCTCGCCGCCGCGGTCGTCTTCACCCTGACCCGCCCGGGTCAGCGCCGACCGCAACACTGACGTCGACCTGTCACTTCGCAGCGCACATTGCCGCGCGCAGTTACAAATGACGGCATTCTGATTCGCCGACCCCGCGTCGCATGAAAAACCGGGAGCGTTGCCTCGGCGGCGAGATCCGACTTAGGGTCCGGTCAGGAACAGGTTGAGTGGATGGCCAAGGAGGCGGCCTGCTGGGTGGTTCGGCGGAAGCGCAGGCAGACCGGGTGTCTTCCAAGCTTCCGTCGAGCCGCCCAGTAGGTCGGATCCGCCGGCCAGACGCCAACTTGTTCCTGACCGGACCCTCAGGGTCTCGCCGCCCTTCTCTTTTCGAGGCCCCCGGATGTCCAGCCCCGCCAGCCCCTCCCCGCTCCGACGCCTCTCCCGCTACGCCGCGCCCCACCGGCGCCAGGCGTGGCTGGCGATCCTGTGCTCGGTGGCGAACAAGCTGTTCGACCTCGCGCCGCCCGTCCTCATCGGCGCCGCGGTCGACATCGTCGTGCAGCGCGAGACCTCGCTCCTCGCGCGCCTCGGCGTCGTCGACGTGCGCGACCAGCTCTGGGTCCTCGCCGGCGTGACCCTGCTCATCTGGATCCTCGAGTCGGCCTTCGAGTACCTGCAGAAGTGGCTGTGGCGAAACCTCGCCCAGACCATCCAACACGAACTCCGCGTGGACGCCTACGACCACGTGCAGCGGCTCCAGCTCGCGTTCTTCGAGGACCGCCGTACCGGCGGGCTGATGTCGATCCTCAACGACGACATCAATCAGCTCGAGCGGTTCCTCGACATGGGCGCCAACGCGATCCTCCAGACGTTCACGAGCACCATCGTGATCGCCATCGTCTTCTTCGCCCTCGCGCCGGGGGTGGCGTGGCTCGCGATGGTCCCGATCCCGCTCGTCCTGTGGGGCTCCTTCGCGTTCCAGCGCCGCATCGCCCCCCGCTACCGGGCCGTCCGCGAGCACGCCGGGATGGTCAACGGTCAGCTCGCCTCGAACCTGGCCGGGCTCCAGACGATCAAGAGCTTCACTGCCGAGACCCGCGAGACCGATCGCATCCGCGCGCTGTCCGAGGGCTACCGGGTCGCCAACCGGGACGCCATTCGGCTGAGCTCGGCGTTCTCGCCGCTCATCCGCATGATCATCGTCGGCGGCTTCATCATCACCCTGGTGCTCGGCGGGCTCGACACCCTCGACGGGACGCTCGCGGTCGGCAGCTACAGCGTGCTGGTCTTCATGACCCAGCGGCTCCTGTGGCCGCTGACGTCGCTCGGCGAGGTGGCGGACCTCTATCAACGCGCGATGGCCTCCACCCACCGCGTGATGGACCTGCTCGACACGCCGATCACGATCCGGCCCGGCGAGCGGCGCCTCCCGAAGGCCGACGTCGAGGGCCGCGTCGTGTTCGACGATGTCCGCTTCGCCTACGCCGACCGCGAGCCGGTCTTCGACGGGCTGAGCCTCACCATCGCCCCGGAGCAGACGGTCGCCTTCGTCGGACCGACGGGCGCCGGCAAGTCGACCCTGGTGAAGCTGCTCCTGCGCATGTACGACCCGCAGGGCGGCCGCATCACCATCGACGGCCACCCGATCTGCGAGCTCCGCTTCGAGGACCTCCGCCACGCCGTCGGCTTCGTGAGCCAGGACGTCTACCTCTTCCACGGGACGGTCGCCGAGAACATCGCCTACGGTCGCTTCGACGCGCCCCGCGAGGCGATCGAGGAGGCCGCGCGCGCCGCCGAGGCCCACGACTTCATCGCCGCCCTCCCCCAGGGGTACGACACGGTGGTCGGCGAGTGGGGCCAGCGCCTCTCCGGCGGCCAGCGCCAGCGCCTGTCCATCGCGCGGGCGGTGCTGCGGGACCCGCCCATCCTGATCCTCGACGAGGCGACCTCCTCGGTCGACAACGAGACCGAGGCCGCCATCCAGCGGAGCCTCGAGCGCATCGCCGTCGGCCGCGTCACCATCGTCATCGCCCACCGCCTGTCGACCGTCCGCAACGCCGACCGCATCTTCGTCCTCGGCCGTGGCGGCATCGAGGAGAGCGGCACCCACGAGGAGCTCCTCGCGAGCGACGGCGTCTACGCCGGCCTGTGGCGGGTCCAGACCGGCGAGCGCGGCCACCGCCCGGCGGAGCGCGAGCGCTCGGCGCTACCGTAGCGGACGCGTCGTCGCGTCTCGGCGACGGTAGCGTCTACGGTAGGACACGGTCGTGTCCGGGATGCCGGACGGTAGCTCAGGTCTACGGTCTCCAGCCGCCCCCAGCAGGACGTGCAATTACAGCCGGTTGGAGAAGAGGGCGCGCGCCACGCAGAGCTGGCACGCCCCTTGCTCAGTGTCCTGACGTCACCGGAAAGGACACACCAGCATGAAGTCGCTCACCGCCCTGCTCGCCGTCATCGTCGCCCTCGTCCTCGCCGCGCCCGGCGCCCCCACCGCCCACGCCGCGAGCCCGATCCTGGGGCAGCCCGAGCTCATCGTCGTCATCGGTCCCTTCCCGCTCGAGGTCTTCGACGGCTCGCGGCGCTCCACCCCGGACACCGGAGTGTCCGGGACATCCGGGTACGTGAACCTCGGCTTCGTCGAGGTCGACACCAGCACCGGCGAGGCCTGGCCCTACGGCTTCGGCGCCATCTTCACCCGCGCCCAGCAGCGCGCGGCCATCGACGCCGCCGGGGACGCGAGCTGACGAAAACAGGGCCCCGGCACCCGCTGCCGGAGCCCGACCGGCGCGGTCCTCCAGCGGGCCGCGTCCAGGCAGAGCGCCCTCACCCGCGCCGAGCCTGAGAACGCCGACAGGTTGGGGGACCAGTCGGCGTTCATTTTTTCCACTGCCCGCCCTGGTGACGTCACCGTGGCGGCGACGGAGGTCGCTCGGCTCAGGCGACGTGGCTGGCCAGGCGCGCCCTGCGGACCGTCGGATCCCCGAGGAACGCCAGCAGCTCGGCGGCGAAGCGGTCGGCCTCGCTGACGTGGGGGAAGTGGCCGGCGCCGGGGAAGCGCACGAGCCGCACGTCGGTCAGGTAGTCCAGCGCCTCGATCCCGTGCTTCCACGGGACCACCGGGTCGCGATCCCCCCAGAAGAGGCGGATCGGCGGCAGCGCGGGGATTCGCCGGGCGTGATCGAGGAAATGCACGGTCTGGCCCGTCAGCCCGATCACCCCGCGGGTCGTCCGCGCGAAGGCGCGCGCGCTGCCCGGGACGTCGTTCATGAGCGACAGGAGGCGGCGCTCGGCCGAGATGAAGGCCCGCCCGCCGACGACCCGGGTCCCGACCGACGTCCCCAGCCTCATGAACGGCTGGATGACCCGCGTCGCGAGCGGCAGCGCCACGAGCCGCAGCACCGGGTGGACCTCGCGCCCGAGGCCGCCGGCCGACACCAGCGCCAGCCGCCGCACCTTCGCCGCGTGGGACAGGAGCATGAACTGCGCGACCCCGCCGCCGAAGGAGTGACCGACGAGATCGATGTCCTCGAGCTCCAGGTAGTCGCACCACTGCGCGACGGTCCGCGCGTGCCAGCCGAGATCGTAGCTCGCGTCGGGCCGCTCGCTCAGGCCGTGGCCGGGCAGGTCGAGCGCGTAGACGCGACGCTGCCGAGCCAGCACCGGCAGCAGGTGCCGCCAGGTCCGGTGGGAGTCCGCCAGCCCGTGCAGCAGCACCAGCGGAGGCCCCTGGCCGGCCTCGACCCAGTGGAGCTCCACGCCGCTGGCGCGGGCCCGCCGTGATTCGATGGACGTCATCGCGGCGTCCGGGTCTATCACCGCTCGCCGCCCCGGCCAAAGGAATTGGCGACGGCGCCACCCCCGACCCGGCGCGACGCGGCCGCCTCGAATGCGCCATTGGCCGCGATCCGGGTTCCGGGTATCATGCGCCGATGCCGATCTACAGGCTCGACAAGGCCGTCATCGCGTTCCCGCCCCCCCACCACGCCGACTCGAGCGGGCTGCTCGCGGTGGGCGGCGACTTCCAACCCGAGCGCATGCTGCTGGCCTACGCGAGCGGCATCTTCCCGTGGTCCGAGTACGGCGGCCAGCCGCTCTGGTACTCGCCGGACCCGCGCCTGGTCCTGACCCCCGAGACCCTGCACGTCCGCCGGAGCCTCGCCAAGATCATCCGCCGCGGCGACTACGAGATCCGCCTCGACTCGGCCTTCGACGCCGTCATCGCGGCCTGCGCCGCCGCGCCGCGCCCGGGCCAGGACGGGACCTGGATCACCCGGCGCTACACCGACTCCATGCGCGCCCTCCACGAAGCCGGCTGGGCCCACTGCGCCGAGGCCTGGCGGGACGGGCGCCTCGTCGGCGGGCTCTACGGCCTGTCGATCGGCCGCGTCTTCTTCGGCGAGTCGATGTTCGCCGCCGCCCCGAACGCCTCGAAGGTCGCCTTCGTCACCCTCGTCCAGCAGCTCGGCGAGTGGGGCATCGACCTCGTCGACTGCCAGGTCGAGACGCCGCACCTGAGGACCTTCGGCGCCGAGGAGTGGCCGCGCGCCCGCTTCCTCCACGCCCTCGGCGAGCGGGTCGGCGCCCAGACCCGCCTCGGCCCGTGGGCGTTGACCATGGAGAACGCGCCGGGGTAGGAGGGGCAAAACCGAGCCATCACCGGAGCTGAACGCCATGGCCAACCCGATCGCCCACTTCGAGACCTCGCTCGGCACCTTCTCGGCGGAGATCTACGCCGACCAGATGCCGGTCACCGCCAAGAACTTCCTCGATCTCGCGAAGCAGGGCTTCTACGACGGCCTGCACTTCCACCGGGTCATCAACAACTTCATGATCCAGTTCGGCTGCGAGTTCTCGAAGGATCCCTTCCACCCGCGCGCCGGCACCGGCAACTCGCCCCTCGGCAACGTCAAGGACGAGCACCCGCGCGGCGTCAACCTCTCCAACGAGCCCGGCACGCTGTCGATGGCGAACACCGGCCGCCCCAACTCCGGCGGCGCCCAGTTCTTCATCAACACCAAGCACAACGCCTACCTCGACTGGTTCACCCCCGGGCCGTCGAAGCACCCCGTCTTCGGCAAGATCACCCACGGGATGGACGTCGTGACCTCGATCGAGAAGACCAAGACCGACCGCAACGACCGCCCGGTCGAGCCGGTCAAGATGATCAGCGTCACGATCCAGGAAGGCTGAGCCGACCGCGGCGGTCTCGCTGACGGGCGGTGTTGATCAACATTGATCGACACCGCCCGTCGCCGCTCCGGCGCCGCTGAGCGGACCCGGACTCGCGTCAGTCGAGGCCGAGCTCGCTCATCCGGAGCTTGAGCCCGCGCTTCGAGACCTTGAGCGTCTTCCACAGCTCGTCGTCCGGCCCGTCGTGGCGGGCTCGCGCGGAGACGAGCTGCTCCTTGGTCAGGTTGTTCGCCCGGACCAGCGTCGGGTGAGCGTCCACCAGGTCGTTGAGCGCCGGGCGCGAGATCCCGAGCTCGGCCGCCGCCGGCCCCAGCTTGAAGTCCGTCGACGTCAGGACCCGCTCGAGCTCGTCCGGCCCGATGTCCGATGGCGAGCGCTTCTTCGACGGCGGCGCCGGTTTGGCCGCCTCGCTCTCCTCGCCCGTCCGCTCGGCCTCGAGCGCCGCGAGCCGCGCGCGGATCTCCTCCGCCGAGGAGTCGATGGTCGGGACCGCCGAGCCGGCGTTGGGTAGGAGCCGACCGAGCTGGGGATCGTCCGGCGTGATGGCGATCTTTCGGTGCTCGACGCTCGCGAGGTAGCGCGCGACGTTCCGCAGCTGCCGGACGTTGCCCGGCCACGCGTAGCGCGCGAGCCGCGCGACCACCGGGGCCGGCAGCCAGCTCATCCCCGAGGTGTCGACGTCGAGGAGCTCGTCGCCGCGACCGAGGGCGTCGAGCTCGAGCTGGATGAAGTGGACGAGGAGCCGCCCGATGTCGTCCCGGCGCTCGCGGAGCGGCGGGATCCGGATCTCCTGGTTGGCCAGGCGGTAGTAGAGCGGCGCCCGGAAGCGCCCCGCCTCGACCTCCTTCTCGATGTTCGCGTCGGTCGCGGCGATGAGGCGCACGTCGACCGTGCGGACCTTGTCGGCGCCGACCTGCTGGACCTCGCCGGTCTCGAGGACGCGCAGGAGCGACGCCTGCACCTCGGGGGGCGTGTCGCCGATCTCGTCCATGAAGAGCGAGCCGCCGTCGGCACGGCCGAAGAAGCCGGCGTTGGCGTGGCTCGCGCCGGAGAAGGCGCCGCGCACGTGGCCGAAGAGCTCCGAGGCCGCCAGCGAGCTGGGGATCGCCGCCATGTTGACGGTCAGGTAGGCCTTGTCGGCGCGCTCGCTCGCGTCGTGGACGGCGCGCGCGACCAGCTCCTTGCCGGTGCCCGTGTCCCCGCGCACCAGGACCGGCGCGGGGAGCTGCGCGACGCGCGCGATGTTGGCGCGCACCCGGGCGATCCCGTCGCTGTCACCGACCAGCGCGTAGCGATCGTCGGGGCTGGCCTGTCGCTCGAGCCGATGGAAGAGCAGCGCGACCGAGCCGCCGATCTCGATGACCACGCCCTCGTCCACGGCCGCCGCGGTGACGGTGTGGGTCTCGGTGACCGCCACGCCGTCGACGACGACGCCGGTCACGCCCTCGCGGACGTCGATCGTGAAGCTGCCGTCGTACTCGCTCGTGATCCAGACCGGCCGCCGACTGACGAAGGGGCTCGCGAGGGGCAGCGCCGCCGCGGGCTGGAACGGCGGCGACAGCTCGGGCTTGAGCCGCGACACCGCGATCTTCGTCGCAGCGTGGGTCAGCTCCGGCAGCATCACCCGCTCGCCGATGCGCGTCAGCCGCGGGTGGTAGACGAGAGTCAGCGCCGGCACCGCGGTCGGGGCCGCGGTCTTGCCGTACTGTGGGACCTGTCGCGTGTCCGCTTCGAGGTCGAGCACCCCGCGATCGCGCTCACCCATGAGCGATCCTTCCTCCGGCTGGCAGTACGAGACGTTGTTGCGCAACGTGCCTCGAAAGGCAAGGGTAGCCGCCGTTCGACCCGCCCCCGGCGCGGGTCTGCGGCGCACCGCTCGCTCCGCGCGCGGCCTCCGACCCGGCACGACCGAGGTAGCCCTCGCGACCGTTTTGACGCACAGTCCGCGCGGACGCGACCCGAACCTCGAGGCGACCATGGACCCATCGACCCAAGCGCTGCTCCGACTCGCCCCCTCCGACCTGGAGTCCCTGATGCGGAGCGGCCACGCCGTCGCTCCGGAGCGCCTGGCCGGCTACTGGTACCGCGGGGTCGGCCTCGCCATGCCGCGCCTCGTCGCCCGCTTCGCCCAGAAGTTCGTCAAGGTCTTCCACCAGGACCCGGGCTCTCCGGTCGTCCGCGGCTGGAACATCCGGATGCGGCAGGACGGGCTCGACGCCCCCCTGACCTCCCCGATGACGCCGGCGACGCTCGCCGGCCACCGCATCGTCTATGGGCACTACCACGTCGTATCGGCCCCTGCGGCCCCGGCCGGCGACGCCTACCCCGGGTCGCTCTTGCTCGACTACTCGCGCGGGGAGCGCCGCTGGTCGCCGCTCGCGCCCATCCGGGACTACGTCGTCGCCCTCGCGCCCGACGATCCGAGCGTCCTCCTCGGGCGCATGTACCTGGCCTTCGGGTCGCGCTACGTCCCGACGCCGAGCTACTTCCTGCTCGTCCGGCACCTGCCCCTCGACCGCGTCGAGACGCCGCCGGGGAACCTCGTGCTGTGACCCTCTTCCCGGTCCGGTTGCCGGTCGCTCGGGACTGACGCAGACTGCCGGCGACCGGCAGGAGGACGAGGGATGGCCTTTCACCTGGGCAAGCGCGTCGGCGAGAGCGGCGAGCGCGTCGAGTACGATCCGAAGCACCTGACGACCCACGGGCTCGTGTTCGGGATGACCGGCAGCGGCAAGACCGGCCTCTGCGTCGGGCTCCTCGAGGAGGCCGGCCGCGAGAACATCCCGGTCATCGCCATCGATCCCAAGGGTGACCTGACCAACCTCGCCCTGTGCTGGCCGGATCTGGCGCCCCAGCGCTTCGCCGACTGGGTCGATCCGTCGCGGATCGGCGACGACGGCCCCACCGCCGCCGAGCTCGGCGAGAAGACCGCGAACACCTGGCGGGGCGGGCTGGCCCGCGAGGGCATCGACTCCGACGAGATCGGCGCCTACCGGGCGGAGACCAACGTCACGATCTACACGCCGGGGTCGAGCTCCGGGGTGCAGGTCAGCATGCTCGACCGCTTCGACCCGCCGCCGAACTTCGCCGCGCTGACGAGCGAGGATCAGAGCGAGCTCGTCAGCGGCGTGGTCTCCGCCATCCTGGCCCTCGTCGACGTCGACGCCGACCCGCTCCAGTCGCGGGAGTACATCCTGCTGTCGAACATCCTGACCCACGCCTGGGGGCGCGGGCAGTCCCTCGACCTGCCGAGCCTCATCCAGCTCATCGACCAGCCTCCCTTCGACCGGCTGGGCGTCTTCGAGCTCGAGGAGTTCTTCTCGTCGCGCAAGCGCAAGGCCTTCGCGATGCAGCTCAACGGGCTCATCGCCTCGCCGTCGTTCCAGCCGTGGCTGAAGGGCGTCCCCCTCGACATGGAGCGGCTCCTCGGGCGCGACGGCGACGTGTCGCGGACCTCGGTCTTCTACATCGCCCACCTCGACGACGCCGAGCGGATGTCCTTCGTGTCGCTGCTGCTCGACCGCCTCATCGGCTGGATGCGCGCGCAGTCCGGCACGGGCTCGCTCCGGGCCATCGTCTACATGGACGAGGTCTTCGGGTATCTGCCGCCGCACCCGTACAACCCGCCGACGAAGCGGCCGCTCCTGACGCTCCTCAAGCAGGCCCGCGCCTACGGCCTCGGCGTCGTGCTGGCCACGCAGAACCCCGTCGACATCGACTACAAGGCGGTCACCAACGCGGGCACGTGGTTCGTCGGCAAGCTCCAGACCGAGCAGGACAAGGAGCGGATCCTCGACGGCCTGGTCAGCGCGTCCGCCGAGGTCGGGCACAGCGTGAGCCGCTCGGAGATCAGCCGCCGCATCTCGGCCCTCGAGGGTCGCCAGTTCCTGCTCCACAACGCCCACGAGAGCGAGCAGATCGTGTTCTCGACGCGCTTCGTCCGGAGCTACCTCCGCGGCCCGATGACGAAGACCGAGATCTCGCGCCTCAAGGACATCGACTTCTACAACCTCGGGCCGTCGCGCCGGGCCTCGAGCGTGGAGCCACGGGCCGCGACCCCGGCGCCTCCGCCGAGCCCCGCGCCGACCCCGCCGGCCGCTCCGCACGCGCCCAGCTACGGCGGCCACCGCGAGACCCACACGCCGTTTCCGACCGGCGGCGACTACGTCGAGATGGACTCGAACCCCAATATCCGCATCTCGCACGAGGACGCGGCCACGAGCATGCTGCGCCGGGGCCGCCCGACGCCGACCGCCTCGGTCGGCCCGCAGCGCCGCCACATCCTCGGGGTCGAGGAGCGCTTCCTGACGAGCGCGGGCCTCCGCGAGCCGGCGCTGCAGACGCTCCTCGGCGTCCACGCCTCCGCGGGCACCGGCCGAACGCACTACCGCCCGGCGCTCATGGCCCAGGCGCGGCTGACCTTCGACGTCGAGGGGGTCGGCAGCGTCTCCCAGGGGACCATCACGCGGGTCTGCTTCCCGGTCCCCGCCACCCCGGGGGCCGTCGGGTGGCTCGTCGCCGACACGCGCATCGCCGCCGAGCACGTCGCCGCGGTCCCGGAGGACGCCCACGCGCTCTTCACCGACCCGCCGTCGTGGGTCTCGAGCCCGGCCGACCGCGAGCGCGCCCGGGACATCTTCGTCCGCGGGCTCCTGGACACCCAGCGGATGGCGGTCCCGGCGTGCCCCCCGCTGTCCCGCTACGGCGAGCCCGGCGAGACCCTCGACGCGTTCCGTCAGCGGCTCGCGGCGCTGCTCGGCACCGCGACCTCCAAGGTCGTGGACCGCATGGACGGCCAGCGCGGGGTGGAGCAGGCGATCTGGGACAAGCAGATCGCCGAGATGAGGGAGCTCCTCACCGCCGACAAGCGCGAGATCGCCTACTACAAGGCCCAGGGGGACGTGGAGGCCGCCGACAAGGCCGCCGTCAGGGCCCGCTTCCGCATCGCCAACTACAAGGAGCTCCTCGCGAAGCGCGAGAAGTTCCTCGGCCTCCACGACCGCGACATGGCCGACGTGGAGTTCAGCGCCCTCGACAAGCTCGAGGCCTGCCGGATGGTCGAGCTGACCCTGAAGCCGAAGGGGATCAGCGCCGCCTTCTTCGGGCTGCTGTGGATCCCGAACGGCTGACGCGTCGCGTCAGCCTGGCGGCGCGGCCGTCACTACGAAGACGAGCTGCGCCGCGTAGTAGAGCGGTAGCCCTATGAGGCGGTTGGCGAAGCTCTTCACCACGAAGCGCTGCCGGGCGACGGTGACGTCGGACAGGTAGAAGAGGCCCGCGGCGACCAAGACCAGCGGCATCCCGACGGTCGGCCAGGTCGCGACCGAGGCGGCGACCATCGCCGTGATCACCGTGATGTAGAGCGCCACCGGGATGACCATCCCGCGCGGCAGGTGCGGCTTCAGCCACCGGAAGACCAGCAGCGCCGGGAGCAGCAGCGCCCCCGCGGTGATCGCGAGCCAGGTGGCGTCGAGGCCGAGGACCCGGAAGCTCACGATGTAGCCGATGTGCCCGATGAGGAAGGCCGCGAGCCCGAACGTGAAGGCCGGGCGGTGGTTTCGCGGGATGAGCAGCACGTCCCCCACGAAGGACCAGATCAGCGCCATGAACACGGCGTTGCCGTAGGCGGTCTCGAAGGCGCCGTTGGCGACCGCGGCGCCGATGAAGCCGACCGAGGCCAGGGGCTTGGCGACCCAGATGACGGGCTGGCGCTGCGTCCGCTCGGCGTAGAGGACGACGGCGAGCGCCACGATCGTGAGCAGGATCCAGGGGAGCATCCGCGTCATGAACCACGGCGCGCCGCGGGCCGCAAGCCGCGCGGGTGCCGCGGCCGGGGTCGCGCGTCCGAGGGCGCGCGTGGTACGCACCTCGGATGCATCACGACGACCTCGCCATCGACACCCTCGCGGTCCACGCCGGGCTCCCGGAGCGGATCGAGGGGGCGGTCTCGTTTCCGGTCTTCCACAGCTCGACCTTCGCCGCGCGCGACCCGGACGACACCGAGGTCCGCTACACCCGACTGAACAACTCGCCGAACCACCAGCAGCTCGCGGCCAAGCTCGCGGCGCTCACCGGCGCCGAGGCGGCGCTCGTCACCGGCAGCGGCATGGCGGCGACGAGCGCGGTCCTCGCGTCACTCCTGAAGCGCGGTGACCACGCCCTCTTCCAGGCCGACGTCTACGGCGGGACCCGGGGCTTCGCCACCCACGAGCTCTCCCGCGAGGGCGTCGACACCAGCTTCGTCGCGATGGACAACCCCTCGAGCTGGTCGGCGGCGCTCCGACCGGAGACGCGCCTCTTCTGGGTCGAGAGCCTCTCCAACCCACGCATCACCGTCACGGACCTCGTGGGCGTGGTCGCCTTCGCCCGGGCCCACGGCCTCGTCACCGTGGTCGACAATACGTTCGCGTCGCCGGTCAACCTGCGCCCGCTCGCGCTGGGCGTGGACGTCGAGATCCACAGCGCCTCGAAGTACCTCGGCGGCCACTCGGATCTGGTCGCCGGCGTGGTCGCCGGGTCGGCGGAGCGCGTCGCCGCGGCCGCCGAGCGCCTCGAGCGGTGGGGCGGGTGCCTGGCGCCGGGGGCGTGCTTCCACCTCGAGCGCGGGCTCAAGACGCTCGCGCTCCGGGTCGCCCGGCAGAACGAGAACGCCCGCGCGCTGGCGAGCCGCCTGGCCGATCACCCGGCGGTGACCGAGGTCTGCTACCCCGATATCGGCGACGATCCCGTCCCCCCGACGATGCGCGCGGCGCTCCGCGGCTTCGGCGGGGTCTTCGCGCTGACCCTCACCGGCGGCGCCGAGGCCGCCGAGCGCTTCGTCGGCGCCCTGAAGCTGGCGGTCCCGGCCCCGAGCCTCGGCGGCGTGGAGACCCTCGTCTCGCGCCCGGCGCTCACGTCCCACGCCGGGCTCACCCCGCGAGAGCGCGAGCGCCTCCGCATCGGCGACGGGATGGTCCGGATCTCCTGCGGCATCGAGTCGGCCGACGATCTCCTCACCGACCTGCTGAGCGCGCTCTCCGCCTGAGCCCGGCAGGCGCGTCGCAGAGACGCGCGGCCCGACCGGCGAAGATGAACCACGGAGATGCACGGAGCTGCCCCCGCTGTGTCTTCCGTGGCTCCGTGGTTCGCTTCGTCGTCCCGCCGGTGAAGTGGGGCCGAACCGCGAGGACCCGAGGTGCGTCAGGAGCGCTTTACAGGGTCCGGAGGTGCGTCCACCGGGTCGGCGGCGGGGTGTCGCGCGGGAGACCGGCGATCTCTCGTAGGCGGGCGACCCGCTCGGCGGTCGCCGGGTGCGTCCGGAGCGCGCCGGGCACGCGGCTCGCGCGGGGCCGGAGGCCGAAGATGCGCGCGAGGAGTCCGTCGCCCTGGCGCTCGATGCGGGTCAGCGCCGAGGCGAGGCCGAGGGCGTCGCCGGTCAGCTCGACCGCGGCGACGTCGGCGCGGAGCTCCCGCGTTCGGGCGAAGGCCAGCTGGACCAGGGTCGCGGCGGCCGGCGCGACGACGAGGGCGAGGAGCCCGCCGAGGGGGATGAGCTGCTCGCCGACGAGCAGCAGCGGCAGCCCGATGATCGCGAGCAGCATCCCGGCCTGGCTCATCACGCGGGTGATCGTCGTCAGCACCGTCGCGACCTGCATCCAGCCGAGGTCGCCGTGCCGGATGTGGGCGATCTCGTGGGCGAGGACGCCGACCACCTCGCGCGGGGTCAGCGTCCGCAGGAGCCCCTCGGTGATCCCGACGGCCGCGTCCCGGCGGTCACCGACCGAGAAGGCGTTGCGGACCGGCGACGGCACCCAGTAGAGCTGGGGCGGCCGGGGCAGGCCCGCGCGGGCGCTGAGGGCGGCGACGGCGTCCAGGAGCCACGGGGCGTCGCTGCGCCGGAGCGGCACCGCGCGCTGCTGCCGCATGAGCATCCGGTGGGGCGCCGAGCGGCTGGCGAGCGCGATCAGCGCGAAGGCTCCGAGGGCGCCCCAGACGGCGCCGGTCGGACCGGCGAAGGCCCACGCCGCGCCGCCGGCGATGAGCCCGAGGGTGGCGATCAGCGCGGCCGACCGGAGGGTCACCGCGAGCTTCTGCGTCATGAGGCGTGCGTACATCACCGACAAACGATGCGCACCGCGACAGGGCCGACAACGCGGCGGGTCGCCGTGCCCGTCGATGCAGCCGCCGCTGTCCCTGCTGTCCCTGGGCACCGCAGTGTGATACCCGCCAACGGGTGAGCGCCGACGCCCAGATCGAGGTTCTGTTGCGCGACGACGCCGTCGTCGTCGTCGCCAAGCCCTCCGGTCTCGCGGTGCACAAGGGCTGGGCGAAGGACGATCGCTACGCGATGACCGTGACCCGGGACACCGTCGGGCGTTGGGTCTACCCGGTCCACCGCCTCGACCGGGCGACGAGCGGGGCGCTCCTCTTCGCCCTGAGCCCCGAGCTCGCCGAGGTCCTCGCCGCCCAGTTCCGCGCGCACACCGTCGCCAAGCGCTACCTGGCGCTGGTCCGAGGAGTCCCGCCGGAGCAGCTGCTGATCGACCGCCCGCTCGCCAAGGACAAGGGCGACGAGCCGCGACCCGCGCGCACCCGGGTCGAGCGCCTGTGGACCTTCGAGCGCCGCTACAGCCTGGTCGCGGCGCTCCCGGAGACCGGCCGTCAGCACCAGATCCGGCGCCACCTGAAGGGCGCGACCCACCCGCTCATCGGCGACGTCCGCTACGGCAAGGGCGACCACAACCGGCTCTTCCGCGAGCGCTTCGGCCTGCACCGCCTGGCGCTCCACGCCGCGCGCCTCTCCTTCGACCACCCCCTGAGCGGCGAGCGCGTGACCGTGACGGCGCCGATTCCCGACGATCTGGCCGGCCCGCTCCGCGCGATGGGCGCGCCGGAGGAGGTCCTGCTGCCGTGAGGCGCTACAGCGACAACCTCGGGCTCGAGACCGATCTGATGCTCATCGCCCTCGACGGGCAGGTCACCCGCCGGGGCGGCTACCTGGTCGGCCGCCGCCCACGCCACCCGGACCACATCTGGGGCAACCTCCTCGTCCTCGACGCGCCGCCCGAGCGCGGTGACGCCGTCGCGGAGTCGTGGATCGCCCGCTTCAAGCAGGAGGTCGGGCCCGCGACCCGGCACACGGCGCTGAGCTGGTCCGGCGAGGTCGACCGCGGGGCGCTGCTGCCCTTCGTCGTCCGCGGCTTCGAGCCGATCGACATCGTCGCGCTGTCCACCGACGCCCCGCGCCTCCACGACCGCGCCGCGAGCGACGTGACGGTCCGACGCCTGCGCACCAACGCCGAGTGGCGCGCCTGCTTCCAGCTCACCCGGCAGATGCAGGACGACCCGCGCCCCGACCCGGCCTTCGACGGCTGGCTCGCGCGGCAGCTGCGGCAGCACCGCCTCCTGATGGACCAGGGCCACGGCGCCTACTTCGGGGCCTTCCACGGCTCGCGGCTGGTCGGCAGCCTCGGGATCTACGTCCGGCGCGAGGACGGCCTCGCCCGCTACCAGCTCGTGGTCACCGACCGCCGCTACCGTCGGCGCGGCGTCGCCGGGCGGCTCGTCGGCGAGGCCGGGCGACACGCCGTCGAGCACCTCGGCGCGCGGGAGCTGGTGATCGTCGCCGAGCAGCGAGGACACGCCGCGGACGTCTACCGCGACGCCGGCTTCACCACCGAGGCCCCCCTCGCCGGCGTGATGAAGCACCGCCGGGTGGCGCCGCCCCCGTAGCCGACGCCGCCCCGTTGTGCCAAGGTCCCCGGGTCGCGAACCCACGATCCCGAGACGGAGGCCCGCCATGCCCGACGCGTCCCTCACCCCGTTCTTCGCGCCCACCGGCGTCGCCGTCGTCGGCGCCAGCTCGCGCCCCGAGTCCGTGGGCCACGCCCTGCTCCGGAACCTCCTGTTCGGCGGCGCCGGCTCGAGCGAGCGCGCCGCGGGGTTCCAGGGCCCGGTCTACGCGGTCAACCCGAAGGGCGGCGAGATCCTCGGTCACCCGGTCCAGACCTCGCTCTCCGAGATCGACGGGCCGCTCGACCTGGTGCTGATCGCCGTCCCCGGCCGCTTCGTCCCCGGTCTCGTCGACGAGTGCGCCGACCAGGGGGTCCGCAACGTCATCGTGATCTCGGCCGGCTTCGCCGAGATCGGGCCCGAGGGCAAGGCGCTCCAGGACGCCATGCTGGCCCGGGCGAAGGCGCGCGGGGTCCGCATCATCGGGCCCAACTGCCTCGGCATCATGCGCGGGATCGGCGGGCTGAACGCCAGCTTCGGCGCCGGCGCCGCGCCGCGCGGCCACATCGGGCTCCTGTCCCAGTCCGGCGCCCTCATCACCGGCCTCGTCTCCTACGCCGAGCGCGAGCGCTTCGGGCTGTCCACCGCCGTCTCTCTCGGCGCCAAGGCCGACATCGACGACGAGGAGATCGTCGAGTGGCTGGCCGACGACCCCGAGACCCGCGTCATCACCCTGTACGCCGAGTCCTTCACCCGCCCGCGCGCGGTCCTCGACGCGCTGACCCGGGCGTCCCGGACCACCCCCATCGTCGCCATCAAGGGCGGCGCCAGCGACGCCGGCGCCAAGGCGGCCTCGAGCCACACCGGGGCGCTCACCGGCTCGAACGCGGCCTACCGGGCGGCCTTCGCCCAGGCGGGAGTGCTCTACGCGGGCGACATCGGCGAGCTGATGAACTGGTCGCGGGCGCTGGCGTCTCAGCCGGTCGCGCCGGGGCCTCGGATCGCCATCGTCACGAACGCTGGTGGACCGGGCGTGCTCTCCGCCGACGCGGCGAGCCGCCACGGGCTGACCCTGGCGACGCTGTCGGAGACGACGCTGTCCGCGCTGAACGAGGTCCTGCCCTCGGTCTGGTCGCACAACAACCCCGTCGACGTCATCGGCGACGCCACCCCGGAGCGCTACCGCGACGCGCTCAACATCCTCGGGCGCGCTCCCGAGGTCGACGGGATCGTCGTCATCATGACCGTCCAGGCGATGACGGCGCCCCTGGAGACCGCGAAGGCCATCGCCGACGCCCACGCCGAGCCGAGCTGGACCAAGCCGCTGTTGGCCAGCTTCATCGGCCTCGCCGGCACCGAGGTCGGGACCTACCTCGACGAGCGCGGCGTCCCCGAGACGAACCTCCCCGAGGAGGCGATCAGCGCGATGGGCGCCCTCGCCCGCCGCGGCGCCTGGCTGGCCCGCGAAGAGCCCCCGGCCATGGAGATCCCGCGCCACCCCGCGCCCGACCTCGATCGGGTCCGGAGCGCCCTCGACCGGGCGCGCTCGGCGGGTCAGGTGAACCTCGATCTGGGGCTCGCCACCGAGGTCCTCGGCGCCGCCGGGCTCCGCTACAACCGCTCCGGTACCGCGGCCAACGAAGACGAAGCCGTCGCGCTGGCGAGCGACCTGGGCTTCCCGGTCGTCGTGAAGGTCATCTCGCCCGACGTCCTCCACAAGAGCGACGTCGGCGGCGTGGTCCTCGACGTGGTCGGGGCCGACGGCGTCCGCGCGGCCTGCGCCTCGATCCGCGAGCGGGTCGCCCGCGGGGTCCCGGGCGCGACGATCACGGGCTTCACCATCGAGGAGCAGGTCAAGGGCACCGAGATCATCGTCGGCGTGTCCCGCGACCCCGACTTCGGGCCGCTCCTGATGGTCGGCATGGGCGGGATCTTCGTCGAGGTCTACAAGGACGTCAGCTTCGGGCTGGTGCCGCTGACCCGGGCCGACGCGCACCGCATGATCGGCGAGATCCGGGCCCAGCCGCTCCTCGACGGGGCGCGTGGCCGGCCGGTCCTCGACCGGGCCGAGCTCGTCGAGGTCCTGATGCGCATCTCGAGCCTGGTCGAGGCCTGCGACGACATCGCCGAGCTCGACGTCAACCCGCTGGTCCTGACGCGGACCGGGCTCGTCGCCATCGACGCCCGCGTCATCCTGGCGAGCGACGGCGAGGGCCCGGCCACGGGGCACCACGGATGATCGTCGACGGCCTCGACGCGGTCCGCGCCATCCTGAGCGAGGCGCGGACCATCGCCATCCTCGGCGCCCACAGGAGCCCCGTTCGCGCCGGCTACTACGTGCCGGAGTACCTGCAGGAGCAGGGCTACCGCGTCATCCCGGTGAACCCGACCATCGCCGGGCGGACCCTCTGGGGCGAGACCGTCCTCGCGTCCCTGGCCGAGATCGACGGGCCGGTCGACGTCGTCGACGTGTTCCGCCGGCGCGAGCACCTGCCCGCGCACGTGCCGGAGCTCCTGGCGATGGAGCCGCGGCCCAAGGTCGTCTGGTTTCAGCTCGGGATCCGGAACGACAGCGTCGCGCAGGAGCTCGCCGACGCGGGCTTCGACGTCGTTCAGGACCGCTGCACCCTCGCCGATCACCGAAACCTCGGTCTGGGTCCCGTGTCGTGAGCCGGCTCGTCGCCGCCCCGGGCGCGGTCGTCCGGGTGAAGCTCACCCGCGACCTCCGCCGGACCATCCGGCGCGGGCACCCGTGGATCTTCTCGAACGCGGTGCGCGTGCCGGCGGACGCCGAGCCCGGCGCTATCGCGCTCATCGGCGACAAGAGCGGCCGCCCGCTGGCGGTCGGCTACGTCGACCCCGAGGGGCCGCTGGCGATCCGCGTCTGCTCCGCCGAGCCCAAGGTCCACCTCGACGACGCCTGGGCGAGCGGCCGCCTCGAGCGAGCGCTGGCGCTCCGGCGCGGGCTCTTCGACGGCGACACGACGGGATACCGCGCCGTCAACGGCGAGGGCGACGGCCTCCCGGGCCTGGTGTTCGACGTCTACGGCGAAACTGGCGTGCTCAAGCTCGACGGCCCCATCGCCGAGCGCTTCTGGGACGCGCCGGGGATCGCGAGCTGGCTCGCCGAACGGCTCGGCCTCGCCCGGGTCTATCAGCGCCACCGCACCCGCGGGAACCCGAGCGGGCGCGCCCTGGTCGGCGAGGCGCCGCGCGAGCCGGTCCGGTTTCTCGAGCACGGCGCCCGGTTCACCGCCGACGTCGTCGTCGGGCAGAAGACCGGGTTCTTCCTGGATCAGCGCGACAACCGCGCCCGGGTCGCCCAGCTGGCCCGCGACCGGACCGTCCTGAACGTCTTCGGGTACACGGGCGGCTTCTCCATCGCGGCCGGGCGGGCCGGCGCCCGCCACGTGACGACCGTCGACCTCGCGCGCCCCGCCGTCGACGCGGCGGAGGCCCATTGGCGAGACAACGACCTCGCCGCCGACGCCCACGAGGGGATCGCCGCGGACGCCTTCGACGTCCTCGACGACGCGGTGAAGCGCGAGCGGCGGTGGGACCTCGTCGTCCTCGACCCGCCGGCCTTCGCCCCGTCGCGCGAGGCCGCCGCGAACGCGGTCCGCGCCTACACCCGCATGGTCGAGGCCGGCGCCCGGGTCACCGAGGCCGGCGGGATCTGCGTCGCCGCCTCCTGCTCAGCCCACGTCGACGCCCAGGAGTTCCTGCAGCTCTGCGAGGAGGGCGTCTCCCAGGCACGCCGACGGGCGACGGTGCTCGGCATCTACGGCCAGCCCCTCGACCACCCCGCCCCGCTGGCCTGCCCGGAGCTCCGCTACCTCAAGTGCGTCTTCCTCGCGCTCGATTGACGACGCGCCGACCTGACTTTCCGGTCAATATGGCAGATCGAGGCGAGAGGCTCGCGAATATCGCAATCGCGACTCCCGCTTGCTGGGGCCCGCGGACCGCTCCGTCTCGGTGTAGCGACGGCCCACCGCCCGCACAAGTCTAGCGATAACGAGGTGTTGAAGCGCGAGCGCCGATTGTCCCCAGCGCTCGGGTCCCGGGACCCCAGGAGACGACGCCGAATCGACCGCGGCCTGAGCGCTCTTCAGGCTCGATGTGACACTCGGTAACTCTGAAACCGAATGGAAACCCGTGCGATATCACCGCGTCTCGACGTTCGTAACCGAGATCACCCGCAGGGTTACAGGCTCTCCCGGCCTCGCCGGGTTGACAGCTGGCATGCTCCTTGCTGATGTCGAAACCGTCACGCAATAGGCCGACGAGCCGATCCGCAGGTTGCCGGGTCGTCGGTTTTCTATTGCCGAAACCCGCACTGGGAGAATCGAGCATGAAGAAGGTTATCTTCGGAATCGGCGCGCTCGCCACCATCCTGACCTTTGGCAACACCGCGCTCGCCGGCGGGACGCCGTGCGCCCCCGAGGCCAAGAAGTTCGAGTGGCACATCTGCGTCGTCGGGCCGGTCGAGTACAAGCGCGGGATGAAGAAGGACACGCGCGACGAGTGCGTCGTCGACAAGGTGATCGCCAAGGGCAAGTGCGAGCTCGGTGACCTCGCCTCGTACATCCCCGAAGGAACGGACCAGGACACGGTCCGCTTCTACGCCATCGTCCCCGACGGCATGAAGCTCGACGACTACGAGATCCAGTACGTCACCGACGAGTCGGACGAGTACGGCCACTGCAGCATCGAGCCGACCAGCTTCGATCCGTGGCGGACGATGAAGTTCAGCGAGGCCTTCGACAAGGGCAACTCCGAGCGCAGCGACATGGTCATCGCCAAGCTCAAGAAGAAGAAGAAGGCCTTTTTCGCGAGCTCCTTCTTCCTCCGCCGGCTGATGGAGGCGAACTGCAAGGGCAAGAAGGCCGCGATGGGCATGGTCGACAAGAAGACCCAGTCCAAGTACGTCTTCATGGCCGAGGCGACCTTCCAGAAGTAGGCGCCCTGACGCCGTCGAGACGAGAGCCGGCCGGCGCGGGGACGCCCGGCCGGCTCTCCGCGTTCTGCTGGGCCGCCCGCTCGCCACAACCCGCTGGTTTCTTGGACGGGATCGGCCAGCGGTGTTCTAACTCCCTCGTGCCCGCCTGGCTCCCGTCGTCGCTCGCCCTCGGGGCGCTCCTCTTCGCCCTCGTCGCCGCTCCCGGTGACTCGGGAGACATGCCGCTGCTGCAGGTCGTCGCCGAGGCGCAGGTGAGCGACCTCGGGGGCGACGCGGCGGCCCTCGGCGAGACGGTCGCCGCGGAGCCGGCGCCCGCTGCCGAAGCGGACGAGCCCTCCGAGCCGGACGCGGCGCGCGGCCCGAACCCGCTCACGACGCCGATCGACGCCTGGCCCATCGCCGTGCCTCGGGGCCGGATCGACGCCGTGTCGGCGCGCGGCGACACGCTCTACCTCGCGGTGGAGGAGCCCCCCGACCGGCCCCTCATCGACCCCGCGCTCGTCCGCGTACACGCCATCGGCCGCGACGGCACCCAGGCCGACCGCCCGTGGCAGGCCGCGATCCTCGGCGCGAGCCCGCTCGCGCTGGCCAGCTCCGGCTCACGCACCCTGGCGGCGTGGACCCATCGCGCGCACCCCGGGCGAGATCTCGCGGTGGCGCGCCTCGACGGTGAAGGCGAGGCCCGCTTCGAGGTCATCCCGCCGATCCGCGACGGCGCCCCCGCGCCGGTCGGCCGCCCCCTGCTCGCGCCGGCCGCGAACGGGGGCTTTCTGGCCTGCGTGAACACCGCGTCCGGGGCTCCCCGCTGCGCCGCGCTCGACGGCGAGGGCGTACACCGGTGGAGCGAGCTCCGCGGGCTCCGCCACTACGCGCTGTGGCAGCTCCTGCCCGGGGGAGACGGCTTCTTCCTCTTCGCTACCGACTGCAAGCGGGACCGCTGGAGCGCCGAGGACGCCTCGGCGCTCAGCTGCCGCACGCCGCGGATCGTCCTGCAGGCGCTCGACGGCGACGGCGACCCGCGGGGCAAGCTCCGCTGGATCGCCCGCTTCCAGGGCAACCGCGAGCTCGGCGTCGTGCCCCTCGGCGACGACGTCGTGCTGTTCGGCCGCCGCTCGACCGCGCGCGACTCGACCGCGCTCATCGTCCGGCGGCGGGTGGTCGAGGAGCTCGAGGGCCGCTGGAACCGGACGGCCGCGGGGCTCGCCAGCGCCGAGGGCGCGCTCTTCCTCGAGGTCGCCAAGCTCCACATGGAGGACGGCGTCCCGGTCGCGGGCTTCCGACCGCGCCGCTGGGACGCCCGCGAGGGCCGGTCCGACCCCGAGTCCTGGCCCGAGTCCGTCGCCGCGCACGCGCCGACGAGCCTGGAGCAGCGGCTCGTCGCCGGCCCCGACGTCATCGCGCTCGTCTCTCCGCCCGAGGGCGAGCTCGTCCGCGGCGTCGCGCTGCGCGTCGGCCGTGACCGCGGCGGTCTGGCGCAGGCTCCGGCGGCGGGCGCGCCGGCCCCTTGACGGAGGCGGCCGGGCCCCTACCCTGCCGGGCCATGTACGTCGACGTCCACGCCCACCTGATCCACCCGAGCTTCGCCGGCGAGGAGGACGCGGTCGCCCAGCGCGCCGCGGACGCCGGGCTCGACTACGTCATCGTCAACGGGCTCGAGCCGCGGTCGAACCGCGAGGTGCTCGCCCTGTGCGAGCGCCACGAGCACCTCCTGCCCGCCCTCGGCATCTACCCGGTCGACGCCGTCGCCAGCCGCATCGACCGGGAGGCCTGGGAGCACCCCTTCGAGCCGCCGGCGCCCTTCGACGTGGACGCCGAGATCGACTTCATCGACAGCGTCGCCGATCGCCTCGTCGCCGTCGGCGAGTGCGGCCTCGACCAGTACTGGGTCACAGATCAGGCCGCCGAGCAGGAGCGCGTGCTGCGGCGCCTGTGCGAGGTCGCGATGAAGCACGACCTGCCGGTCATCCTGCACACCCGCAAGGCCGAGCAGCGGACCTTCGAGATCCTCCGCGAGATGGGGGTCGACAAGGCCGACTTCCACTGCTTCGGCGGCAAGCTCAAGCTCGCCAAGCGCATCGCCGACGCCGGCTACTACCTGTCCATCCCGCCGGTGGTCGTGCGGGCCGAGGCGTTCCAGCGCTACGCCGCCGGGCTCCCCCTCGACCGGCTCCTCACCGAGACCGACTGCCCCTACATGGGCCCGGCCCGCGACGAGCGGAACGAGCCGGCCAACGTCCCGATCGGCGTCACCGCGATGGCCGAGGCGCGCGGGATCGACGCCCAGGAGATGGCGGCCGCGATCCGCGACAACTTCCGGCGCCTCTTCGGACGCTGACGCGGCGGTCGACCCTGACGCGCCGGTCGAGAGGCCCGCTCGAATCAGGCGTCCAGGGCGCTCCTGACCTCACGCAGCAGCTGCCCCGAGTTGAAGGGCTTGGGGAGGAACCGACGGCCGCCGTGCTGCACGAAGTCGGTGTCCTGAGCGCCCATCGTGTAGCCGCTGATGAAGATGAAGCGCATCTCCGGAGCGATGGAGACCATCTGCTCCCAGGTCGCGCGACCGCCCATCCGCGGCATGACCACGTCGAGGATGACCAGGGCCACGTCGTCGACGTGCTCCCGCAGGACGGTGATCCCCTCCGCGCCGTCCGCCGCGGTCAAAACGCGATAGCCCGCCCCTCGCAGCATCCGCGCGGCCATGTTGCGGACCAGCTCGTCGTCGTCCACGAGCAACAGCAGCTCGTCCCCGCCGCGGGGCGGCGCCTGCGGACGCCGGAGCCGCGCGGGCGGGCGCTCCACCACCGGCAGGTAGATGTTGATGGCCGACCCGCCGTCGCGCAGGTTCTCCGCCGTGATGACGCCCTCGTGTTGGTCGACGATGCCGTGGACCATCGCCAGCTCGAGGCCGGTCCGGGGGCCGCCGTCGGTCGCCGCGTAGAACGGGTCGAAGACGTGGGCGAGGAGCTCCCCCGGGAACCCCGGGCTGGTGTCCTCGACGCGGACCTTCACGTAGCGGGTGTCGCGCGCCTTGGATGGGGGCTGGCTCCACTCGTCCCGGGCGCGGACGTTCGACGTCAGGATGGCCAGCTCACCCCCGTCGGGCATGGCGTTGCGCGAGCGCGTACAGAGCGTCAGCAGGATCTGCTCGATCTGCATCGGGTCGGCGAGCACGGTCCCGAGGTGCTCGCTCGACTCGAAGCTGAGCGCGATGCTCGGCCCGAGCCGCCGCGCGAGGGTGTCGATGAGGTCCCCGATGACGTCGTTGACCGAGATGTACTCGGGCTGGAGCGCCTGGCGGCGCCCGAAGGCGAGGAGCTGACGGGTCAGGGTCGCCGCCTGCTCCGCCGCGCGGCGCGCGCCGATGAGGTCGGCCCGGACCGAGGAGCCGTGGGAGAGGCTCCCGATGGCGAGGTCGATCTGGTTGAAAATCTCGAGCAGGAGCTTGTCGAAGTCCTGGGCGACCCCGCCGGCGAGGTGGGCGACGGCCTCCATCTTCTGCTCGGCGCTCAGCCGGTCGAGCTGCATCACCCGGTCGGTGATGTCGGTGCAGACACCGATCCAGCGCTCGGGACGGCCCTCGGCGTCCCGGATCACCGCGCCGCGGTCGACGCAGGTCCGCCACGAGCCGTCCCACATGCGGAGGCGAATCGTCTCGTTGTACGGGGCGCCGGTCTCGAGGTGGCGATCGATCGCCGCCGCGACGACAGGGCGGTCCGCGTCGTGGATGTGGGCCTCCCAGTCCGCGCGGCTGCTGGCGAGCTCGGTGAGCCGGCTCTGGCCCCAGCTCTCGAGCTCGCCGGTCGCGAAGCTCCAGCCGTACAGGTGGTCGTCGGGCCCCACCAGGGCCAGCCGGATCCGGTCGCTGATCGGGTCAGCGGCTCCGTGACCGGCCTGCGTTGCCGCCGCGCCGAGGGCCAGCGCCGCCGCGTCATCCTCGATCACCGCCAGGATCTCGAGCGGCCTCCCGTCCGCCGCGCGCCGGAAGACGACCTCGCGGCTCGTGACCGGGTGGTATCGCCCGTCGGACCGCTTCACCCGGAAGCGCTCGACCTCGATCGCGCCGTCGGGGATCTCGCGCCACCGCGCGGCGTGCGCGACGAGCTCCGGCAGGTCCTCGGGGTGGACCACCTCGGCGAAGCGGTCGACCGTCGCGTTCAGCGCGTCCACGACGCTGAGCCCCAGGGCCGTGTCCAGCGGGCGGTTCAGGTAGACGACCCGACGGGACTCGAGCCCGACCACGAGGACCTTGAGCGGCAGCGCGGCCGCGACCCGGGCGATGAAGCGCCGGCTCTCGGAGTGGGCGTCGGCGACCTCCTCGCCGGCCTGGGTCGCGCGCTCGCAGCGGGCGACGGCGACGACCTCGTCGTCGGACACCCGGACGAAGGTCATCTCCCAGTGGGCCTGCCCCTGTTTGTCGGCCGGCAGCGCATACGAGATGCGGCACTCCGGCGCACCGGAGGCGACGGCGAGGAGCCCGCGCTCGAGCCGCGGGGCGACGGAGTCGGGGAACACCTGGGCGATCGTCCGGCCGACGATCTGCGACGGCGGCCGCGGCAGGACGCTCGGATCGTTGGCGTGGAACTCCCGGAAGACGCCGGCCGGGGTCATCCAGAAGACGACGTCGTTCGACGCGCGGAGCAGCGCCTGGCACGTGCCGTCCGACGACGCGGCGCCCGCGGCGGCCGACGACGGAGCGACCGGCGGGGGCGGCTCGGCGGCGTGCTTCTCGATGAGGCTGAGCCGCAGCGACAGGAACTCGGGCTCGCGCGGCCAGACCATGAAGTCGTCCGCGCCCGCGGCGATCACGTGGGACAGCTCGCGCGCCTCGCCGCGCGGGATCCCGACGATGATCCGGTGGCCCTCGCCGAAGGAGCGGCGGAGCTTCGCGGTCCAGAGCCGGAGCGTAATGGGCGAGGTCGGCAGCAGCACGAAGGTCGCGCCGGCCGGAGGCGAGTCCACCGCCTCGGGCGCAGCCGCGATCTGCGCGACGGTGTGGCTCTCGTCCAGCGCATCCGCGAACCTGCGCGCGCCAGTGACGTCGTCGCTCAGGATTACGATGAGCATCCAGCTGCCCTGTGTGTGGATGGGACCCGGCGCCGGCCGGGCCGCATCGAGGAACCGGATCACCATACACCGGGGCCGACCGTCCGTCGCGTCCACCCCGACCGCGCCGAGGCCACCTCGCCACGCCCGCCTTGCAGGCGGATCTCAGCCCCGGTGGCGTCCACCCTCTCGGCGCGGTACAACGGGCTATGCGCCGCGCCAAGATCGTCTGCACCCTCGGCCCTGCCACCAGCGACCAGGCCACCATCGACGCGCTCGTCGCCGCCGGGATGGACTGCGCGCGCCTGAACTTCTCCCACGGGACCCACGAGACCCACGCCCACACCGCGGCGATGGTCCGTGAGGCCGCGGCGAGGGCCGGGCGACCGCTGGCGATCCTGGCCGATCTCTGCGGCCCGAAGATGCGCGTCGGGCGCTTCCCGGGAGGGCCGGTCGAGCTGGTGTCCGGGCGCCCGTTCACCCTCACGACCCTCGACGACGCCCCCGGTGACGTCGATGGCGTCGGCGTCAGCTACGCCCAGCTCGCGGACGACGCCCGGGTCGGCGACGCGATCCTCCTCGACGACGGGCTCCTGCGCCTGCGGGTTACGGCGGTCGAGGCCCCGGACGTCCGCTGCGTCGTCGAGGTCGGAGGCACCCTCAGCGACAAGAAGGGCCTCAACATCCCGGGGACGCGGCTCAGCACGCCGGCCGTCACCGACAAGGACAAGGACGACCTGAAGTTCGCCGTCGAGACCCTCGGCGTCGAGCTGGTCGCGCTGTCCTTCGTGCGCGAGCCCTCGGACGTCTTCGAGGCCCGGGCGCTGGCCGGAGACACCCCGATCATCGCCAAGATCGAGAAGCCCGAGGCGATCGCCAACCTCGACGCCATCCTCGACGCCGCCGACGGGGCGATGGTGGCGCGCGGGGATCTCGGGGTGGAGCTCGGCGCCGAGAAGGTGCCGCTCCTCCAGAAGCGCATCATCCGCGCCGTCAACCGCCGCGGGAAGCTCGTCATCACCGCGACCCAGATGCTCGACTCGATGATCCGCAACCCCACGCCGACCCGCGCCGAGGCCGCCGACGTGGCCAACGCGATCCTCGACGGGACCGACGCGGTGATGCTCAGCGGCGAGACCGCGGCCGGAAAGCACCCGCTGTCGGCCGTGTCGATGATGGACAAGATCATCCGCGAGGTGGAGGCCGAGTGGCTCCGCGAGCGGACCGGCCTGAAGGACGACTCCCTCGCCGTCGAGCTCGGCCACGAGTGGGGCTTCGCCGACGGCGCCGCCAAGGCCGCCGCGGTCCTGTCCTTCGCGCTGCCGATGAAGGCGCTCGTCGTCTTCACCCGCGACGGGCGCACGGCGCGGATGCTCAGCGAGTACCGGCCCCGGGCGCCGATCGTCGCCGTCACTCCGGAGCGCGAGGTCGCCAACCGCCTCGCCGTCGAGTGGGGCGTCATCCCGCGCGTCGAGGTCCCGCCGGAGGTCCTCACCGAGACGCTCCGGATCGCCACGGGGCTGCTGCTCCGCGAGGGCATCGCCTCCGTGGGTGACGAGTACGCCCTGGTCATGGGGTGGCCCCCGTCGAGCGGCACCAACACCATCAAGCTCCACCGCATCTGACGACGGGATCCGAGTCCCAAACGCCAGGAGATCGCGATGTTCTCACGCCTCATCACCGCCGGCACCGCCGCCGCCCTCGTCCTGTGCCTCGCCATGCCCGCGGAGGCCCGGCCGCCCGTGCGCAAGCACACGCCGTACAGCGCCTACAACCACAACGGCTTCCTGGTCCGGCTGGCGGCCGGCTTCGGCTACACCCGCGCCGGTCGGGACGGCGACGACGAGCTGGTGCTCGCGGGCGGCGGCGGCATGGCGTCGATCGCCTTCGGCGGCATGATCGCTCGGAACCTCGCGCTCAACCTCGACATCTTCGGGAGCAGCGCCTTCGAGCCCTCGGTCGTCGTCAACGGCCAGGACATCGGTGACGCCGACGACACCACGATGTCGATCGGGGCGGTCGGCATCGGCGTGACGTACTACCTGACGCCGGCGAACGTGTACTTCGCGGCGTCCTTCGGCGCCGCGAAGGGCGTGATCGAGACGCGCTATCGCTTCCTCGGGGCGACGGTCGTCGAGAAGAGCGAGAGCGACGTCGGCTTCGCCATCAACGTGATGATCGGCAAGGAGTGGTGGGTCGGCCCCGAGTGGGGCATCGGGGTCGCCGGACAGCTCATCATCGGGACGCTCCCCGGCGACGTCGGCGACATCCACCCGTTCGCCGTCGGCGTCTGCTTCACCGCCACCTACAACTGAGTCCCCCTGGGGCTCTCGGCCAGCGAGGAACCCGCATGACGGATGCCATCGACCCCGCGACCCAGGCGCGCCTCGCCCGCGGCGAGGTGATCGTGACGACCGAGCCCGTCGCCGGCTCCGGCGCGCCGAAGATCATCGTCCGGGCGGTCATCGACGCCGCCCCCGAGCAGGTCTGGGACCTCATCGACAAGTCGGCCCTCTATATGCGCTTCATGCCGCGCATCAAGAAGTCGGAGGAGCTGACCCGCGACGGCGACGACGTCCGCACCCGGATCACCGTCGACATGCCTTTTCCGCTGAAGAACCTGACCGCGACGACCCAGGCCCGGCACACCGTCGAGCCAGGTGTCCGCTGGGTCCGCGCCTGGCAGCTCGAGTCGGGCGACTACCGCTTCAACGAGGGTAGCTGGACCCTGACGCCCTTCGACGGCGAGGCGGGCCGGACCTTCGCGCTCTACCAGATCCGGGTCCTGCCGAAGATGCCCATCCCCAAGCGCATCCAGTCCGCGGTCCAGGAGAAGGCCATGCCGGGGATGATCGAGGCCGTCCGCGGCGAGGTCCGGCGCCGCTTCCCGTGAGGCGCCGCGCGGAGAGATCAGTCGACGAGGCGCCCGTAGACGACGGCGTTGGCCGAGCGCGCGTGCAGCTCGACCCGCTCGGGGGCGACGCGTACGACCTGGTTTCGTAGCCGCGTGGGCGCGGCGCACGGGAACGCGACGCCGAAGTAGTTCGGGGTGTAGCCGCCGACCATCCCCCGGCCGCCTCCGGGAGCCCGGCGCTCGACCAGGACCTCGACCGGGGCCCCCGCGTCGACGAGCTGCTGGGCGCGCCCGACGACCCGGGCGTTCGAGAGCGCCATGAGCTCCCCCACCCGACGCTTGCGCTCGGCCATCGGGACCACGCCGTCGAGGCGCGTGGCGGCGGTCCCGGCGCGCTCGCTGTAGGGGAACACGTGGAGCCGTGTCCACGGCAGCGCGGCGAGGCGCTCGACGGTGCGCGCGAAGACCGCGTCGGTCTCGCCGGGGAAGCCCGTGATGAGGTCGACGCCGACGAAGGCGCCGCCGTGGAGCCCGCGGGTCCGCGCGAGGTGACCGTCGAGCTCGGCGAGCGCCGCCATCGCGCGATCAGCCTCGCCTTCGCGGTAGCGCCGCTTCATCCGCTTGAGGACGTCGCCGTCCGGGCTCTGGAGCGACAGGTGGACGTGCGGGCGGAGGCGCGGCTCGTCGCGCATCAGCCCCAGGAGCCGCGGCGTGAGCTCCGGCGGCTCGAGGCTCCCGAGGCGGAGGCCGGAGACAGCGGTCTCGGCCAGGATCCGGGCCACGAGGTCGTCGAAGCGTGGTCCGCCGGGCAGATCCGCGCCCCACTCGCCGAGCGCCGTCCCGGTGAGGACGATCTCGTGCGCGCCGGAGGCGACCAGGGTCCTCACCCGCTCGACCACGGCGTCGGCCGAGAGGCTCCGCGCCGGGCCGCGGGCGTAGGGGATGACGCAGAAGGTGCAGAAGGCGTCGCAGCCCTCCTGGATCTTCAGGAACGCCCGGGTGTGCTGACCCGCGGCGTCCAGCGGCGGGAACGCGGCGTCTCCGGTGGGCCAGGCGCGGCCCTCGGGGTGGCGGGCGCGGCGGTCCTCGTACGGCGTGACGCCCCCGAGGGTCCCGGCCGCGCGCTCGTCGTCGACGGCGGTGAGCACGCGCTCGACGAGGGTCGGCTTGTCCTGATTTCCGACGACCCAGCGGACGCCCTCGACCCCGGCGACGCCGTCGGGATCGACCTCCGCGGCGCAGCCGGTGACGACGACGCGAGCCGCGCCGCCCCGGGCGGCCCGACCGGCCAATCGGCGGCTCTCGCGGTCGGCGGCGTCGGTCACGGCGCAGGAGTTGACGATCACGAGCTCGGCGGCCTCGCGACGGCCGACCTCACGGAGCCCCCGCGCCCGCAGCGCGGCGCGGAGCAGCTCGCCGTCGTGGACGTTGGCGCGGCAGCCGAGGGTGCTGATCCGGAAGGTCGTCGGAGATCGGGAGCGGTCGCGGGTCATCGAGCGGCCGACATAGCAGACCCGGCGCGCCTTCGGCCATCTTCGCGACGCCTGGTTTGGCGGGCCGGCGGCGTCCGGCTACCCTCTCGCGGTCCGCCGCGGCGGGCGTCGCTCTCAGGAGGCTCCAGCGTGCCCCACCGAATTCGCCCGGCGGCCCTCGCCGCCCTCGTCCCGCTGCTCGGGCTCGTCGGCTGCGGGGACGAGGAGCTCCCCGCCACGGACCAGGACACCCGCGACGTGGTCGCCGTAGACACCGCCGCTCCCGCGGACACGGGCCCAGCCACGGACACGGCGACTCCCTCGGACACCGCGGTCACGGGGGGCGACGTCGCACCGGACGCCCTCGACGCGGACACCCTCCCCATCGTGCATCTGCCCGACGCCGACGTCCTCGCGGGCGACGCCGACACCGATGACGCCGACGGGGCGCCGAACCTCGCGCCCCTCGGGGGCGAACGCCCAGCGCCCGTCTACCTGCCCGAGACCTACGACCCCGCGGTCCCTACGCCGCTCGTCATCCTGCTCCACGGCTACACCGCGACCGGCCCCGTGCAGGACCTCTATCTGGGCTTTCATCAGCGGGCGACGGCGGCGGGGATGATCGCGGTGGTGCCGACCGGGACCGTCGACGGCTTCGGCTCGCACTTCTGGAACGCCGATCCGGCCTGGTGCTGCAACTTCGGCGACAGCGGCGTCGACGACGAGTCCTATCTGCTCGGGCTCGTCAGCGAGTCGCGCTCGCGCTTCAACGTCGACGCAGGCCGCGTCTACTTCCTCGGCCACTCCAACGGCGGCTTCATGGCCTATCGGATGGCCTGCGCCCACGCCGACGTGGTCGCCGGGATCGTCAGCATCGCCGGCGCGCTGCCGAAGGACATCGGCGACTGCGACCCGAGCCGCCCGGTCACCGTCGTCGAGGCCCACGGCACCCTCGACGCCGTCATCTCCTACTACGGCACGAGCGGCTACCCCGGCGCCGAGGCGACCATCGACCGCTGGGTCGGCTACGACGGCTGCGACCCCGTGCCGGTGGAGAGCGGCGGCTTCGACTACGACAGCGCGGCCCTCGGGGACGAGACCGACAAGCTCGTCTGGGGCGACTGCGAAGGCGGCGTCCTCGTCGGCCGCTGGACGATGAAGGGCTCGAGCCACGTGCCGCTGTTCACCGAGGCCTTCCTGCGCGACGCCTTCGCGTTCCTCCTGTCCCACCGGCGGGACTGAGCCGGCTCGGGCCTTGAACGGAGGGCGCGCGGCGGATACGGTCCGCGGCCCTCCGCCGCGCCTGCCGGCGCCGACGTCACCCAGCGAGCCGCGCCATGCTGACCGCGACCAACCTCTCGAAGACATTCGGGGCCCAGGTCCTCTTCGAAGACGCCAACCTGCAGCTCAACCCGGGCTGCCGCTACGGCATCGTCGGGGCAAACGGCTCCGGCAAGTCGACCCTGCTCCGCATCTTCACCGGCGCCGTCGAGCCGTCGACGGGATCGGTCCAGATCCCGAAGAAGGCGCGGGTCGGGACCCTGACCCAGGACCAGTTCGCCTACGACGACGTGCCGATCCTGCACGTGGTCATGATGGGCAACCGCGAGCTCTGGGACGCGATGGCCGAGAAGGAGCAGCTCCTCGCCAACGCGGCCGACCACTTCGACGCGGACCGCTACACCGAGCTCGAGGACATCGTGCTCCAGCACGACGGCTACACCCTCGAGGCCCGCGCCGCCGAGATCCTCGCCGGCCTGAACATCCCGACCGAGCTCCACCAGGAGCCGCTGAAGGTCCTCTCGGGCGGCTTCAAGCTCCGGGCGCTGCTGGCGCAGGCGCTGGCCTCCGACCCGGATCTCCTGCTCCTCGACGAGCCGACCAACCACCTCGACATCCTGTCGATCGCGTGGCTCGAGCAGTTCCTCCTGCGCTTCAAGGGCTGCGCCGCCGTGGTCAGCCACGACCACCGCTTCCTCGACACGATCTGCACCCACATCGTCGACGTCGACTACGAGCGGGTGACCCTCTACACCGGCAACTACGACGCCTTCGAGGCCGCCAAGGCGGAGGAGCGCGACCGCAAGGAGGCCGAGATCACCAAGCGGCAGAAGGAGATCGACGAGCACCGCGCCTTCATCGATCGCTTCAAGGCCAAGGCCTCGAAGGCCCGCCAGGCCCAGAGCAAGGTCAAGCGGGTCGAGAAGATCGTCATCGAGAAGCTCCCGGAGAGCTCACGCCGCTACCCGCGCTTCAAGTTCAAGCAGCGTCGGCCGTCGGGTCGCGACGTGCTGACCGTCGACGGCGTGTGGAAGTCCTACGGCGACAACCTCGTGCTCTCCGACGTCGGCTTCACCGTCCAGCGTGGTGACCGCCTCGCGATCATCGGCCCGAACGGCATCGGCAAGTCCACGCTCCTCAAGATCCTCGTCGACCGGCTCGCCGCCGACGAGGGCGAGGTGACCTGGGGCTACGAGACCCACCCGGGCTACTTCGCCCAGGACCACAAGGACCTCCTCGGCGACGCCGGCTCCGCCACGCTCCACAGCTGGCTCTGGGACCGCGCGCCCACCCAGCCCATCGGCTTCGTGCGCGGCAGGCTCGCCGAGGTCCTCTTCGGCTCCGACGACGTCGACAAGAAGATCGCCAACCTGTCGGGCGGCGAGGCCGCGCGCCTCGTCTTCGCGGGGCTCGGCGTCGACGAGCCGAACGTCCTCGTCCTCGACGAGCCCACCAACCACCTCGATCTCGAGGGCATCGACGCGCTCGCCAAGGCGCTCGCCGCCTACGACGGGACGCTGGTCTTCGTCTCCCACGACCGCTGGTTCGTCTCCCGCATCGCGACCCGGATCATCGAGATCTCCGAGGACGGTGTGGAGGACTTCCGCGGCACCTACGACGAGTTCCTCCTCAAGGTCGCTGCCAACGACCACCTCGATCGCGAGGCGGTCGTGAAGGACGCCAAGAAGAAGGCGCGCGACCAGAAGCGAGCGTCCCGATAGGGCGTCAGTTCGGCAGCATCTTGAACTCGATCCGTCGGTTCTTGGCGCGGCCGCGGCCGGTGTTGTTGCTCGCCACCGGCTTCGTCTCGCCGTAGCCGACCGCGACGAGGCGGTCGCCGCTGATGCCCTTGTCGATGAGGTACTGGCGCACGGCGTCGGCGCGGGCCTGGGACAGGGTCAGGTTCCGGTCGTCGCGCCCCTGGTTGTCCGTGTGCCCGGAGATCTCGATCCTGAGGTTTCCGTACTCGGCGAGGAGGTCGGCTGCCTCGTCGAGGACCTTGAACGAGCGGGGCTTGATGCGGGCGCTGCCAGAGCCGAAGTAGATCCCCTGGATCGCGCCGCTGAACTTGCTCTGGATGACCTGGGGGAGGCAGCCCTTCTCGCTGACCACGCCGGGGGTGTCGGGGCAGGCGTCGTCGCGGTCGAGGATGCCGTCGCCGTCCCGATCGGGGCAGCCGAGGGTGTCCTTCGGGCCGGCCTCCTCGGGGCAGGCGTCGTCGGGGTCGAGCAGGCCGTCGCCGTCGGAGTCCGGCGGCGGCGGTGGGCAGCCGTCGCTCGCGGTCGGGCCGGCCTGGTCGGGGCAGCGGTCGAGGTCGTCGGCGAGCCCGTCGCCGTCGGTGTCGGGGCAGCCGGCGTTGATCTTCGGCCCCGGCAGGTTCGGGCACTTGTCGTCGTTGTCGGTGATGCCGTCCTGGTCGGCGTCGGGGCAGCCGCGCGCGGTGCGGGCGCCGGCCACCGTGCGGCAGGCGTCCTCGGCGTCGGGCACGCCGTCGCGGTCGGTGTCGGGCGGCGGCCCGGAGCTCGCCGACCAGACGAAGAAGTCGAAGCCGCCGGTGATCTCGATGAGGTGGGCGAGGCCGTCCTCGTAGGAGTCGGTCATGTTGTGGCGGACCTCGATCCTGAGCGCCAGCCACCGGGTGAGCATCCCGCGGAGGCCGATCCCGTAGTGGATCTCCCAGTCGGCGTCGTCGCCGAAGTCGCCGCTCGCCCCCTGGTAGAGCCCGGCCCCGAGGCCCAGATAGGGCGACCAGTCTCCGGTGAACGGGTGGATCAGGACGTCGCCGCGGTAGACGATGGCGAGCCCTTCGGCGTCGGCGTCCCCGCTGTAGGGGATGAAGCCCGCGCCGAGCTCGAGGGCGAGGTGGGGGTTGACCTGGAAGCCGAGGCGCAGGCCGAGGATCGGCGAGGAGTGCGGCGAGACGCCGGCGTCGGCGTCCTCGTCGAGATCCCAGCCGTTGAAGACGAGGTTGTAGCCGCCGTAGAGGCCCAGGTAGAGCGCCGGGTTCGGCAGCCCCTCGTCGGCCTTGGCGGTGGCGTCCGCGGCGAGCGCGTCGTGGGTCGGCGCCATCGCGAGCGCGCCGAGCGTGGCGGCGAGCGCGATGCGGGTCGGGAGCCAGTGCATCGTGACCTCCGGGCGGCCCCGGATCGAGCGTTCGGCCGCTGTCACCGTGGCGCGTTGTCCTTGATTGCGCCGTGTGCGCACCGCCCCCACGGAAACCACGAGTCGCGGGGATCCGCAACATCTTCTCCGGTTCCCGAGCGGCGTTGCGGTCTTTTGACGCACGTCAAGGTTTCGGTTTGCCGGCCACCGGCCGCCTGCGTACCGTGAGGCCATGAACCTCATCAAGCGCATCTCTCCAGTCGCGGTGGCGCTCGGGCTCATCGGCTGCGCCGACACGTCCGCTACCGATTCGCCCATCACCCTGTCCTTCGCGGCGCTGGCCAACGGCCAGCCGGCGGCGTGCGGCCAGACCTACACGCTCGGCTCCGAGGACGCGGAGGCGGAGATCGCCGACCTGCGCTTCTACGTGCACGACGTGCGGCTCCTGACGGCCGCTGGCGAAGAGGTCGCGGTCGCCCTCGACGACGACGGCCTGTGGCAGAACGGCGACGTCGCGCTCCTCGACTTCGAGGACAAGAACGGCGCCTGCACGACCGGCACGGCGGAGATGCGAACGATCGTCGAGGGCACGGTCCCGGACGGCGACTACACCGGGATCGCCTTCAAGCTCGGCGTCCCCGAGGACCAGAACCACCAGGACGCGGCGACCGCCACGTCGCCGCTGAACCTGACCTCGATGTTCTGGAACTGGACCGGCGGCTACAAGTTCTTCCGCTTCGACCTGTCCGTCGGCGATGGCGGCTGGCTCGTCCACGTCGGCTCGACCGGGTGCAGCGGCGACACCGCGACCGGCATCAGCTGCACCAACGGCAACCGGCCCGAGGTGCGGGTCACCGGGATCACGCCGGGGCAGGACGCGATCGCCCTCGACCTCGACACCCTGGTCGCCGACCTGCCCCTCGACGACACCAACACCGGCTGCCACACCAAGGCCGCCGAGGCGGACTGCGCCACGGTCATCCCGCGGTTCGGCATCGCCCTCGACGGCGGCGCGGCGCCGACCCAGACGATCTTCGGCGCCGCCCCTTGAGTCGGGGCGCGCACCGCGGCGCGCGCCTCGCCCTGCCCCTGGCGCTCGCCCTGCCCGTCGTCGCCGCGCTCGCGTCGAGCGCCTGCGACGAGGGCGTGACGACGTCGGACGAGTACGCGTGGGACCTGCCGGCGGGGTTCCCCGAGCCCAGGGTGCCGGAGGACAACCCGATGAGCGAGGCGAAGGTCGAGCTCGGCCGGCGGCTCTTCTACGACGCCCGCCTCTCGGGCAACGGCACGCAGTCCTGTGCGAGCTGTCACGTGCAGGAGAACGCCTTCTCCGAGCCCCTCGTCACCAGCGTCGGCTCGACCGGTGAGGCGCACTTCCGCAACGCGATGAGCCTGACGAACGTCGCGTACAACACCAGCCAGACCTGGTCGAACCCGATCATCTCGAGCCTCGAGCAGCAGGCGCTCCTGCCGATGTTCGGCGAGGAGCCCGTGGAGCTCGGCCTCGCCGGCCTCGAGGACGATCTGATCGCGCGGATCGCGGCGGTCCCGCTCTACGAGGAGCTCTTCGCCGAGGCCTTCCCGGAGGTGGACGGCGCGGTGACCATCGACACGATCACCAAGGCGATCGGCGCCTTCGAGCGGACGCTCATCTCGGGGACGTCGCCGTACGACCAGTTCTGGTACGGCAAGGACGTCTCGGCGCTGTCCGAGTCGGCGATCCGCGGCCTCGAGCTGTTCCTGAGCGAGCGCCTCGAGTGCTTCCACTGTCACGGCGGCTTCAACTTCCAGGCCGCGAGCGACCACGTCGGCACGACCTTCGACGAGACCGCCTTCTTCAACAACGGCCTCTACAACGTCGACGGCGAGGGCGGCTACCCGGCCAGCGACCGCGGCCTCTACGACGTCACGGAGGACCCGGCGGACATGGGGATGTTCAAGCCGCCGACGCTGCGGAACATCGCGCTCACCGCCCCGTACATGCACGACGGGAGCCTGGCGACCCTCGACGAGGTCATCGCCATGTACGAGGCCGGTGGCCGCGTCATCGAGGACGGCCCGAACGCCGGAGACGGGCGCGCGAGCCCGCTCAAGAGCCAGTTCGTCCGCGGCTTCGTCCTCAGCGAGCAGGAGCGCGCCGACCTGATGGCCTTCCTCGCGAGCCTCACCGACGAGGCGTTCATCAGCGACCCGCGCTTCTCCGACCCCTGGGCCGAGGACGCGAGCGCGGCCGGCGACTGAGCCGTCGGCTCGACCAGGCGGAACAGAAACGAGAAAGCCCGGCGCGCTCCCCCGTCCTTCGGGGGCGCGCGCCGGGCCTCGTCACTCTACGTAGTCATGTCGTGCGAAGCTTCGCGGGTCTCGCCGACCTGTCGGCCGGCCCGCGCGGTGATCTCGCGGCCCGCGGAGCCCCGGTGGTCCCTGGGTTTCCCAGGTCGTCCACTACGCCTCGAGCGGCGCCTAGGAGGTGACCACCTCACCCATCACCGTGAGACAGAACATCACAGGATCACCTCCTTTCTACATGCGCGTTGTGTGTCGCGGAGACCCTCTCCGCCCCGGTTCCCGTTCGCCGGTCTAGCGGTCACCGGGCCGACCCCTTCGAGGCCCGGGTTGGGGCCTGCGGTCGGAGCTGATAGGAGCGAAGGTAGGGGCGCTTCCCGCTCAGAGCAAGACTTCCGCTTCACTTTTCTGCCGCAACGCGGTATTGCGCCTCGCGCGCTGCGCCTTGGTCAGCCACCAGGATCGCGCACAACGGCCCCTCGCGCAGGCCTGGCGGCGGTCGCCCCCCTCGCGGGTGACGTGACGTGTCGGCTACCGCGCTGCGGAGAGAGCGATCCCCTTTTCAGCGACCCCATACTTGCCAGCGGCGCCCAGATGGCTAGATTCCGCGCTTGGAACACGCCGCGAGCGCCCGCTCGCCGGATTGGGGAACAGGCATGGCCATCGCACGACCCCTGAGTCAGACCCTCGGAGCACCGCGCTCGGTTCAGGGAATCTCTTTCAACGCCGGCACCGACCTCTACTTCGGGCTCGACGACCGCCTCAGCGCCTGCGTCATCCCGGATGACCAGACCATCAACGGCGTCCCGTGTGCCCGAGGGCTGGTCCACTTCCACCCGTCGGGAGAGCTCGCGCAGGCGGTGATCGCCCGTGACCTCGAGGTCCGGACCGTCCGCTTCCGCAAGGGTACCCAGCTGAGCTGGAACGAGGACGGCACCGTCGCCGCTCACCTGGCCGAGGCCCACACCATCGGCTCCGCCACGGTCCCCCGCGGCGCGAGCGCCCGCATCACCGAGAGCGGCGAGCTCGAGAGCTGGTCGCGGCGCCTCCTCGACGAGGAGACCATCGGCGGTCTCCGCTGCCAGGCGGGGAGCGTCGTCACGCGCTACGGGGACGGGCGCCCCGAGCGGCTGACCGTCGCCGAGGACACCGTGATCGGCGACCTCGCGGTGCTCGGCGGCAGCGACGTCGAGTTCCACCGCAACGGGCAGGTCTCGCGCCTGACCATCGCCGAGCCGGCGACCCGCGCGGACGTCCGCTTCGAGGGCGGCACGACGCTGGTCTTCCGCGACGACGGCACGCTGAGCCTCGCGCACCTCGCGGACGAGCTGGCCGTGGGCGACATGACCTACCCCGCCGGCACCTACCTGCAGTTCGACCCGTCCGGCGCGCTGGCCTCCCACGCGACGATCACCTGGTCGGTCCTGCCCGGCGCCCGCGGCTGACGGCGCCAGGCGGGCGCGTCTCGACCGCCGGCTGACCGAGCGCTCGATCAGGTCCGGTGGGCGCGCAGCTCGTCGTAGGGGCTCCCGTGAACGAGGAGCCCCTGCTCCTTGAGCTCGATGCGCGAGGCGATCCGCAGCAGGTCTTGATCGATCCGGCAGTTGCGACTCGCCGCGATGAAGGCCGCGCGGAGGACCGCGTTCTTGATGTGGCCGCCGGCGAGCTCGAACTCGTAGGCGAGGTCCTCGGGGTCGATGTTGTCGGCCAGGATGTTCTTGTTGGTCAGCATCGAGGCCCACAGGCGCGTCCGCTCGGGGACCTCGGGCTTCGGGAAGCTGACGCGCATCGCGATCCGGCGCCGGAAGGCCTCGTCGATCCCGGTGGGGAAGTTCGTGGTCAGGACCGCGATCCCGGTGAAGTGCTCGACCCGCTGGAGCAGGTAGTTGACCTCGAGGTTCGCGTAGCGATCGTTGGCCGACTTCACCTGGGTCCGGCTCGAGAACAGGCTGTCCGCCTCGTCGAAGAGCAGCATGGCGCGGGCGCGCTCGGCCTCGTCGAAGATGCGGCCGAGGTTCTTCTCGGTCTCGCCGACGTAGCGGCTGACGACCTTGGAGAGATCGATCTGATAGAGGTCGAGGTCGAGCTCGCCGGCGACGATGCTGGCCGCCATCGTCTTGCCGGTACCGGGCGGGCCCTCGAACAGCACGCTCAGCCCCTGGCCCGTGCCGAAGCGCCGCCCGAGGCCCCAGGTCTCGAAGACGGTGATGCGTTGGCGCCACCGGCCGATGAGCTCGCGGAGCTGAAGGTCGACGTCCTCCGGGATGACGAGGTCCTCCCAGCGGTACTCGAGCTCGATGAGCGAGGCGTTCTCGCCGAGCCGGTGCCGCACCTGGCGCTTGATCGCGACGCTCAGCTCGTCGTAGCCGAGCACGGCGCCGTCGCCGTCGAGCTCGCGGGCGGCCTCGGCGACCGCCTCGATCGCCTGCCCCGGGGTCAGCCGGAAGTTCTGCGCCAGGCGCTTGGAGGTCAGCCCCGGCGCGCGGAGGCGCTTCGGGAGGCACTGGGTCCACAGGCGGATGCTGGCCGGGAGATCGGGCATCGAGAGCGTGATGTCCCGGATCGGGTGGCTGATCTCCGGCGGGCGCGCGTCGACGTCCTCGATCGCGAGGGCGTAGGTCCCCGGGAACCCGTGGGTGACGCGGGCCAGGACTCGGGAGGCCTCGAGCAGGCGCGACGGATCGGCCGGGTTGAAGCCGCCCTCCTCCATCACCACGCGGCGCGCCTCGGTGAGCCGCTCCCAGCCGTCGAGGCAGAGCAGCGCCTCCTGCAGGCGCGCCTCGCGGAGCGCCACCCGGAGCCCCCACTCGAGGTTGTCGTACTCCGAGGCCAAGGCGTTGAGCTCGACCCGGACATGGTTGAGGCCGAGCGCGGCGGCGACCGCCCGCGACCAGTGGTGCTTTCCGACCCCCGGCGCCCCGCGGAAGACCAGGACGGGTAGGTCCCACGGGCTCTCGCGGCGCTCTTCGACGAGCTTCATCAGCCCGGTCCACTTCTCCACGTCCTGCCGCGGCAGGATCGGATCGAGGTCGGCGCGGGCCTTGTTCGACAGGGTCGCCACCGTCGCGAGCTTCTCGTCGAGCGCGGGGAAGCCCTGCACGTACCGGACGATCCGCGGATCCGAGAGGATCGCCTGGTGGAGCACCGGGACGGTCGGCTTCTTGTCGTCGAGGCGGACGAGGGCGTTCGAGCGCAGCGTCCCCTCGGGGTCGAGGATCCAGCGGACGTTGGCGGAGCTCCCCGCGGGCAGCAGGCAGTCGGCGAGCAGCGCGAGGGTCGGGTACTGGCGCTCGAAGTGGTTCTGGAGATAGGCGAAGAGGCGCGGCAGCGTCGGCTCGAACTCGCCGGCCACGGACAACAGGACGACGAGGTACTCGTCCTCGGACAAGGCGAAGGCGCGCTTGAGGCGAGCGAGCGGGAGGCTCGGGTTGGCCTCCACCAGCGCGCGCCGCGCGTGATCCGCGCGATCGATGTCGAGGCGGGCGGTCTCCTGGAGGACACCGAGGTACTGCTCGGGCGAGAGGGACTGGGCGAGGCGCGCCTCGACCTCGCCGGGCGAGATCGAGGTGCCGGGGAAGCGCGCGTCCGGCGGGGGCAGGAGCCCCGCGCTCTGCATGCGGCGGAGGTGCGCCGTCAGCAGGCTCCGCACGTAGGTGAGCTCGGCCTTCAGGTGGGTGAGCGCGGCTTCGTCCGGGCGCTGGATGTCCATGGGGCGCATCCTGCCACCATCGGACGCGCCCGTCAGCACGCGCCTGACCTGACCTTGCTTGCCGGCGGCGAAAGGACTATCGTTCGGGAGTTGGGGGCCGGTCGGGCAGCGCTCATGAGGTACGACATGGGAGACGCGCGCGCAGTCGTCCAGATGCGTTCGGACGACAAGGGCAAAAAGAAGAACAAGAAGGCCCCCGAGGCGGAGGCCGCGCCGGTCCCTGGCAAGGCGATGGAGGCCCCCGGTGAGGCGATGGCCTCCCTCGGCTCCGCCTACCTCGGGCGCTTCGTGGCGACGCTGCAGTCGGCCGGCGGCAACACCGCCGTCCAGACCGAGCTCAGCGGCCTGAACGAGGGGCACGGGGCGGCGGTGAAGGCCAAGGCCGACGTGATCGCGTTCAAGGCGATGACCGACGGCCAGAAGGTCGCGAAGCTCGCCGAGAAGAACGGCGGGCAGCTGCCTCAGAGCAAGGGCAAGGAGCCGCCCCCCGAGGGCGCCGCTCCGAAGGGCATGGAGGATCCCGGCGCGGTCGTCGGCTTCCACCAGCAGCGCTCGGGTCAGCTCGCGCAGCTCGCGTCCGCGTACCAGGCGATGCAGGCCCGGACCGCGCAGCTCGCGGGGATGGCCGGGCTCGACGCCGAGTCGCAGGCGGCCTTCGCCCAGGCGGCGGCCTACTTCGCCCAGGTCGGCTCGGAGTACATGGGCCTGTCCGGCACCTACGCCGCGGTCGGCGCGGACCTCGCGGCCAACGAGTACGCGGCGCTGGCGGCCCCTCCGATCACCGCCGGGGCGATGTACCAGGAGCGTCTGGCGATCCTCCAGGAGCAGCAGGCGGCGCTGAACGACGCGGCCGCCGGCCAGCTCGAGAAGGCCGCGCAGCTCGAGGCCCAGGCGAGCGCCAAGGAGGCCGAGATCGCGACCCTGGCCCAGCAGAAGGCCGAGGCCGAGAAGGCGGCGGCCGAGGGCGGCGGAGAGGGCGACAACGGCGGCGGCGCGCGGCCGAGCGGCGGCGGCGGTGACGCTGGGGCGCGCCTCGAGCAGGCGCGCCAAGCGCGGCAGGCGCTCAACCAGCAGAAGGAGCGCGCGACCCAGCTGTCGTCGGTCCTGACCCAGCAGGCCATGGGGCTCGACCAGCTCCTCGGCGCCTACAACGCGCTCCTCGGCGGAGCGGCGGCGGCGCCCACCGGCCGACCCGAGGGCGGCGGCGGCAAGTAGCCGAAGAACCTGCGAGAACCCACGAACGCCGGTGAGCGCACGCTTACCGGCGTTCGTCATCTGCGCGCAACGCCAGCTGCTCGACAACGACAAAGTCGATACGGCGCGGTCTTCACCACGGAGACGCAGAGACACAGAGGAGCACGGAGAGGTCGAACACGTTCTCGACCTCCGTGAAGGCTCCGTGTCTCCGTGCCTCGGTGGCAATGGAAGCGGTCGCCTTCCCATCCTCGACACCGTCAGAATATCGCCGCGCCTTCGTCGTCCACGGCCCGCCCCCCGAACCACGATGCATGCGGTGCGACTCGGTTTCGCCTGTGCTATGGCCGACCGCGTCGACCTCAGGAGGATCATCATGAAGGCAAGGTTCGGAGCGACGCTGGCGGTCATCGCCGGCCTGGCGAGCGGGTGTGCGGGCCTCGAGCAGGCTCAGAACGACTGGGTGGACGATCAGATCACGGTCAGCCCCAGCGCCGACGTCTCGGCCTACCGCCGAGTCGGCGTCGAGCGCCTCGACTGCCGCGGCCATCACTGCCGCGGCGTCCACGGTGACCAGATCATGCAGACCCTGCGACGGCGCCTGACCCAGGCGTGCTACGAGACCGTCGACGCCGCCGAGATGGAGCGCTACGCCGACCACTTCGGCCGCGAACTCGACGGCTTCGACATGGGCTTCGGCATGGACGTCGGGCCGGACGGGATGCGGGTGACCGCGCCCGGGATGGACGTCGCGGTCGACGCCGGCGGGATGCGCGCCAGCGGCGGCGTACAGTTCACGAACACCCCGCCCGATCTGCGCGACGTCGTCATCAGCGAGCTCGGCCTCGACGGGATCGTCAAGGCGTCGGTCGACGTCGGCCCCCCCGACGACGTGACCCAGTGGCGTGACACGACGCTGCACGTCGAGCTCGTCGACGCCCACGGCTTCCAGACCGTCTGGCAGGGGCAGCTCACCCGCCCGGCCGAAGACGCCGAGATCGGCCAGGTCGCCGCCAACCTCGCCGACGCCCTCGGGGCCGGCATCGGCCGCCGCGCCAACGCCTGCCGCGCGCCCGCCCCGGCCCCGGCGCCCGCCGCCGCGACCGACGACCACGGCATCGCCGTCGTCGGCGAGGCGCTCCAGGTGCCCGGCCGGATCTACTTCGAGCTCGGGAGCGCCCGCCTCAGCCCGCGCTCCAACGCGCTCCTCGACGACCTGACGGGGTTCGTCCTCGACCACCCCGAGATCGCGCTGCTGAGCGTCGAGGGCCACACCGACGACGTGGGCGACGACTCGAGCAACCTCAGCCTCTCCGAGGGGCGCGCGCAGGCCGTCGTCGACTACCTGGTCGCCCACGGCGTCCCGGCGAGCCGGCTCACGGCGAAGGGCTTCGGCGAGACCGCCCCCCGGGTGGCCAACGACTCGCCGTCCAACCGCGCGCTGAACCGCCGGGTCGAGTTCCGGATCGTCCACTGACGGGGGCGCGTTGACCCTCGCCGAGCTGGCCGCCGCCCCGGCGTGGCCCCGCGAGCGCGTCCGCGCGCTGCCGGGCCGCTGCCGGGGCGCGCTGCTCCGGGACTGGGCCTCCCACGTCCGGCGCGGCTTCGGTGACGGCGCCGTCGCCCGTCTGCGGGAGGCCCTGGAGCTACCGGCGAGCGCCCTGCCCGACGCGCCGCCGAGGAAGACCTGGTACCCGGTCTCCCATCAGCTGCTCGTGACGCGCTGGGTCGGCGCCGAGCTCCTCGACGGGGATCTCCTGGCCCTCGAGCCGCTCCTGTTCGACGCCGCCCACGGCGCGAAGGACCGGGTCATCGAGTGGGCCCTCGCCACCGTCGGCGTCGGCTTCGTCTTTCGCCAGAGCCGCCGCGTCCACGGCTGGCTGTACGATCGGGGGAGCGTCGACGCCGCCGTCCGCCGGGGCGCCGCCGAGCTGAGCTGGACCGGCGCAGAGCTGTTCGCCGAGCCGACCTGGCGCCTCCTGCAAGCCTTCGTCGTGCGCTCGACCATCCGCTCGCTCAACCGCGAGGTCGTGGCCATCGAGGCGCGCGATCCCGGCCCGGACGGCTTCGCCCTCGACGTCCGCTGGCGCTAGAAGGCCTCGCGGATGGCCCGGACGACGTTCGCCTCGCGCTCGGCGGAGGTCGACAGCAGCGCGTCGCAAGGGACGAAGTCCCGGACCTTCACGTGGGACTCCGGGGGCTCGCGGAAGGGCACCTCGAGGGCGATGTCCATCAGCCCGGCCCAGACCTCGAGGCGGGTCGGCTCCTGCCCGGGAGGGCCCACCTGAAGCACCGCCGCGCAGCCGTCCTCGACGCGGACGAGCAGCACGCCGACCGACGTCCCGAGGCAGCCCTCGGAGGGGCAGACCCGCTCGGGCTCGGGGCGGATGTCGACGGGCCGGTCGGGGAGCTCGCGCTCGACGAGCTCGCGGAGACGCCCCTGGAACGCGGTCGCCTCGGGGCGCATGTCCGCCGTCAGGTCGCTCGGATAGACCCGCGGCCAGAGCAGCACGACGCCGCCCTTCTCGCCGCGCGAGTGCGACACCCGGGGACCCGGGACGACGATGTCCTCGTCGTAGGGCCCGCGGCGGCTGGCGGCGGTCTGGCAGGACGCGACGGCGGCGACGACGAGGGCGAGCGAGAGGAGGGCGATGCGCATGGCGAAGAACCCAGGGCAGAACGGGTTGTCGAGGGAGATCGAGCGGACAGTAGCGTGAATTCGTCGCCGCCGCGACGCCCGCCGATCAACATCACCACCGGCGGAGCGTGACTCCGCCCGTATACTGCGGCGCAGCACGCTCGCGGCGAGGTTCGCGCTCTGCTAGGCTCCGGCGTTGCCGAGGTGCGCCAAGGCACCTCGCGCCGCTGCTCGGAGTGACGCGATGCGATGCAACCGGCCGTTGTCGAACGCCATGGTCACCGCCGCCTTCGCGGGGCTGCTCGCCGCGGGGTGCGGTGAGGCGGTCCAGCATGCGCCCGACCCCACCTGCGACGATCAGCTGAAGAACGGCAACGAGACCGCCGTCGACTGCGGCGGCTCGTGCGGCCCGTGCGGCTACGGCGAGGCGTGTCGGGCCCCAGGCGACTGCGCGACGAACGTCTGCACCGGGGGTCTCTGCGCCTGCGAGGCCGGCTACGCGCCCGACGCCGACGGCGTCTGTGAGGACATCGACGACTGCCAGCCGAACCCCTGCGAGAACGGCGGCCTCTGCACCGACCGGCTGAACGCCTTCACCTGCGCCTGCGTCCCCGGCTACAGCGGCCCCACCTGCGCCAACGACGACGACGATTGCACCCCCAACCCGTGCAAGAACGGCGGGACCTGCACCGACGCCGTCAACGACTACAGCTGCGCCTGCGCCGACGGCTTCTGGGGCGCGGACTGCGCTCAGGTCTGCGAGCTCGGGAACTGCGTCGCCGGCACCGTCACCTGCGGAAACGGCGGCGCGGACCGGGCGTGCTCGGACTGTGTCGACGGCTGGGGCGGGGCCGACTGCGAGACCGACCTCGACGAGTGCGCCCTCGACCTCGACGACTGTGCGCCGGGCGCGACCTGCGCGAACACCGTCGGCGGCTACACCTGCACCTGCCCCGCCGGGACGAGCGGCGACGGCTTCACCTGCGACGGCTGCCCGACCGGGACCTGGGGCGAGGGGTGCGCCGAGGCGTGTGCGGACGGGCACTGCGAGGGCGACGTCACCTGCGATCCCGCGGACGGGACCGGGCGGACCTGCACCGGCTGCGACGACGGCTGGATGGGCCCGAGCTGCGCCATCGCCTGCGACGGCGAGGGCTGCGCCAGCGGTCAGGTCGTCTGCAGCCAGGACGGGAGCGAGCGCCTCTGCCCGCTGGGCTGCGCGCCCGGGCGCTGGGGCGAGGACTGTAACGATCCGTGCCCCGGCTACAACTGCGACCAGGACGCCGTCGGCTACATCGTCTGCGGCCAGGACACCGGCTACAGCCTGTCCTGCGCGGCGTGCATCCCCGGCTGGAGCGGCGTCGCCTGCCAGACCCTCTGCGACCAGGGCCACTGCCTCGGGACGGTGAGCTGCGACCAGCAGGATCCGGGCTCGGGACGGAGCTGTCCCGACGGCTGCGCTCCCGGCTACTGGGGCACGGCCTGCGACGGGGTCTGCGCCGTCGCGAACTGCGCCGCCGGCGCGCTCTGCGACCAGACGACCGGCGCTGGCACCGGCTGCGAGACCTGCGCGGACGGCTGGTTCGGAGCCGCCTGCGAGAGCGCCTGCTCGACGCCGGATCACTGCGCCGGGACCACCCGCTGTGACCAGGACGGCGGCGCCGCGAGCCGCTGCGAGAGCTGCCAGACCGGCTGGTACGGCGCGACCTGCGAGAGCCCGTGCGTCGTCTCCCACTGCGCCGACGGGCCCGTCTGCGCCCAGGACACCGGCGCGCCCGTCGGCTGCGCGGCCTGCGAGGACGGTTGGTTCGGGCCGACCTGCGACACCCCGTGCGCCGTCGACGGCTGCGCCTCGGACCCGGTCTGCGCCCAGGACACCGGCGCGGCCACGGGTTGCGGGAGCTGCGCTCCGGGACACTGGGGCGACACCTGTGAGGCGAGCTGCGGTAGCGATGGCTGCGACGGTGACGTCACCTGCGACCGCGACACCGGGGGGCTCGTCGCCTGCGCCGGCTGCGTCGCCGGCCGCTGGGGGCCCATCTGCGAGAGCACCTGCGGCGCCGACCACTGCCTCGGCGCGCCGACCTGCGACCAGGGGACCGGCGCTCCGACGAGCTGCGCGGCCTGTGCACCCGGCTACTGGGGGCCGGCCTGCGAGAGCGCCTGCTCCACCGACGGCTGCGCCGGGGTCGCCACCTGCGACCAGGACACCGGGGCCGCCGTCGCGTGCACCGTCTGCGAGCTCGGCCGCTGGGGCGAGACCTGCGCCGAGACCTGCGAGAACCCGGCCTGCGCCGGCGTCGTCGCGTGTGACCGCCTCAGCGGGACGACGACCAGCTGCGCGGCATGCGCCGCCGGCCACTGGGGGCCGACCTGCGCCAGCGCGTGCGATCCGGGCGACTGCCTCGGGACCGTCACCTGCGGCCAGGTGAGCGGCAACCCCATCGCCTGCCCCGGCGGCTGCGTCGAGGGGCGCTACGGGACGACGTGCCAGGAGAGCTGCGTCGACGACCGCTGCGCGAGCGGCCTCGCCTGCGCACAGGCGACCGGCGCGACCACGAGCTGCGACAGCTGCGCGCCCGGCTACTGGGGCGGGACCTGCGCCAGCGACTGCGCCACCGGCCACTGCGCCGACGGCGTCAGCTGCGACCAGGCCAACGGCGTCATCACCGCGTGCAGCGCCTGCCAGGATGGCTTCTGGGGGGCGACCTGCGGGGCGAGCTGCGCTCAGGGGCACTGCGTCGGGACCGTCCGCTGCGACCAGGCCAGCGGCAGCGCGACCGCCTGCGAGGCGTGCGCGGGGGGCTTCTGGGGGGGCACCTGCGGCAACGCCTGCGCCCAGGGTCAGTGCGTCGGGCAGGTCGCCTGCGACCGCGTCAGCGGTGCCACGACGAGCTGCGTGGCGTGTACGAGCGGCTGGTGGGGTGCGACCTGCGGCGACGCCTGCACGGCCGACAACTGCGCCGGCGGCGCCGTCTGCGACCAGGGGACCGGGACCGTCACGACCTGCGGCGACTGCGCGCCGGGCTGGATCGGCGACACCTGCGACAGCTACGCGCTGACGAGCTGCCTGGACTGGCTCGACGCCGGGGAGACCCAGAGCGGCGTCTTCGTCATCGACCCCGACGGGATGGGGCCGCTGCCGCCGAGCGACGTGTGGTGCGACATGGCGACCGACGGCGGCGGCTACACCTTCTACAAGGCGGTCGCCGACCAGCCGCTGAGCGCCACCGAGGCCGAGGACTACTGCGCGGCGCGCGGGATGCGCCTCTTCATCCCGCGGACGGCCGCGCACCTGCACAGCGCGTGGCAGGTCGCCAACAGCACCGTCTACGGGGCCGACGCCACCAACGAATACCTCTACATCATGGGGATCTATCCCCAGTATGCCGGCGCGACCTGCGCCAATACCCCGCTCCAGCGCGCCAACCCCGACTGCGATTGGCGAGCCGGAGACGGCGGCAGCTTCTACGTCTCCGACCGCTCGGACATCCCCAACCCGAGCGGCGACAACGCCGTCGACGCGTCGATGTACTACACCTTCGACACGACCGGCGAGGTCACGTGGTACGACGACAGCCCCGCCCCGGGGGCCGCGACCGCGCGGTTCCTGTGCGACATCGGCGACCACGACCTCCGGCCGCCGAGCTGCGCGTCATGGCACGTCAACGGCTACGACGCGACGGGCATCTACACCATCGATCCGGACGGCGCCGGCGGTAACGCGCCCTACGACGTCTACTGCGACATGCAGACCGAGGGCGGCGGCTGGACGCTCGTGATGACGTCGAGCGACGACGGAGTCGACACCTGGACCTGGAACAACCGCGCGCTGATGACCAGCGACCGAACGGCGATCGGGAGCCTGGAGGCCATCGGGCGGGACTTCAAGTCGCTCGCCCTGCACGACGTCGGGGTCTACGAGCTGATGTTCGTCCATCGGCCATCGGGCGTCACGGCCGTGTACGGCAACATCGGACCCGGCGTCCAGAGCCTGGCCGAACTGATCGGCTCCACCCCGTCGCCATACTGCGGCTACGACCACGCCGGGTGGGGGTGGGAGCTGACCGGAGGGACGCTGGCGCAAGGAGGCAACCTCTGCGACACGGACCTCTACTTCAACCTCGGTGACCACGAGACCTCGCTGTCGAACTGCCAGAGCCTGACGGCCGGCGCGGCCAACGCGACCTATGGCCCGTCCTGGAGCGCGGGCTTCAACAACGGCTGTCCCTTCGACGACCCGTCGGTGACCGGCCTCGGCCCGACCCCGCAGTGCGGCGGGTGCAGCAGCACCATCGACGATCAGGAGCAGAACGGACGCGGTTTCGGCGCGGCCCTCGGGCTCAACACGGGCGCCGCCGGGGCCGGCGCCAACGCGATCCAGGTCTACGTCTTCTGAGCGGATCGACGACTCTGCAAATGGCCGCGGTGGCCCTGTCATCACCCGAGCGGTCTGGTATGCTCTCGCGAAACCCTGAAACCACCGACCCGACGACTCTGGTCGGTGGTCAGCCTGGACGGGGGGAGCGCGATGCGTTTCGCAGTGGCGAGCTTGCTGATCTCGATGGTGTGGCTCGGGGCGTGCGGTGACTCGGACACCGGCACGAAGGGGCCGACCTGCATCGACGGGCTGAAGAACGGCACCGAGAGCGGTGTCGACTGCGGCGGCGACACCTGTGACAAGTGCGCCATCGGCAACGCCTGCGTGGCGGCGAGCGACTGCGCCTCCAACGTGTGCGGGGACTCGGGGCTGTGCGAGTGCAAGCCGGGCTTCGCGCCGAACAGCCTCGGCCTCTGCGCCGACGTCGACGAGTGCGACCCGAACCCGTGCGACAACGGCGGGACCTGCGAGGACGGGATCGACGAGTTCACCTGTACCTGCGCGACCGGGTTCAGCGGGATCCTGTGCGACGTCAACGACGACGACTGCGGCGGGGACCCGTGCAAGAACGGCGGGACCTGCGTCGACGGGGTGAACAGCTACACCTGCATGTGCGACCAGGGATACTACGGCCCGACCTGCGAGGAGGAGTGCGACATCGGCTTCTGCATGCCCGGGTCGGTCACCTGCGACGACGAGGGCGGCGAACGCTCGTGCAGCGCGTGTCAGGAGGGCTACCAGGGGGCGACGTGCCAGGCCGACGTCGACGAGTGCGCCCACGACCTCGACGACTGCGCCGACGACGCGGCGTGCATCAACCGCATCGGGACCTACGAGTGCGTGTGCCTGCCAGGCTTCGAGGGCGACGGCACCGAGTGTACCCCGTGCGCCGCGGGCGAGTGGGGCGAGCAGTGCGCCGAGACCTGCCGCAAGGGGGAGTGCATCGGGAGCGTCACCTGCGACCCGGCCACCGGCGAGGACCGCACCTGCGACGGGTGCACCGACGGCTACTTCGGCCTCGGCTGCGACTCGGTCTGCGACACCCTCGGCTGCGAGAGCGGGATGGCGACCTGCGACCAGGACGGCACCAACCGCGTCTGCGTCCAGGGCTGCGCGCCGGGGCTCTGGGGCGAGAGCTGCGACATCATCTGCCCGGGCTACAACTGCGACCCGCTCGTCGCCGAGTCGGTCGTCTGCGCTCAGGACACCGGCTACACCACCGCGTGCGACGCGTGCCTGGCAGGCTGGAGCGGCCCGAACTGCGCCACCAACTGCGAGCAGGGCAACTGCCTCGGCACCGTGAGCTGCGCCCAGGAGGACCCGAGCTCGGCGCGCGACTGCCCCGACGGCTGCCTCCCCGGCTACACCGGCTACGACTGCACGACCGGATGCCCGAGCGGCCACTGCGTCGGCACCGTCACCTGCGAGCAGGACGGCGGCGCGGCGCTGAGCTGCACCGGCTGCACCGTCGGGTGGTGGGGCAAGACCTGCCAGACCAGCTGCACGGCGCCCCCGCACTGCGCGGGCAACACCGAGTGCGCCAAGGACACGGGCGTCGCGACCCTCTGCGGCGGCTGCCAGGACGGCTGGGCCGGCCCGACCTGCACCTCGCAGTGCCTCATCCCCCACTGCATCGGCACCGCCAAGTGCGTCCAGGCGACCGGCGCCGGCATCTCGTGCACCCAGTGCGCGACGGGCTGGTCGGGCACCAAGTGCCAGAACCCGTGCGTCATCGACCACTGTGTCGGTGACCCGACCTGCGAGCAGTCGACCGGCGCGCCGGCCGACTGTACGGCGTGCGGCGGCGGCTACTGGGGCGCGATCTGCGACAAGACCTGCAGCCGCGCCGAGTGCGCCTCCGGGCTCCGGTGCGACAAGGACAGCGGTGCCGTCGCCGAGTGCGCGACCTGCACCGCCGGCTCCTGGGGCGTGGCCTGCGAGAACGCCTGCGAGATCAACCACTGCTCCGGCGTCGCGACCTGCGACAAGGCCTCCGGGCAGCCCGTCGCCTGCACCGAGTGCGAGGACGGCTATTGGGGCCCGACCTGCCAGAACAACTGCGTCATCGACGGGTGCACCGGGGTCGCGACCTGCAACAAGCAGACGGGGGCGCCGCTGGCGTGCACCGAGTGCCGCGACGGCCGCTGGGGCAACATCTGCGAGAGCAGCTGTGACCAGGGCCACTGCACCGGGACCGTCCGGTGCGCACAGAGCAACGGCATCGCCGAGGCCTGCACCGGCTGCCAGGCCGGCTACTGGGGCGGCGTCTGCCAGAGCACCTGCGACGGCGGCGGCTGCACCGGGACGGTCGTCTGCGACCAGGGCACGGGGCAGACTCAGAACTGCTCGGCCTGCGACCCCGGCAAGTGGGGCTCGAGCTGCCAGAACAGCTGCGATCAGGGGCAGTGCGTCGGGACCGTCACCTGCGAGCAGGGCAGCGGTGACGCGACCAGCTGCAACGCCTGCGCGGCGGGGTACTGGGGGCCGACCTGCGAGAACACCTGCCAGGACGACGACTGCACCGGGACGGTCAGCTGTGACCAGGCGACCGGGGCGACCACCAGCTGCCAGGGCTGCGTGGCCGGGCACTGGGGGCCGACGTGCGACAACGACTGCGAGCAGGGGCACTGCATCGGGACCGTCACGTGCAACCAGACGAGCGGTGCTGCGACCTCGTGCTCGTCGTGCGACGACGGCTTCTGGGGCGCGTCCTGCGGCAACACCTGCGCCCAGGGCAGCTGCCTCGGGACCGTCACCTGCGACAAGTCCGACGGTCACGCCACGGCGTGCCCGGGCGGCTGCATCCCCGGCAAGTGGGGGACGACCTGCGCCACCGGCTGCGCCCAGGGGCACTGCGTCGGGACCGTCACGTGCAACCAGAGCTCCGGGGTCGCCACGAGCTGCAACACCTGCGACGGGGGCTATTGGGGGACGACCTGCACCTCGAGCTGCCCGCAGGGGCACTGCACCGGCACCGTCATCTGCGACAAGACGAGCGGGACCGCGACGAGCTGCAGCGGCTGTCAGACCGGCTACTGGGGGCAGACCTGCCCCTCGACGTGCCAGCAGGGCAACTGCACCGGGAGTCCGACCTGCGAGCAGATCACCGGCTCGACCGTGAGCTGCACCGGCTGTAGCCCCGGCTTCTGGGGGACGAAGTGCGACAAGGCCTGCGGCCAGGGGCACTGCGTGGGCACCGTGACCTGTACCCAGGCCTCGGGGATCGCGCAGAGCTGCTCGCCGTGCGTGCCGGGCTACTGGGGCATCGCGTGCCAGACCGCGTGCACCCAGGGCAACTGCACCGGGACCGTGACCTGCAACCAGGGCACCGGCACGGCCACCTCGTGCCCGAGCTGCCAGCCCGGCTGGCTCGGGACGACCTGCGACACCTATGCCCAGACGAGCTGCCTCGACTGGCTCGACGCCGGCTACACCCAGAGCGGCATCTACACCATCGACCCCGACGCCACCGGGCCGAAGGCGCCGGTCCAGGTCTGGTGTGACATGACCTCCAACGGCGGCGGCTACACCATGCACAAGGTCAAGGTCGGCTCGGCCTACAGCGCCGCGCAGGCCGAGCAGCACTGCCAGAGCCTGGGGATGCACCTCTTCATCCCGCGGAGCCAGCAGCACCTGAAGGCGGCGTGGAACGTGGCGACGAGCAACGCCTACGGGCCCGACGCCTCCGAGCGCTACCTCTACATCCTGGGGATCTACCCGAACTCGAACGGTCAGACCTGCCTGACGCGGCCGTTCCACAGCCACAGCCCCGGATGCAACTGGCACGCGCGGGACAACGGCAGCTACTGGCTGACGAACCGGACGGACATCACCGAGCCCAATGGCGACAACCACACCAGCGCCTCGATGTACTACGACTTCGACGGCGCCGGCGGGCTGAGCTGGTACAACGACATCCCGAGCCCGGGCTACACGTCGGACCGCTTCATGTGCGACACGGCGGACCGGGACTTCATCGGCACGAGCTGCGCCGACTGGCGGGACGCCGGCTTCCTGAGCGACGGCACCTACAAGATCGACCCCGACGGGATCCTGGGCAGCGGCGCCGCCTACAACGTCAACTGCATCAACAGCAGCGGCGGCGGCGGCTGGCAGCTCGTGGCCTCGGAGAACTTCGACAACGGCTCGACCTCCGGCTGGAGCGCCACCAACGCCGTCACCAGCTGCGGCGGCTGGGGCAAGATGGTCGGCGGCTACGGCGCCATGGCGGGCGGGACGAACCAGAAGACCTACAGCTGGTCGGCGGTCCCCCACACCCAGGCGCGCCTCGAGCTCGACTTCCGCAAGATCGACAGCTGGGACTACAACTGCAGCGGCTGCGGCGGCGACGAGCAGGCGTGGGTGAAGTTCGGCAGCACCGACGTCTGGCACCACCACTTCTGCTTCTGCAGCCAGGGGTGCCAGAACGCGTTCAGCAACGCGACCTGCGACGGGAGCGCCATCTGCGGCGGCGGCTGGAACACCGAGGTCAGCAAGCACGTCTCGGCGACCATCTCCCACACCGGCAACAGCGTCCTGGTGTCGGGCCGGTCGAACATCAACCAGGGCTCGACCGACGAGTCGTGGGGGCTCGACAACATCTTCATCTACGTGCGCTGAGCCGCGACGCGGGCGCACGTCCACCGATCATCGGGCGGACGTGCGCGGCGCACCCTACTGCGGTCGATACGGAGGCGTGGGCTCTGGTATGCTCACGCCATCCTGAAATCACGTGGGTCCGACGAGCGGACCGGCGACTCGACCGGACAGGGGTGGTGCGATGCGTTTCGCGGTTGCGAGCATACTTTTTTCGATGGTGTGGCTCGGGGCGTGCGGTGACTCGGACACCGGCACCCCGGCGCCGACCTGCAGCGACGGCCTGAAGAACGGCGCCGAGAGCGGCCTCGACTGTGGTGGTGACACCTGCGAGCCGTGCGGCATCGGCGTGGCCTGCGGGTCGGCCAGCGACTGCGCCTCGGGCGTGTGCGGCGAGGACGGGGTCTGCGGCTGCGAGGTCGGCTTCGCGCCCGACGGTCAGGGGGGGTGCGCCGACGTCGACGACTGCGATCCCGACCCGTGCGTCAACGGCGGGACGTGCGAGGACGCCGTAAACGCCTTCGTCTGCACCTGCCCGACCGGGTTCAGCGGGGCCACCTGCGACGTCAACGACGACGACTGCGGCGGCGACCCGTGCAAGAACGGCGCGACCTGCGTCGACGGCGTGAACAGCTACACCTGCGTGTGCGACCAGGGATACTACGGGCCGACCTGCGAGGACGAGTGCGACATCGGCTTCTGCGCGCCGGGCTCGGTCACCTGCGACGAAGAGGGCGGCGAGCGCTCGTGCAGCGCGTGCCAGGAGGGCTACCAGGGGCCGACCTGTCAGGCGGACGTCGACGAGTGCGCCCACGACCTCCACGACTGCGTCGCCAACGCCGCCTGCATCAACCGCATCGGGACGTTCGAGTGCGAGTGCCTGCCCGGCTTCGAGGGCGCCGGCGACGACGCCTGTACGCCGTGCGCCGCAGGGGAGTGGGGCGTGCAGTGCGCCGAGACCTGCCGTAAGGGCGAGTGCGTCGGCGACGTGACGTGCGACCCGGCGACCGGCGAGGACCGGCGCTGCGACGGCTGCAACGACGGGCACTTCGGGGTCGGCTGCGACTCGACCTGCGCCACCGAGGGTTGCTACGGGGGCGTAGCGACCTGCGCCCAGGACGGGACCGAGCGCGTGTGCCCCCAGGGCTGCGAGGACGGCCTCTGGGGGGCGAGCTGCGACGTCATCTGCCCCGGCTACAACTGCGACCCGCTCTTCAGCGACAGCTTCGTCTGCGCCCAGGACACCGGCTACACCACGGCCTGCGACGCCTGCCTCGAGGGGTGGAGCGGCCCGAACTGCGCGACCAACTGCGAGCAGGGGAGCTGCCTCGGCACGGTGAGCTGCGCGCAGGAGGATCCGAGCTCCGGGCGCGACTGCCCCGACGGGTGCCTGCCCGGCTACCACGGCTTCGACTGCACGAGCCTCTGCCCGAGCGGCAACTGCGTCGGGACCGTCACCTGCGAGCAGGACGGCGGCGCGGCGGTCAGCTGCACCGGCTGCGCGCTCGGGTGGTGGGGCAAGACCTGCCAGACCGGATGCACGGCGCCGCCGCACTGCACCGGCGAGACCGAGTGCGCCAAGGACACCGGGGTGGCGACCCTCTGCGAGGGCTGCCAGGACGGCTGGGCCGGCCCGACCTGCACCTCGCAGTGCCTGATCCCGCACTGCATCGGCACCGCGACCTGCGTGCAGGCCACCGGCGTCGGGATCTCGTGCACCCAGTGCGCGACCGGCTGGTCCGGGGTGAAGTGCCAGAACCCCTGCGTCATCGACCACTGCGTCGGCGACCCGACCTGCGCGCAGGACACCGGGGCGCCGGTCCACTGCACCGCCTGTGGCGGGGGGTACTGGGGCGAGGTCTGCGACGAGACCTGTAGCCGCGACGCGTGCGCCGCGGGGATCCAGTGCGACAAGGACAGCGGCGAGGTCTCGGCATGCTCGAGCTGTAACGCCGGCTACTGGGGCCCGGCCTGCGAGAACGCCTGCGAGATCGACCACTGCACCGGCGTCGCGACCTGCGACAAGGACAGCGGACAGGCGCTCGCGTGCACCGAGTGCGAGGACGGCTACTGGGGCCCGACCTGCAACAACAACTGCGTCATCGACGGCTGCACCGGGGTCGCGGCCTGCAACAAGCAGAGCGGGACGCCGCTGTCGTGCACCGCGTGCCGCGACGGCCGCTGGGGCAACATCTGCGAGAGCACCTGCGACCAGGGGCACTGCACCGGCACCGTCCAGTGCGCCAAGGGCAGCGGCATCGCCGAGGTCTGCACCGGCTGCCAGGCCGGCTACTGGGGCGACGTCTGCCAGAGCACCTGCGACGGCGGGGGCTGCACCGGCACGGTCGTCTGCGACCAGGTGACCGGCCAGACCGAGAACTGCTCGGCCTGTGACCCCGGGAAGTGGGGGAGCAGCTGCGAGAACACCTGCGACCAGGGGCACTGCGTCGGGACCGTCACCTGCGAGCAGTCGGACGGCGACGCCACCAGCTGCAACGCCTGCGAGGCCGGCTACTGGGGCCCGACCTGCGAGAACACCTGCCAGGACGACGACTGCACCGGCACCGTCACCTGCGACCAGGCGACCGGGTCGACCACGAGCTGCCAGGGGTGCGTCGCCGGGCACTGGGGGCCGACCTGCGACAGCGCCTGCGACCAGGGGCACTGCGTCGGGACCGTCACCTGCAACCAGACCAGCGGCGCCGCGACCGCCTGCACCTCGTGCGAGTCGGGCTACTGGGGCGCCGCGTGCGCCAACAGCTGCAGCCAGGGGAGCTGCCTGGGGACCGTCACCTGCGACAAGTCCGACGGCCACGCGACGGCGTGCCCGGGCGGGTGCATCCCCGGCAAGTGGGGGACGACCTGCTCGACCGGGTGCTCGCAGGGGCACTGCGTGGGGACCGTCACGTGCAACCAGAGCTCGGGGACGGCGACCAGCTGCAACACCTGCGACGCTGGCTTCTGGGGGACGACCTGCACCTCGAGCTGCCCTCAGGGGCACTGCACCGGGACCGTGGTCTGCGACAAGACGAGCGGGACGGCGACGAGCTGCAGCGGGTGCCAGACCGGGTACTGGGGCTCGACCTGCCCCTCGACCTGCCAGCAGGGCAACTGCACCGGGACCCCGACCTGCGAGCAGATCACCGGCTCGACCGTGAGCTGCACCGGCTGTGATCCCGGCTTCTGGGGGACCAAGTGTGACCAGGCCTGCCCCCAGGGGCACTGCGTCGGGACCGCGACCTGCGCTCAGGCCAGCGGCGCGACGCAGAGCTGCTCGCCGTGCGCGACCGGCTACTGGGGCAGCGCGTGTCAGAACGCCTGTGACCAGGGCAACTGCACCGGCACCGTCACCTGCGACCAGGGCAGCGGCGACGCCGTGTCCTGCACCGGGTGCCAGCCGGGCTGGCTCGGCGAGACCTGCGACGTCTACGCCCAGACGAGCTGCCTCGACTGGCTCGACGCCGGCTACACGCAGAGCGGGGTCTACACCATCGATCCCGACGGGACCGGGCCGAAGACGCCGCTCCAGGTGTGGTGCGACATGACCACCCACGGCGGCGGCTTCACCATGTACAAGGCCCAGGTGAGCAGCGCCTACAACGCGGTGCAGGCCGAGCAGCACTGCCAGAGCCTGGGGATGCACCTCTTCGTCCCGCGGACCAAGCAGCACCTGCTGTCCGCCTGGCAGGTCGCCACGAGCAACGCTTACGGGCCGGACGCGTCGAAGCGCTACCTCTACATCATGGGCATCTACCCGAACACCGGCGGCGGCGGGACCTTCAACGGCGCCAAATGCACGAGCCAGCCGTTCCACAGCAACAACCCCAGCTGCCCGTGGCACGCGCGCGACAACCTCAGCTTCTGGGTCTCGAACAGCACCGCCATCACCGAGCCCAACGGCGACAACGACACCAACGCGTCGATGTACTACGAGTTCGACACGAGCGGGAACGTCACCTGGTACAACGACATCCCCAGCCCGGGCTACACGTCCACGCGCTTCATGTGCGACCTCGGCGACCGGACCTACACCGCACGCAGCTGCGCCGAGTGGCTGAGCGCCGGCTTCAACACCAGCGGTCCGTACAAGATCGATCCGGACGGCTTCTTCGGTAGCGGCGGCGCCATCGACGTCTACTGCGACCAGACGACGAGCGGCGGCGGCTGGACGCGCCTGGTCGACTGGAACCGCGAGTCCGGGAGCGACTCGACCTCGACCCTCGCGACCAAGATGGACAAGCTCTACAACAACATGTCGAGCTTCGCGAACAGCACCGGGCTCATCTACTGGAGCGGCGGGCGCAACCCGGCGAGCGCCGCGCTGGCCTACCGCAAGACCGTGCCCTTCCCGAACAGCGCCGAGGTCCGAGCGGACAGCCGCTACCAGGGCAACAGCATGGAGCAGTCGGCGGTCTGGATCCTCGGCGTCCTCGACGGCGGGACGCAGAAGGAGATCATCTGCGGCGACAAGATCAGCAACCTCAGCGTGTACCGCGCTCAGGAGAAGGCCTACTACCCGACCTTCAGCTGCAGCAACAGCGAGGCCGGGAGCACGACCTTCAGCTGGAACAAGACCGTGCAGAAGGACCTGGGCAGCTCACTCTCCGAGCTCCGGCTCCACAGCATGCACAACGACGACGGCACCCACGACCGGAGCTACCTCTATCGGCTCATCCTCTGGGTGCGCTGACCGGCGCCGGGTCGGGGCTCGCCTCACGCTCCTCGCGAGCGTGAGGCGGCCGGCGTCGCTCAGGTGCCGGCGCCGCCTATCGCCCGCGGGAGCCCGATGAGCGTGAGGAGCTCCATCCGGGCGGTCGGGTCGTCGAGGAAGCAGCCGAGCAAGCGCGAGGTCGTCGTCCACGAGCCGGGCTTCTTGACGCCCCGGTAGCACATGCAGAAGTGCTGGCACTGCATCACGACGGCGACGCCCTGCGGCTCGAGCACCTCCTCGAGGGCGGCGGCGATCTGCGCGGTCAGCTTCTCCTGGACCTGCAGGCGCTTGGCGTAGACGTCGACGAGGCGCGCGAGCTTGGAGAGGCCGACCACCGCGCCGTTGGGGATGTAGGCGACGTGGGCTTTACCGACGAAGGGCACCATGTGGTGCTCGCAGTGGCTGTAGACCTCGATGTCGCTGACGAGCACCAGCTCGTCGTAGCCGGCGACCTCCTTGAAGACGGTCGACAGCGCCTTCTCCTTGGTCTGCTCGTATCCGGCGTAGTGCTCGGCGAACGAGCGGATCACGCGGCGCGGCGTGTCGAGGAGCCCCTCTCGGTCGGGATCCTCGCCGATGAACCGGAGCAGCCCACGGATGTACTCCTCGGCTTCCTCCGCGCTGGGACGGCGGTCGGTCATGGTCGTCTCCTGTGATGCCGGGGCGGACGATGGCACAGCGCCGCACAGGCGGTCGCGAGGGCCGCGCCCCGGTCCACGAACCCTTCGCCCTCACCGGCGCGGGGTCAACTCAATAATGGCGCTCGAGGACGTAGCCGCCGAAGGCGCGCAGCATGAGCTTGACGATGGAGTCCTCGAGGAGCGGCTGCACGCGCTGCCAGGCGGCCTCGACGAGGTCGTGGGCCTCCTTGGAGCACGCCTCGATGGCGCCGAGGTCCTCGAGGCGGTCGATGAGCTCGTCGATGACCCGCTGATCCTGGGGCTTGCTGCGCACGATCTCCCAGATCTTCTGCCGCTCGGCGCGTTCGACGAGGGCGAGGCCCTTGGCGATCGGGAGCGTCACCTTGCCGTGGGCGATGTCCTCGCCCCGGGCCTTGAGGCTCCGCTCGAAGCCGCGCAGGTTCAGGACGTCGTCGACGATCTGGAAGGCCAGGCCCAGGGACTCGAAGTAGCGGCCGAGCCCCTCGATCTGCTCCTCGCTGCCGTGGCCACCGACGGCGCCCATGCGCGCGAGCGCCCCGGCCGGGGCCGCGGTCTTCAGGCGATGAATCGCGAGGATGCGCTGCTCGAGCTCGGCGGTGTCGCCGGTCTCGATGGCGCGCGGCATGTAGTCGTCGAGCCCCTTGATGTCGGCGGCCTGGCCGGCGTGACCGGCGCGCAGGGCCTCGAAGTAGAGGTCGTAGAGGCGGAGCTTGTCGACGTTCGAGACGGCGGAGCCCTTGATGAGGTGCTGCCCCATGAAGTAGCAGGACGTCCCGGCGTTGATGGCCAGCGCGTCGCCGTGGACGACGTGGCAGGTCGGGCCGCCGCGGCGGACGGTCGAGCCGTCCTGGACGTCGTCGACGATGAGCGAGCCGACGTGCATCAGCTCGGGCATCGCGAGCCACTGGATGAAGTCGCGGGAGTCGCCGCCGACCACGTCGCAGCACGCGAGCGCGGCGTAGGAGCGCCAGCCCTTGCCGCCGCGATCGGTGATCTCACGGACCGGGCGCACGCCGGTGAGCACGAACTGCTCGAGGTCGACGCCCTCCATGTAATGGTCGCGCTGCTCGCTGGCGATGAGGCCGCGGACCTGCTCGTAGGTGGGCTCGTAGGGCAGGAGCGCCGCGACCGAGGCGCGGACGCGCTCGCCGACCGCCTTGAAGAACTGGTCGAGGGTCTCGACCTCGAGGAAACCGGAGCGCTCGACGTAGGCGCGGCCCTCGGCGGGCTTGCCCCGGAACGTCCCGTGGGCCCGAGCGCGCCCCTCCCAGAAGGCCGGTTTGGAGATGAGGGTCACGAGCTCCTGGTCGGCGAAGGCGCCGTCGACGGCGAGATCGAGCTCGGCGCCGGGGACCTCGAGGCGCCACCGGGTCGGGTAGCTGTTGAAGGTCCGGGTCGAGCGCCAGGCGTCGAGCGGGGTGAAGCTCAGCTCCTCGTGCTCGTGGCGCTCGCCCTGCGGGGAGACGATGACCGCGCGCTGGCCGAGGCTCTCGCCGGTCTTGACGTCGACCATGGTGTAGGCGGTGACGTCGCTGCCGTCGTCGAGCTGGCAGGCGACCCAGTTCCAGGCGACGTCCTCGTTGATCTCCTCCTGCTCTTCGCGCTGCCCGCCGAACTCGTGGTCGTACCAGCCGGAGCCGGCGGCGACCTTCACGGGCAGCCCGTTCCAGGTGACCGTGCCGGTCACCTCGCAGCGGGGGATGAAGTAATAGAACATGTGCGCGCCGTCGTGGCCGCGCACCAGGCCGTCGTCGCCGTGGCGGACCGGCTCGCGCTGCGGGGTGAAGACCAGCTCGACCCCGTGCTCGAAGTACTGGTGGTAGAGCGTGAGCGCGTAGCTGCCGTCGTCGCGCTTGACGAGGCGGTTGTCGTCCATCTCGAGCTCGAGCTTCTTCGTGGCGATGAAGGGCTCGGCCTCGAACATGTGATCGGGATACGGGACGTTGCCGCGCTCGAGGACCTCCCGCAGGGCGCCGGAGACCCGCGGGTCCTTGGAGCCGTGGCCGCGCTCGAGCTTCTCGAGGCCCATCTCGGGGGCGGCGCGGTCGACGAGGGTGTCGGGGTAGTACTTCTCGCCGTCGAGGTCGGACAGCGCCCACGTCATCGAGTGCGCGTAGGTCAGCTCCTTGGTGACCTCGTCGCGCCCCCTCGCCACCCGGAAGAACGAGGCGAAGACCCCGAGCTCGCGCCCGTCCTCGGTGGTCAGGTGAGCGTGGAGATACCACCACTCGGTCATCGACGAGCGGTGAGGAAGATCGTGGACCCGGAGGTCGATCGGGCCGCTCGCCGGCCAGTCCGCAGGGCGTTCAATCAAGGTCGTTTGCCTTCGCCGTTCTTTCGAGAGCGTCGCCCGGCGCGTCCCAGCAGGCGTGCTGGAGCGCCTCGGGCCGCCGCGCAGGCAATTGTGGTAGCGATCGCGGGGGCTTGCTGTCAAGCAAACGATTCGGGGCCTTGCGGGGGGCCGGAGCGCGTGACCGAGTGGCGGAGAGGCGGGGCGGCCGCGCGACGCGGCCGCGTGTTGCGGTGCAGTACGCGACCGGCTCAGCGGAGAAGGAGCCCAGTGATGTAGAGCCCCGGCCTGACCGACGGGATGAGGGCGTCGCGGGTACACCCGCTCGCGTTGGCGGAGCTGGCGTAGTTGGAGCCGCTCCACGCGAGGAGCTGGGTCGCGGACAGCCCGTCGACGGCGTAGCCGGAGACCGCGATCGGCGTATCGCGGCCGTTCTGGCAGGTCCCCTGGATGCAGCTGTATCCGTCGGGACAGACGGCGAAGTAGCCGCTGAAGCCGCCGTTGAACCCGGGGCCGCTCAGGGGCACCCAGTTGTTGGACGAGCAGCGGGTGCCGTCCTCGCTGCCCTGCATCCGGTAGTCGAGGCGCACCGAGCCGAAGGCGTGGGGGGCGCGCAGGTAGTACGAGGTGTTGTGGCTCGGTGTCTCGTTGGTGGTGAGCATGATGCCGTCACCCGCACCGCTGGTGCCGATGGCGCCCGTGATCGCCCCCTGCCCGTAGAAGAAGGCCGCGGTCAGCGTCGAGACGTTGGCGCCGGGCACGTGGAAGGTCTTCACGACGTCGAGCCAGCCGCCGCTCTCCGTCGTCATGTCGCACCACACCGCGTAGGTCGTCCCGGCGGTCGGCTCGATCCAGTACAGGCCGTCGCCGTCGTCGACGTACTCGGAGCTCTGGCGGTACTCGAGGCAGGTCGCGGCCATGGAGCCGTCCTGGTAGGTCCGCCCGGTCGTGTCGTCCCCGAGGAGGCCGTCGGGCTCGTCGCACAGGGCGCCGACGTAGCCCGTCCCCTCGCAGTCACAGGTGCCGGGCGCGACGCAGGCGCCGCCGTTGGCGCAGGCCGGGGCACACACCGGCCCCGAGGTGGGGAGGCCGGGGCCGAAGACGTAGCCGAAGACGTCACCCGAGCCGCCGGTGGTCAGGTAGTCGGCGCGCACGCTGGCGCTCGGGTCGCCGAAGGTGAGCGGCTCGGACTGGCAGCTCCCGAGGGGCACGTCCCACTGGATGTAGGGGTAGACGACGCCCGGCGCGACGACGCCGCCGTCGACCCGATCGTCGCCGTCCGCCGAGTCGTCGACCGTGCCGCGGGTCCGGAGGGTGCAGGCCGAGACGCCGGCCTTCACGCCGAGCGCCACGTTCCAGTACGCCTTGTTGGCCCCGGCGAGGGGCTCTTCGCCATGGTAGGTAGCGACCTGGAAGAGGTAGGTGTCGGCGTCGACGCCGCTCTCTTCGGTGATCGCGGCGCAGGCGCTCATCCCATCGGCGGCCGCCGTGCAGAGGTTGCCAGCGGCGGTGGCGGACGGGTGGACCGTGACGTCGGCCGCGAAGGTCCCGCTGCCGGAGCTCACGTCACAGTCGAGGACCAGGTCGTCGAGGTAGAGGGCGGTGTCGACGCCGGCCGCGGTCCCCGCGGTGCAGGCGAAGCCGAGGACGAAGGTCCGGGCGCGGGCGCCGCTCGCGTCGTGGAGCAGGTCGATGTCCTCGCACCCGCCGCCCGCGACCTCGTGACAGCAGTCGAACTTCGCCGAGCAGTAGACGTCGTCGAAGTCGACGGCGATGTCGAAGAAGCCCTGCTGGGCCGGCCGCATGAGCGCGACGTCGAAGTGGACGGCGAGGTCCGCGTTGGCCGCGCAGGTCAGGGTTCGGGTCAACGGCGCGGCGGTCGTCGTCGGGTTCTGGAAGTCGAGCGCCACCCCGGTGACCGCCCCGGCCCCGGTCGCAGCACCACTCGAGAACGCGCCGGCGTCTCCCGAGGCGACCGCGCCCTGGTACACCCCGACGACCCAGACGCGCACGGTGTTCTCGGCCGCCGCGGGGTCGGCGTCGCAGGGCCCGACGACGCTGGCCGAGCCCGCCCCGTCGCCGTACGACGAGCTGGTGATCCGCTTCTGCCAGACGCTCGCGGAGGCGCCGTTGACCACCTCGAGATCCCAGACCACGTCCCCGACCCCGGAGAGGTTCAAGGCCGCCACGTCGATAGCGACCGACGGCCCGTCCGCGGGGCCACCCGGCGCGTCAGCGCAGCCGGCGGCGAGGGCCACCGCCGTCGCGACCCACGCGCGTCGGTAGAGAGAGGGTCCCATGCTGTGCTCCGGAGGTGGGCCTGTGCCCTTGCGAAGGGAAGGCCATTCTACGGACGCACCATCTCCGTGGTCAATGACCACAGCAGATTGACGCGTGTGCACAATGTCCGCCGCGAGCGCGCGCTGCTACAACCGTGGGCGGGCCGGATCGGGAGGCAACTGTGAGCGAAGCAGACCGGGAGAAGTGGGAGCGGCGCTACGCCGGGGCCGAGCGCCTCATGGGAGACGGGCCGAAGGCGGCGCTCGTCGCCTGGGAGGCCGAGCTGCCGCGGAGCGGTCGGGCCCTGGACGTCGGGGCCGGCGAAGGCCAGACCGCCGCGTGGCTCGCGGCCCGGGGCCTGAGCGTCGACGCCGTCGACATCTCTCCGCGGGCCCTGGCGAAGGCGCGCGCGCTGGCCGCGGAGCGAGGCGTGGCCGAGCGCGTCCGGACCTTCGAGCAGGACCTCGACGCCGGCCTGCCCGACGGGCTGGAGCCGACCTACGACCTCGTCACGAGCGTCCATTACTGGCCCGGCGAGGCCCTCGGCGCGGCGCTGGTCGAGCGCCTCGCGCCGGGCGGGACGCTGGTGCTCGTCGCGCTGTCGGCGGCCGCCTTCACCGGCCGCGCCGGCGGGCCGAGCGCGCGGTTTCTGGTCGCGCCCGAGCGAGCCCGGGACCTGGCGTCGAACCTGACCGTCCTGGCGTGCGACGACGTCGACGTCAGCGGGCGACCGGAGCTGGTCCTGGTCGCCCGCCGCGATCAGTGAAGCTGGCGGAGGAGCGGTGAGCCGTCACCGAGCTCGCGCTCGAGGCTCTCGAGCAGCTGCCGGGCGGAGTCGAGGTCCCGCCAGCTGATGGCCAGCTCGAGGTGCGAGGCGAGCTCGCCGAGCCGCCGCACGCCGCCGTCCTCGAGCCAGCGCCGGATCTGCCGCGCGTGAGGCTCCGCCGCCTTGGCGTCCGTGGCGTCGAGCGCGCCCTGGATCTGCGAGATCCGCTTGGGGAGCTCCGCGACCAGCAGCTCCGGATCGGGCCCGGGCTCGGGCTCGAGCGCGTCGGGTGGCCAGCGCGGGAAGACCCGGACCTCGCCAGCGAGGTCGGCGCCGAGGGCGGTGACCTCGACGCCGTCGTGGCTGGCGCCGGCCGCAGGAGCGTCGAGATCCAGCCACGCGACGGGCTCCGGCGAGGCGGGATCATCGTCCCAGCCGGCGAGCTCGTCCCCGAGCCACGACCCGTCGGGCGCGGCGAGCAGGGCGTCGACGCTGGCGCCGGGACCGGGGTCCCGCGCGACCAGCGTCCAGCCGTCGGGATTGGTCTCGTCCGACGTCGTCGGCGCGGGCCGCGGTCCCCCGACGAGCTCACGGAGGTGCTGAGACTCGGCCTCGGCGATCGCGGCGCGAGCCTCGGCGTCGGCGCTGAGGAGCTCCATCGCCTCGAGCTCGCCGTGGACGACCTCGAGCTCTCCGAGCGCGCCCTCGAGGGCCGCCCGTGTGTCCGCCAGCTCACCCTGGGCCCGGTTCAACTCGGCGCGGGCGACCTCGAGCTGGGTCGTCGTGGCGTCGAGGCCGTTCTGGGCGGCGACGAGCTCGGACTCGGTCCACCCGAGGCGCGCCGAGACCCCCTGGGCCTCCCGCTCGGCCAACGCCCGGGCGCTCTCCGACGCCTCGAGGCGCTCCTTCTGCAGATCGAAGCGCGACTGGGTCCGGGCGAGCTCCTCCTCCACCGCCATCGTCCGGAGCCGCGCCGCCTCCGCGTCCGCGACCGCGGCGTCCCGCTCCTGCCGGAGCTCCGCCTTGTCGTCCTCGAGGACCTCGATCTTCACCACGGCCGAGTCGCGCTCGGCCCGGGCCGTCCGGGCGTCGTTTCGCGCCGACTCGATGGCGGCCCGCGCCGCCTTGACCCGAAGCGTGAGCGCGTCGATCTCGCTGCGGGTCGCGGCCGCGCGCTCGCGCGCCGACGACAGCTCCTCGCCGCTGTCGCTGCGCGCCGCCTCGAGCTCCTCGGTGCGGTCGGCGAGCTCCTTCCGCAGCTGCTCGAGCTCGCGCCGGAGTCGTCGCCGCTCGGCGTCACGACCCGCCTGGGCTGCGTCGCGCACCTTGACGAGGCGCTCGTTCTCGCCGAGGAGCCGCGTCCGCTCGAAGGTCGCCTTGGCGAGCTGCTCTCGGAGCTCCCGGACGCTCTCGCTGCTGCCCTCGGCCGACGCGAGCTGCTCGCGCAGGGCGTCCGCCTCCTCGCCGGCGGCCTCCACCGCGGCGAAGGCACCCTCGAGCTGCGCCTCGGCCTCCTGCTGGATGAGCGCGTTCTCCCGCCGCGCCTCGGAGAGCGCCGCCTGCAGCTCGGAGACCTCGCCGGTGAGCCGCTTCACGTCCGCCCGCGCGGCCGCGAGCGGGCGGGCGCCGGCCAGCGCCGCCCGAACGTCCCGCCCTTGCTCGCCGCCCTCGCTCATCGCGTGGACCGCCGTGTCGCGCTCGGCCTCGGCGCGCTGCGCGCGCGCGGTGGCCTCGTGAAGCGCTCGCTCGAGCTCGCCGATGCGATCACGCGCCTCGCGCAGCTCGCGAGGAGAGGCTGCGGGGGGCGCCGCCCGACGCGCCTCGCGGAGCTCGACCTCGTGGTCCGCCATCAGCCCCTGGAGGTGCTGCACGACCCGCTCGGCCGCCTCTCGGATCCGCCGCTCCTCAGCGACCTGCGTGCGCAGCGCCGTGAGCTGGGCCCGCGCGGCCTCGATGACGGCGCGCGCGGAGCCGGGGCGGGTCGGCTTGTCGCTCGCGGCGGCCCGGCGGGTGTTCCGGGTGGGGGTACCCGAGGAGTCTCCGCGGCCGTTGTTCGGACCGGACATGGTCACCTCGTGTCTGTCTGGATTCTCGGAGGGTAGCGAGACGGCTGGGCGGAGCTCGAACGAAAAGCCGTCTGGGATGAAACCGGAAGGGGTCGAGAGGGCCTCGTGAAGCGGGTGAGCGACGAACGCGCCGGACGCCGTGGGCGACGCGCTCGGGTCCCCCGCGTGTTCCGGGCCGCGGCGCCGGCGGCGCGCCCGCGCGCTGCACGGTCGCGTCCCGGCCATCGGTCGCGGGAGAGCGTCCTCGTTGCTGACGACAAGGACGCCGCGCTGCGCCAGGGGGCCCGCTGGTGGGTGCCCTGGCCGTCACGGTCTCCGTGACCGCGCCTCTGTTCACCCGCGCCACTTCGAAGATCGCCGAAAGCCGGGGGACGCGCAAGCTATGCGCCCGGACGGATTGGCCCGGGGTCGCTGGGTGGGCGCCGACGTGACCCGATTCAGTCGGCGCCCTCGTCCGACGCGAGCTGGCCGGTGGCGATCGCGCGGGCGACGGCGTGAGCCCGGGTCCGGGCGCCGAGCTTGGCCCGCGCGTGCTCGACGTGGGTTCGCACCGTGCTCACGCGGAGCCCGAGCCGTTCGGCGACGAGGCGGTCGGTCATCCCGGCGGCGACCCGGCGCATCACCTCGCGCTCGCGCGGGGTCAGGGGCTCGACCGGCGCGGCGGTGTTCCACCAGCGCAGGACGACGATCACCTCGTCTCCGACCCGCTCGCAGCGGACCCGCGCCGGCTGCCCGCGCACCAGCACACCGAGGCGCTCGCGGAGGGCCGGCGGCTCGCTCCGGGCCAGAGACGACGCGCAGCCGTCGACGCAGACGCGGGCGCCGTCCGCGTCGCGCGCGCGCACCTGCTGGGCGCACGGCCCGCGCACGCGACCGCCCAGGAGGAGCCGCGCTCCACGGCTCGCGGCCACGACCTCGCCGTCCCCGCTGACCCTCAGGATCGCGATCCCGGGGTGGCGCTGCGACATGCCGTCCGTCATTCGACCGATGTACGCCTTCGCGCGCTCCCCGACAATGCCGCGAGCCCGAATCTCCACGCGCAGATGAAGTGAGGAGCCCATGCAGACCGCCCTCGATCCCGTCGCCCTCTACCGCCTCCCGTGGACGCTCACGGACAACGTCCTCGCCTGGCTCGAGCCCACCAAGCGCTGCAACCTCGCGTGCGTCGGCTGCTACTCCCGCAACGACCCGAAGAGCGACAAGGCCCTCGACGCCGTCCGTCAGGACATCGAGGCGCTGATCGCGCACCGCAAGGTCGACTCGATCTCGATCGCGGGCGGCGACCCGCTGGTCTACCCGTACATCGTCCCGCTGGTGAAGATGATCGCGGAGGACTACGGCAAGAAGCCCATCATCAACACCAACGGCCTCGCGCTGTCGCCCGAGCTCCTTCGTGAGCTCAAGGACGCGGGGCTCTACGGCTTCACCTTCCACATCGACTCCACGCAGAACCGCCCGGAGTGGAAGGACGCCGACGAGCTGAAGCTGTGCGAGCTGCGTCTCGAGTACGCGCGGATGGTCGCCGAGGCGGGCGGCCTCAGCGTGGCGTTCAACGCGACGATCACCCGAGACACCCTGCGCTTCGTTCCCGACCTCGTCGACTGGGCCCAGGCCCACGTGGACATCGTCCACAGCATGGTCTTCATCCTGTTCCGTACGACACGCACGGGCGAGTTCGACTACTTCGCCAACGGCAAGCCCGTGGCGATGAACGACGTCGTGTACCTCGACCAGGACGACAACCCCGAGCCCCTCGAGGCCCGCGAGGTCGTCGCCACGATCCGCGAGCGCCACCCGGACTTCGCGCCGTGCGCGTTCCTGGGGGGGACCAAGGATCCGCAGAGCTTCAAGTGGCTCCTGACCGGCCGCCTCGCCACCAAGGAGAAGGTCTACGGCTACGTCGGGCCCCGCTACATGGAGCTCATCCAGACCGGCCACCACGCGCTCAAGGGCCACTACTTCGCCTACGCCCCGACGCCGATGCTGCGCGCCGGTCGGTCGATGCTCGCGGCCTTCGCCCCGGTGGACGCAGGGGTCCGTTCCGCCGCCCGGAGCTACGCCAAGGACGCGCTCAGGATGCCGCTCCGCGTCCCGCCGAGGGTCCACTTCCAGTCGATAGTCATCATCCAGCCCATCGACATGATGGCCGACGGCGAGATGAACATGTGCGACGGCTGCCCGGACATGACCGTCAAGGACGGCCAGCTCCTGTGGTCGTGCCGGCTCGACGAGCACACCGCCCACGGGTGCTTTTTGACCGCGGCGCCTCGGGTCGAGGCCTGAGGAGGCCGGGAGCGCGGGCCGGGAGGCGTGCGCTCTCGCCCCACGAGGCCGCCGGTCGAGGCACGTGGCCGACCCGCTTCATGAGAACGCTCCGTTCTCGAGGCGGCGCTCAGCCGGCGGCGAGGAGCTCGCGCGCGAGCCGGTCGAGGGTCGCCGGGGTGACGTCGTCGAGCGTCAGCTCGTGTCGATCCCGGCGGCCGAGCGGCGGCAAGGCGTAGCGCGCGGGGGCGAGCTCGTAGCCGCTGGATCGCGCCGGGGCCGAGACCTCGCCGCGGGCGAAGTCGACGACGACCGGTCCGGTCGGCGGCTCGCGCCGCACGCGCCAGCTGCCGCCGACCTGGGTCGCGGTGAGCGCCATCGCCGAGAGCGCGTGGTAGAGGATACGCGCGTCCTCGTCCGGGCTCGGGGGCAACGCGAGGTCGGCGAAGCGGACGGCGTCGAGCGCGGTGAGGGACGCGAAGGCGGCCGGGTCCGCGCCGGCGGCGGTCGCGTAGAAGAGCTTCACCCAGCGGTCCGGGCGGGTGACGTCGGGGTGGAAGTGGATGGCCGGGGCGGCGCGATAGGCCTGCCAGCCCAGCCGGGCGCAGGCCGAGGGCAGCGCGGCCGGGAGCGCCTCGTCCCAGGGCCGGAGCCCGGCCTGCGCGGCCAGCACGGGCCCCTCTCCGAAGGCCCGGCACAGCGCCTCGCCGACCTGGGCGAACCACGGCCAGCCGGCGAGCCCGTCGTCGTCTCCGGGGGCCGGGAACGCCGATGCCTCGTCGAGGACGACGCCGAACCACCCCGCGAGCGCCTCGTCGAGGTACGGCGGGAGCAGGGTCTCGCGCGCGGGGGTGAAGTGGAGCACCTCGTGGAGCATCGGGAGCGGCAGGCGATGGTCGACGGCGGCCCAGAAGGCGGCGTCCGAGGCCGATGGTTCGGGGAGCGACGCCATCAGGTCGTGCGGCAGGGCCTGGAACATCGGCTCGAGCCGCCCCCAGTAGGTCGCCACGTACCACTGCGCCAGGGTCTCGAAGCCCGCGCAGTAGGCGTCGACGTCGGGAGCGCCCAGCGCGCGCGCGCCGTCGAGCCCGTGAGCGGCGAAGCGCGCGTAGAGGCGCTCGAGCCCTCGACGGAAGCGCGGCAGGCGAGGCCAGGGCCTCGGCGTGTGGAAGAGGCTGGCGGCGCGCGGCGAGGCGCCCGTCAGCTGATCGAGCCGGGCGGTGGGCAGGGCCTCGAGGTACTGCAGGCGCAGCCCCGCGGCGTGAGCCTCGTCCCCGTCGCCCTCTGCGGCAGCGAGCGCGCAGGCGAGGAGCTCGGCGATATCCGGTGGCGCGTCCAGGCGCGAGAGCTCGGGGTCGCGCTCGGTCGCCGAGGCCGCGGCGAGGCGGTCGCCCACGACCTCCTCGGTCTCGGCGAGCGCGGCGGCGACCGCGGGGACGTCCCCGGCCGGCACCCCGAGGCGCACGTGTACGGGCCGCCTCACGCGGGGAGCTCTCGAGGCTGACTCGGCCGGGTGCTCATCACGGCGACGATACCACGCTCGACGCGACCGTGGCGCGGTGGTCGACGCCCACGACAACGCGCGACCGGTCCTCGTCGGGACGGCCAGCGTCCGAGAATCCGAGCGGCTCGCGGCGCGCCTCGCGGACCGCGGGCTCACGTGCGCCGTGCTCACGCAAGACCGACGCGGACGAGGCACGGGTCGTCGCCGAGGCTGGGGCGCTGGGGGGCCATCACCATCGCTACGAACAGGGCTCCGCCGCTCGTAGCGTCACACCGCTGCCGCGAGCCGCGACGCGCGCACCGACTTCCCTGGAACGACTGCTGCCTTCGATGGCATAGGAAAGGAGCGTGGCTGACCGGCCGTCCGTTCGGCTCAACGACGAGCTCCCGCTCGGCGAACGCAACGCTGCTGCACGCCAGAGCGAGGTCGCCGCGAGACCCCATCGCGTTTCAGCTGAAACGCCGAAGGACAGAATCCAATCGCCGCGATAACCGATTGAGTTTCAGCTGAAACGCCGAGGGACAGAATCCAATCGCCGCGATAACCAATGGCCTGACAGCCGCGGCCTGTTTCAGGCATTCCGCGTCGTGGGCTACTCCGTGAAGCGCTTGGCGATGATGGCGAGCTGCTCGGCGCCGCGCTTGCGGAGGCGCTTGTCGAGCTTCTTCAGGACGCTCGCCTGGAGCTTGTCGACCCGCGCGAGCCCGCACCTGGCCGTCGCGCGCTTGTCGACCATGTCGGTGTAGTCGCGGACGCTGGTGACGCGGCCGTTCACGTAGGTGACGAGGCTCAGGCGCCCGCTGACTCCCCCGTGGTGCTTCGACCAGTACTCCGAGTAGCAGGCGTCGGCCTTGTCGCGCGCCTTCTCGACCCGCGCGACGGCCTTCGCGTCCTCGGGGGTCTGCCAGCGGACGACGTCCTCCCAGGAGATGATGAGATTGCGGACCTCGGTCGGGACCTTCGGCGGCCCTGCGGGCGCCGCCGCCAGGTACTTGACGTCGATGGACAGCATGTTGGCGTCGGCGGTCATGACCTGCGCCCTGCCCTTGTCGCTGACCTCGAGCACCAGCAGGGGCTCGTCGGTGACCGGGTAGGTGACCGGGACGCCGGCGGCGTCCAGGGCGCGCTGGTCGACGCCCCAGTAGCTCGCCGAGGCCTTGTCGAGGTCGAACTTCGGGTAGGCGAAGAGCGTCAGCGGCGCCTTCGCGATGAGGTCCTGACGCTGAAAGGGAGTGAAGTGGGACCACCGGATGAACCAGTTGCCGTCGATGGGCAGCATGGCGAAGTACGGCAGCAGCGCTTTGTCGGCGACGGCGAGATCCGAGGCCGGCGTCCGGTACATCTTCATCGGATCGGTCGGCGTCTCCTGCGTCCCGATGACGAGCACGGCGCGGTCCGGCTCGGCGTCCTTCGGCTGAGCCAGGAAGACCCGGTACTCGGCCATGTCGAGGCGACCGAAGCCGGCGCGGGGCTCGAGGCCAGCGGTCATGCACTGTTCGCGATATCCGTCGGCCGGGCGCCCGTCGTCACCGAAAGGCCCGGCGAGCACGAGCTTGAGCGGCCGGTTCGACACCGCGCGGTACCAGGCGTCGGTCATCGGCCGCCGAGCCTCGAGGATCACCGCCGGGACCTCGCTCCGGGTGAAGCCCGCGCAGCTCCCCAGCTCGCGCACGTGGCTACCGGGGTTCATCGGGATGCGGATCGCGTCGAGGTGGCGGTTGAGGGCGACGGGCCGCTCGGTGGGCGCGGGGACCTCGGTCGACCAGAGCTCGGTCATGGGGCCTGCCAACGCCAGGGTCGGCGGCGCGGTCTCGGCGGTCCACGCGACGTCGCGGGGGCGCGTCAGGTCCTCGACCGCGATGGAGAAGGTCGGCCGATCGAAGGGCTCGGCGTACCAGACGTGCCTGTCGCTCGACTCCTCGCGGGAGCCCCCGCGGAGGTGGCCGGCGGTGCGCACCTCCAGCTTGCCGGCGGGGACGTCCTCGAGATCGACGAAGAGGTAGTCCCGCGCCAGCCAGACCTTGTCGGAGCAGGCGCTTCGCCCGTTCGCGTCGGTGATGATCACCGCCTCGGAGCCGCCGTCGATGGACACGCGGAGGCGCTTGGCCGGCGCGGCGAGGTCGAAGATCATGGCCGGCCGCTCGGTGGTGTAGGCGGCCTGTTTGCAGCTCACGCCCCAGTTGCCCACCGATTGGTCGCGTCGGTCGTGGCGGAGGCCGTCGAAGTGCGTCGGGTTCGGCCCCGTCGTCACGTCGAGCGCAGCAGACCTCGGCGTCAGCTCGTGGAACACGACCTTCATGCCGCCGTCGGGCACGTCGACCGGCAGGAGCCCGTCGTAGGTCAGGTTGCCCGTCGCGACGAAGTGGATCGCGTAGTCGCCGACCGGCCAGACCTGCGACTGGTAGCGGTTCGAGTCCTTGATGCAGAGGATCCGCCGTCCCGGCAGCATCACGGCCGCGCCGGTGAAGTGGAAGCCCTTCGGCGCGCCCTCGATGGTCAGGATCGCGGCCGTCGGCTCCGAGACCCTGAACGTCACGATCGGGTCCTTCGTCGTGACGCGGTTGTCCATGTTGCACCCCATCATCGCCGACGAGCGTGGGACACCGAGGGTCTCGGGGTAGACGTCGAGGGTCGTCTTCGGGACCTGCAGCTCCACGTGATCGAAGCCGGGGCCGATCGTCGCCGAGGGCGCCTCCGCGAGCGCGCCGGGAGCGGCGAACGCGACGAACGTGACGGCGAGGAGGGAGGTGGCGAGGCGGGTGGTGGGGGACATGAGCTCTCCGTGGCTACGGATACGCAAGACCGCACCGGAATCCCAGGTCAACCAGAAAAGCCGAGCGACTCGCGACCGCGGCCGACCGCCGGTTGCCGGAGGCGCGCCGGGGCGGCATCCTCGCGTCATCCCGCCCAGCCAGCCCAGGAGACAGCGATGCGACACCTCGGAGACCGCGCGCTCGCGTTCTTCATGACCTCCTGCCTCGTGTGGCCGTCGGTCGGCTGCGGCGAAGAGACCCCGACCCGACCCACGGCCGGTTCGCCGGTCGCGACCGAGCTCGAGAACTCGGAGGTGGCGCCCACCGCGCGCGCCCCTGACGAGGCCTCGGCCGACGCGCACGCCACGGCGACGGACGACGCCCGACCGGAGGAGGACCCCACGCCGTCGGACCAGGCCATCGCGATCGCCACGGAGGCCCTCGCACCCGGACCGCGCGCCAGGGCGCTGTGCGACAAGGTCCGTCAGTGCGAGTGTGAATCACGCGAGGGCTGCGAGGCCGGCCTCGCCGAGCTCGAGCGCGCCGCCCCCAGCGACACCTGGGCGTGCATGATGGAGCAGGGCTGCGACGCCCTCTGCGCCGGCGAGGCCACCGCGGCCTGTCTCGCCGAGGCGGGCCAGGCCTTCGCGGACAACCTGCGCGCCGTGCGCGCGAACCGATACTGCGCACGCCACGTGCAGTGCGGCTGCCCGATCGCCGGTTGCCACGAGCGGCTGGCCGAGATCACCCAGCCCGAGGCCTTCGCGTACGCGTCGTGCGCGACGGCGCTCGCTTGCCCGGCGGTCTGCGAGGAGGGCGGGCGCCAGGTCGCCGCCGGGATGGTCGCCCACGAGCGGTGCATGGCGCCGATCCTCGCGCGGATGGAGCCCGAGGAGCGCGGCGGCCTGGACGCCATCGGGGCCCTGGGCGTCGACAGCCACCGGCCCGACGACGGCGAGCGCCCCGGGGAGTAGCCCGGCTCGCTCAGGCCGACGCCGCGCGCGCCCTCGCCTTCCGCGCCGCCAACCAGGCCCTCAGCTCCTCGAGGCTCATGCAGTTCAGGACGTCCTCGGGGCCGAGACCGGCGCGGCGGGCGACGGTCACCCCGAAGTCGAGGTGCGCGAGCGCCGGCGCGCTGTGAGCGTCGGCGGCGATCGAGACCTTGACCCCGCGCTCCTTGGCCATCGCGAGGTACCGGGGCGCGAGGTCGAGGCGCTGGGGGTTGGCGTTCAGCTCGACGGCGCAGCCGCTCTCGGCGCAGGCGTCGATCATCGCCTCGACGTCGTAGGGGCTCGCCGGGCGGCCGAGGATGAGCCGACCGGTGGGGTGCCCGATCACGTCGGCCCACGGGTTCGACGCGGCGTTGACCATGCGCCGGGTCATCTCGTCCTCGGTCTGCCGGAAGCGCGTGTGGACCGAGGCGATGACGACGTCGAGCCGCTCGAGCACCGGCGCGGGGTAGTCGAGCTCGCCGTCGCGGAGGATGTCGCTCTCGACCCCGGTCAGGAGCGCGCAGCCGCCGCCGTCGGCGTTGAGGCGCGCGATCTCGGCGACCTGGCGCTCGAGGGCGCCGGCGTCGAGGCCTCCGGCGTAGGCGGCGCTCTGGCTGTGCTCGGAGATCCCGAGCCAGCCGAGCCCGTGGGCCGCGGCGGCGTCGCGCATGGCGGTCAGGCTGTGGACGCCGTCGGAGGCCGTGGTGTGGTTGTGGAGCGCGCCGCGCAGGTCCTGGCGCCTGAGGAGCCGCGGCCGCGTCTTGCCGATGGCCAGCAACGGGACGCCCTCTTCCCGCCGCTCGGGCGCCGTCGGGTGGAGGCCGAGGGCCGCGTAGACGTCGGCCTCCTCGGGGCACGGCACGCGCTCGCTCCCTCGGTAGAGGCCGACGGGGCCGAAGAGCGCGCCGGCCTCGGCGGCGTGGGCTTCGAGGGCCGCGACGTGGGCCGCGCTGCCGGTCGCGCGGAGCAGCACCACGCCGAAGAGGTCGGCCCAGGGGCAGGTGACGACGCGGACCGGGAGCTCGGCGGCGTAGACGACGTGCCGGAGCCCCTCGGCCTCGCCGCGCTCTCCGCCGAGGGCCGCCGCGAGGGCCGCGTCTCCGTCGGGGGCGATGGCCGCGACGAGGACGACGCCGTCGACGATCTCGAGCCCGCGGCGCACGTCTCCGGCGACGGCGACCCGGTGCACGCCGGGCAGCTCGGCGAGGCGCGCCGCCTCACGCTGGGCGACCGCGAGCCCCTGGTCGAGCCGGTAGCGCCCGGCCCGCTCGCGGAGCGCCGCGAGGGAGGCGCCGATCTTCTCCTGGGTCTTGGGCCCGAAGCCGGAGAGCCCGAGGAGCCGGTTCTCGTTCACGGCGTACTCGAGCTCGGCGAGGGTGATCACGCCGAGCTCGTCGTGGAGGGTCCGGACCTTCTTCGGGCCGAGCCCCTTGAGCTGCGCGATGTCGAAGAGCCCGGCCGGGATGCGCGCTTCGATGTCCTCGAGGGCGGGGACCGGCTCGCCGCGGACGACGCGGGCCACGACGTCGAGCACGCCCGGGCCCACGCCGGGCAGCGCGTCGAGCTCGCCCGCGGCGAAGGCGGTCGCGACGTCGGGGAGCTTCTTCAGGGTCCGCGCGGCGTTGCTGAAGGCGCGCGCCCGCATCGGGTGCTCGCCGAGGAAGTCGTATCCGAAGCCGAGGCGCTTGAGGACCTCGGCCACGCTGCGCTGGATCATGGTCGCTGCTCCGGAGTCGCTCGTCGGCGCGAGGGTAGCGGGCGCGAGGCGGCGATGCACGCATTGTTCGCCACCTCGGCCGGCTCGCCAAGCGCGGCGGGCGTGATACCTTCCGACTCCGGCGACACCACGGAGCAGATGTCATGGCGAACCCCGAGCGGGTCGTCCTCGTGGACGGCTCGAACCTGATGTACCGCGCGTTCTTCGCGCTTCCGAGCACCCTCATGACGTCCCAGGGGCTCCCCACCAACGCGATCTTCGGCTTCGCGAACATGTTCCGTAAGCTCTTCGCCGGTAAGACGCCGGCGTACGGCGCGGTGATCTTCGACGCGCCCGGGCCGACCTTCCGCGACGAGAAGTTCCCGGAGTACAAGGCCCAGCGGCCGTCGACGCCGGACGAGCTGCGCCAGCAGCAGGCGCACATCCTGGAGGTCTGCGAGGCCCACGGCTTCCCGATCCTCCGGATCCCCGGGGTCGAGGCGGACGACGTCATCGGGACCCTCGCCCGGGAGGGGCGCGACGCCGGCCACGAGGTCGTCATCGTCTCGAGCGACAAGGACTTCGGGCAGCTCGTCGACGACCGCGTGCGGATGCTCGACACCATGCGGGACGTGACCTTCGACCCCGAGGTCGTCCGGAAGAAGTGGAAGGTCCGCCCCGAGCAGATGCGCGACTACCTCGCCCTCGTCGGCGACAAGGTCGACAACGTCCCCGGCTGCCCCGGGATCGGCGACAAGAGCGCGGTCGAGCTGCTCGAGACCTACGGCGACATCGACGCCATCTACGCCCACCTCGACGACCTCAAGGGGCGCCAGCGGAACGCCCTCGAGAAGGGCCGCGAGCTCACCGAGCTGTCCCGGGAGCTCGTGACGATCGATCAGCACGTCACCCTCGACCGCACCCTCGAGGACCTCCGCGTCACGCCGCCGGACCCCGCGGTGATGAACGCGCTCTACGTCTCGCTCGAGTTCTACTCGCTCATCAGCGACGCCGACCGCGACGCCCTGAGCGAGTCCGACCAGGAGACCAGCTACACCCGGATCGGGACCCATGACGCGCTGAAGGCGCTGCTCGAGCGCCTCGAGGCCCGGACCGAGCCCACCGCCGTCGTCCCCGTGTTCGCCGAGGAGCCCCCGGCGATCGCCCCGATCATCGGCCTCGCCGTCGCCACCGAGCCCGGCCGCGCCTGGTACGTCGCCTTCGACGGCCAGGGGCGAAACCTCGGAGGCCGCGGCCTCGCGACCTTCGCCCGCTGGCTCCACGACGCCGACCGCCGGAAAGTCTGCCACGACGCCAAGGAGCTCTGGCGCGGGCTGACCCGTCAGGGGATCGCGCTGTCCGGCGTGGGCTTCGACACCCGGCTGGCGTCGTTCCTCGTCGATCCGACGCGCATCATCCCCCACCGCCTCGACCAGCTGACCAAGGAGTTCCTGCACCGCACGGTACGCCCGGCGAAGTCCGTCATCGGCAGCGGCAAGTCGCAGGTGGCCTTCACCGAGGCCGACCCGGACGAGCTCTCCGACTGGGCGTGCCACCTGGCCGACGCGGTCATCGGCATCTACCCGCTGGTCGAGGAGCGCCTCCGCGACGAGGGGCACGTGGCGCAGCTCGTCGAGCGCGATCTGCCGCTGTCGTGGGTCCTCGGCCAGATGGAGGTCGACGGGATCCTGGTCGACACCGACGACCTCGACGCCCTCGGCGTGGAGCTGCGCGAGCGCCTCGCCGACCTCGAGAAGCAGGCCTGGGACCACGCCGGCCGCGAGTTCAACCTCGGCTCCACCAAGCAGCTCGGCGAGGTCCTCTTCGACGAGCTGGGGCTGCCGGTCGTCAAGCGCACCAAGACCGGCTACTCGACGAACTCCGAGGTGCTCGAGAAGCTCGAGGAGTCCCACGAGATCGCGACCGTGATCCTCGAGTGGCGGACGCTCGCCAAGCTCATCAACACCTACACCGACGTGCTCACCCGGGCCGTCCACCCCGAGACCGGGCGCATCCACGCGACCTTCCAGCAGACCACCGGCGCGACCGGGCGGCTCATCTCGACGGACCCGGACCTCCAGCGAACGCCGATCAACACCCCCGAGGGCAAGCGCATCCGCCGCGCCTTCATCGCGCCCGAAGGCTCGCGCATCATCTCCGCCGACTGGAGTCAGATCGAGCTCCGGCTGCTGGCGCACTACTCGAAGGACCCGGGCCTCGTGGAGGCCTTCCGGGGAGGCCTCGACATCCACCGGCGGACGGCCGCCAAGCTCTTCGACGTGGCGGTCGACGACGTCACCGCCGAGCAGCGCGGGGTCGGCAAGACCGTGAACTTCGCGACCATCTACGGCCAGGGCGCCACAGCCCTGTCACAGCTCCTGAAGATCCCGCGGACCGACGCGAAGCGCTACATCGATCAGTATTTCGCGGCCTACGCCGGGGTCCGGGAGTGGCTCGACGCGACCATCGCCGAGGCCCTCGAGCGGGGCTACGTGACGACGATGACCGGCCGCCGCCGCTATATCCCGGAGCTGAGCTCGAACAACCCCATGGACCGCCAGGCCGGCACCCGGATCGCCGCGAACACGCCCATCCAGGGGTCGGCGGCGGACCTCTGCAAGGCGGCGATGATGGACATCGCCGGGCGCCTCGCGGCGCAGGGGATGCGGACGAAGATGCTGCTGCAGATCCACGACGAGCTGGTCTTCGAGGCGCCCGACGAGGAGGTGGACGCGGCCTGCGCCATGGTGCGCGACGCCATGGAGCACGCCATGGCCCTCGAGGTGCCGCTCGTCGTGGACATCGGGGTTGGCGCGAGCTGGGGCGAGGCGCACTGAGCGGGGACCCATCGCCGGCGCTCGGTGGGCGCAGGCAGGCGCGGTGTTTTGTCGAGCGGAGGGACGGCCTCCCACGCGGTCGCGGTGGCCGACAGCGGATTTTGCCGCCGGCGGCGTCTCAAGATCGCGCCCCGGAGTCACGAGTCCCCAACCGGTACCGAGCAAGCCACGCGAGGACCGGGACGGGTATGAACCTCTTCAACAACCTCAACGTCCGCAGCAAGCTCGTGATCACCCTCGCGGCGATCATCGGGCCCTTCGCCGGAGGGTTGGTCTACGCCGAGATCCAGCTCGGCCAGATCGCCGACAACGTCGACCAGATGTACTCGATCAACCTGTCGAGCGTGGACTATCTGATCGAGGCGGACCGCGACGCCTATCAGTCGAGCGTCGCCCTGAGCCGCTGGATCAACCGCTCGCTCACCGGCGGCGAAGGCCGCGACGACGGGGCGCGCGACGACGTCATGAGCAACCTCGCCCAGGTGGGAGAGCGCTTCGGCAAGGCGAAGGCGCTGTGGGCGCGCGATCGCGACCCGGACGCTCCGCAGTTCGCGGTCTTCCGGGACAACTACGGCGCCCTCGAGACCCAGACCCGCCAGATCGTGGAGCGCCTCGAGGCCCGAGACCCTCGCCGCGCCCTCGACCTCTACCAGGGTGACTACCAGCGCCGCTTCTCTGCGGTGCGCAACGCGATGGACGAGCTGACCGGGATCTTCCTCGACGGCGCCAAACATCACTTCGACGCGAGCCAGGCGTCGTCGGACAGCATCCACGCCACCATCATCATCGTCGCGGCCCTGGCGCTCCTGCTCAGTCTCGCCTTCGCCTTCGGCCTCGTCCGCAGCATCTCGCGGCCCATCTCGAGGATGGCCGAGATCGCCAGGTCCCTCGCCCGGGGCGAGCTCGACCACCGCGTCGAGGTCTCGGGCGGCGACGAGATCGGCCAGCTCGCGGCGGCGTTCCAACAGATGATCGACGCGCAGACCGAGATGGCCGAGGTCGTCCACCGGGTGTCCGTCGGCGACCTGTCGCGCCAGATCGACGAGCGCTCGGCCAACGACCCCCTCGCTCGCTCGCTCAAGCAGATGGTGACCGCCGAACGGGCGATGACCGAGCTCATCGCCCGCATCGCGGAGGGCGACCTCTCCCGCGAGGTCCGGCCGCGCTCCGACAACGACGAGCTCTCCCGGGGCCTCGCCCAGATGGTGGCGTCGCAGCGCGCGATGGCGCGTCAGGTCAGCGCCCTCGCTGGCGGCGACCTGACCCAGCAGATCCAACAGCGCTCGGCCAAGGACATCCTCGGGGCGTCGCTCCGCGACACGGCCGCGCGGCTCCGGACCGTGGTCTCCCAGGTCCGGCGGGCCTCCGACGAGGTCGCCGCGGGGTCGACCCAGATGCGGGCCGGCGCCGGAAGCGTCGCCCAGGGCGCCACCGAGCAGGCCGCGGCGGTCGAGCAGATCTCGAGCGCCATGGAGCAGATGAGCGTGTCCATCGGGCAGAGCGCCCGCGACGCCAGCGAGACCTCGAGCTTCGCGGACCTCGCCGCCGACGACGCCAACCGCGGCTACGAGGCGATCGCCGAGCTCACCGGCTCGATCCGGTCGATCGCGTCCAAGATCGGAGTCATCCGCGAGATCGCCCGTCAGACCAACATCCTGGCGCTCAACGCGGCGGTCGAGGCGGCGCGCGAGGGCACCGCCGGCAAGGGCTTCGCCATCGTGGCCGACGAGGTCCGGCGCCTCGCCGAGAGCACCCAGAGCGCCGCGACGGACATCACGCGCCTGTCGGCGTCGAGCGTGGAGGCCGCGGAGCTCGCCGGGGACCTGCTCAACGCCATCCTGCCGAACGTGCAGAAGACCGCGGACCTCGTGAAGGACATCGCCCAGGCGTCGGACGGGATGTCGGGGTCGGCGGGCCAGATCGCGGCGGCCCTGACCGAGCTCAACGGCGTCGTGCAGCAGAACGCGGCGGCCACCGAGGAGATGGCCGCGACCAGCGAGCTCCTCGCCCGGCAGGCCGACGAGATGCGCGGCCAGGTAGCGTTCTTCCGGGTCGGTAGCCCCGGCGTCCGGTCACCCCGCGGAATCCCGCGCCCCGGGCGCCCGCGGGCGTCGGCCCCGCCCCCGAACGGCGGACGATCGGCGCAGGCGGCGCAGCGGAGCGCGATCTGATTCGGGGCCGGGCGCCGTTCACGGCGCGCGTGGATTCGGGTTACGTTGTCCCCGGGACCCGGAGGGCGACGTGACGGACGGACAGCGCAGTGTGGAGCGGCTCCAGGAGCGACTGGCCTGGATGCCGTGGATCTGGGAGCAGCTCGGTCCGGAAGAGCGCGCCTCCGTCGCGCGCTGGCAGGCGGACATCCAGGCCCGCTGGGCGCTCTACGGAGACGTGAGCCTCGGCGAGGACTGCGTCATCGCCCCCGACGTGACGGTCTTCGCCGAGCCGGGGCGACCGATCCGGATCGGTGATCGCTGCTGCGTCGCCGCCGGCGTCTTCCTGCACGGGCCGGTCACCCTCGGCCGCCGGGTGAGCCTCCACCCGCGGGTGACCCTCGACGGCGGGCGCGCCGGGCTCGTCATCGGCGACGGTACGCGCATCGCCAACGGCGCGACGCTCTTCGCCTACGACTATGGGCTGGACCCCACGACGGCGGTGATGGACCAGCCCGTGAACTCGCGCGGCATCACCATCGGCGCCGACGTCTGGGTGGGCGCCGGGGCCGGCGTCACCGACGGGGTCACGGTCGGAGACCACGCGGTCATCGGGATGGGCGCCGTCGTGACCCGCGACGTCCCGGACTGGGCCATCGTCGGCGGATCGCCGGCCCGGGTCATCGGAGACCGACGCGACCGCTGACGGACGCCGGCGTGGGAGCGAGACAGGCCTCCCCCGCGCCGGCTCCGTCGAGACGGCCTCGAATCAGGCCGCGCGGACGACCGGCGCCGCAGCCTGGGACACGCTGAAGTGCTGCTCCGGGGCCGGGTAGCCGGCCTTGCCGCAGACCTCGCGGATGGCGGCGTTGGTGGCGAAGTAGACGTCCCAGTAGTGCGTGTTGTGGCAGTACGGGCGGACGCAGAGCACCGGGCCCGAGAGCGTGAAGGTCAGGACCTCGACCGTCGGGGGCTGGTCGCTCATCGTGTTCGGGATCTGCGCGACCCGCTCGCGGAGCAGCGCCATCGCCTCGTTGACGTCGACGGTGTGGTCGAGCTGCGCGACGAGGTCCACGCGGCGGTACGGGTTGGCGGTGAAGTTCTGCATCGTGTCGCTGAAGATCTTGTTGTTGCCGATGATGGTCTTCACGTTGTCCATCGTGTCGATGACGGTCACGAAGAGGCCGATCTCGCGCACCGTCCCGGTGATGCCGCCGGCGGTGACGAAGTCGCCGACCTTCAGCGGGCGCAGGAAGATCATGAAGATGCCGGCGGCGAAGTTCGACAGGAGCCCCGACCAGGCGAGGCCGATGGCGACGCCGGCGGCGGCGAAGAGGGCGGCGAAGGACGTGGTCTCGACGCCGAAGACGCTGAGCACCGCGACGATGAGCAGGATGTCGAGGACCACCCGCAGCGAGGCCGACAGGTAGCGCTCGAGGGTCGCGTCGAACTTCCGCGTGCGCATGGCGCGGGAGACGATCTTGCCGATGAGCTTGATGACCCAGCGCCCGATGATCCAGACGGCGACGGCGCCGAGGACCATGAGGCCGATGTCGACGCCCTTGTCGGTGATGGTGTTGAGGAAGTTCTCGATCCAGGTGCCTTCGCTCGCGGCCGCCGCGGGCGGGGCGGCCTGGCCGAGGATGACGTTCGACAGCGCGGTGAGTGCCGGGTGCATGAGGAGACTCCGAGTGCGGGGAGGTGCGACGCGACGAGCCGGTAGCGCCGCCTCCGCAGCGCTGAGAGGAGCCCGATCTCGAGGACGTCACCGGTCAGCCTCGCAGCGCCCATCTGGGCCGGCAATGGCACCTGGTACGTTTTGAAACCGAACCGCGCGATGACGCTGATCGTTACTCGCTCCTCGGCATATCGAGGCGCGCCGATTCCGCGTCGTCCGCGCGCCGGTTTCGCGTCACAGGAGCTCGCCGGTGAAGGCGAAGGCGACGACGAGGTACGGCACGGCCTGGTCGACGTCGGCGCCGGTGCGCCAGCGGTGCTGGAGGTGCCACTGCGCCAGGACGAGGAGCGTCGGCTGGTTGAAGGCGGCGCCGGGCTCGTCGAAGAAGCGCCAGGCGACGAGCGGGCCGACCCGGTGGACGGGGCTGCTCGTGGTCTTGCGCGGCTCGCCGTCCCGGTACGCGTCGTCGGGATAGTCGACCGCCATGACGGTGTGACGGACGCCGATGATCAGGTGCGGGCCGAGGGTCGCCAGCAGGTCGGCGTCGTTGATGAAGAACCAGCCGCGGCTCGGGAGCAGGAGATCGTAGTACTGCTCGAAGAAGACGGTGTCGTCGCCGTCGAGGGGTACGTCCACGTAGCCCGCCTTGAAGCGCGAGCGGATGATCACCGGGCCGACCTTGGCGCGCGCCTCGGCGTCCAGGGTCAGCTGCCAGCCGTCCTGGGCGCTGTTCCGCCCGGCCTCGCCGCCGGCCTCGATGGCGCTGTCGCTGAAGTCGTCGCGGGGGCTCCCGAAGGACTGCAGGAGGTCGAAGTTGCCGAACCACGCGAGGTACTCCCATTTCACCTCGATCTTGAAGATGTTCAGCGGCCGGAGCTTGAGCGCGACCCCGAGGCGCGCCGAGGCCGGGCTCAGGATCGGAGCGACGCCCACGCTGAAGGAGTTGTTGGCCAGCAGCGGCGAGTCCCCGGGATCGAAGAGCCGCCACCAGAGGTCGAGCTCGAGCTGATCCTGGAGCCCCAGCGGGTTCACTCGGAGGGCGGTGAGGTTGGTGTAGCCGAGGCCGCTCGTGACGGGCTCGGGCTGGCCCGCGACCGCCGACGTCGTGCCGCCGCTCGTGAACGCTGCCACGATCGCGAGCACGATCCACTTCGAGTGGCTCATCCGCGCCTCCTCAATCGGTCTGGATTCCTCAGGGACGCGTCGACCTTCTCACGCCGCCGGTCGACCGGCAACGCGATCGGGGCGGGGCGCCCCGTGGGCGGAGCGAGGCGCGTCGAGCAGCGGGCCGCGACGACGCTTCCGCCTGCGCCCGAGCGAACGAATTGTCCGCACAGAAAGTTCTCGCCCGTCCCTTGACGAGCCCGACCAGGGCTCGCTATGAGCCGTTCGCTCGTCACAGATTGAACTGCATTCACTCCAGCCGCCTCGGAGGTCTCGTGCGCCACCTCGCCACGACCATCGCGCTCTCGTCCGCGCTCGTTCTCGCCCTCACCGCCTGCCCGCCCGAAGAGGACGACGGCGACGACACCTGCTCCTTCGAGGGGCAGAGCCACGACCAGGGCACGACCTTCGGCGCCTCCGACGACTGCAGCGTCTGCAGCTGTGGCGCGGACGGCGCGGTCAGCTGTGACGCCTCGGCCTGCCCGTCGACCTGCGCCAACGGGACCCAGCCGGTCTGCACCGCCTACGGGACCATCGCGTGCGACGAGTGGACCTGCTTCGGCGGCTGCGACGGCGACGCCGACTGCGCCCCCGACGGCTGGTGCCGCCCGACCGACGGCGGCGACATGGCGTGCACGCCCTTCGTAGGCCCCGGCGCCTCGTGCCAGGGCTTCGTGCTGCCCTGGACCCGCGAGCGCTGCGAGCCCGGTCTGACCTGCGTCCCGGTGGAGCCGACCGGCGACATCCCGGGCACCTGCGCCACCTGCAACTACAACGGCACGCCGTACCAGGCCGGCGACAGCTTCCCCGCGGACGACGGCTGCAACACCTGCGGCTGCATGGAGGACGGGAGCGTCGCCTGCACCAAGATCGGCTGCGCGCCCCAGGGCTGCCACTACTTCGGTCAGGACTACGCCCCCGGTGAGTCCTTCCCGCACCACGACGGCTGCAACACCTGCACCTGCACCGCCGAGGGGCTCATCGGGTGCACCAAGATCGCCTGCACCCTCTGCCCCGACGGCGCCGAGCCGGTTCAGTGCTTCGCCGAGCCGTGCGCCGTCTCGAGCTGTGACGTCGCGGGAGCGACCTGCCAGAACGACTACTGCGGCGGCTGCGACGCCCACTGGTTCGACGCCAACGGCAACACGGTCTGCGAATAGCGCAAGATCCAGCGCCACCGCCGGCGCCACGCCGGTGCGAAGGCCCATGACAGCCGCCCCCCGAGCACGTATCCTCGGAGGGCTACGCTGAAGGGGAGGGCCTCGGTGGCGCTGATGACCTCCATCCTGGCCGCGACGAGCGCGGGTCCTCCCGGACCTCAGGGCCTGCTGCTCCCGGGGCTGATATCGACCCTGTCCGCGACCCTCTTGATGACGGTCGTGTTCGGCTACCTCGCCTCGCGCGCGCGGAGCCGCCCGCTGTGGCTGTGGGCCGGGGCCTGGGGCAGCGCTTCCCTCCGTCGCGTCACCGAGATCACGGGGCTGTACACGGGCCACGGCCTCGTGCTCGACGCCGTCTTCGACCTCTCGATCATGGTCAGCGGGCTCCTGCTGCTCGCCGGTACGCGCGCGCTGTACGGCAAACGCCTCGGCCTCGGGTGGTGGGTCGCCGGGGGGCTCGCCGTGGCCATGCTCAACGTCGGCCGCTCTCTCGACGGGTCGTTCCTGCTGGTCCACGCGCCGCCCTTCCTCTTCCTCGCGATCGCCCTCGGGTTCTCCGGGTGGACGCTGCTGCGTTCGCGGGATCCCAAGGGGATCGGCCGCCTCATCGCCGGCTGGGGATTGGTCGTCTGGGCGGTCCACGTGGCGGATTTCCCGTTCCTGCGCCCGATCGCCGACTTCGCGCCGTGGGGCTTCACCCTCGCGGCGGTCCTGCAGGTCGCGATCGCGGTCGGGATGCTCATCCTCCACTTCGAGCGCGCCCGCGCGGCGCTCCACGCCAGCGAGCGGCGCTCCCGCGCGCTGTTCGAGCACAGCATCGACGGGATGTTCAGGGCGGACTCCGACGGGCGCTTCGTCGACGTGAACCCGGCGCTCGTGCGGCTCCTGGGTGCGGCGAACGAGAAGACCCTGAAGGAGACCACGCGCCTCACGGACCTCTTCCCGGAGGGCGCGGCGCCGATCTCCAACCCGAGGCTCCTGGCCGTCGACCCCTCGCTCCGCCCGCGCCACACGTACCTGCGCCCGGACGACACCCGCGTGGACATCGACGTCACCTCCTGGACGGTCCGGGGCTCCGACGGCGAGCTCGAGTGGTTCGAGGGCGTCGTGCGCGACGTGACGCGCGAGCAGGCCATTCAGACGCGGCTCCTGCAGGCGCGGAAGCTCGAGGCCATCGGCCAGCTCGCCGGCGGCATCGCCCATGACTTCAACAACCTCCTCACCGTCATCAGCGGCTGCGCCTCGCTGCTCGACCGCGCCGAGGACGAGGCCACCCGGGCGGAGCTCCAGGCCGACATCTCCAGCGCCGCCCAGCGCGCCGCCGATCTGACGGCGAAGCTCCTGACGTTCAGCCGCCGCCGGGTCTCGGACAGCCGCCGCGTCGACCTGGTCCCCGTCATCTCCCAGACCGCGTCGATGCTCCACCGCCTCATCGGCGAGGACGTCACGCTCCAGCTCGACCTCGCCAGCGAGCCGTGCGTGATCGACGCCGACGTCCTGCTCGTCGAGCAGACGCTCCTGAACCTCGCCGTCAACGCCCGGGACGCGATGCCCGGCGGCGGCACCCTGACGATCGGCCTGGCGCGCCAGGGCGACACGGTCGTCCTGACCGTGGCCGACACCGGCGGGGGCATCCCGCCCGAGGCCCTGCCCCACATCTTCGAGCCCTTCTTCACCACCAAGGACGTGGGCGAGGGGACCGGGCTCGGCCTCGCGACGGTCTACGGCGCGGTGGCTCAGCTCGGCGGCGAGATCGACGTCGACAGCCAGCTCGGCCGCGGCACGCGCTTCACGATGCGCTTCCCGGCGCGGGTCCCGGCCAGCGCCAGCGAGTCCGCGCCCGGGCTCGCGGTGATCTCCGGCCGACGCCAGCGCCTGCTCCTCGTCGAGGACGAGGACGGCGTGCGGCGCCTCGCCGCGCGCTTCCTCCGCGACGCGGGCCACGAGGTCGTCGCATGCGGAGACGGCGAGGAGGCCTGGGCGGTCTTCGAAGCCAGCCCCGCGAGCTTCGACGTCATCGTGACCGACGTGGTGATGCCGCGCCTCAGCGGCGGCGGTCTGGCGGCTCGGGTCCGCGCGGTGCGCGCGGACCTGCCGATCGTCTTCGTCACCGGCTACCCCGATCGCGGCGGGGTCGACGTCGAGGGCACGACCGACGGGGCCCTCCACGTCGAGAAGCCCTTCACGCGCGAGAGCCTGTGCGAGGCGGTGTCGCTCGCCGTCCTCATGGGCGGCGAGCGCGATGACGCCGCGGGGGCCGCGGGGGCCGCGAGCGCGCCCTGACCTCGATCAGCGGGCGCCGGCGAAGCGGGTCACGATCTCGTAGAGCACCTCGGTCCCCCAGCGGAGGCCGTCGACCGGGATGCGCTCGTCGTGACCGTGGAACATGTCGGCGAAGCGCATCCCCGGGGGCAGCTTGACGGGCGCGAAGCCATACCAGCGCGCGCCGAGCTTGGTGAAGGCCTTGGCGTCGGTGAACCCCGGTAGGAGGTAGGGGACGACCGGGACGCCAGGCTCGCGCTGGGCCATGACAGCGTGGATCGTGTCGAGCAGCGGCGAGTCGCGCGGCTCGGTGACCACCGGTGGCAGCGACCACATCACCTCGAGATCGACGTCCTCACCCAGGGCGGCCTGGAGCTCACGCAGGAAGTCGGCCTCGCTCTGCCCGGGCAGGATGCGCCCGTCGATCTCGGCCTCGGCGACACCGGGGATGACGTTGGTCTTGTTGCCCGCGCGGAGCACGGTCGGTGAGGCCGTGTTCCCGAGCATCGCCAGGAGCGGCCGCGCGATGGCCTGATTCGGCAGGCGCCGCAGCAGCGCCGGCGCGATCTTCGGCGACAGGAGCTTCGGCAGGAGCGGCCGCAGCAGGGCCGGCTGCCCCTTGGCCAGAGCCTTCACGAAGTCCCGCATCACCGGAGTACCGTGCTGCGGGAGCCCCTTCTTGCCGAGGCGCGCGATGGCCTCGGCCAGGCGCACCACGGCCGAGTCCGCGCGCGGCATCGAGCCGTGGCCAGGCTCGCCGGTGACCCTGGCCTTGACCCAGCAGACGCCCTTCTCCGCGACCTGCACCGTGAAGAAGGGCTTGCCGGCGAGGTGGATGTTGAAGCCGCCGCCCTCGCCGATGGCGTACTCGGCGCGGACCAGCTCGGGGTGGTTGTCGACCAGCCAGAGCGAGCCGTAGCGGCAGCCCGCCTCCTCGTCGGCGACCCCGGCGAAGATGATGTCGCGGTCGAGGGTCGCGCCCTCGCGCGCGAGCCGCGTGACGAGCGCGACCGACATCGCCGCCATGTTCTTCATGTCGATGGCGCCGCGGCCCCAGAGGCAGCCGTCGTGGATGTCACCGGAGAAGGGCGGGCGCTGCCACTGACTCGGGTCGGCCTCGACGACGTCGAGGTGCGCGGTCAACAGCAGCGGCGGGGCGGCCCCCGTACCCTTCAGGCGGGCGACGACGTTGGCGCGGCCAGGCGCGCTCTCGAGGAGCGTCGGCTCGAGCCCGGCGTCCGCGAGCTCGGCGGCGACGACCTCGGCGGCCTCGCGCTCGTCGCCGGGCGGGTTGGTGGTGTCGATGCGGAGCAAGCGCTGACAGAGGTCCAGCGCGTGGTCGGTCAGCGCAGCGTCGGCCTGCCGCATCGGTCACCTCCGGGCGTCGTCGTCGGTGGCCCGTGAATAGCAGACGGCGCGGGTTCTCGCCACGCGAGCCCCGGCGAGGGTGTTATGCTCTGCCCATGCGAACCCAGACCGACGTCAGCGGCGAGTGGAGCCGCCCCGACGACGAGGACCCGCGGGGCGTCCGGATCGTCGAGACCCCGGCCCAGGGCGCCATCGACGTGCGGATCCCCGTCGACCGGCCGACCCTCCTCGGGCGCGACCCGGGGCCCAAGGGCCTGTCCCTGGCCGACCCGCGCGTGTCGAGCGTCCACCTGACGCTCTACCCTGGCGACGAGGGCGAGATCCTGTTTCGCGACATGGGTAGCAAGAACGGGACGTTCCACAACGGGCGCCGCGCCCTCGGCGGGCGCCTCGAGGAAGGGGACGTGCTGCGCCTCGGCTCGACGCTGCTGGTCGCGACCCGACGCGGCCCGGCGGTGGACTGCGAGCTGCCCGAGCGCGGCTTCGTCGGTCAGGCGCCGCGGTTTCGCGAGGCGTGCGCCCGAGCGTCCGAGGCGGCGCGCACGCGGGCCTCGGTCCTGCTGCTCGGAGAGACCGGCAGCGGCAAGGAGGGCATGGCCCGCTTCGTCCACGCCCAGAGCGGCCGCAGCGGGCCGTTCATCGCCGTCAACTGCGCCACCCTCCATGACCACATGGCGACCGCTGCGCTCTTCGGGCACGAGCGCGGCGCGTTCACCGGCGCGACCGTCGGCCGTCGCGGCCACTTCAAGGAGGCCGAGGGGGGGACGCTCTTCCTCGACGAGATCGGCGACATGCCCCTCGACATCCAGCCGCGGCTCCTCCGGGCGCTCGAGCAGCGGGAGATCACGCCGGTCGGCGCCTCGCGACCGACCCGCGTCGACGTACGGGTCGTCGCTGCGACCAACGCCGACCTCTTCGCGCGCGCCGCCGAGGGGCGCTTCCGGGACGACCTGCTCGCCCGCCTCAACGCCTGCCCGGTCGAGCTCGCGCCGCTCCGCGAGCGCAAGGAGGACATCCTGCGCCTCGCGCGCCACTTCTGCGGGCGCGACCCGGAGCGGGTGCCCTTCGGCGACTCCATGTTCGAGGCCGACCTCGCCGAGGTGCTGCTGCTCTACGCCTGGCCGTTCAACGCGCGCGAGCTGCGGCAGGTGGTGGAGTGGCTGCACCTCGACGGTGCGCTCCCCCTGCCCTTCGACCGGCTGCCGCGGCGCATCGTGGACGCCGCCGTGCCGCCGCCTCCCCCCGGCGGTAACCCCGAGGAGCTCGAGCGCGCGACCCGGACCGCGCCGCTCAAGGTCGCCGAGGCGCGCCGACGCCGGGTGCGCCCCTCGCGAGAGGAGCTGCACCACGCCCTCGAGGCCCACGGGTACAACATCAGCGCGGTGGCGCGGGCCTTCGACCGTGACCGTAAGCAGATCTACCGCTGGGTCGATCACTACGACCTGACGCTCCCGGGGACCGACGAGGACGGCTGATGTGGTAGGCTCCGCTCGGACGCCAACCCCGGAGCGCCTACCCCATGAGCGAGTCGATCTCGAGGAACGCCCCCTGCCCGTGCGGTAGCGGCAAGAAGTACAAGCACTGCCACCTCGGCCAGGAGCTCGAGACCGAGCAGCGCAAGAAGTCGATCATCTTCATCGTCGTGATCGTGCTCGCCGTCGCGGCGGGCGTGGCGGTCGCGCTCCTCCAGGACATCGGGACGGGCGCCGCCGTGGGTGGGGCCGTCCTGGTCGTCGGCGGGATGGTCGCCGTCTTCCGGAACCCGCCGCCGCCGAACGCCGGCTCCGGCGATCCCGCGGGGATGAACTTCGGCCGCTGACGCGAACGCGCGTCGGTGGGCGCGTCAGTGGAATCGACCGGACACGCCGATGTTGGCGATGTTCCGTAGCAGCGACCGCTCGTCGTCGAGGCCGAAGAGGATCACGGCGAAGGGCGCGACGGCGACGCTCGGGTCGACGTCGAAGGTGCCCGTGACCCCGCCCCCGAGGTAGTGCCGCGGCGGCCCCTCCTCCGGGATGAGCAGGACCGTGTAGCGCGGGGACAGCGTCAGCGTGTGGGTGTCGTCGAAGCGGTAGTCCACGAGGACCGGCAGCTCGAGCTGGATCATCACGTCGCCGCGGACCAGCGCGTCGCTGACGAGCGGGGCGAAGCTGATGCCGGCGGCAGGCAGGAGCGCGACGCCGTGGTCGGCCTCGTCGACCACGACGACCTTGGCGTCGAGCATCAGCATCAGCATCGAGCTGACCCGGACGCCGAGGTCGACGCGCTCGCCGACGCCGTAGCGAAAGGCGAGGTCGACGGCCGGCAGCCCGACGATCTCGGGCTCCTCGAGCGAGGGATAGAAGGTCAGCGCGACCCCGAGCTCGAAGCGCCCGGCGCCGAGGGGCCGCGCCGTGGTCATGTCGGACAGCGACGCGCACCCCGGGGCGGGGCCCACCGCGAGCGTCATCAGCAGGGTGGCGGCGAGGGCGCGGGGCATCGGGCTCCGAGGACGTCGTGGGGCCAGTCGGGACGCAGGTTACTACACGCTCGCGACGCTGGCCGGGTCAAGCCGAGGCCCGCGCGCCGCGGCGACGGGCGGGCGCCTCCGGATGGGCAGGACGGCTGCGAGGGAAATCGGTATCATCGCGCCGCTCGACCACTGGGGGACGCCTCGACATGAGACGAAGCACGGCATTTCTCGTCGCGGCGCTGATGTCGCTGACCGTGACCGCGGGGCCGGCGACCGCGCAGTCGGAGCGGACCTCCGGCGTGGACGTCCAGCAGTTCCGTCCCGGCCCGGGCGCCTCGGACTACCTCGGTATCCTCGGCGGCTTCGTCGGCCCGCACCTGACGCTCTCGGGCGGGGCCTACTACAACTACGCCGACGCGCCGCTGCTGACCGAGCGGAGCGGCCGCGAGGACAAGGTCAACGTCCTCGACGAGCAGGGCTCGCTGGATCTCCTGCTGTCGCTGTCGGCCTGGTCGCGCCTCGAGCTCGGCGTCGCCGTCCCGGTGGTCGCGCCGATGGCGACCGGCCCCGGGTTCGACGCCACGCCGGGGCTGACCGGCCCGATCAGCGGCGCGGGCCTCGGCGACGTGCGGATCACGCCGAAGGTCGGCGTCATCAAGATCGGGCGGACCTTCGGCCTGGCGGTGGCGGCGCCGATGGCGCTCCCCACCGGCAGCGAGTTCGCGGGCTACGGCGCCTTCTCCATCCAGCCGACCCTGGTCCTCGACTTCGCCCCGGCGGACTACTTCCGGATGACGCTCAACGGCGGCGCGCGCTTCCGCGAGAAGGCCGCCCTCGCCGACCTCGAGCTCGGTCGGGAGATCGTCTGGGGGATGGGCCTCAAGTTCAGCTTCCTCGTCGGCGACCACCCCTTCAGCGTCGTCGGCTCGTTCTCCGGGGCCTTCGACGTCACCGAGATCGAGGGCCAGGCCCCGCCCTTCGAGTTCCTCGCCGGGCTCGAGTGGCGCGGCATCCGGAACCTGGCGGTGACCGCGGCGACCGGCGCCGGCATCACGCGCGGCTACGGCTCGCCGGACCTGCGGGCGGTGTTCGGCGTGCGCTACTCGGCCTGGAGCGAGTGCGTGTACGGGCCCGAGGACCTCGACGGCTTCGACGACGAGGACGGCTGCGCCGACATCGACAACGACGGTGACGGGCTCCTCGACGAGGTCGACCGTTGCCCGAACGAGGCCGAGACGCCCAACGGCTTCGACGACGAAGACGGCTGCCCCGACCGGCTGCGCGACCTGCCGGAGCTCTCCGGCGCGGGGGCCGACGTGACCTACGAGAGCACGACGGCCGACGCCGACAACGACGGGATCGTCGACGCCGAGGACGCCTGCCCGACCGACGCCGAGGACTACGACGGCTTCCTCGACAGCGACGGCTGCCCGGAGCCGGACAACGACGCCGACGGCGTGCTCGACGGGGCGGACGGGTGCCCGACGGTCGCCGAGACCTTCAACGAGTTCGAGGACGACGACGGCTGCCCCGACGAGAAGCCCGCACCGAAGGCCCGGGTCGACGACGTGGCCGGGCGCATCGACATCCTCGAGAAGGTCTTCTTCGACACCGGCACGGCGGTCATCCAGCAGCGCAGCTTCGCGCTCCTCGAGGAGATCGCGCGCATTCTCCAGTCCCGCAAGGACATCACCCTCGTCCAGGTCGCCGGTTACACAGATTCCCGAGGCTCCGACCGGTTCAACCTTCGCTTGTCGCAGCGCAGGGCGCGGGCCGTACGCGACGCGCTCATCGAGCGAGGGGTCGCGGCCGACCGCCTCGTGGCAAAAGGCTTTGGGGAAGAGAAGCCGGTTGCCGATAATCATAGCGCCGCCGGACGCGAGCAGAACCGTCGCGTCGAGTTCGACATCCTCGAGTACGAGCGAGGCGGCCGATGAATGGAGCGAACCCCTCCCCGCTGAAATCGCCCCCGCAGGAGCGCACCTTGACCACCGTCGCCAAGCTCGCACTCGCGTCGTTCCTCACCGCGCTCGCGCTGGTCGGTGACGTGGCGCCTGCGTCGGCCGCGCCTTGTGGGGGGCTCAAAGTGGCGGACGGCGTCATCGAGTTTGGCGCCAATCAGCGCATCGCCGACGTCGAATCGCAGTCGATGGACAGCTGCCTGGCGGCCGTCGCGGCCGAGCTGACCCGCCGCTCCGGCGTGCGCTCGGTGACGGTCGCGGCGCGGGTGTCGAACACCGAGGCGGCGCGCAAGGCTGGCGTCGCGGCGGCGACCTGGGTCCAGGATCGCCTCGCGGCCCACGGGGTCGAGAAGACGCGGATCTCCACGGTGGTTCCGCGGATGGCGCCGGGCGAGACCGAGGGCGTGCACATCGCCTTCGTCGAGCGGCGGTCGTTCCGACCGGTGGCGCAGGTCTTCAGCATGAGCGGCAAGGTCTGGACCGGCGCCCGGCTCGGCGAGCTCGCGGCGGCGACCCCCGGGACCTTCGTCGCGCCGCGGCAGTACGTCGAGACCGGCCAGGGCTCGGTGGTCTACGTGTTCCTGATCGACGGGAGCCGGCTGCGCATGATGCCGGAGTCGGTGATCCGCGTGGGCAGCGTGACCTTCTCCGAGGACGCGGGCCGCAACGTCCAGGTCGAGCTCCTACGCGGAGACGCGGAGATCTTCGCCGCCGAGCGCGAGGGCCCGATGAAGCTGGTCACGGGCAACGCCGTCGCGGGCGTTCGCGGCACGGCCTTCCGGGTGGCGCTGCCGCCGGACGAGAAGACGACCCGCATCGAGACCCTCGACGGGACACTGACCTTCACCGGGGCGCGAGACCAGCTCTTCGTCACCCGGGGCGAGGGCTCGCGGGTGGACGACTCGGGCTACCCCGAGGACGTCCGGCCGCTCCTCCTCGAGCCGCGCATCCTGGCCCCGGTCCAGGGGGTCCACCGGGCCGGTGAGCTCCTCCGTTGGCAGCGGGTCCCCGAGGCCGCGAGCTACCGCGTCGAGTTCTCCCAGTCCGCGCAGTTCGACGAGCGCTACTGGGCCACCTCGACCAAGGCCGACAAGACCCTCATCACGGCGTCCCACACGCCCGGCAAGTGGTTCTGGCGGGTCATCGCCATCGACCGCGACGGGTTCTTGGGCTTCCCGTCCCGCATCTACGCGTTCACCGTCCCGCCCGCAGGGCCGTAGCAGCGGAGCGGAGGGCCGGCTCCATCGATGAAAAGAAGAGGGGCCCGCGAACGGGCCCCTCTTCACTTCACTCGATGAGCCTCACGGCTCGCTCCGGTCAGCGGGCGTGGGCCAGCTGGCGACGGAGACGCGCGATGGTCGCGCGCTGGCGCGCGATCGTACCGCGCTGGCGCCGGATGGTGTTGCGCATGCGGCGCACGCGCGTCGGCCGACGGCGCCGGAGCGCGCGACGCGACAGCTTCCACCAGCGCGAGCCCATCGCGGCGAACCAGTTCCAGCCGGTGCGGAGGACGCCGAGCATCCAGCCGCCGCCGCGGGTCAGGAGACCCCAGCCGCGCTGGATCGCGGCGCGCATCCGCGCCCACACCCCGTGCGCCCCACGGCGCAGCATCGCCGTGACCGCCGAGATGCGCTGGGCGCCGCGGACCGCGATCCGCTGGATCTGACGCCAGGACGTGTTGATGCGCGCGCGCAGCCAGGCGATCACCCGACGGGCCTGCCCCCAGCCGCGGATACCGCCACGGCGGACCCGCGCGCCGACGCTCATCAGCCACCGGCGACCGCGGACGAGGCGGATCTGCAGCGTGCGCCGCAGGGAGGCGGCGCGGCGACGGGCGACCGCGATGGCGCGGCTCATCCGGCGCTGGACGGCGCGGACGTAGGAGCGCGCGCGGTTCAGCTGCCGACGCATCCGGACCCGCATCTGGCGGAGACGCACCGTGGTCCGGCGGCGCATGAGCTGGTAGCGGCGACGCATCATCAGCCAGTAGCGGCGGTGCAGGCGGCGCATCCACAGGTTCGACCGGCGCAGGCCGAGGCCGAGCCAGTGGTGACGCTGGTGCCAGACGCGGTGCCAGACGGCGTTGATGCGGTGCTGCAGCTTGTGCATCAGCGCCCGGGTGCGGGCGATGAGCTGCTGGCCGTGGGCGCGGATGCGCGCGATGGTCGCGTGCAGCGCGGAGTTCACCCGGCCGAGCGCCCGGCGGAAGGCCCCGTGGAGCCAGCCGTGGGCCTTGCGCATCATCGCGCCGAGCCACGCGGAGATCTTGTGCTGCTGGGACGGCTGCTTCTTGGTCGTCTCAGTGGTCTCCGGCTCCTTCTCCGGCGTGACCTGCTGCTCGACCTCGGTCTCGCTCGCCTCCTCGACCTGCTGGACCTCCTCCTGCTCCTGCTCCTTGGGCTTCTCGCGCTTGTCGAGCTCGGGGACGTTGACGACCTTGACGCCGTCGGCCTGCTGGCTCACCTCGCGCTTGACCACCTGCCCGTCGGCGCCGACCGGCTGGTTGTTCTGCGTCTGAGCCTGCTGCTCGCCTTCCTTCTTCTCGCCCTGCTGGTTGCCCTCGGCCTGCGGCCCCGGCTCGCTCTCCTTGGTCGGCTGCTCGGCCGACTGCTGGGGCGCCTGCGCTCCCGGCTGAGCCTGCTGGGTCGGCGTCGTCTTGCCGGGCTGCTGCGCCGGCTGCGCCTTGGTCGGCTGCTGGTTGGTCGCCGCCGCGCCCGCCGCGGCGGTCGTCGTCGCGGCCGCCGCGCCGCTGTTGGAGCTGGCCTGCTGGTTGTCCTGGTCCTCGGCCTTCTGCTCCTGATCCTGCTGCTCCTGATCGCTCTTCTTCGGAGCGTGCGAGATCTCGCAGGCGAGGATGTACGGGTTGTAGAGGACGCCCGCCATCTGCGCGAGCGCAGCACCGGAGATGCCGCGGCCCTGGACGATGGCCTTGTCCTGCCCGTTGTTCGAGACCTTCTTCAACCACTCGGCGATGGTCCCGAGGTGCTCGGACATGTTCGCCCGGGCGTTGCGGACGGTCTCACCGCCCTCCTTCTCCGTCTTGCTGGTGAAGACGATCGTCGGGGGCTTGTCCGCCTCGCGGTAGAAGACCGTCATCGCGAGGTCGTCGCCCAGCGAGATGGTCTGCGGGGGAGGCGTCTCCTGCTGCTGAGTCGCCTGGGTGGCCGGCGCCTGTGCAGGAGCTTGCTGCTGCTGCTGCTGCTGCTCCGCCTGCTGTCCCTGGGCCTGGCCGAGGACGTTGGCGATGAGCGCCATCGGGTTGGCACCCGGGGCCAGCTGCTGCTGTCCCTGAGTGAAGGACATCCCCTTGAGAGCGCTCTGCTCTTGCTGGGGATCTTGCGCTTGCTCTTTGGCGACCCTGGCTGATTGGGCCGCCTTGATAGCGTTGATCAAAGGCATAGAAATCTCCTTCGACCCCCCACGCCGCTAATAGTGAACGGTGCGGCTGAGTAGGTCAACTGACAGACTCCTATATTAGTGCGCGACGCGAAAGGGGATTTCCGGAAGAAACCCGAGGCGCCCAGCGCGTGCGGGGTTGCGGTCGAGGCCGAGCGCGACGAAAACAGACCCATGGCCAAGCCCACCTACGACAGCGTCACCCGCCTCTCGGACAAGCTCCACCGGCAGTACACCGCCGAGTACGCCGGTAAGCCCCGTCACACGCGCCCCCTCGAGCCGATCGAGCGGATCCTCGCGAAGACCCGCGCCCTGGCCGGCAAGGCTTCCAAGCTCAAGGGGCCGCGGGGCCGCGAGGTCGAGAGGGTCGTCAAGGAGCGGCTCGCCCTCTACGCCCAGGAGCGCGACGCCATCGCCGAGGCGCGCTTCGAGGACCCCTCGGTGGCCGAGCTCCACGGCCTGAGCCAGCGCATCAACCGAGCCCTGGCGCTGTGGCGGCGCCACTTCTCCGGGCGAAACCGCCTGGTGGTCGATCTGCCGCTCCTCGACCAGATCATCGGTGACCTCCAGGCAGCCAAGCCGCGCCTCGAGGCGCTCCTCGAGGTGAAGCGTTCGCTCGATCTCAGCGCGGCGCTGAACACCGTCGAGACCCAGCTGCTGGTCATCGCCGACGAGCGATCGGAGATCCTCAAGGCCCGCAAGAACGCCACCCCCGAGCAGCTCGACGCCGCCCTCCCCGCCCGAGCCAACCGGTGCTTCGACGCCGTCCGCGTCCACTTCACCGGCTACGCCCGCGCGACCTGCGAGCCCGATCGCCTCCGCGGGATCGTGACCCGGCTCGAGGCCGTCGCCGAGGCCATGCGCGCCGCGCCGGACCCCGCGGTCCACGCCGACAACCTGAAGATCGTCAGCGAGCGCGTCGCCCCGCTCGGCGCCGAGGCCGACGAGATCGCCAAGGCCCTGGCCGAGACGCCCGCCCGCGACCGCGCCAACCTCCTCGGGGCCGCCGCCAACCGCATCATCGAGCTCTACGCCGAGCACTTCGCCGGCCAGTCCCGGCTGACCCGGAACCTGGGGCTCCTGAGCGACATGTGCGATCGGCTCGGCGCGATCCGCGACCAAATGGAGGCGCTCCTCCCCGAGGACGAGACGATAACCCCCAACAACCTCCACATCGTCGAGACGCGCCTCGCCGCCTACGAGCAGGAGTGGGTCGAGATCGCCAAGGCCAAGGCCAGCGAGCAGAAGGGCTCCGGCGACGACCCCCTCGGCGGCTTCCTCAAGTAGCCCTCGCCCCGGGGGGGCGGCGGTCCTCGGCGCGAGTTTTTTGGCAGGTCTCCGGAGTCGATCGATCCTGACGGGCGATGGGATGGTTCATGTCGCTCTTTCGCTGGCGTCGACCGCTCCGCGGCGCGCCGATGCTCCGGGTCCCCGCCGGCCGGGTCCACGTCGAGGGCCGGCGACGGCGGCGCCGCGTCCGGACCTTCGAGCTCGACGCGCGGCCGGTCACCAACCGCGACTGGGAGCGCTTCGTCCAGGCCACCGGCGCCCGACGCCCCGCCTGGATGTACCGTCCGGGCTTCGACGGCCCCGACCACCCGGTGGTCGGCGTCACCTACGAGGAGGCCCGCGCCTACGCGCGCTGGGCCGGCAAGCGCCTGCCGACGGAGACCGAGTGGATCCGCGCCGCCCGCGGCGACGACCAGCGCCGATTCCCGTGGGGTGACACCGAGCCCGACTTCGCCCGCGCCCACTTCAACGCCGGGATGCGCGGCGCCCCCGCCGAGACCGGCGCGCGCCCGAGCGGCCGCGGCCCCTGGGGGCACGACGACCTCTGCGGCAATGTCTGGGAGTGGTGCGAGGGGGGCGCGCTGCGCGGCGGCTTCTGGGGCTCAGCGGACCTCGGGATCGACCGCCGCCTCGCCGAGCGGGTCGACTCCGGCAGCGGGGGCATCGGCTTCCGCTGCGCGCGGTGACGGCTCGGAGCCGGCGGGACCGGACAGCTCGCTCATCGTGACCAGGTAGCGCGTGATGAGCTCGCGGTCGCCGTCGGGCAGGTTGATCTTGATCGCCATCTCGTTCACCTCCGCCGGCCAGGCCTCGGGCGAGTGCGCGCGCGGCGAGATCAGCGCGTGGCAGCCGCTGCACTTCTGCACGTAGAGGCGCCGACCGGTGTTCAGCTGATCGAGATCGGCGTCGGCCCAGCGGACGGTCGCGCGCTCGGCGTCGCCGGCGACCGGGACAGGGGCCACGTTACCCGCGCAAGCGGTCATCATCGTCGCGGCGGCGACGACGAGGGTCAGGCTGGAGCGGGAGGCCGTCATGGCCAGGGCCCGGGCGAAGATGCGGCGCATGGAGTCCTCGGGTCGGAGCGAGCGCGGGAGCGTCGCGCCGGGTATTGATAAGGATTCTCAAGAGCCGGGACAAGCCCTAATCGTGGATGTGGAGGTTGGCCTCGACCGAGAACTCGCCGATGTCGCCGTAGTTGCCGAGCAGCGTCACCGGCCCGACCCGGTACTCGGCGCTGAACTCGTTGGCGCTCTCGGTCTCGCCGTCGGCGCCGATGTTGCGCCGGTAGCGGAAGAAGAGGTTCTTCGCGAGGCGCTTTCCGACCGTGAGCCGGCTCTCGGTCAGATCGCCGCTCTTGGTGTCGAGCTGGAACGTGTCGATCGGGAGCTGCTCGGTGACGAAGCGCGAGAGGCTGCCGGTCGCGAGGCCGATCACGAGGTTGGCGACCTGGCTGCGGACGTTGCTGTCCTGGGTGTCCCCCTGCCCGACCGGCGCGTCGAAGACGATGACGTTGATGATGTTCGACTCGTCCATGGCCGGGTCGCTGCTGAGGGTCAGCTTGGGCGCGGCGGCGTTGCCGGTGACCGCGACCTTCGCCCGCGAGTCGGCGGTCGCGGTCAGGCCGAGCGGGCTCAGGTCGACCTCGCTGATGTCGTAGGTCGCCGCGACGAGGAGCTGCGGATCGGTGCTCATGTCGCCGGTGAAGACCACCCGGGAGTCCGGCTCGATGGTGAAGACCTTGCCGTAGAGGGTGATCTTCTCCTTCGGCACGAAGATCGTCCCGGTGATGGCGAGCTCGCCGTCGACGGTCTGGACCCGCAGATCCTTCGTCCACGGCAGCACGCGCAGCATGTCGTTCTCGATGACGAGCTTGCCCTCGCGGATGGTCACCGACACGTCGAGCTTGGCCCCGGTCACCCGGCGCCGGGCCTCGGCGACCGTCTCCGGCGGGACCGGCGCGCCGCTGACGATCGTCACGTCCTCCGGGAGCCCCAGCGGGCGCACGTCGCGGGCGCCGAACTCGCGCTTGTAGAGGCCGCTCAAGACGTCGATCCGCCCGGAGACGTCGGGGCGCGCGGCGGTGCCCCGGACCTCGACGTCGCCGGCCACGCGCGCCTTCGCGTCGCGGGTGTCGAGGAGCGGGAAGTCGCGCATCTTCAGGTCCCCCGCCAGCCGCACGCCCGAGCCGGACAGCTCGCTGATGACGGCCTCCAGGGTCAGCGACAGGTACGAGTCCTCGTCGCCGAGGTCCTCGACCGTCAAGACGCTGGCCGGCGCCTGGCCCTCCGCGGCCGCGATCTTCGCCTTCGCCGCCGCCGTGCTGGGCGGGTCGCCGATGAGCAGGATCGGCACCAGCGCGACCGTGTCGCCGTCGAGGGTCAGGCCCACCGTCATGCGGTCGCGGTGAAAGCCGATGGCGTCGACGTCGAGCTGGTTGAAGGTCGCCGTGAGCGCGCCGCCGAAGACCGGCTCGCCCAGCGTCCCCTGCATCGTGACGCGGCCGTCGAGGCGCCCGCGGGTGGGCCCGAAGGTCGCCCCCAGGGAGCGCACGACCCGGCCGAGCTGGAGCCCGCACGACGCGAGCTGCACGTCGAGCTTCAGCGCGTCGAGGTCGGGGAGCGCTCCGCCGACGAGCGCGCGCGTCCCGAGCGGCGCCCGCGCCTCGACCATCACCGCGTAGGGCGCGTCGCCGACGGCGGTGACCCGGCAAGCGTGGTCGTCGACGGCGCTCCCCGCGTCCCCCCCTTCACCGTTGACCGGCTTCGCGGCGAGGAGGTCGGCCGGCCGGTCCTCCGAGGCGACCACGGTGTCCCGGGCGTCCTGGGTGATCCGCAGCAGGACCTCGGTCTCGTCCGGGCGCACCGCGACGATGACGCGCATGTCGTCGGCGATGTTGCGGTCGAGGCTGTCGCCGCGGCGCCCGGAGCGTCGGCCGTTCCGGAGGCGCACCATGACGTTGGCCTGCGGCCCGCCCTTGGCGCCGTGGGCGTTGATGTGGACCATCGCGCGGGCGTCCGGCAGGAAGCTCGCGGCGATCTCGCCGAGGCTCTGGTTGAAGTCCCAGAGCTCGGCGCTGGTCATGTCGTCGCTGAAGACCGTCGCCTTGAACCGCGGGTTCGAGAGCAGCTCCGGCGCGCGCTCGGGCTCGGCGATGAGCAGCCCCGCGTCCGGCACCACGACCGAGCCGCGCAGGATGCGCTCGCCCCGGGCCGTCGTCGTCAGGAGCGCCGACAGCGTCCGCTCGTCGGTCTTCAGCTCGAGCACCGCCCCCGCGTCCGCGATGCCGGCGTTCGAGATCTCGAGCCGGGAGTTCGACACGCTGAGCTGGGTCAGGGGGCCGGCGATGTGCAGCTGGGCGACGACCTCGATGTCGCGGGTGGCGTCCTTCAGGAACGGCTCGGCCGGCGTCTCCGCGAGGGTCATGCGGCCGATCTGCGCGTCGAAGCGGCAGCGCTCGGGCGGCGCGTCCCGGAGGCGCTGACGGATGAAGGGAAGCGGATCGCCCGAGCCGACGACCTCGGCGATGTCGAAGGGCAGCTCGAGGGCCACGTCGGCGAGGGGCTTGCGCTCCGGCCACGCCACCGGGGTGGCGCCGTTCTTCGGCTTCCTGGGCGGATCCTGCTGGCGCTGCGGACCGTCGAGGCGGACCTCTAGGTGGGTGGCGCCGTCCTTCGAGGTGAGCTCCACCGCCGTCTGCCCCTCGAAGGCGCCGAGGGCGAGGGGAGAGGCGTTCGCGGTCAGCTCGACCCGGGGCTGCCTCAGCGTCCCGTCCGACTTCAGCGACAGGCTCGCGCGCCCGGCCATCGCCTTGCCCTCGAGGCGCCCGCTGGCGCCGACCCCGCTCAGGAAACGCTGGGTCGCCTCGAGATCGGCGTCGTTGGCCTCGACCGTCAGCGCGAACGCCCCCGACTGGTCGACCGCGACCGCCGGCGAGGGCGCCAGCTGCAAGGTCATCGGGACCCGCCCGCGCAGGGTGAAGCGCGCGCCCTCGTGCCAGCTACCGCCGGCGTCGACCGTGACGCGGTCACCATGCCAGTCGACGACGCTCCCGAGGCGGAGGCCGCTCAGGTCATCGAGGCGCCCCTCGGTCAGGGTCACCGCCAGCCGGAGCTCGGGCGCCGCGAGGGTGCCGCGGAAGTAGCCGCTCACCTCCGCCCGCCCCTCGACCCGCGGCAGGGCGATCCCGAAGCCCTCGTCGGTCTCGTCGTCCCCGCCCGCCGTCTGCTCGAGGACCAGCGCCGCGAGCTTCGGGTAGCCCTCGGCCCACTCGGCGAGGTCGATCGGCTCGGAGTCGACGAGGAGATCGACCGACCCGGCGACCGCGTCGAGCGTGCCCCGCGCGCGGACGAAACCCTTGCCCTCGGCCGGGGCGCCGATCCGGAGCTCGCCGACCTCGACGACGCCGCTGCCCAGATACCGGATCTGGTTGGCGACGATGAGGTCGGTCCGCACGTCCGCGGGGTCGCCGGCGTCGGGATCGAGGTGGGTCAGGGTGAAGCGGTCGAGCGCGACCTGGAGCGACTGCTCGCCGAAAGGCATCGAGGCCACCCCGATGAGCGCGCTCTCGAGCTGGCGCGCCCGCGCCCGGACGTCCCACGCGACGCGGCCACCGGGCTGCAGGTTGACCGTGGCGTCGACGCCGTTGACCACGCACGAGCGCTCGCCGGCGCAGCCCGCGAGGGAGACCTTGCCGAGCGCCGCGGTGAGGCGGCCGGTGGGCTCGCCGCCCGGCCCGAAGGTGAAGACGAAGCCCGGGGTCGTCGGCGTCGGGACGTCCTCCGGGGGCCCCTCTTCGGGGGTGGTCTCGTCACCTTCGGGCTTCGGCGGGCGCGCACCGGCGGGCGTCCGGTTCAGGGCCGAGACAGACGCGATCGTCAGGTCGCCGATCCGCACCGCGCGGGCGTCGAGCTCGCCGGACAGCGTCGCGTCCGCGCCCATCCCGCGGCGCGCGTCGATCCTCGTCTTCACCCGTAGGTTCGCCGCGCGGACTCCGGCGGCCGAGGCGCCGGTGAGCCGGACCTCGGCGGTGCCGTCGAGCTGCCCGCGCCAGCCGAGCCAGGTGTCCACGCGCCCGGCGACGGTCTTCGCCCGGGCGCCCGCGGAGGTCGCGACCCCGCTGGCGTCGAAGCGCCCGTCGAGGCGCATCCCGCCCGGCGCGCGGCGGACGTCGAAGCGCCCGGAGAACGCCGCGACCCGCTGCCCCGCGGCGCGGATCTCCGAGGCCTCCGCGGTGATCGGGCCCTCGGGGACCCCGTCGAGGTCCCGGGCGACCAGGTCGAAGGGGACGATGGCCCGCCCGACGCCGACGCCGTCGCCGAGGACGAGGTCCTGGGCCGTCACCACCCCGTCGATGGTCGTGCGGTCGCGATCGTCGCGCCCCAGGGTGGCGTTGACGCTCGCGAAGGAGGCCCCCTGCGCGCCGAAGCCGCCGTCGCTGAGGGTCAGCGCGAGCTGGCCGACCGGCAGGCCCGAGCCGCCCCACTGGACGTCGGCGCTCCCGAAGACGAGCTCGGCTCGCAGGCGCTCCTCGACGCCGTCGACCCGGCCGGAGGCGGCGAGATCGTAGTCCGCGCCGGCGATGATCTGCGGCGGGGCGCCGCGGGTCAGGATGACCTGGCCGCTCGACGAGAGGTGATTGAGCCGCGCCGCGAGCTCGGGCTGGCCGAAGCTGTGGAGCCAGGTGTCGATCTCGAGGTCTTCGGCGGCGAGGGTGAAGCCGTAGAGGCCGGTGCCGCCGGTGGGGTTGAAGCCGCTCGGGAGGCGGTCGACCGCGACGGCGAGCCGCCCACCCGGCGACGGGGAGCGCTCGAGGAGCTCGCCCTCGGCGTGGAGCTGGGCCGGGGACGCGGGGTCGCCCGCCCCGGCGACGGTGAACGCCCCGTCCGCCTCGAAGTCCTGGGGAAGCATCGGGTCGATGACCCCGGGCCGGAGCCCGGCGAAGCGGATCGTCCCCTCCCAGGCGATGGGCGCCGCCGTGGTCTCGACGCCGAGCTGCACCTCGACGGTCCCGAGGGGGGTCGCGGCCGAGAGCGCGCCGTCGAGGTGCCCCTCGGAGAGCGTCGCGTCGCCGGTCATCTCGACGGTGCCGCCGAAGGGCAGCGCGCCGATCCCGGGGGGCAGCGAGTCGAGATCGATCTCGACCGCGCCGAGGTGGACGTCGGCGTGGGAGAGGTCCGACAGGCGCACGCGGCCGTCGAGGGCGACGCGGTGGGGCGGCGCCTCGACCTCGAAGCGCGAGAGCACGAGATCCGGGCCGTCGAGCTCGCCGTCCGCCCGGACGGTCACCTCGCGCGGGAGGGGATCGCTCGGCCGGGTGCGGACGATGAGGTTCCGCCACGCCAGGCCCTTCTCGCCGAGATAGAGGGACACGTCGACCGCGGTGTCCTCGAAGCGCAGATCCGGCGTCCCGGTGAGCTGCGCGATCACCCCGCGCTCGAGGGCGATGGACTCGAGGCGCACGACCCAGACGGGCGCGTCGGGATCAGGCGGCGACGGCTCGCGCGGCTCGAAGGCGCGCGCCATGCCGACCTCGCCGTTGGCGTCGAGGAGGCGCACGTCGGCCTCGACGATGTCGATGTTCGAGAGGTGCACGGTCTGGTCGAACAGCGCGAAGGGGTGGACGTCCGCCGTGACCCGCTTCACGTCGAGGGTCAGGGCGCCGTCGGGATCGTAGATGCGCACCCCCTCGAGCTCGACGTCGAAGGGGAGCGTCCCGGCGAGGCGGTCCACCTCGAGCCGGCCCTTGATCCCCCCGTTCAGCGCGTCGAGGGCGAAGTCGCGGACCAGCTCGCGGCCGAAGTCCGTCTGGAGCAGCGCGAACACCAGCAGCAGCAGCACGGCGACGCTGATCACGAACCACATCAGGGACTTCAGCAACAGACGCAGCGGCCGGAAGCGCTTGCGCGGCGGCGGCGCGGCGTCACCCTCCGGCGTCGGGGCCGGGGTCTCGGGATCCGGCGCCATCAGAAGGCCTGCCCGAGGCTGAAGTGACCGTACCAGTCGGTCCCGGCGGGACCGCGGACCAGGAAGCCGAAGTCCAGGCGGATCGGCCCCACCGGGGTGAAGATGCGCAGGCCCGGCCCGACGGCGATGTAGGGGTCGAGCAGATCGATGGACTCGGTGTGGCTCCAGAGGTGCGCGGCGTCGACGAAACCGACGAGGCCGAGCCAGTCGAGGAGGTAGAAGCGGAGCTCGGCGTTGGTCTCGATGAGGTAGTTGCCGCCGAAGTACGTCCGGTCGGTCGCGTCGCTGCCGCAGGTCCCGTTGATCGTCCCGTCGCTGCACAGGAAGTCGCCCATCCGGCCCGTGGCGAAGCCGCGGTTGGTGGACGGGCCGCCGGAGGTGAAGCGCGCGGGGGTCGGGGTGCCCTGCTCCTCGGGGAAGAAGAGCCAGCCCACCCGGGCGCGGACCGCGATCGTCAGCCAGCGGGCGACGTAGATGTAGCCGCGGGTGTCCATCAGCAGGCGCAGATACTCGACGTTGCTGGCGAGGGCGGGCAGCGACAGCTGGGCCTGGAGCGAGGCGTAGAAGCCCTTGCGGGCGTCGTAGAGGCCGTCGCGCTTGTCGAGGACGAAGCCGAGGTCGAACCAGGTCAGGGTGTCGGCGGAGCGGAAGCGGAGGGCCGCGGTGTCGAGGGCCTCGGCGGCGTCCGGGCGCTCGACGTCGAAGATCCGGAAGCGCGAGATGTTGAACCCGACCCGGCCGGTCAGCCCCGGGACGATGCGGCGGGTGAGGCCGATGGAGCCCGACCACTGGTCGGTCTCGGCGCCCTGGCTGGGGTCGCGCTCGTACTTGAGCTGGAGCCCGAGGCGCACGAACTCCTCGATGAACGAGGGCCACTCGAGGAGCGCCGACCCCTCGAAGCCGAACTGGAAGTCCGACCAGGCGGCGGTGATGTCCGGGATCACGATGGCGGGGTCGACCTTGAGGCGGAGGCCCACGAGGGAGTCGAAGAGGTCCCGATCCTGGAACGTCGCCGGGAGCGAGAACTCCGCCTTGATGCTGTCGGTCAGCGCGCCGAAGCCGATCGTCGCGTCCCAGGGCGGCATCTCCTGGACGGCCACCTCGATCAGGACGCGGTCTGGCACGCCGCGTCGGCGCGCGCCGACCCCGAGCTCCGGCGCCCCCGCGCCCTCCTCGGCGGCCGTGGCGTTGTCGTCCGGCGCCCCCGGCGAGACGGCGAGCGGGTTCACGCCGCCAGGAGGCGTTGTCGCGTTGTCGTCGTCCACGGTCGCGGGGGCGATGACCCCGATCTTCGACGCCGGTGTGAGCCCGCGGTCGTCGCAGCTCTTCGCCGCGGAGCGGACGACCCGCAGGTTGACGCTGAAATAGACCCCGAGGTCGTAGATCGCCGCCTCGGTGTCCCGCAGGCGCGACGGCTCGACGATGTCGCCCGGCTCGAGCTCGATGCGGCGCTCGATGCGCTTCTTCGGGAAGTGCTCGGCGCCTACGATGCAGAGCTCCTGGATCCGGGTCAGCGGCCCGGCGTCGACGCGGTAGTAGACGCCGACCTGGGAGCGCTCGCGCGAGACGTAGTTGTCCCCCTCGACCCGCGCGTGGACGAAGCCCTTGTCGCGCATGGCCTTCTCGACCCGGGCCAGGCCGACCTTGTAGTCCTCCTCGGTCCAGACGTCGCCCTCCTCGAGGGGGACCGCCCCGGGCAGCGACTCGGCGAGCGCCGCCAGCCGCTTCACCGCCTCCTCCTCGGCGCCGGGCGGCGGCTCGAGCCCCAGGAAGTGTACCTTGGCGACCAGGGTCGGCGGCCCCTCCTTCACCTTGAAGACGACGCGCGCGGTCTGCCGGGGGCGGTTCTCGATCCAGTAGTCGACGACCCGCGCGCGATAGTAGCCGTGGGCCGCGTAGATCGCCTCGATGCGCCGGGCGTCGATGCCGATCTCGCTGACGTCGACCAGCGCGTCCTTGGCGGGCACCGACAGCCCCTGCACCCGGGAGCTGAGCTCATCGACGATGTCGCCGTCGGACACGCCGCTGTTGTCCCGGATCTCGATCTCGGTGATGACGCGGCGGTCACCCGGGGGCTCGATGTCGCCGAGGCGGATCACGCCGCAGCCACCGAGGGCGGTCACCAGCGCCAGCGCGCCGACGGTGTGCAGCAACGCCCGGCCGATGCGCCCGTATACCGGTGGGGCGTCGACTGGTGGATTGCGTCCGGTGGTCGTCGTCGGTGCGCGCGCTGCCAAGTGCTCCTCGCCGCGAAGATAGTCGCTCGCGCCGCGGACGTCGATCGCCACCTGAGGCCGAACCGTCGCCCGGGGCGGCGGCGGGCCCGCCGCCGCGACGCGGCCGGACTTCCATCGACGGGAGGGTACGCGCTCGCGCGCCTGTCCCCTCGCTGCTAGGATGGTCTCGACGGCACCGACGACGGCGCCGCCCCCCCTCGCCCGTCATGCCCGCAGTACCGCGACCAAGTGGTCACCCCACCGGCCGGAGCCATGACCGACCTCAACCCACCTGCCCCCCCGGGGCCCCCGTCGTCGGGATCCGCCGACAACCTCGCGCGGGTCAACCGGGCGCTGCGGATGTCCAGCCAGGTCGGCCGCGCGGTGATCCACGCCAGCGACGAACGGGCGCTCCTCGACGAGGTCTGCCGCATCCTGGTCGAGGTCGGCGGGTACCACCTGGCGATGATCGCCTGGCGTGAGCCGCCGCCGAGCAAGCAGCTCGAGATCGTCGCCCACCACGGCTTCGAGGCGGGATACGCCGACGTCGTCCGCCTGAGCTGGGACGCGACCACTCCTCGAGGTCGCGGCCCTGGCGGCTGCGCGTTCCGAACGGGGGAGCCGTGCGTCGGCCGCGACATCGAGACCGATCCCGCCCTGGCCCCGTGGCGGGAGGACGCGCTCCGTCGCGGCTACCGATCGCTCGCGGCGTTTCCCCTGTCGGTCGGCGGCGAGCGTCTCGGCGTCCTGGGGGTCTACGCGGTCGAGACCGACGCCTTCGACCGCGAGGAGGTCGACATCATCGGCGAGCTCGCGGCGAACCTGGCGTTCGGTGTGGACGCGCTGCGTCGCCTGGAGACCCAGGCGCGCGCCGAGCGACGGCTCGCGACCGAGCTCCGCTTCGCAGAGAGCCTCGACCAGCTGGATCGCGCCCTGCGCGGGGCGACCCGCCTCGACGAGATGGTCGGCGACATGCTCGAGACCGTCCTGGAGATCCTCGACTGCGATCGGTGCTTCCTCCAGTATCCGTGCGACCCGGACGCGCCGACGTGGTCCATCCCGATGGAGCGGACCCGCCCCGAGTTCCCGGGCGCGCGCGCCGACGGCGCGGTCTTCCCGATGACCGAGGACGTCGCCCGGGGCCTGCGCCTGCTGCTCGCGCGGGAGGCGCCCGTCACCTTCGGCCCCGGCAACGACGAGCCGAGGCTGCCCTCGGTCGCGGCGCGCTACGGCGTGCGCGCGTACATGAGCGTCATCGTGCGCCCCCGCACGGGCCCTCCCTGGCAGCTCGGCGTCCAGGCGTGCAGCCGCGACCGCGTCTGGACGGACGCCGAGGTCCGCCTCTTCCATGAGATGGGGCGCCGTGTCGGGGACGCCCTCACGACCATGATCGCCCTCGAGGAGCTCCGAGAGAGCGAGGTTCGGCGGAGTCGCGCCGAGAGCCTGGCGCACCTCGGCTATTGGGAGTACGACTTCGACGCGGATCGGCTCGACGCGTCCGCCGAGGCCTGTCGCATCGCGGGCTTCGACCCCGCGGCCCCGCCCGCCGCTCCGGCCCGCTGGCGGGAGCGGATACTCACCGCCCGCGAGGCCGACGCAGCGCTCGCGCGGCTCCTGGACGCGGGGTCGGTGAGCGACGTCACCCTGCGGCTCGCCCACCCGGACGGCGACGTCCGCGAGCTCGTCGCCCGCGCCGACCTGACGAGGGACGCGACGGGAAAGCCGCGCCGGATCAGCGGGACCCTCCGAGACGTGACCTCCGAGCGCCTCGGCGCGCGGGAGCGCGCCGCCCACCTCCGGCTCCTCGAGGCGATGGATCGCCTCAACCGGGCGATCCAGTCCGCCGATAGCGTGGAGGCGGCGTTGAGCGCCGCGCTCGAGGTCGCGCTCGAGGTCTTCGGCTGTGATCGCGCCTCGCTCGTCGAGGCCGACTTCGAGCAGGGCACCTGGCGCGTCTCCCTGCAGCGCGCCCGCGACGGCTTCGCCGGTGACCTCCCGGTCGGCGTCGACATGCCGATGACGCCCGAGGTCGCCGCGATCCACCGGCGGTCGGGCGCCGACCAGGTCCCCTACCTGTTCGGCCCCGGCACCGACCTCCCCCTCACGCCGGAGCTCAACGAGAGCGGGGTCGCGGGCAACCGCGCGCTCGGCATGGGCCTCCACCCGAAGGGGCGGACCCCGTGGGGCTTCGCCGTGCAACAGGTGGGCGAAGAGCGGGAGTGGCCCCCCGAGGACGTTCGGCTCTTCAAGGAGATGGGCCACCGGCTGACCGACGGTCTGACGGGGCTGCTCACCCAGCGCGAGCTGCGCGAGCGCGAGGTGTACCTGCGCACCCTCGTTCAGACCATCCCCGACCTGGTCTGGGTGAAGGACCCCGACGGCGTCTACCTCAACTGCAACGCCCGCTTCGAGCGCTTCTTCGGGGCACCCGAGGCCGAGATCCGCGGCCGGACCGACTATGACTTCGTCGACCGTGAGCTCGCGGACTTCTTCCGCCGCCACGACCGCGCCGCGATGGCCGCCGGCGGGCCGACGGTCAACGAGGAGTGGCTCGAGTTCGCCGCCGATGGCTACCGGGGGCTGTTCGAGACCATCAAGACGCCGCTGCGCGGCGCCGACGGGCGGCTCGTCGGCGTGCTCGGCGTCGCGCGCGACATCACCGAGCACCACGAGGCCGAGCAGGAGCTGCGGATCGCGGCGACCGCCTTCGAGGCCCAGGAGGGCATCGTGATCACCGACGCGGACCAGGTGATCCTGCGGGTGAACGGCGCCTTCACGGAGATCACCGGCTACACCGCCGAGGAGGTGGTCGGGAGGAGGCCGAGCGTCCTGTCCTCCGGGCGTCACGACGAGGGCTTCTACCGGGCGATGTGGGCGGCGATCGCGCGCGACGGCTATTGGCAGGGCGAGATCTGGAACCGCCGCAAGGGGGGCGATACCTACCCGGAGTGGCTGACGATCTCGGCGGTCACCGGACCCGACGGTGGGGTCACCCACTACGTCGGGACCCAGGTCGACATCACCGCGCGCAAGGCCGCCGCGGAGGAGATCGAGCACCTCGCCTTCCACGACGGGCTGACCGAGCTCCCGAACCGCCGGCTCCTGCTCGACCGCCTCCAGCACGCGCTGACCGCGTGCGAGCGGTCCCAGCGCCAGGGAGCGCTCTTCTTCATCGATCTCGACGGCTTCAAGATCCTCAACGACACGCTGGGCCACGAGCAGGGCGACCGCCTGCTCATCGAGGCGGCGGCGCGGCTGACCCGCGCCGTCCGCGCCGGCGACACCGTCGCGCGCCTCGGTGACGACGAGTTCGTGGTGATCGTCGAGAACCTCAGCGGGACGGCGGATGAGGTCGCGAGCGCGGCGAAGACCGTCGCCGAGAAGATCCGTCAGGCCCTGAGCGCCCCGTACCCGCTCGCCGGGCACCGGGTCCGCAGCACGGCGAGCATCGGCGTGGCCCTCTTCGGCGGGCGCCAGAGCTCCGTGGAGGAGCTCCTCAAACAAGCGGACATCGCGATGTACCAGGCCAAGGAGGCCGGACGGGACAACGCTCGCTTCTACGATCCGGCCACCGAGGCCGCGCTGTCGACCCACGCGGCCATCCAGTCCGAGCTTCACCTGGCCCTCGAGGGCGCGCAGCTCGAGCTCTTCTACCAGCCGCAGATCCACGCGCGCCACGGGATCGTGGGCGCCGAGGCGCTGCTCCGCTGGCATCACCCCGAGCGTGGGCTGGTCACGCCGGGGACGTTCATCGGCATCGCGGAGCGAACCGGGCTCATCCTGCCGCTCGGCCAGTGGGTCCTCGAGACGGCTTGCGCGCAGCTCGCCGCCTGGGCGACCTCGCCCGCGCTCCGCGGGGTCAGGCTCGCCATCAACGTCAGCGCGCGGCAGTTCCGCCAGCGGGACTTCGTGGCCCAGGTGCGGCGGGCGCTGGACTCGAGCGGCGCCCCGCCGCAGCTCCTCGAGCTCGAGCTGACCGAGAGCGTGGTGCTCGACGACGTCGACGACACCATCGCGAAGATGCGGGCGCTGCGCGGGATCGGCGTCGGCTTCTCGATGGACGACTTCGGGACCGGCTACTCGTCGCTGGCCTACCTGACGCGCCTGCCCCTCGATCAGCTCAAGCTCGACCGCTCCTTCGTGCGCCACCTGCCCCACCGCGAGAGCGACGCCGTCGTCGCGCAGAGCGTCGTCTCCCTCGCCCACAGCCTCGGCCTGCTGGTCGTCGCCGAGGGGGTCGAGACCGAGGCGCAGCGCGCCTTCCTCGAGGAGCACGGCTGCCTGATCTGGCAGGGCTACCTCTTCGGTCGCCCGGCGCCGATCGGCGCCTTCGAGGCCACCTGGGCGAACGGCTGAAACCGAGCGCGCCCGGGCGCGTTCGGCGATACTCGGGCGACACTCGAGCGGCGCGGGAGGCAGGGCGATGTCGAGGCGAGGTCTGATGGGAGCGGCCGTGGCGGTCGCGATGGCGGCCGCGGCGAGCCCGGCCGGGGCGACGATCCTGGACTTCAGGCAGCTGGTGATCGACCTGACCGACGCGGTGGACGCGGGCGCGAAGGCCACCTGGTCCGAGCCCGGCGACGTGCGGCTGACCGACGCCGGGCTCGGCTTCGACGACGATCCGACGGCGTCGCGGGACGGCTGGATCGAGACGACCCCGCTGGCCGTGGGGACCTGGTGGCGACCGGCCACGGGGGTCTCGGTCCGGGTGGCGATGACCCCGGCGCCGGAGAGGATCACCCTGCCGAACGGGCAGGAGACGACGCCCTACAAGGGCTTCGCCTACGTTCGCTACTCGCCGGACCGCGTCCACTGGTCGACGTGGCAGGCGATGGAGGACGCCGAGGGCCGCCCGGGCGCGAAGCCCGGCCGCAGCTGGTTCGCCTCGGTCCGCGTCCCCGGCTGCGCGCGCGAGGCGTACGCCGCGGAGCTCGCCGCGTATCAGAAGCGGGATGTCCCCTGGACGAGCGACGAGGAGGCCGCGGTGAAGTGGATCACCGCGAGACAGCGAGACTTCTTCGCGCGGAACCTGCCGTTCGTCGGGTACGTCCAGGTCCGCTTCGAGGGCGCGTTCGTCGGCGGCCGCCGCTTCACGACGCTCGCGGTCGACGTCACCGCCGCGATCAGCGGGATGAGCACCATCCCGAAGGACCCGGACGCCACGACCTCCCGGGGCGGCGACCCGTGGTCCTTCGACGCGAGGCCGACGCCAAGGCCACGACGGTAGCGCGCCGGCCCGCCCCGGAAGGGTCCGCGCGACGAACGCGAGCGCGACGTTGCCTCGAGCGTGGGTTCCGACTAAGACGGTCGCCTCGGAGGAACACCATGATCTCAAACGACTCCACGCGGGCGGCGTGGGCGCGGCGCCGAGCCGCGCTCGTGGTGATCGGCGCGCTGATGACCACCGGCGCCGGGTGCGCGAGCGACCCGTCCAGCGACGACGACGCCGACGCGACGCCATCAGAGGACACGACCGCGCCGACCGACACGGCGAGCGGAACCGACACGTCGTCGCTGGACGTCGTCGAGACCTGCACCCTCACGTCCGAGGGCGCGCCCTGCGACGACGGGGATCCCTGCACGGTCGACGACGAGTGCGCCGGAGGTCTCTGCGTCGGCGGCGCGTCCCGAGCCTGCGAGGACCCGAGCCCGTGCCGAACCGGGCGCTGTGAGCCGGGCGAGGGGTGCGTGTTCGAGGACGTGGCCGACGGCGAGGCCTGCGCCCTGCCCTGCTTCACGGCGGCGACCTGCGACGCGGGTGTGTGCGTCCCCGACGAAGGCTCCGCGAAGAGCTGCCCCAGCGCGGCGGATCCGTGCGTCGATCGCTGGTCGTGCGACCCCACGACGGGCGAGTGCACGGTGCCGATCTTCGCGCTCGAGGGGGCCACCTGCGACCTCGACGAGGACGTCTGCACCCTCGACGCCTGTGACGGAGAAGGCGCCTGCGTCACCACCGGCGCGGTCCAGACCTGCGCGACCCAGAGCGCGAACAACCCGTGCTGGACCTACAGCTGCGTCAAGAAAACCGGGTGCGTGCGGACGACCTTCGTCACCGGCGCCTCGTGCGACGACCTCAACGCCTGCACGGGCAACGACAGCTGCGTCGTCAACGATCAGGGCCAGCAGGGCTGCCTCGGCGAGCCGCTGAGGATCGACGACGGCAACCCGTGCACCAACGACGCCTGCGCCGCCGGGACGATCACCCACACCCCGGTCGACGGTGTCGTCTGCGACGTGCCCGATGACCTCTGCGTCGGCACCGGCCTCTGCGCCGAGGGGAACTGCGTCGCCGCGCCCGTCGTCGACTGCGACGACGACGACCCGTGCACCGATGACGCTTGCGACCCCGCGACCGGCGCCTGTACCCACCAGCCCGGCAGCGAGGGTGAGAGCTGCGACGACGGCGACAGCTGCACCACCGGCGAGACCTGCACGAGCGGGGTGTGCCAGGGCGGCGGCGTCGTCCCCGGCTGCTGCGGCAACGGCCTCTGCGAGGACGGCGAGCTCTGCGGCTGCGCCGACTGCGAGGGCGAGGCGTGCGACGACGGCGACGTCTGCGTCACCGGCGAGACCTGTCAGCCCGACGGGAGCTGCGGCGGCGGGACCACCCTCGCCGTCTGCTGCGGCGACGGGGTCTGCGCGCCCGAGGAGCGATGCGGCTGCGTCGCGGACTGTGACGGCGAGAGCTGTGACGACGGCGACGACTGCACCGAGGGCGACGTCTGTACCGCCTCCGGGGCCTGCCTCGGCGCCGCCAAGAGCTGCGGCGACGACGACGACTGCACCGCCGACAGCTGCCAGGGCGGCGCCTGCGTCAACACCCCGGTGTGCGGTCCGCCCGGCACCCTCGACCCGACCTTCGCGGAGGACGGCGTGGCGCTGACGACCCTCGCCCGCGACGCTTGGATGGGAGCGATCCACGTCGACGCGGCCGGCCGCGTCGTGGTCACCGGTGAGCTCCGGTTCCCGGCCGTCCACGTCGCCGTCCGCTACACGAGCGACGGGAGCCTCGACGACAGCTTCGGGAGCGGAGGCGTCGTCCAGACGAACATCGGGGCCTCCAACGACGCGGGCCTCGGCAGCGCGCTGCTCGCCGACGGGCGCATCATCCTGAGCGGCCACGTGGCGCACAACACCGCGGGGCTCGTCGCGCTGAACGGCGACGGGAGCCTCGACACGACCTTCGCCGCGTCCGGCGTGCTCGCGTCGGTGAAGACCGAGCCGACCGTCTGGTACGACGTGGTGAGCGACGGCTCGGCCCTGTTCGCCGCCGGAGCGTGGAACGACGACTTCGTCGTCCAGCGGGTCGGGCTGGATGGCGCCCTGACCAGCGCGGCGTGGGCTCACGACTTCGACGCTCACGACACTCTGGTGCGCGCCGCCCTCGACGATCAGGGGCGGCTCGTCGCCGCGGGCTCGACGAGCGGAACCGCGACGCTGTTCCGAATCGCGGTCACGCGCTTCGACGCCGACGGGCTCGACACATCGTTCGGCACGGACGGGACGACCACCCTCGGGAGCGGCGTCTCCACGAACTGGCTGGCCACGGACATGGCGCTGCAGTCGGACGGCAGCGTCGTCGTCGTCGGCTCGCGCTTCGGCGCCGAGTCCGGCGCCGTGTTCGCCCGCCTCACCCCGAACGGGGCCCTCGACACGAGCTTCGGCACGGGCGGGTTCGTCGACACGGGTCTCAAACGCGCGCTCGGCGTCGCCGTCCAGCCCGACGACGCGATCGTCGTCGTGGGTGAGCACCGTCCTGCGACCTCGCTCGACCTCGCGGTCGCGCGCTTCGGCGCCGACGGCGCGCCCGACACCGCGTTCGGGACGGGCGGGCTCGCGAGCTTCGACTTCGGCGGCAACTCCGACCGAGCCGCGGCGGCGGCGTTCACCACCGACGATCGGATCGTCGTGGTCGGCGAGAGCGCCGGCCGCGTCGTGGTCCTGCGCCTGTGGCGCTGACGCGCGGCGGGTTGCCCCGAGCGTGGCTTCGGCCTATGAGCGGCCTGAGCAACGCGAGAGACCCGGAGGCGACGTCATGCAGCTCTCACGACTACTCCCCGCGACCGCCCTGTCCCTGCTCATCGGCGTCGGGTGTGGGCACAAGCCGGATACCTACGACGACGACGACGGGCCGGAGCTGACCGAGAGCTTCTGGAAGGGCGCCGTGACCCTCCCCGGCGACATGCGGCTCGAGCTGATGGTCCACCTGATCCCCGGCGACGACGGCGCGATGAGCGGGACTATCACGATCCCCGCCCAGGGGGTCGAGGACGCGCCGCTCGCCGACGTGACCGACGACGGCGCGGCGATCGGCTTCACCCTGGCGGTGCCGCTGGCGCCGGCGGTGTTCTCGGCGGAGCGCGACGCGAGCGGCGCCAGGGCCGACGGGGTCCTCCAGCAGGGCGGCCAGACCCTGCCGCTGCACCTGGAGGCGACGACCCCCGAGGCCATCGCCGAGGCCGGGCTGAAGCGGCCGCAGACGCCCAGGCCGCCGTTTCCGTACGCCTCGCGCGACGCGAGCTGGGACAACGCCGCGGACGGCGTCACCCTCGCCGGCACCCTGACCTACCCCGAGGGCGGCGGGCGCCACCCGGCCGTGCTCCTCATCACCGGCTCCGGGCAGCAGGACCGCGACGAGACGATCTTCGAGCACAAGCCGTTTCTGGTCCTGGCCGACGCGCTGACCCGGCGGGGCTTCGCGGTGCTCCGGGTGGACGACCGCGGCGTCGGCGGCTCGTCCAAGGGCGAGCAGCCGGTCACGATCCAGTCGAACCTCCGCGACGCCCTGGCGAGCTCGGCGTGGCTCGCCGCGCAGCCCGAGGTCGACCCGGCGCGGGTCGGCCTCATCGGGCACAGCGAGGGCGGGATCCTGGTGGCCCTGGCGGCCGCCGCAGAGCCCGAGCGCTTCGCCTTCGCCGTGTCCCTGGCGGGGACCGGTGTCCGCGGGGACGCGCTCCTGGCGATGCAGGTCGCGGCCATCAACCGCGCCAACGGGGTACCGGACGAGCGTTCCGAGAGCGATGTCGCGACGCTGAAGGGGCTCACGAGCCTGGTCATCGAGGGGGCGGACGAAGCCGCGCTGAGGGCGGCGCTGGAGGCCGCGACGCGAGAGTCTCTCGAGCGCGGTGACGAGGACGTGAAGGCGGTCGTCGAGAAGACCGGCTTCGACGCGCTGGTCGCGGAGCAGCTCGCCCGCTTCACCGACCCGTGGCTGACCTCGTTCATCAGGCTCGACCCGACCAACGCCTGGCGGAAGGTCCGCTGCCCGGTCCTGGCGCTGAACGGCGAGAAGGACCGTCAGGTGCCGCCCGAGGAGAACCTGGGCGGGATCCGCGAGGCGCTGACCGCCGGCGGCAACGCCGACATCACCCTCGAGACCCTCCCCGGGCTCAACCACCTCTTCCAGACCGCCGAGACCGGCGCGCCCGGCGAGTACGTGCAGATCGAGGAGACCATGGCGCCGGCGGCGCTGACGCGGATCGGCGACTGGCTCACGGCGAAGGCGAGCCTCGCCGAGCCGGGGGACGCGCCCGGCGAGTGACGGGTCGGCTGGGCGCTCGTGCGGGCCGCCTCGGTACCGCCGCCGACGCCGACGGCTCGCGGGCGTCTCGTCCGCCGCGGACGGGCGGGACGACCGCGAGCCATGAGGGTCAGCGCGGGCCGACCATCTGGAGCGGGTCGACCCAGGCGTCGAACTCGGCCTCGGTGAGGTGCCCGAGGGCGAGGGCGGCGGCCTTGAGCGTGGTGCCGTCCTTGTGCGCCTTCTTGGCGATGGCGGCGGCCTTGTCGTAGCCGATGTGGGTGTTGAGCGCGGTCACCAGCATCAGCGACTCGTTGAGGAGCTGCTCGATCCGCTGCGTGTTGGGCTCGATCCCGACGGCGAGGTTCTCGCGGAAGCTGTCGCAGCCGTCGGCGATGAGCCGGGCCGACTCGAGCAGGTTGTGGATCATCACCGGCTTGTAGACGTTGAGCTCGAAGTTGCCCTGGCTGGCGCTGAACGCGATGGCCGCGTCGTTGCCGTAGACCTGGGCCACCACCATGGTCAGCGCCTCGCACTGGGTGGGGTTGACCTTGCCCGGCATGATGGAGCTGCCCGGCTCGTTCTCCGGGATCTTGAGCTCGCCGATGCCGCAGCGCGGGCCCGAGGCCAGCCAGCGGACGTCGTTGGCGATCTTCATCAGCGAGCCGGCGACGGTCCGGAGCGCGCCCGAGGCGAAGGCCACGGCGTCGTGGGCGGCGAGCTGCTCGAACTTGTTGGGCGCCGAGACGAAGGGCTGGCCGGTCAGCTCGGCGATCTTGGCCGCAACGCGGGTCGCGTACTCGGGGTGGGTGTTGAGGCCGGTCCCGACGGCGGTCCCGCCGAGGCCGAGCTCGAGGAGGCCGGGGAGCGTCGCGTCGATCCGCGCGAGCCCGTGGTCGAGCTGGCTGACCCAGCCGGAGATCTCCTGGCCGAGGGTGAGCGGCGTGGCGTCCTGGAGGTGGGTCCGCCCGATCTTGACGATGTCCTTGAAGGCCACGGCCTTGGCGGCGAGCACGTCGCGCAGCGCACGGACGGCCGGGACGACCTTGCCGACGAGCTCCTCGACCGCGGCGATGTGCATCGCGGTCGGGAAGGTGTCGTTGGACGACTGGCTCTTGTTGACGTCGTCGTTGGGGTGGACCGGGGTCTTCGAGCCGAGGACACCGCCCGCGAGCGCGATGGCGCGGTTCGAGATGACCTCGTTGGTGTTCATGTTGGTCTGGGTGCCGCTGCCGGTCTGGAAGACGACGAGCGGGAAGTGATCGTCGAGCGCGCCCTCGATGACCTCGTCGGCGGCGCGGACGATGAGATCGCGCTTGTCGGCCGCGAGCAGGCCGAGGTCGGCGTTGACGATGGCGGCGGCCTTCTTCAGCACGCCCATCGCGCGGATGACCGGGCGCTTGAAGCGGATGTCGCCGATCTTGAAGTTCTGGAGCGAGCGCTGGGTCTGGGCGCCCCAGTAGCGGTCGTCCTGGACCGCGACCTCGCCCATCGTGTCGCGTTCGATGCGTGTCCCTGCCATGGCTGCCTCTGCTCGTGTGGTTGGGCGCCCCCGCCGATCGCGGGGGCTACCCGCCCCATAGCAGACGCCGGCGCCCTCCGTCACGGCGTCGCGACGCCGCGACGGTCAGCTGGAGGGCGCGAAGAGGAGCCGGAGCTCGACCGTGGTCACCCCGCCGTCGCCCGGCTCCATGAAGCGGAGCCGCTTGACCTTGCTGGCGACGCAATTCCGGACCGTCGCGTTCAACCCGTCGCCGACGGAGACCGTGCTCACGCGCCCGTCACCGCCGATGGCGATCTTCAGCTCGAGGGTGCCCTTCAGGGTCGGGTCCTTCACGAGCTCGCGCTCGTAGCAGTAGCGGAACGCGGACGCCCGGCGCCGCACCACGGCGTTGACGTGGGACTTCTCGAGCGCGCCGGCGACCTTCGTCACCAGCAGCTTCAAGGTCGCACGTATGCGCTTGGACGCCGCCTCGGCCAGGGAGCCACGGGTGTCGATGTCCCCGAGGCCGTGGATGCGACCGACGCCCCCGCCGCCGTCGCCGCTACCCGACACCCCGAAGGCGCCGAAGCCCTGAGCGCCGCCCATCGCGCTGGCGAGCCGGTTCGCCTCCAGGGGCTCCGCGTTGAGCACCTGCGCCATCGCCTTGGCCCTCTTGCCCTTGCCGGCGAGCGCCATCTGGCCGTACATGTCGCGCTCGGGCTCGGCGGGACCCGGCAGCGGCTGGACGACGGTCTTCGGGTCGCCCTGGCCGCGGACGACCTCGTCGACGGCGACGAAGCTCGTGTAGCGGGTCAGGAGATGATGGGCGAGGCCGAGCTTCACGATCTCGGCCTTGACGTCCTCGCCCATGGCCTCGCGATCGCCGAGGTCGGCGACGCGGTCGCGCGCCCAGAACGTGGCGATGGCGGCGTTCGCGGGGTCCGGCCGGGCGGCGCCGAGGTCGATGACCGCCGAGTAGGCGCCGAAGGCGGCGCGGCCGGTGACGATGAGGTCGCCTCCGCCCTCCCCCTCGAGCTTGCCGGTCACGACGAGGGGCCGCTGGGCGAAGAGGTCGGGCTGGGCGGCCGGGGTCACGTCGACGCCCCGGAGCCCGTGGAAGGTCACCTGGACGTCGGTCAGCACCGGCGCCTCGATGTAGCGCCGAAAGCGCTGGGCGACGTCGTAGGCCTCGCCCTCCTCGCTGACGAACATGGGCTCGCCGCGACCGGCGGCGGCGACACGCTCGATCAGGTCCCGGTTGGGGCGCGCCCCGATGCCGAAGGCGAAGACGTTGGCGTCGCCGGCGCGCTCGCGGATCATCCGGTAGGCCTGGGGCGCCACGCTGACGAAGCCGTCGCTGACGATGACGAAGGTCCGCGCGACCCCCGGCGTGGCGGGGAGGCCGAAGGCCGTCCCGAGCGCGTCGAGCAGCTGGGTCCCGCCCCCGGCCTTCATCTGGTCGGCCCGGACGGTCATCCGGCGGACGTTGGCCGGCGTCGCCGGGAGGCTCCGCTCGCTGAGCAGCGCGGCGCCGCCCGCGAAGGCGATGATGTTGAACGTGTCGCTCGGCCGGAGCCCGCCGAGGAGCTCGGTCATGAGGGACTTGGCGGTCTCGAGGGGCCAGCCGTTCATCGAGCCCGAGGTGTCGAGCACGAAGACGTACTCGCGGGGCGCGACGGTGGCCGGCGGGACGCGGAGCGGGGGCTGGATCGTCGCCATGAAGTAGCGCTGGCCGTCCTCGCCGTCGTAGCGGAGGACGCCGGTCGAGACGAGCTCGCCGCCGAGGCGATAGCGCAGGACGAAGTCCCGGGGCGCGCCGCCGAGCTCGGTGTGGGCGTAGTGGTAGAAGCCCGGGTCCCGCAGCTCCGGGACGCGGTGGCTCGGCGAGTAGACACCGTCGAGGGGGACCGGGGCCTGGAGCTCGACCGAGATCCCGCGCGTCGGGCCCCAGGGCATCCCGCCGCGCAGCGTCGGCGGCAGATACGGGACGTCGGCGTGGGCGGCGGCCGATACGGGCGTCGCCTCACCGTCGAAGCGGGGCGCGACCGGCCCGGGGAGCACCAGCTCGTACTCGCCGTCGTCGCTCCGGAGGCGCTCGACGTACTCGACCTCGACCTGGATCGCCTCGCCCGGCTGGATGTTGGCGACCGACATCCGGAGCTCGTTCGGGCGGTTCATCTCGAGGAGCGTCGCGGTCTTGCCGGCGTCCTTCGCCTCCTCGTAGACCTGCCGCGCCTCCTGGCGCTCGTGGATCCGGGCGACGATGACGCGGTCGCCGACGGTCATGACGAGGCCGGTCACCGCCGCGCGGGTCGAGCCCGGGAAGACGTAGACGACCTCGATCGGGTCCGGATCGAGGTTCCGGTAGACCTGGGTCAGGGTGACGCGCGCGACGTCACCGGCGATGTCGACGTCGGCGTCGGTCGCGACGAGCGGGGTCCGGAGCGGATCCGCGGGCGCGCCATCGCGCTCGAGGTAGGGGGTGCGGCCCTGTCCGTTCGAGACGACGGGGCGCGCGAGGGCGGGCGTGGTGAGGCAGGCGACGGCCAGGGCGAGACCGACGAACCGGAGGGCTCGAGCGTGCATGGGGGCCTCTTCGTGTCGAGAGGGTGGGGTATGATGCACGACACCGCCCGCGCGCCGAAGTTCCGCCCGGGTCCGGTTGCTGGCCCCGGGGTCCCCGACTATCATCGGTGACGCGGCGCGTCACGCGCCGAAGATCCCTGAGAACAACGAGGAATACCATGGCGCTTACCACCGACCCGTCATCGTTCAGCCTGCCCCCCGAGCTCGCCGCGGGCGTCGCCGGCAAGCGCGTCTTCATCACCGGCGCCGGCCGCGACAAGGGCCTCGGCCAGGCCTTCGCGCTGGCCGCGGGGCTCAACGGGGCCGCGGGCGTGGCCGTCCACTTCCACAACAGCTACGAGGACGGCCTCGACACCGTGAACATGCTGCGCGAGCACGGCTGTGAGAACGCCTTCCCGGTGCAGTGCGACGTCACCAACCCGCGCGACGTGTGGTCCATCCGGAGCTACGTCATCCAGCGCCTGGGCGGCGTCCCCGACGTCGTGATCTGCAACTCCGGCGCCTCGGAGTCCGGCTACATGCTCGGGCGGGTGCCGCGGGCCCAGGAGGGTGAGAGCTCGGCCCGCCGTCGGGCGCGGGTCCGCCAGGCCTTCGTCGAGAACCTCGCGGAGTCCCAGATGGTCATCGACACCAAGGTCGACGGCTTCCTGGCGATGACCCACCTGTGGGCGAGCGAGGCGGTCTTCGTGAAGCAGCCGCTGACGATCGTCTACATCTCGTCGCGCCAGGCGGTCGACGCGGGGCCGGCGGTCCCGGGCTACGTGATGGCGAACTGGGCGGTGCTGTCGCTGCCGAAGATCCTGCACGTGAACCTCGGGCGCTCGGCGTCGCTGGTCCGGGCCTTCAGCGTCGGCTACCCCTTCGTCAAGACCTCGATGACCGAGGAGTACGCCGACAACCCCAAGGTCTTCGGGCGCTGGCAGGACCGGATGCTCGAGCCGCACGAGGCGTCGAAGGCGCTGATGCAGCTGCTGTCGCGGCCGGCGGAGGAGCTCGACGATCGCTTCTTCCAGCTCCTCGTCGACGGCGCCCCCGAGCTCGGCGAGGGCGGCATCCGCACGCGGTGGTCGGAGATCGCCATCACGGTCAGCGACAAGGCCCTCGAGTGGAGTGATTCCGCTCCGTTGGACCTGCCCGCCGATTAGCGGTGAGGCCGCGCGCCTGCTAGAATAGCCATGAATTCTCGGGCGAGTAGGAGACCACCCATGCAGCACGACGCCTTCCTTACCCGCATCCGCCACCTCGGGCGCGTCCACGACGAGTCCATGGCGGCGCAGCTCGCCACGGCGACCCTGCGGGCGTTGGGGCCGGCGCTCCCCGAGGAGGCGCGAGGCTATCTCGCCACGCACCTCCCGGAGGCGCACCGGAAGGACCTCCACGCCGAGGGCCCGGAGCAGGAGGGGGCGCTGCTGGCGCTCTTCGCCCGGGTCTCGGAGCTCTCGGGCCTCCCCGAGCCGGCGGTGCGGGACCACCTGCCCGCCGTCTTCGGGGCGCTCTCCGAGGAGGTCGGCGACAAGGACCTGCCGCGGCTGAAGAGCCTGGCGCCGGAGTACCTGGCGCCGCTCTTCGCGATCCCGCACCCGGACACGGGTACGCGGCCGCCGGAGTACATCCACCCGAGCCACGGCTCGAGCCTCGCCTCGGGGCGCCCGGGCAGCAGCCGGCCGCTCAGCGACGCCTCGCCGAGCCGCGGCCACCGGAACTCGGTGGCGATGTCCGACGACCCCCACGGCGACACCAAGCTCGCCACCGCGAGCGGCACCCACAGCGAGCAGCTCAAGCGGACCCTCGCCACCGGGCGCCCGGGCCACGACAAGCCCGCCGGCGGGCCGTCCTGACGGGCTACGGTTCGGAGCTCGATGAGGGCGCGGCCCGTACGCACGACGGGCCGCGCGCTTGCCCCGCCCCATCCCGCGCCCTATCGTCACGACATGGTCCTTCGAGCCCACTTCACCCTCCCTCCCGACCGCACCGACGGTGACGAGATCGTCATCCTCGGGGGCATGACCTGGGCGGACTACGAGCGGCTCCTCGCCGAGCGCGGAGATCGGTCGGCGCCACGGATCGCCTTTCTCGAAGGGACGGTGGAGATCATGTCCCCCTCACGCGACCACGAGTCGATTGGATACCGGATCAGCCACCTCGTCGCTGCTTGGTGCCTCCATTCCGGCGTGGAGTTCGACGGTGTCGGTTCGTGGACACTCAAGGACGAGGCGGTCGCGCGTGGTGTGGAGCCGGACGAGTGCTACATCATCGGGACCCAGAATAGCGACCGACCGCACCTGGCGATCGAGGTCGAGTGGACCCACGGCGGACTCGACAGGCTCGAGATCTATCGCCAGTTGAACGTCCCCGAGGTCTGGCGGTGGAGGCGGGGCCGGATCCACATCCACGTCCTCCGCGGCGAGGCCTACCACGAAGCGTCGCGCAGCGAGGTCCTGCCAGGCCTCGACCTCGGCCAGCTCGTGAGCTTCCTCGACCGCCCGCGGGCGAGCCAGTCGATCCGCGAGTACACCGAGGCGCGGCGTCAGGGCTGAGCGCGCTCGCTGACGTGGGTCAGGGCGTCGCGGATGATGTGGGCGACGTGGGCGTCGTGGAGGCGGTAGATCATCCGCCGGCCGCGGCGCTCGGCGTCGACGAGGCGGGCGTCGCGGAGCTTGTGGAGCTGGTGGGACATCGCGCTCTGCTCGACGCCGGCGAGGGCCTGGAGGTCGCCGGCGCTGAGGGGGCCCCGGCGATCGAGGGCGATGAGCACCCGCAGGCGCACCGGGTGGGCGGCCACGGCGAGGAGCCGGGCGGTCGCCTCGAGCTCGGCGTCGGTCGGCGGCGGCTCGGGGGGCGGGCAGACGCCGTCGTCGCCCTGCGATGGGGCGCTCATTCTGCGCCCCGCGCGCTCTTCACCGGGGCGGCGCCGCAGTCGCTCATCTCGCACGGGACGTCGCCGGGCGGGCCGTCCTCGACCTGGAGGGTCGCGTGGTCGATCCCGTGGTGCTCGTGGAGCGCCTCGGCCGCCTGGCGCCGGACGACCTTGGGGTCGGCGCCGTCGGCCGCGACGAGGTGGGCGGTCAGGATCACGTTGACCCCGTCGAGGGTCCAGACGTGCAGATCGTGGAGCCCGGCGACGCCCGGCACGGCGTGGAGGGTCTCCCGGAGCCGGTCGACCGCCATGCCGCTGGGCGGGAGCTGGAGCAGGACGCGCCCGGAGTCGCGCAGGATGGCCCAGGTCCCCCAGCCGACGAGCGCGACGATCACCAGGCTCGCGATGGGGTCGGCGATGGGCTGGCCGGCCATCACGAAGAGCGCGGCGACGACCGCGCCGACCGACCCGAGGGCGTCGCCGACCATGTGGATGAGCGCCCCGCGCACGTTGAGGCTGTCTCGGTGCGAGCGCCACAGCACCCAGGCGCTGGCGAGGTTGATGGCCAGGCCGATGGCGCCGACGATCAGGATCGGCATCCCCGGGACCTCGGGCGGGCCGGCGCTCGCGCGCTCGACCGCCTCGTAGACGATGTAGGCGCAGGCGCCGACCATCGCGAGGCCGTTGATGAAGGCGCCGAGGGTCTCGGCGCGGACGAGGCCGAAGGTCATGCGGTCGTCGGCGGGGCGCCGGGCGAGCTGGGCGGCGGCCAGGGCGAGCCCGAGCGCGCCGACGTCGCCGAGCATGTGGACGGCGTCCGACAGCAGCGCCAGCGAGTTGGTGGCGAGACCGACGGCGAGCTCGACCACGAGGAACGCCCCGTTGAGGAGCAGCGTCAGCAGGAGCGCCTTCCGCGCGTCCTTCGTCCCCCCGCCATGATGGTGGTGATGGTGACCGTGACCATGCGCGTGATGGTCGTGGTCGTGGGTAGCGGCGTGTCCTGCAGCGTTCATCACGAAGCATGATATATGCTTCATATGAAATATCCATCATCTTTTCCCTGTAACCCGATGGATTGCGCGGCAAACCCGGGCCGGATACGTTCGAGACGTGATTCACGGGATATCGATGACGGTCTTCGCGGCGGCGCTATCGCTAGCCGCGCTGGCCGGTTGCTCGAGCGACGACGGCGGCGCCCAGGACACCGCGGCGGACACGGCCGAGGACGCCGTCGACGCCGCGCGCACGTGCAAAGGGCTCGCCAAGCAATGCCACGAGCGGCTCGAGCAGTCCCAATGTCAGGCCGGCGACGGCTGTACGTTCGACGCGGCGCGCTGCGCCGGGACCGCCGAGCCGTGCGCCGACCTCGACGCGAGCGAGTGCGAAGAGCAACCAGGGTGTGCGGTGGACGCCGGCGCTTGCGCGGGTGACGCGACGGCGTGCGCCGACCGCCCTGACCAGACGAGCTGTGGCGGGGGCCACGGCTGCGCCTGGGCCCCCGCGTTCTGTCAGGGCGTCCCTGACGCGTGCGGGGACTACACCGACCGCGCCTCCTGCCAGCCTGTTCCCGGATGCAGCTGGGAGTAGCGCGGTCCGTCGTCGGGCCACGCCCGACAGGAGCTCACAGCGATATGAAATCATCCGGCACCCGCGCCGCGCTCGCGGTCGTCCCCATGATCCTGCTGATCACCGCCTGCGCCAACGACGACGGCACCACCGTCCCGGAGTGCACCGACTTCGACGCCAGCGCGGTGGCGCTGACGGTCAACAGCACGCCCGAGGAGATCACCTGCGTGACCCCGGCGTACTCGACCGAGGTCAGCGAGGGGACCGCCTATCGCCAGGCCTTCCAGCTCGCTGATGGCCACCGCCTGCTCGTCTACTTCCAGGATCTCGACCTCGAGGACACGGAGTTCCCGAAGGACCTCGTCCTCGTGAACGCGGTCCTCCAGGAGCCGCTGAGCTCGTCCTCGTGGACGATCCTGTGCAACTCGGTGGTGGCGGGCTCGACGCTGACCATCGACACCCTGCGCGTCGACTCGGACGATCCGAGCCGCACCGAAGACACCTACTTCCGGGGCTTCGAGGGGACGATCGACCTCACCCTCAGCCACTGCACCGTGCCGGAGTGGAACGTCACCGACGGCGCCGTGCACGTCGTCGGTGACATCGCCTGGGGCGACCGCTGACCCGGTCGGCTACGGCCAGGAGATCGGGATCGGCTGGCCGGGGATGAACGGGTAGAGGGCGCACGTCCCCGACAGGGTCGGGGGCGTCGCCTTGCCGTAGGCGTCGCTGCCCCAGCAGTCGACGATCCCGGCGGGGTCGATGGCGCAGGCGTGGCTCGCGCCCACGGCGAGCTGCCGCGGATCGTAGGCCGGCGGGTCATAGGCGCTGCCCTGGTAGAAGGGCCAGCCCCAGCACCAGGTCTCGTCGTCACCGGTGTAGGCGCCGTTCGCCCCGACGTGATACCGGCCGCAGGTGCCCCAGACGCCGGCGGCGATCTGCGTGAAGCGGCGCGGGTTGTAGACGTAGATGCCGTCGCCGTCCTGGTCGTAGAAGTAGCCGTCGCGGGTGACCGCGCCGTAGACGTCGCTGCCCCAGCAGTAGCCGCGGCCGCCGTTGCTCAGCGCGCAGGTGTGGTAGGCGCCGGCCGACACCGAGACGAAGCGCTCCTCGACGTAGTCGGGGATGACCTCCTGGCCGCCGTAGGCCGCGCCGCCGGGGTCGCTCCCCCAGCACCGGATCGCCCCGGCGGTCGTGACGGCGCAGGCGTGGCTGATTCCGGCGTCGATCGCCACGACCTGCAGACCCGAGGGCGGCTGGGCGGCGCTCCCCGAGCCCCAGCAGACGGGCTCGTGGGCGGTGTTGACGGCGCAGGTGAAGCTGGCGCCGGCGTCCACGTCGAGGAACGGGCCGCGCGCCGCCGGCACCGAGGTGCGTCCGCCGTCGGGGCGGCCCCAGCAGGTGATCCGCTGGTCTTCGGCCAGGGCGCAGGAGTGGAAGCGGCCGGTGGTCACCTTCGTCCACGGGATCCGCGACAGGGAGAACGGCGGCTGGCGCTGGGCGGGGCTCTGGCTCTGGCCGTAGTCGTCCCGGCCGAAGCAGTGGACGTCGCCGCAGGTGTCGACGAAGCAGCTGTGGTGCTCGCCGGCGTCGAGGTCGGTGGCCTCGCGCGGGGCGGCGCCGGCGGCCGCCGCGGGCAGGCTCAGGGCGAGGACGAGGGCGAGTCGGGAGGCTGAGATCATGCTGGATTCTCCTTGGTGATCGCGCTTGAACGCTTCAGTTGACGGTGGCCTGGACGCGGACCTCGCAGCCCGGCCATTCGGGGGCGGAGATGGTCACGGGGCCGGACATCCCGGGGATGGCCTGGTGGCTCTGGACGACGACGCGGCGGGTCCCGACCTCGCCCTCGCCGAGCTGGGCGCTGTACGAGGTGCAGCCCGGCCCCTCGGCGTTGGCGACGCAGAAGGACGGGAAGATCCAGTCCGAGAGCCCGGGGCCCACCTCGACGGTCAGATAGATGGGGCTCTCGAAGTCCGCGCCGCGGGTCACGTCGACGACGAGCTCGGCGGTGTCGGTCGTGCCGAGCTGCACGGCGCCCGGGGTCACGGTGAGCTTCATCTGAGGGCAGCTCCCGACGACCGACGGTCCGGTCGGCGTGGTCGGCGCGCTCGCCGCGGACGTCGTGACCGTCGCGTTCAGCCACGGGCTCTCGCCGACGGCGTTGGTCGCGCGGATGCGGTAGCTGTAGGTGGTGTCGGGCAGGAGCGCGCCGAGCACCCCCTCGGGGGCGCCGTCGAGGTGGAACCAGTCGGTCCCGGGGAAGAAGCCGACGGTCTGCCAGTCGCTCCGCCCGGTCACGACGCGCTGGACCTCGTAGCCGAAGGTCCCGGCGCCGCCACCCCAGTAGAGGCTGACCTCGGTGGCCGACCAGGCGTGGGCCGTCAGGGACAGCGGGCGCTCGGGCGGGGTGGCCGGGGCGAAGACGAAGACCCGCGCCGGGGCCGAGGCGGTCGCCGACAGCACGCCGCCACAGCGGGTCCGAACGCGGAAGTACATCGCGGTCGCGACGCCGGGGTTCGGGTAGACGCGGGTGCCGCTCGCGGTGAACTGGCGGATCCAGACCCGGTAGTCGGACTCGTGGACGGTCAGGCTCTGGACCTGGGCGACCTCGACCTGCACGCCGGCCTGCGCGTCCCAGGTGACCTCGATCTGATCGCCCTCGACGAGCCTCGCCATGACCTGACCGGAGCCGGGGACGCAGCGCGCGTCGACGGCGCGGTAGCCCGAGAAGTGATGGACGTCGGCGCTGAGCGTCCCGGCGGCGACGTCGGCGGTCGTCGGGAGCAGCTGGAGGTCGCCCTCCTCCCCGACGTGGGCGAGGCTGAGCGACGTCAGCGCGACGCCAGCCGGCGGATCGACCGCGAGGGTCAGCCGCGCCGGCGCGGCGAAGCGGGTGCCGTCGGGCCCGAAGTCGTAGTAGGTGCCCGGCACGCCGTCCGCCGGGTCGGGCATCCGCTCGACGGTGAGGCCGACCTCCTCGTCGAGGGCGTTGGGTGGCACCTCGAGGGTGAGCGCGCCGTCGGCGGAGGTGAGGGTCCCGCCGCGCGGCCCGATGCGCGTCCCTGAGTCGCCGGTCGCCGAGTCACAGGCGGTCCAGAGAAGGGCCGCGCACAGGGTCACGAGGAGCGGGGTTCGAGTGAGTTGCATGGGCTCTCCTGGGCTGGGGTCGCCGGTCACCAGAGCAACCCCCGTACCAGAGCCGTCGCCTCGTCATTTCAGTGGGTTGGGCCTCTCGTCGGGGTGAAACGCCGAGGGTGTCCCCGGGGACGTCCCCGGGGACATCGAGGCGGCGCCGGGGGCGCGGTGGAGCCGGGTCCGAGCGTCGGCTATCATCGCGGCGATGATCTCCTCCGCCCTCGCGAAGACCACGCTCGCCGCTTGCCTGCTCCTGAGCGGCTGCCTGACCGACCCGGTGCCGCTGCAGGTCGACGCCGACGTCGACGCCGAGGACACCGCGGCCGAGGACACCACCGTCGCCGAGACGAGCGACGCCGACACCACCGAGGTCGACACGCCCGTCGACACCGCAGACGGCGCCGACACGGGCCCCGGCCCGACGCCCCAGGCCTTCCCCCCGCCGAGCGAGGTCCGCGCGACCCGGATCCGCAACGCCTTCGTCGCCGACGTCGATGGGGACGGGCGCGACGACCTGCTGCTGACCAACGTCCCGGCGGACAGCGACGACGCCGGGGTCTACGTGATCCTGGGCGGCCCCGACGCCCGACCCGACGCCTACGACGCCTTCATCCCGACCCGAGCGGGCGCCGCGGTGGCCATCGTCGCCGACCTCACCGCCGAGACCCGGCCGGATCTGGTGACCGTCGAGACCGACGGCTCCCAGGCCTTCGTCGAGATCCACCCCCAGACCGCTCGGGCGAGCTTCGGGACGCCGCTCGTCCGCGAGACGACCCCCTGGCCCTTCGTCCCGATCACCGGGAGCTTCCCGCTGGCGCTCCTGCCGGTCGTGGCGACCGCGGCCGACCTGACCGCCGACGGCGTGCCGGATCTGCTGCTCCTCGACCGGATCGCGTCGTGGTTTCTGGCGCCGACCGCGTGGACCAGCCAGGCGGTGCTGCAGGGCCCGGCGCTCCAGCTGCCCTCCCCCGACGCCGGCTGGGACGTGGTCGTCGACGCCTTCGTCGTCTCGAACGTCGCGGGGACGACCGAGTATCTGGCGGTCCTCGAGCAGTTCGGGCGCATCACCTTCTTCCCGATCGACCCGGTCTCCGGCGTCGCCCAGGAGGGGATCCGGGTGACGACCGGCGTCAACGCCATGTCCGCGGTGCGCTTCGACGTGACCAGCGACGGGCGTGACGAGCTCGTCATGGCCGCCGGGATCGAGCTGTCAGCCCTCACCCTGGCGCCGCCCGAGGCCAGCGGCTACGGCTACACCGGCCTCATCGGCCTCCTGCCCGACGAGGGCGTGGACGCCCTCGCCGTCCTCCATGTCGACGACACCGGCGGCCCCGAGATCATCCTCCTCGACGACGAGGAGACCCAGTCCGGAGCGCGCTCGCAGCTCCTGGTCGTGCGCGACGCCTACGTCGACTCGGCGCTCCAGTCACCGTGGAGCGTCCTCACCCACACGTTCCCGGTAGGTGCGCACCCGGCGCTGATGGCGGTCGGCCGCTTCGACGACGACGACGCTGTCGAGGTCTTCCTGTACACCCGCGACGGGCAGTCGCTGTGCCGCCAGATCACGACCTCGATGACGGTGGAGGTCTGCCCGTGAGGCTCCCCGCGCTGCTCGTGGTCGCCCTCGCGGCCGTCACCCTGGGCGCCGCCCCCGCCGAGCGCGACCGGGACCGGGCCGACGCCCTCGTGCGCGACGGCGCCGCCCTCGGCCAGCGCGGCGAGTGGGAGGCGGCCATCGCCCGGTTCCGGGAGGCGAGCGCGCTGTTCCCGCGCGCCCTCGACCACTGCAACATCGGCCTGGCCTACGTCCGCTGGGGCAAGCCCGCCGCGGGCTGGCTCCACCTGACCCGGTGCGAGGCGCGGGCGACGGACACCCTGCCCCGCTGGGTCGCGGTGCTGCGGGAGGAGGCGCTCACGGGCCTGGCCGACGGGGACTACGCGCCGGTGGAGATCGTCGCCGAGCCACGCCTGGCCGAGGTCCGGATCGACGCCTTCCCCGACGAGGTGCTCACCACGCCGGTCACGGTCTGGCTGCCCTTCGGCGAGCACGCCGTCACCGTCACCGCGCCGACCTTCGAGCCCGGCGAGATCACCGTCAGCGTCAGCGGCAAGGCGCCGCTCCGCCGCGCGATCACCCTGACCCCGACGCCGGCGCCGACGCCGGACCCACCGGACGACAACGCGACGGCGCCGCCCGTCGCGACCGACCCACCCGACGACAACGCGACGCCGGTTCCGTCCTCCACTTCCGGCGGCGGCGGCCCGTCGACCCTCCGCCCGCCCCCGACCGGGCCCCCCGCCGGGTGGTACGTCTCCGGCGCGGGGATCCTGGTCGCCGGGGTCGGCGGCGTGCTCTACGCGGTCGCGGCGGGGACCCGCGAGGACGCCGCGGCCCTGCCGCCCGGCGACGCCTTCGTCGACAAGCGCGCGGCGTTCCGGCGCGAGCGCGACGCCTCCTACGTGCTCTTCGCCGTCGGCGGCGCGGCCATCGCCACCGGGCTCGTGATGCTCGCGCTGCCCGCGGACGACGCCCCGGCGGTCCACGTGGTCCCGGTCTCCGGTGGCGCCACCCTCGGGGTCGGCGGGACCTTCTGAGCGCGCGCGACCAGGCTCAGGGCGGGACGATGAAGGTCACCTCGTCGAGGGTGACCCGCAGCGTCCCGTCGCGGTCGCCGGCGGCGTAGCGGACGGTCGGGAGGTAGCCCCCGGCGGAGAAGCGCACGACGTGGCGCGCGCTCCGCCGCGGGAGCTTCACGGTCAGCGGAGTCCGGCCCCGGGGCACGTCGTCGATCGTGACCGCCGCCCGCGGCGTCGACCGCAGGCGCAGGACGATCTCGTCGCTCACGGCGGCGTCCTCGCCCTCCTCGACCGTGTCGTCCGGAGCGGCCGGAGCCACCGTGTCGACGACGCCTGGCCCCGCCGTATCGACGGCCGCGGGAGTCCCCTCCCCCGCGTCGGCCTCGACGGCGGTGAGCGCGGCCGCGTCGACCTCGACGACGTCGGGCTCCACGACGTCCGGGCCGCTCCCCGCGTCGCGCCCGTCGGTGCCGGCCCCGGCGACGAGCCACCCGACCCCGAGGGCGAGCAGCCCGACGATCACCGCCAGGCCGATGAAGCGCGAGCGGGGGCGCGGCAGGCTCGCGGCGGGCTCGCGTGGGGGTGCCGTGGTGTCGACCTGGGCCTGGGTCGTGACGACCCCGACCGGGCCTCGGGGCAGGCGCGGGATCAGCTCCGGCTCGCTCGCCGGCGCCGCGCCGCGCGCGTCCTCGAGGGCCGCCGCGAGGGCGTCCCGGGCGGCGTCTGCCGACGGGTAGCGCGCGGCAGGATCCTTCTCGAGGAGGCGCCGGACGACCACGGCGTAGCTCGCCGGGACGTCGGCGGTCAGCGGCGGCGGCGAGGCCGTGGCGTGCTGGATCGCCAGGGTCTCGAGCGAGTCGGCGTGAAACGGTGGCCGCCCCTCGACCAGCTCGTGGAGCATGACGCCGAGGGCGTACAGATCGGCCGCGCCGCCGACCTCGCGGCCCGCGATCATCTCCGGCGAGAGGTAGGCCGGCGTCCCGAAGATCTGGCCGGGCCGGGTCAGGGTGCTGAGATCCCCGTCCAGGGACGTCGCGAGGCCGAAGTCGACGACCTTCAGCACGTCGCGCCCGGCGCCGGGCTCGACGACGATGACGTTGGCCGGCTTGAGGTCACGGTGGACGATCCCGCGCCGCTGGGCCGCGGCCAGGGCGTCGCAGATCTGGAGCCCGATCCGGGCCGCGCGCGCCGCCGGCAGCGGCCCGTCGGCCGCCAGCACCTCGTCGAGGCGCGGGCCGTCGAGGAGCTCCATCGCGATGTACAGCGTCCCGTCGGGCTCCTGGCCGAAGTCGATGACCGCCACGACATTGGGGTGGGCCAGGGTCGCCGCGAGCCGCGCCTCGCGAACGAAGCGACGCGCGGCGTCGTCGCTCTGGGCGTAGCGCGGGTGCATGACCTTGAGCGCGACCGCCCGTCCCATCGAGGTCTGGGTGGCGGCGTAGACCGCCCCCATCCCGCCGCTCCCGAGGCGGCGCTCGACGGTGAAGCGGCCGCCGATGGTCCGGCCGATCATCGGGTCGGCGCCGCCGAAGCGGATCAGCGGGGCGCCGTCGTGGGGGCAGACGCCGCGCTCGCCGGCGTCCTCGGGATCGACCTCGCGGTCGCACACCGGGCACAGGCGCCGGGTGCGCTCCTCGCTCATCCGTCGCCCCGCGGCACCCCGAAGGCGTCGAGCCAGCGGTAGATCTGGCGGCGATCGCGCCCGTACCAGCGGGCCAGGCCGCGGACGCTGCCGACCTCGGCCAGGGCCGCCTCGAGCTCCTCCCGGGATCGCGGCGCCGGGCGGCGCTCGGGGGTGTCCGTCGGGGCGTCGTCCGCGGCGCCGGACGCCACGATCGGCGCGACGGCGTCACGACCGATGGGCGTACCGCCGGCGAGGTGCGCGAGCTGGTGGACGAGGCGGTCGACGCCCCGGAGGTTGTCGGGCCAGGCGGCGAGGAGGAGCGCCTCGACCGCCTCGGCGTCGAAGGCCAGCCCGGCGTCGACGGCGCGGCCGCGGTCTCGCTGGAAGCGCGCGTGGAAACGAGCGATCCAGGCCATCACGTCCGGCCGCCGGGCGCGGAGCGGATCGACCCGGAGCTCCCACAGCGCGAGCCGCGCGTAGAGGTCTCGCCGGAACGCCCCGTCGTCGATGTCGGCGGCGAGGTCCCGGAGCGTCGCGGCGACGACCCGGACGTCCACGCGCCGGGCCTGGGTCGCCCCGACCGGGCGCACCTCGCGCTCCTGGAGGGCCCGCAGCAGCTTCGGCTGGAGCTCCGGCGCGAGCTCGCCGATCTCGTCGAGGAACAGGGTCCCGCCGTCGGCGGCCCGGAAGAGCCCGTCGTGAGCGCGGTCTGCGCCGGTGAAGGCGCCGCGCACGTGGCCGAAGAGCTGGCTCTCGACGAGCTGGGGCGAGAGCGCGCTGACGTTGACCGCGACGAACGCGCCGGTGCGCCCGCTGAGCTCGTGGAGCGCCCGGGCGACGTGCTCCTTTCCGACCCCGGTCTCGCCGACGACCAGCGCCGGCGACGGGTCGGGGGCGGCCATCGCGACCTGCGCGCGGAGGCGTGCGGCGCCGCGGGCCGCGCCGGGGAGCCGGGCCGTGAGCTCCGGGTCGTCCGGGGGCGAGCCGGGGGGCAGCTCCTCGTAGACGCAGACGACCCCGCCGACGCGGATGACCGCGCCGTCCTTCAGGGACACGGCGGCGGGCCCGAGCGGCGCGCCGTCGAGCCAGCTGCCGTTGTGGCTCCCGAGGTCCGTGACGCGGTGGGCCTTGGAGCGGCCGTCCCAGGCCACGCGGAGGTGCTGACGCGAGACGGTGGAGTGGGCGAGGAGGCCGCGCTCGTCGGGGGCGCGGCGACCGAAGACGAGCGCCTCCTGGTCGAGGTCGACGGCGCGCGCGAGCTCGGGCGGGTGGACCACGTGGAGGCGGGCGCCGGCGCCCCCGAGCGCGACCGCGGCGGCCGGCTCGAGGGTCACGGTCACCGACGGCGCGCCGCCGTCGCCGGCCCCTCCCCCGCTCACGGGACCAGGACGGTCCCGCGGCTCCCCGGGAGCGCCGCCTCGGCGCGCAGGGTCTGCCCGTCGGCCCCGAGGATGTGCACGGCGCCCACGCCGGGGCCGCCGGGCTCGGCGCGGAGCTTGGTCAGCGCCTCCTCGACCTTCGGGATCATGCCGCCGTTGATGACGCCGTCGGCGATGGCCTGGTGCGCCGCCGCGGCGTCGAGGCGCGGGATCCGCGTGGCGCGGTCCTCGCGGTCTCGGAGCACCCCGCCGACGGCGGTCATCAGGAAGAGGTGGTCGGCGTCGAGGGCCTCCGCGACCGCCGAGGCCACGGTGTCGGCGTTGATGTTGTAGACCGGGCTCCGGACCTCACCGTCCTGGTCGCCCACCCCGAGGGTGCTGAGGACCGGGGTGAAGCCGCCCTCCCACAGGTGGTGGATCAGGTGGGTCCGGATCTCGATGATCTCGCCCACCCAGCCGAAGTCGACCGGGTCGGGCCCGCCGCCGCTGACGACCTTGGGCGGCCGCCGCCGGGCGTGGACCGTCCGGGCGCTGACCCCGGCGACGCCGACCGCCTCGAGTCCCGCGGCGAGCGCCGCGGCGACGACGTCGACGTTGACCTCGCCGGTCAGGACCTGCTTGGCGATCCGCAGCGTCGGGAGATCGGTCACCCGGCGCCCGCCGACCATGTTCGGCTCGGCGCCGAGGCGGCGGGTCAGGTCCGAGACCTGGGGCCCGCCGCCGTGGCAGAGGACGAAGCGCCAGCCGCGGGACGTCAGGTCGGCGACGGCCTCGAGGACGTGGTCGAGCTGCGGCCGGTCGAGGACGACCTCGCCGCCGAACTTGAGGACCGCGGTGGGCCCGGGCGAGGCCGCGCTCACGGCCACAGGGCCGGGGCGTCGATGCCACGGCCCTCGTCGAGGCCGAGCACCAGGTTCATGGACTGCACCGCCTGGCCCGCGCCGCCCTTGACGAGGTTGTCGGCCGCGGTGCTGACCACGAGCTGGCGGGTGCCGTCGAAGGCCTCGCCGAGGGCCCAGGAGAGGTCGACGTACATGCTGCCCTTGACGGCCGCGACCTCGGCCTGGCGGCCCCCCTGAGGGAGGACCCGCACGAAGGGCGCGTCGTCGTAGGTCTCGGCGAAGAGGGCGCCGATCTGCTCGGCGGTCGTGCTCTCGGGGACGGTGACGAAGCTCGTCGCCAGGATGCCGCGCGGGAGCGGGGCCGAGACGGGCACGAACTCCAGGACGATCGGGCCATCGTGGCCGCCCTGGGCGGCGGCGGCGAGGAGCGTCTGCTCGATCTCGGGGCGGTGCTGGTGGCCGAGGACCTTGTAGGGCTTCAGGTTGGCGGCGCGCACCGGGTGATGCGTGCCGGCGTTGGCGTAGGCGCCGCTGCCCGAGGAGCCGGTGGCGGCGACGGTCTGCACGCGCCCCTTCAGGAAGCCGGCACGCGCGATGGGCAGGAGCCCCAGCGCGATGGTCGTGGCGAAGCACCCCGGCGAGGCCACGCGGCGGGCGCCGCGGATGGCCTCGCGGTTCAGCTCCGGCATGCCGTAGACCCAGCGACCGTCGAGCAGATCGGGGTGCGGGTGGACCTGGCCGTAGTAGCGGGCGTAGGCGTCCGCGTCGCGCAGCCGGAAGTCGCCGGAGAGGTCGATGACCTTGCAGTCGGCGCCCTCGAGCGACGCCCCGATGGCGGCGCTGACCTTGTGGGGGAGCGCCAGGAAGAGGACGTCCACGCCGCGCGCCGCCTCGGGGGCGGGGATCTCCTCGAAGGTCAGGCCGGTCTTCGACAGGTTGAGGTGGACCGCCTCGAGGGGCTCGTCCACGTGATCGATGCTGGTGACGCGCGAGAGCTGCACGTCGGGGTGACCGAGGAGCAGGCGAATCAGCTCCGCCCCACCATAGCCGGTACCGCCGACGACGGCGGCCTTGAAGCGCTTCGTCTCGGGCTGCTGCGTCATGTCTCACCTCCCGTGGCTCGCGAGACGGCGCGACCATACCAGCTTCCGCGCGGGATGATGAGACGGATCAGGCGTCGTCACCCGTCCGCCGCGGCGGACGCCTCGTCGGGGTGGACGTGGACCGCCAGCCACAGCGCGCCGTCGCTCGTGGACCGGACCCGGTGCGGGGTCTCGGCCGGGATGAAGAGGTGGTCGCCGGCGGCGAGCTCCGTCGCCTCGCCGTCGACCTCGACGACGGCCGCGCCACGGAGCAGCACGACCCACTCGTCCTGCCGCTGGACGTAGAGCCCGGGCTCGGGGGACGCCGAGCTGACGATCCGCTCGACGACGACCGAGCCGACGCGCCGGAGCACGTCGAAGCGCTCGCCCTCGCTGGGCGGCGCGGCGTCGGCGAAGAGGTTGCCTCTCATGGCGGTCTCCTCCGGCGACCTCGGCCGGGCCGGTTTCGCGAACCCCAAACGAACGACGGCCGCGGATGAACCGCGGCCGTCGTCGTCGATCTGCCGTCTGGCGGGCGTCGCGGTCGCGGCCTCCGAGGAGGCGCCGCGCCGGCCGCCAGACAGCTGACCTCAGGTCAGCGAGAGGCGATCACTCGCCACCCTCGCCACCGCCGCCCGCGGCCTTCGTGGTGAGCTCCGTCTGGCACTTCATCCACTTGTCGGTGGCCTCCTTGACCTTCGCCATGTCGTCGGCGTTCACGTCCTCGGGCTTGATGTTCTTCATCATCTCCGCGGCCTTCTTGGTGTACTCCTCCATGGCCTTCTGGGCGCAGGCGGTGTCCTTGCAGGCGCAGATCTTGTCGGCCGTCTCGGACGCGAGCTTCACGGCGCCACCAGCGCCGCCGCCGCCGCAGGCAGACATGAAACCGAGACCAGTAAGCACGACAACAAAACGCTTCAGCATGAGCTCCTCCCTCCAAGTCAAACGGGGTTCGGCCCGTCGACCGGACCGCAGGGCATACCGTATGCGGAAAAGCCCTGCTTGTCACCGGCTCCCTTTCGCGTGCGGTGAACGACCCTCAAACCCGCATGGAACCAGGCCATGACGGGGTTTTGGCGGGGTCGCCGCGGCCCCTCGGCGACAACTTTTTGCACCCCGCCGGGGCCCTCGGCGGCCGACCGGCCGGCCGCTTTGCGTTCTCGACCGAGCGTTCGTCCGGGCCGGCCGCAGAGGCGCCTCCCGGCCGTGGAAGCGACCGCCCGAGCGCGGTATAAGGCCCGTCTCTGGGGCGTCGAACGGCGTCGCCCCGTGGAACGTCGGGCGCCGAGGCGCCCGAGACGAGCCGGAGGTCATGGAGATGAGGAACGCGCGCACACTCGCGAGGGCGCTCGGGCTCATCGCGGCGCTGGCGGCGAGCGGCTGCGAGGATCCCGCGGGGAGCGAGGCCGACGCGGTCGACACGGTCGACGCCGCCGACAGCGATGATACGGACGTCGTCGTCACCGAGCCGGACAACCCCCTCTTCGACCCGATCGGCGAGATCGCCCTCGTCGAGCTGGTGTCGGTCTCGACCAACGCGGTGGCCAGCAGCCAGGTCTCGGCGCACCTCGCCGACGGCCCCCAGCCGAACCTCCAGCGCTTCGTGGCCGAGAGCGGCGACTGCCAGCTCTGGACCCGCCCGGCGGCCGCCTGTGACCCGCCATGCAACAGCTTCACCCAGTCCTGCGTCCCCGGCGGCGTGTGCGAGGACCTGCCGGCGCCGAAGTCCGCGGGAGCCATCACGATCACGGGCGGGACCGCCAGCCTCGCCCTCGACTACGTCGGCAACGGCCTCTACGCGGCCGAGACCGATCCGCCGACCGACGCCTTCGCCGCCGGCGCGACGCTGAACGTCAGCGCCGCCGGCGACGAGATCGCGGCCTTCCAGACCACGGTGACCGGCGTCGCCGACCTGGTCGACGACATCGATGAGATCACCCTCGTCGACGGCAGCTCGACGACGGTCAACTGGAACCCGGCGGGGGGCGACGCGACGGTCGAGCTCGTCCTGCAGCTCGGGTGGCACGCCAACCCGCCCGACGCGGTGATCTACTGCTCGGCGCCGGACAGCGCGGGCAGCATCGTGATCGCCGCCGAGATCGTCGAGGGCTTCCCGTACTTCTCCGGGACCGGGCTCTTCCAGGTCCCGTCCTGGATCCAGCGGGTCTCGCGGAGCGACGTCGCGACCATCGACGGCGACGTCACCGTGATCGTCGCGAGCCGGCGCCAGATCGCGGTCACCCACGCCGAGTAGCGCGCGCCCGAGCCTTGCCAAGCGCCCCGCGTGAAGCGTAGCTTCTGCCCATGCGTGAATGTCGTTCACTTTTCTGGATCACGGCGCTCGCGGGGGCGCTGATCGGTTTCGGGGCGTGCGGAGACGACGACGGGGGCGAGGTGTACGCGCCGCCGATCGCCGACGGGGAGCCGCTGCCGGCCTTCGCCGACGGGGACTGGCACTGGGTACCGGTGGAGGGCGCGCGCTGCCGCGACGGCTCGCCGACCGGGCTCGGCGTCCGCTACGGGACGGCGAACAAGCTCCTCATCTACTTCCGCGGGGGCGGGATCTGCTTCGACCCGGTGACGTGCAGCGTCAACCCCTCGTCCTTCGGCGCCGAGGACATGGCCGACTGGCAGGACACGACGCTCGCCGACGGCATCTTCACCGACGAGAGCCCGCTGGCGGACTGGAGTCAGGTCTTCCTGCCGTACTGCACCGGCGACGCCCACGCGGGGCACCGCGCCCAGGTGGCGGTCGACGGGGTCGACGGGCTCCAGGACTTCGTCGGCGGCGACGACTTCGAGCTGGACATGGCGCGGATCCTGCCGACGTTCCGCGGGGTCGACCGGGTCCTGGTGATCGGGACCAGCGCCGGCGGGCTCGGCGCGACCCTCCACTACGAGACGATCGTGCGGTCGTTCCCGCCGGGGACGGCGGTCGATCTGGTGATCGACTCGGGGCCGCTGCTGCCCGAGGCCTATTTCCCGCCGTGCTTCCAGGGGCGCCTCCGCGAGCTCTACGCCATGGATCCGCCCCCCGAGGGCTGCGAGGGGTGCCTGCGCGAGGACGGCGGCGGCCTCGACCAGCTCGCCCCGTACCTGCTCGAGCGCTGGTCGCAGCACCGCTTCGCCTGGATCCTGTCCCAGCGCGACTACGTCCTGCGGATCCTCTACGGCTACGGCAAGCCCTCGGCGGACGCCGAGGCCTGCGGCGCGCAGTCGGCGATGGAAGAGTCCTGGTTCGGCGCGGCGCTGACCGACCTCATCGCGAGCTTCACGCCCTACGACAACGCCAGCTGGTGGCTCGTCGACGACACCCAGCACACCTGGCTCCAGGGCCACAAGTACTTCGACAAGGAGTGCTCGGGTGTGCTGCTCGAGGACTTCTTCTGCGACTTCGTCGATGGCGGGATGGACCGCGTCGTCCCCTGAGGATGTCGGTCGTACCTACCCACGTGGTCACTACTCGGCGAGCAGGTTCATCTGGCACTTCATCCAGCGATCCGTCGCCTGCTGCATGCGCTCCATGTCCTCTGGCCGCACGTCATCGAGCTGGATGCTCTTCATCAACCCTTCAGCCTGTCGCGTGTAGTCGTCCATCGCCCTCTGGGAGCACGCGGTGTCCTCGCACGCGCAGATCCGGTCCGCGGTGGCGTCGGCGAGCTCGAGGGCCCGGCCCACGGCGCCTCGATCGCCGAACGAGGCCGCCAGCTCCTCCCACCTGGCGTGCCGCGCGAGCGCCTCGAGGTGCTGACGGACGGCCGGGACGTTGTAGCTCACGCGGCCGTCGAGGGTGACGACGTCGTCGGTCGCGCCGACGGTCAGCGACGCCGTCAGGTCCCCCGGGATGGACGCCGCCCCGCGATCGTCGACGCCGGCCTGGCGTCGTATCCCCGCGATGTCGGCGAAGGCGGCGACCGGCGCCGGCTCACCGATGACCGCCGCCAGCTTCGCCGACGGCGGATCCGCCGTGTACGGCTTCGCCTCTCCGCCGATCAGCCGCCGGAGGGCCGCGGCGTCGTACGAGAACCAGACGCGCCCGTCGTGCACCGCGAGCCCGCAGCTGACCTCGCCGCTGCCCAGGACCACGGTGAAGAGCGGGCTGCCGCCGACCTCCCCACGGACGCTGGAGAGGAGCTCCAGCTTCTCCAGCCCGCGCAGGACGCCGTCGAGCACCTCGGCGTACCGCTTGGCGTCGGTGACCCCGACGAAGGCCCAGAGCGAGAGCCCGACTTCGTCGCGGCCGAACGGCAGCCGCCCGAGCAGGAGCCCCACCTCGCCGTCGAACGGGGTGAGCACGTCGCGCTCGAGGTCGAGGCCGGTCATCTCGCGGAACCTCTCCTGGGTGCGCGCGTACTCGCGGCTCCCGTCGCGGCGGACGCCGATCGCCATCAAGAAGGAGTCGCGGACGGCCTCGCCGGCGAGCTGGGCGTGGAACCCGGCGAGGACCGGCGCGGGGATCCTCTGGAACACGCGGCCCTGCCGCTTGTCTCCGCCGGAGGACCGGGCGAGGGCGCTGCCGGCGGCGGCGATCACCCGGACGCGCGTGCGGACCACCCCGTCCTCGACCCGCAGCGCGCCGCCTGCCGCGCGCATCTGGGAGAGAAACGCCCGAGCGCCGTCGTCACGCCCGCGGCGCAGGCCGCCGGAGATGACATCGGGGTTGACGAAGCCGACCAGCTGGGAGCCCCCGAACCCGGCCGTCGCGCGGCGATAGGGCTCGTGCTCGGCGAGGCTCGTCTCCGGGGTCAGCGTCCGGAGGCGCTGAACCAGGAAGTCGAGCCCCCGCTCGCGGGACTCGCCGAAGCTCCCGAAGCGGCCGCTCAGGATGTAGCGGCGGCCGGCGATCGCGACGACCGCGGTCCGGCGGCCGGCCACGAAGCCGGCGACGTCGCCGAAGCGGGCGGGCTCGGGATCCGAGAGGACCCCGACCTTGGCGAGGGCGTCCACGAAGCGCCGGAGGTCACCCGTTTGACGCGCGGCGTGGAGGGCCAGGACCGAGACCTCTCCCTCGCCGTCGAGGGTGGCGACGGCGATGGGCTTTCGCAGGTCGACGCCGGCCTTGCGCCAGCCCGCGACCGACAGCGGATCGAAGCCGGCGGCCTTCTCGAGGCGCTTCCGCTCGGCCGTCGGGAAGAGGGAGCTGACCTCGTCGAGGACGCGCGCCGGATCGGGCGCGGCGACGAAGACGCCGATCCCGGCCGGGAGGGTGAGCGCGGCGTCGCGCGCGGGCGGCGCGTCGGGCTTCGCGGCGGCCGCGGGGCCGGCGAGCGTGAACGTGAACAGAGCGATGATGAGGAGCCTGAAGCCCACCGCGTCCTCCTGGATGTCCGGGGATCGCGGCGAGCATACCCCGGGAGGCGCCGAGCACGCACCCGACGCCTCCCGAGCTCCGAGTCCCGCGTCAGCCCTCGACGCGGTGGGTCAGGTAGTGGCCGAGGGTGCGGACGGCCTGATCGGCCGAGCGGAAGACCGGGACGCCGGCCTCGCGCAGGCGCCGGACCATCGGGTCGTACAGGGCCCCCGCGTCGACGACGGCGACGACGGGCTTGTCGCTCTGGGCGAAGCGCGCGGCGAGCACCTCGGGGAAGCTCCCCGGCTGGTCGATCTCCTCCGGCGTCGTCTTGAGGCGCGCCGTCAGCGGGATGCAGCCGACGATGAGCGCGTCGACCTCGTCCCGCTCGAGGAGCGCAGCGCAGACCGCGTCGTAGGCCGCCTCGTCCGCCATCGGCGTGAGGTCGACGGGGTTGCGCGCGTTGACGAGTCGATCGAGCCGGTGGGCCTTCAGGACCTGGGCCAGGGCCGCCTCGCCGGCCTCGCCGATCGGCGCGAGGGTGACCTCGTAGCCGTCGCCGCGCAGGGAGTCCGCCATCCCGACGGTCTCGAAGCCCGCGTTCGAGACCGCGCCGAGCCGGACGCCGCCGACGGTCTTGCCGTGGAGCGCCGTCGTCAGCTCGAGGAGCTGCTCGAAGGCGTCGAACGTGTCGGCGACGAGCGCGCCGGCGGTCTGGGCGCCGGCCACGCAGATGTCGTAGTCCCCGGCGACGCTGGCCGTGTGCCCGGCCGCCGCCGAGCGGCCCTGCTCCGTGCGCCCGGCCTTGTAGAAGACCACGTCCTTGCCGGCCTCGCGGAGCGACGTGATGGCGCGCAGGAACGCGAGACCGTCGAGGTCCTTGAAGCCCTCGGCGTAGACCCCGACGACGTCGATGTCGTCGCGGTGGCCGACGGCCGTCAGCAGGTCGGCGAGGGTCAGGTCGAACTGGTTTCCGATGGAGACCGTGATGGCCGGGTCGAGCCGCTCGAGTCGGCTCAGGCGCGATATGATGAAGGCCCCGCTCTGGGAGACGATGGCGACCGGCCGCGGCGGCGCGCTGGTCCGCTTGTCGAGCTTGTGCTCGGGGATGAAGAAGGTGTCGTAGCTGCCCGGGCGGCTGACGACGCCGAGGCTGTTCGGCCCGACGAAGACCGGCCCGTCCGGGCGCTGGCGGGCCTTGGCGATGGCCTCGCGGACCGCCGCGCTGACCTCCTCCGAGCCCTCGAGCTCGCCGACCCCACCCGAGACGAGGATCGCCGAGGCGACACGACCGCTCTCGACGGCGTCGTCGACGATGCCGGGGAGCGCCAGGGCCGAGGCGGTGACGACCAGCAGGTCGGCGGGCTCCGGCAGATCGAAGAGGCTCGGGACGCAGCGCACGCCGTCCACCTCGGTCGCGCCGGGCTTGACGACGGTCAGCCGCTCGGGGGCGGTGCCGCCGGCGAGCAGGTTCCGCAGGATGATGCGGCCGAAGCTGTTGGCGTCGCTCGACACGCCGACCAGGGCGATGCGCTCGGGCTCGAGGAGCTGCTTGACGCGCTCGACCGGCCGCGCCACGGGCGTGTGGGTCGCGGTGCCGAGGCGGCCGCGGCCGTCGAGGGGGACCATGGTCTGGCGGCGGAAGGCGAAGGGGTTGACCTCGAGCTCCGCGACGTCGGGCCCCTCCTCGCCGCGATCGGTGCAGAAGCGGGTCGCCAGCGAGATGAAGGCGCGGAAGCAGCGGAGCAGCTCGCCATCCGAGACGATGCGCTGGTGGCCGCGGGCCTGGCCGGCGAGGAGCTCGTAGGCGGCGGTCGCCTTGAACTGCTCGAGGAAGTCCTCGGCGGTGATGTCGCTGGCGATGGCCTTGGCGACCGCGACGCCGGGGCGCATCCGCCGGGCGAGGTACTCGGTGTCGATGCCGCCGAGGCCGGCCGCGATGACGGGGCCGAACTCGCGGGTCGCGCGGATACCGACGAAGAGCTCGTGGCCGAGGCCGGAGCTCTGCTTCTCGACCATCTCGACGACGAGGACGCCGCGGACGTCGGCGCCGGCCTCCCGATGCCGCGAGATGAGCTTGTCGATCTCGCGCTGGACGAGGTCGGGCTGCTTGGGGACGAAGGCGATGGCCTGGACGTCGGACTTGTGGACGACGTCGGGGGAGACCAGCTTGAGGACGACCTTGTCGCCGGGGAAGCGCGCGAGCGCCTCGGGCGACAGCAGCTCCTCGGTGGTCACGAAGACGTGCTGGGGCGGCGAGATGGCGCCGACGAGCTGCACGATCGCGTAGACCTCGTGCTCGAAGAGCTGCTTGCGCCCCTCCATATAACTGTTCTCGAGCATCCGCTCGACGGCGTGGGCCTCGGCCCCGGACAGGTGGCCCGGGGTGTCGACGACGTCGAAGCTCGGCGCGTCGGGAGGCTCGGCGGCGGCGAGGTGCTCGGCCCCGAGGGTGTCGACCCAGTGGCGGACGGCGGCCGGCGCGGCCCCGCGGCCGAGGCCGTCGAGATACGCGAGCGCGGCGTTGCGGCCGAAGCGGAAGGCCCGGCGGTTGACCTCGGCGACCCGCTCGCCGGCCTTCATGAAGCCGGCGGCGACGGTCTCCTCGAGGGCCGAGGGGTCGAGCTCGAGGTAGACCGAGGCGGCCCCGAGGACGACGGTGTTCGCGGCCCGGCCCGAGCCGGCGGCGCGGGCGAGGCGCTCAGCGTCGACGAGGACGTGGCGCGGGTGGTTGGCGATCTGGTCGAGGAGCGCCTCGACGCCGGGGTAGTTGGGGATGTTGACGAAGGCGTTGACGCTGGCCACGAGCGCGCCGTCGGGGGACAGCATGTGGCGGTAGCGGAGCGCCTCGAGGGGCTCGACGGCGATCAGGAGGTCGGCGCGCCCGACGCGGACGAGGTCGCTGGCGATGGGCTTGTCGGACAGGCGCAGGTGGGACTGGACGGTCCCGCCCCGCTGGCTCATGCCGTGGGTCTCGGCCTGCTTGATCGAGAGCCCGCGCTCGAGCGCGAGGGCGGAGATGACCTTGGAGACGGTCAGGACGCCCTGACCGCCGACGCCCGCGAGGATGATGTCGTGCTTCATCGGGCGGCCTCCTCGGCCTTCGCGGCCTCGAGCGTGGCGCGCTTCTTGAGCTTGGCGTTGACGTGGATGCACGGGCGGCGCGCGATGACGACGCTCAGCCCGCGGTGCTCGATCTCGCGCCGGAAGAGGGCGACGTTCTCGAGGTGCTTCTTCGGGTGGGGCTCGATGACGTGGCAGTGCTCGGGGTCGACGCCGAGGCCGAGGACGGCGTTCACGAGGCGGTCGCCGCCGAGGAGCGAGTCCTGGATTCCGGTCATGGCGACGGCGGAGTTGTCGAGGATGACGACGGTCATCGCGTGGTCGTAGTAGGCGGCGGCGAGGAGCGCCGGGAGCCCCGAGTGGGCGAAGGTCGAGTCGCCGATGGTGCAGACGACCGGGTGCGCGCCGGACTGGGCGGCGCCGCTGGCCATCCCGATGGACGCGCCCATGTCGACGACCGTGTGGATGGCGCGGTAGGGGGCCATGACACCGAGGCTGTAGCAGCCGATGTCGCTCAAGAGCAGCGGGGCCGCGGCGTCGGCGGTGGCCTCGACGATGGCGCGGAAGCTGTCGCCGTGGGGGCAGCCGCGGCAGAGCTGGGGCGGTCGGGCGCTGAGGTCGTCGCGCGGGACGGCCGGAAGGGGCCGGCTCGGGTAGAGGGCCTGGGTGACGATGTCGGGGTTCAGCTCGCCGGCCGGCGGGAGCGCGCCGTCGAGGCGGCCGCGGACGGCCTTGCCCTTGAGGCCGAGGAGGCCCTTGAGCTGGCGCTCGATGTAGGGGTAGCCGTCCTCGAAGACGTAGATCTCGTCGGTGTGATCGACGAGCTCGCGGATGAGCTGGGTCGGCAGCGGGTACATGCCGATCTCGAGCAGGGAGTGCTCGCCGAGCTCGTCGCCGAGGACCTCGTGGACGTAGTTACGGGCGACGCCAGCGGCGATGATCCCGCGCGGCCCCACGAGGCGGAGGCGGTTATGGGGCGAGCGGGCGGCGTCCTCGATGATCTGGTCCTGGACCTCGAGGAGGTGCGTGTAGCGCTTTCGGGCGTTGCTCGGGACGAGGACCCAGCGGTCGGTGTCCTGCAGAACGGCGTCGGGGCGCGGGCGCTGCTCGACGAAGTCCCCGCGGCGGACGTCCGCGCGGCTGTGTGCCAGGCGCGTGACGATGCGCACGATGACCGGCAGGCCGATCTTCTCGGAGTAGTCGAAGGCCTCCCGGGTGAAGTCGTAGGCCTCCTGCTGGGTCGCCGGCTCGAAGACCGGGAGCTTGGCGAAGTCGCCGTAGAAGCGGGTGTCCTGCTCGTTCTGGGAGCTGTGCATCCCGGGGTCGTCGGCGACGACGAGGACGAGCCCGCCGTTGACGCCCGTGAGCGCGGAGCTCATGAACGGGTCGGCGGCGACGTTCAGCCCGACGTGCTTCATCGAGACGAGGGCGCGGCGGCCGGCGTAGGACATGCCTAGCGCTTCTTCGTAGGCCACCTTCTCGTTGGCGGACCAGCGCGCCGCGATGCCGTACTCGTCGGCGTAGCGCTCGATGTGCTCGAAGATCTCGGTGGACGGGGTCCCCGGATAGGCGAAGGCCCCGACGAGCCCGGCGTCGATGGCGCCCTGCGCCACCGCCTCGTCGCCCAGGAAGAGGTCAGCCTGCATGGTGCAGTCCTACGTCTTGGCCGCCCGGGTGATGTCGCGCTCGAGGTGGCTCTCGAGCCGCGTGGATGACGATGGGCGGCCCGTTGTCCATGGAACGCTCACCCACGCTCGGTTTGCACTAAAGCAAATGATCGTGCGAAAAGCCACAACTGCCTGAGACGGGACCGAACACGGCTTCGATAATCCCCGATCATGCAGCTACCACGCGGATCCTGACCGTCTCGGTCTGACCCGACGGCGGAACGCTTCGCCGGTCTACGGCCGGCGGGCGCTCAGGCCGAACATCAGCGGGACGTCGGCGGCGCCCTCGGGCCAGCGCCAGCGCCGATCCTCGCCCATCACCAGGGCCGGGTGGACCATGCAGCCGTTGGCGTAGGGGTACTCGCGCAGGACCTCGACGACGAGGCCGGCGCCGGCCAGCGCGGTGACGACGGCGCCGAGGGTGTGCTGCCACGAGCGCGCGGGGACGGCGTTGTCCCCCGGGACGGCGTCCGCGTGGCCGCCGAGGCCCGTCCCGGAGCGGGCGACATAGTCCCCGACGGGCTCCTCGAAGGGCGCGGTCGCGAAGTAGTCGTCGCCGGTCACGCGGAGGTCCTCGGCGACGGACCAGACCAGCGGGTGGAACTCGACGTAGACGAAGCGCCCGCCGGGGACGAGGACCCGGGCCACGCCGCGCGCCCAGCGCTCGAGGTCCTCGATCCAGCCGACCGCGCCGTAGCTCGAGAACGCCAGGTCGAAGCGGGCGTCGGTCGCCTCGAGCCAGCCGGGCAGCTCGCCGAGCTCGAAGTCCGCGGCGATACCCGTGTCGGCGGACAGGCGCCGCGCGAAGTCGACCGCCTCGGTCGAGAAGTCGACCCCGGTGGCCACGGCGCCGCGACGGGCGAGGCACAGGGTGTCCTGGCCGCTGTTGCACTGCAGGTGGACGAGGCGCTTGCCGGAGAGATCGCCGAGCAGCGCCAGCTCCTCGTCGAAGAGGACCTCGCCGCCGCCGCGCAGGAACGCCGCCTGGTCGCCCTTGTGACGGTTGTGGTGGCGCGTCGCGATGTCCCAGCTCTGCCGTGTGTCGATCATGGCGGCGACTATCCCAGCCCCGCCCGCAGGACTCAACCACCTCCGCCGCGTGGGGCTCCGCCGCTCGGCGCTTGACAAAGAAAGTAATCACTTACTTACTACGGCGCATGGCCGACGCACGCCGAACCACCCGGGACCGCCAGATCGAGCTCACCGACGCGGCGCTGGACATCGTCGCGACCGACGGGGTCACCGCCCTGACGACGCGCCGGCTCGCCGCGCGCGTGGGGCTGTCCAGCGGCGCGATCTTCAAGCACTTCACCTCCCTCGACGCGCTCCTCGAGGCGGTCGTCGCGCGCATCGAGGCGGTCCTCGACGCGACCTACCCGGACCCCGCCTTGCCCCCGCTCGAGCGCCTCGAGCGCTTCGTCGAGGCGCGGAGCGCGGCGGTCGGTGACCGAATCGGCATCCTCCGCCTGGTGCTCTCGGATCAGTTCCGGCTGGCGCTGCCGGCGGACGGGGCCCGCCGGGTCGCGAGCTGCGTCTCCCGCACGCACGGGTACGTCCGCGAGTGCCTCCGGGCCGCGCAGCGCGACGGCGCGGTGCGCGCCGACCTCACGAGCGACGCGCTCGCCCCCATCGTGATGGGGACGGTCCAGATGCTCGCGCTCTCGGCCGGTCGCTTCGGCGGGCCTCACCCCGAGGCGCGCGCCGTCCGCGACGCGCTCTCGACCTTGCTTCGCCCCCACCCCCCGGCGGACGCCGGGGAAGAACAGGAGACTCCATGATCCGCCTCCCCCTCGCTGCCGCGACCCTCGCGCTGACCCTGGCCACCGCCGGTACGGTGGGCTGCGCCTCCTCCTCCGCCGCCTCGCATGCACCGCCGCACGAGGCCCCGCCGACGCGCGCCATCCCGCTGCTCGCCACGAGCGACGGAGAGTCGCCGCGAGAGGCTCGGATCATCCTGAAGACGCCGGCGCTGAAGCTCGCCGCGATCGCGCTGCGTCGGGGGACGATCCTGCCCGACCACGACGCTCCCGTCCCGGTCACGATCACCGCGCTCCGCGGCGCCGGCGTCGTGACCGCGGGCGGCGAGCGCCTGCGCCTCGACCCCGACCACGTCGTCGTCCTCGCCCCGGGCGTCGTGCACGCCGTCATCCCCGAGCCCGGGACCGACATGCTGCTCCTCGTCCACCACATCGGCGAGGCGCCGCCGAAGGCCCACGACGAGCAAGACCACCACGAGCACGGCCACCACTGAACGCAAACGGCCCGCGGAGACGTCTCCGCGGGCCGTTCGCGTACTACGCGGTGACGAGCGCTACTCGATCGGCTCGCCGGTCAGCTCGAAGGTCGAGCTCGAGGCGTAGCCGTTGACCATCACGTGGATGGCGGCCGAGCTGCCGAGGGAGACCTCGCAGAGCTCCTTCGAGCCCGACAGGTACGGGCGGCAGTCGAAGAGGTCGAGGCCGGGGGCGTCGCCGGTCCGGACGTAGAGGTCGGCGTCGCCGGTGCCGGTGATCGAGAAGCGGTAGCGCCCCTCGGGCAGGACGGGCGTCTCGAAGCGCACCTCCTCGTGGCGACCGAGGGTCCCCTGCTCGCTCATGCCGGTCCAGGCCTCGTCGACCGGGCCCTCGTCGTCGTTCGGGTAGCCGGGGACGTAGACGTTGTCGTTCTCGCCGGTGACGAGGACCACCTCGGAGCTGTCGACGCCGCCGAAGATCTGCTCGTAGGTCTTCGGGTTGTCCCAGTCCATCAGCCCGCGGACGAGCGCCATGGTCGCGGCGGCCATCGACGCGAAGAAGGACGGCCGGGCGTTGGAGACGAGGTCGACGTACTTGGTGCCGATCGGATCGTCGTCGTTGATGTCGGCGTGGGCCTCGGCGAGGGCGGAGTCGATGTAGGCGTAGCTGTCGCAGCCGTTCATGAAGACGATGACGTACTGGCCGGTCTTCCACTCGCCCTTCTGGGCCAGGGCGCGGATGTTCGAGCCGAGCCCGGCGTGGCCGTTGTAGACGATGAGGTCGGCCGAGGCGCTCAGCGACTCGTAGCGCGCGTCGAAGGTCGCGCCGGCGGTCCGGACGTTGTCGACCAGCAGCGCCGTCACGCGGACGCTGCGGCCCTCGGGGAGGCTGGCGGTGAAGACGATGTCCGGCTGATCCACGCCCGGGCTCGACTTGATCTCGGCCGGCTCGGTGGTGACGCCGAAGCGCTTCAGCTCGTCGCCGATGAGCCGCGCGAAGCTGTTGTAGGCGTTGATCCCCGCGTCCCCCGAGGTCGCGCCGTCCTCGTACTTGCCGAAGATCGCGACCACCTCGAAGACGTCGTCCTCCCAGACCTTGTGGTACTCGGGGTACTTGCCGGTGGTCTGGAGCGGGCTCGGCGAGACGGTGGCCGTGGCCTTGAAGAGGTCGCCGTCGTCGAGGTCGCACGTCCGCAGCGCCGGCCGGTAGTAGTACCACATGCTGCCGGTGTCGACGTCGTGGGCGCCCCACTCCACGCACTCGTCCTTGTAGGCCTCGGTGAACTTCTGCTGCCCGCCGTAGCTGACGTCGCGCGGCAGCAGCAGCTCGTAGGTCTCGGGCGTGGCGTTGCGCTTGTTCCACGCGACCGGCATCCGCGCGTGGTAGCTGATCTTGCAGCCCGACTCGACGTTCTCGGTCCGGATGTTCGTCAGATCGAGGTGGTCGAGGCGGCCGAGGGACTTGTCCCCGTTCAGCTGGCCGATCGTGTAGAGCAGCTGATCCTGGATCGCGTTCTTCTCGTTCCAGCAGTACGAGGTCACGAGCTCCGCGTCGAACTCGAAGCGCAAGAACGTCGCCTCGGCGCTGGCGTCGGACTTGCCGATGCTGCCCTTGTACTGGCCGGGCTCGGTGGTGGTGTCGGTCTCGTCGGCGCAGGCGCCGAGGAGCAGCAGCGCGCCGGCGAGCGCGGTGATGACGCGGTTCGTCGTCAGGAGACGCATGGGGGACCTCTTGTATGGGGACGGCGCCGGGTGGGGACGCGGGACCCTCCTTACCCGACAGCGGCCGGACTGTGCAACATCCGAGCCGTCGTCTCTCGCGAAAACTCCCCTTTGAGTCCAAACACTTGTGGCGCCACCCCGACGACACCGATGGGGCCTGCGGACCCCGCCGCCCGCCGAGCACGTCCGACGGCCCCGGGACACTTTGGGCCATATTTGGAACTTTTCGTTGACCCCACCTCTCGGGGCCGGCATCTTTGACTCACCTCAACTCGCCGGCCGACCCAGCCCAGGAGGCGTCATGGTCCCTCGTTCAATCGTCCCCACCCTCGCCGCAGCAGTGCTCTCGCTGGGCGCCTGCCTCGACGGCGCCGATGACGGCCCCGCGTCCCAGGCCGTCATCACGCCGGACGCCCCGGGCCTCGCCGATCGGATGAGCGGCGCGCGCGTCCAGCAGCCCGAGGCCGTCTCCGACCTCGCCGATCTCTCCCCGCGCGCCGTCCCGGTGCTGGACCCGGTCGCGCCCGGGCGCGCGTCGAACTCGGTCTGCGCCAACGCCCTGCCCCTCACCGAGGGGACGCTCGGCGCCCAGGATCTGTCGCTCGGCGCGCCGCCTCCGGTCGGCAGCTGCTTCGGCATCACCCAGACCACCCTGTTCTACGCCGTGACCATCCCCGCGCGGAGCGCCTACTTCGTCCGCGTCGACAGCGAGGGCGACGACGAGACCCTGTCCCTCTACGGCGTGACGACCTGCGAGCCGCCGGCGACCGGCAGCTGCACCTTCCTGGACACGAGCCTCCCCGGCGACGCCCTGCGCCTGGTCAACATCGGCGACGCCCCGCGGCGCGCGGTCTTCACGGTCGTCCCCCCGGTCGACGCGCCGCTGCCGCGCTTCTCGCTGACGGTCGAGCGCGAGGACCTCGACGCCAACGCCGTCTGCGCGGGCGCCACCCTGCTCGCCCTCGACGAGACCGTCACCGACGTCGTCAGCGACCTCGGCGGGCCGCTCGATCCCGAGGCCTGCCCCAACCACCGGAGTCACTTCTACCGCGTGACCGTCCCGGCGCGGACCCGGGTCACGGCCAACGTGATGTCCGACGCCCACGTCTACCCGCGGTTCCTCGCCGACGGCTGCGACGACTTCGTCGGCTGCTACGGCGAGGACAGCTTCGCGAACCTCGGCGACGCGCCGCGCGAGGTCGTCCTGGCGATGAGCCAGGTGACCTGGGACGAGGGGCTCTTCTCGCTGTCGCTCTCCACGGCCCCCGTCGCCCCCAACGCCAGCTGCGAGACCGCCGCGCCCCTGCCGCTGGGGACCGCCGTCACCGCGGACACCCGCCAGGGCGGGCTCAACGACGGCTGCGCCGCCTGTTACGGGCGCCTCGCCCTCTTCTACACGGTGGAGGTCCCCGCCGGCGCCGAGGTCGACGTGACCGCGACCCCCGAGGCCGTCACCGACGGGCGCTGGAGCGGCGGCTTCGTGACCAGCGCGACGGCCTGCGACACCTGGGACTGCGGCTTCCCGACCGGCTTCGGCGAGGACGGCTCGTCGACCCTGCGCCTCGACAACAGCGCCGGGGACGAGGCCCAGAGCTACGTCCTCACCGCCGGGCGGAGCCTCTGGGGTGGCGAGGAGGATCCCGACGCGGGGGTCTTCACCCTCGAAGCGCACGTGGTCGAGTGACGCAAGTGTGGTAGTTCGCCGGATCGGGCGCGCCGCCCGACCCGGCGCGCCCGCCCGGAGCCCCATGCCAGACCCGACCGACATCGACGACCGCGAGCTGCAGCGCCGGGTGCTGTACGCGGTCGTCCGTCCACTGGTCCGGCTGGCCGACGCCTTCCGTATCCCCCTGTCCGAGGTCCTCGATCTGGTGCAGGTCGCCTACTTCCATCACCTGCGCGACAAGGGGCTGCGCCTGGCCGACGTGGGCGAGCGGCTGGCGATCAGCGAGCGCAGCGCCAAGCGGCTCGCCAAGCAGCTCCGCGAGACCTTCCTCGACGCCGACCGCCGCTACGACCTGCCGGTGAAGATCGAGTTCATGGTGTGGGCGACGCCGATGAGCCGCGCCAAGGTCAACCAGCTCCTCACCGGCGTCGACGCGAGGAGCGTCGATCGGGTCATCGACCAGCTCATCGACGAGGGGCGGCTGGTCGAAGAGGAGGGCCGCACCCCGCGGCTGATGGTGAACCAGCGGGTGAACACCCTCGTCCGCGACACCTGGCTCACCCGCATCGGCGGCCTCAACAGCTTCCTCGGCAACCTGGGCGACGCGGTCTTCGGCCGCTTCTTCCGCGCCGAGCCGCGCGCGATGGCGCGGACCCTGAACTTCCTCATCCGTCGCGAGGATCGCGAGCAGCTCGAGCGCTTCTTCATGGAGACGCTCGTCCCCGCGGTCCAGGCGCTCGACGAGGCCGGCCAGGCCGACGACGACGCCGAGCGCTTCCGGATGTCCCTGTGCTGGGCCCCCTATCAGTATCTCGAGAGTGAGATCGAGGGCGACCAAGGAGACTGACGAGTCATGAAGACGATGCGCACGAGCGCCATCACGGCGCTATCGCTCGCCCTCGCGGGCTGTCTCGGCAGCGGCGGGAGCCACCGCGTCGACTGCGGCGACGGAGACAACGTCGTCTACGACGGCGACGACTTCTGCGTGTACGCGGCGCCCCTCATCATCGAGGGCTTCGACTGCCCCGAGGCGGTCCCCTTCCAGTTCCCGGGCGGCGACGGCGCCGTCATCTGCGGGCCGGCGCCGGACCTGCCCCAGGGCGACATCGACGGCATCATCGACCTCTGGCACGGCGTCGACCAGCCCGACGTGACCGGCGGCGACTCGATCCCCGCGCCCGACACCTGGATCGGGCAGGACACCGCCGTCCCCGACACGACCGAGCAGGACACGACGGTCGCGGACACCGAGCCCGGGCCCACGCCGAGCTTCTGCTCGGACCAGCTCCTCACCGGCGCCTTCGATCACCCCGACGGCGGGGCCTGCACCACGACCTCGGACTGCGGCGGCGCCACCTACCTGGCCTCCTGCGGCGGAGAGCCCGCCTTCTGCTACTGCGACCGCGGCGACGTCACCTGCGTCGCGACGCCGAGCTGCTACGCGCTGGACCGCCCGGTGGGCGTAGCGTGCGATCCGGGGCTCCCCCGGGCGTGCGCCGAGTCGCTCTACTGCCCGGAGGACACCCGGATCTGCACGACGCTCCCCGAGCCGTGCAGCGAGCTCGGCTGCTACGACGACCTCACGTGTGCGGCGGGCGACGGCGGGCGCTGCCACGGGGCCGCCCCGGTCGCCGGCGAGGCCGGCTGGTGCGCCCCGCCATTGGCGGCCCCGACCCTCTGCCGGGAGGACGGCGACTGCGGGCCCGGCTGGACCTGTGACGGGACGTCCGTGCACTGCGACGCCTGCGGCTGCGGCGACACCCGCGACAACTTCGGCTACTGCACGCCGCCCGCCTCCGATGGCGCGGTCACGCTGCGGCTGGACCGAGACCACCCGCGCGCCAGCGACCCGCCGACCGCGATCTGGTGGAACGGCGGCAGCGAGCTGATCTGGGTCGACTGCGCCTCGTGGCGGGTCAGCGTCCGCGACGAGGACACCCACGCGTGGGTCGACGGCGCCGAGGAGGCCGGCTGCACCGCGAACTACCTGCGCGCCATCTACGCCGGGCAGCCGCTGGCCACGAGCGCCGTCAGCGTCGAGACCGCGGCCTGGGACGGCATGCCCCGCTGGGTCCGCGTCGAGGGCAGCTACTACACCGGCTGCACCGGCTTCGAGCCGTCGACCTGCGCCGCCGGCCCCCTGACGATCACGAGCGAGCGCGTCTACCTGTACCCATAAACGATCGCTTCTCTACCCGCCGGCAAGATAAACGATCGCTTCTCAACTGGCACGTAAATCACCTTTCGCTTATCTTCTGGCGACAGACGAGCTTGGGAGAGGGGCGGTGAGGCAGACGGGCGAGCTCGAGATCAGCACGGTCGCAGGGGAGAAGGTCCACGCCTTCATCCCGCGCCCGCTGCCCCCGCGCGACCCGCCGCTCGCGCTCGAGTCGCTCGCCTCCCCGCTCGCCGACGCCCGCGAGCAGCTGCGCCTGCTCGACGTCGCCGGCGACATGGTCCCCTCGGTCCCGTGGTTCGTCTACGCCTTCGTCCGCAAGGAGGCCGTGCTGTCCGCGCAGATCGAGGGGACGCAGGCGACCTTGATGGACCTCCTCGAGGTCGAGGCGAGCGGCGCCGCCCCGGTCGACGCCGACGTCGAGGAGGTCAGCGGCTACGTCGACGCCCTCGAGTACGCGTGGGCCGAGCTCGGGCGCGACGAGGGCCTCCCCATCTCGACGCGGCTCCTGTCCGAGGCGCACTGCCGCCTGTTGAGCGGCGCGCGCGGCGCGACGAAGCAGCCCGGAGCGATCCGACAGTCCCAGAACTGGATCGGCGGCACGCGCCCGGGCAACGCGGCCTTCGTCCCCCCTCCGCCCCACCGCCTCGGCACGCTGCTCGGCGACCTCGAGCGCTACGTCCACGACGAGAGCGAGCTGCCCCCGCTGCTCCGCGTCGGCCTCGTCCACGCGCAGTTCGAGACGCTCCACCCCTACCTCGACGGCAACGGGCGGCTCGGACGGCTCCTCATCACGCTGCTCCTGCGCCACTGGGGCCTGCTGTCACGGCCGCTCCTGTACCTGAGCCTCTTCCTGAAGACCCACCGCCACGAGTACTACCGGCGCCTGACCGCGGTCCGCCGCGACGGCGACTGGGAGGGGTGGCTCGCCTTCTTCCTCGAGGGGGTCGCCAGCGTCGCGCGGGAGGCGGTCGCGACGGCGCGGCAGCTCCACGCCGTGGTCACCGAGTGCCGCGCTCGCCTGCTCGCGCGGGACGACGCGACCGTCCTGGCGCTCCGCCTCTTCGAGCTCCTCCCCGAGCGCCCGGTCATGACCGTCAGCCGCGCGGTCGGGCTCCTCGACTGCTCGCGGCCCGCGGCCGGCAAGGCCATCCGCGTCCTCGAGGCCGCCGACGTCGTCCAGCCCCGCGACGACCGCACCCGCGACCGCGCCGTGATCTTCGGCCCCTACCTCGACCACCTGCGCGAGGGGACCGAGCCCCTCGCCAGGTGATCGCGGGTCGCGTCACGGGCAGTCGGTGCAGACCAGCGGGTTGCCGCTGACCGTCCCGGTGATGCTCGCCTGGGGCACGCCATCGACCTCGAGCTGGTGGGTGACCGTCAGCGACGCGCCGTCGCCGACCGCCAGCGCCGCCGCCCCCGAGGAGACGTCGCCGTTGTAGACGATGAGGTCGCCGTCGACGGTGACCTGGGCGCCGCCCCGCACCTCGAGCTGGTCGAGGCCGACGAAGCCGCGATAGCCGGAGCCTGTGGAGAAGCCCGCCGGCAGGTCGCTCGACGTCAGCCGGATCGCCGTGTTGCCGACGACCGTGCTGATGACGTCGTCGGCCAGGGTCGGCGTGCCGCCTCCGGTCAGATCCGCCCGGAAGGTCGTCCCGGCGTAGTAGTCGGGCACGTACCAGGTCTTCGTCGCGTCGGTGAAGGTCGTCGCGGTCACGTTGGCCGCGGTCCCGACGCCGATGGACGCCAGGACCGTCGAGCCGTCCGCCGCGACCCTGTCGTCGTTGTCGACGACCAGCGTCCCGACCGAGTAGCCGCGCGGCAGGAGGAAGATCGTCCCCGCGCCGCCGACCCGCGAGCCGTTCGCGCTGCCGCCCGCCGCCGTCAGGCTCGTCCACGGGGACGCCAGGCCGAAGGAGCCGCCCGCCACGTCGTAGCCGGTCACGACGATGCGGCCGCCGCCACCGCCGCCCGCGCCGTACGACGCGTGCGCGTCACCGCCGCGCGCGCTGACCGTGCCGTTGCCGCCGATGTTCGGCGCGTTCAGGTAGACCGAGCCACCGGCGCCGCCGCCGCCCCGCCCGGAGGTCGCGTACTCGCCGTCGGCCTTGATCGCGCCGTGGATGATGATGACGTCGCTCGCGATGACGCGCACGACGCCGCCGCCCGCGCCCCCCCGGTACGAGGTCGAGGTGTTGTAGCGGCCGCCGCCGCTGCCCGGCCACCAGGCGTCGTCGAAGCGCCCGTACGGGATACACGCCGAGCCGCCGCTGCCGACGAAGCCGATCCCGCCGTGGCAGCCGCCGGTGAGCAAGCCCGGGCCGTAGGTCGTGGCGCCTTCGGGCCAGCTCTGGGCCTGCGGGATGGCGCCGCTCGCGCCCGGCCACCCCTTGTAGGAGACGTCGATGGACGCCGACGGGTCGATGGTCACCTGGGCCGCCGTCAGGAGCAGCCGCGGGACGTAGGAGGCCCCCGCCGCGGGGTGGGTCAGCGACGCCGAGTCGGTCAGCCACAGGCTGTCGTCGACGTCCACGGTGTCGCCGGAGATCGTCAGCGCCGTCGTCCCCGACAGGGTCAGGTCCCCGGCCGCGATGGTCCCGACGGTCCCGGTCGTGTTGGTCAGCGTCACGAGCCCGGTCGCGTCGACGCTGTCGGCCGTGAACGTCGCGCCGGTCACCGTCAGGTCGCGCGCGACGATCTGACCGAGGTCGACGGTTCCCGCGCCGATCGCCCAGTCCAGGCGCGGATCGACCACGCCCGGCGCGGCGCCGCCGACCAGCGTCGTCACGTCGAGGGCCGTGATCGAGAGCGTCTGCGCCTCGCCGACGTCGAGGGTCCGCACGGACACGTCGCCGCCGAGGGCCAGGGTCGCGGTGTCCTCGCTGTGCATGTCGCCGGCGTCGATCCGCAGCTCCACGTCCCCGGCGAGGCTGGCGCCGCCGCGGATCTCGAGGTTGTCGAAGCGGTAGGCCGCCGTCCAACGATCGGTGGCCGGGTTGGCGACTCCGGTCGGATCGGGCGAGCCGGTCAGGGTCAGGGTGTTCCCGTTCGACGCGACGATCCGGTAGAGGTGGTCGTCGCCGAGGGTCGGCTGGCCCTGCCCCTCCTTCGGGTTGACGAGGTAGTCGTCGAGCTCGCCCTCGAGGTCGAAGGCCGCCGGCGCCGACAGCGACGTCGCCGTGAGCTGGGTCATGAGCCCCGAGCCCTCGAAGACCAGCCGCGTCGAGCCGGGCGCCGTGCTGTGGCCACCGTTGTCGAGCATGAGGTCGCCGTCGGCCCCGCCGACCCGGCGGTAGAAGGTCCCCGAGCCGCCGTAGTTGTTGCCGGTCCCGAGGCCGCCCTGGACGCTCACGAGGGTCCAGGGCTGGTTGTCGCCGGCCGCGGCCGTGTCGCCGAGGGCGCCCTGGATGCCGCCCGAGGCGACGACCGCGATCATCCCGCCGCCGCCGCCGTAGGCGTAGCTGCTCGATCCGTTGCCGCCGGCCGCCTCGAGGCGCCCGGTGCCGTCCACGAAGGGCGCCGCGACGTAGATGGCCCCGCCCGCCCCGCCGGCCGCCCGGCCGACGCCGTTGCCACCGTTGGCGCGGATGGCGCCGTTGAGGTGGGCGGCCGAACCGATGATCAGCTCGACGGCGCCGCCGCCGGCCCCGCCCGCGTGGTCGTAGGAGGTCGCGCGCCCGCCGCCCGCGCCGTTCTTCGTCGGGTGGTAGAGGGAGTCGAAGGTCGGCCGCAGGCAGGTCCCCGAGTAGCTGTAGCCGCCGTGACTGCCGCCGCAAGCCGGCGCCGCTTCCTGCGCCGTCAGCGCCGCGTAGCCCGCGGTGTGCGCACCGGACCCGCCGGCCCAGCCCTTGCCGCTGACGTCGATGGCGCCGTCGAGGGCCATCGTCAGGACCGCCGCCTCGACGCGGAGCCGCCGCTCGGGGCCGGTCCCGGTCGCCGTGTGGGTGAGCACGGTCCCGCTGTCGCTGATCGTCAGCGCGCCGTCGATGGCGAGGCGCGTCTCGCCGATCTCGAGGGTCGCGGCCCCCGAGAGGCTGGCGTCGCCGCCGACGTCCAGGGTCCCGATGACGGCGTCGGCGCCGCTGGACACGGTGACGTGACCGCCGACGTCGAGGGCGCCGATGACGGCGTCGCTCGCGTCGGTGAGGGCGGCGTCGCCGTCGACCCACATCGCGTCCACGGTGACGGTCGCCCCGGCGAGGGTCGCGTCCCCGCTCACGTCCACGACGTCGGCGACGAGCTGCCCGCCGTCGGCGGTGACGGAGACCCCGTAGAGCCCGGCGAGATCGACCGCCCCGTCGTTGAGGATCCAGTCGAAGGCGTAGTCCGTCGCCGTCCCCTGGACCAGCGCGTCGGTGGCGAGCACGGCCTGCGCGCCGTCTACGAGCTCGATGGCCGTGACGGCCGCGAGGTCGAGGGCGCGGACGTCGAGGCCGCCCCGCAGGCGGAAGGTCGCCGCGTCCCCCGAGGCCATGTCGCCAGCGTCGACCCGCACCTCCGCGTCGGCGGCCAGCTGCGCGCCCCCGCGGATCTCGAGGTTGTCGAAGCGGTAGTAGGCCGACCAGGTGTCGCCGGGGATGGCGAAGGTCGTCGGGTCGGGGCTCCCCGCGATGGCGAGCTGCGAGCCGTCGGTGTCGACGATCCGGTAGACGTGGTCGTCGCCGAGGCTGATCGTCCCCTGCCCGGACTTCGGGTTCACCAGGTAGTCGTCGATGGGGCCGGCGGCGTCGAAGAGCGTCCCGCCGTCCAGCGAGGTCGCCGAGAGCTGGGTCATCAGGCCCGAGCCCTGGAAGACGAGCGGGGTCGAGCCGGGGAAGCTCGAGCGGTCGGCGTTGTCGACGAGCAGGTCGCCGTCGGCCGCCCCCACCCGGCGGTAGAAGGTCCCGGAGCCCGCGTAGGTCCCGCTGCGCCCCTGGCCGCCGTACACGCTGACGACGGTCCAGGGCTGGTTCTGGCCGCCCGGCGCGTCGCCGAGGACGCCCTGGAGGCCGAGCCCGGCGTTCAGCGCGATCATCCCGCCGCCGCCGCCGTAGGCGTAGCTCGAGGTGTGCGCCCCGCCGACCGCCTCGAGGGTGCCCGAGCCGTCGATGAGCGGCGCCTCGACGTAGATCGAGCCGCCCGCGCCGCCGGCCGCACGCCCGACGCCGTTGGCCCCGTTGGCGCGGATGACGCCGCCGAGGTGCGCCGCCGAGACCGCGACGATCTCGACGCTGCCGCCGCCGGCCCCGCCAGCGTGGTCGTAGGAGGACGCGCGCCCGCCGCCGACGCCGTTGTGGATGGGGTGGTAGATCGAGTCGAAGCTCGGCTGCGGGCAGTCCGGGGCGCTGACGCCGCCGTGGGTGCCGCCGCAGTTGACCGGCGGCTCGAGCGAGGTCAGGGGCGCGTAGCCCGAGGTGTGGGCGCCGCTGCCGCCGGCCCAGCCCTTGCCGCTGACGTCGATGGCGCCCCCCTGGGCCATGGCCAGCACGCGGGCCTCGACGCGGAGGCGCCGCTCCGGGCCCTCCCCGGTCGGCGCGTGGGTCACCGTGGTCCCGCTCTCGGCGATGGTCAGGGTCCCCTCGACCGACAGCAGGTCGTCCTCGACCGTCACCGTGGAGCCCCCGGAGACCGTCGCGTTGCCGCCGATGTGCACCGTGTCGACGGTGACGCTCGAGCCGTTGATGACCGCGTCGCCGCCGATGTCCATGGACCCAGCGGTGACGTCGCTGCCGTCGACGAAGCTGGCGTCGCCGCTGATGTCCATGGTGTCGACCTCGATCCGGGCGCCGCTGGCCGAGATCGAGGCGCCGCTGATGCTCGGCTTCTGGAAGACGCCGTCGTTGAGCACCCAGTCGAAGTCGAACTCGGTGTTCTCACCCTGGATGAGCGTGTCGGTGGCCAGCTCGCCCGCAGCGTTGTCGACCAGCTCGACCGTGACGACCTGGTTGAGGTCGAGGGTCCGGACGTCGAGGCGTCCGCGGAGGCGGAAGGTCGTGTCGTCACCCGACGAGATGTCGCCGTCATCGACCCGCATCTCGGCGTCGGCGTAGACCTGGGCCCGGCCGCGGACCTCGACGTTCTCGAAGCGGTAGAAGGCGGTCCACGGGTCACCAGCGGTCGCGATGGTCGTCGGATCCGGCGTCCCCGACAGCGTCAGCTTCGAGCCCGCCGTCCCCGCGATCGTGTAGACGACGTCGTCGCCGAGGCTCACCGTGCCCTGCCCCATCTTCGGGTTGACGAGGTAGCCGTCCACGGCGCCGTGGGTGTCGAAGAGCGTGGACGCCGTGAGCTGAGTCGCGGTCAGCGCCGTCGACGGCCCGCTCCCCTGGAAGACGAGCGGGGTGGAGCCGCCGAAGGTCGAGCGCTCGGCGTTGTCGACCATGAGGTCACCGCGCGCGGCGCCGACCCGCCGGTAGAACGTGCCGGACCCGGCGTAGACGCCGCTCCGGCCCTGGCCGCCGTAGACGCGGACGACGTCCCACGGGGTGTTCGCGTCGCCGACGCCGCCGCCGAGGACGCCGTGGATCCCGGCGGTCGCGACCAGCGCGATCATGCCGCCGCCGCCGCCGTAGGCGTAGCTCGAGGTGTGGGCGCCGCCGTAGGCCTCGAGCGCCCCGCCGCCGTCGATGAGCGGGGCCTCGACGTAGATCGATCCGCCCGCGCCGCCGGCCGCGCGCCCCACGCCGTTTTCGCCGTTGGCTCGGATGACGCCGTCGAGGTGGGCGACGCTGGTCGCGAAGATCTCGACGCTGCCGCCCCCGGCCCCGCCGGCGTGGTCGTAGGAGGACGCGCGGCCGCCGCCGGCGCCGTTGTGGCGCGGGTGGTAGAGCGAGTCGTAGCTCAGCGAGGCGCAGTCCGGCGCGGTCGTGCCGCCGTGGCTGCCGCCGCAATTGACCGCGGCCTCGAGGTTCGCGATGGGCGCGTAGCCCGAGGTGTGGGCGCCGCTGCCACCGGCGTAGCCGCGGCCGGTGACGTCGATGGCGCCGCCGCTGGTCATCGTGAGGGTGTCGGTGTGGATGACCAGGCGCTGCTCGGTGTCGCCGGTGCCCGTCGGGAGGTGGGTCACGAGGGTGCCGGCGTCGGTGATCGTCAAGGCGCCGTCGACGTTCAGGGTGCTGGCGCCGATCTCGAGCTTGGAGCCCGAGGACAGGGTCGCGTTACCGGCGACATGGAGGGTGTCCATCCCGGCCAGGGTGCCCCCGGCGAGGACCGCGTCGCCACTGACCTCGACGGCGTCGACGGTGATGACGGCGCCGTCGGCGCTGAGCGAGGCGCCGTGGAGCGCCGGCGCCGTCACCATGCCGTCGTTGAGGATCCAGTCGAAGGTGAAGTCCGTCGCGTCGCCCTGGACGATGGTCTCGAAGGCGAGCCCGGCCGACGTCCCGGCGACCAGCTCGATCGCGGTCGTGTCGTTGAGATCGAGGGTGCGGACGTCGAGGGCGCCGCGGAGTCGGAAGCTCGAGGCGTCGCGCGAGGCCATGTCGCCCATGTCGACCCGGACCTCGGCGTCCGCGGCGAGCTGGGCGTTGCCGCGGATCTCGAGGTTGTCGAAGCGGTAGAAGGCCGACCACTCCGAGGTGCCCGGGGTGGCGAAGGTCGACGGGTCGGGGGTCCCGCTGAAGACGAGGACCGGCCCGGCGGTGTCGGTGATGCGGTAGACGTTGTCGTCGGCGAGGCTCGGCGTGCCCTGGCCGACCGCCGGGTTCAGGAGGTAGTCGTCCTTGGCGCCGGTCAGGTCGAAGGCCGCGGTCCCGGTCATGGTCGTGGCGTTGATCGACCCGAAGGTCGCCAGGCCCTGGAAGGCCAGCGGGGTCGACCCCGGGTCGCTGTTGTGGTCGGCGTTGTCGACCATCAGGTCGCCGTCGGCGTCGCCGACCCGCCGGTAGAACGTGCCCGAGCCGGCGTAGACCCCGCTCCGGCCCTGGCCGCCGTAGATCTTCACGGCCATCCACGGCTGGTTGTCACCGGCGATCCCGGTGTCCCCGAGGACCCCGAGGAGCGTGCTCGACGCGACCACGGCGATCATGCCGCCGCCGCCGCCGTAGGCGTAGCTCGAGGTGTGGGCGCCACCGTAGGCCTCCAAGGGGCCGGAGCCGTCGACGGTCGGGGCCGTGATGTAGATCGAGCCGCCCGCGCCGCCGCCGGCGCGACCGACGCCGTTGACGCCGTTGGCCCGCACCGCGCCGTTGAGGTGCGCCACGGTCTGGGCGGTGATCATGACGCTGCCGCCGCCGGCGCCGCCGGCGTGGTCGTAGGAGGACGCGCGCCCTGCCCCGGCGCCGTTGTGACGCGGGCGGTAGAGCGAGTCGTAGCTCGGGACGCCGCAGTCGCTCGTGCTGATGCCGCCGTGGCTGCCGCCGCAGTTCGGGGGCGCCTCGAGGCCGGAGATCATCGCGTAGCCGTTGGTGTGAGCGCCGCTGCCGCCCGCCCAGCCCTTGCCGGTCACGTCGATGACCGCGCCGTCCTGGAGGCTCAGGGTCCCGACCTCGACCGCGAGGTGACGCTCGGTGGGGCCGGCGCCGGTCTCGGGCTGGGTCAGGGTCGTCCCGGCGTCGGTCAGGAGCAGCGTGCCGATGACCGACAGCGCCTCGACCGTGACGGTGCTGCCGGCGTCGACGCGCAGGTCCCCCTCGACGTCGATGTCGTCGGCGGTGACGGCGCTCGCGCCGGTGACGTGGGCGTCCTCGTGGACGGTCAGATCGTTGGTGGTGAAGCGCGCACCGCCGTCGGCGTGCAGGGTCACGAGCGTCGGCGTCGGGATGGCCGACACGCCGCCGCTCAGGGTCAGCGCGAAGGGGAAGGCCGCGTCGTTCGAGCCGACGAGGTACTCCTCGACCATGAGCCCGCCGCCGGTGACGGCGATGGTCTCGACCGGGCCGAGGTCCGCACGGGCGACCCAGAGCTGCCCCTCGATGCCGAGGTGCGTCGGGTCCTCGAGTCCGCCGCCCTTGACCCAGAGGTCGCAGCCGCGGGCGTCGAGGTGGCCGTCGTCGGTCACGATGAGCCGGTCGACGACCTCGACGCCGCGGTAGACGGCGTCGACCTGGGTCTGACCGAGGGGGCTCTGGGCGAGGTTGACGCGGAAGGCGTCGTTGCCGAGGACCGTGAAGATCGGGTCGTCGGCGAAGCCCGGGGTGGCGTTGGCGTGGATGTCGACGTTGACCTGGGTGCCGGCGTAGAGGTCCGGCCTCAGATTTCCGTCGAGGTCGTCGAAGCCGGCCGAGTCGTAGTCGTCGACGGTCCCCTCGGGCACGCAGAAGAGCGGTGTCGAGCCGTCGGCCGAGGCCTGGCCGTCGTTGGCGACGAAGAGCCGCCCGTCGATGTCGCCGGCGTAGCGGACCCACACGGTCCCCGCGCCGCCGGAGCCGCTCCGGCCGGGCCCGCCGTGGGCGAGCATGCTCTCGAGGGCGTTGCCGGCGGCGAAGGTCCCGCTGACGCCGCCGGTGCTGAGGAGCCCGGTCACCGCGATCCGCCCGCCGCCGCCGCCGTAGCCGTAGCTGGTGTGGGCCCCGCCGCCCTTGGCGGTGATGACGCCCGCGCCGAGGAGCCGCGGGGTGTTGAGCAGGACCCCACCGCCGGCGCCGCCGCTGGCCCGGTTCGGGGTGCGGGTCTGGCCGTCGGCGTAGATGCCGCCGTCGTTGACCATGTAGCCGCCGGTCAGGACGTGGACGCGGACGAGACCGCCGCCCGCGCCGCCGTACTCGCCGGCGTTGGTGTTGTACTCGCCGCCGCCCGCGCCGGGCTCGGCCGGGTTGCGGACACCGCCGTACGCGAGCCTGGAATCGGTCACGCCGCCACCGAGGCCGCCGTGGGTGCCGCCGACGTTGGCGAGCGGCCCCGCCAGCGGGACGTTCCCCTGGCCGCGGGCCTGGGCGCCGCTGACCGCGCCGAGGTAGCCCTTGGCCGTCACGTCGATCTTGCAGCCGGGCTCGATGTGGAGGCTCGTGACCTGGATGTCGACCTTCTGCCAGTCGTCATCGGTCGCGGCCGCGTGGGTCACGACGCAGGGGTTGTCGTTGTTGTTGTGCAGCGTGACCGAGCCGAACTCCATCGGCGAGCAGCCGCGGCTGTTGATCTCGACCGTGCCGTTCTGGATGAGGAGGTTCTGACCCTTGTAGCTCGGGTAGTTGTCGCAATCGATGGTCGTCACGCCGAGGTTGACGAGGTCGGTGGCGGAGACGAAGGCGACGGTCGCGGTGTCCTCGATGGGCTCGCCGTTGACGGTCGCGACGAGGGTCGCGGTCTCGACGGCGACCGAGCTCCGGAGCGTCTGGGTGTAGCTGCCGTCACCGTGCTGGACCGGCGAGCCGACCAGCGTCCCGGCGGTCGTCTCGATGACGACGTCGTGGGACGAGGTCAGGACTGTCCCGTGCTCGTCCCGCAGAATCACGGTGACCGTGGAGGTGCTGGTCCCGTTGGCGATGATCGAGGTCGGCAGCGCCGTGATCGACGACTCGCCGACGTCGGGATCGCCGGGCGGGGCGGCGGTGACCGAGATGATGCCGGTCTCGTCGCCAGTGACCTCGGGATCGGCGAAGGACGCGAAGACCTTACCCGAGGTCCCGGCGGCGGTCGCGGTGTAGGTGAAGCTCGTCTGGGGCCCGGCCTGGACGGTCGGCAGGCTCCCGCCGGTGGTCCAGACGACCGAGACGTCGCCGACGTAGTTGAGCTCGGTGTCGTAGCCGGCGGCGTAGAACGTGACCTCGTCGCCGACGACCAGCGCGTAGTCGTTGGCGACCTCGCCGCCGCCGTTCTCGGCGTCGCGGATCACGATGAGGGCGAGGGGGTTGCCCGTCCCCTCCACGCACTCGCCGTCGACGTTGAAGTGCAGCCCCTCGGCGCAGCTGGCGCAGGCCGGGCCGACGTAGCCCTCGTCGCACTCGCACGAGGTCTGGCCGTCCTCGGCGGTGCAGACGCCGTGGCCCGAGCAGGTCGTCGGCAGGCACTGGGCGTCGAGGACGCAGAGCCCTTCCTCGAGGTGGAAGCCGGCGGCGCAGAGCTCGCAGTTGAGCCCGGCGTAGCCGTCGTCGCAGGCGCAGACGATGACGCCGGTCTCGTCGTCGCAGGTCCCGTGCTCGCCACAGGTGTCCTCGGCGCAGACCTCGTCGGCCACGCAGACCCCGAGGCTCCCGGTCACGAAGCCGCCGCTGCCGCCGCCGTCGTCGCCGGGCATGCTCTCGAGGTGGAAGCCGTCGTCGCAGGCCTCGCACCAGTTGCCGACGTAGCCCTCCTCGCACACACACGTCACGATCCCGCCCTCGTCGTCGCACGCGCCGTGGCCGCCGCAGGTCGACGGCAGGCACTGCTGGTCGAGCAGGCAGTCGCCCTCGCTGTCGTGGTAGCCGGCGGCGCAGATCCCGCACTCGGGGCCGTCCCAGCCGAGGAAGCACACGCAGCCCGCGACGCCGCCATCCACCTGGCAGTAGCCGTTGGGCTCGCAGGACGTTTCGCCCTCGCAGGTCTCGTCGGGGACGCACTCGTCGTCGTCGTCTCGGTGATAACCGGCGTCGCAAGACGTACAGGCGAGGCCGGTGTAGCCCTCGTCGCAGTCGCAGGTCACCTCGCCGCCGGTGGCCGAGCAGAGGCCGTGCCCGCCGCAGGTCTGGGGCCCGCAGGCGGTGTCGAGGACGCACTCGCCCTCCTCGTCGTGGTAGCCGGGGTAGCAGAGGTCGCAGGCGTTTCCGGTCCAGCCGGTGTCGCAGATGCAGTCGACCTCGCCGCCGCGCTCCTCACAGGTGCCGTGGGGCCCGCACGCCTCGCCGCCGCAGGTCTCGTCGAGAACGCACTCCCCGTCGCCGTCGAAGTGATAGCCCTCGTCGCAGTCCTCGCATGCCGGGCCGGTGTACCCCGCCTTGCACAGGCAGGTGACCATTCCCTCGTCGTCGTTGCAGGTCCCGTCGTGGGCGCAGGAGCTGTCGGTGCACATCTCGTCGCCGACGCAGATCCCGTTGCCGTCGTCGTGGAAGCCCGCGGCGCAGCTGTTGCACGTCGCCCCGGCCCAGCCCGGATAGCAGTGGCACTCGACCACGCCGGTGGCGTCGACGCAGACGCCGGAGAGGCAGCTCTTGTTGGTGCAGACCTCGTCGACGACGCAGCCGCCGTCCTCGGCGGCGTGGTAGCCATCGGCGCAGACGTCACAGGTCGCGCCGGTCCAGCCGGTGTCGCAGACGCACTGCGCCTCGTCGCCGCTCAGGTCGCAGCTGCCGTGACCGGTGCAGTCGGTGTCTTCGGCGCAAGTCTGGATGATAGTCTGACCGGTGGTGCTGCCGCCGCATGCGGCGAGCACGGTCAGACCGGCGTAGAGCGCGGTCCACGAGGTTCTCATGCTGAACTCCAGGAGAGGGATTCGGCGAGGTGAGCATGAGAATGGTCGGTTCGACCCGATCCACGCAACCGTCCCGCACCGCAACACCGACCCCACCGGGCTCATCGTTGTGGTCCACGGTAGCCGCGAAAGCGCACCGCGGTGCCCGGAAAGATCAGCGGGACCCGGTGACGCGTCGACGACCGTGCGAGGACTCAGCGCACGCGGCCGAAGCGGACGGTCTTCTCGCCGACCCGATCGGCGAGCGGCGGGCAGCCGGCCACGGTCATGTCGACGTGCTCGCCGTTCTCCGTGATCTCGCCCTGACAGGTCGCGTCGCCGTCCTTCATCTCCCAGGTCATGTGCTTCTCGTCGGCGACGGACCACGTGAACGGGAAGGTCTCGTGATCGCCGGCGGCGACGTGCTTCAGCTCCTCCGAGGAATAGAAGGGCGTGATGGAGCCCCACCCCTCGACGACGACGTCCTTGTCGCTGCTGATGATCACGTTGAACGAGACCGACGTCTGGTTCGGGATCGCGCCTGTGTACGGCAGATCCTCGGGGACGGCCCGCCACGCCCCGTTCAGGACGGGGCCCCGCTGGGACGGGCCACAAGCGACGACGAGACCGAGCGCCGCGACGGCGCACGACAGGCTGGAGATGTGCTTCATGAGCGGATTCTGTGAGCGTCGGCCGCATGTCGTCAACGCATGTGGGAGACGTGACCGGCGGGTGGTGGTGGATACGGGGGCAACCCCAGGCGGCGCGCCCATGCCGCGCCCGACGCTCGGACAGCGTTGCCGACCCGATCCGCGCCCGCACCGTCGACCTCGCCGACTCCAGCGGCCGACCCGACGCGAGTCATCGGCGGATCGTCGGCAGAGCGCCGGAGGAGCGCCGGAAGAGCGCCGGAAGAGGGCCGGAGGAGCGCCGGAGGAGCGCCGGAGGATCGTCGGTGGGCGCTGGCTCTCTACGCCAATCAACCCCTTGCCACAGACCGTGATCCCGCGCTGTGGACCTCGGGCGAGGCGAAAAACACTGCCGAGCGAGCGCTCGCTCTTGACTGGACGAGCGTTCAGTTTAGTGTTGCCGGATGAACTCGAACCAGCACGAGATCTCGGCCGAAGCGAAGGCCTCACGAGAACGCCGGGAGCAGCTCGAAGACGAGCTCCGGACTCTCGCTGGAGACCTGCACGCGGCCACCTATCGCTTCTTGACGGCGCTCGCCGAGTTCGACCGTATCGGCGGGTGGGTCGGCGAAGGGGTCAGCTCCTGCGCTCAATGGCTCGGGTGGCGCTGTGGCGTCGGCATGAACACCGCCAGAGAGAAGGTGCGCGTCGCTCGCGCCCTCGAGGAGCTCCCGGTCGTCGCCGAGAAGCTCGAGGTCGGCGAGCTGAGCTACTCGAAGGCCCGGGCGATAACCCGCATCGCCACGCCGGAGACGGAGGGCTTCCTCGTCAAGTGTGCGCTCAGCGGGACCACCGGCCAGGTCGAACGCCTCGTCCGCTACGCCCGGAAGTACGGCCCCGAGGCCGCCGAGGAGCGCGCCGCCCGGATCCACGCCGATCGCTGCGTCAAGGTCTGGACCGACACTGACGGCGCGGTGAACATCAAGGGCCGGCTCCCGCCGGAGCTGGGCGCCATCGTCGTCCGGGCTCTCGACGCCGCCGTCGACGAGGCGAAGAAGCAGGCCTTCGAAGCAGCGCGCGAGGCCAAGGAGAGCGGCGACGAGGTCGCCGAGCCGGATCCCCACGCGTTCAACCCCAGCTTCCGATGGAACCGGGCCGACGCCCTCGTCGACATCGCCGAGAGCTTCCTCGCGCGCGGCTACCGGGAAGGCAACGCTGGCGAGCGCTACCAGGTCGTCGTCCACGTCGACGCGACACCCAGACGAGCGACCGGGGCAGACCACACGGGCTGCGCGAACGGGGCCCCCTCGGATCCCGTCGACCAGCCGAAGGTGAACGAGCCGGATGGGGTGAACGCGGCTGACACGGCTTCGGGAATGACGCCGCCCGAGGCGGCGCCCTACATCGAGGACGTCGGGCCGATCGCCGACTCGACGGCGTTGCGGATCGCGTGTGACTCGTCGGTCGTCGTCATGACCGAGAAGGACGGCGACACCATCGACGTCGGGCGAAAGACCCGGACCGTACCGCCTTCGATCCGACGGGCTCTGCGGCACCGAGACGGAGGCTGCGTCTTCCCCGGTTGCACCTGCCGCCGCTTCGTCGACGCTCACCACATCGTGCACTGGGCGAACGGCGGCCGGACCGCGCTGGACAACCTCGTCCTGCTCTGCCGCCGTCATCATCGGTTGGTCCACGACGAGGGCTACGCGTTTCAGCTGAAACGTGGCCGGGTCGTCGTCCGGCGCTCCGACGGGACGACGGTCCCTCGTCAGGTGCCTCATCGCATCCCACGGGATGGCCCCGGCGCGGCGCGGCGGAAGAACCTCGCGAAGGGCGTCGCGGTCGACCGCCACACCTGCACGCCGCGTTGGGACGGTGGCGCGCCCGATTACAACCTCACCCTGTCGATCCTCGCCGACTACCAGTCCGGGCTGAGGGGGAAGCACCCTCCCTCGCTACCAGGTCGTCAACATGGCCTCGTCGCTACCGACGAACCCGAAGAGCAGGGCGAGCGGGCTCGGATCACCGCCGCCGAGGGACAGGGGTAGAGACACGTCGAGCGGCTGGACCCATGTCGGGACGCCGATCTCCGTCGCGCCGGTGGCGAAGCTGAGCGCCGTCAGGGTGGAGGCCGCGTAGAACACTCCGAGCGTCCCGTCCGCCCGCTCTCCACGCCACACGACCACCACGGTGCCCATGGCGTCGAGCGCGACCTGCGCTCCGTCGACCGACCGGCCTGCCGGGTCGACCACGAGCACGGGGGTCCCGGGCGCTCCGCCGGCGCCGAAGGTCACGCCCCACAGCTGATCGTAAGTATCACCCGGATCGCGCGCGACCCAGACGACGACCGCCGATCCGCCGGCCCGAACCGCGATGTCGGACACCGCGACGGCGCGGGCGCCGAGGGCCAAACGTCCGCGCATCACCGACGCGACTCCCGGCCCGGCGGAGTCCCACGCCTCCAGCGCCCTGCCCCCGCCGCTCGGCGCCTCGACCTCGACCCAGGCGCGGGCGGCGCCGCTCGAGAGCAGGTCGACCCGCGGGAAGACCGACGGCGCCTCGGCCACGCCGCCGCTCGCGGTCAACGTCAGAGCGCTCCACACACCGTGCCCGGGTCGCCACGCCAGGCGGCCGGACGGGCCGACGCCGTCGGTCACCGAAGCCACGAGGACCACGTCTCCACCTGGCTCGGCGGCCACCGCGACGCGGTCTCCGACGACCGCCGTCGCGTCCGGGAAGAGGGCTTCGGTCGAGGTCCACTCGCCGCCGTCGAGCAGCGCCAGATCGTCGAACACGCCGACGGCGCGCGCCCCGCTCTGCGCCGCTTCGGCGTCATCGACGACGACGACTCCCGTCTCTCCAGCCGCCGCGAGCAGGACGGCGTCGACCTCGGCGTCCGCCACAGCCAGCGCGCTCGCGGATCCGCTCGACCAGGAGATCCCGTCGGCCGCGACGACCGTCACGCGCACCGCGTCGGGCCCGCCGTCGAAGCGCTGCGCGATCACGGCCCGCCCGCTCGCGTCCACCGCCAGCGCTTGCCCGACGACGGTGGGGAACGCCGACACACAGCCCTGAGGGAACGAAGCCGGCGGCACCGTAGCGACCGCCATCGGGCCCCAGAGCCCGCTCGCGCCGTCGAGGCGCCCGACCGTCGCGACCGGCTCGGTCAGTGCGCCGCACGCGCCGCCGCCCGGGACCGGCGCGCTCGCCAGGGCTCGCGACGTGACCAGCCCGCCGTCAGGCCCTCCCGCGACCGAGAGCCCGCCAATCGTCGCGGCCGCGGCGCCCAGCTCGCTCGTCCCGCGGCGTGACAGCTCGGCGCGAGAGCCGTCGATCTCGACGACGACTCGCGCGACGTCGTCGCCGGCGACGCTGAAGAGACCCACCGGGCGCGTACCCAGCGCGACCGACGCGCTGACGACGTCCGAGTCCTCGGGGTCCGCCTCCGCGACGTCCTCTCCGAAGAGCGCGTCTCGCGCCGACACGACGCGCCACGCGCCGCCGTCCTTCGCCCCCAGACCCAGCGCGCTCGCGAAGGCGGCGCGCCCACTGGCCGACGCGATGGCGGAGAACCCCTCGAGAGTCCACGGCCCGGTTGTCGCCGACCTCGGCTCGAGCAGCGCGGAAGCCTCCCAACTCGCGGCGCCGCTCGTCAGGTCCAGCGCCGCCGAGGCGAGCTGCGCGCCGCCGGCCAGCGGATCGCCCCACCCCATCAACACCGTGGCCTCACCGTCACCGGTGACTCCGGCGAGCACCGGTGGGTCGAGCGCCGCGGCGCCGTCGCCCGGAGCCGCGAGGAAGGTCGCCCCGAGCCACCCATCGCCGTCGTAGACGTCGACGCCGAGCCGCGAAGCGCCGACGTCGGGATCGGCGATCTGCCAGCTGACCGCTGCCTCGCCGGCCGCACCGAAGACAGCGACGACCGCGTCGGGGCCGCCCGCGCCGGTACCCGGGTACGCGTCCCGCGCCGTCTCGGTCCAGCCACCCTGGCTGCTCCGTGAGGCGTGAACACGCCAGGCTCCGGCGACCCCATCTGCCTCAGCCCACGCGAAGAGCGCGCCGGACGCGCCGCGCGCATACCCCCTCGCAGCCGCGCCACTGCCACCAAAGGACCCGCTCGAGGCCGCCGCGATCTGCTCCGCCGGGGACCACCCCTCGGCGCCGAGTACCCTGCGCCAGGCGACGCCGGCGCCGGTCCAGACCGCCTCGACCACCTCTTCGTCGCCAACGTCGGTGACGGCGACCGTCGCCCAGTCGATCGTCCCGAGGCTGACCGCCTCCAGGGCGGACCAGGACGCCCCGTCCCAACGCCGCCCGCGCAGCCCCGCGCCGCCGGGCGAGCCGCTCGGCTGACGCCAGACGACCGCGTCCCCTGCGAGCCATACCTGTGCGTCCGCCGCCGCCGCGACCCCGCCCCCGTAGCGCCCGAGCGTCGTCGACCCGCAAGCACCACCGAAGGCGCAGCGGCTGAAGACCACGCGGTCGTCGGCCATCCACACCACATCGACTGCCGCTCCATCGTCGCCGTAGCGCAGAGCGACCACGCCGCCATCCGCGGCCACCTCGAGCGCGGCGTCCACGACGGCCGTCCACGAGGCCCCACCGTCCGTCGACCGCCGGTAGAAGAGCCGTAGCGTGTTGTCGGCCGCGCCCTCGAGCCACGCCGCCGTCAGATCGCCCGCGCGCGCGGCGATGGCCACGTCCACGATCCGCGCCGACACCCGAGGCGTCGCCGAGCGCCACGCGGGCGACGCGAACGCCGGCGCGACCGAGAAGGCGAAGTCGTTCTCGGGCCCGCTCTCGTCGAGGGCGTTGCCGGCCTCGTCGGTGACCCCGGCGCCGACGAAGACCGCGTAGTCGCCCGCCCCGAGCTCGGACGCCGGGGCGAAGACCCAGGCCCCCCCGGTCGGCTGCCAGGTCCCGGGGACCGGCTCGAGCGCGACGTCGACGACGTCGACTCCGTCCGCGAGCGACGCCGGGTCCACCGGCTCGTCGAAGCGCAGCACGACCGCGCTCGACCGCGAGATGACCGCGCCGTCGGGCGGCTCATGGGACAATACCCGCGGCGCACGCGTGTCCGGCACCGGCGTCGCCACCGCGCCGGTCACCACCAAAGGGAAGTCGACCCACGCCGACGCCGCCGACAGGTCGGTCGCCGTGACCCGGACCACGACCGCGCCCACGTCGAAGGGCCCCGGGGTGCCCAGGAGGAGCCCGCTCCCCGGATAGAACGTCAGCCACGCCGGGAGCGCCTCGCCGCTCGCTCGGGCGGCGGTCAGCGCCAACGCGTCGCCGGGGTCCACCTCGACGAAGAGCCCCTCCGGCAGCGCGAACGCCCAGGTGGCGCCGACGGTCGCGTGCTGATCGTCGACGCTCCCGACCACGACGGGCGGATCGTTGACGTTCGAGACGGTGAGCACGAAGGCGTCCGACGTGGAATGGTCGGCCTGGTCGGTGGCGGTGACCTCCACAGCGAGCACGCCGACGTCCTCGTTGGCCGGCGTCCCGGCAAACGTCACCCCGTCGAAGTGGAGCCACGCCGGCAGCGGCCCGCCGTCGAGGCGGTGGGCGGTCAGCGTCAGGAAGTCCTCGGTGTCCGGATCGACGAAGCTGCCGGCCGCGATCGAGTAGCTGAACGGCTCGTCCTCGGTCGCGAGCTGGTCCGGCAGCGCCACCTCGAGCCGCGGCGGATCGTTGACGCCCGTGACCGTCAGCCCGACCTCGATGGACGCCGTGGCGCCCACGAGGTCGGTCACCGAGACGAGCAGGGTCAGCTCGCCCACGTCGGCGTCGGTCGGCGTCCCCGAGACCAGCAGCGCCGCGGCGTCGAAGCCGAGCCACGCCGGGAGCGGGCCGCCCTCGGCCAGCGTGACCGCCCAGGTCAGCGCTTCGCCCGGGTCGGGATCGAAGAACGTCCCTGCAGGGATCACCCAGGCGAACCCGACGCCCTCGGTCGCCACCTGCGCCGGGGGGGGCGTCACGAGCACCGGCGCGTCGTTGACGTTCAAGACCGCGAGCGTGAACACGTCCGAGGCCGCCGCGCCGACCGTGTCGGTCGCGGTCACACGGATGACAATGACGCCGACGTCGGCGTTGGTAGGCGTCCCGGAGAACGTCGCCGTCCCGCCGTCGAAGTCGAGCCACCCGGGGAGCGGCGCACCATCTGCGCGCGCGGCCGACAGCGCCAGCGTGTCGCCGAGGTCCGGGTCGGTGAAGGTCCCGCTCGCGAGCGCCAGGGTGAACGGCACGTCCTCGGTCGCCTCGCGGTCGCCGATCAGCGCCGAGAGCCGCGGCGGATCGTTGACCTCGGCCACCTCGACGGTGACGAGCTGGCTGGCGCTGGCGTCGCTGGTGTCGGTGACCGTGACCCGGAGCCCGAGCGTCCCGACGTCGGCGTTGCCCGGGGTCCCGGCCAGGACGACCGGAGGACCGGCCCCGACCTCGAGCCAGGTTGGGATCGCGATGGGCTCTCCGGCCTCGTCCTCGGCCTCGACCGACCAGGTCAGCGCGTCGTCGGGGTCCGGATCGGCGAAGATCGTCGTCGCCAGCACCGCCGAGAACGGGATTCCCTGGGCCGCATGCAGAGTCGGGACCGCGTTCGTCACCTCGGGGGCGTCGTTGGTGTTCGCGACCGCGACACGCAAGAGCCCGCTCGCCGCGGCGCCCGCTCGGTCGGTCGCCGTCAACCGCACGCTCAAGACCCCGACGTCGGCGTTCTGCGGCGTGCCGCTGAGGGTGCCGGCCTCGGCGTCGAAGGTCAGCCAGGTCGGCAGCGGGTCTCCGTCCGGGCGGTCCGCGGCCAGGGTGAGGACGTCCCCGGGATCGGGGTCGACGAAGGCGCCGTCGGGGATCGCCCAGCTGAGCTCGGCGTCCTCGGTCGCGGGGATCTGCCCGAAGGGCGCCGTGAGCGCGGGCGGCGCGTTGGCGTCGTTGACGTGGACGACGAAGTCCGTGTGGGCCGTCGCGCCAGCCAGGTCGGTCGCGACGACGCGAACGGTCAGGTCCCCGACGGCGTCGTTGTCGGGCGTCCCGACGAAGAGCCCCGTACCGGTGAAGAAGGTCAGCCAGGACGGCAGGTCCGTCGTGGCCCCGTCGTCGACGAGCGCGAAGGCGGATAGCGACAGGACGTCGCCCGCGTCGATGTCGAGGAAGGTCCCGTCGGGGACGGCGAGGACGAACGGGTCACCCTCGAGCGCCACCTGGTCCGCGATGGCCGTGACGACCTCGGGCGCGTCGTTCTGGCCGAGGACCTCGATGGCGAAGACGTCGGCGAGGCTGTTGTCGGCCGCGTCGCTGGCGGTGACCCGGACGAGGAGCGTGCCGACGTCGTCGTTGCCCGGGGTGCCGGAGAAGGTCGCCGTCGCGGGGTCGAACGCGAGCCACGCCGGCAGCGGGTCGCCGTCGGAGCGGTCGGCGGTCAGGGTGATCGGCGGCTGCCCGCCCGCGAACGTGTCCTCGGCGAGCACCAGGGTGAAGGCGATCTCCTCGGTAGCCTGCCGGTCGATGATGGGGTGGGCGACGACGAGATCCCCCGCGGGCGCCGGCTGCACGACGAGCTTGAAGACCGAGGCGACGGCGAGCCCCCCGGGGTCGGTCGCGGTGACGCGGAGGTCGTACTCGCCCACGTCGGCGTCTGCCGGGGTGCCGTAGAAGACCCGCTCCGGCGCGTCGAAGGTCACGAAGCCCGGTAGCCCGTCCTCGCCGTCGAGGGTGACGAAGTAGCTCAGGGTGTCCCCGACGTCCGGATCCGAGAACGCGCTGGGCGGGATGAAGAAGGCGAAGCCCGAGCGCGCGGTGACCGTGCGGTCCGCGAGCGGCGTCACGACGACCGGGTGGTCGTTGGTGTTCGCGACCGTGATCGGCAGCGTGACCGACGCGGTCGCGCCGGCGAGGTCGACGGCCTTGAGGGTCAGGACCACGGTCCCGACGTCCCCGTTCCGCGGGGTCCCCGTGAGCTTGCGGAGCGACGGGTCGAAGGCCAGCCAGCCCGGCAGCGGGCCGCCGTCCGCGCGGGTCGCGGAGAACGCGAGGGTGTCCCCCGGGTCGACGTCGACGACGACGCCGGCCGGGAGCTGCCAGCTGAAGGGCGCGTCCTCGGTGGCGGTCGCCGCGTCCAGGGTCCCGAGCACCTGGGGCGGGTCGTTGACGTTCAAGATGGTCAGGTCGACGTCGACGTGGGCCGTCGCGCCGGCGAGGTCGGCCACGGTCACGCGCAGGGCGTGGACGCCGACCGCGTCGTTGGTCGGCGTGCCGGACAGGAGCCGCGCCTCGGGGTCGAAGTCGAGCCACCCCGGCAGCGATCCGCCGTCGGCCAGCGCGACGCTCCAGGTGAGGGCGTCGCCCTTGTCGACGTCGGCGAAGGTCGCAGCCGGCAGGACCCAGGTCAGGGCGACGTCCTCCGGGCTCGTGCGCGCGGGGATCGGCGTCGCGACCGTCGGCGCGTCGTTCGTGTTGGCCACGGTCAGCGCGAAGAGGTCCGTCACCGAGGCACCGGCGAGGTCCGTCGCGGTGACGCCGACCACCAGCGTCCCCACGTCGTCGTTGGCGGGCGTCCCACTGAACGCGCCAGCGGCGGGATCGAAGTGGAGCCAGCCCGGCAGCGCCCCGCCCGCGGTCAGCGCCGCGGACAGCGTCAGCTCGTCCCCGGGATCCTCGTCGAAGAACGTCTCGTCGGGAACGACGAGGCTGAACTCGGCGTCCTCGGTGGCGTCGCGGTCCGGCAGCGGCGTCGCGACGACCGGCGGCGCGTTGACGTTGACGACGTGCACCACGAACGAAGCCGTCGCGGTCGCCCCGGCGACGTCCCGGGCGGTGATGACGACGGTGTGGTGACCGACCGCGGCGTTGCCCGGAAGCCCCTGCAGGAGCCCCATCTCGGGGTCGAAGCTCAGCCAGCTCGGCAGGCTCGATCCGCCGGGGCCGCCGGCGGAGAAGCTCAGCGTGTCGCCGACGTCGGGGTCGGAGAAGGTCGCGGCAGGCAGGCTCCAGGCGAAGGAGACGCCCTCGTCGACGCTGCGGTTGGTCAGGGGCGTCGCGACGTTCGGCGGGTCGTTGGTGTTGAGGACCGTGAGCTGGAAGACGTCGACCGCGGTCGCGCCGGCGCTGTCCGTCGCGACGACGGCGATCGACAGGGCGCCCACGTCGGCGTTGGTCGGCACCCCCGAGAACGTCCGAGTGGTGGCGGAGAAGTGGAGCCAGCTCGGCAGCGGCGTGCCGTCGGAGCGATTCGCGGACAGCGCCAGGACCTCGTCCCCCGGGTCGGGGTCGGTGAAGGTGTTGGTCGGGACGACGAAGGAGAAGGCCGCGTCCTCGGTCGCCTCGCGGTCGGCGAGGGGGTGCGCGAGCGTCGGCAGCTGGTTGATGTTGCGCACCACGAGGTCGAAGGGCGCGGTCGCCGTCGCCCCCGCCCGGTCGGTCGCGATGACGGCCACGACCAGGGTCCCGACGTCGCTGTTCTTGGGTGTACCGCTGAAGGTCCGCGTGGTCCGGTCGAACGTCAGCCACGCCGGCAGCGACGTCCCGTCTCCGAGGGTCGCGCGGTAGGTCATGGTGTCGCCGGCGTCGACGTCGGTGAAGGTCGACACCGGGACGGCGAAGCTCCACGGCGTCCCCTCGACGGCGGTCTGCGGCGTCAGCGGCGCGACGACCTCCGGGGCGTCGTTGGTGTTGACGACGGTCAGCTCGAAGACGTCGCCGACCGAGGCGCCGCCGAGATCCGTCGCGCGGATGTCCACCAGCAGCTGGCCGACGTCCTCGTTGGCGGCGGTGCCGCTGAGCACTCGATTGACGGGGTCGAAGTCGAGCCATCCGGGGAGCGTCGACCCGTCGGGCAGGGTCGCCGAGAGCGTCAGGATGTCGCCCTGGTCGACGTCGGCGAAGATGTCGTCCGGGATGGCGAAGCTCCACGGCGCGTCCTCCTCGACGACCTGGTCGGGGAGCGATCCGATCAGGTACGGGACGTCGTTGACCGGGGTGATCGTGATGGTGATCTGGCCGACGGCGGTGCTGTTCTCGCGCCCGTCCGAGAGGATGTAGATGAAGCTCTCGAGCCCGACGTAGTCCTTGGCCGGCTTGTACTGGATGTTGCCGCCGAGGAGGAGCTGGGCGGTGCCGCCCGCAGAGGTCTGCCCGATGGCGACCAGGGACAGCGGCTCACCGTCGTCCGGGGCGGCGGAGTCGTTGCCGAGGACGTCGAGGGTCGCGACGGGGCTGTCCTCGGGCAGGGTGAAGTTGTCGGGGGTGGCGGTCGGCGGGTCGTTGACCGACTTCAGCTCGATGGTGACCGTCGCGCTCGAGAGCCCGCCGGCGCCGTCGGCGACCGAGTAGGCGAAGGTCTCCTCGCCGTTGTAGTCCGGCCGCGGGGTGTAGCGGAGGTGGGTCCCGCCCGGGGCGATGACCAGGGTGCCGTTGCCGCTCGGCGCCGTGGTGCCCGTGATCGTCAGCGCGGCGGACGGGTCGTCCCACACGGTGTCGTTGGCGAGCACGTCGAGGTCGACGGCGGGCTGGTCCTCGTCGAAGAGGTAGCTGTCGGCGACGGCCTTGGGCGCGACGTACGGCTTCTGGCAGCCCTCCTCGTCGGTCTGCCCGTCGCAGTCGTTGTCGATCTCGTCGGCGCAGCGCTCGACGAGCCCCGGGTGGGCGTTGGACTTCGTGTCGTCGCAGTCGTCGCCAGCCGACGGGCACTGCTCGTTGAGGCCGACGCGCCCGTAGCCGTCGCCGTCGAGGTCGGTGCAGGGATCGCAGGCGTCACCGACGTCGTCGCGGTCGCCGTCGGCCTGATCGGGGTTGGAGACGCCGGGACAGTTGTCGAGGAAGTTGAAGCAGCCGTCGGCGAGGGTGTCGCCGTCGCAGACACCGTCGCCGTCCTGGTCCTCCGGCAGGAACGAGCAGGAGATCTCGACGGTCGCGACATCGGAGACGTTGAAGCGGCCGGTGCCGGTGAAGCTCTGGACGAAGCAGACCTGGCCGGGGTTCTTCGGCTGCTGGACGATGATGACGTTGTAGCTGTCGTTGTGGCCGTAGAGGGTCTCGAAGACGAAGGTGTCGTCGCGGTCGAGCTCGATCTGCTCGTCGCCGTTCTGGATGATGAGCCCGCGCCCGACGAGCCCGTTGACCTGCCCCCCGAGGCTCAGGCAGTCGAGGTCGTAGCGACACTGGCCGCCGCGGCAGGTGACCTCGGCCTCGGCGCAGGCGGCCGGGGCGAGCTCCGGGCACTCGTTGGTGGCGCGGCACTCGTCGGCGCCCTCGACGCAGGCGCCGCCGGGCGAGCAGCTCTCCCACGGATCGCAGTCGAGGTCCGAGCGGCAGGTGTTGTCGCCGAAGGACGTCCCCTCGCACCCCTGACAGCCGCTGTGGACGAGGGCCGCGAGGAGCAGCGCCAGGGCGAGGAGCGCGGCCTGGAGCGCACCGCGGCGCGCGCGCCTGTCGGCGCGGGGAGCGGCGTGGACGTCGCGGGCACCGGAGTGGCCGCGACGGGTGGCTCGGGAGCCGGCAGACATGCACCGCAAACGCTAGTGAACCCCGGCGAACAAGGCAACCTCGCGGTGTGGCGCCGGGTCGTTGTGCAGCGCAACGGTGGAGATCGGGGAGGCCGCGACTCGGAGGATCGTGTCACCATCGCTCCCTGACTCCCCGTCCCGACGGACACTGTGTCGATTCTCTACAGGGTGGACACATGGTGGACAGGATGGTCTCCATCGTGCCCAGCGACATCCCGCGGCGCAGGCTGGACGGAGGCCTGCACGCGGGCTGGACCGGGGCTTGCACACGCGCGACGGCATGAACCAGCGAACCCACACCCGATCGCCGCTCCTCGGGCTCTTCCTCGCGCTCCTCGCCGCCTGCGGTGGTGACTCCGCGGGCCCCGGGGACCTGACCGACACGAACCCGGATGGCGACATCGGGCCGACGCCCATCAGCTGCCAGCCCGAGCCCTTCGCGTGGCCCACCGGCGAGGCGCCCACGCTGACGCCCCACGAGAGCTGGAGCGAGCGCCTCGGCTTCGGCTGGAGCACCTTCGCCGTCGAGAGCGGGGGCAACGCCATCTGGGTGAAGTTCACCATCCTGCTCGACGGCGAGCCGCGCATCGCGTTCCAGAACGGCAGCGCCTACGCGTTCCACTCGGACTTCGCGCGCGAGCGGCTCGATCCTTTCGTGGGGATGAGCCGCGAGCAGTTCGACGCCGTCTCGCTCCACCGGGACGGCCAGCGGGCCCTCCTGGGCGTCGTCCTGATGCCGTCGTGGACCGGCGAGCAGGAGATCGGCGTCCAGCTCGTCGGCGCCGATCCCTACCCCGCCGAGATGGTCGCGGCTGCCATCGACCTCGTCCTCGGCGCCATCGACGCGGACGAGCCCCTCGAGGCCTTCTACGTCCCGACCGGCGAGCAGGGGCGCGTGACCTCGGCCTGCGCCGAGCGCTTCGCCGAGCTCGGCGTGACGGTCAGCTCCACCGAGCGCTGGGGCGGGGGCGCCGGCTGCTACAGCCAGGGCTGGGCGGTCGGCCGCCTGGTCGAGGTGCCAGGGGCCGAGGTCGCCGCCGCCTTCGAGGCGGGGACGCTCAGGTCCGACGACATCCTGCTGACCCGCGACGTCCCGGCCGAGCTCCCGCCGGTCGCCGGGATCCTGACCACGACCCCCGCCTCCGCCAGCTCCCACGTCGCGATCCTGGCGTCGACCTACGGCGCTCCCTACGCGCTCCTGCCCCGCGAGGAGGACGTCGCCGCGGCCCGCGCCCTGGTCGGGCAGACCGTCGCGCTCACCGCCGCCGACTCGCCGATCACCGGCGCGTCCTGCGCCCCGCGCCTCGTCTCGGTCGACCACCTCGAGGTCGCGCAGCTCGACTCCATCCGCGCCGTCGGCGATCCTGGCGAGCTCGCCCTGACCGCCAAGGAGACCCGAGGCGCCCTGGTCGTCGACGTCGACGGCCTGACCCCGGGCGATATCCGCTACGTCGGCGGCAAAGCGGCCAATTACGGGGTGCTGCGCGCGACCATCGCCGACAACGTCCGGCCCGCGAAAGCCCTGACCTTCGACCTCTGGGACAGCTTCCTCGCCCGCCCCTACCAGGGCGGGACCCTCGGCGACTTCATCGACGCCCGCCTCGCCGGCTACGGCTGGCCCGTCGACGTCGCCGCGCTCGCCGACGACCTGCGCGACATCCGCGGGGTCATCGAGGACGAGGCGACCTTCGCCGACGCCGATCGCGCCGCGGTCGAGGCCGCGCTCGCCGACTTCGACGCCGAGCGGAGGCTCCGCTTCCGGAGCTCCACCAACGTCGAGGACAGCGACGCCTTCACCGGCGCCGGTCTCTACGACTCGAAGAGCGGCTGCCTCGCCGACGACACCGACGGCGACGACACCGGCCCGAGCCGCTGCGATCCCGGCGAGGCCACCGAGCGCGGGATCTGGCGGGCCATCAAGAAGGTCTACGCGAGCTTCTACAACCTCAACGCCACCCTCGAGCGCCTCCGCCACGGTGTGGACCCGGCAGACGTCGGGATGGCCGTCCTCGTACACCACTCCTTCCCGGACGAGCGCGAGCTCGCCAACGGCGTCGCCCTCGTCTACTGGGACGAAGAGAGCGGCACCCCGCCCTACCTCGTGTCGAGCCAGGTCGGCGCGCTGTCGGTCGCCAACCCCGATCCAGGCGTTCTGCCGGAGGTCACCCGGGTGCGGAACGCCGCGCAGATCTCGTCGGTGCGCGTGATGCAGCCGTCGAGTGAGCTCCCGCTGGGGGCGCGCGTCCTCGCCGACGACGCCGAGTACCTGGCGCTCGCCGACCTCTTCGAGGCCGTGCGCCTCGCGCTGGTGAGCCTCTTCCCCGGCGAGCCCCTGCGCCTCGACTACGAGTACAAGAAGGTCGCCGACGAGGGGCTGGTCGTGAAGCAGGTCCGCCGCGTCCCGGCCAGCTCACGCGAGCCGACCGTGACGCCGTTCCTCGTCGACGACGGGCCGCTCCGGCGCTGCACCTTCCAGGGAGAGTACGCCGACGTCTTCGCCAACCACCGGCTCAAGGCCCGCTGGACCTTCGCCGTCGAGGACCGCTGGCTCGACGAGTCGGGCCTCGCCACCCGCTTCTACGACGAGGTGTCCTTCGAGACGGTCATCGCCGGCGAGGTCGTGACGCGCAGCTCCGACGACTGGTCCGAGCCCTCCCACGCCCTCGGCGACGGCTGGGGCGAGCTCTACGTCCAGACCGTCGACGGCGGGGGCCTCGTCGGCTTTGGCGGGACCCTGGCGCTCGCGACGCAGCTCGTGACCCTGCACACCGAGGACGAGGGCCCCATCCAGCCGCTCTCGGGGCTCGAGTGGTTCGCCCGCGCCGAGTGGGACGAGCCGCAGCTCAGCGTCATCTGGGGCGACGAGGGGCAGGAGATCGTCCGGCAGGCGACGAGCGACGAGGTGCGCCTGACCGAGTGCCCCGACGACGTCCCGGTCGACTCCAGTGAGCTGCTCCAGACCCGGAGCTTCGTGGGCGCCGGCGCCAACGCGGGCGTGTCGGTCACGACCGAGTACTACTGGCCGCCAGCCCCGACCGGCGCGACCGGCGGCTACACCGCGCCGCTCCGACGCTGGAAGAGCACGACGATCACCGGGCTCACGAGCGCGCCGCTCGAGCTGACGGGCTGGTTTGCCCAGACGTACCGACCCGAGCACCACAACTTCAGCGAGCACTTCCTCTTCGAGCCGCGGCTCGACCCCGGGATCGGCGAGGCGGCCGCGGACGAGCTCGAAGCGCTCGGCGTCGTCTACATCTACGCGACGGGCACGCCGTGGTCGTCGGGGGACGCGACGGTCGTCCTGCTCGACGGTGACGGAGGAGAGGTCACGCTGGAGTGACCCGCCACCGGAGCTTCGTCGAGACCGCCGTCAGCCGCGCTCGAGGCGCTCGACGGTCAGGGTGATCTCCTCGACGTTGACGTCGTTGCCCTTGCCGTCCTGGTTGAAGCCCCCGTACTTGGTGGGCCAGGCGTCGAAGAAGTTGTAGCGGCAGATCTCCGAGCCGTCGTCGGAGCAGATGACGATGGAGCCCGAGCGGCGGTCGGTCTTGCCGTTGATGACGGCCATCCGCCAGTCCCAGAGCTCGTCGTTCTCGGTCCAGCCGCGCTTGAACGTGATGTCGGTGTACTTGCTGCGGCCCGGGCGCTTCCTGCGGATCTGGTCCATCGTGCCGCCGAACTCGATGATCTCGGTCTCCGAGCCGATGCCATCGCAGTTACGGAACGCCGCGCAGGTCAGCCCCTCGAGCTCGATCTTGAAGTTGAAGTTTCCGATGTGGTCGTGCCCACGGCCCCAGAAAGCCATGTCCCCTCCTCCTCTTCATCAGATACGGGAAAGCGTAGGCAATATCGGCCCCCCTCGCCACTCTCCGGGCGGCGACAGCGGGCGCGACCGCCCGCGCGCCGCAAACGCACGCTCGCCATTGCCCTCGACCTCTGCCGCTCCACCCCGTCGGTGTCCCGCGCCGCGGCAAAGGGCGGCTCACGGCCCCGAAGCCCACGAGGCCGCGATCTATCGCGCCCCGTGACGGGCCGCCACGCGATCGACGCGCCTCTCCGGTCGCGATCGACGCGACGCCGACCGGCACTCTCCCGGCAAGTGGCTCAATCTGCCATGGAGACTCACCCAGCCGCGGAACGCAGCGAGGCCCGCGGCGCTCGGTGCGCCGCGGGCCTCGTCGTTGTCGTCGTCATGACGCGTGGTGCGCGTCACGTTCGTCGTCACTCCTCATCTCCGACGTCCACCTCGGCTTCGAGGTAGGCCTCGATCACGCTGATCGGCTCCGGGCACAGCCCACCGGACTCGGTGAGGTGGAGCGGGAAGTCGAGGTGGTGCGAGTCGCCGTAGGCGTCCCACACGGTCAAGCGGACCTCGTAGTCGCCCAACGTCGCTCCGGCGAACCAGAACTCGTTGCCGTCGGACTCGGAGGCGAAGACGGCGTCGGTCGGCGCGTCCTGCACGGCCCAGCCGTAGTTGACGTCGTCACCCTCCGGATCGGAGGCCAGCGCGGTCGCTTCGATGACCTGACAGGTCTGACCGAACTTCGACGGGGTCAAGACGACGTTGTTGATCGACGGCGGTCGGTTCAGGACGCCGTAGATGTCGAGACCACCCGACCCGAGGGTGTCGCAGTGGAGCACGCCACCGTACTCGTTGGTCTCCTCTTCGGCGACCGCGACGACCTCGGGGAGGTCGGCCGAGCAGCAGGCGAGCTCCTGCTCGTCGGCGTCGACGACGTAGGCATCGGTGACGTTCCAGATGCCCGGATCGAGGACGAACAGACAGTCGGCCACGAGGTGGTCGCCCTCGCCGCCCTGGGCGTACTCACCGCTCACGTGGGCCGGGGCCCACATCGCGGTGCAGGACTGAACGTCCCCGGCGCCATCGCTGACCTCCACGTAGACCCCCGCGGCGATGCCGCAAGCGGTGTCGGTCTCACCCTCGGGGGTGAAGCTGAGCGCGAGTGACTCCTGTCCGATCTGGTCGGAGGTCGTGCCGGGATCGCCCGGCGTGACGACCTGGTCCATGCCCTGGTCACAGCCGGCCGCGCCGAGGCCGATCAGTCCGGCCACCGGCAGCACGGTGGAGAGCGTTCGGGTGAGCGAGCGTCTCATGATATACTCCTGGTTGTTGGGTTGCCTTTCCCGACTCGGAGCGCGGTTCGACAGGTGACAGCCATAGCTCGGACCGTGCTCCGTTCGTCCCCGGGGCCGGCGCCCCGGGTGCCGACGGCCGAAGCAAGCGCCGTTCCATGCCACGAAGGCGCCCGTATTCTGTGACCTCGCAGCGCGGCGGTGTGGCAACCTGCCTCACCAGCTCCAGAACGCTACGCCGGCGTGGTTCAACGCCTCGCGCGGCGCGTCGCGCGCCCGCGCGGCCTTGCGCAATGCACAAAGAAGGACGACTCGAGGCCCCCTGATCTGGCGCCGCTCGGCGGCTGCGGCTATCCTGCCGGCTGTCTCTCAGGAGGTGTGCGGTGTTTCAGGCGCTGACTCGTTCGCTCTCGATCGCTGGCTTGCTCACGCTATTCGCCGCTGCGCCAGGTTGTGACGCCGGCTCCTCGAGCGGGACGCCGGAGCTCCAGTCGCCGTTCGGCCAGGTTTCGCTGGCCATTCACGCCGAGGTCCCCCGAGGGACCCGCGACATGGTGTGGGACGTCACGCTCGACGCCCCCGCCGGCGCCGACTCGATCCTGTTTCCGTGGTCGAAGCGGGTCACGGCGGGGGACGAGGGCGGCGGCTACGGGCTCTCCGTGTACGGCCCCTGCGCCGCGGGGGCCACCAACACGCTCACCGCGACCTTCGTCGGCGCGTATCCGGACGAGGTGAGAGCCGCCGGCGAGGTGGGAGACCCAGCGCCGGCCGGCGCCCTGACGCTCGCCGTCGACGTGGCCCCGATCGTCGTCGACGTCGTCTGCGAGGGGGGCGAGGAGACCTATGTCGATCGCGAGCCGTCGCTGGTGCCGGCGCCGGTCGACCTGCTCGACGATCCGTCCGCGACGGTCGGCCACTGGGCCTGCGCGCCGACGCTCGGCTGCAGTTTCAGCGGCGACGACACGCGGCTCACCCTCGCGCTGACGTGCGCGGCCCCGGAAAGCGTGATTGGTCCTCAGGCCCTGGCCCTCAACGAGATCGTCCTGGTCTGCGACGACGAGCCCGTCGCCGTCATCGACCCGAGCCAGGATGGCGGGACCGACGGAGACGTCGCGGTGTCCCGAACCCAGCGTGAGCTGGCCGGGGGGACGTCCGCGCAGTGGGCGGTCACCATCGACGTCGCGACCGAGCTTCTCGAGTCCGCGACCTGCCGCCTCCAGTCCGAGGGGACCGCCTGCGACCCCGGCTCGTCGTCGCCCTACTTCGATGTCGCCGTCGCCGGCAGCCGCTGCAGTGACGGGGTCATCCGCGCAGGCGCCGTTCACCCCTACCTGCGCTGGGACGCGACGGTGAGCCGAGACGGGGACGTGCTGTGCTGGAACCGGGACCTCGGGACCGACGGGATCGCCGCGTTCTACACCGCCTACGACGCCACCGAGGACACGAGCTTCCCCTACACCTGGGACGCCTGGAGGTAGCGGCGCATCAGAACGCGACGCCGAGGGCCGTGTGGAGGGCGGGGAAGACGCCCTCCACGCCGTAACCGCCGACGCCGTAGTCGAGGTACTGGACGCCCGCGCCGCCGGCGAGGACGAAGACGTCGCCGAGGATCGCGGTGTAGCCGACCAGCGCGCTGACGTAGCCGCCGGCCGAGGTCGCCTCGACGGGGTCGTCGGTCGTGACGTGCGCGAGGACCCCGCGCACCTGGGCCCAGGCGCCCTCGGGGGCCTCGCCGTGGAAGAACCAGCGGACGCCGAGCTCGACGCCGATCCCGATGTAGGGCTCGTCCTTGTCGTCGAGGACCGAGTCGAAGAGCCGCAGGTGCGGCCCGACGTAGATCGACCAGTCCGGCGTCAGGGCGCGCTCGACCTGGAGGTGGACGTAGCCCAGCGCGGTCGTCAGCGGGTCGACCTGGAGGGTCCAGCGCGGAGGCTCGGCCCGGGCGGCGTGGGGGCCGGCCAGGAGGCTGGTGACGAGGGCGACCGCGGCGAGCGCGGCGGGGGCGCGGAGAGCGGGCATCGGTATCTCGAGGGCTGGAGGGAGGTCGCCAGGGCTGTGGCGAGGATGAGCGGTCAGACGTCGCCGCACAGCTCGCGCAGGGCGCGGGCGTCGTCCTCGGGGATCGGACGCACGGGGACCCCGGACGTGGCGACGCCGCAGGCCATCTCGAAGAAGACGCCGCGGCGGATGACGTCCTGCCAGCGGCCGCCGACGATGACCTGGCCGTGGTTTCGGAGCTGGACGATGGTCACGTCCGGATCCGACGCGAGCGCCCGACCGACTGCGTCGGCGAGGGCCTCGGTCCCGGGGGGCGCCCAGTCCGCGTAGGCGTGACGGCGGACGTAGGCCGGGACCTCGGGGACGAAGTCGAGGCTTACCGGCGGGTCGACGGCGCAGGCCAGGATGGTCGCCGCCCGCGACTGGCAGTGGAGGACGGCGGTGGCCTTCGGGCGCTCGCGGTAGGCGCGGCGGTGGAAGCCGACCTCCATCGACGGGCGTGGGCCGTCGAGCGCGGTCCCGTCGCGGAGCGAGACGAGCGCGATGTCGGCCCGGGTGAGGGTCGCCATCGACGAGCCCGAGGCGGTGATCAGCAGCGCGTCGTCGCTCACCCGGACGCTGGCGTTGCCGCAGGTCGAGGCGAGGAGCCCGCTCTCGGCCGCGGCGTGGGCGAATCGGACCAGGGCGTCGTAGTGGGCGTCCATCGCGCGCTCTCCGGGGGTCGTGACGCGGGCAGGATCCGCCTCCCGCCGCCTCCCTGTCCACCGGTTTCGCCGAGTCGACCCCACGGCGGTACACATCGAACGCTCGAACGGTTCCGATCCGCTGCCTTCGCAGGTTTACGCCAATTCTCGCCCCGCTCTTGCGTTGGGAGCGCTCCCCAAATAGTCCTTGCGCGCCCTGCGCTCGGCTGCATGAGATTAAATCTTCATTCAATTGAAATTACATCGCGTGGCGACCGGTTCACGCCCGAGCCCGAACGACCCACGACACGACCGAGGATCATGGTGAGACGCTTCATCCCGACCGGCCACGCCGCGCCTGTGATCGGCCTCTTCTTCACCTTCGCCGCGCTCGCCGCTGGCTGCGGCTCCGACGGCGCCGCCACGGCGACCTGCGGCGACGGTCAGTGCGTCGCCGGCGAGACCTGCGCGACCTGCCCCGGCGACTGCGGCCAGTGCAACGCCCCGACCTGCGGCAACGCCGCCTGCGACGGGAGCGAGACCTGCGCGACCTGCCCCGGCGACTGCGGCCAGTGCAACCTGGTCGGCTGCGGCGACGGGTACTGCAGCGCCCCCGAGACCTGCACCAGCTGCCAGGCGGACTGCGGCGCGTGCCCGGCAGTCCCGGTCTGCGGCGACGGCGCATGCAGCGGCGCCGAGAGCTGCCAGAGCTGCGTCGAGGACTGCGGTCAGTGCTCGACCAGCGCGGCCTGCGGCGACACCGTCTGCGGCGTGGGTGAGACCTGCGTCGTGTGCCCGGCGGACTGCGGCTCCTGCGGTCCGGTCTGCGGCGACGGCACCTGCGACGCCGGCGAGAGCTGCGACACCTGCACCGCCGACTGCGGCCCGTGCGGCCCGGTCTGCGGCGACGGCACCTGCGAGCTGACCGAGACCTGCACGACCTGCCAGGCCGACTGCGGCCCGTGCACGACGACCGGCTGCGGCGACGGCACCTGCGGCGCCGGTGAGTCCTGCTCGAGCTGCGAGGCCGACTGCGGCCCGTGCACGACAGTGGGCTGCGGCGACGGCACCTGCGGCTCCGGCGAGTCCTGCTCGAGCTGCGAGGCCGACTGCGGGCCGTGCTCCACCGGCAGCTGCGGGGACGGCACCTGCAGCGCGCAGGAGGACTGCAAGAAGTGCTGGAAGGACTGCGGCGTCTGCCCCTCCGGCCCGTGCGGCGACGACTGGTGCGACACCAACGAGGACGAGACGAGCTGTGGCCAGGACTGCTTCTACGACGCCTCGGTCTGCGGCGACGGGCAGTGCGGCTGGTACGAGAACTGCCACCTCTGCGGCGACGACTGCGGCCCGTGCACCACGACGCCCCAGCCGGTCTGCGGCAACGGCACCTGCGAGTCGGGCGAGACCGCGTCGAGCTGCGCCTCCGACTGCGGCTCGACCGGCCCCGGCGAGTGCGACGGCGCCTGGTATCTCGGGTCGACCCCGTTCACGACCGACGGCACCGAGGCGCTCGTCGAGTGCAACAAGGTCCCGCCGACGAACTGCCCGCGCGGCCACTGGATCGAGTTCGACAGCGACAACGCCTGTATCTGCATCGTCCCGTGCGGCGACCTGCAGAGTAACCCCCAGCCCGGCGAGCAGTGCGGCGGGACCTCGCTCTACTGCCGCTACATCGAGAGCAGCAACGGCTCCAACTCGGGCAAGTTCTGCGTCCCCGACAGCTGGAACGTGTGCGTCAAGGACGGCACCCCCGGCCCCAACGGCAGCGGCGGCGGCGGCGGCGGCGGCGGTGGCGGTGGCGGCGGCGGCGGCGGCGGCGGTGAGTGCGGCGGCGACGAGGCCCCGTGCGAGACCAACGACGACTGCTGCTCCGGCTTCTGCAACACCGGCTTCGGCACCTGCTTCGGAGACTGAGCGATGCGCAACACGATCCTGACGATGACGATCGGGTGGGCCGCCCTCTCCGGCCTCGGCGGCTGCACCGACGGCGGCAGCGGCCTGGCCAACGCGGTCTGCGGTGACCAGGCCTGTAACGGCGACGAGACCTGCGCGACCTGTGCCGGCGACTGCGGGCAGTGCAACGTCGCGTACTGCGGCGACGGCGCGTGCAACGGCGCCGAGTTCTGCGGGACCTGCTCGCTCGACTGCGGTGCGTGCCCCGGCGACGCCTGCGGCGACGGGACCTGCGGCGGCGACGAGACCTGCCTCAACTGCCCCGGCGACTGCGGCTACTGCGACGCGGCGGTCTGCGGCGACGACACCTGCGCGCTGACCGAGTCGTGCTCGACCTGCCCGCTCGATTGCGGGAGCTGCGGCGTCCTGTGCGGCGCCCAGGTCTGCGCGCCGGGGCTGGTATGCTCGGCGCAGACCACCTGCGAGGCGCCGTGCGTCCCGGAGTGCTCCGGCAAGAGCTGCGGCGACGACGGGTGCGGCGGGAGCTGCGGGACCTGCGGCGCCGGCACGGCCTGCGACGCCGCGGGACAGTGCGTGACCACCGGGCCCACCTGCAGCTGCGCGGGCAAGGCCTGCGGTGACGACGGCTGCGGCAACTCCTGCGGGACCTGCGGCGCCGGCACGGCCTGTAACGCCGCTGGGCAGTGCGTCTCGACCGGCCCCACCTGCAGCTGCGAAGGCAAAGCCTGCGGTGACGACGGCTGCGGCAGCTCCTGCGGCAGCTGCGGCGCAGGCACGGCCTGCAACGCGGCCGGGCAGTGCGTCTCGACCGGCCCCACCTGCAGCTGCGAAGGCAAGGCCTGCGGTGACGACGGCTGCGGCAACTCCTGCGGCACCTGCGGCGCCGGGACGGCCTGTAACGCCGCTGGGCAGTGCGTCTCGACCGGCCCCACCTGCAGCTGCGAGGGCAAGAGCTGCGGTGACGACGGCTGCGGCAACTCCTGCGGCAGCTGCGGCCCGAACGCGAGCTGCGACGCCTCGGGACAGTGCGTCTCGACCGATCCCTGCCAGGGGGTCCCGACGACCGGCTGCTGCGACGTCGACGATACCGTCGTGTGGTGCGACGACGAGGGCGTGCACGAGCTCTCCTGCGCCGACTACGGCGGGGTCTGCACGTGGGACGGCCAGAGCAGCTTCAGCTGTGACCTCAGCACCCGGGCGACCCCGTCGGGCACGCCGACCGCCTGCCCCGGGACCTCGACCGCGGGCGCCTGCGACGGGCGCGAGTGCGGCTGGAACCTCGGCGCGAGCTGCGGCACCTGTCCCTCGGGCGAGGCGTGCGCCCAGGGGACGTGCACCTCGGACCCGTGCTTCGGCGTGACCTTCGAGGGCTGCTGCTTCGGCGACTACGCCCTGTGGTGCCAGGACGGCGAGCTGCAGGTCGCGGACTGCGCCGGCGACGGCTCGAGCTGCGGCTGGACGGGCAGCGAGACCTTCTACTTCTGCGACGGCTCGGGCTCGGACCCGAGCGGGACCTGGCCCATCGTCTGCGAGATCGGCGAGGGCGACCCGTCGAGCGGCGCGATGGTCTACGGGGACCTCGTGATCAGCGAGATCATGGCCGACCCGTCCAAGGTCGACGACAGCGACGGCGAGTGGTTCGAGGTCGCCAACGTCAGCGGCAAGACCTTCAACCTCGACGGCCTGTCGATCGCGGGCACCGGGACCGAGGGCTTCACCGTCGCCTTCGACATCATCGTCGGCCCCGGGGACCGCGCCGTCTTCACGCGCTGGATCGAAGACGAGAACGGCGGCGTGCAGCCGGACCAGGTGTGGGCCGGCTCGAGCCTCAGCCTGACCAACACCAGCGACACCCTGCGGCTCCTCTGGGAGGGCACGCTCATCGACGAGGTCAGCTGGAGCGGGAGCGGCGGCTGGACGATCCCGTCGGGGAAGAGCCTGACGCTACGGGCCAGCAAGCACGACGCGGACGCCAACGACGCGGCCTCGGCCTGGTGCGTGAGCACGACGACCTATGGCGACGGCGACTACGGCACGCCGGGGGCGGCGGATCTCGGCTGCCAGTGACGCGCTGAAATCCGCGAAGCATTCGGCGGGGCGAGGCAACCCAGGCGCAGATCGTGGTCGACGGGGTAGTCGCGCCGCGGAGTGCTCGGTCGCGTCCTTTCGATCAGAATCTCGACGCAACGCAACAATCTGAACGCAACCCGGTGAACACGACCCAATCACCGCTCACAGCTGCGCGCCATACGTGCACTGCACAAAGGAGTGCGTCTTGCGTTCGATCCCCGCACTGTTCCTCGCCGTCGTCGCCCTGATGCTGACCTTCGGCGCCTGCGACACGAGCAACGCGCCCGCGGACCACACCGTCAACGAGGGCGGCGTCTACCACAAGCCCGGCCTGAAGAGCCCGAACGCCAACTGCACCGAGTGCCACGGCGCGACTCTCCGGGGCGGCGAGGGCCCGTCGTGTACGTCGTGTCACGGCGTCAAGTGGTAGCGTTCGGGGCCGGTTCAGCCGCGGGTCGGAGCGTGGTAGCCTCGCGCCATGGCTACCGACGACCTCGTCCCGCCGCTCCGCGCCGGCGTCCGCCTCCTCCCTCGTGACGACGCCCCCGGGGCGCTCATCGAGGACCCGGTCCTCAGGCGCCGCGTCCGCCTCGACCCGAACGGACAGGCGGTCGCGAGCGCCCTCGACGCCCCGCAGCCCATCGCCGACCTCGCGGCGCGCCTCGGCGCCGACGTCGAGCCGATCGCCCGGGCGGTGACGTCGTTCATGCGCCTGCACCTCCTCGACACCCCGGAGGCCCGGGCCCTGGCCTTCGACGCCGAGGCCCTCGACCGGGTCGAGAAGACGCCGCCCGCCTCGGTCCCGCTGCTCGTCCGCGACGACGCGCGCTTCACCTGCACGATGTGCGGCTCGTGCTGTGGGGGCCACAACGTCGGCCCGGTCTTCGACGACGTCCTCGACGGGCTCGCGCCCCACGCCGCGGACCTCGAGGCGGCGACCCGGACCGCCAAGGGCCTCTTCTTCACGATGGGGAGCGACCCGAACGCGCCGGAGCGCGAGCAGGTCCTCTGCCATCAGTCCCGGGGCTCGTGCATCTTCCTGATGGACGACCGCCGCTGCCGCATCCACGCGGCCCTCGGCGGCGACAAGAAGCCGCGCGCGTGCCGCATCTTCCCGTACGAGTTCGTCGCGACGCCGCGCGGCGTAGCGGTCACGATTCAGCGCGAGTGCCGCGGCTTCCTCGAGGCCCGCGGCGGGCAGCGCCTCGCCGACCACCTCGACGAGATCCGCTCGCTCGTCGCCCTCGCGCCGAGCCTGTCGACGGTCAAGCGGATCGTCGCGATGGCGCCCGGTCAGCCGATCCCGTGGGACCACTACCAGCAGCTCGAGGACGCGCTGCACGCGACGGTCGACCAGCACGCGGCGAGCGCGGACGCCGCGGCCACGCTCGTGGCGCTGCGGGACGTGGTCTTCGCGGCGGCGGGCGGCGAGCCTGACGCCGAGGTCCCGGGCACCGACGTCGACACGCTGCGGACCGACCTCGACGCCCTCGTCACGGCGCTCCTCGAGCGGGTCGGGGCGATGCGGAAGGCCATCCCGGAGCCGACGGCCGAGCTCGTCGTCAAGGCCGACTCCCTCGATCACCTGCGCGACGCGCTCACGAACCTGCGCGCGGACCTGCCGCGAGCGCTGGCGCCGCTGGCGCGGGGCGAGCAGCGCGAGCTCTTCGTGGAGCACCTCCACCACGCGCTGATGTCGAAGAGCCTCGCGATGGCGCCGTCGATCCTGGCGGGCTGGGCGCGGCTGGCCTTCGGCTGGGTGCTGGCGACGACCCTGGCCGTCCACCGGGCGCGACAGGTGAAGCGCCGCCACCTGGTGGGGCAGGACGTGATGGACGCCCTGGTCGTCACGAGCTTCCTGATGCGTCACGAGGACATCGCCGAGCGGCTGCTGCCGGCCTTCGACGAGGCCCTCGTGGACCTCTTCGTCGTCCGCTGGCCGGCGATCGTCGCGAGCGCCCGCGACCTGCCGGATCCCGACCGGCGCCTGGAGCTCGTGAAGTTTTGAGCGCCGAGGGCGAGAGCTCGCCTTGGCGCCGCCTCGGCGCGACGCTCGCGAACATCGGGCGCGTCGTGGTGATCACCGTCAAGAGCGCGATGAACCGCGACGTCTCGCTGCTCGCGGCCGGGCTCGCCTTCTTCGCGCTCATCTCGATGGCGCCGTTCCTGATCATCGCGGTCGCCGTGGCGGGCGCCATCTTCGGCGCCGAGGCGGCGAACGCCGAGCTCCACGCCCGCATCGTGGAGGAGCTGGGCCCGCGGGTGGCGGAGCTCGTCACGTCGCTCGCGGCCGGCGCGCGGAACCTGGGCTCGATCTCGCTGGCGACCCTCATCAGCGTGCTGGTCCTGTTCTGGGGATCGACCCGCCTCTTCGCCGAGGTCCGGCGCGCGCTGCACACGCTCTGGGACGTCCCGCCGCGCCCGCCGGCCGGGATCCGGGCGGCGCTCTTCGGCTTCGTCCGCGGGCGCCTCATCGCGGCCCTCGGGACGCTCATCTTCGGGGCGGTCTTCCTGGCGCTGCTCGGGAGCCGGGTGGCGCTCAACGTCGCCAAGGACGCGGTCGGCGACCTGAACATCCTCGATCTCCCGCTGCCGGTCTGGGCGGTCATCGAGAACCTCGTGGCGCTGATGCTCGTCGCGTGCCTCGTGGTCATCGTCTACAAGCTGCTCCCCGACCGGACGCCCTCGGGCAAGCCGCTCTGGGGCGGGGCCATCTTGACCGCGGCGATGCTCCTGGTCGGCCGCTACCTCGTCGCCGCCTACGTGGCCACCGGCGCCATCGACTCGGCCTACGGGGCGGCCGGCTCGCTGGTCGTCTTCCTGGTCTGGGCCTACTACAGCTCGCTCGCGTTCCTGCTGGGCGCGCGCCTGACGCACCTGCTCGAGACCCGGGACTACGAGACCGAGCAGGGCGCGGCCCGAGCGGCCGAGGTGTCGCCCCTGGCCAAGGCGGACATGCCGAACGACGAGGCCCGCCCGGCGTCGTAGGGCGCCGCGGGCGGCGTTCAGAGCGTCAGGACCTCGTGGCCGTCGGGGGTGACGAGGACGGTGTGCTCGAACTGGGCGGAGAGGCGGCCGTCCGCGGTGACGACCGTCCAGCCGTCGTCGAGGACGCGGACGTCGGCCGTGCCCGCGTTGATCATCGGCTCGATGGTGATGGCCATCCCGGCGGCCAGGCGGCGACCGCGCCCGGCCGGGCCGACGTAGGCGACGTGGGGCTCCTGATGCATCTGGCGCCCGATCCCGTGGCCGCCGATCTCGCGGACGCTCGCGCAGCCCTCGGCCCGGGCGAGCTCCTCGATGGCGGCGCCGAGGTCCCCGAGGCGGACGCCGGGGCGGACCATCGCGATCCCGAGGGCGCGGCAGCGGCGGGCGACGTCGACGACGTGCCGCGCCTCGGCGCTCGCGGCGTCGGGGCCGCCGACGAAGAACGTCGCCGAGGTGTCACCGTGGAACCCGTCGAGCTCGGTGGTGACGTCGACGTTCACGATGTCGCCGCGCTCGAGGGCCTCGCCGTCCCTCGGGATCCCGTGGCAGACGACGGCGTTTCGGCTGACGCAGACCGCGGCGGGGAAGCCCTCGTACCCGAGCTGGCTGGGCCGCCCGCCGAGGGACGCGGTGTGCTCGCGGACCCAGCGGTCGATGTCGCCGGTGGTCACCCCGGGGCGGATCCGCTCGCCGACCATCCTCAGGGTCGCCGCCGCGGCCGCGCCGGCCCGCCTCATCCGGGGGAGGTCCCGGCTCGCTATGCGCTCGATCGCCATGGTCCGAGTCTGGCCGCGCCCCGCGTCGATTCCCAATACCATCTCGGTATCGCCCCGCCCGCGCCCGCCGAGGTAGACTGAAGCATGAGCTTCGACACCCTGCGCGCCTTCGTCGCCGTCGCCGAGGAGCGGAACCTCACCCGCGCGGCGCGCCGCCTCCATGTCACGCAGCCGCCCCTGACCCGGCGCATCCGGGGCCTCGAGGACGAGCTCGGCCAGCCTCTCTTCGAGCGCGTCCCCACCGGGATGCGCCTCCTGCCCGCCGGCGACCGGCTCCTCCCCCGAGCCCGCGCGATCCTCGCCGAGGTGGCCGCCCTCGAGCGCGACCTGCGCGCGCCCCCAAACCCCGAGGGCCCTCCCTGAGGAGGCGACCGAAACCCTTCTTTTGCCATTTTTGGCAAAACCTGTTGCGCTAGCTTCATGGCGAGGGCTACGTTGGTGACGTGGCACCTCCGTCCCCGAACGCGCCCGACCCGAGCGAGTCGAACGACTCGACCGGGTCGATCGCGCCGGATGAGCTGAACCGGCGCGTCCTCTACGCGATGCTCGAGCCGGTAGCGGCGCTGGCGCTGACCCTGGGGATCCCGGCGAAGTCGGTCGACGAGCTGACCCAGATGGCGCTCTTCCACCAGACGCGCCAGCGCGGGCTGACGCTCAGCGAGGCGGCCGACGTCCTCGACGTCAGCATGCGGACGGTCTCGCGGCTCTCGAAGCTCCTGAAGTCGAACTTCCTCGACACCGAGGTCGACCACACGCTGCCTCGGCGCATCGAGTTCATGCTGTGGGCCGAGCCGCTGAGCGAGGCGCGCATCTTCCAGGTGCTGACCGACGTCGGTGATCCCGACGAGGTCAGCCAGGCGCTCGCGACGCTGATGGACGAAGGGCGCGTCGAGCGGCGGATCGCCCGGACGGTGACCTACGCCATCGCCAGCGGGCGCCGGCGCCTGGTCCGGGACACCTGGCTGGCGCGGGTCGACGCGCTGGGGAACCTCGCCGGGAACCTCGCGAACACCGTGTTCGCCCGCTTCTTCGGGCGCGGCGAGGCCGGCGCCTCCTTCGCGCGGACGCTGACGCTCCGCCTCCGACGGCGCGACCTGCCGAAGGTCGCCGAGATGTACGAGCAGGTGATCTGGCGGACCCTCGCCGAGCTCGACGAGGCCGCCGCCGGCGACGACGACACCGTCGCCATCGACTTCAGCGTGATCTGGGCGCCGTACGCGCTGCTCAGCGAGACGCCCCTTTCCCCAACGGTAGACGAGGAGGACGAGACATGAGACGCGCGATGATCATCGTTTTGACAGGAGCCGCCGTCGCCGCAGGGTGCTCCGACGGCGGGACCGCTGCGACCGACGGGCTGTGTGGGCAGGGGGTCGCCGTGACCTACGGGGGCGAGGACTACTGCGTCTACGCCCAGCCCATCATCGAGACCGGCTTCACCTGCCCGCCGGACTTCCACCACGCCGGCGACGGGCCGGGCTTCGTCATCTGCGGGCCCGGAACGGGCCTCGACGAAGGCGCCACCGGGGTCGTCGGGGCCATCGGCGGCAGCGGCTGCTACGCGCCCATGCTCGACGTCATCGTCGTCGTCGACGGCTCCAGCTCGATGTGCGACGAGCAGCGCGCGCTCGCCGGGCCCCTCGAGGCGCTCGCCCTCGACCTGCAGGCCGTCGGCGGAGACATCCGCTTCGCCGTGACCACCCCGGATCTCGCGTGCGAGCCGAGCGAGATCACGACCGGCGGCGGCCGCTTCAACACCGCGCCGGCCACCGAGTTCCCGCCGCCTTGCCAGCTGCGCCACCCGCACGAGTGCTTCGACGACGCGACCTGCGCGGAGACCTTCGGGGACGACGGCGGCGAGTGGTCGTGTCGCCACCCGAACACCGAGGCGTGCCTCGTCAACCCGAACGGGTCCATCAACTCGAGCTGCGTCCGCCACTGCCAGACCGACGAGGAGTGCGTCGCGGCGACCGGAGACGACCGTGCGGTCTGCCAGAAGCCGTCGGGCAACGCGTACGACTGGGGCTGCATGATCCCGCCACCGGCGGCGACCTGCCCGGCGGAGATCCAGGTCGGGCTCCGCAGCTGGCTCGGCACCAACGAGCTCGACAGCGCCGCCTGCCTCACCACGGTCGGCGTCAACCAGGAGAAGTGCTTCAAGTACGAGCAGGGCCTCGGCGCGGCGTGGGCCGCGATCGACCCGAACGGCCCGAACTGGTTCCAGTCTGACGACTTTCTGCGGCCGGAGGCCAACCTGATGCTGGTCTTCGTGTCCGACGAGGACGACTGCACCGTCGCCGACGGCCAGGAGATCGACGAGGACGACTACGACACCTGCGCGCTCCTCGGCGACACCGACGCGGGCGGACCGCTGGTCCCGATCGCCGAGATGGTCCAGCGCTTCCAGCTCCTCAAGGACGGCAAGACCGTCATCGTGGGGACCATCAGCGGGGACTCCCTGGCCGAGGACCCAGCCGCGCGCGAGGCCGAGCGCCAGGCGTACGCCTCGTCGAAGACCGACGCGAAGACCTGCTTCCACCAGACGAGCATCTGTGACAGCGCGCTCGGCAAGGCCGACTACGGCGCGCGCTACTTCGCCTTCGCCGAGGCCTTCGGAGACGACGGGGTGGTCGCGAACATCTGCGCCGCCGATCCCTACGCCGACTTCATCTCGCGACTGGTCGCCCGGGTCACGCAGATCCCGGCCGAGGTCTGCCACCCCAGGTGAGCGGGATTCCGGCCGCTCGTGAAAGGCGTGTGAGAAAAAGTATCGGTCTGTAGACCCAAGTTCGCCGTGGCGCGTCGGACCCCGCGTTCGACACGCCACGGAGGACACGATGAGGACCACCGCGCTCGCCGCGCTATTGATCACGAGCGGCCTGACCGCCGCCTGCGGGACCTACGCCAGCCACGTCGAGGCCGACGACGCCGCCCTCGGGCGCGTGGTCGTCTATCGCAACGGCATCGCCTACTACGAGCGCACCGCGCAGGTCTCCGACGGGGTCCTGTCGCTGACCGTGCCCGGGGACAAGATCAACGACTTCCTCAAGTCGCTGACCGTGCGCGACGCCAAGACGGGCGAGACCCTGCCCATCGCGTTCCCGACCGCCGGCAACAACGCCAGCGACGGCAAGGTCGAGATGCAGGTGCAGATCCACCAGCCCGGCGTCCGCGACGTCATCCTGACCTACATCACCGAGTCGCCGGCCTGGAAGCCGAGCTACCGCGTGATGCTCGCCGGCGACGACGTCCGCATCCAGGGCTGGGCCATCGTCGACAACACCTCGGGCGAGAAGTGGGAGCACGTCCGCGTCGGCGTCGGTTCGAGCTCGGCCCTGTCCTTCCGCTACGACCTCCGGAGCGTCCGGACCGTCCACCGCGAGATGCTGGCCGGCGAGGATCGCTTCGCCGTCGCCCCGCCGACGGGCGGCTCGGTCTACACCGCCGACGGCAAGAAGGCGCAGGTCATCGCGGCGGTCGACTCGAACGCCATCCCCACCCCCGATGACGACGGCGACGACTACGCGATGTTCGAGGACGCCCCGATCACCGGCGACCTCGCGACGAAGGGCGGTCACGGCGCCTCGAAGGCCGACCGGGCCAGCGACCGCGCCGCGCCGGCCACCCCGCCGGTCGCCCAGCTCGCCGAGCAGCTCAACCGCTCGAGCGGCAAGGTCATCATCGAGGGGTACGCCGCCGAGGGTGAGCGGGACGCCGAGCTCCGCTCCAGCGACCGGGCGAACTGGCTCCGGAACGCGCTCATCAGCGAGGGCGTGGCGCCGGCGCGCCTCGAGGTCGTCGCCCGCGGCAAGGTCGCCGGGCACGGCGCCGGGGTGCGGCTGGTGCAGGAGGAGGCCGCGTCGTCTCCCGCCCTCGGCGACGGCGATCCCATCGGCGAGAGCCACTTCCAGTCCGACACGCCCGTCACCGTCGACAAGGGGACGAGCGCGATGATCGCCATCCTCGACGACGACGCCGACGGCGACATCGTCTACCTCTACGATGCCGAGTCCGCCCGCGGCAACGAGCGCTACGCCTTCAAGGCCATCCGCTTCAAGAACCCGACCGACTCGACCCTCGAAACCGGCCCGATGACCGTCTACGGCGACGGGCGCTTCATCGGCGAGGGCCTCTCCGAGCCCATCCCGCCCCACTCGACCGCCGTCGTCCCCTTCGCCCTCGACCGCGAGATCATCGTCGACCGCGACGGCTCGACCGGCGACCGCATCGCGCGGCTGTTGACGCTCCAGCGCGGGATCCTGCGGACCGAGGTGCAGCACACGCGGACGACGAAGCTGAAGCTGACGAACCTGCTCCACAAGGACACGGTCGTCTTCATCCGCCACACCGTCCGCAAGGGCTGGAAGCTCGTGGAGAGCCCCGAGACCTACGAGCAGATCGGCGAGGGCCACCTATTCCGGGTCGCGCTGAAGGCCGGCGAGACCCAGACCGTCGCCATCCGCGAGGCGACGCCGCTCGTGAAGGCCATCAACGTCCGCACCCCCGACGGCATGGCGCTCGTGCGCGCCTACCTCGACGGCGACGAGAAGATCGACGCCCGCTTCGCCGAGCCGATGCGCGAGCTCCTGAAGATCCACAGCGAGATGGCGGACATCGCCCAGGAGATCACCGGCGCCCGCGAGCGCGTCGCCGAGTTCCGCGCCCGCATGAGCGAGCTCCAGGGGCAGATCGTCAGCCTCGACGGCGTCCGCGGCGGCAACAGCCTCCTGCGGCACCTCAAGAAGAAGCTCGAGGAGATGTCCGACCGGGTCCAGAAGGACACCATCGCCATCGTCGACATGCAGCAGAAGCTCATGCTCGCCCGGATCCGCTTCCAGGACGGCATCAGCGAGCTGAGCTTCGAGGAGCGGCGCACCGCCGCCGCGACCCCGACCCCGGGGACCTGAAAATGCGAGATCGCGGGGTCAGACCCCACGATCTCACACTTCGTCGCGGCCCACGACCAGAGCCCGCCGGCCGCCACCGGCGGGCTCTTCACGTTCGCGAGACATCTATTCCCGTCTTTCTCACAAACCGTAGACCCTTCCCCCGACCCATACGTCGCAAGCTCGGTCGAGACCCCGAACGGAGGACACCAGATGAGGATGCAAGCGCTCGGCGCGCTCCTGCTCACGAGCGGCCTCACGGCCGCGTGCGGCACCTACACCAGCCACGTCGAGACCGACGACGCGACCCTCGGGCGCGTGGTCGTCTATCGCAACGGCATCGCCTACTACGAGCGGACCGCCCAGGTCACCGACGGCGCCCTGAGCCTGACGGTCCCGCACGACAAGATCGACGACTTCCTGAAGTCGCTGACCGTCCGGGACGCCAAGACCAACGAGCCGCTCCCGGTCGCCTTCCCGACGAGCGGCGCGACCTCGGACGGCAAGGTCGACATGCAGGTGCAGGTCCCCGAGCGGGGCAAGCACGACGTCATCCTGACCTACATCACCGAGTCGCCAGCCTGGAAGCCGACCTACCGCGTGATGGTCAGCGGTGACGACGTGCGCATCCAGGGCTGGGCCATCGTCGACAACACCTCCGGCGAGAAGTGGGAGCACGTACGGGTCGGCGTCGGATCGAGCTCGGCCCTGTCCTTCCGCTACGACCTCCGGAGCGTCCGGACGGTGTTCCGCGAGACGCTCAAGAGCGAAGAGCGCTTCGCCGTCGCGCCGCCCACCGGGGGCTCCACCCACCGGACGACCAAGGAGACCGAGCAGGTCATCGCGGCGGTGGACCTCGCGTCGATCCCGACCCCGGACGGCGCGCGGCCCGCTCCGACCCCGCCCCCGCCCCGCCCGATCGACGCCCGCCGCGAGGTCGTCGAAGAGAAGACCACGGACCACTACGCGCCCGAGCACGACGTCGCGCTCAGCGGCAGCGGCAGCTTCGCCGGCCGTAGCCTGTACGGTCCGTCGCGCGGCGGCCTCAGCGACGCCGGCGGTGGTGGTGGCAAGCGCGCGACCAGCGCTCGCCGCAGCCGCACGGCCAAGCGGCCCCAGACCGCGGCGGCCCCGGCGCCCGCGCCCGCACCTCCGCCGGCGCCGAAGGCCCCGCCGGTCAAGCAGCTCGCCGAGAGGCTGAACCGCTCCGGCGGCAAGGTCATCATCGAGGGCTACGCCGCCGCCGGCGAGCGCAACGCCGACCAGGTGTCGAGCGACCGCGCCAACTGGCTCCGAAACGAGCTCATCCGTGAAGGCGTCGCCCCGGCGCGCCTCGAGGTCCAGGCCAAGGGCCACGTCCAGGGGCAGACCGGCGGCGTCCGGCTGGTGCAGGCCGATCAGCCCGACCGCCCCGAGCTCCAGGTCGGCGACCCCATCGGCGAGAGCCACTTCCAGTCCGACACCCCGGTGACCGTCGACAAGGGGACGAGCGCGATGATCGCGATCCTCGACGACGACGCCGACGGCAGCATCGTCTACCTCTACGACGCCGAGTCCACGCGCGGGAACGACCGCTACGCCTTCAAGGCCATCCGCTTCGAGAACCCCACCGACTCGACCCTCGAGACCGGGCCCATGACCGTCTACGGCGACGGGCGCTTCATCGGCGAGGGCCTGTCCGAGCCCATCCCGCCCCGCTCGACCGCGGTGGTCCCCTTCGCCCTCGACCGCAAGCTCGTCGTCGACCGCGACGGCTCCACCGGTGACCGCATCTCCCGCCTGATGACCCTCGAGCGCGGTATCCTCCGGACCGAGGTCCAGCACACCCGGACGACGAAGCTGAAGCTGACGAACCTCCTCCACAAGGACACCGAGGTCTTCGTGCGCCACACCGTCCGAAAGGGCTGGGACCTGACGAAGAGCCCCGAGACCTACGAGCAGTCCGGCGAGGCCCACCTCTTCCGGGTGAAGCTCGCCGCCGGCAAGACCGAGACGATCACCATCGAGGAGTCGACGCCCCTCGTGAAGACCATCGACGTCCGCACGCCCGAGGGCATGGCGCTGGTGCGCGCCTACATCGAGGCCGACCAGGACACCGTCGACGCGCGCTTCGCGGAGCCGATGAAGAAGCTCCTCGCCATCCACAGCGAGATGGCCGACATCGCCCAGGGGATCGAGGCCGCCCGCGAGCGCGTCGAGGAGTACCGCGTCCGCTCCGCCGAGCTCCAGGGCCAGATCGTGAGCCTCGACGGCGTGCGCGGGGGCAATACGCTGCTCCGGCACCTGCAGCAGAAGCTCAAGGAGATGTCGGACCGCATCCAGAAGGACACCATCGCCATCGTCGACATGCAGCAGCAGCTGATGCTGGCGCGGGTGCGCTTCCAGGACGGCGTCGCCGAGCTGAGCTTCGAGCAGCGCACGGCCGCGGCCGCGACGACACCGGAGGGCTGAGCGCGACGAGGGCGGTCGCTGGGGTTGTCTCAGTGTGCCTGGTCGAAGCCCACGTCCTCGACCGTCGCGAGGATGCTCTTGGTCTCGATGAGCCGGAGATCGTGGTCCCACGGGACCCGATGTCCGGCGTCCTTCGGGAACAGGACCATGGCCCCGGCCGGGACGCCCGAGACGTTCTCGCCGAGGGACTCGTCGTCGTCGACGTGGGCGCGCGCGACCTCGACGACCTCGCCGTACAGGGCGTCCTCGTGCTCCTGGGCGACGCCCTGGGGCAGGTAGAGGCCGCCGCTGGTGCGCGCGTCGTCCGGCGCGACCCGGACGAGGACGCGGAGGCCGAGGGGCTGGATGTGGCGGATCCGCCGCGGCGGCGGCTCGATCGGGCGAGCCTTCGCGGCGGTGTCGCCAGGCTTGGGATCGCTCGCGACGATCACGCTGGCCTTCGGGGTCTCGTCGTCGTCCTTCATCACCGCCTCCGTGGCTGACGCGCCGCGGAGGATAGGCACCCGCTCGCGGCCCGTCGAGCCCGAAATCGCGGGCGACCGCGACCTCGCGCTTGACGTATGACGATCATCATATGATGCTTGTCATATGAACATCGACGACCGCCCCGAGGCCCGGAGAGAGAACGCGAAGACGGCCCGCAAGCGCCGCACCCACGAGGCCATCCTGGGCTCGGCGACGACGCTGGTCCGGGAGCGCGGGATCAAGGCCAGCTCGGTGGCCGACGTGATGCGCGGCGCGGGGCTGACGGTCGGGGGGTTCTACGCCCACTTCCCGTCGAAGGAGGCCCTCTTCGTCGAGAGCATCCACGGCGCCGCACGCGAGACGTGGGAGCGCTTCCTCGCGACCCTCCCCGACGGGACGGCCCGGGAGCGCGCCCGCGCCGTGGTCCGCGGCTACCTCTCCCGCGTCCACCGCGACAGCCCGGCGAGCGGCTGCCCGCTCCCGGCCGTCGCCGCCGAGGCGGCGCGCGAGGGCGAGCCCTATCGGAGCGCCCTGGCCGAGGCCATCGGCCGCGTCGTCGACGAGCTCGCCGCCCTCCTCGCCCCCGCGCCCGACGCGCGGGAGCGCGCGCTGGGCCTGCTCTCGATCATGTACGGCGCCCTGTCCCTGGCCCGCGCGGTCGGGGGTACGGCGCTCAGCGACGAGCTCCTGCTCGCCGCGCGCGCGGCGGGAGACCGCCAACTTCCAGCCTCCGAGTCCGAGGAGATCCGGCGATGAACGCACCCGAGAAGAACCGGTTTCAGGCCCTGGCCGACCGCCTCGTCAGCGGCGAGGTGACGCCGCCGCCCATCGCCACGACCATCGGCTTCCGCCCGATCCACGCGGACCACGGTGAGGCGACCTTCACGCTGAAGGGCGACCCGTCGCGCCACGCGAACCCGATGGGGACGATGCACGGCGGGGTGATGGTCGACCTCGGGGACGCGGCGATGGGCTTCGCGATGGCCTCGACCCTGGGCGAGGGCGAGAGCTTCACCACCGTCGACCTGCACGCCACCTACTTCAAGCCGGTCTGGGACCAGACGCTGACGGCGACCGCCAAGGTCGTGAAGCGCTCGCGGAGCCTCGGCTACATCGACTGCGACATCACCGACGAGTCGGGCTCGCTGGTCTGCCGCGTCTCGAGCACCTGTATGGTGCTGCGCGGCGACGCGGCGCGGGGCCGCTGACTACGAAGAAGGCGCTCCAACGGACCGCCGGAGCGCCCTCTTCGGCCGGGATCAGAACGCGTCGCAGGTGAGCTCGTCGTTGCAGCTCAGGCTCGCGCACCAGCTGTCGCTGTAGCAGACCGCGCCCGCGGGCAGGCGCTCCATACACTCGCCGGGGCCGTAGCGCGCCTGGACCTCGTTGGAGCAGACGCCGGTGCAGCAGTCCCAGCCGCCCTGGCACTCGGCCTCGACGGCCTTGCAGTCCGCAGCGGCGCACAGGCCCTCGTAGCAGTTGCCGCTGGCGCACCAGCTGTCCTGGGAGCAGAAGCTGCCGTTCGGCTTGGGCTCGCCGCACTGGCCGGGGATGTAGGCGTTGGTGACGTCGTAGAAGCACACGCCGGAGCAGCAGGCGTCGTCGTACCAGCACTCGCCGCCCTCGTCCTCGCACTCGAGCGCGCCGCAGGTCCCCTCGGAGTTGCAGACCCCGGAGGCGCACCAGTTGTCGAGGTAGCACACCTCGCCGTCGCTCATCAGGGGCTTGCAGAGCCCGGCCAAGTCGCTCGCCTCGGCGGGACAGAAGGTCCCCGGGCAGCACTCCGAGGTCAGCGCACACTCCTCGTTGGCGGCCGCACACTCGGCGGTGTCGGGCGGGACCGAGGTGTCCTCGGTGCCGGTCTTCGTGTCCTCGGTGCTCGCCTTCGTGTCCTCGGCCGTGGCGGTATCGGTGGTCGTCGCGGTGTCGGCGCTGGACGAGACGGTGTCGGTGGTGGCCTCGGTCGTGTCGCTCGAGGCGGCGCCGCCGCTCGAGTCGAGGCAGCCGCCGAGGGCGGCGCAGGCGGTCAGGGTGATGATGAGTCGCATGGGGTTCTCCGGAGCTGTCGATTGGGGTTGGGCTGGAGCGCTTCGGGCGAATCAGAAGAGCGAGTAGACGAAGGGGGCGGCGACCTGGACGACGTGGACGACGGCGACGAGCACCGCGGCCAGGGCGAGGATCACGACCATCGGGACCAGCCACCAGCGGCCGGTGCCGGTCAGGTGGCGGGTGAGCTGGAACATCGTCGCGAGCTTGCTGCGCAGCCGACGGCGGCGGCGCTTGGGCTTCGCGGTGGTCTCGGGCGCGGGGCGCGCGGGGGCGTAGGCGGCGTTCATGAACGTCTCCGGGGGCTGGAGTCTGGGCGTTGGGCCCGGTCAGGCGGCGGCGCGCTCGACGATGGCGCGCTCGATGACGACGAAGTCGAGGCCCGAGCGGGTGAAGGTCGCCAGGGCGTCGGCCGGCGAGCCGCAGATGGGCTCGCCCTTGAGGTTGAAGGAGGTGTTGAGGAGCACGCCGACGCCGGTCTGCTCGCGGAAGGCGCGGAGCAGCCCCCCGAAGCGCGGGCTCTGCGCGGGGTCGACCGTCTGGACGCGGGCGGTCCCGTCGACGTGGCGCACCGACGGCAGGGTCTCGGCGCCCTCGTCGGTCAGCCCCACGACCGCCAGCATGTGGGGGGTCAGGTGGTCGTGGGCGTCACCGTCGAGGGCGAACCAGCGCGGGGCCTCGTCGGACAGCACCGCCGGCGCGAAGGGGCGGAAGCGCTCGCGGAACTTGATGCGGGCGTTGACCCGGTCCGCGATCCCCGGGATGCGGGCGTCGGCGAGGATCGACCGGGCGCCGAGGGCCCGCGGGCCCCACTCGAAGCGCCCCTGGAACCAGCCGCCGACCTCGCCGGCGGCCAGGCGCGCGGCGACCTCGGCGTAGAGCGCCTCGTCGTCGGGCAGGACGCGGTGGCGCACGCGGGCGTCGCCGAGGAGCGAGGCGACCTCGTCCTGGGAGTAGCCGCGCCCCAGGTACGGCGACAGCGGGGCGCGGTCGCGCGGGGCGCCGCCGAGGGTGTGGTCGACGAGGAGCGCCGCGCCGAGGGCGCCCCCCGCGTCGCCGGCGGCCGGGTGGCAGTAGACCGCGGAGAACGGCGACTCGCGGGCGATACGTCCGTTGGCCACGCAGTTGAGCGCGACCCCGCCGGCCAGGCACAGGTTCTCCTCGCCGGTCAGGCGGGCGGCCTCGGCGGCCAGGGCCAGCAGGTAGCGCTCGGTGACGACCTGAAGGGTCCGCGCGACGTCGGCGAACCGCTTCCCCTCGGCGCCGTCGGTCGGATCGAGCGGCGCGTCCGGCCGCCGCGCCGGCCCGAGCAGGTCCTCGAGGCGGCGGGTGAAGCTCGAGCTGCTGCGGTCGAAGCGGAAGTAGCGCATGTCGAGCTCGAGGGAGGCGTCCTCGCCGATGGTCACGAGCTCCTCGAAGGCGTCGAGGAAGCGCGGCTCGCCGTAGGGCGCGAGCCCCATGACCTTGTACTCGCCGTTGTTCACCCGGAAGCCGAGGTAGGCGGTGATGGCCGAGTAGAGGAGCCCGATCGAGTGCGGGAACTGGAGCGTCTTCAGGGTCTCGAGGGCGAGCTTCCCGTCGGGACCGGGCGCGGCCCGGTGAATCGCGGTCGTCGTCCACTCGCCGACGCCGTCGACGGTCAGCACGGCGGCCCGGTCGAAGGGCGACGGGAAGAAGGCGCTGGCGGCGTGGGACAGGTGATGGTCGGCGTAGAGGATCTTGTCCTCCGGCACGTCGAAGGCGCGCGCGAGCTTGCCCTCGAGCCACAGGCGATCACCGAGCCAGGTCCCCATGGCGCGGACGAAGCGCCCCATGCCGCGGGGCCAGGTCGCGAGGCTCGTGCTCAAGATGCGGTCGAACTTGGCGAGGGGCTTCTCGTAGAAGACCACGTAGTCGAGGTCGTCGGCGGTGAGGCCGGCCTCGGCGAGGCAGAACGCCGCGGCCTCGCGCGGCAGGCGCGCGTCGTGCTTCTGGCGGCTGAAGCGCTCCTCCTGGGCGGCGGCGACGACGCGGCCGTCGACGACGAGGGCGGCGGCGCTGTCGTGAAAGAGCGCGCTGATTCCGAGGACCTTCATCAGTACTGCCTCCGGAAGTCTTCGTGGGTCTTCAGGGACACGGCCTGGGTCTTCCAGCCAGCGGGGCGCCGACGGGCGAAGAGGCCGAACGGAGCGACGGCGGTCACAAAGAGCGTCGCCAGCAGGAGCCGAATCAGGCGGTCACCGATGCGCCGACCGGCGCGGAGCCAGGCGCTCCAGGCCATGGACAGCTTGACCTTGCGGAGCGCGCGGGCGACCTCGCGGGTCCGGCCGGCGGCGCGCCACTCGTCGAGGAGCTGCTTGGAGTAGGCGACGTGGAAGCGCTCGTCCTTACCGATCTCGGTGAACAGCGGACCGAGCACCCCGTGGTCCGCGAAGTGGTCGGCGAGGACACCGAACTGCTTCGCGGCGCGGGACTCGGACAGGTAGACGAAGGCGACGAAGCGGGTCTCGCCGAAGCGCTCCCAGAGGTCCTGCCGCTCGGCGCGGACCGCCTCGTGGGCCCGGGTCCGGGCGTGATTCGGCGCGATGGCGCGCGCGGTATCGCGGAAGCGCTGCGCGTGGCGCGCCTCGTCGAGGCCGTGGCGGAGGAAGAGCCGGCGCAGGCGCGGGTCGGTCGCGCGCTCGGCGGCGCGGAGCATGTCGAGGGCGCTGCCCTCCTCGGTGGCGGCGAAGCCCATGAGCTTTCGCGCGATGGCGGGGTCGTCCCGCCAGGCGAGCGGGGCGGCGAAGCGGAGGAGCGCTGGGGCGCGCTCGGCGCGGGCGATCATCGACGGGCCTCCTGGGTGGGCTGGATGGGGGCGGGGGCCGGCGACGCCATGGCCTCGGCGAGCGCCGTGGCGACGACGGCGTGGCCGGCGGGCGAGAGGTGGTAGTCGTCGGCGAGGAACGCGCCCGGGGACGCTGCTCGCAGGGGATGGGTCAAATCGACGGCGCTGACCCCGACCTTGTCGGCGTCGGCCATCAGGGCGTCGACCAGCGGGGTCAGCGGGGAAAGGTCGGCCGGCGTGGCGCCGTACTTGGCCCACTCGCCGTCGTGGACCATCACGTCTAGGGGCAGCACGGCGAGGACGACGCGGCAGCGGAGCTCCGCGCAGATCCTCCGAGCCGACTCGACGTGGCGGCCGAGGCGCGAGCCGAAGCGGCCGTCGCGCTTGGCCAGGCCCGCGAGGTTGTCGAGCAGCCGGTCCGCCGTAACGGCGTGGGTGGGGGGCGTCCCCGAGGTCCCGGCGATGAGCGCGCGGACCGCGTAGACGAGGTGCGAGCGGCCCATGAAGAACGTCGACAGCGCGGTCGACTCGGGCGCCGGCTCGCCGGGCTTCTTGTAGGTGACCCAGCCGTCCTCCGCGGTCGTCCGGCGACGGTTCGGGATCCGCGTCTCGAACCAGTCGTTCGCGACGTTCATCAGGAGCACCACGGTCTCGGGGCGGTAGACCGGGCCGTACTCGTCGAGGGCGCGCAGGTACTCCGGCGGTCCCCAGGTCGGCGTGGCGGCGTCGAGGACCTCGGCGCCGCCGCCGAGGGTCGCGGCCAGGCGCGCCGCCATCCCGTCGGGCTCCTCGACGTTGTAGCCGAAGGCCTGGGAGTCCCCGAGCAGGAGCACGCGGCCCGGGACCGGCGCGTCACTGAGGGCGGGCCTCCAGTCGGGTCCGCGGAAACCGAGCGCGTTCGTCCGGATGGCGGTGATGTTGCCGTCCCGGCTCCGGACGTGGGTCGACGCGTCGGGCGCGAGCCGGACCCCGTAGTCGGCGTCGGCGACGTAGAGGTTGAGGTAGGGGAAGGCCCAGCCGTTCGCGAGCCCCACGAGGAGCTCGGCGAAGACGAGCCCGGCGACCGTCGACAGGACGAGCGCGAGGACGCGCACGGCGAGCCGGGGGCGGCGGGGCGGGGCGGCGGCGTGGTCTGGGGCGTCGGTGTTCACGCCCCGGCCCCATCGCAAGGGCCGTGCCAGCGGCCGTCCGAACGCCATGGGGCCCGCGCGCCGTGCGGATCATAGCGTGTTCGGCCGCCGGGAGCGGCCGCTCTCCAGCGGCGACCCCGGCGCCGGACCGCAACCCTACCTTACACTCTCACGCCACAGCGTAAGGCCACATTACACCACGGGCTGTCCTCGAGCTCTCAGGCGCCCTTACGCGCCTTGGAGCGGCCGTACTTGTCGCGATCGATGTAGAAGATGGACTGGCGCCCGAGGTGGCAGCAGTCGTTCTGGCACTCCTGGTAGGAGACCGGCTCCGGCTGAAGGATCGGGAACTTCGCCTGGTAGCCGTGCAGGGTCTCCGCCATCTTGGTGCCGGCCTCGGCCGCGGTGGCGCCCTCCATCTGGGCGTAGCTGTGTCCCTCGGTGGTCCGCATGCGCAGGACGCCGAGCCAGTGGTCGCCCTCGCGCTTGACGCAGGCGCAGGCCACCGGGTCGTTGGCGGCGGGGGTGTCCTTGAACAGGACCTGGAGCTCGGCGCGGATGCGCTCGGCGACCTCGGGCTCGTCCTGGAGCCCCTCGAGGCACATGAGCTCGGGGCCCTCGGGCGTCTTCTCCTTGATGACCTCACGCGCGGCGAGGCTGGGGACCCCGAAGACGAGCATGGCGACCAGGGCGAAGGGGGCCACGAGGACGAAGACCCACGGCGTGATGAGCGCCAGCGGGGACAGGACGAGGAGCACCACGACGACGGCCGGGAGCGTTGGTTTGGTGAGGGTCACGGCTCGACCTCCAGATCGGGCCCCGGACCACGTGACGCGGAGGTCGCCGCCTTGGGATCCGGGGCGACGTCTTACTTTTTTGTTATAGCTCTGATTCCCGCCAACCACAAACGCCGAGCGGTACAAATGCGAGGGGACCGCGGGCGGCGTTTGTGTAAACGAACCTTGCATTGTGGACTCGGGATGTAAGTCGCTGCTACACCTCACGCCCATGGACGGACTCCTCGCGTCACTCCCCGGGCTCCTCGAGCGCCGCTTCGTCCCCCTCGGCCGCCTCGGCGCCGGCGGGATGGGTGAGGTGCTGAAGGTCCATGATCGGCTCCTCGACCGCGTCGTCGCGCTGAAGCTCGTCCCGCCGGGGCGGGCGGCGGACGGCGCGCGGCTGGCGGCGGAGTTCGCGGTGCTCTCGCGCCTCGATCACCCGGGGATCGTCCGGGTCCACGAGGTCGGCCGGGCGCCGAACGGCGCGGCCTGGATGGTCTCGGAGCTGGTGACCGGCCAGCGGCTGGATCACTGGCTCGCCGACGCCTCGCCGACGACGATCGTCCCGACGGTCGCCGATCTCCTGGCCACCCTGGGGTTCCTGCACGGCCACGGCCTCGTCCACGGCGACATCAAGCCGGCCAACGTCCTCGTCGTCCGGCTCGACAACCGCCCGTGGCCGGTCCTCATCGACTTCGGGCTCGCGACCGACGCCTCCTCCGACGGCGAGCTGCTCGGCGGGACCCGAGCCTACCTGGCCCCGGAGCTCCTGCGGGGCGCCGCGCCGGGCCCGCGCACGGATCTGTACGCCCTGGGTCGGGCGCTCGAGCCCGCCGTCCGTCGCGCCCCGGCGCTCGAGGCCCTGGTCGCCGGGCTCACGCGTGAGGGCCCCGCCGAGCGGCCGAGCGACGCGGGCGCCGCGTTGGCCCTCCTCGGCGGCCCTTCGACCCGGCGGCTCGGGGCGCGCGGCCACGCCACCCTGTGGCCCGACGCGGCGCTGGACGCCGTCGCCGACGCGATCTCGGGCCCCCCCGGCCACCACGACGTCCAGCTCCCCGCCGACGCGGACGCCGAGCTCTTCGCCCTCGCGCTCAAGGCGCGGCTCGACCTCGACGGCGTCCCGTGCTGGGTGCTGCCGCCCGACGACGCCTTCGCCGCCTTCGGCCGCGCGCTCACCTGTCTCCTCCCGACCCACGTGGCGCCGACCGTGCGCGGCGCCCGCCCCGACGATCACAAGGCGGCCCTCGACGCGCTGGCCGACGCGGCCGTGACGGCCCTCGCCGAGACCGACGCCGACGCCGCGCCGGTCCTCGTGCTGCCCGATCCGGCGCGGGTCGTGGAGGCGGTCCGCTACCTGATCGCCCGCCTCGCGGAGGCCGGCGCCCTGCCCCGGGTCTGCGCGGTCCACGGCCCGAACGGCGGCGCGGCGCTCGGCCGCGGCCTGGACGCCGCGCTCACCGCCCACGTCGTGCCCCCGCCTGGCGCCGCCGACGTCGAGCGCTTCCTCGACCGACACGGGATCGACGGCCCCTTCCCCCCGACCGCGCTGGCGCTGCTCGAGGCCCGGGCCGCCGCCGGCGCCGCGCCGCTGCGCGCCCTGCTCGCCGTATGGCACCGCGCCGGGGCGCTGACCGCGAGCGGCGGCGGGCGTTGGCGGCTCACGGCCGACGCCGAGGCCCTGGCGGCGGACGCGCCGGACCTCGACGCGCTGTGGGCGGCGCTCTGGGAGCAGCTCGGGCCGCTCTCGCGCGAGGCGGTCCTGCACCTCCACGAGCTCGGCGGCGGCGCCCCGATCGGGACCCTCGAGATCCTGTGCCCGGGCGGCCTGCGGGAGATCTTCGCCGACCTGCTCCCGGCGGGCTGGCTCAGCGTGACGCCGGGAGAGGTCAGCCTCGCGCCCGACGTGGCGCGGCGGCTCGCGACGGGCGCGCTGACCTACACGGCCCCGACGCGCGAGGTCCGCCGCCGCTACGTGGCGCTCTTGATCGCGGCGTCGCCGGACGACGCCCGCGCCGCCGCCGCGCTGGCCCGCCAGGAGGAGGCCCTCGGCGCCCCGAACGAGGCGGCCGCGGCGTGGCGTCGCGCCGCCGAGCTGCAGGCGCGCCGCTACGCCCCGGCGGCGGCCGGCGCCGCCCTCATGAACGCCGCCCGCTGCGCGGAGGAGGCCGAGGAGCTCGCCGACGCCCTCGCCGACGCGGCGCTCGCGGCGCGGCTCCTCGACGCCGGCGGGGATCTGGACGCCCTGCGCGCGGCAGCCCAGATGGCTCGCGCGATCGCGGATCGGCTGTTCGTCGCGGAGGCCAAGCTCACCGCGGGCCTGGTCGAGGCCCGCGCCGCGATCCGGACCGCCGACTCCCGAGCGGCGCTGGCGGCCCTCGACCGCGTCGAGCCCGCGGTCGCCAACGACGAGCAGGCCTTCGATCTGGCGCTGGCGCGGGGCACCGCGCTCGCCCAGGCCGGGCGTCGGGACGAGGCCGCGCGCGCGCTCGCCGACGCCGCCGACCGGGCCGAGCGGCGGGACGACCTCCACGGCCTCGGCCGGGTCGCCAACAACCTCGGCATCGTCGACTACCAGCGCGGCGACGTGGCCGCGGCGGCGCGGGCGTGGGAGCGCTCCGCCGACGCCAAGGCGAAGACCGGCGATCTGCGCGGTCAGCGCATCGCCGAGAGCAACCGCGCCCTGGCGCTCCGCGAGCTCGGCCGCATCGCCGAGGCCCACGCGGCGTCGCTGGCGGCGGCCGCCCTCGCCGAGCGGATCGGCGACCGGGTCGGCCAGGCGATGGGGCAGCTCGCCCTCGCCCAGCTGTGGCTCGACGTCGGGGCCGGCGAGCGCGCCGCCGCGGCCCTCGACGCCTTCGACCAGGTCCCGGCGACCTCGGCGATGATGCGCGGGGACGCGGCGATCCTGCGCGCTCGGGCCCACATGGCCGCCGGGGCGAGCGCCGAGGCCGCCGCCCTCGCCGCGCGCGTCGCGCTCCAGGCGCGCGAGGACGGGCTCGCGACGGTCGCCGCCGAGGCCTGGACCGTGGCGTACGCCGCCACCGCGCGCGCCGGTCGTCCCCTCTCCGAGCTCGCGCCCGAGGTGGCCGAGCTCCTCGGCGACGCCCCCGCCGCCGCTGCGGCGGCGCTCCGAGAGGCCGGCGACGGCCCGGCGGACGCCGTGCTCGCCTGCCTCGCCCACGCCGAGGCCCGTAGCGGGGCCTGGGACGCGGCGCGGACCCACCTCGCGGCGCTCGCGGACGGCCTCGACGTGGAGCTGCCGCGGCCGGCGGCGACGCCGGCGCTCGACCTCGCGGCGCGAGCCGCCCGGGTGCTGGCCGACCGCGACGTGGTGACCCGCCTCGACGCCGTCGCTGCGCGGGTCGTCGCCGATCGCGTCGAGGCCGCGCGCCGGCTCCTCGGCGACGAGGCCCCCGAGCCGATCGAGCTGGCCACGCGGCTCGGCCTCCCCCTCGACGAGAACCAGGCACGGATCTTGCTGCGTCCTGAGCGCACCCACGACGCGGCGACGCCGCAGGAGTCGACCCACTTGTCCGCCACCGACGCCCTCCTCCTCCGTACCTGGGACGCGCTGCCGCCGCGCGGCGTCGCGAGCCCGGCCGCGTGGGTCGAGGCGCTGCACGCGGCGACGCGGGCCAGCCGCTGCGAGCTGGTGAGCTTCGCCGACGGCGACGCCCGGGTCGCGGCGCGGGCCGGCGACGCCGCGGATCCCGACCGCTTCCTGGAGCTCGCGCGCGGGCTCCGCGGGGGAGGCGCGCCCTTCGTCGCCGGGCGGGACGACGGGGTCGAGGCGATCGGCCTGCCGCTGACGCTCGACGACGAGGCGCCGATCGGCTCCCTCTTCGTCGCCTTCGACGGCGGCGCCGGCGCCGCCGGGCTCGACGACGCGCTGCTGCCGGCCGCCGCTGGCGCGGCCCTGGCGCTCGCGCTCCAGCGGGCGCGGGAGGCGAGCGAGGCTGCGAGCGGCGAGGTCGAGCGCCTGGTCGCCGCGCGCGAGGCCGAGGCTCGGGCCCACCGGGACGAGGTCACGGCGCTCCGCGACGCCCTCGAGCTGTCCCAGAGTGAGGCCGGGCTCCGCTACGACTACGGCAACCTCGTGCACAAGAGCCCGGGCTTCCGGCGGGTGCTGGGGATGCTCGACAAGGTCACCGACAACGATCTGCCGGTGCTCATCACCGGCGAGAGCGGCGTCGGCAAGGAGCTGCTCGCGCGCGCGCTCCACTTCAACGGCCCCCGCCACGCGCGGCGCTTCGTCGCCGAGAACTGCGGCGCCATCCCGCCGGATCTCTTCGAGAGCGTCTTCTTCGGCCACGTGCGCGGCGCTTTCACCGGCGCCCACAGCGCGCGCCGGGGGCTCCTCGAGTCGGCCGACGGCGGGACGCTCTTCCTCGACGAGATCGGCGAGCTCCCCCTCGAGCACCAGGTGAAGCTCCTGCGCGCGCTCCAGGAGAAGCGCTTCCGCCCGGTGGGCGCTCAGAAGGAGCTCACCTCGGACTTCCGCGTCGTCGGCGCGACCAACCGGGATCTCCGCAAGATGGTCGCCGAGGGGACCTTCCGCGAGGACCTCTACTACCGGCTCGCGGTCGTGACGATCGAGGTGCCGCCGCTCCGCGCGCGGCGCGACGACGTCCTGCCCCTGGTGCAGCACATGCTCGAGGAGCAGGGCGCGCGGACGGGCACCACCCTGAAGCTGACCGGCGCGGCGGCGGACGCGCTGCAGGCCTACGACTGGCCCGGCAACGTCCGCGAGCTCGAGAACGAGGTGCTGCGGGCGGCGGTGCTCTGCGAGGGCACGCACCTGCGCGCGGCGCACCTGTCGCCGCGGGTCCTGTCGGCGGCGCCGGAGGCGGCCGGGACCTCGCCAAGCGACGCCGAGGGCGGCAGGGTGACGCTCCGCGAGGGCGAGACCCTCGGGGACGTCCTCGGCCGCGTCGAGGCGCGCGTCATCGCGGCGACGCTCGCCCAGACCGCCGGGAAGAAGGCGCCGGCGGCGCGGAAGCTGGGCTTGTCCCGACCTGGCCTCGACGCCAAGATCGAGCGCCACGGGATCGACATCGAACGGATCAAACGAGAGTCGGCCGACGCCAGCAGCGGCGGCCGGGGAGACGGTCGGAGATGAAGTGGATGACGCGATCGCAGGTCATCGGGGTGGCCCTCGCGGCGGCCCTGTGGGGCGCCGGCTGCGACGGCGAACCCGCCGCCGGCGGTGACGACACCAGCGCCGCCGACACCGGCGGGGCGGACACCTGGACGGGCGCCGACACGGCGGGCGACGCAGCGGACACCTCGCCGAGCGAGGAGGACGGCGTCATCTCGGTCGGCGCGAGCGCGTGCTGCCTGTCGCTCTGGGGCGAGACCGTCGTCTGGGCCGAGGACGGCGACATTTACGGCTACTCGCCGGCGACGGGCGAGCGCGAGGCCCTGGTCGTGGACGACGCCACCCAGAAGGATCCGGTGCTCTCGGGCTCGCTCCTGGTCTGGGCCGACGACCGCGAGGGCGACTTCGACCTGTGGGCGCGGGAGCTCCCCGACGGCGAGGCGTACAAGCTCATCGGCGGGGCCGGCGACCAAGACGAGCCGACCCTCGACGGCACGTGGCTCGCGTGGATCGGGCGCGACGCGGCGCCCCACGAGGCCGCCCAGACCGAGGTCTGGCTCATGGACGTGACGGCGCCGAGCTCGGCGCGCCAGCTCACCCACGACGAGGTCGAGCAGGCGCGCCCCCACGTCAGCGGCGGACGCGTCGTCTGGGGCGACTACCGGGCCTCCGACACGGGCATCTATCAGGAGCTGAACGACCCCGCGCTCAACAACGCCGACATCTACGGCTGGGACATCGGCGCGGAAGAGGAGTTCGCGGTGACGACGGATCCGTCGAAGCAGCTCCGCCCTGCCATCGACGGTGACCGGGTCGTGTGGCTCGACTGGCGCGGCATCAACCCCGAGCCGAAGTACAGCGAGTTCCAGGTGTTCACCAAGCGCCTCGGCGAGGTCGAGGAGCACCGGGTCGCCTGGAGCAGCTGGCAGCGCCCGGACCTCTGGCAGCGGCCGGCCATCGCCGACGGCGTCATCGCCTGGATCGCCGAGCCGGGCGAGGGGAGCCTCTCCGAGACCGCCGTCTACGCGGTGTCCGTCGAGGGCGGCGAGCCGTGGCTCGTGACCAACTCCCTGGGTATCCTCGACGCCGTCGCCCTCGGAAACGACACCGCCGCGTGGCTCGGCGCCGGGAAGCTCGGCCTGCGGCCCATCGCGGCGCCCGTCCAGCGCTGACGCGGCCGGCCCCCCGAGTGAGAAAACCGCGCCCGGACCGATGAGTCTCGGCGGCGGGGACGGTCCATGAGGTCGAACCCTCGACCCTCATGACCCGCAAAGGAGACCTCCGATGGGCGTCAACACCCTCACCCCGTACCTCTTCTTCGACAACGGCCAGGCGGCGGACGCGGTCGCGCTCTACGAAAACGCCCTCGGCGCGACCGTCGACTCGCTGCAGCGCTACGGCGACGTCCCGAACAGCGGCGCCGACGCCGACGCGAGCCGCGTGATGCACGCGCAGCTTCGGATCGACGGCAACATCCTGATGATCAGCGACTCGCCGACCGCGAGGCCGACCACGGTCGGGCGGAACGTCCAGCTCACCCTCGACTTCGACGACCTCGACGACACGAAGGCCCGCTTCGCCGCGCTCGCCGAGTCCGGGACCGTCGTCTCGGCCCTGGAGGAGACCTTCTGGGGCGCGCACTTCGGCGTCGTCGAGGACGCCTTCGGCGTCTTCTGGATGTTCAACTGCCAGAAGGCCGGCTGACGGCGTGACCGCGGCCATCCGCCCGCTCGATCCGGCGCGAGAGGACGAGATCGACCTCGTCGCGCGGCGGATGCGCCAGACCCTCGAGGAGGTGCTGGGCGAGGCGCGCGGCCGCGAGGTGTACTCGCTGGACTGGCTTCGGGATCGGGTCCGCTTCCACCTCGACCCGGCCCGGAGCACGGGCGCCGTCTTCCTCGCCGAGCGCGGCGGCGTAGTCGTCGGGCACACCATCGTCCGCGTCGAGCAGGAGGCCGGAGACCCAGGTGTCTTCGGCCTCTTCTCGACCACCTGGGTGGCCCCCGAGGCGCGCCGGCAGGGCGTGGCCAACACGCTCCTCGAGCGCGGCGAGGCCTGGATGCGCGAGCGCGCCCTCCCCCGGGCGGCGACCTACACCTCGACCACCAACGCCCCGCTCATTCGCCTCTACGAAGCCCGCAGCTATCGCGTCGGCGTGCGCGCCGAGGGGATGCTCGAGCTGACGCGCCCCCTGTAGCCCCGCCCAACCTCGGCGGGGCCGTACGTCGGCGCTCGGACCTCGTCACGCGCGGCGCTCAGTCGAACGCGCGGGTGACCTGCGACTCGTGGGGGAGGACCTTCCGGAGTCGGGCGGTCATCGCGAGGATCACCCCGAGCAGGGTGAACCACGCGGCCATGAACCCGAGCGCCGTCAGGAAGACCAGCGCGATGGAGTCACGGCCGGCGCGCAGGTCGAGGGTGACGCCGAAGATGAGCAGGTCGAGCACGATCATCGCGACGACCAGCAGCGGGACCCGGCGGTAGGTCACACACACGTCGAGGCGCCCCATCACGAACGCGAAGCGGTCGAAGAGGGCGAACAGCGCGCCGAGGGCGAGCGCGCCGAAGACGGTCGCGCCGAGGGAGAGGACCGCCGGCGCGACCGCGTTAGGGCGGTGGTCGCCGAAGCCGAGCGCGACGTTCGGGACCGCGAAGGCGGCGGCGGCACCCGCGAGCAGCAGCGCGCGACGCGCCAGGCGGCGGGACGCGTCGTCGGGGACGTCGCGCTCGATGCGCCCGGTCGCCAGCAGGACCAGCCCCCAGGGCACGAGCGACGCGAGGGCGAAGGCCGGGGCGACCGACGAGCCGAACGACGTGAAGGCGATGGTCGTCCCGAGGGCGTCGGTGACGATGAGGGCGATGAGCGCGGCCCGCAGGAGGCGAAGCCCGCGTTGGGTCTCGCTCCACACGGGGATGTGAGTCAGCGCCGGGTCCACCGGCGGCGCCTCGGTCTCGGGCTGCTGCGTCAGGACCTCTTCCGCCATCGCGCGCTCCCCCCGGCTCACGGAACATTTCATCATCGCGAGCCGGGGGCCCGCTGTCCATCAGGGCTGGCATTCAGTGGCCACGGTCCGCATCATCGGCGCCATGAGCCCTCGAACGCTGCCGACGATGATCCTCCTGACGCTCCTCTGGCCCTCGGCCTGTGGTGACGACGGCCAGGCGGCCGGGGACGTGCTCGACAAGGACACTGCGGGCGCGGACACGTCCGCCGTTGACGCCGTTGACGCCGGGGACACGGGCGCCGACACCAGCGACGCGGCCGACACAGGGGGCGGGTCGTTCACGCCGGACTTCGAGAGCTCTCCGGCGGTCGTCCGGGTGCGCATCAACGACTTCGGGGCGGAGGGGTTCTACACCTACGTCCTGGGGAACCTCGCCGCCGCGCCGCAGCCCGAGGTCTACACGGTGGACACCGAGGACGGGAGCTGCCGGCTCCTGCGCCGTGGCGAGGCCGTGTGCGACCCCGCCTGTGACTGGCCGCAGGTCTGCGGCGTCGACGGCGCCTGCGCCGACTACCCGGAGCCGCTGGGCGCCGGGACCCTGACCGTGACCGACGGCGAGGCGACCCGGACCGTGGACTTCGACGGCTACAGCTACTGGCTGCAATCCCAGGGGCTGCCCTTCGAGCCCGGCGAGACGGTGACGGTCAGCGCGCCCGGCGACGCCTTCGCGGCGTTCTCGGCCAGCGGCGTCATGCCGGACACGCTGGTCTCGCCGGACCTGCAGGCGACGGACCTCACGGCCGACGGAGACCTGCTGTTCACCTGGGAGCCACCGTCCGCCGGCGGCACCGACGCCCACGTCCGCATCACGCTGAACGCGGGTTACGGGCACGGCTTGCCCCTCGAGGCCGTCATCGAGTGCGACGTCCCCGACACCGGGTCGTTCGCGGTCCCCGACGCGCTGCGCGCCGAGCTGCCGCCGCCGAACACCTGGGGCTGCGGCGAGTGCCCGGAGTCGTTCCTGACCCGATACCGGAAGACCACGGTGCAGGCCGGTGACGTCGCTGTCGACGTGATCTTCGAGAGCCCGCTGCGCTTCTACCCGGCCTGGCCCGAGTAGTCGACGAGGACGAACACCGCGATGCGCTACGAAGGCACCCTCTACCGGCCGCCGAGCGAGGCCCGGTCCTACATCCTGCAGGCCACGATCGGCTGCTCGTGGAACCACTGCACCTACTGCGACATGTACCGCGACAAGCGCTTCCGCGTGCGCGACCTCGCGGCGACCCTCGAGGATGTTGCGATGGCGGGGGCGCGCTTCGCTGACCAGGTCGACAAGGTCTTCGTGGCGGACGGGGACGCCCTGGCGATGGAGCTTCCCCACTGGGAGGCCATCCTGACCGCGTGTCAGCGGGCATTCCCGCGGCTCCGGCGGGTGAGCGCGTACGCGACGGCGATGAACCTGGTCGCCAAGTCCCCGAGCGAGCTGGCGCGGCTCCGCGAGCTGGGGCTGTCGCTCCTCTACATCGGTCCGGAGACCGGTGACGACGTGACCTTCAAGCGGATCGCCAAGGGCGCGGACTTCACGACCCACGTCGCCGCGGCGAAGGGGGCTCGTGACGCCGGGATGGCGCTGTCCGCCATCTTCCTGCTCGGCGCCGGCGGGGTCGCGCGGAGCGCTGAGCACGCGGAGGCCTCGGGGCGGCTCGTGACCGCGATGGACCCGGCGTTCGTCTCGGCGCTGACGCTGACGGTCGTGCCCGGGACGCCCACCGCGAAGCTCGCCGAGGACGGGCGCTTCGAGCTGCCGTCGGTCGAGCAGATGCTGGGCGAGCTCCGGACCCTGGTCGCGACGGCGAGTCCGACCGACGCGGTGTTCCGGACCAATCACGCCTCGAACTACCTGCCCCTGGCCGGCCGCCTGCCGCGGGACCGCGACCGGATCGTCGAGGTCATCGACCGAGCCCTGAGCGGCGAGATCGCGCTGCGACCGGAGTGGTCCCGCGGGCTCTGACCGAGGCCCTCGTACACGAAGGTGCGGGTGAGCTCGGCCGACGAGGCGACCGAGCTTCACCAGCCGGCCGTCGACCGCGGTCTGGCCGAACCGCCGCGCAGTCGGCAAACGCTCGGTTCCTTCGTCGTCCGGCGTCGGTATACTCGGCGCCATGCCCCACAGCGAGTCAGGCGGAGGTGACGAGACCCTCGACGCGACCGACGCGACCGACGCGCCGTCGTCGGGCGAGCGCGACGGCGGCGACGCGCCGATGCCCCGGCAGATCGGGCGGTTCAAGGTCGAGGGGCGGCTCGGGAGCGGCGGGATGGGGGACGTCTTCGCCGCCTTCGACCCGCACCTGTCACGACCGCTCGCCGTCAAGCGCATCCGGACCGGCGACGGCGAGGCCTCGGCGGCCGCGCGGGCGCGGTTCTGGCGGGAGGCCCGGGCCCTCGCCCAGGTCCACCACCCCGGGGTCGTCTCGGTCCACGACATCGGCGAGGAGCCTGACGGGAGCTTGTTCATCGCCATGCAGCGGGTCGACGGTCACCCGCTCTCGGAGCGCCTGAGCGAGAAGCCGTGGGCGTGGTCCGAGGTCGCCCCGCTGGCCGTCGCGCTCGCGGAGATCCTCGCCGCCGTCCACGACGCAGGGCTGACCCACCGCGACCTCAAGCCGGCGAACCTGCTGATCACCGCGGACGACACGCCGGTGCTCGTCGACTTCGGCCTCGCCGTCACCGCCGAGCGCGACGCCATCACCCACGCCGGCGCGGTCATCGGGACCTTGACCTACATGGCCCCGGAGCAGCTCGAGGGCCGCGGCGACATCGGCCCCGCGGCCGACGTCTTCGCCTACGGGATCCTGCTCTACCGGCTCCTCACCGGCCGCCACCCCTTCGCCCGGAGCGGCCGAGCCGAGACGGCGCTGGCGGTGGCCGCGGCCAGCTGTCCACGCCTCCGGGAGCTGGCGCCAGCGGTCCCCGAGGCCGTCGAGGCGCTCGTCGCGGCCTGCCTCGCGCGGGACCCGGCGGCCCGGCTCCCCGACGGCCGCGCGCTGGTCGCCCGCCTCGAGGAGGTCCTCGGCCGCCCCCGCGTCGCGAGCGCCCTCCCCCAGCGCAGCGGGGCCCCGCTCTCCGGCGAGATCACCGCGGCGCCATCGGTCGCGCGCCCCGCGAGCGTGGAGGACCGGCCTCCGCGACGGCGGCGCGCCTGGGGACTGGCGGCCGCGATCGCCCTCGCTGGGGGGCTCGTCGCGGCGGTCGGGCTGTCTGGCGGGCCGACGCCCGCGCCGCCCGACGGTCCCGAGCCACTGGAAGCGGAGGCGCCGAGCAGCGCGCCCGCGAGCCTGAAGCCGCTCCCCGTGCGGCCGGTGGTCGTGGTGCTCAGCCCTCGAACGGCGCCTGCTCGGGCGGACTGGGCCGCGGCCTTCGCTGATACGCTCCGAACCGATCTCGCGCAGCACCCGGAGGAGCTCCTCAGCGTCCCCTTCGAGGTCCTCGCGATGCGCGCGCCGAACGGCGGGGTCGCCTCGGAGTGGACCGCCGGCGATGCGCTGACGCGGCAGGCCGACCTCGTCGTCAGCGGCGAGCTGGTAGGGCCACCCGACGCCGAGCGCGTCGCCCTGACCCTGACCGACACCCGCGACGGGGCCGTCCGCTGGCGCGGTGACGTCGCCGCCTTCGCCGGGGACGCCGTCGCCACCGCGCGTGCCCTGGAGCCCGACCTGCTGCCGGCCCTCGGCCTCGATCCCGACGCCACCGGCGACCTCCCGCTGACCCGCTCGGTCGCGGCCTACCGCGACGCGCTGACCGCGCGCGTCGCCGGCTGCGAGGGCGACGACGCGCGCGCCCGGCGCCTCCTCGACGCCGCCACCGGTGCCGACCCCGGCTTCGTCCGCGCCCGGGTCGAGCGGCTCCTCCTCTTCGCCGCCGAGCGCGACTGGACGTCACTGGTGACGGCCGCCGACGGGCTGCTCGCCGAGCCGAAGCTGAGCCCGCGCGACCGCGGCCTGGTCGAGGCCCTCCGCCACCGGGCCCGGGGAGAGGCGCCTGAAGCCGTTCGAGACCTCTACGCGGTCGCGCGCCGGTGGCCGTACCACCTGGTGGCCCGAGAGGCGCTGCTGGCGCTCCTCTTCAACGACGTCGAGGTGGGCGACCTCGGCGAGGCCGAACGCGTGGCTCGCGAGGTCCTCGCGCTCGCGCCGCGGAACAACGAGGCGGCCTCGCGGCTAACGCGCGCGTTGGCCTTCCGGGGCCGCGGTGACGCGGTGCGGGACACGCTCACGGAGTTGCACGTCCCGGTCGGCGAGCTCCCGGACATCCGGGCCGAGGTCGCGCTGTTCGCCGGCGACTACGACACCGCGATCTCCGAGTACGACGCCCTCGTCGCCGAGTCACCGGGGCAGATCTGGTCGATCCACATGGGGATCATCGGCCGGATCCTGGCCGGTCGCTGCGAAGAGGCCGCCGAGCGTGCGCTGCAGCGCATCCAGCGGGTCGAGCGCCGCGGCGGCGAGGGCAACACGGAGTGGACCTACAGCCTGGCGACGCAGGCGCTCTTCTGCCAGGGGGCGTGGGAGCCGGCGGACGCCCTCCTCGCGCGCTGGGAGGCCCGCGCTCCCGACGCCGCCGGCCAGATCGCGCTGTGGCGGGTCCTGCGCGTCGTCGGCTCCGGAGCCGGCGACGACGCGGTCGCGGCAGCGTTGGCCGAGGTGCCCGGCGGCCCGGCCAGCGACCCGACCCTGTGTGCGCTCGTCGCCGTCTACGGCGGGACGGCCGAGGCCCTCGCGCCCTGCGCAGAGGTCGCCCGCGCGAGAGCCTACGACCTGGACACGCCGGCCACGCTCCGCGCGCGCTGGGCCCGGGTCTCGAAGCGCCTGGCCGCGCGGGAGATCTCGCTCGGCGGCGACCACGGCGCGGCGCTGGCGCGGATTCGCGAGCTGGCCTCTCCCCTCGCCGCGGTCGTCCACGAGAGCGATCACGTCGAGTGGGCGGTCGCGCGGCTGGCGCTCGCACGGGCAGCGGAGGCGGCCGGCGACGCGGAGACCGCACGCGGGGCGTGGAAGGCGCTCGAATCGGCGGGCTACCCGCGCCTCTATGCGACGGCGCTGTGGCGGTTGGCGAGGACCCGGCTCGGCGCAGAGTCGCCGTGACGACCACGCGAGGCGCGACTTTCTGGAACGCGAGGAGCGCCGCAGGTCATAGGTATAGGAGGAGCGGGGGATGGCCTCGCGACCTCGACGCTCGACCGCGAGTTGGCGCGGAGAGTTTCAGCTGAAACGTCGGGCGAGAGTTTCAGCTGACACGCCGAGGGAGTTTCAGCTGAAACGTCGGGCGAGAGTTTCAGCTGAAACGTCGAGGGAGTGAATCCAATCACCGCGATAACCGATTGAGTTTCAGCTGAAACGTCGGGCGAGGCAGATCGGGAGTCTCAGCTCAAGCGTCGGGCGAGAGTTTCAGCTGAAACCTCGGGCGAGGCAGGTCGAGCGGTCTGTCGCTCGGCTTCAGGCCACCTCGACCCGGGCCCGGACGTACTTGTGCAGGGGAGTCCCAGCGAAGGGGTCGCGGTGATCCGACGAGGTCAGCTCGTTGGGCGCGGCGCCGGAGGTCGTCGTCCCGGGCCCGGAGAGGCCCAGGCCGTTGGGAAGCGCGATGTGCCCGGCCCGCATCGAGTCGTCCACGGCCAGGGCGACCACCACGGCGCCACGCTTGGTCGTGATCCGAACCGAGTCGCCGGAGGACGCGCCGAGCCGGACAGCGTCGTCGGGGTGCATCCGCAGCGCCCCGTCGGGGTCGCGCTTCCGCCAGGCCGGATCGCGGACGATCGTGTTGGCCGTGAACGAGCGCCGCTCGCCGGCCGAGAGGACGAAGGGAAAACCAGCGTCTTCGGGCTCGCGCTCGGCCAGCTTCGGCAGCTCCGCCAGCAGATCGTCGAGGGCCAGCTGAACCCGTCCGCTCGGGGTCCTCGGACGGACCTCGTCCCACGCGCTCCGCGAGAACACCACGCCGCTCGGCGCGTCGAGGATGGCCTGGAACAGCTTCAGGGCGGCCACCGGCGGCGGTCCGTCGAAGCCGGCCCTGACCAGCGCGGCGCCGTGGGACATCGCGGCGCGAAACACGAGCCCGAGGAGCACGGCCCCCTCCGCGCGGTCCGCGGGGAGCTCGGGCCCCAGGGCGCGATACAGGAGCACCGGCGCGAAGCCGCTCAGGGTCGGGTCGGCGAGGACCCGCTGGGCGAAGGCCGCTCCGACCGCCGCGATCCCTCCCTTCGCGGCGGCTCTGAGGGGCTCGAGGGTCGCGTCGTCGAAGGCGCCGAGGGCCTCGCACAGGCGCGCGTGGATCTCGGCCTCGGGCAGGACGCCCGGCGGCGGCTCGAAGAGGCGACGGCGCAGGTGAAAGGCGTTCTCCGGGAACTCGAAGTTGAAGAAGGTCGCCTCGGCCTTCTCGAACTGAGAGGCGGCCGGGAGCACGTAGTCCGCGAGCTGGGCGGTCTCGCTCATCGCCACGTCAATGACCACGAGGGTGTCGAGGGCGCCCAGGGCCTCGCGCATCCGGGGGCTGTCGGCCAGCGAGTGCGCGGGGTTGGCGGCTTCGACGATCATCGCGCGGTAGCGGGCGGGGTGGTCGGTCAGGATCTCGTCGGCGATGACGTTGCACGGCACCAGACCGCTGATGATGGGCGCGCCGACGACCGGGCTCCGGCGGCCGCTGTCTCCGCTGGCGAAGCGCACGAGCCCGGTCGGCGTGTAGTGGGTGCCGGGCCTGCCGAAGTGGCCGGTCAGGAGCCAGACGAGGCGGTGGAGGTAGCTGACCAGCGTCGAGTGGCGGTTCATCTGGACGCCGAGGTCCTCGAAGCTCGCGAACGCGCGGGCGCCGGCGATGCGGCGGACCGCCTCGCGCACGAGCGCCTCGTCGACGTCGGCGTGAGCACAGTGGGCCGCGACGTCGACTTCGGCGAAGGCCTCGCGCACCGCGTCGAGCCCGTCGGCGTTGGCCAGGAACCCGTGATCGAGGAGGTCCTCGGTCAGCAGGACCTTCACCATCGCCGACAGGAGCCAGGCGTCGGTGCCGGGCCGCACCTGGAGGTGGATGTCGGCCAGCTCGGCCGTCTCCGTCCGGCGCGGGTCGACGACGATGAGGGTCCGCGCCGGATCCTTGGAGAGCTCCTTGAGGGTGACCCGAGCGCGCGCGATGGAGTGCGAGTGCCATGGGTTCTTTCCCAGGAACATCGCGACGTCGCAGCCCTCGAAGTCGCCGCGGGTCTGGGCGCCGATCATGCGGTCGGCGACCCAGAACTCGCCCGTCTTCTCCTGGGCCAGGGCGCTGGACTTGAAGTACGAGCCGAGCGCGCGCCGGGTGGCGGTCGCGTAGGCGCCGGGGAGGTGGTTCCCCTGCCCTCCCCCGCCGTAATAGAAGATGGACTTGCCGCCGTGGGTGTCCCGGACCGCGGCGAGGCGCTCGGCGACCTCGCGGATCGCCGTGTCCCAGTCGATCTCCTCGAAGTCACCGGCCGCGGTTCGCCGGAGCGGCGCCGTCAGGCGAAACGGCCCGTTCTGATAATAATCGAGGCGATGGGGCTTCTCGCAGGCGTAGCCGCGCGAGATGGGGTGCGCCTTGTCGCCGCGGAACTTCGCCAGGCGCCGCCCGTCGAGCTGCACCTCCACGCCGCAGTTGCACTCGCACAGGATGCACGCCGTCGGTCGCCACTCCGCCATCCTCGTCTCCCCCGCGTCGGTCTGGATGGGCGCCATCATTCCAGGCGCGGCGACGTTCCGCCACCGCCGGGAAGTCCTTGACGTCGGAGGGCACCGCGACTCTGATCCGAGCCTGAGCTGGCGGCGCCGCCCGCGGAGGTCCCGATGACGAAGCCCGCAGCCATACTGTTCCCAGCCGCCCTCAGCGCCGTCGTCCTGGTCGCCGGCTGTGGCGCGGACCGAGCGGGGACCGTCGCCTGCGACCCCGGCTGCGGCGTCCACGGCAGCTGCGTCGATGGTGCGTGCGTGTGCGACAGCGGCGTCACCGGCGCGGCCTGCGACGCGTGCGCGCCCGGCTACGTGGGCTTCCCCGACTGCGTCGACGACCCGTGCGACCCCGATCCCTGCTCGAGCCACGGGACCTGCGACGCCGGCGTCTGCAGCTGCGACCCGGGCTTCGCCGGCGACGCCTGCGACGGCTGCGACGTGGGCTACCTGGGCTATCCCGGCTGCGTCGACGACCCGTGCGAGCCGGACCCGTGCTCGGGCCACGGGACCTGCGACGCCGGCGCCTGCGCGTGCGACCCCGGCTACGCGGGCGCGGGCTGCGGCGGCTGCGAGGACGGCTGGGTCGGCTACCCCGACTGCGTGACGCTGTGCGAGTCCCTGGCGTGCTCGGGCGTGACCCCGCGCTGCGACGAGGCGAACGCCCGCTGCGTCGAGTGCCTCGACGGCGACGACTGCGGCGACGCCCTGCCCATCTGCGCCGACGGCGTGTGCGTGGCCTGCGTCGACAGCTCGGACCCGGTCCCGGCGGGCACCTGCGAGGGCGTCTGTGGCCTCGTCCCCCCGGTCTGCGAGGACGGGCGCTGGCAGTGCGTCGCCCCTGGATACGAGGGCAAGGTCGAGAAGAGCTGCGACGGCTTCGACAACGACTGCGACGGGCTCGTCGACGAGGGCGTGTGCGACGCCTGCGAGGTCCCGCTCGAGGCGATCGACACGTCGCTCGCCGCCATCTGGGACATCGACTTCGACTACGCCTGCAACACGTATTTGACCTCGATGATCAGCGGCCCGGACTTCACCCGGGTCGTGGCGGCGGCCGACGGCGCCGTCTCGAAGTACTTCGGCAACGCCAACCAGAACATGGGTTTCGGCCTCGTGGACCCCGACCCGACCAAGGCGCGCGTCGTCGTGACCTACTCGTGCTGCCCGGCCTGCGGCTGCCAGGCGGCCAACGGGCTGACGCTGCTCTACACCTGCGACGACGACCTCGACCCCGAGTGCGGCTGCGCGGGGCAGAACAACTGCCCGGGCTTTCTGAACACCCCCTTCATCAAGGCCGGCCAGAAGGACACGGACGTGCTGTACGGCGGTGGACGCATCTCGACGCCGACCGGGCTCGCCGTCGGCCCGGGGGACACCTACTTCGTCGGCAACTTCCGCGCCTCGCAGTGCTCCAACTTCGACGGCTGCACCCCGTGCGACGCCGCCCACCCCGAGGTCTGGTGCACGACCGATGGGCAGGCCTGCTGCGAGGCCGACCCGCTCGGGCGGCTCGTCCAGTTCACCCTGCCCGAGGTCGACACCCCACCGACCTGGCGAACGGCCCACGTCTTCGAGGGAGAGACCATCGCGGCGCTGGCCTCCGGGCGCGACGGGAGCGTGATTGTCGGCACGAACATCGGCAACCTCTACCGCTGGGACCCGATAGCGCAGGAGGCGACGCTCTGGCAGTCGTGGCCGCCCGGGGCCGTGCTCTCGGCGACCCAGGACCGCCGAAACGGCCACTGGTACGTCGAGACCCAGAACCCCGAGACGCTACGGCGCCTGTCCCCCGGCGGCGTCGAGCGGCCGCTCCCCGAGGACCTGCCGGTCAATCCAACCGGGACCGGCGTCCTCCAGTACGGGCCGGACGCCGCGCTCTACCGCCTGCAGGGCCGAACCGGCGCCGCGGCCCCCCTCGACCGCTACCCGCTGCCGCTGTGGTCCGACATCGGCGGCCCCTGCAACGCTCAGGTCCTGTGCGAGCCCCCGGCCGTCTGCGCCGACAGCGTCTGCGGCGCGGCCGACGAGTAGCGCGTCAGCGGACGGCGCGGAGCCGGCGCGCCCAGCGTCGGACCGCCCGGCGCTCAGCTGATGACGCGGTCCGAGAAGGCGTAGCGCAGGCGGCGGAAGTCGATGACCTTGCCGGCCTCGTCGAGCTGTACGCCCTCGGCGGCCAGCATCGTCTTCTGCTGGAGACCCCGTAGATCGTCGCCGCGATAGCTGATGCGGCCGCGGGAGTTGATGACCCGGTGCCACGGGACGTCGGCGTCGGCGTCGGTGAGGGCGGCGAGGGCCCAGCCGACGTGGCGGGCCACCCGGGGGGAGCCGAGGACCGTCGCCACGTCGCCGTAGGTCGTCACGGCGCCTCGGGGCACCTCCCGGACGACGTCGTAGACCCGGCCGTGGAAGCCGGGGGTGACGACCCGCCGCTCCAGATCGCGGTCCGCCATCAGCGGGCGCTGGCGACGTCGGCGATGGCGCGGGCGATGTCGCCGGGGACCTCCTCCTGGAGGAAGTGGCCCGCGCGCGTGCGGGTCACCGGCGCGCCGGGGAGGTTCTTCTCGACCCACCCGCGGACGCGCCCGAGGACCGGGTCGCGATCGCCCCAGACGATCGCGGTCGGGCCGTCGAAGCCCGTCACGAAGGCATGGACGCGGCCGAGCGGCTCGACCGAAGAGTGCTCCTGGCGGTCGGGCACCATCCTGGCGAGCGCGAGCGGGGCCTGGTTTCGGCGCGGATCGCGCAGCGGCCACCAGTACGCCGCCGCCACCATCGGCGTGATGCTGAGCGGGTCGCCCTGGGCCAGGTTCATCCCGATCTGCGGGAAGGCGAAGACGCGGAAGACCAGCTCGCTGACGACGGGCAGACGCGCGAAGCGGTGGAACGCCGTCGGCCGGAACTTCGCGCGCGGCGGGCTGATGACGGTGTTCAGGACGACGAGGCCCGCGACGCGGTCGGCGCGCTCGGCCGCCGCCCCGAAGGCGATGGGGCCGCCCCAGTCCTGGCCGACGACGATGAGGTCGCGGAGGTCGAGGGCGTCGAGCAGGCGCCCCATCCAGCCGATGTGGGCCTCGAGGCAGTGGGCCTCGGGATCGCGCGGCTTGTCCGACAGGCCGAGGCCGACCAGGTCCGGGACGATGACGCGGAAGCGCGTCAGGTCCAGCGCCCGGATGACCTTGCGGTAGAGGAAGCCCCACGAGGGGTTTCCGTGGGCGAGCAGGACCGGCTGGCCGACGCCCGCCTCCATGACGTGCATCGCGTGGCCGCCGACGTCGACGGCGTAGCGGTCGACCGGCGGGAGCTGGCGCGTGATCCAGTCGGGCAGCGGCGGGGCGGGGAGAAGCGTCATCGCGGCTCCGGTTTCGCGTCGAGGATGGCCCCGTCCATTACCGCGCCGCGGCCCGGGGGCCAAGCCGCGGGCGGCAACCCCGCGCAGGGATGCCCGCCCACGGCACAATGCCGCCCTGGTTTCACGGGACGAAGTTGTCCTCGCAGTAGTCGGAGGACGCGTAGCAGGCCTGGAGGCACGGGCCCCAACCTACGCCGGGGTCGATGACCGTCGCGCACAGGTCGGCGCAGTAGGACCGCATCTGGGCACAGCCGCTGGCGATACCGGGCGTACACGTCGCCTCGGGGATGCACTCCGTCCCGTACGCGTTCAGGGTCGTGTAGCTCCCGCAGTAGTCGCCGGGCTCGCAGTCGACCGCGCTCTCGCAGACGCCTCCGACCCACGCGGTGCCGGCCCCGCAGGTGGTCGCGAAGAGGCAGGCGTCGACAACGCACTCGACCTCGGGCGTGGTACCGAGCGGCGTCGTCCCTGGACCGCACGCCTCGAAGTCGGGGTTGCCGTGCTCGACGAACTCCGGGCCGACGGGGAGCGGCGGATCGAGTGGATCGAAGCGGTATACGGCCGTGAGCTCGCTTGTACAGGGCTGGATTCGACGCTCGTCGGAGGAGTACGTCGACAATCGGTTCCGCGCCATCACGACGACGTCGCCCGTGGACGGGTCGACGGCGAGGGCCTCGACGAAGCGAGTCGTCGGCAGGACGAGCTCGGCCGGGTTCTGTCCTCCAGGGTAGCGCCAGATACCCTGTTCACAGGTCTCGATCCCGTAGGTGCAGGCGGACACGTTCCCGAGGAGCGCGTAGACGTAGAGGTCCCCGTTGGGAGCCGTCGCGACCGCGTAGGGCGTACCGACGACCTGGTCGAGATCAGGCACGGGGGCGCCGTCGAGCGACACCGCCTCGAGCTCGAGACCCGCGAGGTAGAGGACGCTCCCGTCGGGAGACACGGCGGCCGTATCAGCCGCCTGCGACACGATCAGCGTCGGGCCGCTCCCCGCGGCGACGCGATAGGTCGCACCGCCGCCGGTGACATAGACCCGACCGAGATCGTCAGCGGCGATGACGTTGCCCGGGACGCCCCCTGGGAGGCTCCCAGCGTACACCTCATCGATGAGGAGCCCAGTAGCGGGATCGAGCTCCGCGATCGAGACCTTCCAACCGTTCGACCACGCGGCGCCGCCGACGAAGATTCTACCGCTCGGCGTACGCACGACGGCAGAGTTCTCGGGGAGGTCGGGGGTGACGTCGGCGATCAGCACGCCGCTCGACGTGAGAAGGTACATCGCGCCGTAGTACTGGTAGAAGAGCGCTCCATCTCCGCGAACGACCATCCCGTTGCCGAGCGGCGCCTGCTCGACACAAGCGTACGCGGTCACGGAGAAGTCGGGCGTCTCGGGCGGCTCCAGGCCGCAGCCGTTGTCGACAACGCCGTCGCAGTCGTTGTCGAAGCCGTCACAGATCTCGGTCGGGTCCCAGGTCGGGGTGCAATCGAGGGGCTGATCGTAGCGGGTGACGCAGGCCCCGTCGCGCTCGACGGTCCCGGCTCCACATGTCGGGCCCGCCGGCTGGCACGCCGCGAGGTCCGCCTGGCAGGTCGAGAGATCGCCCTCGCAGGTCGACAGCGTCCCGCTCGTCGTCGCCAGGTCGCCCTCGCAGCTCCCGAGGTCGCCCTCGCAGGTCGACAGCGTCCCGCTCGTCGTCGCCAGGTCGCCCTCGCAGCTCCCGAGGTCGCCCTCGCAGGTCGACAGCGTCCCGCTCGTCGTCGCCAGGTCGCCCTCGCAGACGCCAAGGTCGCCTTCGCAGGTCGACAGCGTCCCGCTCGTCGTCGCCAGGTCGCCCTCGCAGACGCCGAGGTCGCCCTCGCAGGTCGACAGCGTCGCCCCCGTCGCCGCCAGGTCGCCTTCGCAGACGCCGAGGTCGCCCTCGCAGGTCGACAGCGTCGCCCCCGTCGCCGCCAGGTCGCCTTCGCAGACGCCGAGGTCGCCCTCGCAGGTCGAGAGCGTCGCGCCCGTCGTCGCCAGGTCGCTCTGGCAGCTGGCGAGCTGGGCGTCGGTGGTCGAGAGGTCGCTCTGGCACACCCCGAGCGTCGCGTCGCACGACGTCAGCTCTCCCTCGCAGCTGCCCAACGCTGCGTCGCAGGTCGTCACGTCGTCGCCGCATCGGGACAGCTCGCCCTGACAGGTCGCGAGGTCCCCGCCACAGATCACGACGTCGGCTCCGCAGGTCACGAGCTCGCCTTCACAGGCCGCGAGGGAGTCGCCGGAGATCGTCAGGTCGCTCTGGCACACCCCGAGCGCCGCGTCGCAGCTCGTGAGCGCGTCACCGCAGCTCCCCAGAGCGCCGTCGCAGGTCGTCAGCTCACCGTGGCACGACCCGAGGTCAGCGGCGCAGGCCGCGAGCTCCTCGTCGACGGCGTCGAGCTGGCTCGTGAGGGTCTCGATGGCGTCGTCCTGGGCCGCGATGACGTCAGCGGCCTCGGCGGCGGCTGCGTCGTAGCCCGCCTCGTAGCCGCTGGCCGTCCCCGCCTGGCGTCCTGCATGCCAGGCGAGCTCGAGGCGCGCGAGCTCGGCCTCGCGCTCGGTCGCGACGACCAGCTCGCAGTCGTCGTCGAGCTGACCCGGCCGGTGTGGTCCGACGACGAAGTGCGGGCCATCGCCGTCGCAGGTGTACCCGTCCGATGGCCCCTGGCAGCCGTGGCCGTGTCTATGACCTTGTCCGTCGTCGCCCGCGGCGAGCACGTCCGCCTCGCCCTCGCCGTAGAGGGTGTCCCCACCGGCGTCCCCGTACAGGCGGTCGTATCCGGCGCCGCCGCGCAGCTCGTCGTCACCGCGGCCTCCGAGCAACAGATCGTGACCCGCGCCGCCCAGGAGCACGTCGTCGCCGCGCCCTCCGAGCAGCACGTCGTCACCGCCGAGACCGCACAGGACGTCGTCGCCCCCGCGGCCGACGAGCACGTCTGGCCCGACGGTCCCTATCAGACAGTCACCGCGGTGGGTCCCGAACGTGACGCCGACGACCGCGTGGATCTCGTCCCGTCCTCCACAATCACAGCCGTCCGGCGCCGCCAGGGCGCTCGGAACGGCGACGAGCACCGCAGCCACGACGGCCACGACGCAGGTCACGCGCGAAGCGAGCCTCATGATGTCCTCCGAGAGGTCTGCTGATCTGCCTTTGACCTCTCGGAATGCAACGATCGTTCCGGGCGCGGCGCCCCAGGACGTGCGCGCGACCGGCGTGGCGGGTTGGCATCTCACACGATCCGACGGCGTCCCGGTGGCATCCCACCCACCCCAACGCCCCGGCGAGGCCCTGCTGACACCACGCTGTCAGCAGGCCCATCGCGCGGCGACGCTGCTGACAGCACGGTGGCAGTAGGGGGGTCGTAGGGTGTCGCTCGTGGTCGCCACGACGGACGTGCGAGGCCACGCAAACAGCTGATTCCACGATGGAACCGAAGGAGAAGAGAGATGGCCAACCGCGTCGAGTGGTTCGAGATCACCTGTCAGGATGCTGCCAAGGCGCGCGTCTTCTACGGCGAGCTCTTCGGCTGGAGCTTCGAGGTCGCCAACCCGGAGATGGACTACGGGGTCGTCGACAACCTCCCCGACGGCGCGATCGGCGGCGCCGTCGCCAAGGCCCCGGTCGGCGACGGCGGGGTCACCTTCTACGTGACCGTGGACGACCTCGAGGGGACGCTGACGCGGGTCGCGTCCCTCGGCGGGCAGGTCATCGTCCCCCCGACCCCGCTCCCCGACGGGATGCGCTTCGCCCAGTTCACCGACCCCGAGGGCAAGCGCATCGGCGTCGTCGGCTGAAACGACCGGTTCGCGGTAGACTCGTGGCATGCGCCGTGCCGACCGACTCTTCCAGCTCGTCCAGCTCCTCCGCGTGCGCCGTTTCGCGACGGCAGACCAGCTCGCGGAGGAGCTGGGCGTCTCAAAGCGGACCGTCTACCGCGACATCCGGGACCTCGAGCTGTCAGGGGTGCCGATCGTCGGCGAGGCCGGCGTCGGCTACCACCTGCAGCGCGGCTACGAGCTGCCGCCCTTGACCTTCACGAGCGACGAGATCGAGGCGCTGGTCATCGGCGCCCGCGTCGTCCAGAGCTGGGGAGATCCCGAGCTCGCGGCCGCCGCCCGCGCCGCCCTGACCCGGGTCGAGGCGGTCCTCCCCGCGCCCCTCGCCGAGGCGCTGCGCAGCACCGCCCTCTTCGCGCCCACGGGCCGTAAGCGCGGGGCCGACGGGCCGGTCCTGTCCCTGGCGCGCAGGGCGCTGGCGGATCACCGGAAGCTGACCTTCGCGTACACCCGCGCGGACGGCGAGGCGTCGGCCCGAACGGTGCGCCCGGTCGGGCTCTACTACTGGGGCCTGAACTGGTCGCTGGCGGCGTGGTGCGAGCTCCGCGAGGACTACCGGAACTTCCGCCTCGACCGGATGCGCGACGTCGAGCTCCGAGACGAGACCTTCGACGCCAGCGGTGACATCAGCCTGCCCGCGTTCCTCGCGCACATGCAGCGCCAGCTCGCCGCGATCGGCGTGAAGAGCCCGATGTAGCCGCGCGAACGCCGCCCGCCGGCCCAGCTTCAGTCGGGCACGCACTCGCAGGACTCGAAGCACGAGCAGGGGCTGCTCTTGCCCTCCTTCCAGCCGGGGTTGCAGTCGTCGTTCATCACCCCCAGGCACTGGTTCTGGAAGACGCGACACATGCACACCCCCGGGTCCGCCGAGCGACAGACCGCCACCCCCGCCGCGTTGGCCACGCACGCCAGGTTCGCGGCGCAGTCGCCGCCGTCGACCTCGCAGCTCGCGCCGAGGCCCAGCCGGTCGGCGCAGGTCCCGCCGATACAGGTGTTGATGCACTGCTCGTCGCTCGTGCACGACTCCCCGTTCGGCAGCAGCGGCACCTGACAGAGCGCGTCCCGACACTCGAGGCCCGCCTCGCAGTCCACCGTGCCCAGGCACGCCTCGCCGTCGCCGGACAGCGTGTCCTTGCACACCCCCGCGATGCACGAGCCGATGTCGCAGACGATCGCCGACTGGCACGGCGCGCCGTCCGCGAGCCGGCAGCGGAGGTCGCTCTCCGAGCAGGTCATGTCGGTCTGACAGTCGCCGGGGTCGTCACACGTCGACAGGTAGCCGACCCGAGGCCCGCAGACGCCGCCGATACAGGTCTCGACGCAGTCCTCGTTGGACGTACAGGCCGCGCCGTTCGGGAGGAGGCAGATGGAACCCGCACAGACGCCGGCGGCGCAGTCCTCCGTGGTGGCGCACGCGCCGCCGAGGGGCGACAGGGGCTCGCAGACCCCGGCGATGCAGCGCCCCGCGCACTCCTGTTCGCCCGAGCAGTCCCCGCCGTCCGCGAGCAGGCACACCCCGAAGACGATCTGCTGGAACGTCACCTCGGCACAGGCGAGCCCCTCGGCGCAGTCCTCGTCGTCGCCGATGTCGCACGGGAACTCGTACTCCGAAAGCTCCGGCCAGCAGCCCCCTTCGACGCAGATCGCCTCGCAGCCCGCGTTGCTCTGACATCCCCCCTCGGAGCGGACGCAGGTCCCCTTGACCGCGTCGCAGCTCTGATCGGGAGCGCACTCGCCGGGAGCGCACGGCTCGCCTTGCCGCACGTAGCAGACGTACTCCGGAAACATGCAGTCGAGGTCACGACGACAGCTGTCGGCCTCGCAGCTCTCTCCCGGACCGGCGCCGTCATCGCAGACGCCCGTGCAGTATCCGGCGCACTCCTCGTTGCCGCCACACGGCTGCCCCTCCGCGCGGTAGCAGACGCCGGCGACGCAGACGTGGTCCGTCTCGCAATCGTCGCCGTCGCCGGAGTCGCACGCGCCGCCGAGCCCCGACGGCAGCGCGCAGATGCCGGCGATGCACGCGTTCGGGCCGCAGTCGGCGTTGACCGAACAGGCCTGTGGCGGGAGGCACGCGCCACCGTCGCAGAACCCGTCACCGCCCCCGGCCAGCTCGCATACGTCGCCGTCCGGCAGGTCGTCATAGACGCATTCGGGCGCGCTGGCGGCGGTGCAGCGCGGGTTGGCCTTGCACACCGGCGCCGCGTCGCACACCACGTCTTCGCACGGGTCCGTCGCGTCGGGCGTGACGGTGTCGCCGCTCGAGCCGGTGGTGTCGTCCCCGACCGAGGACGTATCGATCTCGATGGCGTCTCCGCCGGTGGTGGCGGTGTCGGCCGTGACGTCGTCCCCGCTGCCGTCGGGGTCGGCGTCGACGCCGGCCACCGTATCCGTGGCGCCTCCGGCGTCCGTGGAGCAGCCGACGGCGAGCGCCGCGAAGGCGAGCACCGCGAGGGAGAGCGAGGGGAGCGCGGGGGAGCAGCGACGACGAGACATCTCGGACCTCGTGGCCAGGCCGGCGGGCGACATCACGCAGCGCTGCCGGCGCGTTGACTGGACGGTCACCAGCGTAGGGCCGCGCCCGCGCCACGTAACCCAAACATATGTTTGGGGAAGCCGAGGATCCGCTGGCCATCGACGTCGGCGCCGGATCAGGGGAGGGGGCGACGGGTCTACGGGTTTGGTCGGCCGGGCAGCGGCTCCCTGGCTCTCGAGCCCGCTCGGCGGCGAGCGGCTACGCCAGCTTCGGGAGCTCGAACCAGAAGGTGGTGCCGACCTCGAGCTCGGTGTCGAAGCCGATGGTCCCACCGTGCTCCTCGACGATGCGCTTGGCGATCGCGAGGCCGAGCCCCGTGCCCGGGCGGCGCTTGCCGTCGCCGGCGACGGTCGTGGCGAACTTGTCGAAGATGTGGGCCCGGAAGGCGACCGGGATCCCCGGCCCCCGATCGGCGACCGACACGCGGACGCGGCCCCCCGGGACGTCGGTGACGCCGACCCGGACGACGCCGTCGCGGGGCGAGTGCTTGACGGCGTTGGAGATCAGGTTCGTGACGACCTGCACGAGGCGCCGCGCGTCAGCGCGGACGCGGACCTCTTCCGCCCCCAGGTCGAGGTCGAGGCCGACCGAGAAGCTCGCGCCGTAGCCGCGGTTGGCGTCGACCGCCTCGCGCAGCAGCGGGCCGAGGGCCAGGGGCTCGGTGTCGTAGACGACCCCGCCGGCCTCGAGCTTGGCCATGTCGAGCAGATCGTTGACCAGGCCCAGCAAGCGCTCGCCGTTCTGCGTCGCGATGTCGACCAGCCGCTGAACGGCGGGATCCACGGCGCCGCCGACGCCGCCCGTGACGAGCTTCAGCGAGCCCAGGATCGAGGTGACCGGGGTCCGCAGCTCGTGGTTCACCGTCGAGACCAGCTCGTCCTTCATGCGCTCGATGGCCTTGCGGGCCGCGATGTCGCGGAAGACACAGTCCACGACGGTGCCGGCGCGGGTCGATCGCGGCGTCACCGTCACCTCGACCGGGATCCCCTCGCCGCTCGGCAGCGCGACCTCCTCCTCCCGGGCGGTGGCCCCGCGACGCCCGGGGTCCCGCACGGTCTCGGGGATCCCGTCGCCCCACGCCGGGACGAGGTCGCTGACCCGCCGCCCCAGGGTCGAGGCCGAGCGCCGCATGAAGAGGGTCTCGGCCGCCGGGTTCATCCACACGACCTCCCCCTCCACGTCCACCGAGACGATGGCGTCGGCCACGTTGTCGACCACCTGCCGGAAGCGCGACAGGGCGTCGCGCTCGGCGGCGAGGATGCGCTCGCGCTCGGCCAGGCGCTCGCGCTCGCGCCGGGCGAGGCGCCAGCGGACGTTGAGCTCCGCCGCCCCGAGGGCGACCACCCCGAGCGGGACCGCCACCGGCGCGAGGAGCCAGCCCGGCCCGGTCGCCAGACCGAGGACGGCGGCGCCGTGGACCACGACGGTCCCCGCTGCGCCGGCCACGACCGCCGCGACCTTCGGCCGGCGCGCCATCCACCACGAGAGCAGCCCGAGCAGGAGCAGCGTCTCGAGCACCGCGGCGGCGTGGGCGGCGCCGCCCGCGGTGAGGAAGCTCTTCGAGAGGAGGTTCTCGGTGGCGGTCGCGTGGATGAGCACCCCCGGCGTCCGGTAGCCGATCGGCGTCCGCAGCTGATCCTCGATCCCGAGGGCGGTCGCCCCGACGAAGACGATCTTGTCCCTCAGCAGGTCGCCGTCGGTGCCCTCCGCGGGCGGCGCGAGCAAGAGCTCCGAGAAGCTCCGCGTCGGAAACGGCCGATCCGCCGGGCGAAAGCGGAGATAGGGCGCGCCGCGGTCCTCGGCCAGGGCCCGGTCGACGAGCCGCTGCGCCGCGTCAGCGTCCGCCGCCACGGAGGTCGCGGCCGCCAGTGCCAGCGACGCGTAGGCGTCCGCGCCCACCGCCACGGCGTAGGGGTATCTCCGCACGCTGCCGTCGCTGTCGACGAGGACGTTCATGGCGCCGCTCGTCAACGCGGCGACCGTCAGCCGCGCGTGGCTCGTGACGACCTCGTCGCCGCGCAGGACGAGGTCGAAGTCGCCGGTCGCGATCGGCGGGACCTGCTGTGGGGCGTCGGGGACGACGGCGCTCGTCGACGGGGTGAAGAAGGCGCCGAGGACCACGTTGCCGGACTCGGCCAGGGCGCGGGACAGCGCCAGATCGGCGTCGAGCCGGACGAGCTCCTCCTCGACGAACGCGCCGAGCTGCTCGCCGCTCGGGGAGCCGCCGAGGCCGAGGGCGTCGATGCGGTCGAGGACCCGCTCGGCCAGCGGGACCGCCGAGGTGTCGTCCGGCTGGTCGAAGACGACGTCGAGCACCACCAGCGCCGGCCCCCAGGCGCGGACCCGGTCGACGAAGCGGGCCCAGGTGGCGCGGGACAGGGGCCAGCGCTCGCCCAGATCGGCCAGCGTCCGGTCGTCGACCCGGACGATGACGATGTCGTCGCGGAGGCCGTCCGAGGGCAGCGCCGGTCGCACGACGCGGTCGTAGACCCAGTCGTCGGCGCGGCCGAGCGGCCCCTCCCCGGCCGGGCCGAGCGCCACCAACGCCGTGAAGAGCGCCACCAGCGCCCCCCGCGCCAGCCCGGCGCCGCCGACGCGCCGCGCCAGCCGTCGCCAGAGCCGGACGATCGTGCTCGGCGGATCCTCGCCCGGGACCTCGAGCCACGGCGAGGTCCGCGCCTCCGGGGGCAGCTCCTCCGGCGGCGTGGTCGGCGGCCTCGACGGTCGACTCACCGCCGGAACGCGTAGATCTTCGACGGGAAGCCGACGAACCCGTCGGGATCGACGGCCCGGACCCGCCAGAACCACTTGCCCTGCGCCAGGTCCGCCGGGAGCGCCGTCCGCTCGCCCCGGGCGACGAGGACCCGCAGCTCCCGCGCGAAGGCCGTGTCGCGCGCCAGCAGCACCTCATAGCGCGCGGCGCCGTCGATCGGGGTCCAGCTGAGGGCCTCGTCCTTCTTCAGCCGCCCGTGGAGCGCGGTGAGCGGGACCGGCGCCACGAGCAGGTCCCGCGGCTCCTCCGGGGTGCCGCCGGTCTTCGCCCGCGAGCCCTTGCCCGCGTCGACGAGGACCTCCTCCCCGCCGGCGCCGAGCTCGACGCCGCCCCCGAGGGTCTCGAGGCGCGAGCCCGCGGGGACCACCGCGACCCGGAACTCGGTGCCGCGGACCCCGGCGATGGCCGCCGGCGTGACGACGTCGAAGGTGCCGCGCCCCGGGGTCGCGATGACCTCGGCGTTGCCCTCGAACAGCTCGATCTCCACCGTCCGCCCGGCCGGCTCGACCACGGCGCGCTTCAGGCGGACGAGAGAGCCCGGCGCGACCCACACCTGGCTGCCGTCGGTCAGGCGGATGACCGAGACGGCGCCCGGTCCGGTCTTCAGGAGCTCCGAGCCCCCGAGGAGCTGGCCCACGTGGGCGGGGCTCAGCGTGGACTCGTCGAAGCCGCTCGACACCGCGCCGCCGGCGAAGATGATCTGCGCGACGGGGCGGCGAGCGACGCGCTCGACGTAGGCGATCTGCACGTTGGCCGCCTCGCCGACCCGCGGGCGCGGCGCGACGGCGGAGACCCGGGCGCTGCCGAGGGCGGTCCCGAGGCGCGCGGCGATGCCCTGGGCGATCTTCAGCGGGTCGCGGTCGCCGCGGTCGAGCTCGGGCATCCGGACGGCGACGGTGACCGCGCGGATCGTCGGGCGCTGGGCCAGGCGGGCGCCGACGGCGTCGAGACAGCCGGCCCAGATCGGGCTCGCCAGGACGTCGGCGTCGACGGGGAGCTGGACGCCGAGACCGACCTGCCCGTCGACCAGGCGGATCCCGTCGCACGGCTCGGCGGCACGCGCGGCGGGGACCGCGAGCGCGACGAGCAGGGCCGCGAGCAGCGTTCGAGAGACGAGGTTCAGGAGAGCCTCCAGGGAGAGTCCGCGCCCCAAGGTAGCAGAACGCGGCGCAAAGCGGTTACCCGATGCCCCGACGGACGTCAGGGCGTGGTCCCCGGGGTGATGGCGAGCTCGAGGATGGTCAGCTCGACGCGGCGGTTGAGCAGCCGGCCGTGGGGCGTGCCGTTCGAGGCGATCGGCTTCGTCTCCCCGTATCCGACGGCGATCAGCCGCGAGGGCGCGATGCCCTTGCCGATGAGGTAGTCGCGGACGGCCGCGGCGCGGGCCTGGGAGAGCTCCAGGTTCATCTGGTCCGGCCCCTCGGAGTCGGTGTGCCCGGCGACCTCGAGGCGCAGGATCTCGGGGTGGACCGCCAGGATCTCGGCCAGGGAGTCGAGGAGCGAGTCGCTCTTGTGGTCGAGCCGCGCGCTGCCCGGGTAGAAGCGGATGGTGTCGCCGAGGACGATGCCCTTGGTCGTGACGGTCATCGTCGCCACGTCGGGGCAGCCGTCGCGGTCGGCGACGCCGTTGACGATCTCGGCCGAGCGCGGGCAGTCGTCGACCGCGTCGGGGATCCCGTCGCCGTCGTCGTCGGGCTCGGGGCAGCCGTCGGTGTCCTCGAAGCCGTCGCGGTCCTCGGCCTCGTCGGGGCACAGGTCGAGGTCGTCCTCGAGGCCGTCGCCGTCGCGGTCGCCGACGGAGGTGATCTCGTCGCCGCTGCCGAAGGGCTTGAACCCGGGCTTGTCGTCGGGGCAGCCGTCGCGGTCGAGGTAGCCGTTTCGCGTCTCGGCCTCGTTGGGGCAGAGGTCGTCGGCGTCGTCGAGGCCATCGCCGTCGTTGTCGGGATCGGCGCAGTCGTCGTCGTCCTCCCAGCCGTCGTCGTCCTCGGGGCCGGTCGCGCACCGCCCGGGCCGGTACCGCACGTTGCCGAAGGCCCGCCACTGCGGGACGCCGACGCCGGAGCCGAGGCCGAGCCCGAAGCCCAGGCCCAGCTCGAGCCCGCCGGTGCCCCGGTAGGCGTAGCTGGCGCGGAGCTCGGCGCCGACCTCCTCGCCGTCCTGCTCGGTGACGCCGACGAAGCTCGCGACCTCGCCCCGGACGGCGTGCTCGGCGGCGTAGCTGTCGGGGGTGGCCTCGACCCCGACCGAGGCCTGGAACACGTCGTCGAGGGTCAGCGGCCCCAGGGACCGCTCGGGGCGGAAGGCGAAGCCGAGGTTTCCGACCACGCGCACCTGGGACGACGCGAAGCCGTCGAGGACCACCGTCGGGGTCACCGTCACCCCGTCGTGGCCGGCGAAGGCGCCGCCCGTGGGGACCGAGACGGTCAGGTCGAGGGCGACGGCGAGCCCGCGGATCGGGTCCGGCAGGCGCACCTTGCCCGAGACCCGCAGGTCGCCGATCGCGGCCGACTCCTGGGGCTCGTCGTCGAAGGCCGGCAGGACGCTGGCGCCGTCCCCCAGCACCGTCAGCGGCGCGGCCGGCATCACCACGCCCAGCTCGAGGTACGGGCTGACCGCCAGGGCGGCCATGAGCTCGGCGGTGAGCTGCTGCTGCACCGCCACGTCCTCGTAGCCGCTCGGCTGCAGCGACACCTCGAAGAGCCGAGCCGCGGTCCCGACGTAGACGCCCAGCGACGGCGTCCACGACGGCGCCATGCGCCCGCCCCGGAGCCCCAGGAAGTCCGTGGCCCCGGGGCCGGGGCGAAACAGCATCAGGTCGAGCTGGCTCGGGCGCGTCAGCTCGCGCGCCGCGGCCGCCGGAGCGAAGAGCCCCGCGACCAGGGCGATCAGGACGAGCGCAGGGAGGAGCGCGCTTCGTCGCGCTCCTCCCCTCGTGCTCGGCTCAGGCCGAGGCGAGACGACGCAGGACCGTGTGCAAGATGCCACCATTGCGGTAGTACTCGACCTCCACGGGCGTGTCGATCCGGACCTTCACGTCGAAGCGCTTCTCACCCCCGTCGGGCGCGGTCGCGGTGACCGTCACCGTCGAGAGCGGGGTGAGCGCGTCGTCGACCGGGATCGAGAACGTCTCGTGGCCGGTCAGGCCCAGGCTGTCCGCGGTCTCACCGCCCGCGAGCTGCAGCGGCAGCACCCCCATCCCGATGAGGTTGGAGCGGTGGATCCGCTCGTAGCTCTCGGCGATGACCGCCTTGACGCCCAGGAGGTAGGTCCCCTTGGCCGCCCAGTCGCGGCTCGACCCCATGCCGTAGTCCTTGCCGGCGATCACGATCAGCGGGACGCCGTGCTTCTGGTACTTCACGGCGGCGTCGTAGATCGCGGCGACCTCGCCGTGCTTCGGCGCGACGTCGGAGTCGTAGCTGAGGTTGTCGAAGGGGCCCTCGGGGTCCGCGTCGGGCCCGAGGTACGTCGTGAAGCCGCCCTCGGTCCCGGGGGCGAGGCGGTTTTTGATGCGGATGTTGCCGAAGGTCCCGCGCGTCATCACCCGGTCGTTGCCGCGGCGGCTGCCGAAGCTGTTCCAGTCCTTACGCTCGACGCCGTGGGCCTCGAGGTAGCGGGCGGCGGGACTGAACTGCGGGATGGCGCCGGCCGGCGAGATGTGGTCGGTCGTGACCGAGTCGCCGAGGAGCGCGAGCGCCCGGGCCCCGGTGATCGGGGCGATGGGGCTGACCTCGACCCCCATGTCGACGAAGAACGGCGGCTCCTGCACGTAGGTCGAGGCGTCGTCCCAGGCGTAGACCGCCGAGGCCTCGGCCGACAGCGCCTGCCACTCCTCGGGGCCCTCGTAGACGTTGCCGTACCGCTCGACGAACTGCTCGCGGGTGACGGCCGAGCCCAGCAGCGCCGAGATCTCGTCCCGCGACGGCCAGACGTCGGCCAGAGTGACCGGCTCACCGTCGGCGGTCTCGCCGATCGCGTCCTTGTAGGGGTTCCAGTCGACGGTGCCGGCCAGGGCGTAGGCGACCACGAGCGGCGGCGAGGCGAGGTAGTTGCCGCGCGTGTGCGGCGAGACGCGGCCCTCGAAGTTGCGGTTGCCGGACAGGACCGACGTGACCTTGAGGTCACCCTCCTTGATGGCGTTCACGATCGGCTCGGAGAGCGGCCCGGAGTTGCCGATGCAGGTCGTGCAGCCGTAGCCGACGGTGTAGAAGCCGATGGCCTCGAGGTCGTCGAGGAGCCCGGCGCGCTCGAGGTAGTCGGTCACCACGCGGGAGCCGGGGGCGAGCGACGTCTTGACCCACGGCTTGGCCTTGAGCCCCAGCTCACGCGCCTTCTTGGCGACCAGGCCGGCGGCGATCATGACCGCCGGGTTCGACGTGTTCGTGCACGAGGTGATGGCGGCGATGACGACGGCGCCGTCGGCGAGATCGAAGCTCTCGCCCTTGTAGGTCGTCGGGGTCGCGGCGGGGATCTCGTGGCCGAGCTGCTCGGTGAGGAGCTTCTGCCACTCGCGCTTCATGTTCTTCAGCTCGATGCGGTCCTGCGGGCGCTTCGGGCCGGCCAGCGACGGCTCGACGTCCTCGAGGTAGAGCTCGAGGTTGGAGCTGTAGGTGATCTTGCGCGCGTCGTCGCGCCACAGGCCCTGCTTCTTGCAGTACTTCTCGACGAGATCGATCTGGTCCTCGGAGCGGCCGGTGAGGCGCAGGTAGTCGATGGTCTTGTCGTCGACCGGGAAGAAGCCGATGGTCGCGCCGTACTCCGGCGCCATGTTGGCGATGGTCGCGCGGTCGGCGAGGCTGAGCTGGGCGAGGCCCTCGCCGTAGAACTCGACGAACTTCTCGACGACGCCGTGGGCGCGGAGCATCTGCGTGACGGTCAGGACCACGTCGGTCGCGGTCGTGCCCTCCTTGAGCTCGCCCTTGATCTCGAAGCCGACGACCTCCGGGAGCTTCATGTAGATCGGCTGCCCGAGCATGCACGCCTCGGCCTCGATGCCGCCGACGCCCCAGCCGACCACGCCGAGGCCGTTGATCATCGTCGTGTGCGAGTCGGTGCCGACGAGGCTGTCGGGCAGCGCGACCCGCTCGCCGTCGCGCTCCTCGGTCAGGACGCCGCCGGCGAGGTACTCGAGGTTCACCTGGTGGACGATGCCGGTGGCGGGCGGGACGACGGAGAAGTTCGACAGCGACCTCTGGCCCCACTTGAGGAACTCGTAGCGCTCGCGGTTGCGCTGGAACTCGAGGCGGGTGTTCTCGGCCATGGCGCCGGCGCTGCCGTAGGCGTCGACCTGGACGGAGTGGTCGATGACGAGATCGGCGCGAATGAGGGGGTTGACCTTCTCGACGTCGCCGCCGAGGCGCTCCATGGCGCTGCGGAGCGCGGCGAAGTCGACGATGGCCGGCACGCCCGTGAAGTCCTGCAGGACGACGCGGCCCGGCTTGAAGGCGATCTCCTGCTCCGACACGTTCTGGGCGTCGTAGCCGGCGAGGGCCTTCACGTGGTCCTCGGTCACGATGTAGCCGTCGTAGTTGCGGACGCAGGACTCGAGCAGGACCTTGATCGAGTACGGCAGGGCGTCGACGTCCCCGATGCCATCGACGCCGTCGAGGGCGTTGATGTTGTACATCGCGACCGTGCCGCCGGAGGTGATGAGGCTGGCTTTGGTGCCGAAGTGGTCTTGCGGTGCCATCGGGGTCTCCTTGACTCGGGTGCCGGCCGCCGAGGTGCCGTGCGGGGTTGGCGCGGGTGGCCGGTCGTTGGTGGCGAGCGGACGATAGACCCGCCCAACCCATAAAGGAAGTTGATTCATTCTATCCACTCGATAGAATCTCATTATGGAGATTCGATGGAGATAGGCCCGCTGCAGAGCTTCCTCGTCATCGCCGAGGAGGGCCACATGACCCGCGCCGCGCAGCGCCTCCACCTGACGCAGCCGGCGGTCAGCGCCCAGCTCAAGCGCCTCGAGGAGGAGCTCGGCCAGCCGCTCTTCCACCGGACGCCGAAGGGCCTGGTGCTGACCCAGGCCGGCGCGCTCTTCCGGGGCTACGTCGAGGACGCCCTGATGCGGCTCGAGGACGGGGCCGTCGCGCTCAAGCGGCTCGCCGGGCTCGAGCAGGGGACGCTGTCGATCGGCGGCGGCGCGACCGCGACGACCTACCTGCTACCGGCGCTGCTCGGGCGCTTCCACGAGCGGCACCCGGCGATCCGGATCTTCGTCCGCGAGCAGGGCAGCCAGTCGGTCGTCGAGGCGGTGCTCGCCGGGCAGCTCGACCTCGGCGTGGTCACCCTGCCGGTCGACGAGCCCGGCCCGCGCCTCGCGATAGCGCCCTGGATGGAGGACGAGCTCCGCCTGATCGTGCCGCCCGGCCACCCCCTCGAGGGGCGGTCGAGCTTCCGCTGGCGCGACCTGGCCGGCTCGCCGCTGGTGCTCTTCGAGGCCCACACGAGCGTGCGCAACCTCATCGACGGGCGCCTGGCCGAGGCCGGCACGCCGGTCGAGATCGTGATGGAGCTCCGGTCCATCGAGTCCATCAAGGAGATGGTCGCCCAGGGGATCGGCGCCGCCTTCGTCAGCCGCTACGCCCTCCGCGGCGACGAGGCGGGCCTGCGCTGCGCCGACGGGCGGCTCTCCCGCCACCTGGGCATCGTCCACCGCGCCGACAGGGCGCTCAGCGCCGCCGCCGACGCGTTCCTGAGCGAGATGCGGGCGATGGAGGCCGATCCTCGCGACGCCCGCTCGTTGGTTGGCTAGTAGTCGTCGTCCCGACCGCGTCCGCGGCCTCGACCGCCACGCCGTCCACCGTCGCGGCCGCCACCGCCACCGCCGCCGCCGTCGCGACCGTAGCCGCCACCACCGCCGCCTTGATCGCGGTAGCCGCCACCACCACCACCGCCGTAGCCACCGCCGCCACCGCCGCCGTAGCCGCCGCCACCACCACCGCGGTAGCCACCACCGCCGTAGCCGCCGCCGCCGCCGCCGCCGCGGTATCCACCGCGCCCGCCACCGCCGCCGCCGCCGCCGCGCTGGCGCTCGTGCGCCTCGTTCACGCGGACGTTGCGACCATCGATGGGCTGCCCGTCGAGCCCCTGGATGGCCGCGTCAGCCGCGGATTCGTCGTCGAAGGTCACGAAGCCGAAGCCGCGCGAGCGACCGGACTCCCGATCGAGGATGACCTTGGCCTCGGTGACATCGCCGAACTGAGCGAACGCAGCCCTCAGGCTGTCATCCGTCGTATCCCAGCTCAGACCACCGACGAACAACTTCTTCGACATAGGAAAGACTCCACCCTCCGTGCCCAGCGGCACGCTCCGTCGCCGACCTGCACGGCCCGCGTCCATCCACTCCTTACAAATCGCGCCCGACTCATGAATCGCTGTCCGTGACACCCGCTGCCGCGTGACGCCACGACTGGCACACGTCAGGCCTCGATCGCACGGCACGCCCAGCGCGCGCCGTCTAGAAGATGATAGCGGGCGCGGCGTGGGTGTCCAGCGAGCGGCTGCCGCACGGGAGCTGGGCCGATCGAACGAACGGTCGAGAGCGAGGCGTACGCTGAGCGGCCCCCAAAGATCCGTGCAGAAACGCCTCAGCCCGCGCTGGTCAGAGTGGCTTGGCCCAGGTCACGCGGTCGCGGCCCTCGTCCTTGGAGCGGTAGAGCGCCTCGTCGCTGGCCTTGAGCGCGTCGTCGCCCTTGACGCGGCGGGTCAGCGTGATCCCGCCGATCGACGTCGTGACGGTGACCGTGCGCCCGTCGCGACAGCGGATCGGGCTGTCGCCGAGGGCCGTGCGGATGCGCTCGGCGACCATCTTGCCGTCGGCCTCGCCGCACTCGGGCAGCAACACCCCGAACTCCTCGCCGCCGAGGCGCGCGACCACGTCGGTCGCGCGGATCGCGTCGCGCAGCCGCTCGCCGACCTCGACGAGGACGTCGTCGCCGCCGGCGTGGCCGAACGCGTCGTTGACGCGCTTGAAGTGGTCGAGGTCGAGGGACAGGATCGTGAGCGGGCGGCCGCTGCGGGCCAGCTCGGTCATCACGCGCTCGAGGGACTCGGTGAAGTAGCGGCGGTTGCCGACCCCGGTGAGCGGATCGATCGTCGCCAGGCGCCGGAGCGCCTCGTTGCTCGCCTTGAGCTTCTTGGCGAGCTCCTCTTTTTCGGCCAGCGCCAGCTCGAGGCGCTGGGTGAGCTCCTCGTACGACAGCGAGATGTTCAGGAGCGCGGCGTTCGCCTTCTCCATCAGCTCGTCGTAGGTCGGCTGCTGCTCGACGCGGATGTCGAGCTCACCCGACTGGGCCGCCATCTCCCACGCCGTCTCGTCGATGAGCCAATCCAGCGACAGCGGCTCGCGGGACTCGAGGGCGTCCACGATGCGCCGCGCCCGGAGCACCGTCTCTCCAGCGGCGCCGGTCTGGGTCACGTCGGCGATCGCGTCCGCAGCCCGGGCGAGCGCCGCCAGGCGCGCCGTCCGTCGGTGGACGACGACCGGCGCGTCCTCGTGGTGGTGGCCGACCGCGTCGACGAGGTCCTCGGGCAGCCCCCACTCGCGCGCGAGACCGACGAAGATCTCGGAGTGGGTCCGGCCGAACAGATCCCGCTCGCGCACGAGCCGCTCGTAGCTCGGGCGGTCGCGCAGCCCCTGGAGGGCGAGGCCGTGCTCGGGGAAGGACACCGCCGCCATCAGGACCCCGAGGTCCTGGATGAGCCCGACGGTGAAGACCTCGGACGGGTCCTCGAACCCCGCGTGGCGCGCCAGCACGAGCCCGGCGCAGGCGCGCCGCAGCGAGTCCTCCCAGAAGGTCATGAGGTCGAGGCCGCCGGTGTCGATCTTGGCCGTCATCGCCCGCAGCACGTGGCTCACGGCGATGTTGCGGATCGTCCGCGCCCCCAGGAACAGCGCGGCCTGGCTGACGCTGCGGATCGCCCGACCGTTGCCGTAGGCGGCGCTGTTCGCCAACCGCAGGAGCGCGGTCGTGAGGCCCGGCTCCTTCTCGATCAGCTTCGCGAGGGCGGCCAGGGACACGTCCTGGTCGCCGGCCGCCTTGATGACCAGCGCCGCACCCGCGGGCGGTGTCGGCACCTCTCGCGACGGATTCGGGAGCCCCGAGGGCTCCGCGACACGGTCAGCGGGGTTGGTCTCCTGCATCGCGACGATCCGATTGGGCCGAGCCGGCCGAGTTGGCCTCTAGCCAAGGCCTGAAACTCTCGTAGGAGTGGATGATGAACCCGCCCAGGCTGTTGCGGTGCAACAATCCGTCCCGGGCGCGCTCAAGAGTGCGCTGCAAGTCCCGCGTATGCAAGCTGGCAAACGTTATCTTCGAGGCGGGCACTTCGATTGCGTCGCGGTAGCGCAGGAGGCGCGCGGCAGAACCGGCCCACGGGTAGTAACCATCGGCTCGCCGCTCGCTCGCCGGCACCCAGACCATTGTCGCGGTCGTTCCATTGCGCGGGATCACCACCAGGTCGCCGAACACGTCCCAGGGCGTCCGCTCCTTGCCGTCGTAGACCAGGATGGTCTCATCGGGGAGCGGTACCGTCTCGAGGCCCACGAGCACGCGCTTGCCCACCCGCTCGGCGTAGGCGAGCTCGCCGCTGGCGTGGGCGATGACGCCGTCGGCGCCCCAGGCCATCGTGCGGTAGTCCATGATGCCGACGTCGTCGACGAGGTCGATGATCGCCTCGGAGGCCGGCCGCCCACCGACGGCGCAGGTGAGCTCGCCCGTGACCTCGTCGCGGGAGTCGAACCAGAAGGGGATGTCGACGCCGACGTGGAGCCCGGCGCCGTGGGCCGCGGGCACGATCCGCCGGAGCAGCCGCAGGTAGTCGTTCAGCACCCGCTCGCGGTTGTGGCCCTCGAACTCCGGCAGCAGATAGGGCTCGATGTCGTAGCGGACGCCGGCCAGGCGCGCCTCGGAATCAACTGTCTGGTTAAATCGGATCAACTGACCGAGAGTGTCCATGACGCGGTCGTGCCACTCGGGGCGCGCGTACCACGCGGCGCCGTCGAGGGCGTGGACGCGGACGCCGGCCCGGTTCAGCGCGGTCGCCATGCGCGCGAGGCCGGCCGCGTCGAAGCGCGCGCCCCAGTGCTCACCCGGGGCAGACTCGAAGGGCACCTGCACGAAGACGTCGGTGAATCCGTGCTCGTCGACGAAGGCGACGAGCTCCTCGATGGAGCCCTCGGTCGCGAGCATCCGCCGCGTCTCCCAGAGCCACATGCCCTTGGCGAGGTCCCGGTCGGCGACCTCGTGGGCCGTCGGCGCGGGGGGCGGCGGGACCTCGTCCTCGGTGAAGGCGAGCTCGCGCACCCGCAGGGTCCCGCGCGTCGCCGAGGCCCCATCGGGGTCGGCGAGGAAGACGACGTTGGCCAGGCGCTGCCGATCGAGGGACGCCGGGAGCGCGCTCAGCGGCACCCACGCGCGCTGCCACTCGGCGGTGACCCTCCCGGCCGGCAGGAAGTCGCCGAGCGGGCCCACCGGGAGCGAGTCCTGCTTGCGCTCCATGTCGCGGTCGGCGGCCTGGAGGCGGATCGGCTCGTCGCCCTCGCCTCCCCGGACCTCGAAGGTCAGCCAGCCGAACCCGCGGGCGTCGAACCAGACGCGCTCGGCGGGGGTCCGGTGGGTCTCGAAGAGGTGGATCCAGAAGCCGGCGAAGGTCTCCGGGGCCCGCTCCCAGGTGAAGGTCAGCGCGCGCTGCTCTCCCTCCCCCTCGATGCCGGCGACGGCGCGGGCCGGCGCTCGGGCGAAGCCGTTGAAGTGTCCCCCGAGGCGGTTCTCGTTGTCGTCGCGGTAGCGCCCGACCACGAAGGCCCCGTCGACCAGCGGCGGCGCGGCGCTCGCGGTGGACACCGGGCGGGAGCGCTCGGGGTCGAGCGTGCCGAGGTGATAGACCACGAGCTGGGGTTTTTCGGAGTGGACCACGCCGACCCGCGCGTAGCGGAGGGCGTCGAGCCCGTCGACGTCCCAGGCGGCGAGATCGACCTCGCGGCTCGGGAGGCTCTCGGGGATGGCCGGCGCCTCTCGCTCGTCCCCCGAACGGGCAGACGCGCCCGCCGGTGCCTCGTCGAGGACCGGCGGACGCGTCCCGCATGCCGCGCTGCAGCAGACGAGCGAGGTCACGCCGGCGAGGGCCCACCAGCCCCCGGGACGCGACCTCGAAGCTCGTGTCACAGCGCCTCCCCGACCAGGAGATCGTGAATCGCGAAGAGGCGGACCGTCTCGGAGCTCGAGTGGGAGAACCGGAAGCGGAGGCGGACGGCGCTGCCGCTCCAGGCGGCGAGCGACAGGGTCGTGGACGCCGCCGACGGGGTGCTGTCGGCCTTGGTGAAGGTCTTCACCTTGGTCCAGCCGCTCTCGCCCTGGGCCTGGACCTCGACGTAGGCGCGGTCGTTCGAGTGGGTCAGCGTCAGGGCGTAGCTCATCGACACGACCGGGATGGCCGCGCCGCTCAGGTCGATGTAGTCGTCCTGGGTGGCGGTCTGCTCGGCGCCGAAGCTGGGCTGCGGGACCTGCTCGGGGTTCGACGACAGCCAGCCGTCGGCGGTGAAGGCCCAGGCCCCGTTGAGCGACCAGGTGGCGGCGGCGGCGGCGGAGCCGAAGTCGACGGCGTAGGGGAACGGGACCACGGCGCCCTCGTACTCGCCGATCCAGACGTCGTCCACGGCGATGACGCGGGTGGCGACGGTGTTGCCGATGACCTGGCGGAAGCGCACGCGGACGGCCTCGCCGGCCCAGGCGTCGAGGGGCAGCACGAGGTCGGCGTAGGTGCCGCGGGCGTGCTGGCCATCGAGGGTCACCAGCGTCGTCCAGGTGTTGTCGCCGGAGGTCTGGATCTGCGCCTCGAGGCGGTCGGCCTGGTCCACGGCGTCGAACCGGTAGGTGAAGCCGAGGGACGGGGCGGCGTCGGTGGGCAGGGTCACGAAGCCGTTCATCGTGGCGACCTGCTGGGTGGCGAGCCCGCCGAGGGCGTCGTCGCCGGGGTTGCCGTCGAGCATCGCGCTGCCGCCGGCCGGGGTCACGGTCCCGTGGGCGGAGGCGAAGCCCCAGCTGCCCCAGAGGTTCCACTCGGCGCGGGCCTCGTCGCTCTCGAAGCCGCTCTCGTAGGGGAAGTCGTAGCTGTCGAGGACGAGCGGGCCGAAGCGGACGTCGTCGATCTGCACCGAGCGCGGCGCGTCGCTGGCGCCGAAGTCGTAGCGGACCCGCATCCGCACGGCCTCACCGGCCCAGGCGGCGAGCGGGATCTCGTCCCAGCCGAAGCCCTGCTGATCGAGGTCGACGTTGTAGGTGCGGACGCGGTCCCAGGCGCCACTGGAGGCGGTCTGGAGCTCGACGAAGACGCGGTCGCCAGGGTCGGTGAAGGCGGCGCGGACGTTGTAGGTCAGGGTGGCGGTGCCGGTGGCCGGGACCTCGACGAAGCCGCGCATCATGGCGATGTGCCCGGTGCTCTGGTCACCCTGGGCCTCGAACCACGGGTTGGCGTCGACGATGGCGCCGTAGGAGGGGTCCTCGACCGCGGTCCAGCTGCCGGTCAGCGCCCACTGGGTGAGGCTCTCGCCCTCGAAGGTCGCGCGGTACGGCCAGGCGTAGCGCGCCTCGGTCAGGCCGCCCATGCGGACGTCGTCGACCACGAACGTGCGGACGTCGTCGGTGTGGGCGTAGCTGACGCGGAAGCGCAGGCGGATGGCCTCGCCGGCCCAGGCGTCGAGGCGCGCCTCGTGCTCGGTCCACTCGCTCTCGTTGTGCTCGGGCTTGTAGGTCACGATGTTGCGCCAGACGCCGTCGTTCTTGCTCTGGATGTCGACGTAGGCGCGGTCGGACGGGTCGACCAGGTCGAGGCGGTAGCGGTAGGTCGCCGCGATCGGCTCGCCGATCGGCAGGGTGACGAAGCCGCGGAGCGTGACGTCCTGCCCCGAGCCGTAGCCGTTCTGGACGACGCCGTTCGGGTTCATGTCGAGGGCGCCCTCGCCGGTGAAGGCGTCGTTGGACACGTCCCAGCTGCCGCCGAGGGCCCAGTCGTCCATCTCCTCGTCGGTCTCGAAGGCGGCGCCGAAGGGGAAGCCGAGCTCCGGCCCGTCGAGGTCGCCGAGGCGGATGTCGTCGACCACGAAGGTCCGGGGGGCGTCGGAGTCGGCGAAGGACTGCGAGATGCGGACGCGGACGGACTCGCCCATGTAGGTCTTGAGGGAGATCTCGTCCCAGGTCCAGCCGTCGTGCTCGGTGACGGTCTTGTAGCGGGCCAGATCGTGCCAGCTCGAGTCGCCCTGGACCTGGACGTCGACGTCGATCTTGTCGCTGTCGTTGGTGAGGTCGGCCTTGTAGCGGAAGGACAGGGTCGGGACACCCTCCTCGGGGACCGGGACGAAGGCGAGCAGCGTCGCGGTGGAGCCGTTCCAGCCGGCCTGGGAGGCGCCGTCGGGGTTGACGGACAGCGCGTTGTCGGTGCCCTTGGCGCCGTCGACGTAGCGGAAGCCGCCCTCGAGGGCCCAGCGATCCTGGTCGCTGTTGGACTCGAAGCTCGTGGCGAAGGGCCAGCTGACGGTCGGGGCGGTGAGGCTGCCGATGTGGACGTCGTCGACCACGAAGCGGCGGGCGCCGGTGGCGGCCCCGAGGCGCTGGCGGAAGCGGACGCGCACGGCCTTGCCGGCGTAGCTGTCGAGGGGGATCTGGGCGAAGGCCATGTCGTCGCGGGCGTACTGCGCCGTGAAGGTCCGCTTGGCCTCCCACTTGCCGGTGGCGGGGTTCTCGACCTCGACGTAGAAGGCGTCGCTCGAGTGGACCAGGTCGCCCATCACGTACCAGAACTCGAGGGTCGGGCTGCCGTCGGCCGGGATGACCATCGGGACGTCGAGCATCGCGATGTTGTCGCTGGTGTGGTTGTACTGGTCGATCAGGTTCGGGTTGCTGTCGATCATGACCGAGCCGCTCTTGGCGGTGCGGTTGCCGTCGTCGACGCCGAAGCCCCAGTCACCGGAGAAGACCCAGCCGGCCTGACCGGTCGGGAACTCGAAGTCGGTCGTGTAGGGGTAGCCCGTGGGGGGCTCGACGGGGACGCTGTTCTGCTCGACGCTGACGATCTGGAGGCCGCCCTTGCCGGTCGCGACGAAGAGGAAGCCGTCCTTGTACGCGATGTGGTTGGCCGATGAGTAGTCACCGAGGGCGAGGCGCCCGGCGACGCCGAAGCTCGGGGCGGCGCCGACGATGGGCTTGGCCAGGTCGTCGGAGGCCTGCACGAGGTAGACGCCCGCGGCGCCGTTGGACACGAACATCAGGGCGCCGTCGACGCTGACGGCGTTGGTGACGACGTCGGTCGGGGCCAGCGGCAGGTTCGTCGGGACCGGGATGTGGCCGACGAGGGCGCCGGTGGTCACGTCGATGACGAAGGTCCCGCCGGGGCCGCCGGCGATGAAGGCCTTGCCGCCGAGGACCTCGACGGTGGACTTGGACTCGGCGATGGCGGCGCCCTCGAAGCCGTACTCGGCGGTCTCGACGAGGTCGCTCGGGCGCATCACGGCGAGCCGACCGGGGGTGCCCTGAACGACCACGACCTGCCCGTCCTCGTCGACGTCGACCCAGCGGGCGTCGTCGAGGCCGGTGCTGCCGATCGCCTCGTGGGTGTAGCGGTCGAAGGCGTAGACGCCGCCGGTGTTGCCGGAGGTCGCGTACACGCGGTCGCCGTGGACGCAGACGCTCGTCGCCACGTAGCTCGACAGCGGCATGCGCTGGTGCCCCTCGAGCGCGAGCTGCCCGTCGTCGCTCAGGGCGAGGGCCTCGAGCACCGCGGGAGTGGCGTAGGTCTCGTCGGCGGTCGCCGTGGCGAGCCAGACCTGACCGTCACCGGCGGCGACGGCGCTGACGTCGGTGTCGGCGAAGACCGCGCGCGAGGTCAGGTTCGGGTTCTTGTCGGCGTCGAAGGTGAAGACGTCGACCGCGCCCATCCTGTCCGCGCCCGCCATGTTGTAGGACACGACGGCCTTGTTGCCGTGGAAGGCGACCGAGGTGGCCTGGAGGTCGACGCCGTCGACCTGGGGAGGCGCGACCTCGGCGACCAGCGTCAGCGTGTAGTCGACCTGCGGCGCCAGCGCGAGGGCGTTGGCCGAGCTCGCGGGCTCCACGTCCACCGGCTCGTTGCGGCGGGTGATGTTGTTCGACAGATCGCCCTGATCATTACTGATCGTGACGCGATCGCCGTCCCCTGTCGGCCCATCGGTACATGCGGGCGCTACGGCGAAGGCCAGGAGCGTGAGGGTGCTGAGTGTCTTGATGCGCATTGGGTTCCCCTGGGCCGAGGATCCAGCCGGGTCGGAGGGCGAACGAGTCCCTGCGCTCGGGAGGCACGCTGGGCGCTCGCCGAACACGAACTCAGGAAGCGGGACGCCAGGGTGAACGGCCGGATCGCGGACCGGCTTTAGGAGGAAATCGAAGGTCCGTGTCGGTTTCCGACCGACCGGCCAACGCGACGGAATTCGCCTCAAGATCGGTGGATGAAGTGCCGTGATCGGGTCTGGACCCCTTCCCCGGAGCCCCCCGAGGTCGCGAGCGTGACGATGCGCCCGCGCCCGGCTCCGGCGGCCCGCCGCCCGGGACGACCCGATGAGCAGCCCCATCCACCTCTACCACCACGGAGACCGACTCCGGGCGTCGCTGACGCGCGAGCTGGTCCGCGCGGGGCTGGCGGTGGAGACCTTCGCGAGCCCGGCGGCCCTGCTCGACGCGGCGCGGGCCACGCGCCCGAGCGCGATCCTCTGGGACGCCGACGCCTCGTCCCCGGCCGCCGCCCGCGAGGTCGGCGCGCCGATGGTGCTGCTGACCCGCGCGCGCGACTTCGATGGCGCCCAGCCGGGTGACTATACGGTGGTCCTGCCCTTCGAGCGCTGGCGCGTGGCGCCGGTGACCGCGGCGCTGGTCGGGGCGCCGGTGTCGCGGACGACGCGGAGCCGCCGCGACCGACCGGGCCGCCGACCGCACCAGCCCGACACGATTCGGGAGGAGTCGCCGCCGCCGTGGCTCGACGACCACCTCGACGAGCTCGACACCCTGTCGGCGTCCCACCCGAGCCAGCTGACGCCGCCGCCGACCGCGGAGCGCGTCCGGGTGCTCATCGCCGACGACGACGACGTCCTGCAGCACATCCTCGCCTATCAGCTGGCCGAGGCCGGCTGGGAGGTGACCCGGGTCGAGGACGGGGTCGCCGCCCAGGTGGCCCTCGAGCGCGGGGCCTTCGACCTCGTGCTCATCGACCTGAGCCTCCCCCACGTCAACGGCTTCGAGCTCCTCGAGCTCCTCGACCTGCGCAGGAGCGGACGCGGCGAGCAGGTGGTCGTGATGTCCGAGCAGGCCCAGGACAAGAAGATCATCCGCGCCTTCGGCCTCGGCGCCCACGACTTCATGCAGAAGCCCCTCAACCCGCGGGTGGCGCTGTCGCGCTTCCGCCGCCTCCTCGAGAGGGCCTGAGCCCGTGGGTGAGCTCTCCTGGTGGGACCGCGTCGCCGCCGAGCCCCTGCTCGGCGCGCTGGCGGTCATCATCGTGACCCTGGTCGTGATGGTCACCGGGCTCCTGTTCTGGCTGATCGTCCGGTCCCTGTGGGACGCACGCCTCACCCGGGCCCGCGAGGCGTTCTGGCGCGGCCCCGGCCGAGACCTGGTCACCGCCCTCGGCGACCCCGAGCGCGAGGCTGCGTGGCTCGCGGCGGCCAGGAGCCACTCCGAGGACGTGCTCCGGCACTGCCTCGGCGAGTACATGACGCGCACGGCCGGCGATTACCGCGACGGCGTGGCGCGGCTCTACCGCGAGCTGGGCCTCCTCGACGCCGACCTGCGGGCGCTGGACTCGCGCCGGTGGCGCGTGCGGATGCGGGCGCTCCGGCGGCTGGCCGGCGTCGTCACCCGGGCGCACCGCGAGCGCATCCTCGCGCTCGCCGACCAGGGGGACGCGATTCGCCTCCTCGTGGCGCAGATCATCGGGCGCATCGGCACCGCCGAGGACGTCATCGCCCTGCTCGGCGGCTGGAAGGTGACGAGCCGGCTGACGGAGTACCCGGTGCACGTGATGGTGACGTCGCTCCCGGTGGGGGAGCTCCGCCGCCTCATCGCCACCTGGGGAGAGCTCGAGAGCGCCGATATCCAGCGCATCGTGCTGTCCGAGTCGTCACGCCGGGTGCCGAGCGCGTGTTGGGAGATGCTCCCCGCGGCGGCGACCCACGCCTCGAAAGAGGTCCGCATCGCGGCCTGCCGCGCCGCGGGGAACATGGCGGCCAACCTGACCCAGGACCTGCTGCTGACCCTGGCCGACGACGACGCCTGGGAGGTCCGCGCGCAGGCGGTCAAGGGGCTCGCGCGCCACCGCAGCGAGCAGGCCGGCGACGCCCTCGTCGAGGCGCTCTCCGACGGGAGCTTCTGGGTCAGGCAGAACGCCGCGTCGTCGCTCGGTCAGCACGGCGCAGGCGGGATCGCGCGGCTCCGCGAGGTGCTCGAGCGCTCCGAGGACCGCTACGCGCGGGACGCCGCCGAGCACGTCCTGACCGACTTCTCCAGCGACCCGGCCGACCAGGCCGCGTCCGACGGGCCGGCCACCGCGCCCGCCGTAGCCGCCGTGGGGTCCGCTTGATGTCGAACTGGATAGAGGTCCTGATCATCGCCTACTTCCTGTTGATGAACGGGACCAACGCGGTGCTCCTCGTCATGAGCGCCATCGAGCTGGGCCGCGCCCGGAGCCTCCGCTGGCCGGAGCTCGACAACATCCTGCTCGCCCAGGACTCGACGCCGCCCATCTCGATCATCGCGCCGGCCTACAACGAGGAGCCGACCATCGTCGACAGCGTGCGGGCGTTCCTGCACCTCGAGTACCCGAACTTCAGCGTCATCGTCGTCAACGACGGCTCCAAGGACGAGACCTTCGAGCGGCTCCGCGAGCGCTTCCAGCTCGAGCGGGTCAAGAACGTCTACCGCCGCGAGTTCGACACCAAGCCCATCCGCGGGGTCTACCGCTCGCGCCTCGAGCCGCGGCTCATCGTCGTGGACAAGGAGAACGGCGGTAAGGCCGACGCGCTGAACGCCGGCATCAACGTCGCGCGCACGCCGCTCGTGTGCTGCGTCGACGCCGACTCCCTCATCGACCAGCGGGCGCTGCTCCGGATGGTCGAGCCCTTCATCTACGACCCGAACAACACGATCGCGGTCGGAGGGACCATCCGGCTCGCCAACGGCGCGACGGTCCACGACGGGCGGGTGACGAACGTCGACATCCCCCGCTCCTGGGTCGCGCGCTTCCAGATCGTCGAGTACCTGCGGGCGTTCCTGTTCGCCCGGCTGGGGCTCAACCGTCTCGGCGGCAACCTCATCATCTCCGGGGCGCTCGGCATCTTCCGCCGGGACGTCCTCGTCGAGCTGAAGGGCTACCGCCACGACACGGTGGGCGAGGACATGGAGCTGGTGGTCCGGATGCACCGCCACATGCGCGAGCGGAAGATCCCGTACCGCATCTATTACGTCCCCGACCCCATCTGCTACACCGAGGCCCCCGAGGAGATGCGCGTCCTCGGGCGCCAGCGCCACCGCTGGCAGCGCGGCCTCTTCGACAGCCTCCTGCGCCACCGACGGATGTTCCTCAACCCGCGCTACGGCGCGGTCGGGATGATCTCGTTTCCGATGTTCGTGCTGTTCGAGCTGCTCGCGCCGGTCTTCGAGCTGTTCGGCTACGTCTACTTCGCCCTGGCGATCGCCTTCGGCAACGTGGACTCGCTGACGAGCACGCTCTTCGTCACCCTGTCGCTCCTCGTCGGGGTGCTGATGAGCTTTCAGGCCATGGCGCTCGACGACCTCGGCTTCAACAGCTACCGCGGCATCCGGACCCGCTTCGCGCTGATCTCGGCGGCGATCCTGGAGAACCTCGGCTACCGCCAGATCCTGCTCTGGTACCGGCTCCGGGGGATGCTGGACTTCATCCGGGGTGGGCAGGCCTGGGGCGAGATGAAGCGCAAGGGCTTCGCCAAGCCCGGGGCGCAGGCCCCGCAGCCCGCCGCCAAGTCGACGGCGCCCGCCCAGACCGGCGTCGAGGGGGGCTGAGGATGCGGTGGTCCGTGCTGTCGGTGATCGCGGGCGCGCTCGTGGCCACGGCGATGACGCCGGCGGCGGCGCGCTGCCCCGAGGCGCAGACCCTGCGGCGAGACGGGCGGGCCGAGGAGGCCGAGGCGGCCGCGCGAGCCTGCGTGGCGCGCGACTCCGAGGACGTCGAGGCGTGGATGGAGCTGTCCCGGGCCGTCGGCTACCAGCAGCGCTTCGACGAGGCGCTGCACTGGGCCGAGCGCGGGCTCGAGCGCTTCCCCGAGGACGCGGACATCGCGGCCTGGCGGGTCCGGCTCCTGGCCTGGTCGGGCCGGGTCGGCGAGGCGCGGCAGGCCTACGAGACCCTGGTCGTGAGGGCACCGGAGCTCCTCCAGGACCCCGACAACGCGATGCTCCAGGTCGATCTGGCCTTCTGGTCGCGGGACTGGGCGGCGGCGACCGACGGCTTCACGGCGTATCTGTCACGCTACCCCGACGACGCCGAGGCGCTGCGCAAGCGCGGCCTGGCGTGGAGCGAGCGGGGCGAGGTCGACCGCGCGGTGGCGGACCTGTCGCGGAGCTGCGAGCTCGGCGGCGTGGCGAGCTGCACCCTGGTCGAGGACGTCGAGCGCCGCGGGGCGCGGCTGTCCGTTCGCCTCGAGCCGCTCTTCGTGAGCGAGGCCCACTACGACCTGGTGTCGACCCGGCTCGAGGGGCTCTTCCGGGTGGTCGACGAGCTCTATCTGGGGCTCGCCGGCGACGTTCGGCTGCGGCTGGTCGACGACGGCGACGGGCTCGAGCGCGACACCCTGGCGCACGTCCTGGCGAGCTGGCGGACCGAGGGCTTCTCGATCGAGTCGTCCTTCGGGGTCGGCCCCGGGGCGCGCTTCAGCCCGCGGCTCAACGCCTGGATCGAGCCGTCGGTCGAGCTGGCGGACGGGCTCTGGGCGCGGCTCCGGGCGTGGCGGATGAGCTTCGCCAGCGCCGGCGCGACGCTGCTCAGCCCGGCGGTCGGGCTCGATCTGGGCCCGGTACACGCCGAGCTCCGCTACTTCCTGTCGTTCCCGGACGACGAGCGCGCGACCCACTCGGGTGTGCTGCGCGTGGGCGTCCGCGCCCTCGAGGGCCTCCGCCTCGAGGCGGGCGGCGGCGGCGGAAACGCGACCGACTCCCTGGCGGCGCCGACCGCGACCATGGCGTCCCACTGGCTGATCCTGGCCGGCGCGGCGTGGCAGCCCTCCTGGCGCCACGAGGTGCGCCTCCAGTGGGTCTTCCGTCGCGAGCTCGACGACCGGCTGAGCGTCGACCGCCACGAGCTGCTCGCGAGCTGGCGCCTCCTGTTCTGAGGGCGTCGAGCCAGCCGACAGTGGCTGAGAGCCGCGCCGAATGCCGCGTCGCACGATCGGCAGTTCCCGTTTGCCCCGTCGCGCGCGCCGGCGTGTCGTAAAGCGCGTCGGTACCTGGCCCGTCGACCGCGACGGGGATGGGCCGCCGATGCACTTGCAAGCCGTGTAGGGTTGAAATACGGTCGCGACATTCAGAGCGGGACGCTCTAATTCAGGAGGGAGATCATGTCTGAAGCCAAGCCGGCCGGCGCCTTGATGACCGGCGCAATCGGTAGTTTCCTCATCGCCGCGGCGATCCTTCTCATGTTCGTGATGGGCGTCAGCCTCGGCGGCGGCGCGGGTGCTCGCGCGGGCGCTGGCGGAATGATCATCGTCGGCCTCCTGCTGCTCGCGGGCGGCGTCATGGCGGCGATCGGCTGGTTCGGGTTCGGGAAGCTCTTCGGCGGGCTCCACTCCCTCGCCGGCATCTTCTCGATCCTCGTCTCGGTCACCGTGCTGCTGCTCGTCCTGGGCGGCGTCATGATGAGCGTCGGGATGCTCCAGGCGGGCACCTACGGCCTGCTCTTCTCCATCCCGCTGACGGCCCTTCTCGGCGGCATCGGCATGATGGGCAGCGCCGGCAAGAGCAGCAACGGCGGCATCATGCAGGCCGGCGGTATCGTCCTGCTCGTCGTCGGGCTCGTGGGCGTGCTCCTCGCGGTCTTCGCCCTCGGCCAGATGGGCGTGGGCGGCCTCGGCGAGATCCTCGGCTACATCTACATCTTCGGCGGCACCGCCGGCTTCGCCCTCGCGGGCGTCGCGATGCTGGGTAACCGGGCCTGACGCCTGGCGGACCGAAGTCCTGACGAACGCCCGCCTCGCGCGGGCGTTCGTTTTTTTTGGGACACCTTCGGAGGGGGCGCCGTGAAATCGGCGCCCCCTCTTTTTGCGTCACATCAAGTGACGCACTCGTCCCGCCGGAGACTGCGCGGTGGCAATCTCGGTCAGCCGAGGGCTTCGACGGTGCGGCTCAGGACCCAGAAGGCGCCGAGGCTCCCGATGAGGTAGGCGGCGCCGAGGGCGACGACGGCGCGGGGCGCGCGAGCGAGGCGCAGGAGCGCGAAGCCGAGGGCGAGGGCGACGAGGACGACGGCGAGCTGGCCGAGCTCGACGCCGACGTTGAAGCCGAGGAGCGCGAGCGGGACCTGGGCCGGTGGCAGGCCGGCCTCGCCGAGGGCGCCGGCGAAGCCGAGGCCGTGGAGGAGCCCGAAGGCGCCCGAGATGATCCACGGGCGCCGGGACAGGGGGCCGCCCACGGGCTCCTCGCCAGCGGGCGCACGGGCGCGGAGATGCTCGCGGTGGACGACCTCGAGCGCCACGAGGACGAGGCTGAGGGCGATACCGACCTCGACCGGCGCCGACGGGACGTCGAGGAGCCCGAGCACGGCCAGGGCCAGCGTCACGCTGTGCCCGGCGGTGAACGCCGTCACCGCCCAGACGAGGCGGCGGCCGCGGACCAGCACGACGAGGCCGAGCACGAAGAGGACGTGATCGATGCCGGTCCAGAGGTGCAGCACGCCGAGGCCGCCGTAGCGGGTCAGCGTCGCGGTGGCGGGCTGGCGCCCGGGGATGGTCCAGCGCGGGTGCGCGGCGTCGATGACGCCCGAGGCCGAGTGCCCGTCGGCGAGCGCGGCCGACACGATGACCGGCGTCGAGGCGCGGGCGATGCCGGAGACGGCGACGCTGCGCCCCGCGAGGCCGTCGGGGCAGGCGAGGCGCCAGGTCCGGACGAGCGCGTCGCCGTCGAGGCGGTCGTGCGGGTCGGCCGCAGGCGCGCAGCCGACGGGCGGGACCGGCGCGAGGCGCACGCCGGGCGGGGCGACGACCGGCGTCCGCCAGACGAGGGTGACGCCGTCGGCGCCCTCCTCCAGCGAGAGCGACGAGGGCGAGAGCGGGTGGGCGTGCGCCGGGGCGGGCGCGAGGAGGGGCAGCAGCGCGAGAGCGAGCAGCGCGAGGGCGCGCGGGAGTCGCGGAGCGGTCGAGACGACCGCGGGCCAGGCGGTCGAGACGACCGCAGGCCTGGATCCGGCACCTGTTGCGTGCGGACGTCCCGTCCGCTCGCTCCCGGGCGGCGCGGAAAAGTGTGAGACTTGGGGGGCTGACCCCACAATCTCGCACTTTCTCTCCCGACGCTCGGTCATGGCTCCTCCACGCGCTCGATGACGATCTCGCGGGAGGCGCGGAGCCGGGCGAGCTGCTCGGCGCGGGCCGACTCCCGGTGGGCGGCGCGCCAGGCCCCGCGGACGGCCGAACGGACATCGTCGAGCTTCGGCGCGCGGGCGGCCGTGACCGCCAGGACCCGCACCAGGTGCAGGCCGAAGGGCGAGGCGTGGGGCCCGGTCCAGGTGTTCGGGGTGGTGGCGGCGAGCTTCGCCCCGAAGCCGTCGCCGTAGGTCCGGTCGAGGTCGGGCACGCTCGCCGACTCGACGCCGCGCGCGACCAGCAGCGGGTCGCCCAGCTTCGCCGCGTCGGCCGGGCTCGGATCCTCGCTCCGGAGCCGCGCGAGGATCGCCTCGGCGTCGCTCCGAAGCCGCTCTCCGCGGCGGTCCCGACTCAGGAACACCTGGGCGAAGCGGACCCGGGCCGGCCGCGCGTAGCGGTCGGCGTGGGCCTCGAACCACGCGCGCTCCTCGGCGTCGGTCGGATCGCGCAGCGCCCGACGGTCGACCTCCCTGAGCGCGCGCTCGGCGAGACGCCGCCGGACCAGCGGGTCCCGCTCGGCCATCCCGAGGGCCAGCGCCTCGGCCACGAGCTCCGCTTCGGGGCGCTCGGCCAGCTCGGGCCGCGCGAAGCGCAGGCCGTCGGCGAGCCGCGCCCGGATGTAGGGGTCGCTCGTCGTCCAGCCGAGGGCGACGCCGACGTCGACCAGCACCGCCTCGTCGGTCGCCCGCCGGACCGCCTCGTCGGTCGCGTCGGTCGGCACGCGCACGACCACGGTGGGCCGCTCCTGCACGGGCGCCGCGGACAGGAGCCGCTCGCCGCCGAAGATCACCAGCGCCAGGACCACGAAGTGAAACGCCGCGTGCGCGGGCGAGGGCGGACGCAGGCGCATCAGGGCGAGTACCAGATGGGCGAGCTCCAGGCGCGCTCCTGCACGACCCGCTCGAAGCGGTCGTCGCAGCACCCCTCGAGCCCCTCGCCGATGGTCGCCGGGACGTCGCAGTCGACGCCGTGGGCGTGACACTGGAGCGTCGACCAGCGGCAGGTCGGGTCCTGCAGCACGCGGACATAGTAGAACGCCCGCTGTCCGGCCTCCCACGCGGGGTCCGTCCAGACCGCGCACAGCTCGCCGCTACCGCCGCCGGAGGTCTCGCAGGTGTCCGGATCGACCGTCCCCTCGGTCGCGCTCGTCGCGACGTCGTAGACCGCCACGCGCGGCTGGTCGCCCTCGCGCCAGCCCTTGACGATCTGGATCTTCGCGAGGCGCGCCGCGCCCTCGGCCGCGTCCGCCATGGCCGCGACGGTGAACGACGGGCCGGTCGCCCCGTCGGGCGGCGCCGCCAGGGTCCCGCCCATCGGCACGCCGCCCGCATAACCCTGGGCGACGCGATCGAGGGCGTCGCAGAGCCCCGCCGGGTAGTCCCAGCCGCCGAAGAAGCGGACGATCATCCGGGGGCCGCTGGTCCCCCAGGTCTCCTTGCGCTTCATCGCCGCGAAGATGGCGGCGCGGCTGTTCTCCTCGGCCCAGACGCCCATCAGCCCCCCGGGGTTGAAGGCGACCGCGTCGGTGAGCCCCGGCGGCACCTCGTCCCGCGCGCCGACGCCCGCCCCGGCGTGCCCCGGGTAGTCGACCTCGGACACCGCGCCGGGGGTGCCGAGGTGGGTGTCGGTGGAGCCGATGACGCCGAAGGCCCACGGGTTCACCCCGAGGGAGTCCGCGTAGCCGAGCCCGGCGATCAGCGCGTCGCGCACGAAGTCGCGCGCCTTGGGCTCGCCCGACGCGTCGAGGTTGGCACCACCGAGGCTGTTGTACGGCAGCCGCTCGAAGCCGCAGGCCTCGTCCGACACGGGGCTCCCGGGCCAGCACTCCGACGCGCCCTTGTGCTGGGTTATCTCGACGAGGGGCTCGATCCGCGCCTGCTCCTCGGCGAAGGCCGCGTCGATGGCCTGCCCCGCCCCGTCGACGCCCGAGAACATGCGCCCGGTCGACAGGTTCGAGTTGTGCGGGATGGCCAGCGCGTCGCACCCGGTGGCGGCGTCGAGGCAGGTCTCGCGGAGCGACCGCCAGAGCCCCTCGGGGAGCGGCTCGTCGAAGTAGCCCACGGGCCAGTCGGGGACGCGCTCGTCGGCGAAGATGACGTTTCGGTGCAGGTTCGAGGTCCGCGGGTTGCCGCTCCACTCGTAGCCGACGAAGGACGTGAAGACACAGTCCTCGCTCGCGTCCTGCGCCGCCGCGGCCGCCTCCCGGATCTCCGCCCACGCCCCCTCCCCCGCCGGCCCGCAGTCCGCGCCGTCGTCGCCACAGAGGTCGGGGTAGCGGACGTCCTCGCCCTCGAAGGCGAGGTAGACGTTGACCGCCGTGAAGGCGATGTCGGGGTCCTCGCGGATCATCTCGCACTCCGCGCTGTCGTACGGGCCGCTCCCCGGGGTCGAGCACGCCGACACGGTCCCGAGGAACTCGGCGTGGTCGGTCACCGCCGCGAAGTCGAGCGGCCGCTCCAACCGCAACGTCCGCTGCGCCTGCCCCGCGGCGTCGTACGGCGGCAGCCCCACCTCCTCGCCCTTGGCGAAGCGGTAGGCGTCGGCCGGCCGGAGCCGCGTCCCCTGGAGGTTGGCGTCGAGGGACAGCGCGGTGTGGACGTGGAGGTCGCCGAACAGCGGCCGCCGGAGCGGGTCGCGGTCGAGGCAGGCGACCGGCCCGGCGTCGGCGTCGGCGTCGGCGACCGTGTCGGTGGCCTCCGCGGTGTCCTGGGTCGTCCCCTCGTCCCCGCCGCACGCCGCGGCCGTGAGCCCGAGCGCCAGCGTGAGCGTCAGCCCTCGCAAAAGAAGCTCCGCGCGCCGGCGATGTGCAGCTCGTCGATGATGCATGCGCCCGGTCCTTCGATGGTGATCCGCATCCCCGTCGCCGTCGCGGCCGGGACCTCCTCGCCGCTCGGCAGCAGCAGCGGCAGCGACTCCCGCCCGATGACCCCGCCATAGCGCTCACCGGGGATCGGCTCGCGGCGCGCCTCGAGCACGATGTCCTCGGGCTCTCCGCTGACCCGGGCCGGCACGACGCTGGTGGCCTCGACCTCGATGACCAGCGTCGTCTGGTCGTCACAGGCCACGAGCAGCGAGATCAGCGCGCCCTCGTCGGCCGCCGACGGCAGCCCCACGTCGGGCAGCGCGCGCGACACGTCGCCGCCGACCGCGAGCCGCATCCCGCGCTCGCCGGCGTGGAAGCTCTCGGTGGAGACGACGTCCCCCGCGGCGACCGTCCACTCGCACGGCACGCCGCCGCAGACGGCCTGGAAGTCGTCGTAGAACAGGTCCGGGAGCCCGCTGTCGCACGGACACCCCGCCAGCGGCGCCAGCAGCACCGCCGCGATGATCCCCCCCAGCGCGCGCTTCACCATCGGTACCCCAGCTGGATGTCGGGGTTCGGCACCCACGTGAACGGCGTGCCCAGGTCGCGCGGCCCCATCCCCGACTGCCACACCATCGCGTGCGACAGGCGGAAGCCCAGCAGGACGTCGCCGAAGCCCACCTGCCACAGCAGCGCCGCCTCGAGCCGGACGTGCCAGCCGACCTCGAGGTCGTCGCGCAGGGTCCAGAAGGTCGGGCCGACCGCAGCGCCGAGCTGGAAGCCGAAGAAGGTCCCCTCGCCCCTGCAGCTCCCGTACTCGAGGCACGCCGTGGGCTGGACGTAGACCGAGGCGCCCACGCGCCACAGCTCCGAGACGTCGTTCGGCTGGAGCGACCCCGAGAAGACGTCGGCGCCCTCGATCTCGGTCGCGTTGTAGCGGAGGTCGAGCCCGCCCCCCACGACCAGCCAGTCGAGGACGTAGCGCTGCACGGCGATGGCGAAGCTCGGGCCGATGCCGTTGCTGCCGTAGCCGGCGGCGCTGAGCTGGCGGCCCAGCGGGGTGTCCTCGATGAGGATCATGTTGAAGCCGCCCTGCACGATGACCGCCCAGGGCCGCGCGTCGACGCCCGGGTTCTGGGGTCGAGGCGCTTGCTTCACCGCCTCCGCCTCCGGCGCGGCGGGCTCGGCCCCGGCGGGCTCAGGCGTCTCGACCTCGGGCCCGGGTCGGGCAGGCTCCGGCGCGGGGGCGACCTCCGCGTCGGGCTCGGCGGGAGGGGCCGCCACCGCCGGCGGCGACGACCCGAGGAGGCCTGCGGCAGCCGCGAGCGCGAGCGCGGTTGGCGTGATACGTAACATCGGCGGCAGGCTAGCAGCGCGCCCGCGACAAGGCTACAGCGTCGACGCCCGCGCGCCCCACGGCCGCGCCGCCCTGTGAGGAGCCACCGATGCCCGACCACGCCGCGATCTACCAGCACGACGCCGCGCGCTACGACCGCCTCGTCGCCCGCGAGGACAAGGACGGCGCGCTGCCGGCCGCCCTGGCCGAGCTGATCCCACCCGGGGCCGCCACCGTCGTCGAGCTCGGCGCCGGGACCGGCCGCGTGACCCTCCTCCTCGCGCCGCTCGCCGGGCGAGTCCTCGCCTTCGACGCCGCCGCGCCGATGCTCGACGTCGCCCGAGAGCGCCTGGCCGACGCCGGGATCGCCGGGCGAGTCACGCTCGCGGTCGCGGAGCATCACGCCCTGCCCGTCCCCGATCAGAGCGCCGACGCCGTCGTCGCCGGCTGGGCGATCGCCCACGCCGTCGGCTGGCACCCCGACGGCTGGCGCGACCGCGTCGACGCCGCCCTGGCCGAGATGGCCCGCGTCGCCCGCCCCGGGGCCCCGCAGATCGTCATCGAGACCCTCGGGACCGGCAGCGCGACCCTCTCGCCGCCGCCCAAGCTCGCGCCCTTCTACGCCCACCTCGAGGCGCGCGGCTTCGGCCGGCGCACGATCCGGACCGACTACCGGTTCTCGAGCCCGGACGAGCTGGCCGAGCTCATCGGCTTCTTCTTCGGCGCCGAGGTCGCCGCGCGCTTCCCCGCGGCGCGCGAGGTCCCGGAGTACACGGGGATCTGGGTCAGAGCGGACGGCGACGCCCCTCGGCGGGGCTCAGGCGGAGTCGGTTGACAGGCCTCCGACGGGGCGGTTTGAATGGGCCGTTCGTCAGTCACAGAGGTCTCGCGATGAAGGTGGCGCAGTGGTCCGAGGCGGGCCGTCTGCGGGCGGCGCCCGTCGCTTCGTGGGGGCCGCGGGTCCCGGACGCGGTCCTCGTGTTCGGCCCGCGGGCCCTGCTCGAGGACGGCGCCCTCGCGCGCGACGTGCACGAGCGCTGGCCGGACGCGGCGCTCCTCGGCTGCACGACCGCCGGCGAGATCGGTGACCGCGGCGTCAGCGACGACGCCGTCGTCATCACCGCCCTGGCCTTCGAGGGCGCGACCGCGCGGGTCGCGGAGGCGCCCCTCGGCGACGACCACGGCGACGCCGGCCGGGCGCTCGGCGAGGCGCTGAGCGCCCCGGATCTGCGGGCCGTGATCCTCGTCAGCGAGGGGCTCGGGACCCAGGCCCAGCGCCTCATCGACGGCCTCGCGACCGCCCTGCCCGAGCACGTCGTCGTCGCGGGCGGCCTCGCCGGAGACGGCGACGCCTTCGGCCGCACCGGCGTCGTCACCGCGCGGGGCTATCTCGACCGGCACGCGGCGGCCCTCGGTGTCTACGGCGACGACGTCATCGCGCGCTGCGCCTCGGCGAGCGGGTGGCACGGCTTCGGCCTCGATCGCGTCGTGACGCGCTCCGAGGGCGCCGTCGTCCACGAGATCGACGGGGTCCGCGCCCTCGACGTCTATCGGCGCTACCTCGGCGACGAGGACGCCACGCTCCCGAGCACGGCGCTCGTCTACCCGATCGCGGTCATCGATGACGGCCGCGAGATCATCCGCTCGGTGTCGGCGATCGACCAGGTGTCGGGCGCCATCACCCTGTTCGGCGACGTCCCCGAGGGGAGCCGAATCCGCCTGATGCACGCCTCCAACGCCGAGCTCGTCGCCGGCGCCGCCGAGGCCGCGACCCTCGCGGCCCTCCCGGCGCCCCCCGAGCTCGCCCTCCTCTTCTCGTGCGTCGGGCGCAAGGCCGTCCTCCGGACGTCGACCCAGCTCGAGATCGACGCCGTGCGCCGCGTCGTCGGCGACGGCCCGGTGCTCGCCGGCTTCCACACCTACGGCGAGTTCGGCGGCGTCGACGGCGCGGCCGCGTGTCAGCACCACAACCAGACCATGACGGTGCTGACCCTGGCCGAGAGGCCGTGATGAGCGGCTTCGAGCTCCTCTGGACCCAGCTGCGTCGCCACCTGACCGTGCCCGAGGGCGCCGAGATCAACGCGCGCACCGTCGGCGAGGCCGCCAGCGCCGCTTCACCCGAGGCGCTCGCCGCGCTCTTCACCGACGTCGCCCGCGCCTACCAGGACGCCGAGCTCCAGAACGAGCGGCTCCACCGGGCCCTCGAGGTCAGCACCGGCGAGGCCCGCGAGCTCGCGGCCCTGCTCCGCCACCGCCAGGCCGTGGCGGAGGACGCCCGCGACGCGAGCGAGCGACGCTTCCAGGCGATCATGGAGCTGCTGCCCGACATCGTCTCGCTCATCGAGCCCGACGGCACGCTGACCTACAACTCCCCCGCCTGCACCCGCATCCACGGCTGGACCGTCGAGGAGCTCGCCGGCCAGCAGACCTTCGAGCTCATCCACCCCGACGACCGCGACCACGTCAACGGGACGATGGCCGAGGTGCTCGCCGCGAGCGGCGCGGGGAGCTCGGTCCAGTACCGCTACCGCAACAAGGACGGCACCTACGTCTGGATGGAGGCGACCGCGGTCAACCACGGCGACAACCCCGCCATCCGCGGGGTCGTCGCGGTCTCGCGCGACATCAGCGCCCGGCGCCGGGTGGAGGAGCGCCTCCGGGACAGCGAGGCGCGCTACAAGGAGCTCGCCGACCTGCTGCCCATCCCGGTCTTCGAGGCCGATCTCCGCGGCCGACTCCGGTTCGCGAACGCGGCCCTCATGCGGGCCTTCGGCCCCGATCGGGTCGGGACGGGTACGCCGGTCTCGCGCCTCTTCACCCCCGAGGGGGCGGAGATCCTGCACCGCCACCTCGACCGCGCCCCGGAGGACCCCGAGCTCAGCGACGAGCTGACCGGCGTGCGGGCCGACGGCGACCGCTTCCCCGTCGAGCTGCGGTCGGCCCCCATCGTCAGGGACGAGGTCACGGTGGGGATCCGCGGGGCGATGCTCGATCTCACCGACCGCCACCGCGTGCAGACCGAGATGGTCCGCGCCCAGAAGCTCGAGTCCATCGGCATCCTCGCCGGGGGCATCGCCCACGACTTCAACAACATCCTCACGGGCATCCGCGGCAACGTGTCGCTGGCGACGTCGTACGCGGCGCTCGACGACCCGATCCAGGAGGTCCTCGGCGAGACCGACCGCGCCACCGAGCGCGCCGCCGAGCTGACGCGCCAGCTCCTGACCTTCGCCCGCGGTGGCGCCCCCGCGCGCAAGCCCGTCGCCGTCGAGCCCCTCGTGCGCGAGGTGGCCTCCTTCGTGCTGCGCGGCGCCAAGGTCCGCGCCGACGTCCAGGTGGCCCCGGATCTCCCCGACCTGCTCGGCGACGAGGGGCAGCTCGATCAGGCCCTCGGCAACCTCGTCCTGAACGCCCGCGAGGCCATGCCCGACGGCGGCGCGGTCCGCATCGAGGCGGTCCGCGCCCCGGGCCCCGCCCCCCGGGTGTGCATCCGGGTCAGCGACGAGGGCCCCGGCATCGCCCCGGAGCTGCTGTCGCGCATCTTCGAGCCCTACGTGACGACCAAGGCCGGCGGCCACGGGCTGGGCCTCGCGTCCGCCTACTCGATCGTGAGGCGTCACGGCGGCGAGCTCAGCGTCGAGTCGCTCCCCGGCCGCGGCGCGACGTTCTCGCTCGTGCTCCCGGCCACGGCTGGGCACGCCCGCGGGCGCGACGCGGGCCCGGCTCGCGGCGCCCAGCGGACGACGCTCCGCGGTCGGGCCCTGATGATGGACGACGAGGAGATGATCCAGCGCCTGGTGCGCTCGGCGCTGACCAAGACCGGCCTCGACGTCGACACCTGCGGCGACGGCGCCGAGGCGATCGCCGCCTACGACGCGGCCGTCGCCGCAGGCCGCCCCTACGACGTCGTGATCATGGACCTGACCATCCCCGGCGGGCTGGGCGGGCGCGAGGCGGCGGCCAGGATCCGCGCGCGCCACCCCGGGGCGCGCCTCATCGTCTCGAGCGGCTACTCCGACGACCCGGTGATGGCCGACCACCGCGCCCACGGCTTCGTCGCCGCCGTCCCGAAGCCGTTCAGCGCCTCGACGCTGGTCGACACGGTGCGCCAGGTCCTGCGCGACGCCAAGGGGACGCCGACCTAGCCGCGGAGCGTTGGACACCACGCGGTCGGGCGCCCACCATGACCGTGGTCCCAGCCGTCACGGGAGCGCGCCCATGAACAACCGATCGCCACGGGGAGCCGCCGGCTCGGCCGCCGCCCTCGGGCTCGTCTTCGCGCTCGCGGCGGCGTCGCTCGGCGGCTGCGGCGGGGGCGATCCCATGACCGGTCGGACCGACGCGTGCGCGACCCCGTGCCCCGACGGGAGCTGTCCGGGCGAGCCCTGCGCCGTCGGCGCGTGCGGCTTCGACGGGACCTGCGGCGCCGACGGGCGCTGCGTCGCGACCCTCCGCCCGGCCGGGACCGTTTGCCGCGCGCTGACCGGGCCCTGCGACCGCGCCGAGACCTGCGACGGCGAGTCCGCCGACTGCCCCGACGATCGGGTGGCCGAGGCCGGCTTCGTGTGTCGCGCCTCCGCCGGGGCCTGCGACGCCGCCGAGACCTGCGACGGCGAGCACGCCGAGTGCCCCGACGACGAGGTCTCCCCGGCGGACACCGTCTGCCGCGAGGCCGACGGGGCCTGCGACCTCGCGGAGGTCTGCGACGGCGAGAGCGTCCGGTGTCCGGACGACGCCTTCGCCGCCGCCGACACCGTCTGCCGTGACAGCGCGGGCGCATGCGACCTCGCCGAGGCCTGCAGCGGCGACCGCGCCCGCTGCCCCGACGACGCCTTCGCCGCGGCCGAGACCGTCTGTCGCGACAGCGCCGGCGCATGCGACCTCGTCGAGACCTGCGACGGCGAGAGCGCCGCATGCCCCGACGACGCCCTGGCGACGGCCGAGACCGTCTGCCGAGAGGCCGCCGGGGCCTGCGACCTCGCCGAGACCTGCGACGGCGAGAGCGCCGCATGCCCCGACGACCTGCGCGCGGCGGCCGAGACGCCCTGTCGCGAGGCGGTCGGCCCCTGCGACGACGTCGAGGTCTGCGACGGGTCGACGCCGAGCTGCCCCGAGGACCTCCTCTCGCCAGCGGACACGGTCTGCCGGCAGGCGAACGCCGGCTGCGACCAGCCCGAGGTCTGCGACGGCGCCAGCGCTGGCTGCCCACCCGGGACCGGCGCCGTCCAGCCGGCGGAGCACATCTGTAGGCCGGCGGTCGACGTCTGCGACCTCCCCGAGACGTGCGACGGGGTCCACGCCGCCTGCCCGGACGACCGCTTCGCCCCGCCCGGCGTCTGCCGGGTCGCGGCCGGGGACTGCGACGTGGCCGAGAGCTGCACCGGCAGCGGGCCGTTCTGCCCCGAGGACGCGTTCGTCGACGAGGGCACCGTGTGCCGGGTGACGACCCTCGGCGGCTGCGACACCCCCGAGGTCTGCACCGGGACGAGCCCGGCGTGCCCCGAGCAGGGCTGGGCTCCCGCGGGCGCGGAGTGCAACCCGCCCATCGACCTGTGCGATCCCGCCGACGTCTGCGACGGGAGCGGCCCCAGCTGCGACCCCAGCGGCTTCTACCCGTCGGGGACGGTCTGCCGCGACGCCGTGGACGCCTGTGACCGGGTCGAGCGCTGCGTCGGCCACATCGCGGCCTGCCCCGGAGACACGCGGTACTCCCCGCCCGCCCCGCTCCTCGGCGAGGTCGGCGTGGTGGCGGCGAGCGCGTTCCCGGCCTCGGTGGACCTGCGCTGGGCCCCGGTCGCGCCGGTCTACGAGCCCGTCGAGTACCGGCTCGAGGTCGCGCTGAGCGCCGACTTCTCCGAGCTGGTCGCGGACTCCGGCTGGACGGCGGAGACGACCTGGCGCGTGACCCTCGCCTCGCCCGGGACCGCCCATTGGCGGGTCACGGCGCGCAGCGGCGAGCGGCCCGACTGCGTCGGGGTGCCCTCGAGCGCGCGCAGCTTCGAGCTGGGATCCGTCCCGGCGCCGCCCGACTGCGTCCCGCCGGAGGGCTGCGAGCGGGCGCTGACCTGTCCCGCCGACCTCGGGGGCTGCCTCGGCGGCTGCGAGGACGGCGGCGGCGACTACACCTGCACCTGCCCGGACGCCGGGATGCTGGCGCTGCCCGGGGGCGACCCCGCCTGCGCCCGCTACGTCGCGGTGTCGGCCGCCTGGCGAGCCTCCTGCGCCCTCACGGTGAGCGGTGACATCGCGTGCTGGGGGCAGAACAGCTACCGCCGCCTCGGCGACGGGACCGACATCGACCGCCTCTCACCGTGGCTGACCCTCGCCGGGCGCGGATGGGACGAGCTCGCGACCGGGGACACCCACGTCTGCGCCCGTCGTGGCGACCGCGTCGCCTGTTGGGGGAGCGACGACCTCGGCCAGCTCGGGGTCGACCACGCCGTGGTCGCTGGCGGGGCGCTGCCGTCGTGGCTCACCCTGACCGGCTGGGAGACGCTGGCGGCGGGGAACAAGCACAGCTGCGCGATCCGGAGCGGCGAGCTCTACTGCTGGGGCACGAACTTCGCCGGCTTCATCGGAGACGGCACGAGCGAGGACCGCCCCGCGCCGGTCCGGGTCGGGACCAGCGCCGACTGGTTCGACGTCACCGGGAGCTTCAGCCACACCTGCGCGCTCCGCGGGGGCGGGCGGCTCTACTGCTGGGGGCAGACGGCCTTCGGGGGGCTCGGCGAGAGCTCGCTGAGCCCGGTGGAGGTCCCGGGCTACACCGACTGGGACGCCGTGTCCGCAGGCTGGAGCTACACCTGCGGCCTCCGCGACGGCGCCCTCTACTGCTGGGGGCAGAACGGCTACGGACAGCTCGGCACCGGGGACGGGGTCAGCGTCGGGGCGGCGACCCGGGTCGGCGTCGACGCCGGCTGGACGCTCGTCGAGACCGGCTGGCGCCACACCTGCGCGCTGAACGCCGAGCACGAGGTCTGGTGCTGGGGGCGAAACGACTACGGCCAGGTGGGCGACGGCACGACCGAGCTGGCCCTCGCCCCGGTGCGTGTCGGCGCGGACCACGACTGGGCGACGGTCAGCGTCGGCCGCTACGAGAGCTGCGCCATCACCGTCGGCGGGGCGCTCTACTGCTGGGGACGAAACGAGTACGGCGAGGTCGGCGACGGCACCACGACCCAGCGCGTGACCCCGACGCCGGTCGCGCCGTAGCCCCGCCTACCCGGAGGGCGGGCGGAAGACCCAGACGAGGCCGGTCGCGACCTGGACGCCCGCGAAGATCAGGAGCCCCTCGCGGAGGCTGAAGGCGCCGGCCTCGAGGAGGGCCGCGGCGACCAGGGTCAGCGCCGCTTCGACGGCCATCAGCGCCATCATCTCGGCGCCGAAGACGCGGCCGCGGAAGCCGTCCTCGACGCGCTCCTGCAGGATCTGGGTCGAGAGCACCCAGTTGGCGCCGCTGCCGGCGTGGGCGACGACGATCGGGACGAGCACGGCGAAGCCCCAGCCGACCAGGCCGACCAGGGTGTAGGCGAGGCCGCTGAGGGTGACGCAGAGGCCCAGGATGAGCGGCCAGCGCGAGGCGTCGTTCAGCCAGCGGCGCGCGAGGATCGGGCCCAGGCCGGTCCCGACGCCGCGGGCCGAGAACAGGAGCCCGATGCCGAGGGCGGTGTCCCCGGGGGTGAGGCTCGGGCCCATCTGGGTCAGGAAGTAGACCAGCGCCGCCCCTCCGAGGGCCCAGCTCGTCTTGGCCAGGGCGATGCGCGCGACCCCGCGATGGGCGAGGAGGTAGCGGAGGCCGGCGCGGAGCTCGCGGGCGGCGGCCACGGCGATGCTGGCGTGGGCGGGCGGCGGGCGCGTGAAGGGGATGGTCGCGCGGCTCACCGCGAAGGCGCTGAATAGGTAGGTCCCGGCGTCGATGACGAAGACGGCGTCGGCCCCGAGGCGCGCGGTGGCGAGCCCGCCGAGGCCCGCGCCGAGGGCCAGGAGAGCCGACCAGGTCGCCGCGAGCAGCGCGTTGGCGGTCAGCAGCTCCCGCGCGGTGGTGATGTTCGGGAGCGAGGCGCGGTGAGCGGGGTCGAAGGTCGCGCCGAAGCCGACCTGCAGCGTCATCAGGAGGTAGAGGAGCGGCAGCTCGTCGGCTGAGTCGACGAAGATGAAGCCGAGCACGATGACGGCGCGGGCGAGGTCCGCGACGATCATCAGGGTCTTTCGGTCCACGCGATCGGCGAGGAGGCCGCCCGGCAGGCCGAACGCCGCGTAGCCGACGAGCTTGATGGCGAAGACGACCCCGAGGGCGAGGGGCGAGCCGGTGAGCTGCTCGACGAGGGCGAAGATCGCCATGGTGTCGAACCAGTCGCCGAAGAGCGAGACCGCCGAGCCGAGCCACAACCAGCGGACGTCGCGGTTGTCTCGCAGCAGCTCGCGGTAGCCCGCGGCGTCTCCGGAGCTCATTCGGGGGCGGCGTCCCAGTGGCGGGCCACGAAGTCGAGCACCAGGTCCCACTGCGCCACCACGTTGTGGGGCTTGAGGATCCAGTGGTGCTCGTCGGGGAAGACGGCGAGCTCGGCGGTCACGCCGTGGTAGTCGAGGGCCTCGTAGAGAGCGAGGGACTCGCCGATCGGGACGCGGTAGTCGCGCTCGCCGTGGACGACCAGCGCCGGGGTGCGCCAGTGCGACACGCGCCGGTTGGGCGAGTAGCGGCCGAAGCCGATGGCGTCGCGGTAGGGGGTGTCGCCCATCATCAGGAGCCACCACGACGGCATGTCGGTCATGGCGTAGAAGGAGCTCATCGAGAAGACGCCGGCCTGGCTCACGATGAGCCGGAAGCGGTCGGTGCTGCAGCCGATCCAGTTGGCCATGTAGCCGCCGAAGGACGCGCCCATGACGACGGTGTTGGCCGCGAGGATCTCCTCGTCGAACTCGAGGACGTCGACGAGGCCCATCAGGTCCTCGAAGCAGCGCTCGCCCCACACGTTGCCCCAGATGTCGTCGACCCAGGCGGCGCCGAAGCCGGTGCTCCCGGCGGGGTTGGGCATGACGACGGTGTAGCCCTGGGAGGCCAGCAGGAGCGGGCACCAGCGCCAGTGCCAGGCGTCGCGCCAGGCGCTGACCGGGCCGCCGTGGATCCACAGGAACGCCTCGGTCTCGCCGCGCGGGGGCGTCGCGGGCTCGACGATGAAGAGCTGCATCGTCCGGCCGTCGCCGATGGCGGCGTCGAGGCTCCGGACCCGGGCGATGTCGGCGCCACCCTCGAAGCCGGAGAGCCGCGCGAGGACCCGCGGCGCCACAGGCTCGTCTCCCCTCGGCTCGAGCGCCACCGGCTCCGGGGCCTCGAGGATGCTCGAGCGGGTCGCGACGAGGGGCCCGCCGCCCGGGACGAGGGCGAGCTCGGCGTAGCTGCCCCGGTGTGGGGTCACGCGCGTGCGCTCGCCGGTCGCGACGTCGACCGCGAAGACGGGCTGGACGCCTCGGTCCTCGGCGGTGACGTAGACGGTGGCGTCGTCGGCGCTCCAGGCGCCGGCGGTGGGCCAGCGGTCCCAGTCGCCGGTCAGCTCGTGGGGGGCGCCGTCGGGGGCGCTGCAGCGGTAGCGCCACAGGGACCTGCGTCCGTAGCCGTGGGGCGAGCGGGTGTAGCGCGTGGCGACCAGCGCGTAGCCGTCGTGGGCGAAGCGTGGGCGGGCGTTGACGACCCCGGGGCCGCCGCCGATGAGGCGGATCTTGCCGCCCCGCGTCGGGATGACGGCGAGCGGCTTGTCGTGGATGCGGTCGTGGGGGTTGAGGAGGCCCCAGGTGGCCACCGCCAGGGCGCCGTCGGGGGAGAGATCCCAGTCGGTCTCGTGGAGCGCCTGACCGGCCTCGGGGGTGAGGTCCCGCCGGCCGCCGCCGTCACCGTCGTAGGCGACCAGGTGCGGCTCGGCCTCGGGGAGCCAGTGGTCCCAGAAGCGCACCGGCATGGACCGGAAGTGGCGGACGGACGGCCCGCGCCGGGCTCGGTCGCGGGTGTATTGGCGCTGCTGGTCGAGGGGGATCTCGGGGTGGACCGGGGCGATGGCGACCAGGCGATCGGCGGCCGCGGCGAAGCGGAAGTCGAGCACGCCGCCGGGCTCGTCGGTCACGGGGCGCGGCTCGCCGCCCTCGGCCGGGAGCACCCAGACCTGGGCCCGGGGCGCGTCGTCCGAGTCTGCGCCGGGGAGCGGGCGGTCGCTCAGGAAGCCCAGCGCTCCGTCGTGTCGGAAGCACGGCGCGGTGTCGCGGTGGTCACCGACGGTCAGCCGGGTCGGCGCCGCCCCGTCGAGGGGGACCCGCCACAGATCGGCGACGTAGCGGGCCTCGTCGGCGTCGAGGCGCTCGACGACCGCCGCGAGCCAGCCCCCGCAGGGCGAGGGCGCCAGCGCGCCGACGCGGCCGAGTCGGGTCAGCGCGCGCGCGTCGAAGGGGGCGTCGGTCATCGAGGGCCTCTCGGGTCGTCGTCAGCGATGGAGAAGGTCCTCAAATCCCGCGGCGCGCGCAAGCCCTGCCGCGGCGACGCTGTACCCGACGCGCGGCCCGGCGGTTCATGGCTCGGGTGGGCAGTCGCGGCCGACGTCGACGCTCACGGTGACGTGGGCGCGGCGCCGCAGGTACTCCTGATAGAAGCGGCGGGCCGACGAAGGATCCCGGTTGATGACCCACTTCGCGCCGTGACACAGCATGACCGCCGCCTCGTCCGAGGTCTTCGGGAGCAGCTTCACCGCGTTCATCACGTAGTCGCCGGCGATGTAGCGGTAGTGCCAGCGCTTGTCGGGGCGAGGCGCGTAGCGGGCGGCCAGCCGGAGCTCGCCGCGCTTGGCGGGCGCGAGGGTGCTCTCGACGCCCTCGCGCTCCTCGGCGGCGCTCACGAGCGAGAAGTTGCCGCTGTAGATCTGCCAGTCCGGGCCGACCTCGGTGCCCATCAGCTCCATGCCGTCGTGGCGGGTGATCTTGGCGGCCTCCCACCACGCCATCGCCCGGACGGCGTCGCTCTGCTTGCGGTCGCGGGCGGTCTTCAGCGCGGCGCGGTAGCGGGTGAGGAGCCCCGCGGGAGAGTCCTCGGCCGGCCCGTCACGGTCGACGCGGCCGTAGCGCGGCTCGTGGCCCGCGGGGACGGTCGGCAGGTACGCCGCGGCCTCGTCCAGGCGGCCGGCGCGCACCAGGCGCCGCCCCAGGAGGTAGCGGATCCAGACCGTGGCCGACCGGTGGACCTCGGCGGCGGAGACCGCGCCGTAGGTGTAGCCCTGCGGGGTCGCGACGAGGGGCTCGTCGGCCGGCGGCGGGACCGGCCAGCGGGCGTCGACCAGGGTCTTCAGCTCGTCGAGGGTGACGACGCGCTCGGCAAGATACGCGGCGTCGAGGCCGTAGTCCGAGCGGAGCAGCAGATCGAGGGAGCGGACGTACTCGCCCCGCGACAGCTCGAGGAGCGCGAGCTCGCCGCGGGCCCGGCCGCGCGGCTGGACCGAGCTGTCCCAGGCGCCCCAGGCGCGCCAGTCGCCGGGCCAGTAGGTCCAGCGCTCCTCCTCGGCGAAGGCGCCGACGACCTCGGACAGCAGCTTCGCGCCGGTCGCCTGGTCACCGTCGCGCAGGGCGAGCTTGGCGCGGGTCCAGAGGGTGATGGGCCCGTCGCCGTCGGCGAGGTCGAGCCAGCGCTTCGCCTTGTCGAAGAGGCCGACGCGATAGGCCAGCCACGCGAGGCGGTCGGCGCCCGCGACCTGACCGGGCTGCTCGCGCTCCACGGCCTCGAGCCAGCGGGTGGCGACGCCGCGCTCGCCGGCGGTCACGTCGGGGTCGGCGCTGCTGTAGGCGTAGCTCGGGCGGGACAACAGGAGCGCCGTGACGACCGGGCGGACGACCGGGCTCGCGGCGGCCTTCGCCAGCCGCGCCGGGTCCTTCAGGACGTCGTTGGTGATGCGCATGAGCGAGTTGACGCCGCTGGGGTCGCCGTTGGCCGCCTGGTGGATGTAGGCCTGGTAGCCGGCCTCGACGCCGCCCCGGTCGAGCTCGATCTTCGCCTCCCAGCCGAAGCTGGTCGAGGCGAGCCCGAGCCGGTCCTCGAAGCCGGCGCGGGCGAGCTCCCGGGTCCGCTTCAGCCACTTCAGCGACGCGTCGACGTCGCAGGCGGGATCGTCGCTGCCGGCGCAGCCGAAGCCGCCCGCCGGGCCATGGCTCCGGCCGAGCATGTAGGCGGCCCAGACCGAGCGCCGGGGCCGCTGATCGGCCGGCAGCTCGAGGAGCGCGCGCCAGACGCCCTGGGCGCGCGTCACCTCGCCGCGGGCGTAGAGGATCGCGCCCCGGGCGTACTCCCGGATGTCCGCCGGCTCGAGCCCGTCGAGGAGCTTCGGATCCTTGGCCTCGCGCGCCTTGGTCAGCTGCTTCACCGCCGCGGCGCGCTGCTCGGGAGCGGCGCCGGCGGCGTTCAGGGCGCGGTCGAGGTCCTCGGACTCGATGTCCAGGGTCTTCTGGCGGTCGTCGTAGGCCACGAGGACCGGGAGCTGCTGCTTGCTCGCGGGGACGAGGCGCCCGAGCTCGCGGGCGAAGTCGGCGACGGGGGCGCTCAGGAGGACCGCGTCCGGCGAGAGCAGCAGGCGGTTCGGGAACTCGGGGCCGCACGCGGCGGCCGGCGCCGGGGCGAGCGCGGCGGGGACGACCGTGGCGCCGAGGGCGAGGCCGAGCGCGAGGAGGCTATGGGGACGGCGAGACAACGATGTCCTCCCGGTTCTTCGGGGGTGTGGCGAGGCGGATCCAGCCGACGGTGAGGCTCCCGCCCGGGGCGACCGGTCGTACGTCGGGGCCGCGCTCGAAGACGGTCGCGGTCAGGCTGTCGGCGAGGGTGAAGCCCCCCTGAGCGTCGGCCGCGAGGGGCGGCGCCGGCAGCTTCACGCGGACGGCGGCGGGGGCGAAGGCGTCAGCGGAGCCAAGGTTGTCGGCGTGGACCTCGGCGAGGGTCGGCTCGGTCCAGACGAGGCTCAGCCGGAGGTCCGGGGCGACGTCCTCCCCGCGGCGAACGGCGGAGAAGGTCGCGTCGCTCCAGACCAGGGCGTCGCCGGCCACGGGCAGGCGGTACCAGGCGACGGCGGTCAGCTCCGCCGGGCGGTCGGCGGTCAGCGCGCGGACGAGCCCCGCCATCGCGGCGGGATCGGCGCGGAGGTCCCGGACCTGGGCGTCGGCGGGCCAGGGGCGCGCGGGCGCCTCGGCGGTCAGGCCCAGGAAGAGGCCGTCGGCGTCGAAGCCGAGGCGGTAGCCGTAGGTCGGCAACGCGACGCGGAAGGGGCGGCCCATCTCGGCGGCGCGGTCGATCCAGCGGCGAGCGGCGGCGGGGTCGCAGAGCGGCGGGATCGCGTCCACGCGCTCGGGTCGGGTGACGGAGTGGACCTGCAGCACGTAGGCGTCGACGCGCTCGGCGAGGGCCTCGAAGGCGGGGGCGTCGAGCCAGGTCGGGAGCGACGTGATGACGATCCGGACGTCGGGGACGGCGGCGCGCACGGTGTCGACCCAGCGGGCGTAGTCGCCCAGGCCGGAGGTCGGCGAGTCGTAGTCGAGCTGCAGCTCCCGGGGGGAGACGCCGTCCGCGCGGGCCTCGGCGACGAGCTCGGCGGCGAGGGCGGCGAGGGCGTCCCCGGCGACCCCGTGGGGCTCGGCGGCGCGGTCGAAGGGGCCGACGCGGATGGCGACGGCGACGGCGCGCGCGTGAGTCGTGAGCGCGCTCCAGTCGACCTCGGCTCGGGCGACCTCGCGGCGGCCGCGCTCCCAGCCGACCTCGGCACCGAGGACGGCGACGGCGTCGAAGTCGCCGGCGTGGGCGGCGACGGCGTCGTGAACCGCCGGGGTCCATGCGCGTTGCCAGACGTAGACCTCCTGCGGCAGCGGTCCCGACGCGCGGTCCCGCCCGCACCCCGCGCCCTGGAACAGGAGCAGCGTCGCGAGGATGAAGGCGGAGGTGAGGCGGGGAAGGGGGCGTGCCATCGGGCTGGCAACCATCGAGGCGTCGCGTCACTTCCACAAGAAATCTGTTAGCGTGGCTCCAACCCGGGCGCTCCCCCCGTGCGCCCCCCGGATCTCGAGGAGGACCGCGATGAGCTCACGCCGTGAAATCGACGCCCTGGTTCGCCGGGCCTGGACCTTCGTCGACGCCGGCCAGGCCGGGCCGGCGATCGAGCAGTTCGACAAGGCCATCGCGCTCTCGCCCTCGGAGTCCGACCTCCACCTCGAGAAGGGGGTGGCGATGTTCAAGCTCGGTCGCCTCGAGGACGCCCTCGGCGCCTTCGATGGCGCGCTCGCGCAGGACCCGGACGACGTCACGGCGACGGCGAACCGGGCCAAGGTGCTGGGGCTGCTCGGCCGCGCCGAGGAGAGCCTGGCGGGCTACGAGCGGGCGCTGGAGCTGGCGCCGGGGAGCGTCAAGGCGATGTTCGGCCGGGTCGACGCGCTGGCGACCCTGGGCCGGCTGGACGAGGCGCTCCCGGCGGCGGAGGCGGCGCTGGCGGCGGATCCGAAGAGCCCCGACGGCCACTACTGGCTCGGCCACGTGCTGCTCGAGCTCGGCCGGCTCGAGCCGGCGCGGGTCGAGCTGGACGAGGCGGTGGGCGGGCGCCCGGGCTTCTTCGACGCCCTGCGCGACCGCGCGCGCCTGCATCAGCGCGAGTCCCGCCTCGAGAGCGCCCTCGAGGACTTCGTGACGGCGCAGCGCGCCAAGCCCGACGACATCGAGGTCGCCCTCGCCATCACCGAGGTCCTGCTCCACATGGGGCGCAGCAACGAGGCGCTCGGGACGGCGCAGCGCGCGATGTCGCTCGACCAGAACGACCCGCGGGCCTGGCGCTACAAGGGCCGGGCCCACATGGGCCAGAAGAACCCGGCCCACGGCCACCTCTGCCTCGGGATGGCGGCCTTCCTCGAGGGCGAGCACGAGGCGGCCCTCGCGGACCTCGACCGCGCCCTCGAGCACGAGCCGCGCCTCGGCCAGGCGTGGAGCAACAAGGCCGTCATCTACGACAAGCTCGGCCGCAAGGAGGACGCGCTCGCGGCCTACGACAAGGCGCTCCAGATCGACCCGCGCCAGGTGGCGATCTGGAACAACAAGGGGATGCTGCTCTACTTCCACCTCGGCCGCGAGGACGAGGGGCTGCGCTGCTTCAAGGAGGTCGTGCGCCTCGACCGGACGCGCTGGTTCAAGCTGCCCGAGGCGGTGCGGGCGCGGATCCCGGCGCCGGCCTGAGCGCGCCCTGAACGGCGCCGATAGCGGCTCATGCTAGCGCCCGCGGTAACTTGTGGTAAGAAGCCACCCGCCTCGGAACGCGCCAGCACGAGAACGCCTTGGACCACATCCGCAACTTCTGCATCATCGCCCACATCGACCACGGCAAGTCGACCCTCGCCGACCGCCTCATCCAGGCCTGCGGCGCGGTCGACGAGCGGTCGTTCCAGAACCAGCTCCTCGACTCGATGGACATCGAGCGCGAGCGGGGCATCACCATCAAGAGCAACACGATCACGCTGAGCTACACGGCTCAGGACGGTGACACGTACGAGCTCAACCTCATCGACACCCCCGGCCACGTCGACTTCTCCCACGAGGTCCGGCGCTCGCTGATGTCGTGCGAGGGCGCGCTCATGGTGGTCGACGCGGCCCAGGGGGTCGAGGCGCAGACCGTCGCCAACCTGTACCTGGCGATGGAGTACGACCTGTCGATCGTGCCGGTCATCAACAAGATCGACCTGCCGGCCGCCGACGTGGAGAAGGTCCGCGAGGAGATCGACGCCGACCTGGGCCTCGACCCCTTCGAGGCGGTCCCCATCTCGGCGAAGAACGGCATCGGCATCGAGGACGTGCTCGAGGCCATCGCGACGAAGCTGCCGGCGCCGAGCGGTGACCCCGCCGCGCCGCTGAAGGCCATCATCTTCGACGCCTATTATGATCGATACCGGGGCATCGTCCTCATCTGCCGCATCTTCGACGGGACGCTGAAGCCCGGCGACAAGATCCGGCTGATGCACACCGGCCGCGACTACCAGGTCGAGGAGCTGGGGCGGCTCCGGCTCGAGCGGTCGCCCGAGAAGGCGCTGAAGGCGGGCGAGGTCGGCTACGTGATCGCCGGGGTCAAGACGATCCAGGACATCGAGGTCGGCGACACCATCACCCACACCCAGCGCCCGTCGCCCGAGCCGGTCCCGGGGTACAAGCCGGCCAAGCCGGTCGTCTTCTCGTCGATCTACCCGATGACGACCAACGAGTACGCGGACCTGGCGGCGGCGCTCGAGAAGCTGGCGCTCAACGACGCGGCGCTGTCGTTCACGAAGGACACGTCCGCGGCGCTGGGCTTCGGCTTCCGCTGCGGGTTCCTCGGCCTCCTCCACCTCGACGTGGTGCAGGAGCGGCTCTCGCGCGAGTTCGACGTCTCGCTGCTGCTGTCGGCGCCGTCGGTGCTCTACAAGATCGAGCTCAAGGACGGGAGCAAGATCGAGGTCGACAACCCCAGCTACTGGCCCGATCCGACGCAGATCGGCCGCATCGAGGAGCCCTTCATCCGCGCGACGGTGCTCGTGCCCGAGCAGTACATGGGCGCGGTGATGGACCTGTGCACCGACTACCGGGCGGCGAAGCTCGGGATGAACTACCTCGCGGTCGGGCGCGTGGAGGTCCAGGCGGAGATGCCGCTCGGCGAGGTCCTCTTCGACTTCTACGACCGGCTCAAGACGATCACCCGCGGCTACGGGTCCTTCGACTGGGAGGAGCTCGACTACCGGCCGGCGGAGATCGTGAAGGTCGACATCCTCGTCAACCACGAGCAGGTCGACGCGCTGAGCTACCTCGCCCACGCCGACAAGGCGCGCTCGCGCGGGCTGACCTACGTCGACCGGCTCGCCGACGCCATCCCGCGGCACCAGTTCAAGATCCCGATCCAGGCGGCGGTCGGCGGGACGATCATCGCGCGCTCGAACATCGCGGCGTTCCGCAAGGACGTCACGGCCAAGTGCTACGGCGGCGACATCAGCCGAAAGCGCAAGCTCCTCGAGCGGCAGAAGAAGGGCAAGGAGCGCATGAAGACCGTCGGGAGCGTGCAGATCCCGCAGGAGGCCTTCGTGGCGGTGCTCCGGACCGACAAGGAGTAGCCACCGCTCGGGGCGCGTGGGCGTGCTCGTGGTAGGCGGGAGCCGGCCGATTTGCTACGCTGCGCTGCGTGACGGGTGAGCCCAACCACCCCCAGGCGGGCACCGCTCTCGGGGGAACGTACGTGCTCGACGAGCGCCTCGCGTCTCGCAACGGAGAGGGGACGCTGTGGCGCGGGCACTGCATGGGCGGCCGGGACCACGTGCTGGTGCGCCTCATCCCGTGCGGGTCGACCGGCCAGGCGCTGCAGCTGCTCGAACGCGCGACGGTGGCCAGCGGCGAGGGCCACCCGCACGTGGCGCCGCTGCTGGACTGCGGCCTCGCGCCGGGGACCCTGGTGTTCCTCGTGTACGGGCTCGACGACGGCGAGACCCTGGGGAGCTTCCTCGAGCGGCGCGCGTTCAGCCCGGCCGAGACGCTCCACATCGGCGATCAGCTCCTCGCCGCCCTCGAGAGCGCCCACTTCCGCGAGACGCTGCACTGCAGCATCAACGAGGACACGGTCTACGTCGACAGCGTCGACGGGACGCTCCGCGCGCACCTGCTCGACCTCGGGGTGCAGTCGACGACCCACCGGTCGACCTACGACGACATCTGCTCGGTGGCGGCGCTCCTCGTGCAGATGACCGACCGCCAGCTGCCGCAGCCCTTCGGCCGCCTCATCGACCGCGCCCTGGGGCCGCGGGCCACCGGCTGGTCGAGCGCCGGCGAGCTCCGCGCCGCCATCCGCAACGCCCTGTCCTGACCGCCGGCCGGCGCGGGGCGAGCGAGCGAGCGAGAGAAAGCGTTGGATCACGGGGGTGTGATTCATACCCCGGCTGACTCTTCGGTGAACTGGCTCGCGGCGGAAGGCAGGGCGGCGCGCAAGCTGGTGCTGGTGCGGGGTGAGGGGCGGGGCGCGGAAGCGGGAGCGTGAGTGGTGTATGAGCGGGTGCGCTGGGCGTGAGTGGTTCGGGAGCGGAGGGAGCGCCGCGAGCCTCGAGGGGCCCCGCTCTCCCTCAGCTGCAGGACTGGTGCATCGGGGTGGAGCGGCCGGACGCGCTGCGCATCCGGCCGCCACGCTCGGTCAGCGGGTGAGGTTGACGAGGGTTCCGATGACGTGGTCGGGGCGCTGCCTGACGTCGGGCCCCGGGTCGGGGATGCAGCGCATGGCGACGGCGACGTCGAAGCAGGCGGAGCGAGCGCAGCGAGGACGGCGGAGCCGTGGCTTGGCCTTGCGGGGCGGGAGCACGAGGTCAGACTGAGGAGACCCACGCGCACGCTCCGCTCCGTCCACCTTCGCTCCGCCCCCGCTCTCCCTCACCACTCCACTCCGCGCGCACACGCTCCCCGCGCCGCTCACGCTCACGCTCCCCGCGCCGCGCCGCTCACGCTCACGCGCACGCGCACGCGCACAGCTCAGCCCCCGCTCCGCTCCGCCTCTCCTACCCCACCGCTCCGCCACCGGGGGCGAGGTGACACCAGAATACCGAATGGAAACGGCAGCTCAGAACCCATGCAGCCATCATCATGCCTCGCAAACCGAGCTGTGCCGGCTTGTGGATCACACCCGATCACGGGGTCAGACCACGATCATCAACATTTTCTCGCCGGTGTGCGCTCTCGCGCAATAGAGTTGCATAATCGCCCTATCCGTGTGCCCGACACACGTATTTTCGAGCAGTTACTACGGATCGACTCTTGCAATCGAGTGGGAGGAATCACCCACGAACCCGCGGAGGCGAACCATGAGACGCCACATCGCGTATGTGCTCGGGCTCCCCACGGTCGCGGCGCTGTGCGCGCTGTCCTGCGACGAGGGGCCGAGGATGACGACGACCGAGATGCGTGGGGGCGCCGAGCTCGCCGAGGAGCTGGCAGCGACGGGGGTGGACGACCGATCGGTCATCCTGGCGATGCACGAGGACTACCGGGCCGCGGCGGACGTCGTCGACGCCATCGTCGCCGGTGATCTCGGCCGCGCCGCCGCCAGCGCCTGGGACCTCGCCATCCCGCCGGACGCGAGCCGGATCCCCGACTCCTGGGAGCCCTGGGCGGAGGGGGTCAGAATCCACGCCGCGGACATCATCGTGGAGGATGACCCGAGCGCGGCGGCCGGCCACGCGGCGGCGCTGCTCGAGCAGTGCGGCGCCTGCCACACCGCGGCGGCGGCCTTGATCCCGTTCGAGCGCGAAGCCGAGCCGGCCGCGGCGTCGGGCTCGGCGGCGCGGATGATGCTGCACGCCTGGGCCGCCGATCGGCTCGCCGAGGGCCTCGTCGGGCCGTCGGACCAGCGGTGGATCGCCGGCGCCGAGGCCCTCGCGGTGGCGCCCCTCGTCCCGGAGAGCGTGGCGGGCGGCGACGACCCGTGGCTCGCGGACGCCAAGCGGCTCGCCGAGGAGGTCGGCGAGATCGCCCGAGTGGCTCGGGACATGAAGAGCCCAGCCCAGCGGCGCGCCGCCTACGCGAGCTACCTCGAGACCTGCGTCGCGTGCCACACGCTGTTCCGCGCGGGGAGCACCGAAGCGCGGCCCTGACCTGCTCCGGATAGCGAGCGCGCACCGCGTCCGCCCCGTGGCCCGCGGGCGTCTCGTCCTGCGAGACGCCCCGCGACACCCCGCGTCCCGTCCGCCCTCGTGGCCGGGCCCGCGGACGTCTCGTCCGCCCGGCGGCCCGCGGACGTCTCGTCCGCTGTGCGCCGCCCGCGCGTGAGTACCGCAGTGACGGTCGCGACGACCGTAGCGCTACGGTTGTCCGGCTGTCTCGCTACTGTCCGGGAGCTCGCCCTGGGACGCCGATCACGTGATTTCGATGAGTTACGAGTCACGCAGCGGCTGGCATGGCGCTTGCGATACCTCGGGGCACACACGCAACGCCCAGCCCTGGAGCCGACAAATGCGCAAGCTCACCCTCGCCCTCGTCTCGCTGTTCGTCCTCGGCGCCTCCGCCTGCGGCTCGATTCGCCCCGCGCCCGGCCCCGGCCACAGCGCCCGCGTCGACAAGACCGAGCAGCAGCAGGAGCGCCGCGCCCCCGCCGGCGAGGTGGCCGAGATCCGCCGCGACCTGCGCTGAGCCGCGCCCGACGCGGTATGCTCTGCGCCATGGCGCGGATGCTCCACCACCTCTCGCTCACCGTCGCCGACCTCCAGCGGTCGGCGGCGTTCTATGACGCGGCCCTCGCGCAGCTCGGCTACGTCCGGGTGTGGACGGCCCCCGACGCGGTCGGCTACGGCGACCCCGGAGGCGGCGACGCGCTGGCGCTCAAGCACGCCCCGGGCGACGCGCCCTCCCCCGGCCCTCGCTTCCACCTGGCGCTGGCCGCCCCGAGCCGCGGCGCCGTCGACGCCTTCCACGCCGCGGCGCTGGCCCACGGCGGCCGCGACGACGGCCCTCCGGGACCGCGCCCGCGATACGGTCCCCACTACTACGCCGCCTTCGTCGTCGACCCGGACGGCCACCGGCTCGAGGCCGTGATCACGACGATCCCGTCGGAGCCTTGATCCTCGGCCCGTCGTCCGCCTGGTGACGAACCCGAAGCTCAAGGATGTCGCCAGAGCGACGATGTAACCGAACGTCGGTATCAATCGGCCGCCGTCCCCCCGAGGACGCCCGGCCCGTCCGTTCGGAGTCGGCCATGTCGAAGCTGCTGCCCGTCCTCGCCCTCGCCCTCGCCCTCGCCGCCTGTGAAGGCGCCACCGAGTTGGTCCCCGCCCGCGTCCAGCTGACCGTCGCCGCCCTCGAGGTCGACGACGGCGCGCCGCCGGCCGACACCGCCCCGCTGTGCGCGGGCGAGGCGAGCTACTGCACACCCACCAACCTCTCGGGGCGCATCCACAGGGCCTCGGTGATGTGGGGCGAGCTCGGCCCGGGCTCCCGCGCCATCCGGCTGCTCGACGGCGGTGAGGGCGGCCTCATCTTCTCGCTCATCGACGGCGAGATCGTGACCAGCAGCTACGAGTCCGTCGACGGCGGCGGCGGCGCCAAGCCGGTGCCGCGCCTCGAGTTCTCATACGACTACCTCGACGCCACCCTGGCCCTCGACGGGCCGATCAACGGCGGCAGCGCCGCCACCTGGCAGGTCCGCACGGTCTTCGTGACCGAGGCCGAGGCCGACGACGTGTCCGGGACCATGTACCGCGGCGACAAGCTCGTCCGCGGCCCCGGCGAGAGCGCGTGGCGCTGGTGCAACGCCGCGACCTGCAGCGAGGACCGCGCCGCCGTCGCCGAGGGCCTGGTCACCGAGGCCAAGCTCGTCGACTACATCTACCCGGGCCAGGGCGACCCGGACTACATCCCCTTCGCCGTGCCGCTCGATCCCCCGCTGTCCCTCAGCGCCTCGCAGATCAACACCCCGGAGAGCCTGTGGTCCTGTGGCTTCGACATGGTCGACGCCGTCCGCCTCCACGCTACTCCGGAGACCATCGCGACGCCCCAGGCGCTGCTCGCGGCCCTCGAGCTGGCCTACGACCCGGACCAGCAGCACGCGGGCACGGAGGTCCGGATCTCTGCCAGCGTCAGCTTCTCCCAGGGTGAGACCGTCCCGACCGAGGTCGCCACGGCGTGCGTGACCGCGTGCTCGCGCGTCGCCAGCTGCTACGGCTTCGACGACGGCCTCTACGGCGACGACGAGGCCGACTGCCAGGCCAGCTGCGGCGCCGCCGACTCCGGCGCGGTCGCCCAGCTCAACGCCTGCCTCGACGCCAGCGACTGCGCGGACCGGAGCGCCATCGCCGGGTGTATGCCCCAGGACGACGTCGCGCCCGAGTGAGCCGGCGCTACTCCGGCGCCGCCCCGCCCGGCGCGGCGGCGTCGCGCCACTCCACCCCGAGCTGGTTCAACAGGAAGGCGTACGCGTCGGCGTACTGGGCGACCCGCTCATCGAGCTTGGTGTCGAGACCGTGGCCGGCGTCGGCGCTGGTCCGGAGCAGGATCGGCGTCTTCGGCGACGGCGACGTCGCGACCGCGGTCTGCAGGCGCGCGGTCATCTTGCGCGACTGCATCGGGTCGACGCGGGGGTCGTTCTCGCCGGTCAGGAACAGCGTCGGCGGGTAGGCCACGCCGTCCTTCACGTTGTGGTACGGCGAGTAGGCGTACATCGCCCGGAACTGGGCCTCGTCCTTCACGGTCCCGAACTCGGGGACGTTGAAGGCGCCGTTCGGTGAGAGCTCGACGCGGAGCATGTCGTAGATGCCCACGAAGGACACGACGGCCGTCGGCAGGGTCGGGCGCTGAACGAGGGTCGCGCCCATGAGCAGGCCTCCGTTGGAGCCGCCGAGGATGCCCACGCGGTCCCGCGCGACCCAGCCCTCGGCGACGAGGTGCTCGAGCGCCGCGGCGTAGTCGTCGAAGACGTTCTGCTTGTTCGTGAGGTTGCCCTGGCGGTGCCACTCCTCGCCGAACTCGCCGCCGCCCCGCAGGTTGGTGATGGCGATGACGACGCCCTGGTCGAAGAGCGGGCGGTAGCGGCTGGCGAAGCCCGGCTCGATGTTCACGCCGTAGCCGCCGTAGCCGTAGACGACCGCCGCCGCCGTCCCGTCCTTCGGCGTGCCCTTGGGGACGAGGATGTTGATCGGGACCTTGGTGCCGTCCTTAGAGGTCGCCATCTCGCGGGTGACGGTGATGTCGTCGAGCGAGGTCGGCGCCTCGGACGCGAAGCCCGTCTGTGTGGTGGCGCCGGTCTCCGCGACGAACGTATGCCAGGCGGTCGGCGTGACGTAGGAGCGCGACCAGAAGGCGACGTCGTCACCGCCGAGCGGGACGAGCCCGCCGTTGGCCGACACGTCGGCCTGCTTCGGGGCGTCGGCGGGCTTGCCGTCGAGGGTGAAGGCGCGGATCGTCGACGGCCCGCCGAGCTGGTAGACGACGTACAGGCGCGACGCGGTCGGAAGCACGGTCGGCGGCCCCCAGAAGTCCTCGACGACGGCGTCCACGCCCTCGGGGACGACGACGGGCGCCCCGGCGACGGCGAGGGTGTCGATGGGGACCCGCAGGATCTGGCCGCGCGGCGCGTCCTTGCGGCTCATGACGAAGAGGGTGTCGTCGGGCCCGAAGGCGGCGACCAGGGTCTTGTCCCCGAAGTCGCTGAACTTCCGCCACTTGCCGTCGGCCTCGCGCAGGAAGTGGGCGAACTCGCCGCCGTCGCCGTCCTGAACGGTCGCCAGCACGCGGCCGGTCCGCTTGTCCGTGTCCAGCCGATACTCCGCGATGCGAGGCAGGCCCTTGCCGAGCTCGTAGGCGTCCTCGGTCGTGTCGGTCCCGAGGGCGTGGAAGTAGACCTGGACCCAGAAGTTCCGGTCCTCCTCGGGGCGCTCGTCGCCGCGCGGGTAGCGGGTGTAGAAGAAGCCGCTGCCGTCGGCCTTCCAGCTCAGCGCGCCGCCGGCCGTCCCGCCGTTGACCCGCGGGACGACCTCGCCGAGGTCCTCGCCGGTCGCGGTGTCGAAGACGTGGACGTCACCCGCCTCGGTGCCGGCCTTCGAGAGCGACACCGCGACCTTGGAGCCGTCCGGCGACGGGACGAACCAGTCGATGGCGGTCGTCCCCTCGCCGTCGAGGGCCTCGGGGTCCACGAGGACGCGCGCCGCGGCCACCTGCCCGAGGTTGTCGGCGACGACGAGAAAAGGCTGCTGCTTGGGCGGCTGGCGCTTCATCGCGAACCACTTGCCCCCGGCCATCGTCACGCTGCGCCAGCTGACGACCTCGGCGCCGAAGACCTTCGCCACGCTGGCGGCGACCTCGGCGTGGTGCGGCAGGGCGTCGAGGAGCGCCCGCGCGTGGACGTTCTGCGCCTTCGTCCAGGCCTTCACGGCCTCGCTCTCTCCGTCCTCGAGCCAGCGATAGCCCTCGGTGACCTCGGTCTCGTGATACGTGTCCGTGACGGGCTCCCGCTTGGTCTCCGGCTGAGCGTCGACGACCGCGCCCCGACGTGCCGGAACAGCCGCGGGCGCCGTCACGGTGTCCTCGTCGCCGGCGGCCTGCGCCGTGTCCTCGTCCTTCGCGGCGGGCGCTGCGTCGCCCTCCGCCGCGGGAGCGGCGTCCTCGGTCACGGCCGGCGGCGCGGCGGTCGGATCCGGCGTCGGCGGGGTGTCCTTCTTCCCACCGCAGGCGGCGACGAGGGTGACGATGACGAGCAGGGCGGCGCGGCGCATGGGCAGGCTCCTGAAGCTGAGGCGCGGGAAACTAAGCACACGCCGGCCCATTTGGACACCACCACGCAGCACGCGAGCCAACTGCCCTCCCCCTCCGGACACGTGAACGAAGAAGGGTAAGGGCGTCGGAGCGGACGGGACGTCCGCAGGCCAAACGGCGCTCCTTCGTCAAAGAAAGAAAGCCGCCGGAGTCGGCGCTCGTGGGGATGTGGGGAACCCTGCGAGCCCCCCGGGCGAGCGGGGTTCTCCAAGTCGGTGTGGGTAACTCCGCGAGCCCCCCGGGCGAGCGGAGTTATCCAAGCCCCCTTTGGGCGACCTCGTGGGCGGGGACGAAGTCGCCGTCCACAGGTCGTCCATAGGGGGCGTCACCGACGTCATCTCCACAGCGCGCCCTTGTCCCGACTCCGAGCGGTGCGGGCGGGACGCCCACACTCCAAACGGCCGGGGACCACGCGCAGCGATCATTGGATGATCTCGCGGCCGTGGACCTCGAGGAAGCCGTCGCGACCGAGGGTCCAGTGGATGTCGTGGGCCGGCGGCGCGGCTGTCATGCGGCCGAGATGTAGAACTTCGAGATGACAGGCCACGCAGAGGCCGACCAGGTTCGAGCGCTCCTCGCCGCCGCCATGCCCGCGGAACTTGAGATGATGGGGCGTCAGGTCCCGATTCGAGCACACCGGTGACTCGCAGCGCAGCCGGGCGCGCTCGTAGACGTCCTGATAGGCCACGCGCTCGGGGTCTCGACGTAACCAGACGCTCCAGAAGGCGCGAATCAGGAAGTCGACGAAGCTCCCGTCCTCTCCCGACGCCTCGAAGAGCCGGCGAACGTCCCGCCAGAAGCCGACCGTCTCGCTCCGAAGCCGCATCCGCAGCGGCACCATCCCCGCCCAACGCCCGCGCCCGCCGTCCGTGACGGATATCTGGCTCAGCTCATCGTCAGGCGTGACGGATATCTGGCTCGGGCCGTCGCTCGACAGCCGCCCGCCGTTGACGACCAGCTCGGCCACGGTCCCGTCGAGCATCCCGCGCTCGAGGTCCTGAAACTCCGCGACCAGCGACGCGTCCGGGGGCTCGCAGCCGACCGCCGTCATCCCCTCGGCCCGCGCCACCGCCTCGACGATCTCGACCTCTTCGCGCAGATGCTTGGTCGTCCGCGACGCCGCCCGATCCAGCCACGCATAGACCGTGTCCCGGTCGGCGACCCGCGCGACCAGCCGCGCCGCCTCGTACCCGATGTCCCCATCGTCGAGCGCCAGCGCGACCTCGGGAACGAACCGCTTGCACCGCCGGGCCAGCGTCATCCGCGCCTTGACCGACGCCAGCGAGCACCCGAGCGCTCGTTCGCGTACTGCGCCGCGCTCGCGTAGCCCAGGTGACGCCACCCCGAGCAGCCCCCACCTCGCAGGCCAGCTCACCGAGCCGGCGGTCCCGGGTCTGAAGCCGCGCGCTCGGCTCACGGAGGTGCGCGTCGAGCCCGGCCGGCGTCCGCGGCAGCTCCGCGCTGTCGTCCGAGTCTTCGACGAAGTCGGCGATCAGCTCGGTCAGAGCTGGGTCCTCGGCCAGTGCCGACAACTCGTCCTCGGCGAGCAGCTCGGCCAGCCGCCGCTCCAGCTCGCGGCGCTGGTCCCACGCCTCGGCCCGCGTCGCGCTGTCCAACCGGCACGTCAGCTCCGGGTGCCGAGCCAGCAAGGTCGACATCGCCTCGGCGAGCAGGGCCTCGACCATCGCGTCGTCCCCGACGACACCGAAGCGCGTCCGCAAGAGGCTCCGAGTCGCCTCGAAGGCCCACGCCGTCACGCTGTCGACGCTGACCTGCAGCGTCCTCTGCTCGTCCTCGGGCGGCGTCGCCCCGGCCTCGTCGTCGCCGGACTCGCCCGCCAACCGCTCGCGCATCGCCCGGACGGTCATCCCGCCCGCCTCGGCGATGAGCTGTTCTTCCGTCTCGACGGTCGCCTCGCGAGCCAACAGCTCGACCATCGACCAGCCGAGCCCCCCCTGCTCCAGCGCGGCTCGAAGCCGCGGAAGCTCCGCCAACCGCGCGGCGACCCGCGCCGACTCGTCGACCCAGCGCGGCTTCCGCCCGATGCGCTCGAAGCCGTACGCCCCGACTGACGAGAACCCGAGCTCGAGATACCCGCCCGTCTCGCGCAGCAGCCGGAGCGCGTCGCCCACGGCCAACCGCAGCGCCCCCGCCGAGCGGGACAGCGCGACGAGCTGCCGATCGATGTCGACGAGCCAGGCTGGAGGGCTCGTGCTGGTCATCTGATCCTTCACGCGACCCTTATACCATGCGGTTCCGAGCGACCTCAGACCGCCCCCCGCACGGCCGTTTCGCGCCCGAACCCACCTCGCGAGACCGATTTCGCCGATCACGCCCACCAGCGGCCCGCCAGCGCCGCCTACGGCCAATCTGATGGACCCGACCTCGCCGAACGAGATTCTCACCTCCAGGCTGTCAAGTAAGCGTCTGTTTTTCTTCGATTTACCCCTTGCTGCCGCGACTCCTGCGCCGCCTCTATCACGCCAGCAGGCCACCCGACCGGGCGCCCCCCCGGGCAACCAACGGTTCACGGAATCCCCGGCGGTCCCTATGGTGGCGCGATGAACGGGACTCGCGCCACGCTGCTCCTGACCCTCGCCCTCGGCGGCTTCGCCCTGTGGCACGCGTTCACCTACATGGGGACGTTCAACACCGCGCCGCCGGAGGCCGTTCACTGGACGCCGCCACCGACGGTCCCGACGGCGACCTCGGCCTTCACGAGCCGGCGAGTGGTGGTGGCCGTCGTCGACGGGCTCCGCCTCGACCGCGTGAAGCTGCTCGGCTTCCCCGCCGACGAGGGCGCGCGCTGCGTCCTCGAGGCCCAGCTGCCGAGCTACTCGCGCCCCAACTACGTCGCGCTGGCGACCGGCGCGCCACCGTGGCTGTCCGGCGTCCACACCAACGATCACGAAGGCGCAGCCTGGCTCCAGTCGATCTTCGACGTGGCCTCCCACGCCGGCTGGAAGACCATCGTCGCCACCGACGGGATCGACTGGTGGGGCGAGCTCTTCCCGGCAGCCTTCGGCGCGCGCCACTTCGGTACGCGCGAGAGCTTCCGCGGCTGGATCGCCGCCTGGACGCCGCCGCCGGGGTCGCTCAGCCTCCTCCACATCGTCGCCGCCGACGACGCCGGGCACGACCACGGGGTCGGCCCTGAGTACGCGACCGCCGTCAGGGGGGCCGGCGACGAGCTCCGCTCGCTCTGGTCCCGCATGGACCCCGACAAGGACACGCTCTTCGTCTCCGCCGACCACGGCCACCTCGACCGAGGCGGGCACGGCGGCCCCGAGAAGGTCGTGCTCGAGACCCCGCTCATCGTCCTCGGCGCGGGGGCCGCCGCGACCCGGGCAGGCTGCCACCACCCGAACACCGATCTGGCGGCCACGGTCGCCGCGGTGCTGGGCGTCGACCCGCCAGCGGCCAGCGTCGGCTCCCCGATCGCGGCGGTCCTCGACCCAGCGCAGGTCGACCTCCACGCCGCGTCTGCGCGGAGCCTCGACGAGCTCGAGCGCCTCGCGACGCGTCTACCTCCGCCACGCGCCGACGAGGACACCCACTCGAAGGGCGCCCCGGCTCTACCCCGAGATTTGCGGTCGCAGCCATTCGAGCCATTGTCGCCCGGGTTTCGCGCGACGCGCTCGATCCAGGTCTCGCCGATCGTGCTCTTCAGCGCGATCTGGCTCGCGTTCTTCGGTCTGCTCCTCTTCGTCACCCGCCGCCGGGCGCCCGGCGACGCGCCGGCGTGGCCCTTCGTCGTCCGCGGGGTCGCCTACCTCGTCGCCTACGTCGGGATCGTCGTCGGCGTGGAGCCCGCGATCTCCTTCAGCGCGGTCTGGCTCCGCGGCCCGTGGATCATGCACATGGTCACCCTCACCCTGGCCGCGGCGATCCTCGCCTGGGCGCTGACCTGGGTCCTGAACAACCACCTCCGCCAGCACCCGCTCCGCGCGTCCGGCTGGGTGCTCCTGATGAGCGCCCTCCCCTTCTTCGCTGCCGCCGGCGTCCACGGGAGCCTCCGCGGCGGCCCCGAGCTCGGCGAGCCCCACGCCGCCTTCGCGCTCCTCCTCGGCGACTTCTCCATCCTCGGCGGCGCCCTGACCGCGCTGCTCCTCGTCGCCTTCGACGCCCTCCGCCGCCGCCGCGGCGTCGCCGTGTGAGCAGGGCGTTCGTCTTCACACACCCCTCGGGCATCCCGGATCGCTCGAGCGACCGCGCCCGGCCCGCGGGTGTGTGATTTTTCACACTGTGAAGATCGCTCGACCGCGCGTCCTGGGGTCACCGCGGCAGATCACACACGGACCGGCTGGCGGCGTGAGCCCCAGCGGCCCGGGCGCGGCTCGAAGACGCCTGCGATCGTCGTCCGGCACTTCGGGCAGCGGCCCTCGGCGTCGAGGTTCCAGGTCAAGAGCTCGTACCAGTCGCGCTGGATGAGCAGCGCGTCACAGCTCGGGCAGCGGGTCTGATCGCCCTCGTGGTCGTGGACGTTGCCGGTGTAGACGTAGCGCAGCCCGTGGCGGTGGGCGATGCGCCGGGCCCGGGTCAGCGTCAGCGCCGGCGTCCGCGGGACGTCGCGCATCTTGAAGTCCGGGTGGAACGCCGAGAAGTGCAGCGGCACGTCGGGGCCGAGGTGCTCGGCGAACCAGGCGCAGAGCCGCTCCAGCTCGTCGTCGTCGTCGTTCTGCCCCGGGATGATGAGGGTCGTGACCTCGGTCCAGACGTCGGTGTCGTGGACGAGGTACGAGAGCGTCTCGAGGACCGGCGCGAGCTCGGCGAAGCAGAGCTTCTTGTAGAACTGCTCGGTGAAGGCCTTCAGGTCGACGTTCACCGCGTCGACGTGCTCGAAGAAGTCGCCGCGCGCCTGCTCGGTCACGTAGCCGGCCGTCACCGCGACCGTCTTGATCCCCCGCTCGTGACACGCGATCGCGGTGTCGATGGCGTACTCGGCCCAGATGACCGGGTCGTTGTAGGTGAAGGCGACGCTCCGCGCCCCCACCCGGTGGGCGGCCTCGGCGATCGCCTCGGGGGTCGCGAGGTCGCTCAGCCGCGCGACCTCCCGGGACTTCGAGATGTCCCAGTTCTGACAGAAGCGGCAACCGAGGTTGCAGCCCGCCGTCCCGAAGGACAGCACCGGCGTCCCGGGCAGGAAGTGGTTGAGCGGCTTCTTCTCGATCGGGTCGACGCAGAAGCCGGTGCTCTTGCCCCAGGTCGTCAGCACGATCCCGTCCTCGTCGGCCTCGCGCACGAAGCAGAACGCGCGCTGGCCGGGGCGGAGGCGGCAGTGGCGCGGGCAGAGGTCGCACTGGAATCGCCCGTCTTCGAGCTGCTGCCAATAGCGGCCGCGGTAAGGGGTGGAGGCGTTCACGGGGGGCCCTCCGGGTATCGGGGTTCGGCGCCTGGGCGCTCGTTACATCATAACCACGACCCCGACGCGGCTCACGGTCCGCGCGCTGTGCCAAATCCCACGAACAGGCGTTGCTCTCCGCACAGCCCAATACGCGGAGAGCCCCGGCGGTGGCCACCGCCGGGGCTCTCGATCAATCGCTGGCGCCCCCCGAGCGCCCCGTCAGACCATCCGCGAGTACAGCGGCCCGTCGTGCTTGCTCCGCCGGAGCCGCGCGTCGAAGACCGTCGCGACGTTGCGGACGAACAGCTGACCGAGCGGCGTGATGTCCACGCGGTCGTCGGCGACGTCGATCAGCGGCTCGAGCTCCTCGCTCGCCCGGAGCTCCGCCAGCTCGGGCGCGAAGTCCTCGCCGAGGGTCAGCCCGAAGCGCCGCTGGAGAGCCTCGTCGTCGACGTGGAAGTTGCACATCAGCTCGTGGATGAGCCAGCGCCGCGCCTCGTCGTCGGCGTCCCGGGCCACCCCGCGGTGGACGGGCAGCTCACCGGCGTCGATGGCCTTGTTGTACTTGTTGAGCTGCCGCGCGTTGGCGACGTAGGCGCCGCCGATGTCGCCGATGGCGCTCATCCCGAAGCCGACCACGTCGCGGACCTTCATCGCGGTGTAGCCCTGGAAGTTCCGCCGCAGCCGCCCCTCCCGCTGCGCCACCGACAGCTCGTCGTCGGGCAGCGCGAAGTGGTCCATCCCGATGGCCTCGTAGCCCGACTCCAGGAAGGTCCGCCGCGCGTCGCAGAAGATGCCGAGCTTGGCGTCGCGGTCCGGGAAGGTCTTCGCGTCCATGACCTTCTGGTGCGGCTTCACCCACGGCACCCACGCGAAGCTGTAGAGCGCCACGCGGTCGGGCCGCAGCGCCAGCACCTTCTTGACCGTCCGCGCGAAGTCGGGGCCGGTCTGGTGCGGCAGCCCATAGATCAGATCGAGGTTCACGCTGACGAAGCCGACCTCCCGCGCGGTGTCGACGAGCTCCCGCACCCGCCCGAAGGACGTGATGCGGCGGATCGCCGTCTGGACCTTCGGGGCGAAGTCCTGGACCCCCATCGACAGGCGGTTGAAGCCGATCTCCCGGAGGCGCCGGATACGCCCGGCGTCGGCGTGGCGCGGGTCGACCTCGATGGCGACCTCGGCGTCCTCGGGGACGTCGAAGTGTCGGCGGACGATCTGCATGAGCTCCGCGAGCTCCTCGTCGCCGTAGCTGTTCGGGGTCCCGCCCCCGAGGTGGAGCTGCGAGATCACGCGCCGGTCGGGCAGCAGCGCCGCCACCATGGCGACCTCGGCCGCGAGCCGATCGAGGTACTTCCGCCGCGTCGACTCGCTCTTGCTGACGACGACGTTGCAACCGCAGTAGGTGCAGAGCGCCTCGCAGAACGGCAGGTGGAAGTAGAGCGACAGCGGCTCGCCGGGGCGCTCGCGGTTCGCGCGCTCGAGCGCGGTCCGGTAGTCGTCCGGGCCGAAGTCGTCGGTGAAGCGATCGGCCGTCGGGTAGCTCGTGTAACGCGGACCAGGACGGTCATAGCGCAGGACGAGCTCGGGGGTGACATCCGGAGAGGTGGTCGGCTGGAATGACGGTGCGTTCATCACGATCCTGGGCTAGGCAGGTGCCTGTGAGGCGTTCACAACGGCTGCAAAGCACGTGCCACACACCATCACCCCGTATCACCAGGCCATACCGGGGCGTTCGGCGGCCTGCGGCATAGTGTCGCGATCGGGCACCCGGTGTGGACACGCACAGGATGCTGTGGGAAATCGCCCACAACAGCGGCCCGCCGGCCGGTAATCCGTCCCGACGATCCGCTTCACGAGCCGTAGGACGCCGTCCCAGCCATTTGGCACGGCCTTTGCTCGGTCACCGCGGCCGAGTCCAGTCCTCGTGGCGGAGTGAGCGTGTCAGAAGACTCTCGAAGCTGTCCCCATTGCCTGAGCCCGGTCCCCGACGGGACACCGGCCGCGCCGTACTGCTGCGCCGGCTGCCGGGTCGCCTGGGAGATGCTCCACGACGAGGGGCTGACGCGCTTCTACGACCTGTCCTGCGGGGTCGTGAACCCGGGCGCCGAAGAGACGGGCCCGATGACGTGGCTCACGCCGCTGCTCGACCGCGCGCGCGACCTGTCCCGTGACGGCCGCCTGAGCGTCACCGTCGACGTCCAGGGGCTCCACTGCGCCGGCTGCGTCTGGGTGATGCAGACCCTCTTCGAGCGGCGAGACGGCGGCGTCCACATCGGCGTCAACCCCGGCGTCGGCCGCATCGAGCTGGTCTTCGACCCCGAGCGCTTCGACGTCCACGCCTACCTCTCGGACCTCGCCCACCTCGGCTACCGCTCGGGCCCGCCGCTCAAGAACGCCAGGGCCGAGAGCGACGGGCTCGCCGTCCGCCTCGGCGTGACCATCGCCCTGGCGATGAACGTCATGATCCTCAGCGCCGCGGGCTACCTGGGCCTCGACGCCCAGGAGGACCCCGGCCTCTTCACCCTCTTCGGGTGGCTCGGCTTCGCCCTGACGACCATCTCGGTCCTCGTCGGCGGCCCGGTCTTCGTCCGCGGCGCCTGGGGCGCCCTGAAGCGAAAGGCCCTGCACCTCGACGTCCCGATCGCCCTCGGCATCGGGCTCGCCTGGGCCGGCTCCACCTGGCTCTTCTTCGAGGGCGGCGCCGACCAGGCCTACTTCGACACCCTCGCCATCTTCATCGCGCTGATGATCCTCGGCCGCTTCCTGCAGAGCCGCTTCGTCGAGCGGAACCGCCGGATGCTGCTGGCCGACGCGGGGCTCTCGGGGCTCCACGTCCGGATGATCACCCCGGCCGGCGTCGGCGCCCCCGAGGACACCCTCACCCTCGCCCCGGTCGACGAGATCCTCTGCGGGAGCCGCCTGCTCGTCACCCCCGGCGAGCTGGTCCCAGTCGACGCGCGGGTCGTCGGCGGCGCCGCCGAGTTCAGCCTCGCCTGGATCGACGGCGAGTCCGACCCGGTCGCCTTCGAGGGCGAGCGCGTCGTCCCCGCCGGCGCCCACCTCGTCGGCGGCGTCGCCCGCGAGCTCGTCGCGACCGAGGGCTTCGCCGACTCGGCGCTCCACACCCTGCTCGCCCCCGGCGCTCGGAGCGGCGAGACCCGCGACGGCTTCTGGCACGCCGTCAGCTCCCTCTACGTCGTCCTGGTCCTGGGCTTCGCCGCCCTGGCCCTGGGCCTCTGGTGGGGCGACTCGCCGGCGCGCGCCCTCGAGGTCGCCATCGCCGTCCTGGTCGTCACCTGCCCCTGCGCCATCGGCCTGGCCACCCCGCTGGCCTACGAGATCGTCCACGCCCGCCTCCGCCGGCGCGGCCTCTTCGTGCGCGAGCCCGGCTTCCTCGACCGCGTCCGCCGCGTCAAGACCGTCTTCTTCGACAAGACCGGCACCCTGACCCTGGGCGAGCTCGGCCTCGCCGACCCGGCCGCCCTCGACGGGCTCTCCGCCGAGGCCCGCGCCGCGCTCCTGCAGATGACCGCCCGCTCCAGCCACCCCAAGAGCCGGGCGCTCTTCAGCCAGCTCAGCCGCCGCGGCATCCCGGCCCTCGACGCCGGCGCCGCCGTCACCGAGGAGGCCGGCGTCGGCCTGACCCTCCGCTCCCCCGCCGGGACCTGGCGCCTGGTCGCCGACCGGCACGCCGACGCCGACGGCGAGCGCGCCCTGCTCTTCGTGCACGGCGACGAGGTGATCCGCCGCTTCGGCTTCGTCGAGACCCTCCGCCACGACGTCGCCGGCCAGGTCCGGGCGCTGGTCGACGGCGGGATCGACGTGTGGCTCCTGAGCGGCGACGCCGAGTCCCGGGTCCGCGCCGCCGCGACGGCGCTCGGCGTCCCCGACGACCGCGTCCGCGCCGCCTGCCGCCCCGCCGACAAGGCCGCCGTGGTCCGGGCCGCCGACCACGACGACACCCTGATGATCGGCGACGGCATCAACGACGCTCCGGCCTTCGACGCCGCCTTCTGCGCCGGCACCCCGGCGGTCGACCGCCCGACGCTCCCGGCCCGCGCCGACTTCTACCTGATGGCGAGCGGCATCGGCCCCATCGCCGAGACCATCTCGCTGTCGGGGCGCCTCCGCCGGACGGTCATCCGCAACCTCGTCTTCGCGACCGGCTACAACCTCGCCGGCATCGGCCTGGCCCTCGCCGGCGTGCTCTCGCCGCTGGTGTGCGCCGTCGCCATGCCCCTCAGCTCGCTGACGGTCCTCGCGCTGACCCTCTTCAGCCTGCGCGAGCAGGGCCCCACCCGCGCCAGCCGGCGCCACGCGGCCGCCGTCTCCCACACCTCGGAGGTCGCCGGATGAACATCCTGTACCTGACCGTGTTCGCCAGCCTCGGCCTCGCGGCGCTCGGCCTCATCCTCTTCTTCTACAGCGCGGCTCAGCGGGACCGCGACCACATCGAGCGCCTCGCGCTCCTCCCGCTCGACGACGACGACGACTTCAGAGTTCCCCCATCCCCCCAGACCCCGGACACCGACGGGACCGACAGCCACAACCCCACCCCTGACGAGGGCGACACAAAATGAGTGTTAGAGAGGTAACCTTCTCCTACAACGACAAGATCGTCCGGCAATTCTTGCTGGCGACGGTCGTTTGGGCCGTAGTCGCCATGCTCCTGGGCGTATATATCGCCTTCGAGCTGGCCTTCCCCGGGATAAACGTCGAGCCGTATTTCAACTTCGGCCGAATGCGCCCGCTGCACACGAACGCGGCCATCTTCGCGTTCGTCGGCAACATGATGTTCGCCGGCATCTATTACTCGACCCAGCGCCTGACGAAGACGCGAATGGCGAGTGACGCGCTGTCGAGCATCCACTTCTGGGGCTGGCAGCTCATCATCGTCGCCGCCGCGATCACGCTCCCGCTGGGCATCACCCAGTCCAAGGAGTACGCGGAGCTCGAGTGGCCCATCGACATCGCCGTCACGCTCATCTGGGTCGTCTTCGCGCTGAACTTCTTCTGGACCCTGGCCCGGCGCCGCGAGAAGCACCTCTACGTCGCCCTGTGGTTCTACATCGCGACCATCGTGACGGTGGCCGTGCTGTACATCGTCAACAACCTGGCGCTGCCGATCCTCGCGACCAAGAGCTACTCGGTCTACTCCGGCGTCCAGGACGCGCTGGTCCAGTGGTGGTACGGCCACAACGCCGTCGCCTTCTTCCTGACCACGCCGATCCTCGGCATCATGTATTACTTCCTGCCGAAGGCGGCAAACCGACCGGTCTATTCGTACCGGCTGTCGATCATCCACTTCTGGGCCCTCATCTTCCTCTACATCTGGGCCGGCCCGCACCACCTGCTCTACACCTCGCTCCCCGACTGGGCGCAGTCCCTCGGCATGATCTTCTCGCTCATGCTCTGGGCCCCGAGCTGGGGCGGCATGATCAACGGGCTTCTGACCCTCCGCGGCGCGTGGCACCTGCTCCGGACGGACCCGGTCATCAAGTTCCTCATCGCCGGCGTGACCTTCTACGGCATGTCGACCTTCGAGGGGCCGCTGCTCTCCATCAAGAGCGTCTCCGCCCTCGGCCACTACACCGACTGGATCATCGGCCACGTCCACAACGGGACGCTGGGCTGGAACGGCCTGATGGCCGCCGGCATGATGTACTGGCTGGTGCCGCGCCTGTGGGGCCGGGAGCTGCACTCCAAGAAGCTCGCCGACGCCCACTTCTGGGTCGCGACCATCGGCATCCTGCTCTACGCGGTGTCGATGTGGGTCGGCGGCATCTCCCAGGGCCTGATGTGGCGCGCGATGACCGAAGAGGGTGCGCTCATGTACCCGTCCTTCGTCGAGACGACCATGACCATCTGGCCGATGTACCTGACCCGCGCCATCGGCGGCACGCTGTTCCTCATCGGCTTCATCATGCTCGCCTACAACGTCCTGCTGACGGTCAAGAAGGGTAAGCCGACCGAGGTCACCGTCACCGTGACCGAGAACGTAGACGACGCCCACCGGCAGAACATCCCGTGGACGCACGTCGCCTTCCACCCGGTCCTCATCCTCGCCTACGTCGGCGTCCTCGTCTCCCTCGGCTTCCTCGCGGCCGACGTCGTCGGCGCCGTCGTGAGCCTCGGCGTGGTGCTCCTGACCATCGTCGGCGGCATCTTCCTGATGGGTAAGCGGGACCCCAAGTACGGCCAGAACATGCACCGCATGCTCGAGGGCAAGGCGCTGCTCTTCACGGTGCTCGTCACCCTCGCCGTCCTCGTCGGCGGCGTCGCCGAGCTCGTCCCGACCATCGCCATCAACAAGGCCGTGCCGAAGCTCGGGACCGCCCAGACGGTCTACACCCCGCTCGAGCTCCAGGGTCGCGACGTCTACGTCCGCGAGGGCTGCTATGTCTGCCACAGTCAGCAGATCCGCCCGTTCGTGAACGAGGTGCTGCGCTACGGCGAGGTGAGCACGGCCAACGAGTCCATCTACGACCACCCCTTCCAGTGGGGGTCGAAGCGGACCGGGCCGGACCTCGCGCGCGAGGGCGGGAAGTACCCGAACCTGTGGCACTTCCAGCACATGAACGACCCGCAGTCCACGTCGCCGGGCTCGGTCATGCCGACCTACAGCTTCCTGACGGACGACAAGATCAACCTCGAGCACACGGCGCTCAAGCTCAGCGCGATGAAGACGCTGGGCGTGCCGTACACGAGCCAGGACGTGTCCGAGGGCAACGAGATCCTCGAGCGGCAGGCGCGCGCGATCAGCGACGACCTCCGCAACGAGGGCGAGGACGTCGCCTGGGACAGCGAGATGGTCGCCCTCATCGCGTACCTGCAGCGCCTCGGGAAGAACCCCGAGAACCCGCTCGACGCGTGGCGCACCGGTGGGTCGGACGTCTCGTCCCCGACCCCGGTGAAGAACTTCCCGGGCGCTCCGGCGCCGAGCCGCTGATCCCGAGGAGGACCGCATGTACAAGGAAGTCATGCAGCACAACACGATCGTCGATCTGCCGATCTTCGCGCTGATGCTCTTCATCGCCATCTTCGTGTTCGTCTCGGTCTGGGTGTGGCGGCGCGGTGCCGCCAACCCCGCCCACGAGCACCTCGCAAACCTGCCGCTCGAGGACGACGACGTCCTCTCCATCCCCCCGACCGACACGCGTGGAGGCGACCATGGCCGCCGCTGATGCAACGAAGACGCACGACGTCGAGACCGACCACGAGTACGACGGCATCCGAGAGTTCGACAACCCGCTCCCCGCGTGGTGGCTGTGGACCTTCGTCCTCGCCTTCATCTTCGGCGTCATCTACTGGATCGCCACGCAGAGCCTCTCCTATCAGCGCTCGGACGAGTCGTACGTCGCCCACCAGGAGGAGATGGCGGCCTATCAGCAGGAGATGGCCGCGAAGTCCGTCAGCGAGGAGGAGCTCGTCGCGATCGCCGCGGATCCCGCGGCCGTCGAGGCGGGCAAAGAGGTCTACATGACCAACTGCAAGGCCTGTCACCTCGAGCAGGGACAGGGGAGCATCGGCCCGAACCTGACCGACGCGTACTGGATCCACGGCTCGAGCCCGAAGGAGATCTGGAGCACGATCACCTTCGGCGTGCCGGCCAAGGGCATGCCCACCTGGGGCCCGTCCCTCGGCGACACGAAGGTCCGCCAGCTCTACGCGTTCATCGCGTCGATCAAGGACACGAACGTCCCCGGCAAGGAGCCGCAGGGGGTCGACGCGTCCGGCGCGCCGGCGAAGTAGCCGCGCGGTGACACCGGAGGGGCCGATGGTCGGCCCCTCCGCTCCGCCCGCCCCGACGTTCCCGTCGGGCGCGGGCATCACGACAAGAGGCGGCGATGATCCTCGACAAGCCCGACAAGAGCGTACCGAACCTCGATTCGGTCAGCGTGCTCGACGAGCGCGGCTCGCGAAAGTACGTCTACCCGGCGGACGCCAAGGGGCGGTGGAGTCGCCTGAAGCCGTGGATCTACACGGTCCTGATCGCCATCTACGTCGCTCTGCCCTTCGTCCACATCGGCGGCCACCCGGCGGTCCACATCGATCTGCCGAACCGCCACTTCTACCTCTTCGGCGCGACCTACAACTCCCAGGACTTCTACCTGGCGTTCTTCGTCGTGACCGGCATCGGCTTCTCGCTCATCGTGATCGCCGCGCTGTGGGGACGCCTGTGGTGCGGCTGGGCCTGCCCGCAGACGGTCTTCCTCGACGGGGTCTTCCGCCGCATCGAGCGCTGGATCGAGGGTCCCGCGTCCAAGCGCAAGCGGCTCGCGGACGGCGGCTTCACCGGCGAGCGCCTCTGGAAAGGCGCGCTCAAGCACAGCATCTACCTGATCCTGTCCGTCGTGATCGCGCACGTCTTCCTGGCGTACTTCACCTCGATCGACAACCTCACGGCGATGATCGAGGACGGCCCGTCGGCCCACATGGGGACCTTCATGTGGGCGGCCATCTTCACCGCCATCATCTACGGCAACTTCTGGTGGTTCCGCGAGCAGCTCTGCATCGTCATCTGCCCCTACGGCCGCCTCCAGTCGGTGCTCCAGGACCGCGACACCATCAACGTCCAGTACGACCACGTCCGCGGCGAGCCGCGCGGCAAGGTCAAGGCCAAGGAGCAGGACCCGAGCGTCGGTGACTGCGTCGACTGCGGCCGCTGCATCGCGGTCTGCCCGACCCAGATCGACATCCGCAGCGGGCCGCAGCTCGAGTGCATCGGCTGCGCCTACTGCATCGACGCCTGCGACGACATCATGACCAAGGTCGGCCGGCCGACCGGGCTCATCCGCTACGACTCCCTCGCCGGGGTCGAGGACGGCAAGCGCCGGAGCTACAAGCGCCCGCGCGTCATCGCCTACGCCGTGGTCGGCATCGTGCTGTTCACCGTCGCGGCCATCGTCATGAGCCGCAACGACACCTTCGAGACGAACGTCATCCGCGTTCAGGGCGCGCCCTACCAGCTGAACGAGACGACCATCGACAACACCTTCCGGGTGCACGTCGTCAACAAGCGGAGCGGGCTGACCAACTTCACCATCGCCCCGGCCGCCGGCTTCGAGGACGCGGTGTTGGTGCCCCAGCGCGAGATCGCGCTGAAGACGTTCGAGGGGCGCGAGATCCCGGTCTTCGTGAAGATGCCCCTCGACCGGTACAAGCACGGGATGGAGGTCCACCTCACGGTGACCGACACCGCCACCGGAGAGGTCGCCGACGTCGCCGTCGAGGTGCTCGGACCGCGGCGCCCCGTGCGCAAGAGACATGACGACGACGACCATCACCGCGGCGGTGAGCGAGACGACGACGGCGACCACCACGGCGGCGCCGAGGAGAGGCACTGATGTTGAAGCGAATCAAGTCGATCCACCCCGGGTGGTTCATCGCCGGGTTCTTCGTCATCCTGGTCGGCTTCAACGTGGTGTTCTTCACCATCGCGGCGAGCACGCCCGTGGACCTGATCCCGCCCAGGACGCAGAAGCAGTCGGCGGTCCTCGAGGCGCCGGAGCACGTCGCGGGTGACGCCTTCGAGGCGGAGGTCACGACGCCCTCGGGGGGCCGCGCCGAGCGATGAGCGAGGCGGCGGCCAGCGCTTACGCGCAGCTGTTGAGCGTGGGGCTGGTGTGGATCAGCATCCACTGCGCCGGGATGTGCGGGCCGATCCTCATCGGCTTCGACGTGGCCGGCGCCTCGCGCGGCCACTCGATCCCGCGGGGCGCGCTGGCGATCCTGCAGTACCAGGCCGGTCGGGTCGTGACCTACAGCGTCTTCGGGGCGCTGGCGGGCCTCGCCGGGGTGGGCCTCGACGCGGTCTTCGGCCCGGCGGGGGCGATCTTCGCCCTGCTCTTCGGCCTGACCATCCTGGTGACGGCGTTCTGGCGGCGGCGGCCGAAGAAGGCCGTCAAGACCACCCTCGAGCGGCGCTCGGAGAAGACCGGCTGGATCGAGCGGGTCACCCAGGCGCTCCCGCGGATGCTGCACCCGCTGGCGATCTCGCAGGGCCCGGGCCGCCCGTTCCTGCTCGGCGCGGTCATGGGGCTCCTGCCGTGCATGATCACCTTCTGGGCGCTGGGGCTGGCCGCGACGACGGGCTCACCGCTCCACGGCGCGGGCGTGATGGTGCTGTTGGTCTTGATGACCACGCCGATGCTCCTCGGGGTGACGCTGCTGCCGCGCATCTTCAAGCGCCTCAACGCCGGCAAGGTCCAGCGCGTGCTCCTGACCGTCTCGGGCGCCTGGCTGACGCTGGTCGGCCTGGCCGGCCTCGACGTCGTCGCCCACGTGCACATCCCGATCGCGCTCTTCGGCGACCACTTCGTCATCATGCTCTGGTAGCCGCCGTCGGCGCTCATGAGACTCTTCACCACGGAGCGCACAGAGGGCACGGAGACTTCACGGAGACAGCAGCCGTCAGCCTCTCCGTGGTCCTCCGTGTCTCCGTGTCTCGGTGGTGAAGGCGCCAGCTAGATCTGGCTCGGGCGCTCTTCGTCTTCGTCCTCGTGCCCGCCCGCGAAATAGCGGGTGACGAGGCCCGGGGCGCTCTCGTGGCGGGCGTCGACGAAGCCGCCGGCGGCGTCGTCGGAGATCTCCTCGATCAGGCCCTCGAGCGCGAACCACCAGTCGCCGGGTCCGGAGACCTCGACGTCGACGACGAGCGAGGCGCCGTCGGGGCGAAACCAGGACTCCCAGGAGCGGGCCGCCTCGGCGCCGAAGCCCGTATCCTCGCCGAGCAGCGCGCGGGCGCCCGCGACCGCGCCCGAGCAGTCGGCGCTGGTCGCGAAGACGAACACGCCGTGCACGCTGTAGCCGTACGACACCGCCGCCTCCTGCATCCGGGATCTCGGAGACGATAGGTCGGACGCAGCGCGGCGTAAAGGGCGGGCCGCGCTCGCGGTCCGCTGGGCGTCAGACCCGGACCGGAGCGGGGGCGCCGCTGGGGACGACGGCGTGCTGCGGCGCGGGAGAAGGCATCCAGGCGCCGACCTCGACCGCGGGCTCTCCGCCGAGCTCGACGACCACGTAGTTCTGCTTGCCCGGGGTCAGCGGCTCGCCGTCGACCCCGGCGCCCACCGGCGCCCAGGTCCCCGTGTTCGCCAGGGTCCGACCGCGGTCGAGGGGCGTCACGCCGGCCAGGTGGGTGTGCCCCATGACGACGACCCGCGCGCCGGTGGTGTCCGAGATGCGGCGCGCGACGTCGGGCAGCCGCGCCACGTAGTCGAAGATCGAGCCCGAGAAGACGCCGTCCCACAGAAACCACGCCAGCGGGAACGCCGTCAGCGGCACCATCAGCTTGACCCAGAGCGGGATCGGGGTCAGCGCCAGGGCGACCGTCCCGCCGACCATCAGCGCCATCAACACCAGACGGTCGAGCCACAGCTCGCGGAGGAGACGCCAGAGCTGCTCGGAGACCGGGCGACTGAAGCCGCCCCTGAGGTGGTCGACCTGCTCGGTGGTCAGCCCGTGTCGCGCCCCGTCGGCGACGAGGTGCTCGCGCGGGTGCACCGCGGCGCCGCGCGTCCTGCGGCGAACCCGGAGCATGGTCAGGACGATGAGGAAGCTCCCGAGGATCCAGCTCCCGATGAGGCTGTGCCGCGAGAAGGCGTAGTAGCGGAGCCAGTGGGCGACGTAGGCCGGGCCGGAGCGGATGAAGTCCTCGCTGTGGGGGTTGAAGGTCCCGATCCGGTTGATGAGGTAGCGGCACGAGAGGTTGCCCATCGGGAGCTCCATCGGCGCGCCGTCGACCTCGCGCTCGACCGGCCGGACGAGGTCGTGGAAGGAGGACCAGTCGTCGTACTGGTTCCCGTGCTCGATCCAGAGCTCACCGCGCTCGAAGAAGCACCACGGCTCGAAGCGGACGCAGCTCTCCGGCGTGACGACGCGACCGTGAGCGGCGGCCGCCTCGGCGACGGCCTCACCGAGGACCGCCTGGACCTCGGCGAAGGCCAGCTCGCGATCGTGGTTCCCGAGGACGTAGACGACGCGGTGGCCGGCCGCGACGAAGCGCCCGAGGGTCGCGACGAAGCCCGGATGCGAGGCCAGCATGTGGCGCATCTTCCAGACGCTCTTGTCCGGGGTCGGGTCGAGGCCGTAGCGGCGCTCGGAGCGCGAGACGGGCCAGGGCGCGGGCTCCGGGATCGTCGTGACGAGGTCGAAGTCGAAGACGTCGCCGTTGAGGACGAGGGTGAGCTCCACGTCGTCCGGGCTCTCGGCGACGAAGCGGCGGACGAGCCCGTCGAGGTCCCCGTCGACCACGAGCTCCTCGCCCTTGTAGTGCATCCAGCCCCGGACGGGCTCGACCACCTCGGTGAGGTGGAGATCGCTGACGATGAGATAGCGCGCGTTCACGTTCGGTGCTCCTGGAGCCGTCGGACACACCGACCGTCGCGCCGCGGAGCGCCTCGCGCCAGCCGATTGACCCACGATTGACTCGCGTGACCGTGCTTTGACCTGGTTGACGCGCCCTTGACGCAGGCGAGGCGCCTGGCGCCCCCGCGAGTCGGGCGCCGTCGATCACGCGGCCCCACCGCACCGCACAAAACGCCGTTCACGTTTGCCTGGTGCGTTGCGGCCGGCGTGATCGCCGGTTAGATTCGCGCTAGGGATGGGCCGGTCACGGACCCGCGCGAGCGGGACGAAGGGCGGCCGTCTACTGCGACGCAGCGGCAGCGCGCCCCGGACGGAGGAACCATGGCTCAGCTGACGCAGGCGCCGCGACGAGACAACGCCCCGACCTCCACGCCCTCGAGCGGGAGCGCGGAGACGTCCGGGATCGCCGTTCAGGCGCGCGGGATGAGCTTCGCCGAGGGCGAGGCGCTGTTGGCCCCCGAGCGCGAGCGCTACACCGTCCGTCCCGGCGACACCCTCGGCGTCATCGCGAAGCGGACCCTCGGGAGCGCGGGTCGCTGGCGCGAGATCTACGCGCTGAACCAGGAGACGATCGGGCCGAACCCCGACCGGATCCGCGCGGGGCAGACCCTGGTGCTGCCGGCGGACGCCAAGGCCGGATCGAGCCCGGAGGCCGCACCGGCGAAGCGCGAGCCGACGAGCGCGGCGGCGCCGGCGCCCAAGGCCCCCACGCCCGCTGCCGAGGCGACGCCGGCCAAGGCGCCCGAGGGGCCCGCGCCGTCCCTCGCGTCCCAGATGACCGGCCTCGCCAACCGGGTCGCCGGCGGCGTGAAGGCCTCGCCGGTCGTCCGGGAGGCGACGAAGAAGCAGGAGCCGGACAAGCCGCAGCGCTACGAGAAGCGGGACAACGGCCCCAAGGACCGGACGCTCTTCACCCAGAGCGACCCGCTGCTCGGGCAGTTCGAGGTCGTGCTGAGCCTCGACGGCGACCTGACGGCGCGCGCCTCTCAGCGCTATCTGCACATCACCAGCAGCGGCGGGCTCCTGCTCCGCACCCCCGAGGGGATGAGCGATCTGCTCATCCGCAGCGCGATCCTCGACCTCCGGACGATGGCGGTGCGCGTCCAGAGCGAGCCCGAGGTCGGGCCGCTCGAGCACAAGATCATCAGCGGGATCCTGCGCGACACGCTCCTCGCCCAGGCGCCGGAGCTGGCCGGTCAGGGCCAGGGCGGGCCGCTCGCGGCGGCGATGGCGACGCTCCCGAGCGCGAAGGGCAAGAAGGTCGCCTACGACTACAAGGCGCTCGGCGTCTCGGTCTTGAGCGTGCTCATCGACCCGGCGACGGCCGCGTCGGTGACGTTCAACGGCTCGGGCCTCGACATCTCGATGTGGCCCGGCATCGTCGTCGACACGGTCGGCCCCGACTTCACCATCGGCGGGCTCCGCTACCACTTCGCGACGGCCAGCTTCGACATCGATCAGCAGGGCTCCACCTCGGTCCTCGGGGTCATCGGCGACCAGCTCAAGCAGCCGCTCCTCGACGGCGTCGAGGCGGTCGGCGCGCGGTTCTTCCGGCAGAAGCTCCCGGCGGCGATGCGGGCGGCGGGCTACGATCCGACGGTCGACCCGAAGTTCGAGGACAACCTCGACGCGCTGTACAAGAGCTTCACTGGCGTCAGCCTGCTCGGAGGACGCCCGGGGCAGAAGGCCGGCGCCGGCGAGCAGGCCCCGAGGTCGACGGAGCGCGGCGACTCCCGAGCTGTCGCCGGGGCGGCGGGCGCGGCAGCCGCTGCGTCGAGCGCGAGGGGCCAGTCGGCCGACCGGCAGGTGCTCTACCAGTTCTCCAGCAAGGACTTCGGTGCCGTCGAGGTCTGCCTCGAGCCGGGAGACGCGGTCCAGATCTACAAGGACGACGCGACGGTCGGCCTCGACGCCGGTCGCGGGCTCTTCCTCCGGGTCGCGGGGCACGAGTGGCTCGAGGACGTCCGGCTGACCGGGATCCGCTACCGCCTCGCCGACGGGCGCCTCGACTTCGAGGGCACCGACACCATGGGCGAGTTCGTCCGGAGCGTGCTCGAGGACGTGGTCAACGCCTACGTGATCCCGAGCCTGCCGGGCGAGGTCCGTCGCGGCGTCGGGCTCGAGGGCCAGGGCGACGCGCAGCACCAGACGCTCTACAGCGCCGACGTCGCGGGGGCGGGCAAGGTGGAGCTGCTCCTCGACAAGGGCGACCGCCTGAGCCTGTCGAAGGCCGAGGACGTGGTCGAGATGTCGGCCGGGCGCGGGCTCATCCTGAAGGCCCCGGCGCTGCCGTCCCTGGCGAAGCTCCGCGTCATGGGGGTCCGCTACGTGCTCGGGACCGACGAGCTGCGGGTGGACTCCGACAACGACCTCGGGCCGGCGGGCGAGAAGATCCTCGGCTCGCTCATCAAGGCCTACGTCGTCCCGCAGCTGCCCGGCGCCGCCGGGGTGCGGGCCGACGCGCCGAAGATCGACAAGGCGACGCTCGCGGCCTTCCCGACCGTCGCCTACACGCAACAGGCCGGCACCCTCGGGCGAGTCGAGGCGCGGCTCGCCGCGGGCGACACCCTCGGCGTCCGGACCGACGGGGTGACGGCGACGGTCTACGGCAAGGCGGGTGTGCTCCTGGTCGTCCCCGACGCCGGCATCGCGCTGACGTTGAGGTCGGTCTCGCTCAACCGCGAGACGGGCGCCGTCGAGGTCGACGCGAGCGAGCGCTTCGGGAGCCTCGAGCGGAGCCTCCTGAGCGACATCGCCCGGAGGTTCGTCACGCCGGTGGTCGACCAGCACTACAAGGCGCCGCAGCAGGCGCCGGGCGAGGCGGATCACCGGGTCCTCTACCACTTCGCCGACAAGAACGTGGACCTCGACGTCTGCCTCGACGCCGGCGACTCGGTACAGGTCGAGAAGACCGACGAGGCGCTGACGCTCTCGGCCGGCAACGGCATCCTGCTGCGCGCCAAGCCCGGCGGGCTCCTGCCGGAGAGCACGCACATCCACCGCGTCCGGATCGACATGCGGGACGGCTCGGTCGTCATCGACTCGAACCCCGACGTCGGCGCGCTGGGCGAGCTGCTCGGGACCCAGGTCCTCCGCGAGCTCGTGCTCCCGCACCTGCCGCCGCAGCTCCAGAGCTATGGGATCACGACGCCGAGCCAGGACGCGGCGAGCGCGGCCACGGCCCCGCTCCCGAAGCCGGACGGCCTGACCCTGCTCGAGACGAACCTCGACGGGGTCGGGCCCTTCGACGTGTCCGTCAACGGGGCCTCGGCGATGCAGGTCGACGCGTCGGCCGGCGCGCTGTCCGTGTCGGCGCCGTCGGGGATCCTGGTCCGGGTGCCGGGGCTGAAGCTCTCCACCCGGATCACGCACCTCGACGTCGACCTCCAGGGCGGCGCGGTGAACCTCACGGCGTCCACGGCGCTCGGCGCCTTCGAGCAGCGCCTCTTGTCGGGCCTCTTCCGCAAGCACGCCATGGAGATGGTCAGCACCTACGTCACGGGACCGGCGCAGCAGGCCGCGGGCGCGAACGCCGACTTCGACGTGCTGTACAGCTACTCGGCGGCCGAGGTCGGGCGGGTCTCGGTGTGTGTCCCGAAGGGCGGGAGCGTGTCGCTCCAGAAGTCGGACACGCACATCAGCCTGGTCGCGCCGAAGGGGGTCTTCTTCACCGGTGTCGACTGGCTCCCGGACTTCCGGGTCCAGCGGGTCGACTACGAGCTCGGCACGGGCAAGTTCGGCATCGACGTCAGCGGCGTCGCTCAGGGCCGGTACGTCGAGGGCCAGGACGTGGGCCCGCTGACCGAGTCGGTGGTCGGCGGCCTCGTCAAGGCGCTGGTCGGGCCGCACCTGCCGCCCCAGGCGCAGGCCATCGGGGTCGTCGGGCGAGAGCCCGGTCAGGGCGCGCAGGGGCCGCCGCCGGGCGCGACGCTCTTGAAGGAGCTGTCGGCGGGCTCGCTCGGCGACATCGGGATCTACCTCGCGGCCGGCGACAGCCTGTCGATCTCGGCGACCGAGGTCGAGGGCCAGGTCCGGAGCGCGCGGGGGCTCATCGTCGACGCCCCCGCGCTCCAGACCCGCGAGCGGATCCGCTTCATCAAGTACGCCTTCCAGACCGGCGAGATCCAGGTCGACGGCCTGGGCGCGCTCGAGAACGCCATCCTCGAGCGCGCGCTGGTCGAGTTCGTCGTGCCGCTGCTGCCGAAGCAGTACCAGGGCGAGACGCCCGTCGGGCGGGCGATGGCGACGCTGCCGAAGGACAAGAAGGGGCGGCGCCAGCTCGTCGACGGTGACATCGGCGTGGCGATGTCGCCGGGGACGCGGTTCGACGTGACCCTCGACGGTCAGGGGCTGAAGTTCGACGTCCGGCCCGGGCTCCACGTCGACGGCCCGATGGTCGCGAACTTCGAGCTCGAGTCCATCCGCTACGCCTTCTCCGAGCGCCGCTTCCGGCTGGATCTCTCGGGCTCGAACGTCATCGCCAAGGCGCTCGACGGGATCGCCCGCCGCAAGGCCGAGAAGCAGCTCGACGAGATGTTCCTGCCGCTCCTGCCGGCGCAGATGTCGAAGCCGGGCTACGACCTGACGAAGGACCCGCACCTCGCGGACACCCTGGCGCAGATCGGCCAGAGCTTCGCCGCCAACAAGAAGCAGTGACGCGGTAGACGAGAAAGTATTAGATCGCGGGGTCGGACCCCACGATCTAACACTTTCTCGTCGGCCGGCGCCACGCCGCGGTTACCTCTCGCGCGCGACCCAAACTTGACTTCATTGGTCAACTTTGTCACCAATGCGCCAGGTCACGCACGAACAGAGGTTCCATGTCCCCTTTGTTGTCCGCCCTCCTCGGAGGCTTGATGATCGGCGCCTCGGCGGCGCTGCTCTACCTGCTCCACGGCCGCATCGCCGGCATCTCGGGGATCCTCGGGGGCGCCGTGATGACCGACACCACCGACCGCGAGTGGCGGGTCGCCTTCATCGCCGGGCTCCTGCTCGCGGGGTTGGCCTTCCGGCTCTTCGCGGCCGACGCCATCCCCACGGCGGGCACCGGCGCGCCGCTGCCGCTGCTCATCGCCGCCGGCCTCATCGTCGGCTTCGGGACGCGCATGGGCAACGGCTGCACCAGCGGCCACGGGGTCTGCGGCATCGGCCGCGGCTCGACCCGCTCGATCGCGGCCACGATGACCTTCATGGCCGTCGCCGTCGCCGTCGTGTTCGTCGTCCGCCACGTCCTCGGGGGGCTGTGATGAAGCGCGCCGCCAAGCGTTGGATGACCGCGCTCGCCCTGGGCCTCCTCTTCGGCCTCGGCCTCGGCGTCTCCGGCATGACCCACCCGGACAAGGTCCTGGGCTTCCTCGACCTCGCCGGCGACTGGGATCCGAGCCTCGCCCTGGTGATGGTGGGCGCCATCGCGGCGTTCTCGCTGGTCTTCGTGGTCGCGCGCAAGCGGCCCGCGCCGATCCTCGGCGGGCGCTTCCCGCGCCTCCCCAGGCGGCCGGACGGCCGGCTCCTCGGGGGCGCCGCGCTCTTCGGGCTCGGCTGGGGTCTGGCGGGGCTCTGCCCCGGGCCCGCCCTCGTCGATCTCGGCGCGGGGCTCGGCGACGTCGCGATCTTCAGCGTCGCGATGGTCGGCGGCATGGTCCTGCACCGCCTCGTCGGCGCGGGCGTCTCCGGCCAGCGGGACACCCCACGGCCCGCCGAGCCGAGCGACGCGCGGCCCGTCCCCGGTGGGGTCCCGCACCTCGGCGCCCGCGGCTGACCTGCGGAGACGCAGGGCGCGACGGTATTCTGACCTCGATCACGACGCGATCCTCGACGTCGCGACCCGGCTGACGCAGACTCCCGGCAGACGCCTCGCGTCGACCCGCCCCGCGCGGCGTCGCCGCAACAGCCACCTGGGAGGCCGCCCGTGAGCGCAGCGCTGCACCACCCCACCCTCGCCGGGATCATGACCCGGGATGTCGCCACCCTCCGCGCCGGCGACACCGTCGACGTCGCCGACCGCGGCATGCGCGCCGCGCGGATCCGGCACCTGCCGGTCGTCGATGACCTCGGCCACCTGGTCGGCCTGGTGACCCACCGCGACCTCCTCGCCGCGACGATCGAGCACACCTGTGAGATGTCGGCCGCCGAGCGGGTCCGGTACCTGCAGAACCTGCCGGTCGATCGCATCATGCGGACCGACGTCACGACCGTGACCGTCGACACCAAGGTCACCGAGGCCGCCGGCATCATCGTGCGCAACAAGTACGGCTGCCTCCCGGTCCTCGACGACGAGCGCCGCCTCGTCGGCCTCGTCACCGAGCACGACTTCGTCCTGCTCACCATCCGGATGCTCGGGCACGCGGCCGCCTGACCCAGCCGCTGGCCGCAGACGCGAAGGCGGAGGCGCACGCGGGACCGACGGCGGCGACGGCGAGGCGGGCCGCCGGTACCTCGCCAGGTTCGGGCGCGGACGTTCCGCCCGCGCGGCGTGAGCCGCGGCGCGTGAGCGTCACCCCAGACCTACCAGACTGACCGGTCGAATTCCGAGTTACAGGCGGCACATACGCGAAGAGGGCCGACGCGTGGCGTCGACCCTCTTCAGCTCAATCGTCGTGGGGAGCGCCGGCCTATGGCGACCGGCCCCCCCGGTCAGCGCATCAGGCCTGGCGGCGCCGGCGCCACATCAGGGCGAGCATGGCGAGGCCGAGGGCCCACGCCAGCGCGCCGCCGCCACCGCCGGCGTTGCACGCGCCGCCCTCGATGAGGACGTCGCAGACGTCGCCGAAGCCGTCACCGTCGGTGTCGACCTGGTTGGCGTTGGGGACGTTGATGCAGTTGTCGACCGCGTTCGGGATGTCGTCGCAGTCGTCGTCGTCCGGGCACTCGGGGTCGCACTCCTCGAGGGTGAAGCCCTCGTCGATCTGCCCATCGCAGTCGTTGTCCTGACCGTCGCAGATCTCGGACTTGCCGGGGCCGGCCTCGTCGCAGACCACCGAGCCGTCCTCGGCGCAGACCAGCGTCCCCTCGACGCAGGCGTCGTCGTCGGGGCCGTCGCAGAGCTCCCCGAGGGTCGGGAAGTCCTCGTCGGTCTCGCCGTCACAGTCGTTGTCCTCGCCGTCGCAGACCTCGTCGCTCGCGCCCGAGGTCGGGTCGCAGCTGTCGGTCTCGACGCCGTCGACGCAGGTGAGCGTCCCGGTGTTGCCCGAGCAGGCGCCCACGCCGCAGGTCGTGTCGCTGTCCTCATACTCCTCGTCGGTCTCGCCGTCGCAGTCGCTGTCGAGGTTGTCGCAGCTGTCGTCGGTGGTCGAGGCGGGCTCGCCGGCCTCGCAGGTGTCGGTCTCGACGCCGTCGACGCAGGAGATGGTCCCCGTCGACGCGCAGACGCCCTCGCCACAGGTCGTGGCGCCGCCCTCGAAGTCCTCGTCGGTCTCGCCGTCGCAGTCGTCGTCGACGCCGTCACAGGTGGTGTCGGTGTCCGACAGCGGCTCACCGGGCTCGCAGGTGCTGCTCTCGACGCCGTCCTCGCAGCTGACCGTGCCGGTGGACGCACAGACGCCGGTGCCACAGGTGGTCTCGCCCCCGACGAAGTCCTCGTCGGTCGACTCGTCGCAGTCGTCGTCGACGCCGTCACAGGTCGCGTCGTTGCCGGACAGCGGGTCGCCGGGCTCGCAGCTGTCCATCACGATACCGCCCGAGCAGGTCATCTCGCCGGTCCTGGCGCAGTAGCCGACGCCGCAGGTGGTGTCGCCGCCGGCGTAGTCCTCGTCGGTCTGGTTGTCGCAGTCGTCGTCGACGTTGTCACAGGTCGCGTCGTCGTCGGCCAGCGGCGTCCCCGGCGTGCAGCTGTCGCTGAGGTCGCCCTCCTCGCAGGTGATCGTCCCCGTCCGCTCGCAAGCGCCGAAGCCACAGGTCGACTCGGTGTCGGTGTACTCCTCGTCGGTCTCGCCGTCGCAGTCGCCGTCGAGCCCGTCGCAGGTGACGTCGGTCTCCTCGGCCGGGTCTCCTGGCGTGCAGCTGTCGACCTCTTCGCCCTCGACGCACTCGAACATCCCCGTCGACGCGCAGACGCCCGTCCCGCAGGTGGTCGCGTCGCCGATGTAGTCCTCGTCGGTCGAGCCGTCGTTGTCGTTGTCGACGCCGTCGCACTGGTCGTTGCACGAGCCGAGCCCGACGCAATCGAAGTCACCGTTGGCGGTGCAGGTGAGCGTTCCGCACTGGCCCTCGACCGCGCACGTCCCGCCGGCCTCGATCTCGCCGCCGAACAGGTCGCTCTCGTCGGTGAGCCCGTCGCCGTCGTTGTCGACGCCGTCACAGACCTCGGGCAGCTCCGGATCGGTGTCGCGGCAGCACATCACGCCGCCCTGGCGGTCGGGGAACAGCTTCACGAGGTTCGCCAGCTCCTCACCCGGGGTGACGCCGCACGACCAACCCCACTCGGCGAGCAGCGCGTAACCATAGTCGGTGGCGGGGTTGTCGAGCTCGTCGTCCGAGGCGTCCTGCAGGTAGGCGCAGAGCTCGTTCGCCGCGCGGTTCAGCCCGCCGCACTCCTGGCCGGGGACGGCGCCCATGTTGCCGCAGCCGAAGACGTTGTCCCGGCTGATGGCGTCGAGCACGTCCGGCGGATCCATGGGCGCGTTGACGCCGTCGGCGCACACGCCGGAGGTCGTCGTCGCGCGGGTGGCGAAGAACGCGCCGCCCGGCGGGACCGAGACGCCCTCGACCGGATCGAGGCTGCCGTAGTTCGGGTAGTCGACGTCGACCGCCTCCATGCACCCGGAGTCCCCGGTGCGGACCGCGACGTCGTCGGGGCCGTAGCAGACGTGCCAGCCCGGCGCGCAGAGGTCGGTCGCGCCGCAGCCCGCCCCGCTCGGGTTGACGCCGTGGTTGCCGGCGGTGCGGTTACAGGACACCGGGCCCGTGGGGTCCGGGATCGTCCAGGCGCCACCGCAGGAGGCGACGAGGGGGAAGGTCTCCCACGCCATGAAGCCCTCGCGGGTCGCGTCGGCGCAGCCGATGTTCTGCGGCGTGCACTCGACGCCCTCGGGCGGGAGGCCCTCGTCGGTCTTGCCGTCGCAGTCGTTGTCCTCGTCGTCGCAGACCTCGGGGATCTCGGGCTTGTAGTCGAGGGCGAAAGCGCAGACGCCGTTGCGGCAGCTGTCCAGGGTGCAGCTGTCCGCGTCGTTGCAGCCGCAGCCGAGGAAGACCCGGAGGTTGTACGTGATCGGCGCCGGCGCCGGGATCACGAACGGGAAGTCGAGGTTGTTCGGCCAGAACGACTCGGCGTCGTACGGGTACGGGTCGGGCAGCGTGAGCCGCGCGGTGTAGCTGCCGGCCCCGTTCACGACGAACGACGAGTCGCCGGTCGCGTCCGAGGTGGCAGTCCCCACAGAGGTCCCGTTCTCGTCGAGGATCTCCACGCCCCAGGCGATGAGGTCTATCTCATCGGCCTGCTGGCCAGGCGTGGCGAAGTCCTCGAAGTGCAGGTGCACGTTCAGGTCAATGTCCTGTGCCCAGACGGCCGGCGATGCGCCGACCAGACACAGGGCTACCAGCGCGCCGGAAGCGCGCGCAAGCACAGTAGAAATGCGGTTCATCGGGTGGTCCCCAGGTCGCAGTCGAGTGATGAAGCTCACGGTAGATTGCCCTGGGGGCGGGCGCAAGATTCGCCGATCTGCCGAATGTTACCGAGGCCCCCGTCGAATGCGGCGGCGGCGGCTTTTCTTCGGGGTCAGAGTGCGGCGAAGAGCGCCGCGACGGCGCCGGCGACCACGGCCACCGCGGCGATGACGCCCCACGGAACGCGCGACGCGGGCGCGGAGGGCTCTGCGGGGAGGTCGCCGAAGACGTGCTCGGTGGTCGGGCGGTGAAGCCACTCGGCCCCATCGTTGCGCCCCGGGCGCGCCCCCTGGGTGGTCGGAGCCCCGGTCTTCGCGTAGCTGCGGCGCCTGAGCGCGGTGTTCTTGATCACGACGCTCCCGTTGGACGGGCGCGCGGACGGGCCTGTAGTGGACTTGGTGACGGCTGCGTGCCCCATGCTCCCCTCCTGCCCCAGGACCGGACTCGCAGCCCCCGTGTTCGGCGCTCGCGCACGATCTCTTGAGAGGAATCCCGGCCCCGAGACACGGCGACGTGGGTGATGACGCGATCGGCGGCCGCGGTTCGCGCGAGCCCGCGCGGACGCTCGCGCTCCGTCCCCTGCGCGGGCGCGGGGCCGGGGCGATTTCTTGCCAGTCCCCGAGAGCGGCCTCACACCGGAAGGCATGGCTCGTAACCGTAGACCCTCCGGTGGACTCCTCATCCTCAGCGGGCGCCACATCCTGGTGCTCAAGCGCTCACGCCGCGCTCGGAACCCACGCACCTGGGGCCTCCCCGGGGGACGCTGCGACGGAGAAGAGACCCCGGGCAAGGCCGCCCTGAGAGAGGCCCGTGAAGAGCTCGGCGGGCTGCCCCGCGCCAAGGTCGTCGGGCGCCTCCGCGTCCGCCGGGCACGCTCGGGCCGCTACGACGTCTTCGTCTATCGCGCCCGCTCCCGCGCTCGAGAGCGCTGGACGCCGCAGCTCTGCGACGAGCACACGCGTTACCGCTGGGTCCCCGTCGAGTGGCTCTTCAGCCGGATGGATCGCCTGCACCCGGTGCTCCGGACGATCTGTCAGAAGCCGGAGGTGATGCGCGCGGTCTGCGACGTCATCGAGCGCGACCGGACGCTGCCGTCGATCCCGCCGCGGCGGCGCAAGCAGACCGTGGTGATCGACGGGGCGACGACCTTCGCCTGAGGGTGCCACTCTCGGGCACCTTGCAGTGCACGATTACAATCGCTGGCACTCAGGGCAGATTAGCCCTCTGACGCTGGCTTGCTCGTCCTGCGCCGGCGCGTGCGCTTGCGTGACGGGGCCGGCGATGCCGGAGGCGGAGCCTCGAGATCGAGGGACAGCGGCGTCGGCTCGGAGCCTTCAGTCGCGTCCACCCTGGCGGGTGCCGGAGCCTCCGTAGGGGGCGCGGCGGCGGCCGCGGGGGTCGGCGCGTCTGCGGGGGCCGGCGCGTCCACCGCGGGGGTGGACTCCTCCGCCGCTTCGGCCGCCTTCTTCGGCTCCTCGGCCTGCTTGGCCGCCTCGGCCGCCTTCTTCGGCGCCTCGGCCGCCGTCTCGGGCTCCTCGGCCTTCTCCGGCGCCTCGGCCGCCTTGTCGGGTTCTTCGGCCTCTGCCGGCGCTTCGGCGGCCTTCTTCGCCGGCTCGGCCGCCTTCTTCGGCTCGGGCGGGGCGGGCTCGACCTCGGCGGGCCCGTCCGCCTCCTTCGGTTCGGGCGCCGCGGGCTCGGCCTGCTCCGAGGCCTCGACCTTCTTGGGCTCGTCCACCTTCGGCTCGGCCTGCTTCGCGGCTTCGGCCTCGGCGGGCTCGCGCTTCTTCGGCTCGTCCGCCTTCTCCGTCTTCGTGGCCTTGTCCGTCTTCGCGGCCTTCTTCGGCTTCGCGGCCTTCGTGGGCTCGTCCGCCTTCTCCGCCTTCTCCGCCTTCTCCGCCTTCGCGGCCTTCTTCGGCTTCGCGGCCTTCTTCTTCGCGGCCTTCTTCGTCTTCGTGGTCTTCTCCGGCTTCTCGAGCGAGTCGGCCTTCTCGTCGCCCGAGGGCGCGTCCTGCTTCTTCGCCTTCTTCGCGGCCCTGGCGGCCTTCTTCGACGGCTTCTCCTCGGATGCCGGCTCCGCCTCTGCCTCGGGGGCCCGCGCGAAGCGCTTGCGCTTGACCTCGTAGTACGCCTTCGAGTCCTTGATGACGGCGTCGGTGCGCGCGCTGATCACCCGCGCGAGCTCGGCGAGCGCTCGTTTGGCGTCGACCCCGTCGAGCTCCTTCCGGAGCTCCTTCACGAAGTCTCGCAGGGCCATCGCGTCGGTGACCTCGCCCAGGTGGCTGGCCTGCTCCAGCGCGCCGGCGTGGGCGTTGACGTAACCCGGGTCGCCGCCGGAGGCGAGCAGCTCGAGCTGGTAACGGAGGGCCTTGACGGCCTTGCGCCAGTCGTGGAGGTGCTTGGTCCGCCGCGTCTTCCGCACCTTGCGGTACGCGTCGCGGGTGAAGGCGAAGCTCGCGCGCGCAGACTCCAGCAGCGCCTCCGGCTCCACCTCGTCCTCGAGGTGCGCGGCGTAGGCGTCCTCGAGCCCGGCGAGTTCCCGCTCGCGCTCGCGCAGGATCCGCTCGACCCGCGGCGCGGCCACCGCGATCCCCCGCTCCGCCGCGAGGCGCGCTCGGAGCTGCTCGACGAGCGCCGGCTCGCTGAGCGCCGGCGCGACCTCGTCGAGGACCGGCAGCAGGACGCCGTGGTCGCGGAGCTCGCCGGTGTCGCGGAAGGCAGCCTTCAGCGAGCTCGCCACCCAGCGGTGCGCCCGCGCCGAGAGCACCGGCGACGTCAGCGCGACCATCGAGCGCGCCCGCCGCAGCGAGCGGCGGTAATCGTGAACCGCGCGCTCCGGATCCTCGCCGGCGAGGGCGACCATCTCCCTCGCGAAGCCGACGATGTCTCGGAAGGCGGCGTCGAGCGCCCCGCGAAGCGGACGCGTCGCGTCGAGCTGGAGCTCGTGCTGGCTCATGTTCGGTGTCCTCACGATCCGCACGTTCGCGGTTGGGATGTCCGGTAGCGCGGTGTAGTGTAGCCCGCGGCAGACGATGACGCGAGTGACACTACAGAGCGGCGTCGCCCCGATCCCCTCAATGAATCGGCAGTGTGCGCCATGACCGAGCTGGTGTTGATGCGACACGGCGCCGCGGTGGACCGCGGCGACCCGCTGTGTCCCGCCGACGCGGACCGCCCCTTGACGGTGCGAGGCGCGAGCCGGGCCAAGCTCGCGGCCCGTGCGTTGCGCGTGCTCGGCGTCTCGCCGCAGCTCGTGCTCGCGAGCCCGCACCTGCGGGCGACGCAGACCGCGCGGATCGCCGCCGCGGAGCTCGCGCTGCCCAAGAAGCGCGTCAAGGCGTGCGAAGCGCTGCGCCCGAACGCGGCCCCCGAGGAGCTCTGGGACGAGCTGCGTGGGCTCCACCGCGACGTGGTCCTGTGTGTCGGCCACGCCCCGGTCCTCGACGCGATCCTGTGCGCCGCGCTGGGCGCGAAGCCGCGGACGATGTGGCTGAAGAAGGGGGGCGCCGCGGCGGTGTCGCTGACCCTCGACGGGGCCAGCGTCCAGGGCAGGCTGTCGTGGCTGCTCCCGCCGAAGCTCCTGCGCAGCTTCGCTCGCTCGTGACCGAGGAGACCCGCGCCATGCCCCCGACCCCCGCCGAGCGCGCCGCGAAGCCGGAGATCATCGCGGCCGTCGACCTCGGCTCGAACAGCTTCCACCTGGCCGTCGCCCGGGTCGTCGACGGCGCCCTCACCGTCGTCGACCGCCTCCGCGAGCGGGTGCAGCTCGGCGCCGGGCTCGGCCCCGACAAGCGCATCGACGCCGCGGCCGAGGCGCGCGCCCTCGAGGCGCTGTCCCGCTTCGGCGAGCGGCTCCAGCACACGCCGACCGCCGCCGTCCGCGCCGTCGGCACCGACACCCTGCGGGTCGCCAAGAACGCCCGCGCCTTCACCGAGCGCGCCGCGGCCGCCCTCGGGCACCCCATCGAGATCATCAGCGGCCCGGAGGAGGCCCGCCTCATCTACCGCGGCGTCGTCCACGACCTGCCCCACGAGGACGGCAAGCGGCAGCTCGTCATCGACATCGGCGGCGGCAGCACCGAGGTGATCCTCGGCGTCGGCCTCGGCCACGAGCACCTGACGAGCCTCCACATCGGCTGCGTGAGCTTCACCAAGCGCTACTTCGGCGACGGCCGCATCACCCGCGATCGCTTCAAGAAGGCCGTGATCGCCGCCCGGCTCGAGCTCGAGCGCCTGCGCGGGCCGTACTTCCGCGGCGACTGGGATCGCGTCCTCGGGTCCTCGGGGACCATCAACGCCATTCAGCAGGTGCTGCGCGACAACGGCTGGTCGGAGGGCCCGATCACCAAGGCGGGCCTGAAGCGCCTGCGCAACGCCATGATCGACATCGGCCACGCCGACCGGCTGTCCCTCCCCGGTTTGAAACCGACGCGCGCGCCCGTGCTTGCGGGGGGCCTCGCGATCCTGTACGGCGCCTTCAAGACCCTCCCGCTCGAGAGCCTCCAGGCCGCCAGCGGCGCGCTCCGCGAGGGGGTCATGTACGACCTGCTCGGCCGCTTCGCCCAGCAGGACGTCCGCGAGATGACGATCCGCAACCTCACCGAGCGCTTCCGGATCGACGACGACCAGGCGCACCGGGTCGAGCGCACGGCGTCCAACCTCTTCGACTACGTCGCGGCGGCGTGGTTTCCATCCGAGGACGCGTCCCAGGCGCGCCGGTGTCTCCGCTGGGCGGCGCGCATCCACGAGATCGGCCTCGCGATCGCCTTTCACGGCTACAACAAGCACGGCGCCTACATCATCGGCAACTCGACCATGCCCGGCTTCTCCGAGGACGAGCAGCGCGTCCTCGCGGCGCTGGTCGCCTCCCACCGACGCCGCTTCCAGCGCCCCGAGCTCGAGCAGGTCCCGCGGACCGACCTGCCGATGGTGCGGCGGCTGGCGGTGCTCCTCCGGCTCGCGGTCCACCTCAACCGAAACCGCAGCTGGCGCGCGCTGCCCGACGTCGCGCTGAGCGCCGAGGAGCAGCGCCTGAAGCTGACCTTCCCCAATGGGTTCCTCGACGACAACCCGCTCACCCGCACCGACTTCGACGAGGAGGTCGACCGCCTCGGGGTGGCCGGCTTCGAGCTCGAGGTCCGCTGAGGACCGCCCAGGAGCCTCGCCATGTCGCCCACGACGCCCCCACCCGGCCGCCCCGCGCGGCTCTGGTCCATCGCCGGCAACACCCAGCGCCTCGACGGCGGCGCGATGTTCGGCAACGCCCCGCGCGCGCTGTGGGAGCGCTGGATCGCGCCCGACGAGCGGCACCGAATCCCCCTCGCATGCCGCGCCATGCTCGTCGAGGAGGACAGCGGCCGACGCGTCCTGTTCGAGACCGGCATCGGGACGTTCTTCCCGCCCGAGCTGCGCGACCGCTACGGCGTCGTCGAGGAGCGCCACGTCCTGCTCGACAGCCTGCGCGAGGCCGGGACCAGCGACGCGGAGATCGACGTCGTGGTGCTGAGCCACCTCCACTTCGACCACGCGGGCGGGCTCCTGACGGCGTGGCGCGAGGGCGAGGCGCCGCGGCTCCTGTTCCCGAGGGCGCGCTTCGTCGTCGGCGAGGACGCGTGGCAGCGGGCGAAGGCCCCGCACCGGCGAGACAGGGCGTCCTACATCCCGGAGCTGCCGGGGCTCCTCGAGGCGACGGGCCGGCTCGAGCGCGTGGACGGCGATCGCTCCGAGACCCTCGGCCCCGCGTATCGCTTCCACCACTCCGAAGGGCACACGCCGGGGCTCCTGCTCGCCGAGGTCCCGAGCGACGACGGCCCCATCGTCTTCGCGGGCGACCTCATCCCCGGACGCCCGTGGGTCCACCTCCCGATCACGATGGGCTACGACCGCTACCCCGAGCGCCTGATCGACGAGAAGCGCGCGCTCTACGCCGATCTGCTGCCGCGCGGCGGGCGCCTCTTCTTCACCCACGACGCCGAGGTGGCGATGGCGCGGCTGACCCGCGACGAGCGCGGCCGCTACGGCCCCGGCGAGACCTGGCCCGCCCCGGCTGGGCTGGCGCTCTGAGGGCCCGGCTCAGGCCGGCACGACCTCCACGGCGTGCGGCGTCCCGTCCCCCTCGAGCTCGAAGCGCACGCGGTCGCCCACCGCGAGCGCCGCGAAGCCGTCGCCAACGACGTCGTCCGCGGCGAAGTATGCCATCACGCCGTCGTGGGTCCGGACGAAGCCGAAGCCCCCATCGGAGAAGAGCCGCGCGACCCGCCCGAGGCGGGAGCGCTGGGTGGCCGTCAACACCCGGCGGAAGGCGTCCGTGGTCGCGCGCGACAGCGAGCGTCGGGGCCCGATGGGCGTCGGCGGCTCCGGGTTCTTTTTCGACCCAGTCACGATATCATCCCCTCGTCGTTTGGCGCTCTGCGCCTGTACTCGTCTACGACCCACACCGCGGGAGGCTTGAGTGGAGAGCGTTCACCCGGAGATCGCCGAGACCGAGCCCCCCGCGCTCGACGCGCCCGAGCTGTACCTCAACCGTGAGTTGAGCCTGCTTCGCTTCCACGAGCGAGTTTTGCGACAGGCGACCCGCCCGGACACGCCGCTCTTGGCCCGGCTGCGCTTTCTGACCATCTCGAGCACCAACCTCGACGAGTTCTTCGAGGTGCGGGTGTCCTCGGTCAAGCAGCAGGCGACCTATGGCGTCGGCTACCGCGGCCCGGACGGGCGGACGGCGCAGGAGGCGCTCGACGAGATCTCGGTGCGGGCACACGGCCTCGTCCGCGAGCAGTACAGGCTCCTGAACGACGTCATCCTGCCCGAGCTCCGCGACCACGGGGTGCGCGTGCTGCGGCGGGGCGAGTGGACCGAGGGGCAGCGCGCCTGGATCACGGGCTACTTCCACGACGAGGTCCTCCCGGTCCTGACCCCGACCGCGCTCGATCCGGGGCACCCCTTCCCCAACATCGTGAACAAGGGGCTCAATTTCATCGTGCAGGTCCGCGGCGAGGACTTCTTCGGCCGCCACGGCGGGGTCGCGGTCGTCCCGGCGCCGCGGGCGCTCCCGCGGATGATCCGGCTCCCGCCGGGCGTGGCCGGCGAGCGCTGGGACTTCGTGCTGCTGTCGTCGGTCATCCACGCCAACATCGAGACCCTCTTCCCCGGGATGGACATCCTCGGCTGCCACCAGTTCCGCGTGACGCGAAACAGCGACCTGTGGGTCGACGAGGAGGAGGTCGACGATCTCCTCCACGCGATCGCCGGCGAGCTCCCGCGGCGGAACTTCGGCGACGCGGTGCGGCTCGAGGTCGACGACACCTGCCCCCGCGACCTCGCGCTCTTCCTCCTCGACCAGTTCGAGCTCGAGGAGCACGAGCTCTACCAGGTCCACGGGCCGGTCAACCTGCACCGCGTGTCGGCCCTGTGCGGCGCCGTCGACGGGCCGGGGCTCGACTACGCGCCCTTCGTGCCGGCGCTGCCGCGGCGCCTGCACGGTGACGCCGACCTGTTCCAGGTCCTGCGCGACGGGGACATCCTCCTCCATCACCCGTACCAGTCGTTCAACCCCGTGTTGGACATGCTGCGCCGGGCGGCGAACGACCCCGAGGTGCTGGCGGTCAAGATGACGCTGTACCGGACGGGCTCGGACTCACCGGTGGCGGACGCGCTCGTCGACGCGGCCCTCGCGGGCAAGGAGGTCACGGTCGTCGTCGAGCTGCGCGCGCGCTTCGACGAGAAGGCCAACATCGACTGGGCGACCCGCTTCAAGGACGCCGGCGCCAACGTCGTCTACGGCATCGTCGGGCGAAAGACCCACGCCAAGATGTTGCTCGTGGTGCGTCGGGACGCGGACGGGCTCCGCCGCTACGTCCACCTCGGGACCGGCAACTACCACTCGAAGACGGCACTCCTCTACACCGACTTCGGGCTGATGAGCGCCCGCCCCGAGCTCGGCGAGGACGTCCACCAGGTCTTCAGCCAGCTCACCGGCTTCGCGCGCCTCGCCCCGCTGAGCCAGCTCCTCGCGGCGCCCTTCACCCTGGCCACCGAGCTCGAGCGGCTCATCGAGGCCGAGGCCAACGCGGCGCGCTCCGGGCGCCGGGCGCGGATCATCGCGAAGCTCAACTCGCTCAACGAGCCGACCCTCATCCGGGCGCTCTACCGGGCGTCGCAGGCCGGGGTGCCGATCGACCTCGTCGTCCGCGGCATCTGCACCCTGCGCCCCGGGGTCCCGGGGGTGTCGGAGAACATCCGCGTCCGCTCGATCGTGGGGCGCTTCCTGGAGCACAGCCGCGTCTTCTACTTCCACGGCGAGGGCGACGAGCAGGTCTACATCGCGAGCGCCGACTGGATGCCGCGAAACCTCTTCCGCCGCGTCGAGACCGCCGTCCGCGTGACCGACCCGGCGCTGCGGGCGCGGGTCATCGACGAGGCGCTGCAGGTCTCGATCGACGACGGCACGGACGCCTGGCTGATGCAGCCCGACGGCAGCTACCGACCGGTCCCGAAGGGGGAGGCGGCCGCCCAGAGCCGGCTCCTCGAGCGCCACATCCCCGACCGTGAGGGCTTCGACGCCGTGTGATCCGGATCGGGGCCGACCGGCCCCGGCTCAGGGGTAGCGCGACTCGATGGCGCGCTGGACGACGCGGTCCACGCCGCGGTCGACGCTGGCGGCGGCGGCGCGGGAGATGCGCTCGAGGAGCGGGCGCTTGACCTTGTGCTCGACGCTGACGAGCTCGGCCTCGTCGAGCTTGGAGATGAGGTAGTCGTCGCTGGTCCCGACGGCGTCGACGAGGCCCAGCTCGAGGGCCTGGGTGCCGTACCAGTGCTCGCCGGTCGCGACCTTCGCGAGGTCGACGTGGGGGCGGTGGCGGCCGACCCAGGCCTTGAAGAGGGCGTGGGTCTGATCGAGCTCCTCCTGGAGCTTGTCCCGGCCGGCGTCGGTGTTCTCGCCGAAGACGGTCAGCGTCCGCTTGTACTCGCCGGCGGTCAGCAGCTCGAAGTCGACGTCGTGGCGCTTGAGGAGGCGGTGGACGTTGGGGATCCCGGCGACGACGCCGATGGAGCCGACGACGGCGAAGGGGGCGGCGATGATCCGGTCGGCGACGCAGGCCATCATGTAGCCACCGCTCGCGGCGACGAGGTCGACCGCGGCGGTCAGGCGGACGCCCGCGGCCTTGACCCGCTCGAGCTGCGAGGCGGCGAGGCCGTAGGCGTGAACGAGCCCGCCGGGGGACTTGACGCGGACGACGACCTCGTCGCCGGGGCGCGCGACGGCCAGGATCGCCGTGATCTCGGCGCGCAGATGATCGACGGCGCTGGCCCGGAGGTTGCCGTCGAAGTCGACGATGAAGACGTGGGGCTTGGCGACCCGCGCGGCGAGCTCCGCGCCCTTGGCCTTGCGCTCGGCCTTCTCGCGCTTCTTGTCCGCCTTGAGCGCCGCCCGCGCCGCGTGCTTGGGGAGGAGCGCCCCGCGCACGGCCTGAGCCATCTTGCGGTAGCGCTCGTTGAGGCGCTTGACGACGAGGCGGTCGCGACCGCCCTGCCCTCCGCCCCGGGACGCCGCGCGAGCGATGAGCCCGATGATCATCCCGATGGCCGCGACGACGACGATCGCCTTGACCACGAACAGGCCGAGCTCCGGCCAGAACTCCACGGTGCCTCCGTCCACGCGCCCTCCGGTGGCCCCGTGTTCAGAGTGGGCCAAGCTGCGGTGCCGCGACACGCTAATCACGCGCCGGGCGAGGTCACGGGAGAGCCGGGTCGAACGACGATATTCGGCTCAAGGCGGCGATCCGACCGGTCGATTGAAGTTCCCATGACCGCCCTCCTCCACCTCCGACTCTGGCTCGCCCTCCACGTGGGGCGCCGAGCCGACCTCCCCCGCACCTGAGCCAGGCGCGAGTCTCCACGCCCTGGGGCACCGTCACGCCCCTGCGCGAGCGCCGAGCCGCGCGAGCGCCGAGCCAGAGCGCCGCCGGCGAAAAGTGTTAGATCGCGGGGTCTGACCCCACCACCTCTCACTTTCCGTGGCGACTGCGAGTGAAAATGTTAGATCGCGGGGTCTGACCCCGCGATCTCGCATTTTTTTGCATGCAGCTCGCGGCCCGGTGCCGGCGACGCGCCGGCCCGGGCTCGCGGGGTCGAGCCGCGGTCGCGGCTACTCGTCGGCCGTCCGGGTCGACGGGAAGTAGCGGAGCTCGCCGGGCCAGATGATGCGGACCGCCCCGTCGCCGCCGGCGCCGCCCTTGATATCGGAGGTGTCCGAGCCACCGCCGCCGCCGCCGTAGAGGCCGCCGGGCGATCCGTTCGGCAGCGAGCCGTTCGTCCCGTCGGCCCCGTTGGCGCCGCCGCTGCCGCCACCGCCGCCGAAGCCGTAGTCGCTGGTGTAGCCGCCGCCGGCGCCGCTGCTCCCCTGACCGTAGATGCCGACGCCGCCGCCGCCGCCGGAGCCGCGGTTGTTGGAGCCGCCGCCACCGCCGCCGCCGCCGCCCGAGCCGGACGCGCCGGCGTTGGCCGGCGTACCGCCAGCGCCACCGTTGCCCGAGTAGCCGCCGGCCCCCCCGCCACCGGTGGTGAGGTTGTTGTTGTTCCCACCGCTCGTGCCGCCGGTGCCCCCGCCATCGTACCCGCCGAAGGGCGAGCCGCCGGCCACGTTCACCGTGCCGTCTCGAGAGTTCCCCTTGCCGCCGCCGGCGCCGAAGACGTCGCTCCCGCTCTGCACGATCTTGCTCAACCCGCCGTCGTTGCCCTTGGCGTCACTCGAGGTCGCCCACTTCGCGGCCCCGCCGGCCCCGACCACGACGACGATGGTCTCCCCCGGCGTCACGGCGATGTCGTTGGCGTACGCGAGCCCGCCGCCGGCGCCGCCGCCGGCGTCACCGCTGCCCATGTGACCCAGGCCGCCGCCGCCACCGCCGACCGCGACGACGCTGATCGAGGTCACGCCCGCGGGGACCGTCCAGTTGTGGGTGCCGGGCGTCGTGAAGGCCACCTGGCTGGCGGTGTTCGCGACCACGGCCGTCGTCGTGTAGACCCGCGCCGGGGCGCCGGGGCTGGCGCCGCTCTGGGCGACGGGGACGACCTCGAAGCCGATGAAGCTCCCGACGTCCGCGCCGGTCAGGCTGTAGGTCTGCGCGATGGCACCCGAGATCGGCGCGGCGTTGGTCCCGGCGCCATCATCGGCGCGGTACCACTGGAAGGTCGAGGTCCCCTCGAGGTCGCTGTCGCCGTCGAAGTAGGTGTACTGGCCGGTCAGCAGCTGGCCGTCGACGAGGCTCCCGCCGATCCCCGGGTTCTGGGCGATCGGGGCCGCGTTGTCGGGCTCGTCGCAGGCCGCTCCGTGCCACCCGCCGTCACACACGCAGCCCCCGGACACGCACTGCCCGTTCTCGCACTCCGGCGAGCAGAAGGGGCCGGCCGCCTGGCTGGGGCCGTAGCCGTAGGCGAAGGTCGCGCCCGCCCCGCCGGTGGTCGAATAGTCGGTGCGCACCATCGCGCTGGGGTCGCCGAAGGTCAGCGGCTCGGAGGCGCAGGCGCCCAGATCCACCTCCCACTTGAGGATCGGGTAGACGGCGCCCGCCGCGATGGTCCCGGCGTCGACGACGTTGGAGCCGTTGGCGTCGTCGGCGGTCCCCTGGGTCTTGAGCCAGCAATCCTCGATACCCGGGCCGGCGGCGATCTTGCGGTGCACGCCGAGGGCGACGTTCCAGTAGACCTTCTGGGCCCCGACCCCGCCGCTCGTCAGCTGCTCGAGGCCACGGTAGACGCCGAGCTGGAAGAGGTAGAGGTCCGAGTCGACGCCGGTCTCCGTGACGACGCCCGTGCAGCCGCCCATGTCGCCGGCGCTGCACTGGTTGCCGCCCGGACCCGACGGGTTGAGCGTGATGTCCGCGCCGAAGCCGGTGTCGAAGTTGGTCGGGCTCGTGCAGTCGAGTTGCAGCGCGTCGAGATAGAGCTCGGTCTCGACCCCGGCCCGCGCACCAGCGGTGCACGCAAAGCCGAGCACCATCGTCGTGTCACGGGCGCCGTCGGCGTTGAAGAGCAGGTCGAGGTCGACGCAGCCCGTGCCGCCCGAGTCGTTGCAGCAGTCGAACTTCGCCGAGCAGAAGATGTTGTTGAAGTTCACGGCGATGTCGAAGAAGCCCTGCTGGGCCGGGCGCATCAGGGCGACGTCGAACTGCACGAAAGCGTCGCTGTTCTCGACGCAGGTGACGACCTGGGTCAGCGGCGCCGTCGAGGTCGGGTTCTGGAACGCGACCGGGCTCCCGGTCACCGCGCCTGCCCCGGCGGTCGACCCGCTGTTGAAGCTCCCCAGCGTCGTCACCGGGGCGTCGTACACGCCGACCACCCAGACCTTGATGGTGTTCTCGGCGACGGCCGGATCCGCGTCGCACGGCCCGACATAGCTCGCCGAGCCGGCGCCGTCACCGTAGCCGGACGAGGACAGGCGCCGCTGCCACACGACGTCCGCCGACGGCGTCGTGCGCCCGTTGACCACCTCGATGTCCCAGACCACGTCGCCGACCCCCTCGAGGTTCAACGCCGCGACGTCCACCGACACCGTCGAGCCCGGGCCCTCGTTCGGCGCGGGCGCGCCGCCAGCGCACCCCCACCACAACAGAGCCGCACCGAGGAAGCTCCAGACGATTGCACTCCTGCGCATGACACACCTCGCCGTCGCGCTGACGGGCGCCAGCGCTTTTGTTTTCAACAACTTGCATTCGATTCACGGGCCCGAGCGGACCCGCCCGGCCTTGTCGCGGTTATGGCCCCGCGGTGTCAACAGCCCGGGCCCGTAGCGCGCCGATTCGCCCGCCGTAGCGCCTCGCCGAGCGCCCCGTGCGCCGCACACCTCCGTTGCATGTCGCGATGCGGTGGAGTCGCGATACCTCGGGCGGCCGACCGCTCGCAGTCGCGGGAGACGCTCCCCCGCGAGCTTCCCCCGGCCTGGTCCCCTCCCGCCCCCGGCGCAGGGACGACAGATCAGATTCGCAGGCGACACTGGGGTGTTCGCCACGAAACCGAGCGACCGCTTCTCGAGCGCCCGCCCGTCCCTCCGGCCTGACCGCGGGCCGCGGCGGCGCGATCGATGACCGCCGCCCGGGCAACCCATGGAGATGGAGGGCCGAACGTGGACCGGTTTCCCACGACGCGCCGGACATCTCACGCGCAAATCCTCGCCGTGTGCGAAGTAAGAGGTGACACCTTTCGTGCGCGGCGGTGTTCGAGCTGTCGCGACCCCGGGTACGGAGGAGGATGGCGTTGGCCATCGACGCGGAGAGTTGTTACCGGCGTTATGGGCCGATGGTGCTGAGGCGTTGCCGACATCTGCTCGGCGACGAGGAGCGCGCCGTCGACGCCATGCAGGACGTCTTCGTCCAGCTGCTGGTGCATCGCGAGCGCCTCGAAGACAAGGGCCTCTCCAGCCTCCTCTACCGGATCGCGACCAACGTCTGCCTCAACCGCCTCCGGTCGCGTCGACGCCGCCCGGAGGACCCCGACGCGGAGCTGCTCAACCGGATCGCCTCGATGGACGTGGACACCGACCGACGCGCCGACGCGCGCACCATCCTGACGCGCCTCTTCAAGCGCGAGAAGGAGAGCACGCGGACGATCGCGGTCATGCACCTGCTCGACGGGATGACCCTCGAAGAGGTCGCCCGCGAGGTCGGTCTGTCGGTCTCCGGGGTCCGGAAGCGCCTCCGCGGGTTGCGGGCACAGCTGCATGCCATGGAGGGCCAACGTCCATGAAGGAACCGACCGCCGACCGCGTCCCCCAGCTCCTCGTCGAGCAGCTGGCCCTGGGCGAGCTCGACCCCGACCGCGCCCGCGCCGTCGAGGCCCGCCTCGCCACCGAGCCCGGCGGGCCCGAGCGCCTCGCCGCCCTGCGCGCCGACGACCAGGCCATCCTCGCCCTCCACCCACCGGAGCGCGTCGCCACGGCCATCGAGGCCCGCGCTCGCGTCGCCCGGGCGCAGCGCCCTGCCCGCCGACCCGTCTCGAGCTGGCTCGTCCCGACGCTCTCCGCCGCGGCGACCGCCGCCATCGTCCTGCTCATCGTCCGCCCGGGCGCCGGGCCCGACCCGCTCCATCCGGTCTCTCCCCCCGACACCCCGGACACCCTCGAGCCGACCCGCGCGAAGGGCCCGACCGCCCCGCGCCTGGCCGTCTTCCTCGAGCACGACGACCGCGCCGAGCGCCTCGTCCCGGGCGCGGCGGTCGCCCCCCGCGACCGCCTCCAGCTCGGCTACATGGCCAACGGCGCCGCCCACGGCGTGCTGGTGTCGATCGACGGCCGCGGCGCCGTCACCTTGCACTACCCCGCGACGGCGGCTGGCGACACCACGCTCGCCCCCGAGGGCGAGGTCGTCCTGCCCTACGCCTACGAGCTCGACGACGCGCCGAGCTTCGAGCGCTTCCTCTTCGTGACCTCGGAGCGGCCGCTGTCCGCCTCCGACGTCGTCGACGCCGCCCGCCGGCTCGCCGCCTCCCCCGACGAGGGCCGGATCGGCGAGCTCGACCTCCCCGGCGCCGACTCGACCTCGCTCCTCCTCCGCAAGGTGGTGCCCCGATGATCGCGGCCATCCCCAGACGAGCGCTCCTGGTGGCCGCCGCCGCGGTCGTCGCGCTCGGCGCGCTCACCTGCCACGCCAACGCGGCCACCCCGTCGGGGGTCAAGCGCTTCGCCCTGGTGGTCGGCTCCAACGACGGTGGGGCCGACCGCGTGCGTCTCCGCTACGCCGTGAGCGACGCCAAGGCCTTCGCCGCCGTGCTGAGCCAGCTCGGGGGCGTCCAGCCCAGCGACGAGATCCTGCTCGAGGATCCGAGCCGCTCGCGCCTGCTCGCCTCGCTCGATCTGCTCGGACGCCGCGTCGCGGCCGCCCGCAAGGACCACCGCCGCACCGAGCTGGTCGTCTACTACTCCGGTCACTCGGACGAGTACGGCCTGCTGCTCGGGCCCGAGCGCCTCAGCTACAAGGACCTCCGCCAGGGCCTCGGGCGCGCGACCGCGGACGTGAAGATCGCGATCCTCGACTCCTGCGCCTCGGGCGCGCTGCTGCGCGAGAAGGGCGGCCAGCGGGTCGCGCCGTTCCTGGTCGACGACGCCTCCGAGATCACCGGCCACGCGTACCTCACCTCGAGCTCCGCCGACGAGGCCGCCCAGGAGTCCGATCGCCTCGGCGCCTCGTTCTTCACCCACCACCTCGTGAGCGGGCTCCGCGGCGCGGCCGACGTCTCCGGCGACGGGCGCGTCACCCTCAACGAGGCCTACCAGTTCGCCTTCTCGGAGACCCTCGCCCGCACCGAGCACACGCGCAGCGGCCCCCAACACCCGAACTACGACATCGACCTGTCGGGCAGCGGCGACGTCGTCATCACCGACATCACCCAGATGAGCTCGACCCTCGTCCTCGACGCCCCGCTCATCGGCCGCTTCTTCGTCCGCGACAGCGGCGACCGCCTGGTCGCCGAGGTCCAGAAGACCTCGACCGGGCGCTCCATCGCGCTGGGGCTCGAGGCCGGCGTCTACCGCGTCGCCTTCACCGAGCGCGGGACGATCTACGTCCTCGTCGCCGACCTGCCGAGCGGCCGCCGCGTCGTCCTGCGGCGCGACATGTTCACCGCCGACGGGCAGGTGGTCGCCCACCGCGATCGGGGCGACCACGCTCCCCCCGAGTGGGACGACTACGATCTGCCGCCGGGCGGCCCGCCGCTCGAGATGCTCCCCGACGACACGACGGTCATCGTCGACGTCCCCTACGGCCACTCCGTCCAGCCCCTCGACGTCGCCCCGGTGCGGCTCGCGGTCCTGCCCGGCGTCGGCTGGCGCGGCCCCGGCGAGGGGCTGCTCGTCGACGGCTTCGACTTCGGCCTCCTCGGCGACCGCGTCACGGCCGTCCGCGGCGCCCAGCTCACGACGCTCTTCGGGGTCGTCGACGACTTCATCCTCGGCGGCCAGGTGACCGGCGGGGCCAACATCTCCGGTGGCTGGGTCGACGGGGCGCAGGTCTCGGCGGGCGCCAACATCGCGGGCGGCTTCGTCCGCGGCGCCCAGATCACCGGCGGCGCCAACATCGCGGGCCAGGACCTGCTCGGCGTGCAGATCTCGGCCGGCTTCAACATCGCCGACGGCTACGTCGACGGGTTCCAGGTGACCGGCGGCTTCAACCTCGCGGCGGACTGGGTCCGCGGCGCCCAGATCTCGGCCGGGGTCAACGTCGCCGGGTTGGTCGAGGGCGCTCAGATCACCGGCGGGGTCAACGTCGCCGGGGACGTCGACGGCGTGCAGATCGGGATCATCAACATCGGCGGCCGCGTCCGCGGCGCCCAGATCGGCGTCGTCAACATCGCCGACACGGTCGACGGCGTGTCCATCGGCCTCGTCCCGATCATGTCGAACGGCTACAACCACCTCGAGGTCTGGGGTGACACGAGCCTGCCGTACAACCTCGGGATCCGCCTCGGCACGCCGTTCCTCCACTTCCTTCTGTCGGTCGGAGGCAACGGCATCAACGGCGGCGACCAGTGCGTCATGCGCTTGGGCGGCGGGATCGGCACCCACGCCGACATCGGCCCGCTCTACCTCGACCTCGACCTGACCGGCCACGGCCTGGCCGGCAAGGGTTGCGACTGGTCGCAGTACGCCGACGACGAGATCCTCGCCCAGGCGCGGATCACCCTGGGTCTGCCGATCACCGACGCGCTGGCGGTCTTCGTCGGCGGCGCGGCCAACGGCGAGTTCGCCCTCGAGGACTACGACCTGCCGCGGCCGCTCTTCGTCGACAGCGACCAGATCGGGACGCCCGGCTGGACCTCGCACTTCTTCCCGAGCTTCTTCGCCGGCGTCCGCCTCTTCTGACCGACCCGGCGGGCGACCTCAGGGGCTGACGGTCCCCTGGCGCTCGACCGCGGCCAGCGCCTCGGCGACCGGCGTCCCGCGCTGCACGGCGCCGAGGGCGGGCAGGTACTGGTCGAAGATGGCGACGCAGCTGGTCAGCTGGGGCATGACCAGGGGCGAGATGTCCTTGACCCCCTCGAGGTCGACCGAGACCTTGAAGCGGACCTCCCCGTCGCCCAGGTCGAGCTCGAAGTTGCCGACGATCATCCCGTAGTTGGCGCGGGTGACGAAGCGCATCATCTCGTCCCTGCGGTCTTCGGCCGTGTCCTCGGGGACGAAGGCGTAGAAGACGAGGCGCTGATCCTCCTCGAGCACCCGCGCGGCCACCACGAAGGTCCCGTGGATCCCGGGCAGCACGGTCACCAGCGTGTCCTCGGTCGGCCCTGGCTCGAAGCCGAGCTGCTCGGCGCCGAGCCGCGCCGCGATGCGTTCCATGAGCGTCATCGTGTCCCCCACCGTTCGTGACGCCCGAACGCTACGCGCCCGGGTCGGCGCCTGGCAAGGCGTCGGCAGACGGCGCCGGGCCGTCCTCAGGCTCGCCGGCGCCGCCGTCGGAGCAGCGCCGCGAGCAGCACGGTCGCCCCCGCGGCGGGCCACCACGGCGGGGCCGTGCCGCCGGCGCACAGCGGGCCACCGTCGTTGTCATTGCAGGCGTAGGGCGTCCTCGCCGGCACCTGGGGCGCGAGCTCGCGGATCACCTCAGCGCAACGCCGATCGACGACGGCCGCGGCCACGACCTCCGGCGCGACGGGCGTCGCGCAGATCGGCTCACCCTCGTAGTCCGTCCAGTCCTCGCCCCCGGGGATGAAGGAGACGAGCCCCTCGTCGGGCACGGGGAGGCGGCCGTACCCGCCTCCCAACGGCCACACCAGCGAGCGATACGCGTCTCGGAGCGAGTAGTCGGGGGCATCATCGTCCACCGACGACGACAGCTCCTGAGAACGGAGCACCAGGATGTCGCCAGGCCCGTGCTCGGCGCTCGCACCGTCGGCGGTGAAGACCGACTCGACCTTGATCCACTCGACGCGGCGCTCGGCCACCCGTGTGGTCGTGATCCTGCCGATGTACACCACGTCGAGCTGTCCGATGTCCCCCCAGACGGGGTGGCCACAGAAGCAGTCCGTGGGCCCAGGCGGTGGGCTGAGGCAGTTCGCCCGAGGATCCGTCGAGGCGCCGAGCGAAGCGGCCAGAGCGACGGCGGTCAGGAGGGCTCTCAACGTGAGGGTCGTCATCGGCGTCCTCCTCGATCCGAGAGACCGCGGCCGCTGCACCAGCGCCGCCGTCGGAGGAGCGCGGCGAGCAGCATGGTCGCCCCCGCGGCGGGCCACCATGGCGAGGTGCTGCCCGCCGGGCCGGCGCCGCAGGACGTCGAGGAGCCGCGGCACCAGGAGGGGGGCTTGGGGATCTCGGGCGCCAGCTCTCGGAGGGTCGACCAGCAGTCCGCGGCGAGCAGCGCCGTCGCGACGTCGCTCGCGGGGACCGGGGTCGTGCAGACCTCGGCGGTCTGGCGTTCGTCGTCGAGCCCGTAGCCGAAGACCGTCAAGGTCTGATCAGCGGGAAGGGTCACGCCGGATAGCGCTCCGGAATCACCGCTGGTGAACCACGCGAGGACGGCGTAGTCGCCGACGATCGTCTCGTGGCGTTCGAACTCGGAGAACCCGTCGAGCTCGTCGCTGAGCTCGAGCACGTCGCCCGCCTCGACGGTGACAGGCTCGTCGGCTCTCGTGAACACCTGCTCGACGACGAAGCGCGTGATCTCCCGATTCGGAGGGAAGCGCTCCCACTCGTAGTACCCGATGAAGAGATCCTGCTGCCAGACGCCGGAATCGCACAGGCAACGGACCGGGTCAGGGGGAGGTGGCCCACAGCTGAGCGCCCGCGCAGCGCCACCGTCCAGGAGCAGCGACGCGCTCACGAGACCGGCCGCCAGGAGCCCGGTGAGCGACGTCGAGGCACGGGAGCGTGGACGACGACGGCGATCGGCTCGGGGGCTCGGCGCGAAGTGGGTCATGATCTCCTCCTCGATCCCCCAAACTGCCGCGGACGCCGGTCCGGGACAAGCGTTCCGCGCGCTTCTTGCGGGAATCGCGCGGGCTCGTAGAGTCGAGGACGCGAACACCGTTCACACGGAGGCACCATGAGCAGCCACTTCACGGACAAGGCCGCGCTGCCGGACGACGCGGCGCTCGCCGAGGCCCTCGGGCCCTCGAAGCCCTCCTGGGACGCGCTCTACGCCGAGATCACCGCCATCGCGGGCGTGAAGATGGAGTGGAAGCACTACGGCGGCAAGCACGGCTGGCAGGTCAAGGCGGTCCGCAAGCGCAAGGCCCTCGCCTACCTCATCCCCCACGACGGGAGCTTCCTGGCCGGCATGGCGTTGAACGACGCCGCGCTCGAAGCGCTGCGCGACGGCGACCTGCCCGCGGCCTTCGTCGAGGAGATCGCGGCGAAGAGATACCCCGAGGGGTGGCCGGGCCGGGTCGAGGTGCGAGGCGACGCGGATCTCGCGACCGTCCGCGCGCTGCTCGCCGCGAAGCTCGCGAGCTGACGGGGCCGACTCAGCGGTCGGGCGGGAGCGCGGCGAGGGCCTCGCGGGCGTCGGCGAGGGCGGCGGCGTTCTGCTGGGCGGCGGGCAGGCTCTCCCAGAGGGCGACGGCGTCGGCCCAGGCCTGGCGCTGGGCCGCGCGGTCGCCGCGGACCCGGTGGATCTCGGCGAGGACCCCGTAGATGCGTGCTTTGCGAGGCCCGTACGCGAGGGTGAGGGCGCGCTCGGCGGGGGCGACCGCCTCGTCGGCGCGGTTGGCCTGGAGGAGCACCCAGGCGAGGCGGTAGGGGGGATCGTACTCCTCGGGCAGCGCGGCGACGGACCGCTCCAGGTAGGGGATGGCGTCGGCGGGGCGCTCGAGCCGCACGTGGACCTCGGCGACCGGCCAGTTGAAGGTCATCGCGGCGCGCGCGTCGGGGGCCGCGGCGATGGCGCGCTTCACGACGGCGAGCTGCCGCTCGGCGAGGGCCTTGCCCATGTCGTAGTCCCCGAGGGCGTCGTAGGCCTCGCGGAGGATCCGGAGCCCCTCGGCCCGGTCGTCGTCGGACAGCGGCGCCTTCGGGTCGAGGACGACCTTCCGGACCGGGCTGTCGGTGGCGACGACGGCCTCGCGCACGGCCTTGACGAGGGCCGGGTCGAGCCCCTGCTCCTGGGCGCACCACAGGGCGTAGGCGGCGAAGTCGGCCGCCTTGGCGGTCTTCGTGGCGCTGGCCTCGGCGAGGTGGTCGAGGCCGAACCGGACGCAGCCCGCCTTGTCACCGGCGAGGCGCCGGGCGTCGATGGCGCTGACGAGCACGTCCGGCCGCAGCTCGCCGAGAGAGCCGGCCAGGGCGCGGTCGTAGGCCGCGACGGCGTCGGCGTGGCGCCCCTCGACGGCGGCGCGATCCCCCTCGCGGACGTCGATGAGCGGCGAGCCGGCGGCGAGCTTCGCGTCCCCGCGTGACGCCAGGTGGATCCGGTGAGCGCCCTCGAGCCAGGTGCGGAAGTCGCGGGCGGTCGCCGATCCCACGAGGCGGGCCTCGACGGCGCCGGTCGTCGGATCGACGACGAAATACGTCGGCCAGGCCTTGATGGGCAGCGCCGCGACCACCTCGGCGTTGATCTCCCGGTCGGTGTCGACCGCGAGCCACACGAAGTGCTCCGCCAGGGTCGCGACGCTGGGGTCCGACAGGACGAAGTGCTGCATCGACAGGCACGTATGGCACCACGGCGCCCACATATCCACGACCAGCGGCACCCCGCGCCGCTTCGCCTCCGCCCGCGCCGCGTCCCAGTCGTCGTGAATCCACGGCAGCCCGTCCGCCGCCGCCTCCGCCTTCTCCTCCGCGTCCGCCTCCACCTTCTCCTCCGCGTCCGCCTCCGCCTTCTCCTCCGCCTTCTCCTCCGCCGCCTCCGCCTCCGCCTTCTCCTCCGCGTCCGCCTCCGCCTTCTCCTCCGCGCCCGCCTGCGCCTTCTCCTCCGCGCCCGCCTGCGCCTTCTCCTCCGCGCCCGCCTGCGCCTTCGCCTGCGCCTCCCCCTCCGCGCCCGGGGGCTCCGGGCTCCGGCCACAGGCGGCGATCAGGGCGGCGAGCGCGACGAGCTGGATGCGGCGCATCGTGATTCTCCGGAGGCTTCGTGGGGGCTCAGCGGCGGCGCGTGGCGTCGCCCTTGCCGAGGGCGCGGCGACCGAGCCGCCGCAGCAGGAACCAGACGAGGAGGCCGAGGGCGGCGAGCTGGGCGATCGAGCCGAAGAAGACGATCCCCCAGCCGCGGAACTGACCGAAGAACCAGATGATGGCGATCACGAGCAGCACGAAGAGCAGCGCCGCCCGGGCGGTCTGGGCCGAGCCGAGCTCGCTCAGCGGGAAGACCAGGCGGACCCCGACCAGCGCCAGGATGAGCGCCAGCGGGGGCCCGAAGAGGAGCAGGACGTTGGCGTCCATCAGGCTCGCCGAGAACGCCGCCCGCGCGATCACGATCACGACGACCTCCAGCACCAGCGCGACGAGCCCGAAGCCGACCGCGAGGTTGGCGAAGAAGCGCCCGTCCTTGTCGGTCTTGCCGCCCTTGCCGATCCACGCGGCGACGGTCCCGACGACGGGCACGCCGACGCAGGCCAGGAACACGGCGAGCGCCTGGCTGTCGACGGCGCCGTAGGCTTCATGGAGGGTCTCGCTCAAGGTCATGCGCCGCAGCATAGCGCCCGCCACGCTTCTCGCCACCAGTCACGCGTGACGCCGGCGCCGGATTCGTGGAAGCTCGCGGTCCCCCCTCCAGCCCACGACCACCGCGCAGGAGCGCCCATGCGCCTCGGATCCCTCGCCCTCCCCGTCCTGCTCTCCCTCGCGCTGCTCGCCTGCGGTGACGACGGCGGCGGCTCGAGCGCCGACACCGCCATCGCGACGGACACGGTCACCGCCGACACGACGCCGGCCGACACCGCGACGCCGACCGACACGACCGCAGAGGACACCGTCGTGGCCGACGCCGGTGAAGACACCGCGACGACGGCCGACACGACCGAGCCCATCGACACCTCGCCGCCGCCGGCGCTCCTCGAGGACTACCCCCTCGACGACGACGAGGCCTACCCGGAGTCGGTGACTTTCGATCCCGTCGGTCGCGCCTTCTTCACCGGCAGCCTGGCCCTCGGGAACGTCACGCGGATCGCCGCCGACGGCACCGAGCGCGAGCTCTTCGCCGGCAACGACGAGGGCGAGTGGCTCATCCTGGGCCTCGAGGCGGACCCGGTTCGCCGGCGCCTGTGGGTCTGCGTCGGCGAGGGCCGTGAGCTGAGCGGCAGCGAGCTGTGGCTACTCGACCTCGACACGGGCGAGCGCACCTGGCGGGTCGATCTGGACACCGTGCAGCCCGGCGGCGTCTGTATCGACGTCGTCCTGACCGGTGACGGGACCGCGTACGTCGCCGACCGCGCCTTCCCGAAGGTCTACAAGGCGGTCGCCGAGACACAGACGATCACGACCTTCGCCGACGACCCGGCCCTCGAGCCCGGCCTCATCGGCGCCAACGGGATCGCCGTCGACGAGACCGAGCGCTTCCTCGTCGTCGCCAAGTTCCTCCCGCCCGAGCTCGTCCGTATCAAGCTCGCCGCCCCCCTCGACGTCGCGGCGGTGGATCTCCTCGACCCGCCGGCGGGCAGCTTCGACGGCGGCGTCGACGGGGTGACGATCCTCGACGGCGCCGCCTACCTCGCCATCGACGGCCAGCTCGCCCGCGCCACCCCGGACGAGAGCTGGACCTACGCCAACGTGGCCTTCATGGACCTGAGCCTGCCGAACGGCGATCCCGTCTCGGGCGTCTCCGGCATCACCGTCGCCGAGGGCGCCCTCTACCTCTCGCAGAGCTACGTCACGCTGTTCGCGGTGGGGACCCAGCCCGAGCTGCCGTTTCACGTCTTCCGCGTCGACCACCTCGGCTTCGACGACGACTGACAAACGGCGAAGCCCCGGGCCCGCCGAAGCGGACCCGGGGCGCGCGGCGCGCACGGCGCTCGCTCACTCGACGTCGCAGACGACGTCCTGGGGCTCGGCGACGGCCCGGCAGGCCCCGGCGTCGCAGACCGCGATGGTCGGGAGGCAGTCCACCATCGCCACCGGGCACCCACCGTTGGCGGCGCAGTAGGCGTCGTGGGCGGCGTCGAGGACGCCGTCCCAGCCCTCGGCGGCCGAGGCGTTGATGGCCACGCCGCAGGTGGCGTCGCAGCCGGTGGCGTCGCTCACGATGACGCAGTCGCTGTCGACCTCACAGGCGTTGACGGTCGCCACGGCGGCGTCGACCTGGGCGCGGGCCTTGGCGGCGGCGAGCCCGCAGTCGAGGCAGCCCTCGGTGGTGTCGGCGACGCCCAGCGGCGCGACGCCCTCGTCGTTCGGCTCGGTGCAGGCCATCGAGCCCGCCTCGACCTGGCACATCCCCTCGACGCAGACCGACCGCGGCGGCGTGAACCAGTCCATGATGGCGACCGGGCAGGCGTCGGCGGCGTCCGGGTCCCAGCCGACGCACTCGGCCTCGTCGATGGCGCGGACGGCCGCCTCGAAGCCGGACTTCCCGGTGAAGCTGACGGGCCAGACGTCGCCCTGGACGCGGTCGCAGGAGACGTTGGCGAAGGAGGTCGTGCAGTCGGCGTCGACCTGGCAGCCGCCGGCGGCCTCGCGGGCGGCGTCGACCCGGCGGGCGATGCGATCGGCCCGCTGGTCGCAGAGCTCCTCGGGGGTCGGCGGCGCGGGCGGGGTCCCGATGGTCGTCTCGAGGCCCGTGTCGTCTGCGACGGTGTGGTAGGCCTCGACGTCGCTGTCGGCCCCGACGAGCGACGTGTCGCAGGCGGCGGTGGTCAGGGTCAGCAGGGCGGCGGCGGCGATGAGGGTCTGGACTCGCATGGGCTGGGCTCCGGGGTGTCTCGGTTGCGCCAGCCTCCTGAGCAACCCGCGTGCCAAGCCTCCGGCGATCTGCCGCTCACCCAGCTCTCATCGGTGTCAGCGTCGATCCCGCGGGCGCCGACCGCCCTCCGCGCGGTAGCCGCGCCGACGCTAGCCTACGGTGCGCGACGGTGCTCGCGAGCGTAGGCCACCGTAGTCCGCCCGGCTCGTGCGCCGTCAGCGGACGCTGCGCGCGCGTCGCCTCCGCGCGAGCCACGCGAGGACGCCCAGGGCGAGCGCGAACGGCGGGCTCGACGCGGGTCCACCGGAACAGCCTCCTCCGCCTTCGGCCTTCGGCGCGGCCAGCGGGTCCGTGATGCGCTCGGGATCGTAGCGGGCCATCGCCGTCAGATAGACCAGCGTCCCGGCCCAGAGGTGCGGGTTCGAGACCCGGGCCGAGAAGGTATCGGCGGTCCCGTCGCCGTCGCTGTCGACGCCGACGAAGACCTCGCCGAAGACGCCGGTGTCCGGGGTGGCGGCGAGGTCGACCATGGCCTTCAGGCCTGCCGCGACGCGGGCCTGCGAGTCCTCGTCGGGCAGGCTCAGCGCCGCGGCCACCAGGATCTTGGTCACGTAGGCGGCGCCGCCGTTCTTCGGGTCGAGGCGCGCGTCGGCGAGGTCGAGGTTGTGGCGCATCTGGCGCTGGACGCGCTCGTCGTCGAAGGGCAGGAGCTGCGCCGGCCAGACCATCCACGAGGTCGCGCCGCCGGCGGCGTTGCCGGGGTTCTGGAGCTCGGAGAGCCCCTCGTCGAAGCTCCCGCTGTCGGCGTCGTAGAGGTGGGTGAGGATCGCGCCCTTCAGCTCGTCGGCGCGGGCCCGCCAGCGCGTCGCCTCGTCGCCGTGGCCGAGGGTCTCGGCGACGCCCGCCGCCTGGTCGATGGCCAGCCAGGTCGTCGCCGCGCCGTGCAGCGTCTGGGTGAAGATGACGTTGTCGTCCTCGTTGGCCGGCGCGTGGAGGCCGGTCTCGGGGTCACGCCAGCGGACGAGCAGCTCCGTCGCCTGGCGGACGACCGGCCACACCTCCTCGAGCCAGGCCGTCTTCGCCGCGTCCTCGGCCAGATAGCGGGCGTGATCGACGAGCGCCCAGACCGTGAGCGCGGTGTTGTCGATCTCGAAGCGGATGTTCCCGCCGACGAGGCCGTCGGCGTAATAGTTCATCTCCCACGCGCCAGCGGGGAACGTGCTGGCGTCGGGGTCGTCGGGATCCTCGGGGACCTCGGCGTTGAGGATGGGGTCGGGCTCGGCGGGCTCGGTCCGCATGGTCGAGAGGTAGAAGCGAGCGTGCTTCTCGGCCATCTCCGGGTAGCCGGCAGCGTCGAGCGCGGCGTTGAAGAAGGCCCCGTCGCGGGGCCAGTCGAGGCCGTAGGGCGCCTGGCGGGAGATCGAGGCGACGATGGCGCCGGTGTCGGCGTCGGTCCCGACCCGCAGGTTCAGGAGCGCCCGACGGCAGACCTCGAGGACGCGGGCGTCGTCGGTCGACGGGAGGTGCGCGCGCCCGATCCAGGCCGACCACTCGGCGACGGTCGCGTCGCGGAGCGCCCCGTAGCCGGTCTCACGGGCGCCGCCGAGGAGGTCGAGGGCCCCGGCGGCGGTCGCGGCGACGCCGGTGTAGAAGGTCACGGCGGGATCGGCGGCGTCGAGGTCGACGGCGACGGTCAGCGCCTCGTTGGCGCGGCCGGCCGCGCCGTTGGCGCCGGAGAGCTCACCGAAGGCGGCGGAGGCGTCCGCCCAGGCGTCACGCGCCTCACCGGACCAGCCCTGGGCCGCGCGGATCCCCTCGATGGTCCTGGAGCAGCGGAACACGTTCGCGAGGGACGGGTCGATGGGCAAGGTCACGTCGGGGAAGCGCTCCGGGAGCGCGAGGAGGTTGTCGACGAGCTGGTCGGCGACGTCGCACAGCGGGGTCGCGTCGAAGCCGACCTGGTGGCCGAGGAGCGGCGTGTCCGAGCCGATCGCGAGGTAGACGCCGGGGCCGTAGTCGTCGTCGAGGCGGGCGACGAGCGCCGAGGCGGTGGCGCCGTCGAGGGCGCCCTCGGTGAGCGCCTCGCCGACCGCTCCGTAGTCGATCCCGGGGGGCTGCAGGATGGCGGTCAGCTCGGTGACGTCGCCGTGGCCGGCCGGCCGGAAGTGGACGACGGCTTCCGTGCCGGCGTCGTAGAGCGCGGCGAAGTCGTTGTACGGGTCGAGGGCCCAGTCGGCGAAGGGCAGCTGCGGCACGCGGGACAGGGTCGGGGCGGGGTTGGCGTAGAAGACGACCCGGGCGCCCGTCACCGCGCTGTCGGCGGCGCGATGGACGGCCACGCGGCGGACCCAGACGTCACGGTCCGGGGGGACGAGGTCGGTGACGACCACCTCGAGGCCGACCGCAGCGTGGACGAAGGTCGTGGCGACCACCGGGGCGTTCGGCTCGGCCCAGGCCTGCGTGACCTCCCACGGCTCGTCGCGGAGCCACGAGAAGGCGACCTGATCGCCGACGTCCCAGGCGAGGCCGATGGCCGAGCCCATCGCCGGGTCGCCGAGCAGCGAGCGCCGCGACCGGACCTCGGGGTCGTTCGAGGTGACCACGGCGAGGTGGTCGGTGTAGCTCGGCGAGGGCCAGGTCAGGACGGTCAGGTCGCCGTGGCGACCGACGCCGATGGTCAGTCCGCCGTTGCCCGAGACGCCGTTGACGTCGCTCGCCCCGAAGGCGTGCTCGACGAGGTCGACGCTGCTCGCGGCGTGAGCGGAGGGCGCGAGCCCGCCGGCCAGGAGGGACGACGCGAGGGCCAGGTGCCAACAGGTTGGGGTGCGCATGGCGGCACCATACGCCGCGTCGTCGGAAAGTGGCAGAGGACCGCGACCGCCCCCGACGCCGAGCGGCTCCGCAGCGCGCGCGTCCTCGCCTCGCGGGAGATTGTTGGATCGAGGGGGCTGACCCCCTCTCCTGATAGCTTCTCGGCCGCGCGGGAAAGTATTGGATCGCGGGGTCTGACCCCATGACCGGGTGTGATCCACAAGCCGGCATAGCTTGATTTGCGGGGTTCGTTGACGGCTGGTGGAGCCCTATCTCGACGTCGTCACAGGGGATTCTTTGTGCCGTCTCCCGTCGATGAGCGGCGCGCGAGGCAGAGCCGGCGCGGGTCGGGGAGTGTGGGCGTGAGCGGCGCGGGGGCTTGTGCGTGAGGGGCGCGGGGACGTGTGCCCCATCTTGATCGCCCGACGCGCAACTAGCTGAAATTAAACGTGTCGCATTTTTCTGTGGGCACAACACTCGGCCCGCATTGCGCCTGACCTCTCGCCGGATCATGATGAACAACCACCCGTAATGTGGGTGCTTTTTCGGTGTTGTGCCCCGCGATCAACCGCAACCCCGCAGAAATTCAAGAGCTCATGCCCGCCGGTGGTCAAGATGGGGTGTGCGTGAGCGGCGCGGGGTGCGTGTGCGTGAGCGGCGCGGAGCTGTGCGCGTGCGCGTGAGCGTGAGCGGCGCGGGGAGCGTGAGCGTGAGCGGCGCGGGGAGCGTGTGCGCGCGCGGAGTGGTGAGGGAGAGCGGGGGCGGAGCGAAGGTGGACGGAGCGGAGTGTGCGCGTGGGTCTCCTCAGTCTGACCTCGTGCTCCCGCCCCGCAAGGCCAAGCCACGGCTCCGCCGTGCTCGCTCCACTCGCTGCGCTCGCTCCGCGGCGGTGCGCGCGAGGTCGAGACGAGTCGTCCCTCGCGGCACAAGGCCGCTTCGGGACGTCACGTTTCGACAAGGAGACCCTCATGTTGCGCATCTACACTGTTTCGCTGCGCGTGGCGGCCGACGCTGCCGACGCGCCGATCGCATCGGGCGCTAGGACCCGGACCTCGCCCGTCAGCTCAGGCGTGCGGTCGCGAGCACGCCCCTGAACATCGCCGCAGCACAGCACCAGCTTGCGCGCCGCCCTGCCTTCCGCGGCGAGCCAGTTCACCGAAGAGTCAGCCGGCGTGTGAATCACACGCCCATGACCTATCACTTTCGTCGCTGCTGTCGCGCCGCACGATCGTGGCGACGACGGCGGGCACGAGGCCGGCGAGGCGAAATCGAAGCGCGCGACCGCTCACGCGGTCTCTCGGAGTCGCACCGAGAGCGGCGCCTGGCGTGCCATAGCGACTCAGGGCAGAGTTACGCGGGGCGCCGCGACCCGGTTCGAGGTCGATAACTCGTTGATCTCCGAGCCCCCGGGGTCCACCATCGGCGCGCAAGCGCCTCGGCGCGCCGCAGCCTGGACGGAGGACTCGCATGCCCCCTAGCACCCCCTCGATCGGAACCCGCAGCAGCTTCGAGATCGGCTTCCCCGCCCGAGACGTCGCCCGCCAGGCCTGGAGCACCCCCGACATCGCAGCGCTCGCCGCCGAGCGCGGCCGCCCGTACGCCCTGCGCGAGCTCGCCCGCCGCGCCGCCGCCGCGCCGCTGACCGGTCACGAGGTCCGCTGGCGCCCCGGCGAGCTGGTCGCCCTGTCGCTCATCGCCGAGGTCCAGCGCGCCCTCATCGGCCACTACTGCGACGAGGAGAACCAGGGCGCGATGGGCGAGGCCATCGCCTACCTCGAGGAGGGCCGCCCCGGCGCCCCGCTCGCGCCGACGATGACGACCTTCGGGGCCGCCTTCCCCGAGACCTCGCCGCTCGAGCGCGACCCCGGCGTGGCCGAGCTCATCAGCGTGCGCCTGCTGGTCGAGAACCCCGCCGCGGCGCCGTACGTGGCCCTCTTCGACGACACCCCGCTGACCGCTCGCCCGCAGTACCCCGCCGTCGTGCAGACCCTCGAGAGCTACTTCGAGACGCTGCCCGACTACGGCGGCCTGGGGGTGTCCCTCTTCGGCGTGCTGCGCTCGGCGATGAAGGCGCACCCCGACTCCCTGCGGGCGCAGCTGGCGTTCATCCGCGAGCGCTTCGCCCGCCTCCTGCCGAGCTGGCTCGTCGCCGAGCTGGTCGTCGCTGGCGACGTCCTCGCCGAAGAAGAGGCCGCGCGCGGCGTCGGGCACGGGCCCATCGAGCCGCTCAGCTTCGGCGGCCGTGACGAGTACGAGAACTTCACCCCGGACCGCGACTGGATGGCCAACGTCGTCCTGCTCGCCAAGTCGACCTACGTCTGGCTCGACCAGCTCTCGCGCACCTACGACACCCCGGTCGAGCGCCTCGACCAGATCCCGGACGCCGAGCTCGACCGCCTCGCGCGGTTCGGCATCACCGGCCTCTGGCTCATCGGCGTCTGGGAGCGCTCGACCGCGTCGAAGACCATCAAGCAGTGGCGCGGCAACCCCGAGGCGCTCGCCAGCGCCTACTCGCTCCACGACTACGCCGTCGCCCACGACCTCGGCGGCGACGACTCGTGGTGGGACCTCCACCGCCGCTGCCGCGAGCGCGGGATTCGCCTGGCGACCGACATGGTCCCGAATCACACGGGCCTGGACTCCCGCTGGATGGTCGACCACCCCGACTACTTCCTGCAGGTCGACCAGGCGCCCTACCCCAACTACCGCTTCACCGGCGCCGACCTCTGCCCCGACCCGGCCGTGAGCGTCCACATCGAGGACGGCTACTGGAACCACACCGACGCCGCCGTCGTGTTCAAGCTCTACGACCACCGTGACGGCCGCGAGCGCTACATCTACCACGGCAACGACGGCACCAGCATGCCGTGGAACGACACGGCGCAGATCGACTACCTCAACGCCGAGGCGCGGGAGGCGGTCATCCAGAAGATCCTGCACGTGGCGAGGATGTCGTCGATCATCCGCTTCGACGCCGCGATGACCCTGGCCAAGCAGCACGTCCAGCGCCTCTGGTACCCGCTCCCCGGCCACGGCGGCGCCATCCCGTCGCGCTCCGAGCACGCCCTGACCCAGGCCGACTTCGACCGCGCCATGCCGGCCGAGTTCTGGCGCGAGGTCGTCGACCGCGTCCAGGAGGAGGTCCCGGACACGCTGCTCCTCGCCGAGGCCTTCTGGCTGATGGAGGGCTACTTCGTCCGCACCCTCGGGATGCACCGCGTCTACAACAGCGCGTTCATGCACATGCTCCGGGACGAGGACAACGCCAAGTACCGCCAGACCATCAAGAACGTCCTCGAGTTCTCGGCCGAGGTGCTCAAGCGCTTCGTCAACTTCATGAACAACCCCGACGAGGAGACCGCCGTCGAGCAGTTCGGCAAGGGGGACAAGTACATCGGGACGGCGCTGCTGCTCGTGACGCTGCCGGGGCTGCCGATGATCGGCCACGGCCAGGTCGAGGGCTTCAGCGAGAAGTACGGCATGGAGTACCGCAAGGCCTACCGCGACGAGCGCGTCGACGCCGAGCTCGTCGCCCGTCACGAGCGCGAGATCTTCCCGCTCATGCGGATGCGCCACGTCTTCAGCGACGCCAACGAGTTCGCGCTATACGACTTCCAGAGCGGCGACGGGCACGTCAACGAGGACGTCTTCGCCTACTCGAACCGCGCCGGCGAGGAGCGCGCGGTCATCGTCTACCAGAACGCGTTCAAGGAGACCTCCGGCTGGGTCAAGCGCGCCGTGCCCACCCGCCGCGGCGGCTCCGACGCGCCGCTGGTCCACCTGACCCTGCTCGAGGCGCTCGGGATCCCGGCCGACGCCGGCCTCGTCGCCTTCCGCGAGCAGCGGAGCGGGCTGTGGTATCTGCGCTACAGCGGCGAGCTGGCAGACCGGGGCCTCTACGTGACCCTCCACGCCTACCAGTCGCTGGTCTTCCTCGACTGGCGGGTCGTGCCGACCGAGGGCCGCTGGATCGCCCTCCACGACCAGCTCGGCGGCGCCGGGGTCGCGGACCTGGGGCGCGCTGTCCGAAACCTCGAGCTGACCGCCGAGCGGGACGCCTTCCGGCGCCTCGCCTGCGACGACCCGGCCGCGCCCGAGGACGTCGCGCTGCTCCTGGCCCTGGCCGAGGAGGCCGAGCTCGACGCGGACGTGGCGACCGAGCTGCTCGACGACCTCGCCGCGCTCGCCAAGCGCACGCTCCCCGCCGGGACCCGCGACCTGAGCCGGGCGCTGACCGTGCTCCGGACGCTCCCGGCCGCCGTGGCCGACGACGCGGACCTCTATGCGCTGACCGCCGAGATCGACGAGCACGACCAGGAAGCGCGCGCCGTCCGCCTCGTGGCGACCTCCGAGGACGAGCTCGGCCCCGTCGTCCGCGACGCCGAGGCGCTCCTCGGCGTCAACACCCACGACGGGGTTCGCTGGTTCGACGGCGAGGCCATGGACGGGCTGAAGCGGGTCTGGATCGCCTGGCGCACCGCCGCCGGCGAGTGGACCGAGGACGACGCCGAGGCGCTCGACGCCGCCCTCGACGCCGCCGCGTACCGCTACGATCCGCTGCTCACGACCCTCGGGGTCGGCGTCGACGACGACGACGACGAGCCCGCGACCAGCGACGACGCGGCCGCCGAGGATAGCGAGGCCGCCGAGCACGAGCCGAGCGCGTAACCCACGAGGCAATCGATTGATCCGAGGCCGGGTGACGCGGGCTCTGGTCCGGGCGCACTCTCGCGTCGATTCTGCGACCCGATTCGCATACTGGGAACCACGCCAAGACGACCGCGGTTCAATTCCCGACATCGTCCCTGACGGGCCAGAGACAGACATCCCGTATTCTGCGAACACCGTTCGTTCAATTTGCCACACCGAACTGACAGTGCGTCAGCGCGGACGGAGCGCTAATATCTTCGCCGGAGCACGCGGCCCGGTGCCCCGTGCTCGTGTGTCTCCCCCTGACCGACACGGGACGATGACGATGAACCGAATCACGCGTAGCCTCCTCCTTGGGCTCGCCACCCTCGCCTGGGTCACCAGCGGGTGCGGCGACGACGACAAGACCACCGACGACACCGCGGTCACCGACACCGCGGAAGACGTGACGGAAGACACGGGCGGGGGCGGCGACACCTCCGAGACCGACACCGTCGACCCGGCCGTCGCCGCCTGCAGGGCCGCGATCACCGCGAAGGAGACGGCGGTGGCCGACCAGCTCTCGGGCTGGTCCATCGCCGATCCGACCGAGATGGTCGCCACCAGCGGCGACCAGGCCACCGAGGCCGACTACGCGGGCAAGTACCGCGACGACCTCGCCAACCACCCCGGCTGCACGCCGCGCACCGAGTACGGCAAGAACGTCGAGCCCCTCGTGCAGACCAACGAGGCCGACGTCCCCGCCGGCTCGCCCGCCGACGAGACGTCGCTGCCCGGCTACCCGTGCGCGGCGAAGATCTACGACCAGGCCAACCCCGACACGGACAAGCCGGTCGTCATCCTCGTCCACGGCAACTCGTCCGCCAACACCTCCTTCGAGGAGTACTTCAAGGCCGACCTCGCCGGCACCGACGTGACGACGGGCGCGGGCGCGGGCAACACCTTCACGGTCGACGCGACGGTCCGCGAGCAGCTCGCGACCCAGCTCCTCGACGCCGGCTACGAGGTCATCGCCTTCGACGCCCGCATCGATCTGGTGACGACGCTCACGGACTTCGACAGCGCCAGCGCCACCGGCAACCCCTTCATGAACATCGACCACGGCTGGGCGGTGCCGATGCTCCAGTCGCTCATCAAGGCCGTCATCAACAAGTACGACGGCCGCAAGGTCTCGCTCGTGGGCCACTCCCTCGCGGTGACGACGATCCGCGACGCCCTCCGCCGGCTCTACAACGAGCACAAGGCCGGGACGACCGGCGCGGTCAACCCGTTCGCGCACCTCAAGGACGTCGTGCTGCTCTCCGGCGCCAACCACGGCGTCGCCAACGGTCAGGTCCTGTGTGACACCTACCCGCACATGCGCGGGACCGTCGGCTGCGAGATGGGCGATCGCGCGACCTTCGTGCCGACCTACTTCGACAAGCCCATCAACGGCCCGAGCGACCTGTTCGCCACCCCGTGCGCGGACGGCGACTACGCCTTCGGCGAGCACGACCAGTGCGAGGGGAACGTGGTCGAGTACACCACGGTCACCATGCAGGACGTCGAGGACGGCTCGCTCCAGGACGAGTACGTCTCCGAGGAGTCCTCGCGCCTCGACCTCGAGCCGTGCGTCGCCAACGAGCTCATCGGGCTGAGCGACTACGACACCAGCGGCTACTTCATCGACGCGTTCCCCGCGCTGCTCGCCAACCACTTCGGCAGCGCCCGCTCCACGGCCGGCATCGCGCTGGTGCTGAGCAAGCTGGCGGACTGATCCGTCGACGCGAGCGGCCTCGCCGCTCGCCCTCCCTCCGGCACCGCGCCGCCCTGTCCGGGGCGGCGCGGCGCCCACTCTTCGTGGCTCGTCAGCCCCGCCAGCTCCTCGCTGGCCGGGCGCCACGCGCGGTCCCTCGAAGCCCCTGAGGAGCGCAACATGAAGCTCGCTCGACGGCCCCTGACCTCTCTCCTCCTGGCGCTCACCCTGGGCGCGCCCGCCGCGCTGGCCGCGCCACCGCCGGAGCCACCGCCCATCCCCGAGCCCGCGCCGATGCGACCGGCAGAGCCCGCCCCGCCGACCCGGGTCGAGGCGCAGGGCGAGGCGCCCTCGGTGGACAGCGTCATCGCGACCGCCGGGACGCGCCCGCGCCCCATGTTCGCCTTCTGGCAGAGCGACGACGGGCGGAGCTTCATCAAGCCGGTGCTGCAGCTCTCGTCGCTGGTCGTCGGCTACTTCCCCGACAGCGACACCACCGACGGCCTCGCCGCGCGCGCGAGCACCCTGGCGATGGCGCGTTTCGGCCTCGAGGGACAGCTCTTCGGCTGGATCTCCTTCAAGAGCGTCTTCGAGCGGAACCTCGGCTTCAGCCTCGGCCGCAACGGCCCCGTCGGCACCAGCGTCTGGGAGGGGACCGCGGCGCTCCAGGCGCGCGAGAACTACATCCAGCTCCACCTCGGCGGCTTCACCGTGACCGGCGGCATCTTCCCGGACCCCGCCTCGGTGGACTACTTCTCGGTCAACGTCCTCGACGCCTTCGGTGTCGACCCCTACGTCCGTGACCCGCTGCTCATCAGCGGCTTCAACCAGGGCCAGGGCGTGATGCTGCGGTATCGGACGGGCGGCTTCAGCGCCGGCTTGTCGATCACCGCCGGCAACCCCCTCGTCTCGAGCCTGTCCTTCGGCTTCGGCGGTGACCTCACGTCGCTCGGTACGCTGTACACCGCCCCGCTGCGCGCGTTCACCAACGGCATCCCGGCGTCGGACATCCAGATGACGGTGATCTCGCCGTCGCTGACCTTCGAGAGCCCGGTCCTCGACATCAAGGCCGCCGGCCAGTTCTACCTCGTCGACGTCGACGCCACGAAGGACACCGACAAGTCCGTCAACGGCTTCAACGCCCGCCTCACGGCGCAGGTGAAGCTCCTCGACGACTCGCTCAGGATCTTCGCGACCGGCGCCTTCCGTCGCAACCAGCAGCTCGACATCCTCGACCTCAGCCAGCGCATCGACCCGTACACCGGCGTCGTCGTCGGGTGGGGGTTCGACGCCTTCGTCGACGACTTCAGCTTCGGCGCGCAGCACTACTACCTCGATAGCGAGTTCTCGGACATCAGCAGCGCGACCAACCACTACATCAACGTCGGGCTGACCTGGTGGGCGCAGCCGCCCTACCTCTCGCTCGGCCTGCGGTGGGGTCGCACCATGAGCAACGGCGAGCCCAACGAGCCCCGCCTCAAGGCCACCGACAGCGTCATCGCCTCCATGCGGCTGATGCTGTAGCCGCGATCAAAGTATTAGATGGCGGGGTCAGACCCCGCCATCTAACACTTTCCCAGTCGAGGCGTCGCCGGCGATAGGAAGTATGAGATCGTGGGGTCAGACCCCATCTCCTAACATTTTCTCCGGTCCGCTCTCCCCGCCGGCGGCGGGCGCCGCAAGAGAGGTCACGATGGCCACGATCCACGACTTCGTCGCGCGCTGGGCGACCCTGGCGCCGAACCGCGTCGCCATCGAGGACCTCGACCGCGGGCGGACGCTCAGCTACGGCACCCTCGACGACCGGATCGGCCGGCTCGCCGTGGCGCTCCTCGAGGGGCTCGGCCTCTCCCCCGGGGACCGCGTCGCGGCCGTCACCGGCGGGCGCTTCGAGGTCTTCGAGACCTACCTCGCCTGCGTCCGCGCGGGGCTCCTCTTCGTCCCGCTGAACACCCGCCTGGCGGCCCCGCGAATGGCCGCGATCGTCGACGACGCCGCCCCGGCGGCGCTGCTCTACGACGACGCCCACGCCGAGCTCGCCGCGACCCTGCGCGCCGGCCACGACGGCCAGCTGCGCGGCGTCGCCCTCGACGCCGGCCGACTGGGCGCCGCGGGCGACGTCGGCTACGAGGCGCTGCTCGCGGGCGCTCACGGCCGCCCCGCGCGCCCCATCGGCCTCGACGACGTCTCGCTCGTCCTCTACACGAGCGGCACCACGGGCTTCTCGAAGGGCGTCCAGATCGCCTGGCGCCAGGTGCTCTTCAACGCCGTCAACACGGCGCTCGCCTGTGACCTCACCTGGCACGACAGCGCGCTCGCGATGCTGCCGCTCTTCCACACGGGCGGCCTCCACTGCCTGGCGACGCCGGTCCTCCACCAGGGCGGCCGCGTCGTCCTGACCGACGGCTTCGACCCCGAGCGGGCCGTCTCGCTCCTCCACGGCGGCGACATCACGACGACCATCGCGGTCCCGACGATGTACATCGCGCTGCTCGAGGCCGGGCTGAAGCGCGTCCCCACCCCGTCGCTGCGGGCGCTCCTCTGCGGCGGCGCGCCGTGCCCCCACCCGCTCTTCGACCGCTACCACGGGGCGGGGCTCCCGCTCCGACAGGGCTACGGCCTCACCGAGGTCGGCCCGAACTGCTTCACCCTGTCGCCCCTCGAGGGCCCCCACCGGGTCGGCAGCGTCGGCTGGCCGGCCTTCCACGGCGAGGCGAAGCTCGTCGACGACGACGGCCGCGAGGTCCCGCCCGAGGCGCCCGGCGAGCTGCTCCTCCGCGGCCCGCACGTGATGGCCGGCTACTTCCGAAACCCCGAGCTGACCGCGCAGACGATAGACGGCGACGGCTGGCTCCGCACCGGCGACGTCCTGAAGCGGACCGAGGACGGCGTCTTCTACGTCGTCGACCGCAAGAAGGAGATGTTCATCTCCGGCGGCGAGAACGTCTACCCGGCCGCGGTCGAGCTGGTCCTGGCCGACCACCCCGACCTGGCGATGGTCGCGGTCGTCCCCGCCGACGACCCACGCTGGGGCCAGGTCGGCGTCGCCGCGGTCGTCCCGAAGGCCGGCGCCCCCCTCCCCGACCCCGCCGCGCTCAAGGCGTGGGCCAAGGCGCGCCTGGCGAGCTACGAGGTCCCGAAGCGGTGGCGCGTCCTCGACGCCCTGCCCCTCAACGCCAGCGGCAAGGTCGACAAGGCCGCCCTGCGCCGGACCCTCGACGGCTGAGAGCGCGCGCTCAGCGCACCCAGAGGGTCCCCCAGAAGTACACGCCGCAGCTCCCGACGTGGTACATCGACACGCTCGTGGAGCCGTAGGCCGAGCTGTAGATCCCCATCCGCGGCCAGACGTTGGCCTGACCGCAGGTCCCGAGGTTCCTGACGCACGGCAGCCCCCCACAGAACCAGTAGTCCGTGTACGGACCGCTCCACGACGGTGTCTGGCTGAACGCTCCGGTGATGTAGTCGCAATCGGAGGACGCGGGGTCTCGGCTGTCGGACTCCCAGGTGCAGCCGCCCCGGCCATACTTGTCGAGCGCCGGGTAGCCGCTCTGCCCGGCCTCGACGTGGAGCCGGATGCCGACCGCCGTCCCGGCCGCGGTCTTCAGGGCGTTCAGCGTGGTGTCGTCGAGCTTGTGGATGACGTTGGCGCCGGGGTTGGCGTTGCGTATGAGCGCCGGATCGCCCATGGCGCCGGAGCTCATCACGAGGGCCCCGTTGACGCCGTTGACGGCCACGAGCGCCCAGCCGCCGCCGTCGGTGTCCATGTCGCAGTAGATCTCGAAGGGCTCGCTCTGGGTCCCCCCTGGCGGGTCCACCCAGTAGACGTCGGAGTCGCTCTCCGGATCGTCCGCCAGGATCGCGGCGCAGGAGTCGGCGGGGACGGAAGGCGCGGTCCCCAACGCCGGTGGAGGCCCGACGAGACCGGCCGCCCAGGCGTAGTCGAAGGGCTCCGAGGCGCCGCCGCTGGTGTAGGTCGTGCACACCCCGGAGGTCGGGCAGGACGCTGCGTCGACCGGGTGCTGGGTGCAGACCTGGTCGCCGTTGCCGTCGGTCAGGTCGACGCTCCAGACGAGGTAGGGCCGGACCGATCCCGCCGGCGTCGCGCTACCGGGGAGCTGACCGTCCGACGCCGTGCCCTGGGTCGACAGGGTGCAGTCGTTACCGCCCGCGAAGCCGAGGGCGACGTTCCAGTACTGCTTGTCGTAGCCCGGGAGCTGCTCGGCGCCCTGGTAGACCGCGGCGCCGAACAGCGGGTTGGTCGCGCCCGACACCTGGGTGATGGCGCTCGCGGGGAGCACGCCGGGCCCGGCGGTGGGGTCGACGCTGACCGTCCCGGCGTCGCACGCGACGACCACCTCGTCGAGGTACTGCCAGGTGTCGACGTCGGCGGTCGCCCCGGCGGCGCAGGCGAAGCCGAGGACGAAGGTCCGGTCGCGGGCGCCGGCGCTGTTGAAGAGGAGCTCGATGGTGCTGTTCGGGTCGCCCGCGTCCTCGAGGCAGTCGAGCTTCGCCGAGCAGAAGATGTCGTCGAAGGTGACGGCGACGTCGAAGAAGCCCTGGTTGGCGGCCCGCGCGATGGTCAGGTCGAAGCTCACCGGGACGTCGACGTCGTCGCGGCAGGTGACCGTGCGGCTCACGACGCCCGGGTTGACGTAGGTCCCCGCGTCGATGACCCCGCCGACGTCGCGCAGCTCGAGCAGCTCGAGGGAGACGACGTTGTCGTTCGACTCGGCGTCGCAGGTCGCGACGTAAGATAGCGAGCCGGCCCCGTCGCCGTAGCGGTCGGCGTCGATGGTCACGTCGACGACGGTCTCGTCGTCGTCGTTGACGACCTGCAGCCGATAGCTCGCGTTGGTGACGCTCGGCAGCTCGAGGGGCGCGACGGAGACGGCGAGCCGCCCGCCAGGGGGCTCGGGCCCGGCGTCCGCACAGCCCGCCGTGACGGCGAGGGCGATCGAGAGGCCAGCGGCGAGGGGGAGCGTAGAGGGGGCAGCGCGCATACGACACATCCCGCGTGGTCGTGTCCTGTGAGCATCGCTCACTTTGCGGCGCAACATCAAACCTCACAGCGCTACACGCAATCCCCAGACGTAGGTCACCCCGACCAGGCGCGCGTTCTCGTCGTACCGCGGGAGCGCACGACCTGCGACCTGGGCGCGGAGCTTCGCGATCGCAGCGTGCGGCGTCGCGTGCTGCTCAGGTGGCCTCGGCCGGCGCCGCCGTGGGCGCCTCGACCTTGTACTTCAGGAGGTAGCGCTGCGCCCGGAAGCCGCGGAGGAGCCAGTAGAAGCCCAGGAACCCGAGGATCAGGATGAGCGGGCCGGAGGCCAGGATGCCCCCCCACGAGACGTCGGTGCCGCTCATCTGGCTCGAGAGGAGCGCGTCCACCACCGCCTCTGCCCCGGTGATGAAGAGCAGCGGGAACGCCAGGATCCACAAGAACGCGAGCGCGCCGCGGCCGAGGAAGCGCTTGTGCGAGCGGAGCGGCACCCCGTACGCGAACCGGGCCCGCAGGACCTTCTGCCACTTGCCGAGCAGGAAAGCCACGCCGACGACGAGGCTGACGAGGGCCAACACGATGAACAAGAGCGTGCTGCCGAGGCTGATGTAGACGAGCGCGGTCGAGGCGTCCGGCACGCTGAAGACGTAGATCTGGTTGATCATGAGGTAGCCCATCAACGCGTCGGCGGATGGCTGCGCCACGAGCACCATCGAGATGGTGGTCAGGATCATGAGGACCGTCAGCACGCCCAGCAGGACGAGCGTCGTGATCGCCTCACCGACGAGCCGGCGCCGGACCAGGCGCACCACCTCTCCGCTCGTCGCCTGCCCGCTCGCGACGCGCTCCGGCATCGTGACGATCGTCCTGATGATGTCCTTCTGCGTGAGCAGGAACAGGCCGACGACGAGCAGCGACAGGAAGACTGGCAGGAGCCCCAGGATCCCCTTGACCCAGGAGAACGCGCTCGCGATCGACTTGAACGCCGTGAAGTCCGCTTTGAACGCCGACGCGTTGACGAGGAGCGCCGAGGGGACGTCTTCGGCGGTGCCGTCGAGGATCTGCGCGAGGGGCGCCTCGACGAGGAGCTGGATGACGGTCGGGTCGCCGAGCTCCTCGAGGTTCTCCTCGAGCGCCTCGAAGGCCGCGTTGGTCAGCTGCACCTGGGGGTTCGTGAAGGTCCCGAGCTCGGCCTGAAAGCCCTTGAAGACGACGAGGAGCAGCGAGAAGACCACCATCGTCACGACGAACATCACCGCCGCCGTGGCGCTCAGGCGGAGGAGCTCCCTGGTGCGGCCGGGATAGCGCCGACGCAGGTAGAGCGGCAGGAGGAGCAGCAGCAAGCCCGCCGCCGAAAGCGCCAGCAGGATCGAGACGATGAGCCCGAAGCGATCGTCGTTCTTCTGCGCGATCTTCGTCATGAGGCCGTCGAGGACCTGGCCCTGCACCTCGTCGATCTTGCTGGCCAGGAACGCCAGGTAGGCGTCCTTGTCCCGGGCCGCGGCCGCTTCCCCCCCGGTCGCCGGGACGCCGCCACCGTCCTCGAGCCCACCATCGGGAGGCGCGCCGTCGTCGAAGCCGCCGGGCTCCTCGACGGGGGCGTCACCGGGCTGGGCGGCCGCCACCGACACCGACGCGAGGATCAGGGAAACGGCGATGAGCGGCGACGAGAGACGGCTCATGTCGACTCCTGCGGAGAGAGCCCCGCGCGCGACCGCCCGAGGCGCGGGCCGCGACGTGCTGGATTGTCGGTCGGATTGACGGTGTGCGCGGCGGGGTGGAGCCGACCTCTCGGGCGGCTGCCGCAGCGCTGTGGTACCCCCCGGTGAAGACGGTGTAAAGTCGCCGAACGGCGCGCCCGGTCGAAGGTTGTTGGCCGTCCTCTCTCGGTGGGTTACGTTCGCTTCATCATGCGGGTGAAACCAGGCGAGCAGGACGACGCGACCGGCGTCCCGGCGCGCGGCCGACGGGACGAGATCGCCCGGAGGCTGCGCCAAGCCGATCTGATTCGGGCCATCCTGGACGCGACCCAGGACGCCATCGTCGCGGTCGACGTCGAGCACCGCATCGTCGAGGCCAACCCCGCGGTCGAGACCCTCTTCGGCCACACGCGGGACGAGCTGATCGGCCAGGACTTCTCGCGCCTGCTCCCGCCCGAGCTCGCCGCCGCGCACCGCAGCCACCTCGTCAACGCCGCCACGGGCGGGCCGACGCGCTACGTCCAGCACGCCCGCGAGGTGACGGCGGTCGACGCCAGCGGGCGGCGCTTCCCGGTGTCGGTCGCGCTCGACGAGCTGACCGTCGACGGCCAGAAGCTCTACGTCGGCGTGATGCGCGACGTCACCGCCGAGGTCGCCCAGCGCGAGGAGCTCGTCCTCCGGCGTGACGAGCTCGACATCCAGGCGCGGGTGAACCGCGTCGTCCTCCACGCCAGCCGCGTCGACGACCTGCTCGACGGGGTCCTCAAGGCGCTCGTCGAGCTGCGCTGGTTCGACATCGACGGCCGCGCCGGGGCGTTCCTCGCGGACGAGAAGCGGCGGGTCCTCAAGCTCGCCAGCACCGTCGGCGAGTTCGACCCCGTCTTCATCGCGCAGGAGCGCGAGGTCCCTTACGGCGCGTGCCTGTGCGGGACGGCGGCGGTCGACCGGCAGGTCATCATGAGCGACGACTGCCACACGGATCCGCGCCGCAACGGCCGCTTCTCGGTGCTGAACCCCCACGGGCACTACATCATCCCGCTGGTGACCGAGGAGGAGCTGATCGGGGTGATCTTCCTCTATACCGACCGGAACCCGGCGTGGGACGACCGCCGCCGAGAGCTCTTCGAGACCCTCGGCATCACCGTCGGGAGCGCCATCCGCCGGCTCACCGTCGAGGCCGACCTGCGCGCGTCGCGCAAGGCGCTGCTCCACCTCGCGACCCACGACCCGCTGACCGGGTGCGCCAACCGGCGGCTCGCGCTCGACCGGCTGAGCGCCGAGCTGTCCCGCTGCTCACGGAGCGGCGGCGCGATGTCGATCGTCATCCTCGACATCGACCACTTCAAGCGCATCAACGACACCCACGGCCACCTCGCCGGGGACGCGGTGCTCCGCGAGGCCGCTCAGCGCCTGTCCACATGCATCCGCGACTACGACGTGTGCGGGCGCTTCGGCGGCGAGGAGTTCATCGTCGTGCTCCCCGGGAGCGGGCTCGCCGAGGGGACCGCCACCGCGGAGCGCCTCCGTGGCAGCCTGGCGCGGACGCCCGTCGCCTACGGGGAGGTCGCGGTCGAGGTCCGAGCGAGCTGTGGCGTCGCCTCGTGTCGCGGCGGCGCCTCGGCCGAGCAGCTGCTGCGGGCCGCCGACGCGGCCCTGTATCGCGCCAAGCGGGCCGGGCGCGACCGGGTCGAGGTCGCGTCCGAGATCCTGTGAGGGCCCGTCAGCCGTAGAGCGCCTCGAGGCGGTCGGCGAAGTCGGCGTCGATGGCCTTGCGCCGGAGCTTCAGCGTCGTCGTCAGGTGCCCGGCCTCGACGCTCAGCGGCTCGTCGAAGAAGACGTGGAAGCGCTTGAGGGTCTCGTAGCGGGCGAGGTCGGCGTTGACCGCCTCGACGCGGCGGCCGATCTCGGCGGTGACGGCGGCGCGGGCGTCCTCGGGGCCGACGTCGTTGTCCGAGAGCCACGCGCGCATCCCGGCGGGATCGGGCCAGACGCCGGCGACGAGGTACTTCTTGCCGTCGCCGTACACGACGACGTGAGCGATCAGCGGATCGGCCTGAAAGCGCCGCTCGATGTTGGCCGGCGGGACGTTCTTGCCGCCGGCCGTCACGAGGATCTCCTTCTTGCGGCCGATGATCTGGAGGAAGCCGTCCTCGGTGAAGCGGCCGAGGTCGCCGGTCCGGAGCCAGCCGTCCTCGGTGAAGGCGGCGCGGGTCGCCTCGGGGTCGTTGTGGTAGCCGCGGAAGACGTTGGGGCCGCGGGCCTGGATCTCGCCGTCCTCGGCGAGGCGCAGCTCGACCGACGGAAACGGCAGGCCGACCGTGTCGAAGCGGAAGTCGTCGGGCCGATTCATGGTCAGGGTGGGCGAGGCCTCGGTCAGGCCGTAGCCCTCGATGATGAGCATGCCCGCGGCGTGGAACTGCTCTTTGACCTCGCGCTTGAGCCCCGCGCCGCCGGAGAGGCAGAAGCGGAGGCGCCCGCCGGTGACCTCGCGGAGGCGCTCGGGGTCTCCGCCGGCCATCCCGGCGAGCTTCTCCCAGTACGCCGGGACGCTCATGAAGATGTGGGGGCGGATGACCGGCAGCAGGCCGAGGACCTCGTGCGGCTCGCACATGTACGAGGTGAAGCCGAGGGTGTTGCCCAGGCCGGCCTCGCCGAAGCCGAAGACGTGGCTGAAGGGCAGCCACAGCAGATCGACGTCGCCCTCTTCGAGGAGCGGGGCGTTGTTGAGGAGCCAGTCGCGGCCGTTCGACGCCACGTTGTGGTGGGTCAGCGGGACGCCCTTCGGCGGGCCCGAGGTGCCCGAGGTGTAGAGCATCAGGCCGACATCATCGAGCGCGATGCCGTCGAGGCGGGCCTCGAAGGCGCCGCCGGTGTCGCGCTCGGCGCCATAGGCCAGCATGGCGTCGTAGGTCCAGACGCGATCGCGCCCGAAGGCGGCGACCGCGGCGTCCTCGAGGGCCGGCTCGAAGACGACCAGGCGCCGGATGACGTCGAGGCGGTCTCGGGCTTCGATCAGGCGGTCGAGGAGCCCCGGGGTGTCGACGAAGACGACGCCGGACTCGGAGTGGGTGATGACGTAGGCCGCCTGGTCGGCGGTGCTGGCGGGGTAGATGGGCACCATCGCGCCGCCGGCGGACTGGATGCCGTAGGCGGCGACGAGCCACGCGATGCGGTTCGGCGCGAAGATGGCGGCGCGCTGCTCACGCCCGAGGCCGTCGGCCGCGAGGGCCACCGCCGCCCGACGGATGTCGCGGGCGAGCTCTCCCCACGTCACGGGCTGCCAGGAGCCGGTCTCGTCGCGCAGGAAGAAGCGCGGTCGGTCCCCGCGCTCGACGAGGCTGTCGAAGATCGCCCGCGGCGCGGGGAGCGGCTCGAGAAACGGGGTGACGTCCATACGGCCCTCCGCGGGGGCTCTTGAGGCTGTGGGGACGCCGGCGGCGGCCGGCGCCGCGAGGATAGTCAGAGCCTCGGCGGACGTCGAGCCCAGCCGGCGCGCGGAGGGGGAGGACGCGGACGCGGAGGGAGAGGAGGACGCGGACGCGGAGGAGGACGCGGACGCGGAGGGTGAGCGGACGCGGACGCGGAGGGGGTGGAGGACGCGGACGCGGAGGAGGACGCGGACGCGGAGGGTGAGCGGACGCGGACGCGGAGGGGGTGGAGGACGCGGACGCGGAGGGAGGAGACGCGGACCCGGAGGGGGAGGAGGACGCGAACGCGGAGGGGGGGGAGGCGGGGGGGAGAGCTTGCCCCGCTCACTGCACGGTACGGCGGATCTCCTCGGCGGTGACGAGCTCGGGGCCGCCGTCGTTGTCGTGCCCCTGGACCTCGCCGACGACGCCCTGGCACTCGACGAGGAAGAGGTGGCGGACGTCGAGGTAGAAGGACGCGCCGACCCAGCGGTAGAGGCCGACGACGACGCGGACCGCGGGAAAGGTCCCGGCCGGGGTGCCGACCGAGCCGTCGAGCTGGAAGGCGCCGTGCCAGTTCTCGGTGGCGAACAGGGGGTTACCGCGGAAGAAGCCGGCGACCGCGACCTCGGTCTCCCAGCTCGCGCCCTCCTGGATCGGGAAGGCGAGGAACTTCGCCGGCGGATCATACGTCAGCTGGGTCTTCAGGCCGTCCGACGTCGGGCTGACGAGGCCGAGCAGATAGACGCCGTCCTCCTCGTCCTTGAACACGCCGAGGAGCCCGTCCTCGGGGTTCGAGCCCTGGCCGAGGGGGCGCGCGTAGGTCGCGTCGGGGTAGTACTCGGCGAACCACTGCGTCGCAGGGTCGACGATGGCGACGCTGACGTCCGTCTCGCCGTCGAAGGCCTGGGCGAGGTTCCAGTGGAGCTCGCCCTGGGAGCCGTAGGTCGGCCGCGTGTCGAAGGTCGCGTCGGTCGCGATCCGCATCGTGACGGCTCGGGGAGCCCCGAACGGCACCTCGCCGCGGGTGATGACGTGGTCGTTGTTCGCGACACAGCTCGGGCCGGTCGAGGTGTCGACGGGCGTGGTGTCGACCGGCGCCGCGGTGTCGGACTGCGTCCCCGTGTCGGTCGTCAGCGTATCGGACGACGCGACGGTGTCGCTCGCCGTGGCGGTGTCCGTCGTGACGATGTCCGGCGGGACGAAGATCGCGTCCGCGACGTCGGCGCCGACGGGCGCACAGGTCTTGTCGGGCCAACAGATCCCGCTGGCGCAGTCGGCGTTGACCGCGCAGGTCTCCGACGGCTCGGTGGAGCAGCCGGGCGAGGCGAAGAGTCCGGCGACGAGGGTCGCGGCGAGGGCGGCGGTTCGGAGCATGATCGACGCTTACGTCGCGCGGGGCCCTCGGGTCAACATTGCTGCAGCTGCGTAGCGCGACGTTCCGGGCCGCGCCGCAGCCCGCGCCGAAGATGACCGGGACTCCACGGGGTTCGCTCGCTCCGGTCGCGTTGTGCGGGCGCGGTGGCTCTGCTAGCGTCGCCCCCATGGTCGTCAAGCGCTACAGCAATCGCCGGCTCTACGACACGGACGAGAGCCGCTACGTGACCCTCGACGAGGTGGCCGAGCGCATCCGCGCCGGCAGCGACATCCGCTTCGTCGACGCCCCCACCGGGGACGACATCACCCAGACCTTCCTCGCGCAGATCATCCTCGAGGGGCGCGGGGCGGCGAAGCTGCTTCCGGTGCCGCTGCTCTACAGGATGGTGCGGATGGGCGACGACGCCCTCGCCGAGTTCTTCGGGCGCTACGTCACCTGGGCCCTCGACGTCTACCTCAGGCTCAAGCAGGGCGCCCGCTCGATGTCCTCGTACGGAGGCGCCTTCGGGCAGATGCCCCAGGCCGCCGGGGAGGCGCTCGCGCGCTGGCTCGGATCGATGTGGGGTCAGTCCCAGGGCGCCCCCCCGTCGAGCTGGCCCTCCCCGCCGAACGCCCCTGGCTGGGGCCCTCCGGGGGGCGCGTGGTCCCCGCCGAGCCCAGCCGAGGCCGGCTTCCCGCCGCCGCCCGCGCCGGAGCTCGATGACGCCCCCCCCGAACCGGAGACCGGCGCGTCGACCACGCCGGACCGATCCCCAGCCCCACCCTCCTCGGACCAGAGCGGCGCGAGCAGCGAGCTCGCGGCGATGCGGGCCGAGATCGAGGCGCTCAAGCAGGCGATCCGCGACGCGGTCGGCGCGAGCGGCGCGAAGGGCACCTCCGGCGACGAGCCCGAGACGAGCGCCTGAACACCCTCTGAGAGGGTGTTGGGATGTTCTCCCGTCGCCCTCTGAGCACCTGCGTGAAGATTTTGCTGCACGCGCAGCAAAGACCCTTGACCCGTCGCGGGAGGGCTCCTACTGTCGGCTTGCCTCAAGGGGCAAGGACGATCACACGACGGTGAGGAGACCTCCGATGACGACGAAGAAGGCCGATACTACGCAGGTGCAGCAGTCCATCGAGATGGCGAGCGCGGCGATGGACGCCGTGAAGGGGTTCTGGCAGCAGGTCCTCGACGCCCAGATGGGGGGCTTCGAGCAGGCGGTCGCCCAGGCCGAGCAGCTCTCGCAGAAGGGCGTCGCCCGCGCGCAGAGCAACCTCGACGAGGCCGTCAAGCTCACGCGGGGCGCGATGAGCTGGTTCCAGGAGCTCAACGCCGAGATGACCAAGTCGGCCCTCCAGGCCGTCCGCAGCGCCGCCGCCTTCAAGGCCGCGTGAAGCCCGCCGGCCTCGTGGGGCGGCGGAGCGTCGGGGCGATCGGCCGCGGGTCGATCAGCCCTCCGCGCCCCCGATCCGACGGCTGAGGCCGCCGGCTAGGTCGGGACCTCGCCGCGCCGCTCCCAACGGTCGCGCGCGGCGCGCACCTCGGCGGACGGCTCGACCTCCTCCCGATAGAGGTCGGCCACCGCGTCGAGGTGCCCCGCCTCGGGCACGCGCCCCGAGGCCTGCCACACGACGAAGGCGCGCCGCGCCGCGGCGCTGCCGCCGCGGCCGAAGGTCCTCGTGAGCGCGCGGGCGACGGTCTCGCGCCGCATCCCGAGCGCCTCGGCGATGGCGGTCACCTGCCAGGCGTGAGCCTCGAGCAGGCTCAACCACTCGAGCGCCGTCGGCGGCCAGCGCACCTGGTCCGCCCGCGGCGCGGCTGGCAGGCTCCCGCTCGATGTCGGCGCCGCGTCACGCGGCGCGGTCGCGACCTCCGCCGGCGGCGGAGCGCTCGGCGGTGGCGTCGGCGCGGCGCCCCGATCGGCGTGCTCGCGGATGGCGTCCGAGGTCAGGGCGAGGCCGTGGCTGGCCCGCTTGACCAGCGTCTCGAGCCCACGGACGTTCTCGGTCCAGGTGGCGAGGAGGAGCGCCTCGGCCGCCTCGGCGGACAGCGCGGCCCGCGACCCGTCGAGCCCGACGGTGGCGGCGGCCTGCCGGAAGAGCGGCAAGACATCCTCGCGGCGCTCCCGGAGCGGCGGGACCCGGAGCTGCCCGACGGCGAGCCGGCTCAGGAGATCCTGGCGGAGCTCGCCGCTCCGGGCGAGAGCGAAGACGTCGCGGTTGGTGGCGGTGACGAGGCGGCACGCGGTCGCGACCCGCGCGCTCGCGCCGACCGGCAGGTAGCTCCGGTGCAGCGGGTCGAAGGCGTCGAGGAGCTTGGCCTGGGCGGGGGCCGACATGTCGGCGAGCTCGTCGAGGAAGAGCGTCCCGTCGCGCGCCTGGGCGAGGAGCCCGTCCCGGCGCTTCACGGACGGGATGAAGCCGCCGACGACGCCGAAGAGGGTCGCCTCCTCGAGGTGGAGCGGGATGGCGCTGGCGTTCATGGGCACGAAGGGGCCGGCGGCGCGGGCGCTGACGTCGTGGATGAGCCGGGCGAGGCGGGTCTTGCCGGTCCCGGGCTCGCCGAGCAGCAGCGCCGGATCGTCGCTCCGCGCGATGGCCTGGGCGCGCTCCCAGAGCTCGACCATCGCCGGGGAGCGGGCGTGCCAGCCCGACGGCAGGGGGCGTCGCTCGAGGTCGCGCGGCCCCTCGCCGACGACGAAGAGGCTGGCGCCGACGCGGACGACCTGGCCGATCCGCGCGACGACCTTGGCGTCCTTGGCGAGCCGCTCGCCGTCGAGGTAGGTCCCGTTCGACGACGAGAGATCCTCGACGAGGACCGCGCGCTCCTCTCCGAAGTGGAACATCGAGACGGCCGCGTGGCGGCGGCTCGACCAGACGTCCCACGGCATCGCGAGATCGCCGTCACGCTCGGGGTTACGCCCGATGACGCGCCGGGTGGCGTCGAGCCAGAAGAGCGCGTCGAGGGCGGCGCCGTCGAGGGGCTGGCGCTGCTCGCTGAAGACGAGGCGCAGATAGAGGCCACGCTCGGCCGCGCCCCCACCGCCCCCGGGGCCATCTCCCGGCCGCCGCGGCCGGGTCCTGGTGTCATCGTCCTGCACGCCGCGACGGTACCACGAAGGGCGACGGCGGCGACGGCGAGGAGCGTGAGACTCGACGCGAGCGCGGGCGCAGGCGCGGGAGCGGCGAGCGGCGAGCGGCGAGCGGCGCGGCGAGCGGCGTGGGAGCGGGGAGTGGCGCGGGAGCGGCGAGCGGCGCGGGCGCGGGGAGTGGCGCGGGCGCGGCGAGCGGCGCGGGCGCGGGAGCGGGGAGCGGCGAGCGACGCGGGAGCGGGGAGTGGCGCGAGAGCGGCGAGCGGCGCGGGAGCGGGGAGTGGCGCGGGAGCGGCGAGCGGCGCGGGAGCGGGGAGCGGCGAGCGGCGCGGGAGCGGGGAGTGGCGCGAGAGCGGCGAGCGGCGCGGGAGCGGGGAGCGGCGAGCGGCGCGGGAGCGGGGAGTGGCGCGGGAGCGGCGAGCGGCGCGGGCGCGGGGAGTGGCGCGGGAGCGGGAGCGGCGCAGGAGCGGCGAGCGGCGCGGGAGCGGCGCGGGCGCAGGAGCGGCGAGCGGCGCGGGCGCGGGCGCGGGAGCGGGAGCGGCGCAAGAGCGGCGAGCGGCGCGGGAGCGGCGCGGGCGCAGGAGCGGCGAGCGGCGCGGGCGCGGGCGCGGGAAGCGGCGCGGGAAGCGGCGCGGGGAGCGGCGCGGGCGCGGCGATAAAGTGTTAGATCGCGGGGTCTGACCCCACGATCTCTCACTTTTACAGCAGCAGGCGCAGGGAGGCGATGAAGGTCTTCGCGTCGGTGTAGGAGCGGGTGGTGTTGAGCTTGTCCCAGGCGATGCTGGCGTAGCGGAGGCCGGCGGAGACGCTGTCGGGGATGATCCAGTAGGTCGCGCCGACGTTGAGGTACCTGGTGTCGATGACGGTGTTGTCGCCGAAGAGGCGCCGGACGCCGTGGAAGCTCCCGCCGAGGCCGAAGCGGTCGTAGCGGAGGTCGAGCCCGAGGTTCCAGACGCGCCCCTGGAAGTCGTCCTTGTAGCGAGTCAGGTCCGGCACCGCGAGCTGCCGGTTGCCGCGTCGCGAGTAGCCGCCGAAGAGCGTCACGTGGTCGTCGAGGAACGTCACCTGCCCGGTGAGCCGATAGTTGAAGCCGTCGAGGGGCTGGTCGGCGCTCTGGGTGACGTCCACGTCGACGAAGTAGTACTGCGCCGACGCGCGCGCCCCGACGGTGACGGGGCCGAAGTCGTGCTCCCAGGTCAGCGACGGGCTCAGGATGTCGACCGAGATGTTCGAGCCCGGCAGCCCGCTCGACAGGTCCCGGAGCGGCGCGTCGTAGAGCGATCCGGCCGCCGTGACGTCGCCGCCGAAGGACCCGGAGAGCGAGGAGACGAGCGGGTTTCCGCCCGTGTACGTGAGCCCCAGGCTGAACCCGGCGACGTCGTAGCGGAGCATCACGCCCTGCCCCAGGTTGAAGCCCGACTGGAGCAGCGGGTCACGCACGAACGGGTCCATCCCGAACATGTCGAGGGTGTTCTCGGACAGGTAGTCGACGCTCCCCGGCTCGGTGAAGATGCCGGCGGTCAGCGTGAACCCCCACTGCGACAGCTCGAGGAACGTCTCGCGCGTCGACAGCGACGCCGTCCCCTCCCAGATGCTCGTCCCGAGGGGGCCGTTGCGGTTGACGTTGTAGCCGAGGTTCCGCTCCCAGACGGTTCGGAAGCGGAAGAGGTTCAGCGCCCGCCCCTCGAGCCCGAAGCGCATCAGCACCAGCGTGCTCGAGCGCTCGGCGAGGTCGGGGTTCGCCTCGCTCTCGGGGTAGTAGCCGAGGACGCTCGTGCCGATCTGCAGGACCGGCTTGAGCATCGCGCCGCTCGCGTCGTCGCGCCAGGTGAAGCGCGCGGAGAGCGAGGCCGGAGGGGCGTCCTCGGTCGCCGACGGGGCGGCGCCGGCGGTCGCGGTCGGCGTCGCGAGGCTGGACGGGGCGAAGAAGACCAGGGCCGCCGCGGCGGCGAGCGATGAAGCGGTACGCATGGCCGTGCTCCCCTCAGTCCGCGAGCTTCTGGAGGACCAGGGCGATGCCGTCTTCCGAGCGCGCGCTCCCGAAGTGGCTGGCCAGGAACCCCGGGCGCCCGGTGAAGAAGTAGCCCGAGGTGTCGGAGTCCTCGAGCCCGATGAGGGCGTTGTCGACGCAGGGCTCGAGGTCGAGGCGGCTCGACTCCTCGCTGACGAACTCGTCCTGGTAGTCGCCCGAGTCGATGTCGATCATCGTGACCGTCGTGTACTCCACGACGTTGCCGCCGCACTGGTCCTCGGCCCCGTACGCGTAGCTCCCGTCGGCGCAGGGCGCGCTGAAGACGTCGTTCGGGCCGTTCAGCGGCTTGTGGAAGTAGGTCGGGACGTAGGCCCCGCGATCGCCCATCTCGCAGCAGACCGTCCCGCGCATGTGCGGGAAGACGTTGCACAGCGGGCCCGTGCTCACGCCGTGATGGGCGCCGGAGAGCATGATGACGTCCGCGAGCTGCGGAAACGGGTTGATGGCGTCCGCGTCCCCGCGGCGCCAGGCGACGTAGAGCCGGCGGACCGCGTCGCGGATGACCGTCGCGCCGAGCGAATGCCCGACGAGCGAGACCTTCCGGCCGGGGTTGGCCTTCATGACCGCCCAGATGAGCCGCTGCGCCATCGGCACCGTCCAGCCATGATCCGTGTTCATGAAGGGGTTACCGGTCTCGCTCGCGGAGTCCCAGTCGCTGAGCGTCGCGACCAGGTCCGTGCGGGCGTCGAAGGAGATGACGCGGTAGCCCTGGTCGACGAGGCGCCCGGCGAGCTGCTCGCGGGCCTGGCTGTCGACCAGGAACGTGAAGCCCGCCAGGTTCTGCTGCTCGGTGCCGGCGAGGGTCTGGTTGGTGTAGGGCTCCCACGCCGTGACGCCGGCCGAGTTGCCGTGGAACAGCAGGACGATGGGCTTGCTCGTGTCCTCGGCGGGCTGGGTGTACTCCTTGGCGGCGCAGGGATAGCCGGTGATCGCGGCCGTCGCGCCTGGCGTGCCCGCCGCGTTGTTATCGGTCGAGAAGGGCTCGGAGGTGTTCGGGCCATAGGACGCCCGCGGCACGCAGCCCGGGTGCTGGCTCAGGTCGTCACGGTACTTGCCGGCGTAGTCCGCCTCGCTGAGCTGCGAGCCGCCGCTGGCGACCATCTCGGGGGCGTCGTCGATGGACCAGCCGCCGAGCTGGCCGGCGACCTCGGTCGCGCGGGCGTGGACGGCCTGGGTGCAGGCGGCGACGGCCGTGACCACGCTGTCGCTCGACGTGTTGTCGCCGGGATCGAAGACGTTGCTGGTGTCGGTCCCGGGATCGCACGCGGTTTGCGTGGGCGAGGGGCCGCCCATCCCGATGTTGCAGCCGCCGGCGGTCGCGGCGAGCGCGATGGCGGCCACGGCGATCCGCCGCCGGCGCCGGACGACCAGCCAGGCGATGACCAGGAGCGCCAGGACCAGGCCGCCCGAGGGAGCGGCCGTGCCGGAGCAGCCGAGGGTCGCGATCTGCTCGTCACAGGTGCACTCGCCGTCGGTGACCGGGATCTGCAACCCCGAGTTGCCGGTGTTCCCGGTGTTGCCTGTGTTCCCGGTGTTGCCCGTGTTCCCGGTGTCGCCCGTGTTCCCGGTGTTGCCCGTGTTCCCGGTATCGCCGGTGTTCCCCGTGTTTCCGGTATCGCCGGTGTTCCCGGTATCGCCCGTGTTCCCGGTGTTGCCCGTGTCGCCAGTGTTCCCGGTGTCCCCGGTGTCACCCGTGTTTCCGGTGTCACCCGTGTTACCGGTGTCGCCGGTGTTGCCCGTATCGCCGGTGTTCCCCGTGTCGCCGCTGTCGTCGAGCAGGCCGAACCACTCGGCGATGTACTCGGTCGAGCAGATGTCGGCGTCCACGAAGTAGCTGCCGGTCTGCCCGCAGCCACCGTCGGGGTCGAGGAAGACCGCGTGGCCCTTGCCGGTGATCTCGTAGCGCTCGACGACCGCCTCGCCCGCGCCGTCGAGGTACACCTCGTGCGGGTAGCCCTCGACCTCGTCGGTCACGTCCGGGGTCGCGTCGGCGCCGTGGAGCGCGGTGAACTGGTCGACGAGCTCGAGCGCGTTGGTCGGCCCGACCGTGAAGTCACTGGTCCCGTGCCAGACGGAGAGCCGCGGGAACGGCCCGGCGTAGCCCGGATCCCCCGAGGCCGCCTTGTCGCCCCAGGTCCCCGCGTCGAGGTCCTTGCCCGGGGACATGCAGCTGAACACGTCGCCATAGGACGTCGGGCACTTGTACGGGACCCCCGCGATGGTCGCCCCGGCGGCGAACACGTCGGGCCACGTCGCCAGCACCACCGCCACCATCGCCGCCCCGGCCGAGTGCCCGGTGATGAAGACGCGGTCCGGGTCGACCCCGAAGTCGGCCTGCATGTGGAGCGCCATGTTCGCGATGGACTGGTTCTCGTCCTGCCCGCGCTCGATCGGCGCGAAGTTCCCCCAGTCCCCGGCCCAGTTGAAGCACATCGCCGGGTTGTTCGACGAGGTCGTCTGCGGATAGACGACGTAGAAGCCGTAGAGGTCCGCGAGCTCCTCCCAGCCGGCCTTCCGGTAGTCGGTCGCCGACGACGTGCAGCCGTGCAGCGCGAAGACCACCCCCGCGTCCGCGGCCGGCTCGGGCGGCACGTAGACGAACATCTTCAGGCCGCCGGGGTTCGCCCCGAAGCCCGTGGTCTCGGTGTAGGTCCCCTGCCCCGTCGCGTGGGCGGCGCCCGTCCCGAGGACGAGCAGCGCGACGGCGAGCGCGAGGCGGGTGAACGATCCGATGGAGGGGTGACGACTCATGGCAGCTCCGGTCCTCTTCGCGAGTGCGTGATGCGTGGGCTTCGAGCCGCGTCACACAGCAACATGCGTGCCACGGCGGACACCCGCGTGACCGCTGAGACCCAGGTTTTTCCTGCGTGATCGACGGGTCACGCCGCGTGATCCGACGATCACGCGGCGTCACGCCGACGCGTCACGCTCACACCGCGACGCAGCGTAGAGGGCTCAGTCTGCGCAGGCCGACGCCCCGCGCTCCCAGGCGCCCGCGTCCCAGCCGCCGCCCGCGGGACGACAACGCCCGCCCGCGTCGAGCCGGCGCCGCGGCAGCGCGATCCCGGCGTCCACCGGAGCGCTCCCGGCCTTGGGGACGTAGTCCGCCAGGGCCGCCGGTGCGGCGCTCTCGAAGGGGCTCGTCGCGGCGTCGACGAAGACGTTGCAGCCGCCGCAGGCGACGGTCCCCGCGCCGCCGTCCGAGAGCGGCGTGCCGGAGGCCGGCGCGGCCAGGAGCACGTTCGCGACCACCGCGTCCGTCGACGCGGCGTCGATCCGCACGCAGGTCGCGCCGACCGCGGCGCTGCTGCACGTCACCTGCTCGACGGCGGCGCCCGAGCCGTCCACGCGCACCCCGGGCCCCGCGCCGGTGAAGGCGACCACCGCGTCGTGGACGAGGACCCGAGTGGCGCCCAGGACACGGACTCCGTCACCTCCGGAGATGAGGCTCCGCGCGAGCTCCCAGCCCGCCGGACAGCCGCCGCCGGACACGGCCGGCCCGGAGTCCACGGCGACCTCGCTGTCGACGATCACGCCGAGGCCCCCGCAGTCCACGCCGCCGGCCGTCACGCCGTCGACCGCGCTGTGGGCGACGATCAACGGCGCGCCGGTGGCCGTGACGCGGCCGACGTCGCAGCCGAGCACGGCCCCGGAGGCGAGGCCGACGTCGGCGCCGGGCGCGTCCACCGCGACGACCCCGGCGCGCCCGGTGGCGCTCAGCAGCGGGCCGGCGCCGCTGTGCGTGACGTCGGCGATGACGACGTCGTCAGCGTCGGCCACCACGACCGGGACGCCCGCGGCGCCGCCCGAGAACGCGAGGTCGCGGATCCGCCAGTCGTCCCCGTCGACGTGGAGGACGTCGAGGTCGTGGGCGACCACGCGCGGGGCCTCGCCGGTCCCGTAGGCCCCGAGCTCGCCGCCCGCCGCCGTGACCGTCGAGGTCGAGAAGGCGTCGAACGTATCGCCGCGGCGCAGCAGGATCCGGCGCTTCCCGGCGGCGCTCTGGACCATCAGGACGTCGAAGAAGTTGCCCACCGCGACCGTACCGCCGTCGGGGCAGCTCGCGCCGCCCGCGGCGTTGGCGAAGCACACCGGGGCGCCGAGCTCGGGCGACGGGTCGCCCACCGTGATCGTCCGGCTGGCGCTGGCGGTCGCCCCCGCGGGGTCCCGAGCGGTCAGCGTGATCCGGTGGCTGCCGGGCGCAGAGAACACGTGGGCCGCGCCGGCGGCGACGTCCGCGCCGCGCGGCGCCCCGTCGAAGGCCCAGGTCCCGCCTGGATCGTCGAAGTCCCAGCGGTACTCGAGCTCGGGGTCGAGGTCGGCCACCGTGAACACGACGAGCAGCGGCGCGCGCCCGCTGTCCCGCGACGCCACGATGGTCGGCGTCGCCGGGCCGACGTGGCCGTCCGGGCCGAGGGTGTCGTGGCCGCCATCGACGGAGACGGTGTCCTCGGCGCCGCTCGTGTCCGCGCCGCCGGTGTCCATGACGTCGACGTCGGCCGCCAGGCCCCCGCAGCGCGGCACGAGGTCCACACCCGGCGGCCGGCAGACCGAGCGCCCGGCGTGGACCGACTCGTCCGGACAGGCAAAGCACGTCTGGCCCTCACCGCAGGGCGCGTCGGCGCTGCAGAAGAAGACCGCGTCGCCGACCACGTCGGCGGTGCAGCCGGCCGCGAGCAGCACGGCGAGCACCGGGATGAGCGCCCTCAAAACCGCACCGTCCAGGCGGCGCTCGTCCCGCGCACCGCGATGGTCGGGGTCTCGTCGGAGACGGCCCACCAGACCAGCGCCGCGGTGATCGCGACGGCGCCCGCCCCGACGAGGACGGCCCCGGAGGTCGCCTGGTCGTCGGCGTCGCGCTCGCGGGCCAGGGCGGCCTCGCGGCCGAGGCCGTCGACGGGCTCGGAGCCGAGCGCCGCCCGGAGATCGTCCCGCTGCGCCCCGGCGTCGACGAGGAGGCCGGCGCCGACCCCCGCGCTGACCAGGCCCGCCCCGCCGACCAGCAGGTAGGGGATGTAGCTGCCGGCGTCCGGCGCCCCGGGGACGAGGGCGAGGACCTCTCCGCCCGCGACCGACAACGTCCGCTCGCCGCCGCCGGGGAGGCTCAGGCGGTGGTCGCCGGGGTCGACGTAGATCCGGCGGACCGCGTCCGGGCCGGCGAGGCTCCAGCGGGCCCGCCCCATCTGGAGGGCGGGCCCGCCCAGGTCGGCGACGTCGTAGGCGCCGAGGCGTTCGCGGCAGGCGGCCTCGGTGAGGTCGAGGTCGAGGCGGCGGCCGCGGATGAGCCTCACGTCGGTCTGAACGGCGACGGCGCGCCCCGGATCGCGCACGGTGACCCTGGCGCGGCCGGGCTCGCGGCGGAGCTCGCGGTCGCCCGGGACGACCTCGTGGAGCACGGTGGCGGTCGCGCCGGGATCGAGCCGGAGCCGGAGCCAGGCGGCGCCGGCCTTGTCCTCGAGGGCGGCGACCCGGGCGTCGACGCCGGGCCTGCGGTCGGAGGGGAGCTCAGGGTGGTCGGCGAGCTCGCGGGCGGCGGCGAGCGCCTCGTCGTAGCGGCCGAGCTCCTCGAGCAGGACGCCGACGTTGTTCAGCACGGCCGGGCTGTGGCTGAGCGCGTAGGCGTGGCGCAGCGCGGCGAGGGCGTCGTCGAGGCGCCCCTCCTCGCGGGCGACGCGGGCCTCTTCCACGAGGGCGTCGAAGGCGCCGCGGTCGGAGGGGAGCGAGGTGGGCTCGGGCGCGGCGGCGAACCCAGCCGGGCTGACGCCGAGCGCGCCGGCCAGCGTCGCGGCCAGGATCGCGCGGCGCCCGCGGCGGGCTCGTCTCGGTTCCGTCACCAGCAGCTCATCCCCTCGGGTCCGCGGTGATTCGGCACCAGGGGCGCGCCGAAATCAAGTCGACGCTTTCCCCGCGGCTGGCCGCATCTGCTACGTTCGCCGGGCTTTGGACACGCTCTCGCGCTACTGCCCCCTGTGCGACGCGCCGACCGACGCCGAGGTCTGCGCGACCCACGGTGTGCCGACGGTGCCCCTCTCGCGGCTCGCGGGCGACGAGACGCTGCCCGCCGGGACGGTGCTGCTCGGACGCTACACCGTCGAAGGGCCGCTCGGGCACGGCGGGATGGGCGCCGTCTACCGGGCCCGCCAGGAGCCCTTCGGGCGGCGCGTGGCGATCAAGACGCTGCTACCGCGCCTCGCGGGCTCAGCGGCGCATCTCCGGCGCTTCTACAAGGAGGCCGACGCGCTCCACCGCCTCGGCCACCCGAACGTGGTGCGCGTCTTCGACTTCGGCCTCGACGAGACCACCGGCGTGGCGCTGCTCGCGATGGAGCTCGTGGAGGGCGAACCGCTGGACACCCGGGTCGGGGCGAGCGGGCTGCCCGAGGCCGCGGCCGCGCGCCTGCTCGGGCAGGTGTCTTCGGCCCTCGCCGAGGTCCACGCGTCCGGCGTCGTCCACCGGGATCTGAAGCCGAGCAACATCCTCGTTCGCCGCCTCGCCGACGGCGAGGACGTCGTGAAGGTCGTGGACTTCGGCCTCGCCCGGGTCACGGACGACAGCGGGGTCGAGACGACCGCCGGCTTCGTCGCCGGGACGCCGGGCTACATCAGCCCCGAGCAGATCGCCCAGGGCCCGGTCGACCACCGCGCCGACGCCTACGCCCTGGGCTGCGTCCTCTTCCGAGCGGTCACCGGCCGGGCGCCGTTCTCGGGCGAGCCCCTCGACGTCCTCTCGCAGCACCTCGGCGCCCCGCCGCCGGAGCTCCCCGACGCGCTGTCCGACGGCCAGCCCCCGAGCGACGCCCTCCGCGCCCTCGTCCGTGGCCTCCTCGAGAAGCGCCCCGACGCGCGCCTGTCCGACATGGTCGAGGTGACCCACCGGCTCCGCGCGCTGTCCACGGGTGCCGCGCTGCCCCAGCCGGCGACCGTCGCGCCGCCGCCCCGGACGCCGGCCGTGGCGCTGCCCGCCGATGACGACGCCACCCTGCCCCGCCTGCCAGCCATGAAGGCGAAGGCGGAGGAGCAGGCGGAGGCGGAGGCGGAGGCGGAGGCGGAGGCGAAGGAGCAGGCGGAGGCGGAGGCGGAGGCGGAGGAGCAGGCGGAGGCGGAGGAGCAGGCGGGCGCGTCTCTCAGCCGTCGCGTCGCTCTTGGGCTGGCGGCCGCGGCGGCGCTGGCCCTGGTGGCCTGGCTGGCGCTCTCCGGGGACGGACCCGGGAGCTCCCGGGTCCCGGCCGCGGGGCTCTCCGGCGTGACCGCGCCTACGGCCCTCGCCGTTCGGCCAGCGACGGTCCCGATGGCGGACGTGATGGACAGCGCCGACGTGACGTCCGCGGTCACCGACGACGCCGGTCCAGCCGCGGCCGCCACCGACACGACGGTGCCAGACAGCGCAGCGGCCGCAAGCCCGGACACCGCCGCGACCGATCGCCCGGACACCCGCCGCGACCGCGCGACGCCGCCCTCCACGCGACCGCCGACGACGCCGAAGCGCGACGCCGGCCGCCTCGAGATGGAGTGGTGGGACCACCCCGACGCTCGCTGACCCCGTTTGCTGCGATTGCAGCAAATGACGCTTGACCGCCTCCACGGCGTCTCCTACCTTCGTCACGCTCGAGATCGAGAGCGACACGGAGGGACCGCGATGGCGACCGAGGAGACGAAGACCCCGCAGGCGCAGCAGCAGGAGCTCACTCCCGCGGCCGAGGCGCCGGCGGCGGACGCGACCGAGCCGAGCGCCGCGGTCGCCCCGGAGCAGGACGCCTCGGCGCCCACGAAGCCCGCGCCGGCGAAGAAGCCCGCGGCCACGAAGAAGACGGCGGCCAAGCGGGCCGCTCCACGGCGCGCGACCGCGCCCAAGAAGGCCGTTCCGACCGAGAAGGCCGAGCCGAAGACCACCCCCGAGGCGCACGCCAGCGAGCCCGCGGCGGCGCCATCTTCGCACGCGCAGCAAGACCCGAGTCGAGAGGCCGCGCCCGCGGCCCAGGAGCCCACGATGAACAGCGAGATCCCCTTCTTCGGTCAGGCCTTCGAGGCCGCGCAGAGCTTCTGGCAGCAGATCGTCGACCGCCAGGTCGAGGCCCTCGAGGGCGCCATCGGGCAGCTCGAGCGGCTCGGAAACGACCAGCTCGACAAGGCCCAGAGCCGGCTCGACGAGACCAACAAGATCGCCAAGGACACCATCGCCTGGCTGACCGAGCTCAACACCACCAGCGCCCGGCGGGCGGTCGAAGCGGTCCGAGCGGCCGCGGCCATGTTTCCCCGGCGGGCCGCCTGAGGTGAAGCTCGGGATCCGGGCCGCGACCCCGCGCGAGGTCGTCTGGACGGACGACACCTCGCGGCTCCTGCGCTTCCGCGCCGAGCCCCCGCCCGGGATCGCGGCCGCGGACGCCCGCGGTCCGATCGTCCTGCTGGTGCCCTCGCTCATCGAGCGGCGGCTCCTCTTCGACCTCACGCCCGCCTCCGGCGCGTGGCTCGGCGTCGGCGCGCCCCACGCGAGCCTGGCCGGGGCGCTGATCGCCGCGGGGCTCGACGTCTTCTGCGTCGACTGGAGCCCACTGCGCGAGCGGCGGCGCTCCCGGACCACCGGCTGGCCCGAGGTCGTGGGCGCGATCGGGCGTGCGCGCGACGCCGCCCTCGCCATCGGGCACGGCGACCGGGCCGCCGTCATCGGCTACAGCCAGGGGGCGACCCTGGCCATCATCGACGCCGCCCTCCACCCGGAGCGGATCAGCGCGCTGGTCAACATGGCGGGCCCGGTGGACTTCTCCGCGCCCGGCCTCGCCGCGGCGCTGACCGACGCCCGCTGGTGCGACGCCGACACCCTCGCGGCCCTCGGCGGCCCGCCGGGGCTGCCGCTGCTGACGACGCGCCTGCCACCGGAGACCTTCCGCGGCTGGGTCAAGGACTTCTACCAGCGCAACGACCTCGTCGCCGGCCGCCTCCGCGTCGCCGGTCAGCCGGTCGACCTCTCGCGCATCGACGCGCCGCTCCTGACCGTCCTGCCGTCCCACGACGGCGTCTGCCCGACCGCCTCGGCCCGCGCCCTCGCGACCCACGCGAAGAGCCGCGTGAAGGACGAGCTCCGCGTGCCGGGCGGCCACATCACCTTCATCGCCAGCCCCACCGCCCCGGAGGCGCTCCACGCGCCCCTGGCCCGGTGGCTCGCCGGCCATCTCTCCAACCCGAGCCCGTCAGCCACGACGTCCATCCCCCGAGGAACCCTGTCATGACCGCTCTGCGTCACGCCGCCATCGTCTCGACCGGTATCTACGTCCCGACGCGCGAGGTGCCCAACGACGTCCTGCGCGACCGCTTCGCCGCCCTCGGCGAGTACGTGGACAAGATGGAGCGGAAGACCGGGATCAAGACCCGCTGGTACGCCGAGGAGTCCGAGTCCACCTCGGACATCGCCGCCCGAGCCGCCCAGCACGCGCTCGACCGGGCCGGCGTGAAGGCGGAGGACGTCGACCTGATCCTCCTCGGCACCGACACGCCGGACTTCATCACCCCGGCGACCTCGGTCGTCGTCCAGGCCAAGCTCGGCGCGACCAACGCCGGCACCTTCGACATCGGCTGCGCCTGCGCCTCCTTCCCGACCGCGCTCGCGACCGCCAACGGCCTCATCGCGACCAACAGGAGCCTCACCAACGTCCTCGTCATCGGGGCCTACCTGATGCACAAGCTCGCCGATCCCGAGGACCCGGCCGTCTTCTTCTACGGTGACGCCGCCGCAGCGGCTCTCGTCCGCCCCTCGGACACTCCGGGCGTCCTCGGCGCCGCGCTCCAGGCGGACGGGCGCCTCGCGCGCAACTGGGGCATCTTCGCCGGCGGCACGGTCGAGCCGGCCAGCGTCGACGCCATCGCGGCCGGGCGCACCCAGGTGCGCGTCGTCGAGGGCTACCCCAAGGAGGTCAACGAGGAGGGCTGGGTGCGTCTGCTGCGCCGCCTCGCCGACGAGCAGGGCTTCGCCGTGGGCGAGCTCGACCGCGTCGTCTTCACCCAGGTGAACCGCTCCACGATCGTCAAGGTCTGCGAGACGCTCGAGCTCCCCCTCGAGAAGGCCCACATGGTCATGGACAAGTACGGCTACACCGGATCGGCCTGCATCCCGCTGGCGCTCCACGACGCCATCGTCGGGGGCGGCGTCCGCCCCGGCGATCTCGTCGCCCTGGTCGGCTCCGGCGTCGGCTACAACCAGGCCGCCGTTGCGTTCCGGGCCACCGACGCGCTAGTGGTCGACCCCTGAGCCTCGCGGCCCGCGGACCTCGACCGCTCTCGCTCCATATATTGATCAACCATTGATAAACTGATCGCCCGACGACCGGGCGCCCGCGCGGCGCCCGGCTGCCCAGCCCACGAGGCCCCCATGGAGAAACAGACCGTCGCTTGGATCGCCTTCGGCGTGTACCTCGTCGCGACCGCGGCGCTGGCCATCCGCGGCATGATGAAGACCAAGGACCTCGAGGGCTTCGCCCTGGGCAAGCGCGACATGGGGCCGGCGATGGTCGGGGTCGCCCTGGCCGCGGCGGTCGCCTCGAGCGCGACCTTCGTCATCAACCCGGGCTTCGTCTACGCCAACGGGCTCTCGGCGCTGCTCCACTTCGGGGTCGCGGCGAGCGCCGGCGTCTCCCTCGGCCTCATCGTGATGTCCAAGGGCTTCCGCCGCCACGGCACGGCGACCCGGGCGCTGACGCTCCCCCACTGGATCGGCGCCCGCTACAAGAGCCCCGGGCTCAGGACCTACTTCGCCATCCTGAACCTCATCCTCGCCATCACCTTCGTCGTCCTCATCATCAAGGGCTCGGCGCTGGTCATGCAGTTCACCCTCGGCATGGACTACGTGCCGGCGGTCACGCTCATCGTCGGCTTCGTCTTCAGCTACATCCTGATCGGCGGCACCTACGCCCACGTCTACACGAACACGCTCCAGGGCCTGATGATGATCATCGTCGCCGTGGCGCTCATCGGCAGCGGCCTGCACCTGCTCGGCGACGGCTTCAGCGCCTTCGGAGACGAGCTCGCCGCCCAGGACCCGAGCCTCCTGCACGCGTTCCGCGAGGGCAGCGGCCTCTTCGAGAGCGGCTGGGACGTCCTGGTCTGCCCCTTCATCATCGGCTTCGCGCTGGTCTGCCAGCCGCACATCCTGACCAAGTCCCTCTATCTGAAGACCGACCGCGACGTGAACACCTACCTGCTGGTCTCGGTGCTCGTCGGGACCGTCTTCGCCGCCATCCTCGTCGTCGGGCTCTGGGCCCGGGTCGAGCTCCCCGAGCTCGCCAGCCAGGACGCCGTCGTCAGCGTCTACATCCAGCACGCCTTCTCCGACGGCTTCGCGGTCTTCATCTCGGTGGCGCTCCTGGCCGCCGGCATGAGCACCATGGACGGCATCCTCGTCGGCGCCTCCGCCATCGCCGGCAACGACCTCTTCCTCGGCGCCCTCGGCGACAAGCTCATGGGCCACCTCCCGCAGGAGGAGCGCGAGCGCCGCGCCCTGGCCGCGAGCCGCTGGGTCCTCGTCGCCATCGGGGTCATCGCCTTCATCATCGCCATCGACCCGCCCGAGCTCGTCGGCCTCTTCGGGCAGATGGGGATCTACGGGCTCGTCGCGGCGTCCCTGGCGCCGCTGGTCCTCGGCATCTTCATCAAGGACATCCACCGCCTCGACGCGACCCTGGCCGCGGTCATCGGCCCCCTCGTCCACTTCGCGCACTACGGGATCGTCGTCATGGACGGCGGCGCCATCAACCCGGCGGTGACGTCCACCGAGGGCATCGTCGCCTCGTTGGTCATCCTCGGCGGGCTGACCGCGCTCCGCCGCGTCCGCGGGCGCCGGCCCGCCGTCGAGCCCGCCGGCGGCGAGTAGATGTCTGGCCCCAATGCCGGCCGCCTGGTGGCAACGTGTTGATACAACTGGAATTTTCACCACCGAGACACGGAGACACGGAGGACCACGGAGAGGCGAACACGCTGCAATCTCCGTGGAATCTCCGTGGCCTCTGTGCCCTCCGTGGTGAAAAGTCTCATGAGACCGGTGTCTTGCGCCAAAGCGATCAGCATTGCGTCTGGCCCGGACCGCTGTCACGCTGATGGGTGTCCCGGACACCCTCTCGGACGGACAACAGCGCCGAGCGGCCGGACAGCCAGGCCCGCGACCGCAGCGCGCACCGCGCTACGGACGGTTTCCGCTACCGTAGCCTACGCTCCGTAGGCCGACGGTAGGGACCGTCGCGGACGGCCATACACATACATTTCAAATACTTACAACTCTGGCACACGACTTGCTCATACTCCTGGCGTCGCCACACGCACCAGCCCCAGGAGCCCACCATGAAGTCGATCGTCGCCGCCGCCGCCGCCATCATCACCGTCGCTTGCGCCGCCCTCGCCATCGCCACCCCGGGCGACGCCGCCACCCCGCGCAGCTTCGACGACGTGACCGCGACCGACGCCGCCCCGGCGGTCGAGTACATCGCCTTCGAGCCGATGGAGATCGTCGCCCGGCCCGCCGGCATCGTCATGGAGCCCCTGGTCATCACCGTCGACGCCCCGGTCGTCGCCGGCGACGAGATCGTCATGGAGCCCCTGGTCATCACGGTCGACGCCCCGGCCATCGCCTCCGAGACCATCGTCATGGAGCCGATGCACATCGTCGCCGGCCAGGCCGACTTCACGCCGGTCGCCGCCCTCTGAGCCCCCCTGGGCGTCTCCAGCCGCCCACCGACGACGCGCTTCCCGTCCTCCTCTCTCCTCCGAAGCGATCGTCCCCCGAGGTCAACCACGCCCGCGCCCCATCCCCCGGCGCTCGCGCGGTTGACCTTTCCTTTTTGGGCTCCCCGCGACCTTGGGCTGGCCTCGCGCCGCGTCTCGCGTTAGGTCCGGCCCGTGGAAGGCACCGTCCGAGCCCGGGTAGGTGACGGCTTCGTCAAGGTCGAGGCCGAGCCCGACCGCGCCCTGCGCGTCGACGACGCGGGGCGCTGGATCACCGCGCGCCTCGGGGCCACGACGCTCCGGCGCAAAGTCGACGGCGGCGTCTTCGTCGCCCGCTCCGGCGCCGCCGAGGACATCGGCGAGGACGGCCCCCCGGAGAGCCCGTGGCACGCGCGTGTCGCCGAGCTCGCCGCCGCCCTCCGAGACGCTCTCACCGCCGCGAGGAGCGGCGCCCGCCCGCTCGAGCTGGTGCCGGACGACGACGCCGAGGGGACCATCGCCGGCGCCGACGCCGCCCTCGCGAAGGCCGCGGCCCTCGGCCCGGACACCTGGGTCGATCTCGGCCGCCGCTTCGCCGAGGTCTACGCCGAGCCGGTCCCGATCCTGCCGCCCGACCGCTACCGCGACCTCGTGGTCCTGCCCGCCGTCGGCTGCCCCCACGGCGTCTGCACCTTCTGCGCGTGGTACCAGGACGCGCGCTTCCGCGCCTTCAGCGACGACGATCTGCGAGCCCACCTCGACGGCATCGAGGAGCTCTTCGGCCCGGGCCTCGCCGCCCGCGACGGCCTGTTCCTGGGCTCGGCGTCGGGGCTCTCGGTCGCCGACGGTCGGCTCCTCCGGCTGATCGACCAGGTCCTCGAGCGCTTCGGCCGGCCGCGCCGCGGCATCGCGGCGTTCCTCGACCCGCACCACGCGCCGAAGCGCGACGCTGCCGCCTGGCGCCGCCTGGCCGACCGCGGTCTCGTCCGCGCCGTCGTCGGGCTCGAGACCGGCGCCCCGGCCCTGCGCGCGGCCCTCGGCAAGCCCGCCGACCTCGCCCCCCTCGCCGGCGCCGTGACCACCATGAAGGCCGGCGGCGTGGGCGCCGGGATCACCGTCCTCGCGGGCGCGACCCGCCCCGAGGACGTCGCGCACCACAAGGCTCAGACGGTCGCGTTCCTGGCCGGCCTCGACCTCGACGACCGCGACCTCGTCTACGTGAGCCCCCTCGACGACGCCCCGGATCCGGCCGCCGCGACGATGGAGGCCAACGCGCTGATCGCCGCGCTCCGCGACCAGACGCGGGCGCGGGTCTCGCCCTATCGGGTCGACCTGTACCGCTACTTCGCCTGACGGGCCTCGCTCAGGGCGCGTCGCAGGGTGTTCAAGGTCGGCGTGGGGACGCCGTGCTCGCCGCCGAGGGTGGCGTACCGCTCGAGCATGAAGGCCGTCTGATCGCCGACCTTCTCGAAGTGGTAGCGGAGGTAGGTCTCGACGTCGAGGGGCAGCACCCGCGGGGCCAGCCGCGTCAGGAGCCGCAGGATCCATGGCCGCATCACGAGCCGCGACAGGGGCCGCGACTCGCGCCGGTAGGCGGCGACGACCCGCATCGCCTCGCGCGACGCGCCGACCGCGGCCTTCAGGTGCGGGCTCTTGCGGACGGCGGCGAAGGACCAGCCCGACAGCTCCAGGGCGACCAGGGTCGGCATCATCATCGCCGAGCCGAAGTTGGCCGGCCGCGCGGCGTCCTTGATCCGCTTGGCCTTCCAGCCCCCGGCGGACAGCGCGTCGACCACGCCCGCCACCCGCGCGTCGTCGGGCCCCGAGAACGGGTTCTTGCCCGGCCGGTAGTACGCGACACCGGGCTCCGGGACCTCCTCGCCGGGGAGCGGCGCCTGGTAGCTGATCATGTTGATCATGCCGCTCACGACGCGATCCTCGGGGTAGCGCGCCGTGACGTAGGCGTGGTCGTCGAGGGCCGGGGTCAGCGACACCAGGGTCGCCTCGCCGATGGCCCCGCACAGCGCGTCGAACCACGCCGCGCGGAGCGCCGTCGACGACAGGCACAGCCACACCTGATCCCAGCGCGCGGCGGCGACCTCGGCCGTGTCGGTCAGGACCTCGAAGCCCGAAAACGGCGTCGGCTCGCGCCGCTTACCGGCCTTCGTGTTGAGGGGATAGACCGAGAACCCCGCGCGCGCCGCCTCGGCGTACTTCGGCTTGACGAGGAACGCGACCCGCGCCCCGCCCTGCTGCAGGTGAAAGCCGTAGGCCTGCCCGACGGCGCCGGCGCCGACGAGCAGGACGCGGGGGCTGTCGGCCGGGGCGCTCAATTGACCGTCGGGAGGAAGCTGTAGTCCCGGGCGTACTCGCGCATCTGCTCGGCGAAGTCGGCGGGGTACTCGACCTTCACGTCGGTGATCTCGTCGCCGTCCATCACCGGCACCAGGCGCGGGTTGATGAAGCCCGAGTACGGCGCGATGCCGAGCTTCTTGTAGCGCTCGAGCACCTCGGCGTGGAGGTCGCGGTCGACCTTGACGCCGTAGCCCTCGACGAGGGCCTTGCCGGCCTCGTAGTCGCCCTCGGACTTGATGCGCTGGACCTCGCTCAGCAGCTGCCCGAACAGCTCGCGGAGCTTGTCGTAGTCGTGGATGACGGCGTAGTGCTTGCCGTCCCGCTCGACCAGCTCCGCGGCCTTCGCCTCGGCGCCCTTCTCGAGCACCCAGCGGGCGACCAGGGCGCGGTTACGCATGTGGCTCTGCTCGATCTGCTCGCCGAGCGGGATGCGCGCGAGCTGGATGAGGAGCGCGTTCCGCAGGTAGTCGTCGTAGCCGGCCTTGCCGACCTCGAGGCTGTCCATGACGCCGATCTCGACGAGCTTCGGGTCCATCAGGAAGTAGAGCGCGACCAGGTCGGCGCGGGCCTCCTCGAGGATCCCGGCGTAGTTCTTGAGCGTCTCCGTGGGGACCGCGACGCCGTCCTTGAGGCGGCCCGAGGCGTGGCCGATGACCTCGTGCATGTCGGTGTGCAGCAGGTCGGCGAGGTCGTTGTGCGCCTTGGCGCGCGCGATGGCCTCGGGCGAGCCGGCGAACTCCTCGAGGATCCCGCTGGATTTCCCGGCCTCGACGTAGCTGTGGACGATGTTGCCGAGGTTGACGGACTTCGAGCCGACCTCGCGCCGGATCCAGTCCGAGTTCGGCAGGTTGACGCCGATCGGGAAGGCCGGCGAGGCGTCGCCGGCGCCGACGACGATGGTGATGACCTTGGCGGTGATGCCCTGGACGTCGGGCTTCTTGTAGGCGTCGGGGATGGTCGAGTGATCCTCGAACCACTGGGCCTGGGCGGAGATGGCGGCGATGCGCTTGCTCGCCTCGGCGTCCTTGATGGACACCATCGCCTCGTAGGTGGCGCGCATGTCCATCGCGTCACCGTAGGTCTCGATGAACCCGATGACCGCGTCGAGGCGGCTCTCGACGTCCTTGACCCAGGCGACGGAGTAGGTGTCGAAGTCCTTCAGGTCGCCGCTCCGGTAGTAGCGGACGAGGGTGTCGATGGCCGCCTTCTGCTCGGCGTTCTCGGCGACGGTCGAGGCCTTCTCGAGCCAACCGACGATCTCCTTGATCGCCGGGCCGTACATCCCGTCGATCTTCCAGACGCGCTCCTCGAGCTCGCCGGCGTCGTTCTTGACGAGCTTCGAGTTCAGCCCGGGCATCACCGGGCGCGGGTCGTTCGGGTCCTTCTTGGCCGCGTAGTAGGCCTCGACCTCCTTCTGCGTGATGCCGGGGCCGTAGAAGTTGTTGGCCGAGTCGGCGACGAGGTCCCGCTCGGAGTCCTGCATCACGCCCTGGGCCGCGACCTCGGGGTCGAAGAGGATCGGCTCGAGCTTCTCGCGGAGCTGCTCGGGGGTCTCGCCCGCGGCGAGCGGCAGCGCCTTCGGGTCGGCGCAGGCGACGAGCTTGCCGAAGTCCTCCCTGGTGAACTCCGGCGTGAACTTCTTGGTCGAGTAGTGGTGGTGGATGCCGTAGGAGAACCAGACCCGCTTCAGGTAGGTCTCGAAGGCCGCCCAGTAGGGCGGCGCCTTGTCGTGCGCGCAGGTCGCGTCGATGGCCTCGAGGGTCCGGCGGACGAGCAGGTTGTGGGCGTTCTTCTGGTCGTAGGTGATGTCGCGCCCGGACAGCGCCGCCTTGTAGAGGTAGTAGGCGAGCTTCTTCTGCTGGAGCGGCAGCTCCTCGAAGCCGGGGACGCGGTAGCGCAGGATCCGCAGGTCGGCGAACTGGTCGGCCTGGTACTGGAAGTCGTCATCCGCGTGGTCGTTCACCTGGGCGTCTCCTTCGCTGGGATCGCTGGGGTTGGCGGCGTCCTCGGCCGCGACGGGGGCGGCGTCGGGCTCGGGCTCGGTTGCGGCTGCGTCGGCGGGCGCCGGCGCCATCACCGTATCGGCGGGCTCGGGCGCGACGGCGTCGGCGGCCGGCGGAGCGGCCGTCTCCTGCGCCGTGGCGCCGGTGTCGGGGGCGGCGGGCGGCGCCGGGGCCTTCTTGCTGCAGGCGGTCAGGGTCCCGAGCGTCACGATCAGCGCGACAGAAACGAATCTCACGGCGTCCTCCAGGTTCGCGGAGGGCGCCTGGAGACCACCCCCGCGGGGCGCGCAGTATCCGGCCCCGCGTAGCGTCTGCCAAGCCCGTTCGCGCGGACGCCGGCCGCCGTCACCTCCTCCACCTCGCGCCCGCCCGCCCACGGGGCCGAATCGTCAGGGCCCAGACGGCAGGACACCGCAGGTGGCGCTGAGGCCACCTGCGGTGCTGATGTGGATCGCAGTAGGTGGGTGGGCGACCCGATTGGCCGCCCGACTGGCTACTCTGTTCATTCGGCGCTTCCCACGATTTCCTTGAGCGTTTTTTTTCGAGGGCGGCGTCTTTTTTCGCGCCCGCTCGCCGAGGGCGGCCTGCGACGCGGGCTCGCGCCGATCACCGTAGCGCCGTTGGACTCCTGGCGGACGATGCCTATTGTAGGGGCGCCCAAGAAAAGCAAGGAGACGCGAAACATGGCCAACGTACGAATGCAGCTCGCCCTGAACACCCCCGCGGACAAGGTCTGGTCGGTGTGCGGCCCCTTCGAGAACCTGTCGAAGTGGCACCCGATGATCACCAAGTGCGACCTGTCGGCCGACGGCAAGGTCCGCACGCTGCACCTCCCCGACGGGTCGACCTCGCAGGAGCGGCTCATCAACCACGACGACGCCGCGATGCAGTACCGCTACACCCTCGAGGGCAAGTCCTCGATGCCGGTCCAGAACTACGTCAGCATCGTCACGGTCCAGCCCTTCGGCGAGCGGTCGCTCTTCACCTGGGAGGCGGACTTCGACATCCCCGCCGGCGCGCCCGAGGGCCAGGTCGTCGGGATGATCCAGCGCATCTACGACGCCGCGCAGCCCGGGCTCAAGGAGCTCTTCGGCGCCTGACGAGCAGGTCGCGCTACTTCCAGCGGAAGATCTTCAGCGCGATGACGAAGGGGACGAGGCCCCAGACGGCCAGGACGCCGAGCTCGGGGAGCTGGCTCGCCAGCCCCGCGCCGTCGTTCATGACCGCGCGGAGCGAGTCGTTCAGGGCCGTCAGGGGTAGCGCCTGCAGGACCGGGTGGACCGCCTCCGGGAAGCGCTCGTAGCTGAAGAAGGTCCCCGAGAGGATCCACATCGGGAGCATCACGAGGTTCATCAGCCCCGAGGCGACCTCGACGCTCTCGGTGCGCGAGGCCACGAGGACCGAGATCCCGGTGAAGGACAGCCCCCCGACGAAGCACAGGGTCGCGACGTCGAGGGCGCTGCCCTGCACCGTCACGTCGAAGGCGAGCGCGCCGAAGCCGATGAGGGCGATCACCTCGGCCACGAGGAAGACGAGCCGCGACAGGATGAAGGACAGGAGAAAATCGCTCCGCCTCATGGGCGTCACGGCGAAGCGCTTGAGGAGCTTGCCCTTGCGCTCCTGGACGACGGCGTAGCCCACCCCCCAGAGGCCGCTGCCCATGAGGTTCATCGCGATGAGCCCGGGCAGCAGGAAGTCGATGTAGCGGCTCCCGGGCGCGACCTCGGTGTGCTCGCTGATGGTGGCGACGTCCTCGCGCCCCAGCGCCTTCTGGACGGCGTGGTCGACGACCAGCCGCGCCACCCGCGCCTCACCCCGCGACGGATCGTAGCGGTAGTCGAGCTGGTCGGGCGGCGTGAAGCGCACGGCGAGATCGACCGTGCCCTTCGCGAGCCGCGTGTCGAGCGCCTCGGGGGAGAGGCGCTCGAGGTGGACGTCGCTCGCCCCGGCGAGGAGCTCGGTCAGCGCGGCGGCGTTCGGATCGGTCGCGTCGATGGCCACCCGGGCCGGCTCCGGGGGCTGCTCCCGAAACGCGACGCCCAGGCCAATCGCCAGCAGGACCGGGAAGACGAAGACCCAGAAGATGGCCCCCGGCTCGCGCACGAACACCAGCAGGCGCGCCCAGGTCAGGGCCATCAGCGGGCTGGCGCGGCGCCGCTTGGGGCGCTCTGGCGAACGTTCAGTCATCGCGGAGCCCCCGGCCGGTCAGGTGGACGAAGACGTCCTCCAGGGTCGCCTTGTGCGTGGACAGCGACAGGAGCCGCGCCCCAGCGCCCTCGACCCGCGCGAGGAGGCTTGGCATCGCCGCCGCGACGTCGGTGACGTTCAGGCGGTAGCCCTCGCCTTCCCGGTGCGCGCCGATGACGCCCGGGAGGTCGTCGAGGGCGAGCTCGCCCTCGCAGGTGATCTCGATGACCTGCTCGGCGCCGAGGGACGCGATGAGGCCCTCGGTGGTGTCCTCGGCGATGATCTTGCCGTGGTCGAGGATCGCCACCCGGTCGGCGAGGCGCGCGGCCTCCTCCATGTAGTGCGTGGTCAGCAGGATGGTCCCGCCCTCGGCCTTGAAGGCCTCGACGACCTCCCAGACCTGGCGGCGGCTCTGCGGGTCGAGGCCGGTGGACGGCTCGTCGAGGCACAGGAGGCGCGGGGCGCCGACCAGGGCGCACGCGAGCGCCAAGCGCTGGCGCTGACCGCCGGAGAGCTTGCCGACCCGGGCCTTTCGCTTGGATCCGAGCGAGACGAGGCCGATGACCTCGTCGACGCCGCGCCCCTCGTCGAAGAAGCTCCGGAACAGGCGCACGGTCTCCTCGACGCTCAGCTTGTCCTGGAGCCGCGTCTCCTGGAGCTGCACCCCGAGGGTCTTCCGGATCGCCTTGTCCTGGCGCGCGCCCTGCCCCCACCGCTGGCCGAAGAGGGCGACGTGGCCGGCGCTCGGCTGGGTGAGCCCCTCGATCATCTCGACGGTCGTCGTCTTGCCGGCGCCGTTCGGCCCGAGGAGCGCGAAGCACACACCGGGCGCGATGGTCAGGTCGACGCCGTCCACCGCCACGACGTCCGGGTAGCGCTTGACGAGCGCGCGGCACTCGACGGCGGCGGTCACGCCCCGAGGCTCCGCAGCAGGAACGCGCTGAGCCCGAGCAGCGCGTACAGCAGCGCGACCGCGAGCACCGGACCGCGCAGGGCGCGCCGGCCGGTCGGCGGATCGAGGCTCTGCGGCCGCCCACGGTAGACGGTCTGCGCCGCGTCGTCCGGGCCGCTCATCGCTTTGGCGCGAGGCGCTGGAGGTACTCGACGATCGACGGATCGGTCCAGTCGCGGGCGTTCACGAAGCGCGACACGACGCGGCCGTTGTAGACGACGTAGCTGTCGGGCAGCGCGGTGGTCCCGAAGGTCTGCTTGAGCGTCCGGACGTCGTCGTCGCCGGCCTTCGGGTCACGCAGGATCGTGAGCACCTCGGCCGGGGGCATGCCGCCGGCGACCTTGCCGAAGAAGCCCTCGATGGCGTCCCAGCCGTCGTCGTAGCTGACCGCGACCATGGCGAAGCGACGATCGGCCAGGCGCTGCCGGAGGCGCAGCATGCTCGGCAGCTCGTCGCGGCAGGGCTTGCACCAGGTCGCCCAGAAGTTGAGGAAGACGACCGTGTCCTTCGGCAGCTGACGGAGGTCGATCGTCTTGTCGGGCCCGGCCTCGAGGGTCCAGGTCCGCTGCTCGTCGGTCATCGGCTGGTCGACGATCTCGGCGCCGATGCCGTTCATGAGGCGCTCCACGCGGACCTGCGGGTCTTTCTCGTCGAAGAACCCGAGGCCCTTCAGGATGACGAACACCCCGAGGATCGCCCCCGCACCGATGAGGATCAGCTTCTTTCTGACGGACTTCGAACGGGCCGAGCTCATGGGGGCCCGCTACCACGATCGCGGCCGTCACGCCACCGATGTCGACGCGCCGGCGGCCGAGAACCGGGCGAGCGGCGCGCTCGTCGCCCCCTTCCGGCGGCGAGAACGGCGAAAGGAGACGGCTTTCGCGCGCGGCGACGGGCGGTCTCCGCGTGCGCCGCTCGCAGCCCTGCGTGAGGCCCTCACAGCGGCCCGAAAGGCTTTGCGCCGGGGCGTGGATGGCGTAGGGTCCGACCCGCCGGAGAGACCGGAGACGAGCGCATGATCGATGAAAAGCTGTCGCTGACCGACGACTTCCTCCCCGTCACGCTCGAGGCGTGGCGCGACCGGGTCGAGCGGGACCTCAAGGGCGCCCCGCTGTCGCGGCTCGAGACCGAGCTCCTCGAGGACGGGGTCAGGCTCAGGCCGGTCTACACCGCCGCCGACCTCCCCGATCCCGAGGCGCCCGGCGTCCCCGGTGTCGTCCCCTTCACCCGCGGCGCGCGGGCGCTGGGGTACGCCGCCCTGGGCTGGGACGTACGCCAGGTGTGCGACGTCGCCGACGCCGAAGAGGCGGGCGCCGCCGTGGCCGAGGACCTCGCCAACGGCGGGACCTCGACCCTCATCGCCTGCGACGCCGGCACCCGCCGCGCCGCCGACGAGCCGCGCGGCGACGGCGTCTTCCTGGCTGGCGCCGGTGACCTCGCGGCCGCCCTCGCCGAGGTCGACCTCGGCCAGACGCCGATCGCCTTCGACGGCGGCGCGGCGACCCCGCTCCTGGTCGCCGCGCTGACCGCGGTGGCCGACCAGCGGAAGATCCCCCGCTCCCACCTGCGGGGGGATCTCGGCGTCGACCCGATCGCCGCCCTCGCCCGCGACGGCGCCCTGCCCCAGGGGCTCGACGGCGCCTGGGACGAGGTCGCCGATCTGGTCCGCTGGGCTCAGACCGAGCTCCCGGGCGTGCGGATGCTCGGCGTCGACGTCGGCCCCTGGCACGACGCCGGCGCCACCGCGGTGCAGGAGGTCGGCTGGGCGCTGGCCTCCGGGGTCGCCACCCTGCGCGCGCTCGCCGCCCGCGGGGTCGACACCACGTCCACCGCCAAGCAGCTGACCTTCGGGTTCCGCGCCGGGACGCGGTTCCTCCTCGACATCGCCAAGCTGCGCGCCGCTCGGCGCCTGTGGTCCAGGGTCCTCGAGGTCGTCGACGCGCCTCGGAGCTTCCGGAGCATGCGGATCCACGTGCGGACGGCCGACCGGGTCCTGACGCGGCGCGACCCGTGGGGGAACCTGCTGCGCTGCACCGTCTCGACCTTCGCCGGCGCCGTCGGCGGGGCCGGGGTCATCAGCGCCGCGCCCTTCGACCGGGTGCTCGGCCCGTCGGACGCCGAGGCGCGGCGGATGGCGCGCAACACCCAGCGGGTGCTGCTCGACGAGGCCCAGCTCCACCGGGTGGTCGACCCCGGAGGCGGCAGCTGGGCGCTCGAGTCGCTCACCGACGAGCTGGCCGAGGCGGCCTGGGCGGAGCTGCAGCGGATCGAGGGGCTCGGCGGGATGACCCGGGCGCTCGTGCTCGGCCACCTCAACGCCGCCCTCGACGGGGTCGACCAGCGGCGGGGCCGCGCGATCGCCAAGCGCAAGGACGCCATCACCGGCGTCAGCGCCTTCCCGCTGGCCGGCGAGGCGCCGGTCCTCCGGCCCGAGGCCGACGTCACCGCGATCCGCGCCCGGGCGAAGGCCCGACGTCACGACCGTGACGAGCAGGCGGTCGCGGCCGCGCTGGCGAAGATCCCCGAGGGGGGCTTCGCCGCGGTCGTCGACGCCGCGGCGGCCGGGGCGAGCCTGAGCGAGCTGGCGCGCATGCGCTGGGCCGGGCGCGAGCCGACCCGGACGACGCCGCTCCCGATGCGGCGCTTCGCGGCCCCCTTCGAGGCGCTGCGCGACCGCGCGGACGCCCACCAGGTGCGGACGGGCGCGGCGCCGCGGCTCTTCCTGGCGAACCTCGGCAAGCCGGCCAAGCACATCGCGCGGTCCAACTGGATCCGCGCGCTCTTCGAGGCCGGCGGCTTCGTCGCCGACCAGAACGACGGCTTCGACGACGCGGCCGCGGCGGCCGCCGCCCTGCGCGAGGACGGGGCGCAGCTGGCGGTCATCTGTGGCGCCGACGACATCTACGAGACGCTGGCCGGGCCCTTCGCCGAGGCGCTCGCGGCGACCGGGGCGCGGGTCCTGATGGCGGGCCGCCCCAAGGCCGAGGCCGAGGCCGCGCTCCGCGACGCGGGGGTGGCCGACTTCGTCTATCTCGGACAGGACGCGCTGGCGCTGCTCCGCGCCGAGCTCGAGCGCCAGGGGGTGGCGTGATGGCGAACGGAACCGGAAACGAAGTCGAGCACATGAGCCTGGCCGTCCCGAGCTTCGCCGAGGTGCCGCTCACGCAGGCCGCGCCTGGGTCTCCGGACACGCCGTCCGAGGCCGATGGCTGCCGGACGCGTCCCGATCTGGCGCAGTGGCGGGCTGCGTCGGCGACGACGTCGAGCCCGACCCAGCTCAGCTGGGACACCCCCGAGGGGCTCCAGCTGAAGCCCGTCTACGGGGCCGAGGACCTCGAGGGGCTCCCGCACCTCGAGACGATGCCGGGCTTCCCGCCGTTTCTCCGCGGGCCGTACCCGACGATGTACGTGCAGCGGCCGTGGACGGTCCGCCAGTACGCCGGGTTCTCGACGGCCGAGGCGTCGAACGCCTTCTACCGGCGGAACCTCGCGGCCGGCCAGAAGGGGCTGAGCGTCGCCTTCGACCTCGCCACCCACCGCGGCTACGACTCGGACCACCCGCGGGTGGTCGGTGACGTCGGCATGGCCGGCGTGGCCATCGACTCGATCCTCGACATGCGGACGCTCTTCGACGGCATCCCGCTCGACCAGATGAGCGTGTCGATGACCATGAACGGGGCCGTGCTGCCCGTCATGGCGCTCTACATCGTCGCCGCCGAGGAGCAGGGGGTCTCCCACGCGCAGCTGACCGGGACCATTCAGAACGACATCCTGAAAGAGTTCATGGTCCGCAACACGTACATCTATCCGCCGGCGCCGAGCATGCGGATCATCGCGGACATCTTCCGCTACACCAGCGCGAACATGCCGCGGTTCAACTCGATCAGCATCTCCGGCTACCACATGCAGGAGGCCGGAGCGACGGCCGACCTCGAGCTCGGCTACACCCTGGCCGACGGGCTCGAGTACCTGCGGACCGGCGTCGCGGCGGGGCTGGACATCGACGGCTTCGCGCCCCGGCTGAGCTTCTTCTGGGCCGTCGGGATGAACTTCTGGATGGAGGTCGCCAAGCTCCGCGCGGCGCGGCTCCTGTGGGCCAAGATCGTCAAGGGCTTCGACCCGAAGAACCCGAAGAGCATGTCGCTTCGGACCCACTGCCAGACGAGCGGCTGGAGCCTGACCGCCCAGGACGTCTACAACAACGTCGTGCGGACCTGCGTCGAGGCCATGGCGGCGACCCAGGGGCACACCCAGAGCCTGCACACCAACGCCCTCGACGAGGCGCTGGCGCTGCCGAGCGACTTCTCGGCGCGCATCGCCCGCAACACGCAGCTCCTGCTCCAGCAGGAGACCGACACCTGCCGCGTGGTCGACCCGTGGGGCGGGAGCTACTTCGTCGAGCGGCTCACCTGGGAGCTGGCACAGAAGGCCTGGGCGCACATCGTCGAGGCCGAGCAGCACGGCGGCATGTCCAAGGCCATCGAGTTGGGGCTGCCGAAGATGCGCATCGAGGAGGCCGCCGCCCGCACCCAGGCGCGCATCGACTCGGGCCGCCAGGTGGTCGTCGGCGTGAACCGCTACCGGCGTGGCGACGAGCCGCCGGTCGACGTGCTCCAGGTCGACAACACGGCCGTCCGCGAGGCCCAGCTGGCCAAGCTCGCGCGCCTCCGCGCCGAGCGCGACGAAGCGAGGACGCGCGCGGCGCTGACGGCCATCACGACCGTCGCCGAGAGCGGCGAGGGCAACCTCCTCGCGGCCTGCGTCGAGGCGGCCCGCGCCCACGCGACGGTGGGCGAGATGAGCGAGGCGATGGAGAAGGTCTTCGGCCGCCACCAGGCGACGCCGCAGGCGGTTCGGGGGGTCTACGCGAACACCATGGGAGACGAGGCGAAGCACACCGTCGCCGCGGTCCACGCCCGGGTCGACGGCTTCATCGACAAGGACGGCCGCCGGCCGCGCATCCTGGTCGCCAAGATGGGCCAGGACGGCCACGACCGCGGGCAGAAGGTCATCGCCACGGCGCTCGCCGATCTCGGCTTCGACGTGGACGTCGGGCCCCTCTTCCAGACCCCGGAGGAGACGGCGCAGCAGGCGATCGACAACGACGTCCACATGATCGGCGTCAGCTCGCTCGCGGCTGGCCACCTGACCCTGGTGCCGGCGCTCCGCAAGGCCCTCGCCGACCTCGATCGCGCCGACATCCTCGTGGTCGTGGGCGGCGTCATCCCGCCCCAGGACTACCCGGCCCTGAGGCAGGCCGGCGCGGCCGCCATCTTCGGGCCCGGCACGGTCATCACCGACGCCGCGGTCTCGCTCATCGACGCCCTCGAAGCCCAGCTGGACGACTGAGCTTGTCCGACGGGCCGAACACGGAAGGGGCGCCCCCCCCGCGGCCGCCCCGCCGACGACGCCTGACGCTCGAGGACTACGTCGCGGGCGTCAGGGCCGGCGACCGCAGCGTCCTCGCGCGCGCCATCACCCTGGTCGAGTCGCGCCGACCGGACCACCGGCGCCTGGCGGGAGAGCTCCTGACGGCGGTCATGCCCGCGACGGGCAACGCGACCCGGGTCGGCCTGACCGGCATCCCCGGGGTCGGCAAGAGCACCCTCATCGACGCGCTCGGGACGCGGCTCACCAGCGAAGGCCGCCGCGTCGCGGTGCTCGCGGTCGACCCGTCGAGCGAGCGCTCCGGGGGCAGCATCCTGGGCGACAAGACGCGGATGGCGCGGCTCGCCGTCGACCCCGCGGCCTTCATCCGGCCGTCACCGACGGCGGGCACCCTCGGCGGCGTCGCGAGCCGCACACGCGAGACGATGCTCCTGTGCGAGGCCGCGGGCTACGACGTCATCCTCGTCGAGACCGTCGGCGTCGGGCAGTCCGAGACGGTCGTCGCCCAGATGACCGACGTGTTCGTCGTGCTGGCCATCGCCGGCGCCGGCGACCAGCTCCAGGGCATCAAGCGCGGGGTGATGGAGCTCGCCGACCTGGTCTGCGTCAACAAGGCCGACGGGGACAACGTCGCCCGCGCCCGCCGCGCCGCCCACGACTACCGCGCGGCCCTCCGCTACCTGCACCACGCGGACGAGCTCTGGCAGCCGCGGGTCGTCACCTGCAGCGCCCTGGAGTCCACCGGCCTCGACGCCCTCTGGCAGGGCGTCCTCGACCACCGCGCGACCCTGACCGAGGCCGGCGAGCTCGACGCCCGCCGCCGCCACCAGACGCTACGCTGGATGTGGTCGCTCGTGGACGAGGGCCTCCGCGAGGGCTTCCGCGCCCACCCCGCCGTCGCCGCCCGCCTCGCCCAGATCACGGCCGACGTCGAGTCCGGCCAGCTCGCCGCCCCCCGCGCCGCCGCCACCCTGCTGCGAGCCTTCGGCCTCGGCCCCGACGACCCGGCGTAGGCGCAGGAGAAAGCGGGACGTCCGCGAGCCATCGAGCAGCCCCCAAGCAAGACCTTCGAGAAAGAGAAACAGCAGCAACCGTCGGCGCTCGTGGGGATGTTCGAGTGCGTCGCGCCCGTTCGTTCAAGTATCCCCCCAACGAAAAAACAGCCGCCGTCGGCGCTCGTGGGGATGTGGGAAACCCTGCGAGCCCCCAGGGCGAGCGGGGTTTTCCAAGTCGGTGTGGGTAACTCCGCGAGCCCCCCGGGCGAGCGGGGTTATCCAAGCCCCTCGTGGGGAACCTGCGAGCCCCCCGGGCGAGCGGGTTGTCCACAGGGGCGTCACCGACGTCATCTCCACAGCGCGCGTCGTCCCTAACCGCCATTTCTCACCAGCCTTCGGCTGCGACTTCGGATCCACCGCCGTCATCGACGCGTTCTCCTTCGGCCGGCCTCGACGTACGCTGTACGCCTTCGGCCGGCCTCAGTCCGAGCACGCCGATGACGACGGCGCCTCCTTCGTCTCGCTCGAACCCTGGTGAGAAATGGCGGCTGGTCGGGGTGGACGAGACGAGGCTGTCGCGAAGATCGACATTCGGGGTGAGCGTCGGCGCCGGAGCGGTCGGGACGACCGCGAGCCGTCGAGCAGCCCCCCAAACAAGACCTTCGAGAAAGAAAAACAGCAGCCGTCGTCGGCGCTCGTGGGGATGTGGGGAACCCTGCGAGCCCCCCGGGCGAGCGGGGTTCTTTCCATACCGGTCTGGACGACTCCGGTGTGGCGGACGGGACGTCCGCGAGCCGTCGAGCAGCCCCCCAAACAAGACCTTCGAGAAAGAAAAACAGCAGCCGCCGTCGTTGGCGCTCGTGGGGATGTGGGGAACCCTGCGAGCCCCCCGGGCGAGCTGGGTTCTCCAAGTCGGTGTGGGTAACTCCGCGAGCCCCCCGGGCGAGCGGAGTTATCCAAGCCCCCTGTGGGCGACCTCGTGGGCGGGGACGAAGTCGCCGTCCACAGGTCGTCCATAGGGGGCGTCACCGACGTCATCTCCACAGCGCGCGTTGCAGGGGGCGTCACCGACGTCATCTCCACAGCGCGCTCTGCCCGGACCCTGGCTGAACGACATCACCCGAGCAGCTCGCGACCGTGGACCTCGAGGAAGCCGTCGCGGCCCAGGGTCCAGTGGATGTCGTGAGCCGGTGGCGCGGCTTTCATGCGGCCGAGGTGCAGAACTTCCAGATGACAGGTCACGCAAAGGCCGGCCAAGTTCGAGCGCTCGTCGCCGCCGCCGTGGCCGCGGAACTTCAGATGATGAGGCGTCAGGTCCCGGTTCGAGCACACCGGTGACTCGCAGCGCAGCCGGGCGCGTTCGTAGACGTCCTGATAGGCCACGCGCTCGGGATCGCGGCGGAGCCAGACGCTCCAGAAGGCGCGAATCAGGAAGTCGACGAAGCTCCCAGCCTCTCCCGAGGCCTCGAAGAGCCGGCGAATGTCCCGCCAGAAGCCGACCGTCTCGCCCCGAAGGCGCATCCGCAGCGGGACCATCCCCGCCCAGCGCCCGCGCCCATCGTCCGTGACGGATATCTGGCTCGGCGCGTCGTCAGCCATGACGGATATCTGGCTCGCCTCGGAGTCTGACAGCCGCCCCCCGTTGACGACCAGCTCGGCGACGGTCCCGTCGAGCATCCCGCGCTCGAGATCCTGGAACTCGGCGACCAGCGATGCGTCCGGTGGCTCGCAGCCGACCGCCGCCATCCCCTCGGCTCGCGCCACCGCCTCGACGATCTCGACCTCCTCTCGGAGATGCTTGGTCGTCCGCGACGCCGCCCGGTCGAGCCAGGCGTAGACCGTGTCTCGGTCGGCGACCCGCGCGACCAGCCGCGCCGCCTCGTACCCGATGTCCCCATCGTCGAGCGCCAGCGCGACCTCGGGAACGTATCGTTTGCACCGCCGCGCCAGGGTCATCCGCGCCTTCACCGACGCCAGCGAGCACCCGAGCCGCTCGTTGGCATACTGGGCCGCGCTCGCGTAGCCCAACGTCTGCCACCCCGAGCACGCCCAGAGGTCACACGCCAGCTCGCCGATCCGCCGGTCCCGGGTCTGAAGCCGTGTGCCGAGCTCGCGAAGGTGCGCGTCGAGCGCGACCGGCGTCCACGGCAGCTCCCCGGCCTCGCCAGAGTCATCGACGAAACCCGCGATCAGCTCGTTCAGAGCTGGGTCATCGGCCTGTCCTGCGAAGTCGTCCTCGGCGAGCAGCTCCGCCAGCCGAAGCTCCAGCTCGCGCCGCTGATCCCACGCCTCGGCCCGCGTCGCGCTGTCCAGGCGGCAGGTCAGCTCCGGGTGCCGAGCCAGCAAGGTCGACATCGCCTCGGCGAGCAGCGCCTCGACCATCGCGTCGTCGCCGAGAACGCCGAAGCGCGTCCGCAAGAGGCTCCGAGTCGCCTCGAACGCCCACGCCGTCACGCTGTCCACGCTGACCTGCAGCGTGCGCTGCTCGTCGCCAGTCTCGAGCACCACGGGCTCGGCCGCGCCGTCGTCGGAGCGCCCGGCCAGCCGCTCGCGCATCGCTCGCACGGTCCTCCCGCGCGCCTCGGCGATGAGCTGGGCCTCGGTCTCCGGGGTCGCCTCGCGGGCCAGCAGCTCGACCATCGACCAGCCGAGCTGACCGCGCTCCAGCGCGCCTCGCAACCCGGGCAACCCAATCAACCGCGAGGAGACTCGCGCCGCCTCGTCGACCCAGCGCGGCTTCCGCCCGATGCGCTCGAAGCCGTACGCGCCGACCGAGGAGAACCCCAGCTCGAGATACCCGCCCGTCTCGCGCAGCAGCCGCAACGCATCACCGACCGCCAACCGCAGCGCCCCGGTCGAGCGGGACAGCGCGACGAGCCGCCGGTCCATCTCGACGAGCCAGGCTGGCGCGTCGGAGTCTGTCGCCTGATTCTCCACGCGACCCTTATATCATGCGGTTCTGAGCGACTTCAGGGCGCCCCCTTCACGCCCGTTTCGCGTCCAAACCCACCTCGCGAGGGCTCTTTCCCCGATCAGGCCCACCAGCGGCCCGCCAGCGACCACCACGGTCAATCTGACGAAGCCGACCTCCCGAAACGAGAATCTCACCTCTGGGCTGTCAATCAGGCGGCCACTTGATCCTCGTTTTTTTTACACTTTTCCGTGCTCGGACCAGCCCATGGAACGAGCGCGCGGGGACGCCGGCACGACTCCCTGCCAGCGCCCACCAGGACGCCGGCGCCCGGCCGTCGGGCAGATTGAACGGGGCGGCGGAGCGTGCCACGCTCGACCCCGCCCTTCGCAGGGGCGGATCCCTGCGCTCCGCCCTCCCCCACGACAGAAGACCAAGGAGCTCGCCATGGCGCCGCGCACGCTCGCAGCTCTCTGTACCGTCATCCCCGTGCTCGCGCTCGCGACGCCCGCCGCCGCCCAGATCGTGCTCCAGCCCGACGCCGCGCCGCCGGGCACCGGGGCCGTCGTCAGCCTCATCGCGGCCAACGGCGGGTTCACCGGGCTCGAGACGATCACGACCAGCTGTCCCGACGACATCCTGATCGGCCCGACGTGGCTGTCGGACGGAGCCGGCAACCCCGCGAGCCCCATCGCCAACGCGGTGCTCTCGACGGTCTTCTTCGTGCTCGAGGACGCCACGCCGGGTGAGTGCGACGTCCTCGTCGACGGCACGCCGCTCCTTCCGACCGGCGCCATCGACAACGTCTTCTCCGTCGTCCTGCCCCTGCCCGACCCGGTGGACGGCGGCGTGGGTGACGCCGACGGGGTCGAGGACGGCATCATCACCGTCGCCTCGAGCGACCGCTCCGACGGGGGCGTCGTGGTCTTCGACGACCTGACCGTCCCCACCGACGTGCGCCTCGTCTTCGACACCGCCGACCCGGTCCCCGACACCGGCGGCAACGAGGCGTTCATGCCGATCATCGTGCTCGTGCGCGGTGACGCGGTGATCGACGGGACCGTCGACGCCTCGGGCGAAGACGGCCACGCCTTCGGAGACAACCGCCTGGCGCGGAGCCACGACGCCCAGAGCGGCCTCGACGGCGGCGACGGCGGGCACGGTGGGCCAGGCGGCGGCGGCGGCGCGGCCGGCGGCCCTCACAACTCGACGACCGGCGGCGGCTCGGGCGGCTTCTCCGGGACCGGCGGTGACGGCTTCGCCGGCGGCAGCGGCTCGCCCTCCATCGTCTTCGAGAAGGCCCCCGGCGGCGCCGGCGTGGCCTACCCGCCCGTCGGCGTGACCGGCGGCAACAGCCCCTTCGACCGCGGCGGCGGGTTCCCGACCGAGCAGGTCACCAACGGCGGCGGCGGCGGCGCCGGCAACCCCTTCGGCGCCGGCGGCCACGCGGCCCCCAACGGCGACAGCGGCGGCGCGGCCGGCTACGGCGGCGGCGGCGGCGCGGCGACCTCGAACAACACCGAGGCCGGCGGCGGCGGCGGCGGTTTCGCGACGGCGGGCGCCCCCGGCGGTCACGGCCAGCAGAACGGCGGGCGCGGAGGCTACGCCAACGGCCTCCCGGCGCTGCTCCCGCTGATGGGCGGCTCCGGCGGCGGCGGCGGTGACGGCTGGATCACCTCGGGGGGACCCTACACCGGCAACCTCGGCGGCGGCGGCGGTGGTGGCGGCGGCGGCGCCATGCTCTTCGTCGCCTACGAGTCGCTGACCGGCGGCGGGCACTTCGACGCGTCGGGCGGCGACGGGGGCAACTCCGGCTACGACAACACCGCGGCCTCCGGCGGCGGAGGTGGCTCGGGCGGCGCGGTCTTCCTCGCCTCGCCCCGACTCGCCTTCGTCGGCAGCCTCGACGTCCACGGCGGCGCCGGCGGCGTCAACCTCAACTTCGCCGACGCGGGCGGCGCCGGCGGCGAGGGGCGCGTCCGCTACGACGGCGCCGTCCCCCCGCCCCTGACCAACGGGCCCACCAACACCGCCGGCTCGGCCTACCAGGGGTGCGCGGTGACCGGGGTCGCCGGGACGACCGTGAGCGTCGCCTCGGCGGTCGACTGCGACTGGGTCGCGCTCGACGTCGCGGGCAACGTCGTCGCGACCGGCGTCGTCGGCCCCGACGGCGCCGTCGACGTCGCCGAGACCTTCGCCGCCAGCGGCGAGCTGACCGTGATCCTCTCCCGGGGCGGCGTCCCGAGCCCCGTGGGCATCGGCCGGGTCGTGCGCGACACCGACGGCGACGGGCAGCCGGATTTCGCGGACGCCGACAGCGACAACGACGGGATCGTCGACGCTGACGAGAGCGGCGGCATCGATCTGTCCGGGGACGCCGATCGCGACGGCGTCCCCGACTGGCAGGACCCGGACGCGGTCGACTGCCCCGACGTCGACAGCGACGGCCTCTGCGACCTGCCGCCGGCCGCCCTCGACCCCGACGGCGACGGCGTCCCGAGCTTCCTCGACCTCGACGCCGACGGCGACGGGATCCCGGACCTGGTCGAGAACGGCGGCGCCGACCTCGACGTCGACCGCGACGGCCGCGTGGACGACCCCACCGACGACGACCGGGACGGGCTCGCGGCCGCCTTCGACGCCGACGACGGAGACCCGACGGTGATCACCTCCACCGCAGCGCTCGTCTTCACGGACGGAGACCCGATCCCCGACTACCGCGACCGCGACGCCGACGGCGACGGCTTCGCCGACGTCACCGAGGCCGGCGGGCTCGACCTCGACGGCGACGGCGCCCTCGACCCGACCGCCGACGTCGACCGCGACGGCCTCGACGACAGCGTCGACCCGGATCGCGGCGGGAGCCCCCTGCCCCTCCCGGACGACGACCACGACGCCGCCTTCGACTTCCAGGACGTCTGCGGCGACGCCCGCCTGTCGACCGGCGAGATCTGCGACGACGGCGGTGACAACGGCCTGACGGCCTGCGGCTGCACCTCGGCCTGCGCCTACCCCGGCGCCGAGACGAGCTGCGACGACGGCGTCTTCTGCACCGCCGCGTCGGCCTGCGACGGCGGCGGGGGCTGCGTCCCGACCGGCGACGAGACCCCGTGCGGCGGCGCCACCCCGGTGTGCGACGAGGACGGCGCCCGCTGCGTCGCGTGCCTCTTCGCCGACGACTGCCCCGACGACGGCGACGTCTGCACCCGCGCGACCTGCGACGACGGCTTCTGCGGCCAGGCGCTCCTCGACCTCGGGACGCCGGACGCCTGCGACGGCGTCGACAACGACTGCGACGGCGGGACCGACGAGGACTTCGCCGCCCAGACCACGACCTGTGGGCTGGGGCAGTGCGCCGGGACGCTCGGCGCGACCCGCTGCGACGGGGACGCGGGCGTCACGGACACCTGTGACCCGCTCGCCGGCGCGACCGAAGAGCTGTGTGACGGCGTGGACAACGACTGCGACGGGCTCGTCGACGTCGACACCGGCGGCGAGCAGGCGGCGAGCGTCTGCCCCGCGCTCGAGACCCGCATCACGGCGGCCCCGCCGGCCGTCACGAGCGACACGGTCGCGAGCTTCACCTTCGAAGACCCGCTCGATCCGAGCCACGAGACGTTCAGCTGCAGCGTCGACGGCGGCGAGTGGACGCCCTGCGACGGCGGCGGGCTGACCCTCGACCCGGTCGCCGAGGGCAGCCACTCCCTCCTCGTCCGCGCGGTGGACGCCGCAGGTAACGCCGACCCGACCCCGGCCTTCGCCGTCTGGGTCGTCGACGCGACCGTCCCCGAGACCACCATCCTGGTCGGCCCGGACGCGACCTCCCAGAGCGCGTCGGCGGTCTTCGTCTTCGGGGCGTCGGTCGCGGGGTCCGACTTCTACTGCGTCCTCGACCCCACCCCGTCGCCGCCGACGCTCGACGGTTTCGCCGACTGCGACGCGGACGAGGTCTACACCGACCTCGCCGAGGGCGCGCACAGCCTGTGGGTGTACGCCGTCAGCCCGGCGGGGGTGGCCGACCCGACCCCGGCCAGCCATCACTGGGTCATCGACACCGCGGCGCCCGACACGATCCTGACGAGCGGCCCGAGCGGCGTCGTCGCGACCGATCGAGCGGACTTCACCTACACCGCGGACGACGACGCCATCTCGACCTTCGTCTGCCGCGTGGACGGCGGCGCGGCGTACCCTTGCGACGGCGGCGCGGCGGCCCTCGACGACCTCGACGAGGGGGATCACCTCTTCGCGGTGGCGGCGGTGGACGCGGCCGGCAACGCCGACCCGTCCCCGGCGCTCCGCGTCTGGCGGGTGGATCTGACGGCGCCCGACACGTTCGTCGCGGACGGGCCGACCGACGGCGAGGTGACGGGCAGCTCGCTCGTGACGTTCCGTTTCGCGGCGAACGAGGCCGACTGCACGTTCTCCTGCGCGGTCGACCCCGAGGTCGCCCCGAGCGACGTCGAGGACTACGTCCCCTGCGACCCGACAAGCTCTTTTTCGCTCGAGGACGGGGAGCACACGCTCTACGTCGTCGCGACCGACGCGGCCGGGAACGTCGACCCCACGCCGGCCGTCGCGGACTTCGTAGTCGACACCAGCGCCCCGGAGACGGCGATCACCAGCGGGCCTCCCGCGGCGGTGAGCGTGGACGCGACGGTCACCTTCACCTACGAGGACCCGACGGACCCGGCGCTCGCCACCTTCGAGTGCCGCCTCGACGACGGGCCCTGGGTGGCCTGCGACGGCGGCGAGGCGAGCTACGCCGAGCTGGCCCTCGGCGGCCACGTCTTCAGCGTCCGCGCCTGCCGGGCCGCGCGATGCGACGCGTCGCCGGCGGTGCAGGCCTTCACGGTCTCGGCCAGCCCGTGTCCCCTCGACGAGGACGCGCCGACGATGAGCTGCGCCGGCGAGCAGCGGGTCGATTGCCCGGCCGGCGGCGTCGATCCCGCGAGCTTCGCGCCGTCCGTCAGCGACGCTTGCGGTCCGGCGCCGAGCGTGACCTTCGAGGCGCCCGAGAGCTGGGCCCTCGGCGTCAACCCGGTCGTCTTCCAGGCCGTCGACGGCAACGGCAACCTGGCGAGCTGCGTCACCCCGGTCGTCGTCGAGGACACGACGGCGCCCAGCCTGACCTGCGAGGGCGCGGTCGAGGTCGCGGCGGCGAGCGACGCGTGCGGCGCGGCGGCCCCGCTCGAGCTCCCGGCCGTGACGGACGCGTGCGCCGACCCGGCCGCGATCGTGCTGGTGAGCGACGCCCCGCCGGTCTTCCCCGTGGGTGAGGCGACGGTGACCTGGCGCGGTGTCGACCCCAGCGGCAACTTCGGGACCTGCACCGTCGACGTCACGGTCGTCGATGACACACCGGCCGCCATCGACTGCCCGGCCGAGGTGACCGAGGACGCCCCGTCGGACGCCTGCGCCTGGGACGGCGCCCTCAGCGCGACGGTCACGGACAACTGCGCGCCGGAGGCCAGCGTCCTCGAGGAGCGCCGGACCTTCGGGGTCGGGGCCAGCGACGTGACCTTCACGGCGACCGATGACGCGGGGAACGCGGAGAGCTGCGTGACGGCGCTGACGGTGCGAGACGTGACCGAACCGGTGGCGCTGTGCGGCCCGAGCGAGGTCGCCGCGCTCCCGGCGGTGATCGGGGTCGGCGGGAGCGACGCCTGCGGGGCGACCCTGGCCGTCGAGATCGTCGGCTGTGCGGCGGGCGACGGCGAGGCGCTGGAGGCGTCGGCCTGTGGGGCGACGGCGGACGCCGGCTCGATCCACGTCGCGCCGCCGACCTGGTCCGGCGACCTGCGCGTTCGCTACCGCGTGGTCGCGACCGATCCGAGCGGCAACGTCGGGTCGACGGACTGCGAGCTCGCCGTCGACAGCGATCTGCTGCCGGACACCGTGGACAACGTCCTCGCCCAGGGGGGAGGCGGCTGCTCGGGCGGCCCGGGCCCGCTGGCCCCCGGGCTCCTCGGCCTGGCCTTCGCCCTCGCCCTGTGGCGCCGGCGCCGCCGAGCCTGACCCGCGCCCGTCGGGCGAGGCGCCGCCTTGCCCGACGGCCGGTCGTGCCCATGGTCCGGGCACCAGTCACCCCGGAGAGAGAGACGATGGCGACGCTCGACTACAGCACCCAGGTCACGACCATCACCGGCGAGGAGCAGGACCTGTCCGAGTACGCGGGCAAGGTGATGCTCATCGTGAACACCGCCAGCAAGTGCGGGTTCACGCCGCAGTACGATGGGCTCGAGGCCCTGTGGGAGAAGTACAGGGACGACGGGCTCGTCGTCCTCGGCTTCCCGTGCAACCAGTTCGGTCGCCAGGAGCCCGGTGACGAGGGCCAGATCTCGGAGTTCTGCCGCCTCAACCACGGGGTGACCTTCCCGCTCCACGCCAAGATCGACGTCAACGGCAAGAGCGCCCACCCGCTCTACGAGCAGCTCAAGAAGGCGGCCCCCGGCGTCCTCGGCAGCAAGGCCATCAAGTGGAACTTCACCAAGTTCCTCGTGGCCCGCGACGGGACCATCCTGAAGCGCTTCGCCCCGAAGGACACGCCGGCCTCGATCGACGGCGCCATCGCGGAGCAGCTCCAGCGCGGCTGATTCCGGCGTCCAGCCAGGTCGAGCCGGCCTGACTGGCCTCCAGGACCGCGGCTGCGTTGGGGGGCCTTGGCGTGGCATCCCGACTCGACGTGACCGACCGCCGCGATGAGCCTGCGCGCTGGTCTGGCGCAGGGCACACAGCTGTGCCACCGTCGACGACGGACCGCAGGAGCGAAGACGTGCGACGCAAACGACAGCGATGGCTGCGGTGGGCGGTGGCGCTGGTGATCGTCGGCGGGATCGCTGTGTGGATGACCCGCCCGATGTGGCGCGGGGTAGAAGTCGACGTCATCTCGCCCCGGGTGGGGCCCGTCGTCCAGACCGTCGTCAGCTCCGGTCGCGTGCGCACGCCGACGCGGCTGCGTCTCGGGGCGAACGTCGGCGGTACGGTGGTCACGGTCACCGCTCGCGAGGGACAGCACGTCGACGCGGGCGCGACTCTGGTGACCTTGGACGACGCGAGCGCGCGGGCCGACGTCGCGCGGGCCGAGGCCGCTCTCGACGCGGTCGCGGCGCGCCGTCAGGCGCTCGAGTCGAAGCTCGCGCCCAGCGCCCGGGAGGCGCTGCGGCGCGCTCGGACACAGCTCGCGCAGGCCACCCGCGACGCCGAGCGCGACCGAACGCTGGCGACGAAGGGCGCCAAGACCCGGGTCGAGGCGGAGCAGGCCGAGACGGCGCTCGCGCTGGCCCGGAGCCAGCTCCGCCAGGCGCTGCTCGACGCTCGCGCCACCTCGGAGAGCGGCGCGGAGCAGGCCGCGCTGGCCGCGGCGGAGGCCGACGCGCGGGCGGCCCTCGACGCCGCCCGCACCGGGCTCACCAACACCCGGGTCGTCTCGCCGGTGGCCGGCGTGGTGCTGACCCGCTCGGTCGAGCCGGGGGACGTCGCTCAGCCCGGCGCGCCGCTCCTGGTCATCGCCGGCGACGGCCCGGACGAGCTGGTCATCGAGCCGGACGAGAAGAACCTCGAGGCGCTCGCGGTCGGGCAGCGGGCGGTCGCCTCCGCGGACGCCTACCCGGAGCGGCGCTTCGACGCGGAGGTCGCGTGGATCGCCCCGGCGGTCGATCCCAGGCGCGGCACCATCGAGGTCCGCTTGACGTTGCCGACCCCGATCCCGGAGCTGCGCCCGGACATGACCGTGTCGGTCGAGGTCGAGGTGGCGCGCGCCGAAGAGGCCCTGACCGTGCCGCGCGCCGCGCTCCGGGACCTCGCGAGCGAGGAGCCCTGGGCGCTGATCGTCGTCGATGGGCAGGCCGAGCGGCGTGAGGTCACCCTCGGGCTCCGCGGCGACGACGTGGTCGAGGTGAGCGGCGGGCTCACGGCCGGAGACCGGCTCATCCTCCCCGAACGAGGTGGCGCGGACGTGGGCGCGAAGGTCGTCGGCCGCGAGCCGGGAGGAGGCTGAGGTGCCGACCGAGTGGTTCCTGGCGCTGCGGTTTCTCCGTGAGGGGCGGACCCAGACGCTCCTCATCATCGCCGGCGTGGGCGTGGGCGTCGGCGTCATCGTCTTCCTGACCGCGCTCATCAGCGGGCTCCAGGCCAACCTGATCGCGCAGACCCTCGGCTCGCAGGCCCACGTCGTCGTTCGCCCGCCCGAAGAGGTCGCCCGCCCACAGCTCGAGGCGGCGCCCGCCGACGGCCCGGTCGTGCTGCGGCACGTCGAGCGGCGGCCGCAGCGCGTGCGCTCGATCGTGCGCTGGCAGCAGGAGCGCGAGGCGATCGCGGCGCTCCCCGAGGTCGTCGCGGTCGCGCCGGTGGTGTCGGGCCCCGCCTTCGCGTCCCGGGGGACGGCGGCGCGCGCGGTGCTGGTCCGCGGGAGCGACCTCGATCAGCTCGAGCCGATCCTGCCGATCCGGCGCCGGCTGACCGCGGGCCGCGAGCCGGTCGGGGCCGAGGCGCTCGTCGGGGTGCAGCTGGCCGACGACCTCGGGCTGAGCGTCGGGGACCGCGTGCGGCTCGGTCCGAACGCGGAGGGCGGCGAGGTCTTCACCGTGTCCGGGGTCTTCGATCTCGGCAACAAGGACGTCAACGGGCGCTGGGTGCTGGTCCCGCTGCGCGCGGCTCAGACCCTCCACGACGTGGTCGGCGGGGCGACCGAGCTCGAGGTCGCGGTGGCGCAGGTCTTCGACGCGGACGCGGTGTCCACGCGGATCCAGGCCGAGACGGGGCTCGTGGCCGAGAGCTGGATGGAGCGAAACGCGCAGCTCCTCGTTGGGCTGCGCTCCCAGTCGAGCTCGAGCACGATGATCCAGGTCTTCGTCATCCTGGCGGTGATGATGGGCATCGCCAGCGTGCTGATCGTCTCGGTGGTGCAGCGGTCGCGCGAGATCGGGATCCTGCGCGCGATGGGGACGAGCCGCCGCCGGGTGCTGCGGGTCTTCCTTATCCAGGGCGCGCTCGTCGGCGGGGCCGGGTCGATCTTCGGATCCGCGCTGGGCGGTGCGCTGGCCGTGTTCTTCGAGTCGCTGGCGCGCAACGCCGATGGCAGCGCGACCTTCCCGGTGCAGCTCGACGCGGGGCTGTTCCTGCGGACGGCGCTGCTCGCGGTGCTCATCGGCGTTCTCGCGGCGGCGCTGCCGGCCCGGCGCGCCGCGCGCCTCGATCCGGCCGCGGCGATCCGCCATGACTGACGGCCCGCTCCTGCGCCTCGAGGGCGTGGTGAAGGACTTCGGCGAGGAGGTCGTGAACCGCGTCCTCCACGGCGTCGATCTGACGGTCGAGCGCGGCGAGTTCGTCGCCCTCGAGGGGCGCTCTGGCTCGGGCAAGAGCACGCTCCTGAACATCCTCGGGCTCCTCGACCGGGCCACCGAGGGCGAGGTGTGGCTCGCGGGCCGGCGCGTATCCGAGCTCGACGACGCCGGCCTGACCGAGCTCCGCGCCCGCTCGCTGGGCTTCATCTTCCAGTTCCACCACCTGATCACCGCGCTGTCAGCGGTCGAGAACGTGATGATGCCGCTCGCCGCCCGGAGCGGCCGCGTCCGGCGCGGGATGCGCGACCTCGCCCTCGCGGCGCTCGCGGACGTCGGCCTCGCCGACCGCGCCGACGAGAGCCCGCGGCGCCTCTCCGGCGGCCAGCAGCAGCGCGTCGCCATCGCTCGGGCCCTGGTCTCCGACCCGCCCCTGCTCCTCGCCGACGAGCCCACCGGCAACCTCGACTCGACGACCGCCGACGAGGTCTTCGACCTGCTCCTCCACGCCACGCGCGCCAAGGGCGTCGCCGTCCTGATGGTCACTCACGACGTGGACCTCGCCCGCCGCTGCGACCGCGTCGTCGAGCTCCTCGACGGCCGCATCACCAAGACGCCGCCCAGGGGCTGAGACGAAGCTCGGATGCGCGGACCCGGCGCCGCGTCGTGCCGCAGCCTCGAGCGACTACAGGCCGCTCACCCCGCGGTCGACGCGGAGCCCGTGAGCGGGCCCCGCCCGCCGCGTCGACCATGACGACGCGGCGGGCGCTCGCGACGCTCAGGCGCTGCGGCGGCGGCGGATCGCGAGGAGCCCGAGAGCGAGGACGAGGGCGATCGGCGCCGTGGGGTCGGCGCCGCCCTGGCAGGCGCCGCCCTCCAGGAACATCGCGCCGCAGTAGCCGCCGAAGTCGTCGCAGGGCTCGAGCGGGTTGGTCAGGTTGGTCCGCTCGGCGCCGTCGAAGGTCCCGCCGTCATCGGTGTCGGGATCGAGCGGGTTGGTCTCGGTGTCCGTCGGCTCGTCGTAGTCGGTCGGGTCGTTGTCGCCGTCCTGATCCTCGAAGCCCGAGCAGTCGAGCGCCGTCCGCCGGAAGCCGTCGCACAGGCCGTCGTCGTCGCTGTCCGAGTCGATGGGGCTCGTCTCGGTCGTCCCCCAGTCCGCCGGGTCGCGGTCGCCGTCGCGGTCCTCGGGGCCGACGCACGGCGGCACCGTCACCGCGCCGTCGCAGAGCCCGTCGCCGTCGGTGTCGGGATCCATCGGGTTGGTCTCGTCGCCGGTCGCCTGGACCCCGTCGGGGCCGAGGTCCTCGTCGCGGTCGATGATGCCGTCCTTGTCGACGTCGTCGCAGACATCGCCGACGCCGTTGCCGCCCGGCGGGTAGTTGTCGAGCTGCGCCGGGTTGTAGACCGTCGGGCAGTTGTCGTCGTCGTCCTCGACGCCGTCGTGGTCCTGGTCCGGCCCGCCGCAGTCGATGAGGTCGCCCTCGCACGCGTCGAGGGGGTTGGTGCCCGCCTGGCGCTCGTCGCCGTCGTTCACGCCGCCCCCGTCGGTGTCGGGGTTGAGCGGGTTGGTCTCGTTGTCGGTGACCTCGTCGTAGTCGGCCGGGTCGAAGTCGCCGTCGGCGTCCTCGCTGCCCACGCAGTCGGTGGCCTCGACCTTGCGACCGTCGCACAGGCCGTCGTCATCGCTGTCCGAGTCGATGGGGCTCGTCTCGGTGTTGGCCCAGTCGAAGTGGCTCTTGTCGCCGTCCTGGTCCTCGTGGCCGAAGCACGGCGCCAGGGTGATCGCCCCGTCGCACAGCCCGTCACCGTCGGTGTCGGGGTTGGTCGCGTCGGTCTCCGAGCCCTCGTCCCAGCCGTTGCCCGAGAGGTCCTCCTCGCTGTCGAGGAGACCGTCGCCGTCGCTGTCGTCGCAGACGTCGCCCTCCTCGTCGCCCGCCTCGACGCCGTGGAACCCGAAGACGTCGTAGTGGTTGGCCTGGTCGGGGTTGTAGACGGTGGGGCAGTTGTCGTCGACGTCGATGATCCCGTCGTCGTCGATGTCCGCGCCGCCCACGCCGGTGCTCGTCTCGTTCGAGAAGCGCTCCGGGGCGGGGCCCGAGCCGTCGATGTCGGCCTTGCCCTGGTTGGTCACGAACATCGGGGTCGTCGCGGTCACCTTGACCTGGAACGTCACGATGACCGGCTGCCCGAGGCGCACGACGCCCGAGGCCGCGCCGGGGCTGTGGATCTCGCGCAGGGTCGAGAACGGTGGCGCGCCGCCGGCCGCGTCCGCCAGGGACGCCCCGTTGTAGGTCGTCGAGCCCGGGACGTAGGCCGTCCCGGCGGGGACCGGGATGGCAAACGTACTGGTCGGCGGCGAGTCGGCGGCGCCGACGTTGCTGATGGTCGCCGTGTAGGTGATGACGTCGTCGGTCAGGAGGTTCGGCGGGGTGCCGGGGCTCGAGGTCAGGACGACCGCGAGGCGCGCGCCCGGGATCTCGATGGTCTGGCCGTTGCCGGACAGCCCCTGCGGGAGCGGACCCGCGCAGGGGTCGGTCCACGAGCTCCGCCAGCTCGGCGTGGTGACGACCGTGTGGCCCGGCCCGGGCGCCGCGGCGACGCTGTCGACGGCGTACTCGAGGGTCACGGTCACCGAGGCCCCGACCGCGAGCGAGCCGACCGAGACGCCGCCGGTGCCGTTGACGCAGCCCGAGGGCGCGAGCGCGGCGGCGGTGACGCCGGTGACCGGCACGCCGTTGACCGTCATCGCCCCCGTGAAGGTCGCGTTGGGCGGGTCGGCGTAGCAGACGAAGACGCTGTTGGCGGTGGTGAAGCCGTCGTTCGAGAGCGTCACGGTGTAGGTGATGCGGTCGCCGATGAAGGTCGCGGCCTTGTCGGCGCTGTGCCCGATGGTGACGGCGGGCGCCTTGACGTCGATCTCCATGCCGACGGCGCTCACGATGTAGTCGTCGCCTCCGCCGGGGGCGGAGTTGGTCGTGAAGCGGGCGCGGACGCTGCTCTGGCCGTTCGACAGGACGCTCTGGTTGTAGACGGAGCCGTTCAGCGGGACAGCGGTGATGTCCCAGCCCTGGCGCGCCTGGCTCACCGGCGCGGCGGTGTTCTTCGCGCCGGTGACGGGGTTCACGGCGTCGTTGCGGCCGCCGAAGGTCCCGCTCACGTCGAGGTCGCCGTGCTCGTCGTTGATCTGCGAGGCGAAGAAGTTGGTGGCGGCGTTGTTCGGCCCGACCAGCGGCACATAGGGCCCCGCGACGGTCTGCAGCTCCAGGGAGTCGCCGGTCCAGCGCGCGTCACCCTCGAGGGCGACGGCGAACATGCGACCGCCGAGCGGAGACGGCGCCTCGGGGGTGCAGAAGCCGTCGAGGGTGACCTCGGAGTTCTGCGGGCAGCCCGCGCCCGTGTAGCAGACCTTCTTGGCCGTCATCCACAGGCCGAAGGCGCGGACGGGCTCGGTGGCGTCCTGGTACACGGTGAAGAGCGTCCAGCCACAGCCGGTGACGTAGTTGAAGCCGGGCGCCGCCACGCCGTAGACCTTCGAGACGGTGTAGGGCCCGGGGCCGCCCTGGGTGACGAGGCTCGTGACGTCCGCCCAGCGCTGGTAGTACTGGTGGTCGGCGTTGACGAGGGTCAGGTCCGTCACCGCGCCGGCCGGGGCGACGACGTGGTTGCTGCCATCGGGCAGGCGCAGCATGACCGTGCTCGACGTGCCGAGGGACGGATCGGGGACGATCTCGCCGACCTTGGTCGAGCACGACCAGACCAGCTGCGCCCGGACGATCGGCGCGTTCCCCGGGACGTCGAGGAACGCGGTGGACCCGTTCTCGGTCCACTTCGACGTGGTCCCGACCGGGTAACCCGCGTCCTGCACGGCCGAGAACGGGCCGGGATCGGCGATGAACGTGCCGATGCCGTCCATGTCGCCCGGGTAGGTCGCCCCGGTGGCCGTCGCGTCGAGGCCGAGGGTGTTGCCGGTGACGGTCATCGCGCCCTGGACGCTGCCGGTCCAGACGGGCGACTGAGCATACGCCGCGGCGGAGACCATGGGCAGGAGGAGCCCCAGGGGGAGGACGAGATTGAGCATTCTTCGTGCGGACATGCGGACCTCGTGGTAGCGGCATCGACCGGCGGGCGGGGTATCACACCCGGCGACTCGGGTCGAGGCGCTGGTTACAGACCGCGCCCTCGCGCGCCGCTCCGCGGCTCACGTCCGGCCTCGGGCCCGCGTTTCACCTGCCTCCCCGGGTGTTCCGTTCGGCGGCGCAAACGGGCTGGAATTTCACCCGGTTTCGTCCCACGCCAGCCGTCTCTGGCGTGTCGGGCGGCCGCCCGGATCGCCAGGGCCGACTGGGCGCCGCCCCGAGCGCGGTGCTACCGTGAGCCCATGTCCGACGTCGCCGCGTCCTACGACGCCTCTCCCTATCCCGCCTACGCGTTCTGGTTCACCCACCCCAACCAGCTCGCGGTGATGGCGACGCTCTTCGGCCTCGATCCGGCGCCGCCGGAGCGCTGTCGGGTCCTCGAGCTCGGCTGCGCGGTCGGCGGGAACCTGCTGCCGATGGCGGCCGCGGCCCCCGACAGCAGCTTCGTCGGGGTCGACGTGTCCGAGGTGCAGATCGCGCTGGCGCGCCGGGTGGCGGCGGAGGTCGGGATCGACAACGTCCGCCTCGAGCGCGCCGACCTGCGCGACCTCGACCCCGCCCTCGGCCCCTTCGACTACATCATCGCCCACGGCGTCTTCTCGTGGGTCGACGACGCAGTCCGCGACGCGCTCCTCGACCTCTGCCGCGAGCGCCTGGCGCCCAACGGCGTCGTCTACCTCAGCTACAACGCCCTGCCGGGCTGGCACACCGCGCGGGTCGCCCGCGACTTCATGCGGCTCCACGCCGAGCCCTTCGACGACCCGAGCACCCAGGTCGAGCAGGGGCTCGCCATCGTCGAGTGGCTGGCCGACCGCACGGCGCGCGTCGGCGAGGACTGGCGCGCCGCCTTCCTCGCCGCCGAGCTCGACAACGCCCGCTCGCTCCCCGGCTGGACCCTGCTCCACGAATACCTGTCCGACGACAACCGCGCCTTCTACTTCCGCGAGCTGGTCGAGCTGTGCGAGGCCCACGGGCTCGTCTACCTCTCCGACGCCAAGCCCTGGGACATGTGGATCGAGAACTTCGGGCCGACCATCGCCGAGACCCTCGGTCCGGTGCCGGGGCTCGTCCGGCAGGCGCAATATCTGGACTTCGTGACGCATCGGCGGTTCCGCCAGACGCTGCTCTGCCGCGCCGACGCCCCGGTCGATCGGCGGGTGGACACCCGGCTGGTCGAGCGCTTCGCCCTGCGCGCGCAGGTCGCGGAGGCGCCGAACCTGGTCGGGCTGGAGACCGGGGCGCCGGTGCAGATGGGCAACCCGAACCGCACCCCCATCGAGGTCCGCGGCGTCGTCGCTCGCCTGGCGCTCCACCTCCTCTATCACGCGGGGCAACGGGACGTGCCCTTCCGCGAGCTCGTCGAGCGCCTCGTCTCCGAGCTGGACGCCCGCGGCCTGGGCGACGGCCGGACCGGCACCGAGGCCGAGCGCGCCGCGACGCGAAAGGACCTGCACCGCGCCCTCGTCCGGCTCTTCTTCGGCGAGCTCGTGGGCTTCTCCGTGTCGCCGCCGCCGCTCGCCACGGCGGTCCCCGAGCGCCCGCGCACCGGCGCGCTCCAGCGCTGGCAGGCCCGCCAGGGCGACGCCGTGACCAACCTGTGGCACGAGCACCTGCCCCTCGGACCAGCCGCCCGCGCGGTGCTCCCGCACCTCGACGGGACCCGGGACCGCGCCGCGCTCGCCGCGCTCCACCCCGATCCGATCGACGAGACCCTCGACGCCCTGCTGCGGGCGGGGCTGCTCCTGGCCTGACGAGCTACCCGCGCCTCGTCACGGCGATCAGCGAACCCAGACCGCCCAGCCGTACGGCTCGGAGCTGCCGTTGCGGTTGCCCAGAAAGCCGTAACCCCGTGACGACGCCGTCGTCTGCTGGGGGCTGAACGACCACGTCTGATGGACACCGCCCGTCTTGTCGAAGGTCAGGGTGTAGTTCCACACGGCGGTGTTGCCGGTGCTCGACTCGGGATCGTGATTGCCGTGATAGGCGCTCGTGTGGCGGTCGATGTGGTAGCTGTTCGACGTCGCCTTGCCGGCCACCAGGACCTCGCCGTAGCTCGCCGCCGGGTTGTAGACGAAGTCCACGTAGTCGATCAGATCGTTGTAGAAGAACGTCGGGACGACGTCCGCGAGCACGCGCCCGAAGGCCACCTCGCCGTGCGGCGGGAGGTCCGCGCCGGTCAAGGCGAAGGAGCCGCTCTGGCTGGCCGCGTTCCAGCGGGCCGTCGGCGAGTACGAGGCGCCGCGGCCCCCGTTCCACGCGATCGGGTTGAGCTCGAACTGCAGCGCCACGAGCGTCCAGTTCCCGCCCCAGCTGTCGAAGTTGCAGAGGACCGGCAGCGCGCTGCTCCCCGTCGGGTCGATGACCTGGACGCTCGTGCCGCTGAGCCCGGTGTAGCCGGCGCAGCTGGTCGGCGGCCCGGCCGGCGGGCTGTCGATGCCGCTGCCGTCCCGGACCCAGACCGCCCAGGCGTCCTGGTCGTCGATGTCGCCCCGGTAGTTGTGCAGCCGGGCGTAGCCACGCTCGTTCGCGACGGCGTGGTTGGGCGCGAAGGCCCAGGTCAGCCCGCGACCTCCGTAGAAGTCGAAGGTGAGCGTGTCGAACCAGTCCGGGGTGGTGCCCGTGCCCTGCTCGGGGTCGTGCCAGCCGTGATAGGTGGTCGCGGCGCGGTCGACCTCCATGGGCAGGTGGGTCGCCAGCCCGACCACGTCGACGTTGTCGTAGTCGGCGGCCGGGTCGTAGACGAAGTCGAGGTAGTCCTGGGTGCTGAGGACGAAGCCCGCGCCCCCGTTCGACCGGACCCCGCCGATGGCGACCTGGTCGTGGCCGGGGACGTCGCCGCCGGCCAGCGCGAAGCCGGCGCCGCTCGCCAAGCTCGGGTCGTAGTCGCCTTGGCGGCCCTCGGCCCAGTCGCCGGCCGGATCGTCCTCGAACTGCGCGACGACGAGGGTCCACCCGCCGCCCCAGGTGTCCATGTCGCAGACCACCTCGAAGATCCCCGTGCCGACACCGCTCGGGTCGATCTCTCGGACGGTCACGCCGGTCTCGGCGCCGTTCGCGCGCTTGATGTCGTCGCAGTCCGCCGGATGCTGGACGAAGAGGCTGAAGGTCTCGGTGACCGTGAAGACGCCGTCGTCCGCCACGACGTCGAAGCTCACCGAGCCGAACTCGGCCTGGTCCAGGGTGCCGCCGGTCAGGGCCCCGGTCGTCGGGTGCAAGCTCAGCCAGCTCGGCAGGTCCGGGCTCGAGTAGGTCACGCCCCCCTCGACGTCCGCGGCCTCGAGGGACACGTTGAGGGTCGTCGCGTAGGCCAGCGTCCCGAGGTCCGGCCCGGTCACCCAGCTCGGCGGCGTCGACGCCCCGCTGTCGCCCGCCGTCGCGCCGGCGCCGCCGTTCGCGAGGTCCGAAACCAGCTCGTAAGGGTAGGCGCGGTCGGTCTGGTAGCCGATCACCACGTCGCCTCCCGCCCCGCCCAGGGCGTGGCTCGTGCAGGTCAGCGTCGGGCTCCCGGCGGCCTTGAGCTCGACGTCCCAGGTGATCTCGGGCCAGGTCGCGCCGGCGGGGGACACGCCGTCGGTGAAGCGCGCCGGGCTGGCGGTCCCGGCCGCCTCCAGGGTGCAGGCGACCGCCGCGTCGAGGGCCTCCTCGTCGACCCCGATCGCGACGTTCCAGTAGACCTTGGACAGCGACTCCCCGCCGCTCTCGAGCTGCTCGACGCCGTAGTAGAGGGCGTGCTCGAACACCCAGGGCGCGACCGGCCCCTGGTTGCCCTTGGGCCCCGTCGGGAGGATCGACAGCGCCCCGTCGACGCCGCAGTCGATGTCGATGGGATCGAGGTAGAGGTGGGTGTCGGTCCCTGCGCCTCCAGTGCACGCCAGCGCCAGGATCACGGTGGTGTCCCGCACGCCGTCGTCGTTGTGGAGCAGCGCGTCGCGGCAGTCGAGCTTCGCCGAGCAGAAGACGTCCGAGAAGCTCACCGCGACGTCGAAGAACCCCTGCTGCGCCCGGCGGACGACCGTCAGATCGTAGCTCGCCAGGGTGTCCGCGTTCGCCTCGCAGACCACCGGGCGCGAGAGCGGCGAGCCCGCCGGCGCCGGGTTCACGTAGTCGACGCCCGCGGTCAGCGGCGCGGACTGGGCCAGCAGGCTGTCGAGCACGAGCTCGACCGTATTCGTCGCGTCGCCGTCGTCGTTCGGGTCGTCATCGGCGTCGCACGGCCCGACGAGGGACAGGCCGCCGGCGCCGTCGCCGTAGCCATCGGCGTCGGCCTGCCGCGTCCAGACGATCTCGCCCGACTCGTTGCGGACCGTGATGGTGTAGACGGCGTTGGTGACGCCCGGCAGGTCGAGCGCCGCGACCGCGACCTCGACCCGCGCCGCCTCGCCCACGGTCGGCCGCTCGGTACAGGCCACCAGCGCCACGATGGCCAGCCCGGCCAGATGTCCATGCGCGAACCGCATCTCTCTCCTGCGCTGCACGAGCGACGTGACGCTCGGGCACGAGCCCGACCATGCTGCGATGAGCATAACGTGAACCGACCCTCGGTCAATGCTCCGAGCCGCTGGCCCGCGCGCTCATCGCTGCGCCGCACAAGCGATCCTGCAGGAGGACTTTCCGCCGGCCGGTCACTGGCGCGCTGTCCACGCGACTCGGCCGTCCACCACCGAGACACCGAGGAGCACGGAGACACCTGAATCGTCGAGGTCCTCCGTGCTTCTCCGTGTCTCGGCGTCCTCCGTGGTCCGAGGAGGCGAGCGCTGCGTTTGACAGGTCCGGGATTGGGGCTGGACGGCGCGAGGCCCGCGTCGGGTGACGCGGGCCTCGCTTCGTGATCGCGGGTCCGGCGGGGCGCGGCGCCCCGCCGGGCTCGCGCTACTGACCGTTCAGGCAGGCGCTGAAGGCGTCGTTGCCCTTCCAGCCGCAGGTCCCGTCGGCGGTCAGACCGCACTCGGCGAGCTCGTAGCAGGCGTACTGCGGGAGCCACTCACAGGTGGTGTAGACCGGCTCGGCGGCGCAGACCTGACCCGAGCAGCCGGTGCGCATGCACGGGTTGGGCTCGGTCTCGGTGGGCTTGCAGGTCCCGCCGCAGCCCGGGCAGCCTTCCTCGGCCGAGCACGGCATGAAGTACGGGCACGGCCCCTGCTCGCAGTAGTAGCCCTCGTCGCAGTCGGCGTTGCTCTGGCACTCGGCCGGCGGCTCGACCGGGACGCACTGGGCGGCGACGCAGTCGGCGCAGTCCGGGCAGCTCGGCACGCACTCGCACGCCATGCCGTCGGGGCAGCTCCCGTCGTCGTCACAGGGCAGCGTCGGGTCGGGCTTGTCGACGCACATCCCGAAGCACGGGCAGTCGACCGGCACGTTCGGATCCTCGGGCTGGGCGCAGGGCGCGCAGATGAAGTCACAGGCCTGGCCGTCACCGCAGTCCGAGTCGCTCGAGCACTCGCCGGTGTTGTTGTCCGGCAGGCACTGGAAGAAGCAGGCGTCGCACTCCGGGCACGCGGGGTTCGAGGTGCACTGGCAGCTCTCGCCGGCGTCGCAGTCGGCGTTGGTGTTGCACTCCTGCGGCCACTCCTGGTCCTTGCAAGTCCCGAAGCAGTGGGTCTCGCAGGGCGGGCACTCGGCGCCCGGGATGCAGCTCGGGCACGCGGTCACGCAGTAGTCGACGGCGCAGAACTGACCCTCGACACAGTCGGCGTCCTTCGAGCAGTCGCCGCCGGTCGGGTCGTCGACGCACTGGCCGTAGCACGGCGGGCACCAGCTCTCGCCGGTGGCCGGGTCGTAGGTGCACGGCATCGCCGGGCACGGGGTCGGCTCGCAGTGCTGCCCGTAGCCGCAGTCGGCGTCGGACTCGCACTGCCCGTCAGCCATCACGCACACGCCGTTGACGCAGGCCTGACCCGCGGCGCAGTCGTAGTTGTTCGAGCACGCCGGCTCGTCCGGGATGCACATCGGGTAGCACATGATGCCCGCCGGATCGCCGGCCGCCGGGTAGTTCGGGGTGCCACAGCCGCAGGTGTAGCCGTCCGGGCACTCGCCGTTCGGGCCGCACTCCATCGGACCGGGATCGGTGCAGTAGCCCCAGCACTCTTCGGGCGGCGGCGGCTGGGCGCAGTTACCGGCCTCGTCGGGCTCGCAGGGCATCGGGTCGGCCGCCGCGCCGCCGGCGCAGACGACGAACTCACACACACCCGAGGCGCAGTCGGCGTTGGAGCTGCAGTCGTAGGGCTTGGTCTCGGGCTCGCAGTAGCCCCAGCACGCCTCGCCCGACCCGCAGTCCCAGGCGTTCCCGTCGCTGTCGCAGTCGATGGCCTCGCAGACCTCGAGGTTGCACTGGCCGCTCTCGCAGTCGCTGTCCGAGCTGCACTCGTACGGCTTCGGCATGCACTGCAGGGCGCAGACGATCCCGTTCGGCATCCCGGGGTAGGGCCCGTAGCCGCAGCCGCAGTACTCGTTGGCGCCGCAGTCGTCGTCGGAGCTGCACCCCTGCCACGGGTCGTCATCGACGCAGGTCCCCTCGCAGTAGTCCTCGGGACAGTTGCAGTTGGCCCAGCTCGGGTCGCAGTCGCAGTCGACGGTGAGGCAGGTCACCTCGCAGTGCTGGCCCGCGGCGCACTCGCTGTCGGCGTTGCAGCCCTCGTGCGGCTTCGGCTCGCACATGCCCTGGCAGGCGATGAGGCAGTCGGCGCCGCCGGCGCAGTCGTAGGGGACGCCGCAGTAGTCCCAGGTGTTGCACTGCTCGCCCTGGCCGCAGTCCTGGTCGCTCCAGCAGCCCTTCTGGTCCTCGACGCACTCGCCGTCCTTGCAGGTCATGCCGGCCGGGCACGGGACGTCGGCGCTGCACTGGGGGTTCGGGTCGGGCAGGCACTGCAGGAGGCAGGCGACCAGGCCGTCGGCCATCGGCGGCAGCGCGCAGCCACAGTACTCGTTGGCGGCGCAGTCGTCGTCGCTGTCGCAGGTCGAGACGACCGGCTCGCACATCCCCATGCAGGCGTAGTCGGCCGGGGCGCCGGCGTCGTCGTACTCGGCGGCGCCGCCCCAGTTGCAGTAGTCCCAGGTGTTGCACTGCTCGCCGGCGCCACAGTCGTTGTCGCTCCAGCATTCACCGCCCTGGTTCGGCACGCACTGACCGGTGCACACGTCGGGGCACGGCTGGCCCGCGCTGCAGCCCGGCGGGGCGTCGCAGACGCCGTCGCTGACGCTGCAGTGGGTCCCGGGACCGCAGTCCTGGTCGCTGTAGCAGAAGTTCTCGGTCTCGTTCGGCACGCACTCGCCATAGCAGACCGCAGGGCAGTCGCCGCCAGCGGTGCACCCCGGAGGCGTCTGGCAGTCGCCGTCGCTGACGCTGCAGTGCTCGCCGGCGCCGCACTGACCGTCGCTGTAGCAGCCGGTCGGCGGCGGATCGGGCTCGACGCAGAAGCCGTAGCAGACGGCGGGACACGGCTGACCGGGCTGACAGCCCGGCGGGGACATGCAGACCTCGGCGGCGTTGCAGACGAGGCCGCCGGAGCAGTCCTGATCGCCGTAGCAGCCCTGGGGCTCGCTGCCGCACTCGAAGGTGCACTCACCCGCGTTGCAGGCCCAGCTGCCGACGCAGTCGACGCCTGGATCGCCGCTGCAGTCCGAGGCCGTCGTGCACTCGCCCTGGTTACCGGGGTCAGGCGCGCAGCCGTTGTCGTCGTTGGTGCCCATCAGCAGCATCAACGCACCGACCAGCGCTCCGGTCTGTGCGAGGCGCGATCCTAGAAAGCGTCGCGTGTGAGTCATCTCGTGCCTCCGTCTCTCGCCGAGTCTTCTTCGTGTTGTCCCGTGCGTCCCCATTGTGCCGTCAGCGCGGCGCGGGAGGAAGCTGCAATGTGCATGCCAGCGCCGCCCGATGGCCACGACCACCGCGAGAGCGGCGTCCCGCGCCGGGATCCGCTCAGCGTCGACCCCGAGGGCGCCCGGCGCTTCGCCCGCGGACCCCGACAGATCGATCTCGAGTGTGTAAATTTTTCACAGACCCCGCGGCGGCTCTCACCCACGATCCGTTTGGTGTCATGCTGCCGCGCCGACCGACGACGGAGCCCCGATGACGGCACGCTGCAGCTCCCACCAGCACCACCTCGTGACCCTGGCGACGCTCCTCGCGCTCGTCGGGCTCGCGGGCTGCGTCAGCGGCCCGACCCAGCGCACGGAGCCGACCGCGAAGGCTCCGACTGCAGAGAAGGCGCCGCCTCCCGAGCTCCCTCCACCGCACCTGCCGCTCGCGCACACCGTCCGGCCGACCCATTACACCTTGCGCCTCGAGCTCGATCCGCGCGCCGACCGTTTTCGGGGCGCGGTGTCGATCGACGTCGAGCTCGCGGCGGCGACCCAGGACTTCGCGCTCAACGCCCGGGAGCTTCGGCTCGTCGATCCGCGCGTCCGCGCCGGCGCCATCGAGCACTCCCTCGTCCCCTTCGAGGGGCACCACGGGGTGGTGGTCCTGCGCGCGCCGACGCCGGTCGCCGCGGGCCCCGCGACCCTCGAGCTCGCCTTCGAGGGCCCGCTCGACGAGGCCCCGGTCGGCGTCTACAAGGTCGCGAGCGGCGACGCCTGGTACGCCTTCACGCAGTTCGAGGCGATGGACGCGCGGCGGGCCTTTCCGTGCTTCGATCAGCCCGACCTGAAGGCCCCCTTCGCGATCACGCTCCAGGTCCCGCGCGGGATGGTCGCGCTCTCGAATGGCCGCGAGCTGCGCCGCGAGGACGTCGGCGACAGCACGGTCTTCACCTTCGCCGAGACCCCGCCCCTGCCCACGTATCTGGTCGCCTTCGCGGTCGGGGATCTGATTGTGCGCGACGCGCCGCCGAGCTCGGCCGGGGTGCCCATCCGCGTCGTCACGACCCGCGCCAGCGCCGGGTTCACCGACTACGCGGTCAGGCGCGCGGCGCCCGTGGTCGACGTCCTCGTGGAGTGGTTCGGCACCCCCTTCCCCTTCGAGAAGCTCGACCTCGTCGCGGTCCCGAACTTCGCCGCCAGCGCGATGGAGAACGCGGGCCTGGTGACCTTCCGCGAGGAGGTCCTGCTGCTGCCGGAGGGCTCCCCCCTCGACCGCCGCGCGCGGACGCTCGGGACGTTGACCCACGAGATCGCCCACATGTGGTTCGGCGACCTCGTCACGATGGCGTGGTGGGACGACATCTGGCTGAACGAGGCCTTCGCCACCTGGATGTCGCTGAAGCTGACGGCGCAGCTCGCGCCCGAGCTCGACATGGACGTCCGCAGCACGAGCTGGCGCGCCTGGGCGATGGACGCCGACGCCCGCGCCAGCGCCCGGGCCATCCGGCAGCCCATCGCCAGCCTGGGGGACGTCCGCAACGCCTTCGACGGCATCACCTACGTCAAGGGCGCCAACTTCCTGGGCATGCTCGAGCGGTGGCTGGGCGACGACACCGTCCGCGCCGGCGTCCGCGCCTACATGGACGCGCGCCGCTTCGGCACCGGGACGACCGACGACCTCATCGCCGCGCTCGGCGCCGCCAGCGGGCGCGACCTGACCGAGGTCGCCAGCTCGTGGCTCGACCGCCCCGGGACCCCGATCGTCGACGTGTCCGTCGACTGCTCCGCCGGGGGCTCCGGCGCCCTGAAGCTGCGCCAGCGGCGGTACCTCGCGACGGGGATCGTCCCGGTCGAGGCGCCGTGGAAGATCCCCTTCTGCGTCCGCTTCCCGGACGGCCCTGGGATCGCGCGCACCTGCATGCTCTTCGACACCGCCGAGGCGACCATGGAGCTGTCCGGGGCCCGCTGCCCCCGGTGGGTCGTCCCGAACGACGACGTGCGCGGCTTCTACCGGGTCAGGCTCGCCGACCGCGACCTCGAGCGGCTCCTGAGCGCGCGCGACGCCCTGACCCCGCGCGAGCAGGTGGCCCTCCTCGACGATCTCGAGGCCCTCGTCGCGGTGGGCGCGCTCCCACCGGAGCGGCTCGCCGACGCGCTGGTTCGCTCGTCCGACACCGAGACCCCGGGTGTCCTGAGCGCCATCGGCCGCGGGCTCGGGTTCCTGCGCAGGCTCACCCCGCCCGCCGCGGAGGCGCGCTTCGCTCGCTTCGCGGCCCAGGTCCTCGCGCCTCACCGCGCGCGGACGCGGTCCCCACGCCTGCCGCCGGGACCGGAGTCCCGCGAGCGCGATCTCACCCGGCGCGCCCTCCAGCTCTTCGCCGGCGTCGCCGAGGACCCGAAGCTGCGCGCGCTCTCGGTCGAAATCGCCGACGAGCTCCTCTCCGCGATCGAGGCCGGCGGCGACGGCGGGCCCGGCGCCGACGCGGTCGACCTCTACCTCCGCCACGCCCCGCGGGCGACGCCGCCCGACGCTCGCGAGGCGCTGTGGCGACGCCTCGTGGCCGCCCTGCCCCACTCCCGCGACCCCATCGAGAGGACCGCGCTCATCGCCGCGCTCGGGCGCTTCGAGGACCCGCCGCTCCTGCGCCGGAGCCTCGAGCTCCTCCTCGACGGCACCCTCCGGAGCCAGGACTACCGCACGCTCACCGGCGCCATCGGCCGCGATCGCGACACCGTCGGGACGGTCTGGAGCTGGCTCACCGAGCGCATCGGCCCGCTCATGGCCAAGCTCGGGCCGGAGTCCGGGGCCGGCATGCCGTGGCTCGCGGCGGGCTTCTGCGACGGCGCCGGCGGGCCGCGGGTGCGGGCGTTCTTCGAGGCCCTGCGGCCACGCATCTCCTACGGCCTCGACCGCAACCTCGACGGCGCCATCGAGGCGATCGAGGGCTGCGACCGGCTGACCCGACGGGAGGGACCCCGCTGGTCGAGCTGGCTCGACGAGCACACCCGCTGAGTCGCTCCTCCAGCGCGGGGTGAGGCGTCCCGTCGCGGCGGCGAAGAAGCGTACCGACCGGGCGGCGTTGCGGCTATAGTGCGCCGCATGATCCGCACCGCTTCGCTCCAGCTCGTCGCCTCTGCGCTCCTCGTCCTCTCCGCCTGCGGGTCCGATCCCGTGGACGGCGGCCAGGATACGGCGCCTCCCGACACCGCCGAGGCCGACACCTCCGACGCCTCCGACGCCGACACCGCGCAGCCCCCGTCGACGGTCTACGCCTACCTCGCCGAGACCGAGGGCGACCTCATCGGCGGCCCGATGCCCTTCGGTCAGGCCGGTCACGCCTGGATCGTCGGCAACGACCGGGTCCGCTTCATGGTCCAGGACAAGGGCGTCTCTACGGTCTTCCACCTCTACGGCGGCAGCCTCCTCGGCGCCGATCTCGTCCGCCCCGAGGGCGAGGCCGACGCGAACGTCCTGCGCGAGCTCCTGACCGTCGTCGACTTTCGCATCGTCGACCCGGAGACCGTCGAGGTCGTGGCCGACGGCAGCGACGGAGAGGCGGCGATACTGAGGGTCACCGGCGAGCTCGCGTCGTCGAAGATCATCGACATCCTCGACCTCATCGCCGGCACGGCGCCCGTCGAGGTCAGCGTCGACTACGAGGTGCGCCGCGACGAGCCGTTCCTGCGGATGCGCACGACCATCCGCAACCCCACCGACGCCGGCGTCGACGTCGGCGGCGTCGGCGACTTCCTGATCGCCGGCAAGCAGCTCGACCTCTTCGCCCCCGGCATCGGCTTCACCCGCGACGGCGCCATCGGCGGCGTCGACTACCTCGCCTCCCGCGGCGACGCGGTCAGCTACGGCTACGTCGTCCCCGGCGGCGGGGGCCTGACGGCGCCGGTGGCCGAGAACGCCGGGACCTTCGCGCTCCTCGAGCCGAGCCTGCACATCCCGGCGAACGAGGAGGTCAGCGTCGAGCGCCTGTTCGTCGTGGGCGACGGCACCCTCGCGAGCGTCGTCGACACGACGGACGCGCTCTTCGGCACGGCGGTGGGCGAGCTCCACGGCGTCGTCCGGGATCCCGACGGCGCGCCCGTCGCCAGCGTGTACGTCACGGCGCTCCCGGTCCCGTCGAGCGGCGTGCCGAAGGTCGCGCGCAACCAGACCCGGACCGGGCCCGACGGCGCCTGGTCTTTCCACGTCCCGCCCGGCGACTACCACGTCATCGCCTCGGGCGGCGAGCGACGCCCAACCGAGCCCGTCGCCGTCACCGTGGCCGCCGACGGCTCCGACGAGGTCGCCCTCGAGCTCGCGCCCCCGACCACCCTGACCGTCGAGGCGACGGGTGACGGCCCGCAGCCGACCCTCGGGAGCTTCCCGGTCAAGGTGGCCCTGCGCCCCCTCGGCGACGACGTCGTGGACAAGCGTCTCGGTGACGCCGGGCGCAGCTCCGGGCGCATCCTCGAGTGGCTCGGCCCCGAGCGCTCGACGGTCGACGTCGCGCCCGGCCGCTACGACGTCGTGTTCTCCCACGGCTCCGAGTACGACCTCGTGGTCATGCCGGACGTCGACCTGACCTCGGACACGACGCTGACGCCGAGCTTCACCCGCCGCGTCACCCCCGGAGACTGGCTGTCCTGCGACTTCCACCAGCACACCATCGGGAGCCTCGACGCCGGGACGCTCCCGGACGACCGCGTCCGCGAGAACCTCGCCGAGGGCCTCGGCTGCTTCGCGACCACCGAGCACGACAACGTCCTCGACTTCAGCCCGCTGGTGACCGCCCTCGGCGCCGACGACGCCATCCACTCGGTGATCTCGGACGAGGTCAGCGTCAACGGGATCGGCCACTTCAACGCCTACCCGCTGCCCCTCGATCCCGACGATCCCTACGCGCTCACCGGCGTGAAGCTCTTCGCGGACCTCGGGATCCCCGAGCTCTTCGCCCGGCTCCGGGGCCTCGACGGCGAGCGCGTCCTGCAGATCAACCACCCCCGGTCGAGCACCCTCAAGGGCTACTTCGCCAACCTCGGGCTCGACCCGTGGGACATCACGACGACGAAGGACGCGCTGCCCGAGGACTGGGACGCCCTCGAGGTCAACGCCGAGCTGGGCGCCGCGAGCGACTTCACCCTCGAGGGGTGGCAGGCGCTGCGCGACCGGAGCCCCGCCGACGTGCCGCCCCTCGCCGACTGGTTCGGGCTCCTGAACAGCGGCCGCCCGATCTGCGGCGTCGCCAACTCCGACTGCCACGACCCCGGCGACGGCTGCGGGTGGCCCCGGACCTACCTGCGGGTCGGCGGCGACCCCGCGCTCCTCACCGACGACGACATCGTCGCGGCGGTGAAGGGCCAGCGCGCGGTCGGGAGCCGCGGCATCTGGCTCGACGTGACCGTCGACGGCGAGCACAGGATGGGCCTCGGCGAGCTCGTCGACGGCTCGAGCGCGGTCGCCCTGCGGGTCGTCGCGGAGGCGCCCGCCTGGGTGCCGGTCTCGCAGGTCGAGCTCTACGCCAACGGCGTCTTCGTCGAGTCCCGCGCGGCCGGTGACGCCGCCGAGGGCAGCGCCGTCCGCCTGGACACGACCTTCGACCTCTCCCCGTCCCAGGACACCTGGTACGTGGTCATCGCCCGCGGCGGGAGCCCCGCGCAGCCGGTCTACGGCGGGCACTCCTTCGCCTTCACCAACCCGGTCTACGTCGACGCCGACGGCGGTGGCTTCACGGCGCCCGGGCCGGTGCCGACGCCCGAGCGGTGAGCGCGCTCGCCTGGCTGCTGGCGGCGCTGGCGGTCGGGCACAGCGACCCGCTCCCGCGCACGGTCGCCGTCGAGCTGCGGGACGGGCGGCCGTCGTTGGCGGTGACCCTCGTCGTCCAGCCGCCGGCCGAGGCCGAGACGCTCAAGACCCTCGGCGATCGCGACGGCGACGGGCGCCTCGACGAGGCCGAGGCCACCCGGGTCGATCGGGCCTTGGCGGCGGACGCGGCGGAGACGGTGAGCCTGACCCTCGACGGCGTGGCGCTGCCGCTGGCGGGCGAGCTCGAGGCGTCCTTCGGGGTACGGGGCCCGGTGGTCACCAAGGCGCCGGTCGGCGTCGCGGTCCGCGCCGAGGCCGAGACCCTGGTCTTCTGCGGCCTCCACGTCGTGGAGCTCACGAGCCGCGCCGGCGGCCCCGGCAAGACGCGGGTCCTCTGGCCCGATGGCCACGCCGAGGAGCTCGGCGTCGGCCAGCGCGCCCGCCGCGTCGTCTACCTCTGCGGCGGCTAGCGTCGCTCCTTGGCGACGGCGTCCTTGGACCAGACCTCCCAGCGGCCGACGCCGTGGGGGAGCTTCACGCGGCCGGCGACGCCCGCGAGGAGGCCGTCCTCGCTGGAGCAGCCGAGGGGGACCGGCTCGAGGGTACCGAGGGCGACCCACTGCTCGCGGCCGAAGGGCGGGACGATGAAGCCGCCGGTGTCGACCGAGGCGTCGCGGTTGGCGGGGATCCGGAGGTTATCGATGGGGACGGTGACCTGCCCCTCGGGGCCGATCCAGTAGAGCGTCACGTACATCGGCCGGGGCGCGCGGAAGTAGAAGGTCACCCGGTCGTACGGGGCGTAGGCATGGGCGTCGCCCCAGACCTCGAGGCTCATCAGGTCGCTCTGGTTGTGGAGCGACAGCAGCTCGGCCGTGAGGCGGTTCAGCCCCGCCGCCTGGCAGCCGTCGCGACGCCGGACCGTGACCTCCCACGGGGCCTCGGGCGACCGGGCGTGAGGCGGAGAGGGCTCCGGCCCACGCCGACCGACCTCGGGCTCGGCGCGGTCACGGCGGATGTCGGTCGCGGCCTCGCGCGGGTCCGGCCGAACCGGATGCTCGGAGGCGGCGCGCGGACGCGGACCCGGCGGCGCGGCGAGGGCGGAGGCCCCGAGCAGCGCGGCGAGGAGGACGGTCCCGACGATGGTGGGCGCGGCGTTCATGGCGTGGTCCCCGCAGGATGCCACGCCCGGCCGCCGCTACAAACGGTTGGCCGCCAGCTCCGCCAGAGGCGAGCGCTCGCCCTTGCGCAGGGTGATGCTGGCGGCGATCCGCTCGCCCCGGAAGCGATCGATCAGGTAGGTGAGCCCGTTCGAGATGCTGTCGACGTAGGGGTTGTCGATCTGGAAGGGGTCGCCCGTGAAGACGACCTTGGTGCCTTCCCCGGCGCGGGTCAGGATCGTCTTGATCTCGTGGGGCGTCAGGTTCTGCGCCTCGTCGACGATCATGTACTGCGCGGCGATGGAGCGGCCGCGGATGTAGGTCAGCGGCTCGACCTCCATGACCCCCTGGCGGACCAGGTCCTCGACCCCGCGGGTGCCCTTCTTGGTGCGCTGGTTGAGCGACACCAGGAAGTCGACGTTGTCGTGGATGGGCTGCATCCAGGGCTTCAGCTTCTGGTCCACGTTGCCCGGCAGATAGCCGATGTCGCGCCCCATCGGGAAGATGGGCCGCGAGACCAGGAGCCGCGCGTACTTCTCTTCCTCGGCGACGGCCTGGAGCCCCGCGGCCAGCGCGAGGAGCGTCTTGCCGGTGCCCGCCTTGCCGACGAGGGTGACGACGTGGATGTCCTCGCGCAGGCAGGCGTCGAGGGCGAAGTGCTGCTCGCGGTTACGCGGCCGGATGCCCCAGATGGGGTGCTTGAGGTTGCGGATCGGCGAGATGTACTGGTTGGCGACGTCGATCCGGGCCAGCGCCGTCGAGCGGCTGTCCTGGACCATGACGTACTCGTTCTCGCACCACGGGACGCCGTTGGCGGTCGGCGGCAGCTCGAGGGGCTCGCCGTTGAAGAGGCCGCTGATGACCCCGTCGTCCACCTTGACCGTGGTGACCGCCGGGTAGAGGTCCTCGAGCTGGATCCCGCGGGTGTCGTAGTCCTCGGCCTCGATGCCGAGCACGTTGGCGCGGATCCGGAGGTTGGTGTCGAGGGTCACGAGGATGACCGGGACACCGGGGTGGGTGTCGCGCACGTGGAGCGCCGTCGACAGGATGCGGTCGTCGGCCACGTGGTTCATGTGGAAGGTGTCGGGGAGCTTCACCTCCGCCATCACCACCTTCAGCACGCCGCCGTTCTTCAGGGCGACGCCGTCGGTCAGGCTGCCGAGGCGCCGCAGGGCGTCGAGCTGGCGCGCGACCTCTCGCGCGTTGCGCCCGAGCTCGGAGCCGTCCTTCTTGAAGGTGTCGACCTCCTCGATGACGACGATGGGGATCCACACGATGTTGTCGTCGAATCCGAAGATCGCGTCGGGATCGTGCAGGAGGATGTTCGTGTCCAGGACGAAGTGCTTCCTCATGGAGAGGTTGTTGCGCGCGCGCGATCCGCTGTCAACATAAGCCTCTGGAGGGGGTTTGCGGGGCCCTCGCGCCGCGCGGGCGCGGCGGGGATCGCCCGGCGCGGCGACGTGGGCTATGCTCCGCGCTCGCGCCCGCCCGAGGAGACCCGCCGATGGCCACGAGCATCACCCACATCCGCCACCAGGGGCCCGTCCTGCGCGCCCTCGGCCGCACCGCCGTCGAGGTGCTGCGCCAGCGCGTCGGGCGCCCCTCCCCCGAGCGCCCCATCCCCGGCCCGGAGCTCCACGAGACGGTCCCGGCGCGCTCGGTCGACCTGGTCCGGGCGTACCTGCGCTCGGTGGGCGGGGACCCGGACGCCTACCGCGACGTCGTCCCGGCGCACCTCTTCTCCCAGTGGACCTTCCCGCTCCTGGCGCAGACCCTCATCGGCCTGCCCTACCCGCTCGCCAAGGTCCTCAACGGCGGCTGCCACATGGTCGTCAACGGGCCGCTCCCGACCGGCGAGCCCCTCGAGGTGACCGCCCAGCTGACCGGGGTCGACGACGACGGCCGCCGCGCGATTCTGGACCAGCGCGTGGTCACCGGCCCGGCCTCGCAACCCGACGCCCTGGTCGTCGACTTCCACCCCATCGTCCCGCTGGCCAAGCGCGGCGGCGACAAGAAGAAGAAGGTCAAGCCGACGGTCCCCGACGACGCCCGCGAGCTGGAGCGTTGGCGCCTGACGAGGCGGGACGCCCTGGACTTCGCGATCCTGACCGGCGACTTCAACCCCATCCACTGGATCCCGCTGGCGGCGAAGGCCTCGGGCTTCAAGAGTACGATTCTCCACGGCTTCGCGACGATGGCGCGGGCGGTCGAGGGGCTCAACCGCGGCCTGTGGGGCGGCGACCCGACGCGCCTGACGGAGCTCGACGTCCGCTTCCGCCGGCCGCTCGTGCTCCCGCGCGAGGTCGGCCTCTACGTCGACGCCCACGACCGCGTCTTCGTCGGCGACGGGCTCCGCGGCGAGGTCTACCTCAGCGGCACCTTCCACACCCGCGACTGACGGAGCGCGGGCGACTCGCCCGCACGCGGCGCTCGGGCCTGCCTCGACGCCTCGCGCTCACCCGGGTCGGCGCACGCCCCTACGGCGCGGCGGCCTGACGCACGGCGAGGTCGCGCAGCGCGTGGCGGAGGGTCTCGACCTCGCCCGTGAGCTTGCCGAACGCCTCCTCGACGCCTTCGAGGGTCTTGGCGCGGCCCGCCTTCTCGAGGCGGTAGGCCCAGTGGCGAGCGCGCTCGGCGCCGAAGTTGCCGACCGAGCCCTTGAGCTGGTGGGCGGAGCGCTCGAGGGCGACGGGATCGGCGCTGGCGATGGCCTCGCCGATGGCCGTGATCTGCTTGGGTGAGGTCTCGATGAAGAGCTCGACGAGGCTCTGCAGGAACTCCGCGTCGTCGGCGACGAAGCTCAGCACCTTGGCCTCGTCGAAGACCTTCGCCTCGGGCGCCTCGGCGACCTCCGCGACCGCCACCGGGACGCTCGCCGGCGGCCCTCCGTCGGCGCGCGGGAGCTCGCGGGGCCCGAGCGCGTCGAAGCCCTCCGGCAGGAGCCGCTCGATCGCATCGAAGAGCCGCTCCTCCTGGACCGGCTTGGGGACGTAGGCGTCGAGGCCGGCGTCGAGGACGCGCTGCTCCTCGCCGGGCATCACGTGGGCGGTGACCGCGATGATGGGCAGGTGACCGACGCCGGCGCGGCGCTCGCGCTCGCGGATGATGCCCGTCGCCTCGAGGCCGTCGAGGACCGGCATCTGGATGTCCATCAGGATGACGTCGAAGGGCTCGGGGGTCGTGTCGAGGCAGTCGATGACGTCGGCGCCGTTGTTGGCGAGCGTGACGTGGTGACCGCGCTTCTCGAGCAGGCGCGCCACGAAGATCTGGTTGACCGGGTTGTCCTCGGCCACGAGGACCTTGACCGGGCGCTTGTCCGGATCGGGGCGGACGCCGCGGCGGGTGTGGACCCGGGGGGCGGTCCGCGGCGGCGCGAGCACGGCGGTGAAGACCTCGATGAGCTCCTCGGGGAGGATCGGCTTGAGGGCGCGCCCGGCGACGAGCGGGCGCACGTCCTCGGGCAGGGGGCGCGCGAGGTCGGCGAGCTGGTCGAGGAGGATGACCCGCTGGGGCCCGAGCCCGCGCTCGCCGGCGACGGTTCGCACGAGCTGGAGCCCGTCCTCGTCGCCGAGGTGGCGGTCGACGAGCACGAGGTCGAAGGGCTCGCCGCCGCGGGCCGCGCTCCGGAGCGCCGAGAGCGCCGCCGAGGAGGAGGCGACGGCGGTCGGGAGGAGGCGCCAGCCCGCGAGGAGCTCGCTCAGCACCGTGCGCGAGCCGGGCTGGTCGTCGACGACCAGCACGGTCTTGTCGGTCACCGCGCCGCGCCCGTAGAGGGTCGTGGCGGTGACGCGCTTGCGCCGCTGGACCGGGAAGGTGAAGGCCAGCCGGGTCGCCATGAAGGTCGAGCTCTCGACCCAGGCGTCGCCGCCGACCTCGGCGACCAGCGCGCGCGCCATCGACAGCGCCAGGTCCGAGCCCGGCTCGGTCGCCGTGAACAGCGCGGCCGAGGCGGTCTCGTCCAGGGGCGGGCCGGTGTCCTCGACCGTCACGAGGAGCGCCGTCTCGCCGCCGCGCGCCGCGTCGCCGGTGGCGACGCCGACGTTGACGGTGACGCAGCTCGACCGACTCCGGGCGAGGGCCCAGCCGACGAGGGTGACGAGGACGCTCTCGAGCCGCGGGGAGTCGGCCTCCGCGCGGCTCGGGACGCCGCCGGTGAAGCGGGCGACGAGCTCGACGCCCCGGCGCTCGGCCTCGGCGGCGACGCGGCGGAGGGTCTGCACGACGTTGCGTCGTGGGGAGAAGCTCCTGGAGACGGAGGTCTCCTCCCCTTCGGCGCGCTCGCCGTAGCGCCCGAGGGCGGCGGCGGCGGTCGCGGTGGTCCCGCGCGCGAGCTTGAGGAGCCGCTGCTGCTCGGCGCCGAGCTCGCCGTCGAGGACGAGGTCCGTCGCGCCGATGACGGCGGCGAGGGGCAGCTCGAGGGTGCTCTCGAGGAACGCCCCCCGGGCGCGGAGGCGAGCGTTCTCGGCGCGCGCGTCACCGAGGGCCGCTCGGTGCTCGTCGCGCTCGCGCTCGAGCGCGACGATCGCGGCGCGCTGCTCGCCGCGCGCGGCGTCGGCGGAGGCGCGGACCGCCTCCTTCACGAGCAGGAGGCGCGCCTCCTGCCGCGCGTAGATCTGGTCGACGACGTCCTCTGGCGCTCGGCGGGCGCGCAGGGCGCCCGGCGGCTGGTCGCCGAGCTCGCGGTCGAGCCGGCGGGCCCGGTCGGCGAGGCCACGGGCGACGACGCCGCGCGCGAACATCGCGACGGCGACGGCGACGATGGCCCCGACCCCGACGCCGGTCAGCGGCGCCCCGGCCCCGAGCCCGGCGGCGAGCCAGGTGACGAGACCGGACACGACCGCTCCGGCTGCGCCGGGCAGCCAGAAGGCGATCGCGGAGGTCTTCTTGGGCGGGAGAGGTGGTGCTGGCATCCGTCAGCTCGTCGATGCCTGACACAAACAGGCCGTCAGGCGGGGTCTGTCAGTTCATCGGTCACCTTCACCGCTCGCATGAGTCGAAATTGGTCGTTTCGGTCGACTCGGTGGACGTCTCCACGGTGACCTCGTGGAGCGCGACGGCGTCGCCCTTGTTGTGGAGAGCGAAAACCAGGGTCCCCGAGGTCAGGCAGCTCCCAGCGATGGTCACGGACTTCGTCTCGGTGTCCATCGGCAGCACGACGTCGGCGTCGTGGGTCACGCCGAGGCCGGCGATGACGTAGGTCAGCGGGTCCTCACCGGCGCGGAAGGCCACGTCGACCGCGATCTCGGGGGTCCCGCCGCCGCCGCCGCCGAGGAGGGCGCCGAACCCGCCGCTCGCGAGGTCGAAGGTCAGGGTCATGGAGGTCGCACCCTCGGGGACCTCGACGCTGTACTGCAGGTAGCCGGCGGCGTAGTCGCCGTAGGGGTTGGAGCCGCCGAAATCGCTCGGCGAGAGCATGGAGACGTCGAGGCCCCGGGCGCCGACGCGGTCGACTGGCAGGACGCGGCTGCAGTCGATCAGGCCATGGGCCTCGAAGCGGGCGCGCACCTGGGTCTCCGCCTCCTCGCCGAGGAGCGTGAAGGCCTGGTCGATGGTCGCCTCGGCGGCGGCGGTGAAGTCCGAGGTCTGGGTGAGGGTGAGGACCGCCGCGAGGATGACGCGGTCGGCGTCCTCGACCCCGAGATCGTTTCGGATCTCCCACAGCGCGGCGGAGAAGAGCTCGCTGTCGGCGTGGACCTCGCCCGTGAGGTCGTTCGGGCAGGTGTAGCTGTTGTCGAGGTCGCGGCCCGCGTTCCCGCCCGAGCCCAGCGGGATGCCACAGATGGAGAACTCGCCGAGATCGTTGAGGGAGTAGACGCCGAGCGTGCTGGAGTCGATGATCGTGGTGGCGAAGTAGTCGGCGTACGCCTCGTTGAGCGCGCCCGGGAGGTTGTTGAGGCCCCGCTCGTCGGCGAAGACGCCGCTCAGGCGCGTCGCGCCCAGCATCGCGTGGGTGTACTCGTGGTAGATGACCGTCGCGTCGAAGCTGAAGTCCTTGGTCTCCGTGCCGCTGAAGACGATGGCGTCGCCCTGGACGTCGAGGGCCGCGCCGAGGCCGAAGGGCAGCTGGTCGAGGCCCTCCTTCGGGATGAAGGCGGCGTTGGGGAGCTTGGCCCACTGGTCGCACAGGTCGATGTGGGCCTGGACGTCGACGAGGGCGTCGAGGGGCTCGTCGCGATCGGACAGCCCGTGGGTGCCCTTGTAGTAGTCGTGAACGACCTGCATGTGGTGGTACATCATCACCTCGGCGAAGCGACCGTCGTTGTCGGCCGGGGTCGCGGGGGGCGTGATGTCGAGGTAGTGGCCGGCGGGCCCGGGCAGCGCCGTGAACGCGGGGCTGCACGCCGTGATGTTCAGCTGCAGCGCGCCGAGGTCGAGGGGGATGAGGGTGCCGCCCTCGAGGTCCTGGACACAGTTGCGGACGCGGGCGTAGTCGCCGAGGAGGCTCCCGTCCTCCGAGGTGAGGTGGGCGAGCTCGACCTCGACCGTCTCGGGGGTCTCGGCGGGGCTGATCTCGTAGACGTTGGCGTAGGGCGGCCCCGGCTCGATGGGCGTGGTGTCGGCGACGTCCTCGGCGGTGTCGGCGATGTCGTCGGCCGCCGTGTCCGCGACCTGGGTGTCGGTGACGCTGCCCTTGGTGTCGTCGTCACCGCAGCCCGCGGCGAGGGCTCCGAGGGCCGTGAGGGCGAAGAGGCAGAGGGCCGGCCGGGCGGCGAGGTGGATCGACAGGCGGTTCATCGGGCCACCTCGAGGCGACGGAGGGGCTGGTCGTTGCTGACGGGGGCCTGACCGACGACGGCGCCGGTCTCGGCGTCGACCCAGACGTAGAAGTGGGCGACCCACGGGACGAGCGCGGTCGGGACGCGCCAGGCGGGGCGGGCCGGGCCGACGCCGCGCCACAGCGCGACGCGGGTCGGGTTGCCGACGGCGGTGACGCCGAAGCGGGCGGTGACCGCGGCGCGGGCTCCGTCGCGGCCGACGTCGGTCGTCGCGGCGGCGAGCGCGCGCGGGGCCGGATCGAGGCGGACCGAGCGGACATCGCCGTCGTGGTCGAGGCTCACGGCCACGCGAACGCCCTCGACGTCGAGGCCCCCGAGGCGGACGTCGAGTCGCACCGTGGCGCCGTCGCGGAAGGTCTTGGTCTCGGCGAGCGCGAGCTCGACGCCGGGGGCGAGCCCGAGGAGGTCCCGGTGGGCGGCGCAGAAGTGGAGCGCGCGGGCCGCGGGGCCGGCGCCGAGGGTCTGCACCTCGATCCGGGTGATGGCGGTCGGGACGGCGCGGAGCCCGTCCCACGAGAGGCGTGCGTCGGGCCCGAAGCGCTGGCTGACGGCGGCCTGCCACGCCTGTCGATCGGCGGCCTTCGGTGTGTCGGGGCCGCCGACCGGCGCGGCGAGCGCGGGCGCGGACATCAAGAGCAAGGCGAGCGCGGCGCCGCGGGCGCGGGCGTGGCGAGTCATCGGACCTCCGGGGCGAGTTCGAGGCGCGCACGGTACCTCAGGCGCCCCTCCGAGACAGCCCCTTTTGCCCCTACGAACCCGGTATCAGAGGAACCGGCCCTCGGCCTTGAGCCTGTCGAACCGCTCCACGTCCCGCGTCTTGAAGACCCTGGCCGGGTTGCCCCCGGCGATCCCGCAGCGCGGGATGTCCTTCACTACCACGGCGCCCGCCTGGATGATCGCGCCCTCGCCGATCCGCACGCCGCCGAGGATCAGGACGTTCGAGCCCAGCCAGACGAAGGGCTCGATGACGACGTCCTTGTTGATCATCGTGCTGTCGTAGGGGATCGCCTCGCCCTCGTAGTTGTGGACGTGGGTGATGATCTGGCAGCCGTCGCCGGAGTGGAAGTAGTCGCCGATCTCCACCCGGCCATTGCCGCGGATGCGCATCCCGTTGAAGTTGCAGTGCGAGCCGATGACCGTCTGCGGCGAGACCCGCGTGGAGCCCCACACCAGCAGCCGCGGCCCGACCTCGGCCGCCCGCGACCGCACCCGCCAACGGTACCAGGCTCCGACGAGCCGCTTGAGCACGCTCTTTCCCACTGAGAACCCCTCGCTCGGCGTCCCCGGAGGACTATCAAAAGCGCGCCCCAGCGACAACGACCGTGGCGCACCGTCGGCGCGGAGCGCGCACGAGGAGACGAACGAGGAGCGGGCGAGCGGACGAGCGCCCGTGTCCGAGCGCCGGTGTCGAAGCGAGGGGGCCGCGCGGAGAAAATGTGGCTCTCCTGACCAATTCGTGGGTCGCCGCCGGTGGTGAGCCTCGCTCTCTCGCCCTTCGTCGTCGGGCGGAGGGCCGGTGGACCCGCCGTCGAGGGCGAGAGAGCGAGAGGGGCGTCGGGGCAGGCCGAAAGGAGGCGTGACGCCCACGAACCGTGTGAAGATCAGGGTGTGAAAGAGACAGGGCGACGAAGGGGTGAAGCTCCTCGACCGATGGTTGGCTTGGGCGTGCCGCAGCAGGCTCAAGCCCTTCGTCGACCTCAGCCGCCGGATTCGAAAGCACCGAGCGGGCATCGAAGCCGCCCTCACCCATCGCCTCTCCAACGCGCGACTCGAGGGCGCCAACACCAGGGTCCGGTTGATCGCGAGACTCGCCTTCGGATTCGAGCACGTCTCCGCCCTCATCATGCTCCGCCTCGGAGGACTCTGCCCCGACCTCCCTGGACGTCCTTCGACCCACGCATGAGTCAGGCGACCCCGAAAAAACGACGCCGGGGGAAGATAGTCCTTGACGAGTTGAACGTGAAAATCCCGAAACGAGAAGTCGGACCTGCCAGATCGCCCACAGCCGGGGCGGACGCGCCGCTGATCGCCACGATCGGGGAAAGAGGCTTCGCGGCGAGGGCAAGGCGCTGAAAACGCCGTAAAGGGGGCGCGCTGAGGACGCGCAAACCCCCATGGTAAAAGGGTTGCGTGAGTGGTCATGCACAGAACGCGAGCCCGCCAGTCTGGCTCGTCGAGCTCGACCGACAG